>ERZ1740067.2-NODE-2-length-467058-cov-10.609975_pt1 | contig 467058 bp, 444 predicted proteins | sample MGYA00581736_ERZ1740067 | MGnify/ENA primary metagenome ERZ1740067 (study PRJEB43018, sample SAMN04849236) | marine metagenome | isolation source: floating plastic debris | place: Pacific Ocean | collected 2008-08-27 | study: EMG produced TPA metagenomics assembly...
CTTATACCTTCGCCCTTGCCGCCCTGTTCTTTTTATCCCGTCTCAATCCTTTAACAACTTGGGGCGCCCCTCCATTTGCCCCCCGCCCCCCTTTGATCAACCCATTACTTAAAGAAACACAAAGTATGAAAACATATATAGCACTCCTGGGCCTACTGGTATTGGGTCTGGGCCTTGCCCGGGCACAAGCGCCCAAGCCCGAAACGGTGGACTACCGCCCCAAAAAAGGGGACTTTACCGGGGCCGTTCTCTTTGGCAGGGGCAATTTTTTGAACAACGTGGACGTACCCGCCTCCCCGGGCAACAATTCCCTTTGGACCGTGAACGGTACCGCCCCGTTCGCGAACACTGTCAATGGCAATGCCAACAACATTGGCAACATTGCCGGGGCCGAGGCCCGGTATTTTATAAAGGACCGTATTGCCCTTAAGCTCTCCGGTGGGTTCATACAACGGAGTACCCCCGCCCTGGACAACGTGCAACAGTTCTTTGTGGATGAGAACGGTACTTTTGTGGACGGCAACGATCCCAGCACCTCCAACGAGGTTTGGATACCGAGCTATTCTGCCATCAATGAGAACCAGGTCACCGAATTCAACATCAGCTTGGGCGGGGAGTACCATTTTTCCTCCCGCTTTGGCCGCTTGGCGCCTTATGTTGGGGTAAACCTGAACTATTATTACGCCAGGACCCTGGAATACGATCCCACCGTTCTGTTTTCGGGTTCCACCCAAGAACCGGATTTTACCACCACGGATGTTGAGGCGCGTACGGCCAGAGTGTATGGCCTTGGTTATCAATTTACCGGCGGTGCGGACTTTTACCTGTTAAAAGGGCTCTACATGGGGTTTGAGGTACGCCCTCTGACCTTTATCTATGCCTACAGTCAGCAGCTGCCCTCCCCGGGGCTTCCCGTTCTGGAGGCAGATACGTACACCTGGTCCTTTTTCACCCAAACGCATTTCAAGATTGGTTTTAGAATTTGAGTTCCAACCCAGAAGTTTGGATTAGTTGGGCAACCGGAAAACCTTGGTTTTCCGGTTGTTTTTTTAATGGAACACCAATTGCGAGATACGGCCTTTTCCAGCGGCGTAGGCAACGGAATCGTTTAAAAAACGTAGTGTATAAAAACCTTCCTCGCTGAGTCTCTCCCAGCTTTCCCCGCCGTCACTGGAATGGTCAATTCCAGTGAGACCTATGGCGACCATGCCCTTTCCCGCACTCCCGGGAACAAATTGCACGCAACTTTTATAACCCGGGTCCATCCCTTCCGCGACCAAGGACCACGTTTGTCCACCGTCCTCCGTACGTATTTTGTTCGAGGTGTTCCGTTCAATTTGACTAAAATCCCCTCCTATTCCAAAACCAAGGGTTTCATCATAAAAATCAATGGAATATATACCGTGATAGGTCTCATTTATTTCGATAGGGGTTTCCACGATGTTCCAAGTGCGGCCCCTATCCGGAGAATACAGCATTTGCTCCTTAGAGGTCATGATCCAGGTTTTGTCCCCTTTTATTTCAATATTGGTATTGCTCGCGGCGTACGCCCCTACCGCTCCTTCCAACTTAGGTAGAAGTCCGCAGGACAACTTGGACCAGGTATGGCCCCCATCTCTGGTGATAAGTATGGCGGGGCACCCATTCTCTCCATCCCCCATGGCAATGCCCTCCTTGTCGTTCCAAAATTTTAGCGCATCATAAAATACCGTATCCCCCTCCTCGAGATACACCAAATCCATGCTCCCGTTATCACTGGTTTTGTAAAGTAGCGCGGGATTGCCCGCAGATAACATAAAAAAATCGGTCTTGGTATGTGCAACGGCCCTGAACTCCGGTTTTTCCCCTAGGAATCCCATGGTTGCTGTCCTGATTGTTCCTGTAGCAATATCCACCGTGCCATAAATACCTTCACTACCGGCAAATGCCAAGGTTCTGCCATCTAAAAACTCAATAGCACGAATACTGGTGGAATCTGAAAAAACAGTTTTTATCTCGACCTGGGTAAAAGGTACTGGCTCTGGTTTATTGGCGCATCCTGCTGCAATTAGAATCAGGGACCATAATAAATTTCGCATCTACGGATAGCTTTTTTCAAAAGTAGCTGGAAAATAAGGGAAAGCCTACCTTTGCATTCTTAATTTTATACTATGCGCTTGCACCGGAATTTGGTCTTTGCCGTTATTGATGCACTGCACCTTATTTTCAATGAAAACGAGTACGCCGACAAGGTGATTGAAAAAGTTTTGCGATATGATACGCGTTGGGGTGCCCGGGACCGCGGTTTTATTGCGGAAACCACCTATGATATCGTCCGGTGGAAAAGGCTCTATGAAGCCATAGCCGAAGTACCGCGACCGTATAGCAGGGCAAGCTTATTTCGTTTGTTTTCTGTGTGGTGCGTACTCAAGGGAATACCATTGCCCAGTTGGAAACAGCTGGAAGGAACTCCTGAAAGGCGCATCAAGGGTAGATTTGATGAGCTTTCCAAAATCAGGAAGTACCGGGAATCTTTTCCAGATTGGTTGGATACTTTAGGAGAAAAAGCCCTGGGCGCAGCATTGTGGACCAAAGAAAGTAAGGCTTTGAACCGGCAGGCCGAAGTGGTACTTCGCACCAACACCCTAAAAACGTCAACATCCACCTTGCAAAGTGCATTGGCGCAGGAAGACATTGAAACGGTTGAATTAAAAAATCATCCCAACGCCATTAAACTGACCGAACGCAAAAATGTCTTTGCCACACAAGCCTTTAAAGATGGACTTTTTGAGGTTCAAGATGCTTCATCACAGTTGGTGGCTCCTTTTTTGGAAGTAGCTCCCGGACAACGCGTGGTGGATGCCTGCGCCGGGGCGGGCGGAAAAACCCTTCACCTCGCAGCGCTTATGAAAAATAAGGGTCAGTTGATTGCCATGGATATTTACCAGAGCAAGCTGAAAAAGTTAAAAATACGCGCAAGGAGAAATGGGGTGCACAACATGGAAACACGGGTGATAGAAAACCGCAAAACCATAAAAAAACTGACCCACAAGGCAGATAGGGTACTTCTGGACGCGCCTTGCTCCGGTTTAGGGGTGCTGCGCAGAAATCCTGATAGCAAATGGAAGTTACAGCCCGATTTTTTGAATCGAATAAAAGGAGTACAACAGGATATCTTAAAGAACTATTCCAAAATGGTAAAACCTGGTGGAAAAATGGTATATGCCACGTGTTCCATACTTCCTGAGGAGAATACCGAGCAGGTTCAAGCGTTTTTGAAGTCTGAAGATGGTAAGGATTTTGATATGGTCAAAGAGCGAAACCTATATGCGTCAAAACACGGTTTTGATGGATTTTATATGGCCTTGCTGCAAAAGGAATAGCATTTATCGAGAGGTTTTCTTCTCGATTTTTGCAGAATTCAGTCCGTTTTGGCCCTTACTTTTTCCAAAGTTTTTAAAAAAGAAATCGAAGAACATTTTTTAGAAGCAATTTTGAGGCACTGACAAATTCTTGGTCATCGCCTAATCCCAATAGTAAGGACACAAAGGATTACCATTATCGGAAGGAGCATCTCAATTTTAGTTGTACCTGAAAAAGACAGGTCTTAGGTCTCTCGTACCTTTTTCGCTTAGGTTTCATGTTTACCGTTCTAATATCGGGACATCTAAAAACAAGCGACAAAAACACAGGAAACAATTGAAAAGCAAAGGGGAAAACTGTACCTTTACTTTTTAAAACTGTTCAATTTATTTACTGTATGATTCATTTCTTTGGGGACGTAGCCAAGAGCGTACTTGCTGTCCAAACCACTCAAGAAATCACCACTAAAAACATTGAAAAATTAATATGGTTGTTTGGCAACCAACCCAAAATAAACCGGGCGTCTTTGGACGCCTTTTTTATTGGCCCGCGCGCCACCATGATCACACCTTGGAGCACCAACGCCACTGAAATAACCCAGAATATGGGCATACCTGACATTCTTAGAATTGAACAATTTCAGGCGGTTACGGAAAGTAACAAGGATTATGACCCTATGCTCTCCCAAAAATACGAGGGCCTAGATCAACAAATCTTTACTATTGCCATTACCCCGGAACCCATCAAAGAAATCAAGAATATAAAGGAATACAATAAGCAAGAAGGGTTGGCATTAAACGAAGAAGAAGTTGATTATTTGGAAAAACTTGCAGTTACTTTAGGCAGAAAACTCACGGATTCTGAAGTTTTTGGCTTTAGTCAGGTAAATTCGGAACACTGCCGCCATAAAATTTTCAACGGTACTTTTATCATTGATGGCGAAGAAAAAGAAGATTCCCTTTTTAAATTGATAAAAAGAACTTCTGAAACAAACCCAAACTCCATTGTTTCGGCCTACAAAGATAATGTAGCGTTTATAAAAGGGCCTGAGGCGGTTCAATTCGCCCCAAAAAGTGCCGACAAACCGGATTTTTACGAAGAAACAAACTTCGCTTCGGTCTTATCCCTAAAGGCGGAAACCCATAACTTCCCGACCACGGTAGAACCTTTTAACGGTGCTGCGACCGGTTCGGGCGGAGAAATCCGAGATCGCTTGGCAGGAGGTAAAGGTTCTCTGCCCTTAGCGGGAACAGCGGTCTACATGACCTCTTACTCCCGGCTTGAAGAAGATCGTCCATGGGAAAGAGCATTTCCGGCAAGGGATTGGCTATATCAGACCCCTATGGACATTTTAATTAAAGCGAGTAATGGCGCATCGGATTTTGGCAACAAGTTCGGACAGCCGCTCATTGCCGGGTCTTTGCTCACTTTTGAGCACAAAGAGCAAGCCCAACGGCTAGGTTTTGATAAGGTCATAATGCTGGCTGGCGGTATCGGCTACGCGAAAAATGAACAGGCTTTGAAAGAAACGCCCCAAAAAGAAGATGCCATAGTGATTTTGGGCGGGGACAACTATCGAATTGGCATGGGAGGTGCAGCGGTCTCTAGTGCAGATACGGGCGAATTCGAGGCAGCGATTGAACTCAATGCGGTACAGCGCTCCAATCCCGAAATGCAAAAACGAGTGGCCAATGCCATACGTGGATTGGTGGAAAGCCATGATAATCCCATCGTTTCCATACACGACCATGGCGCAGGAGGACATTTAAACTGTCTCTCTGAATTGGTAGAGGATACCGGCGGAAAAATAAACTTGGACCGCTTGCCCATCGGTGACCCCACGCTATCAGCGAAGGAGATTATTGGGAATGAAAGTCAAGAACGAATGGGCTTGGTTATTTCAGAAAAAGACCTAGCGCTGCTTCGGCGCGTTTCTGAACGGGAACGTTCACCCTGGTACAGCGTAGGAAAAGTAACCGGTGATGACCGCTTTACCTTTAAGTCGGCAGAAACTGATGAAAAGCCAATGGATTTAGAACTTTCAGCACTTTTTGGAAGTTCACCCAAAACCCTGATGGAAGACCAAACGGTACTATCGAACTATATGGATAGGACCTATCGTTCGGAGGATTTTCACGACTATCTAGAACAGGTCCTGCAACTGGAAGCAGTGTCCTGCAAAGATTGGTTGACCAATAAAGTGGATCGTTGCGTTGGCGGACGTGTGGCCAAGCAACAGTGTGCCGGTCCTTTGCAACTGCCTTTGAACAATTGCGGGGTGATGGCTTTGGACTTTAAAGGAAAAGCAGGAATCGCCACAAGTATAGGCCACTCCCCTATCTCTGGACTTATCGAACCGGTCGCTGGAAGCCAAAACAGTATTGCTGAAGCACTTACCAATATTATATGGGCGCCGTTGGACGAAGGACTTCAATCAATTTCCCTTTCTGCGAACTGGATGTGGCCCTGTCGCAATCCTGGGGAAGATGCGCGTTTATATCAGGCCGTAAAAGCTTGTTCGGAATTTGCCATCGCTTTGGGAATCAATATTCCCACCGGCAAGGATTCCTTGAGCATGAAGCAGAAATACAAAGACCAAGAAGTGACTGCTCCGGGCACTGTTATTATTTCTGCCGCAGGACACTGCTCTGACGTAAAAAAAATAGTAGAACCCGTATTGCAAAAAGATGGGGGAAGTATTTATTACTTGAATTTAAGTCAAGATAAACACAAATTGGGAGGATCCAGTTTTTATCAGGTCCTGAACACGATTGGGAGCGAGGCTCCTAGAATCCTTGATGCGAGTTATTTCAAAACTATTTTTAATGCAGTTCAGAAGGAAATCAAACAGGGAAAAATTCAGTCCGGACATGATGTGGGTTCCGGTGGTCTAATTACCACTCTGCTTGAGATTTGTTTTGCCGACATCAATTTAGGGGCCCAAATTGATTTGACCCCACTCGGGGAATCGGATACACTCAAACTTCTTTTTTCTGAAAATATAAGTATTGTTTTGCAAACAGATGCGGATACAGCACATCGTCTGGGAGCTGTTAAAATCGGTGAACCAATTTCGGAAGCGGTCCTCAAAGTAAAGAACCATGGGGTAGAAATGGGATTGAACATTTCGTCCTTACGGGATACTTGGTACAAAACCTCCTATTTACTGGATGAGCAACAAACCGCAAAAGGACTGGCCAAAACACGATTCGAAAATTACAAGAACCAGCCTTTAGTGTACAATTTCCCAAAAAAATTTGACAGTACTTCTCTTTATCCTATTGCAAATCATACGGAGAAAAAGCCCATCGCCGCTGTTCTTCGTGAAAAAGGAAGCAATTCTGAACGTGAAATGGCCCATGCCCTATTCTTGGCAGGATTTGATGTGAAAGATGTGCACATGACCGACCTTATCACAGGACGCGAAACCTTGGAAGATGTAAGTTTCCTCGGTGCCGTTGGAGGTTTCTCCAATTCCGATGTATTGGGCAGTGCTAAAGGATGGGCCGGTGCAATCAAATACAACGAAAAAGCCAACAAGGCCATCAGTGACTTTTTCGAAAGAACAAATACGCTGTCCATTGGGATATGCAATGGTTGTCAATTGTTCATGGAACTGGATTTGATCAATCCCGAACATGGCGGGCAACATGGTAAAATGACTTACAACGATTCCGGGAAGCATGAGAGCAATTTCACATCGGTTCAAATCCAAAAAAATGATTCTATCATGCTCTCCAATTTAGAAGGGGCTACCCTAGGCGTATGGATTTCCCATGGAGAGGGTAAGTTCAAACTACCGCTGACCGAAGATAAGTATGGTGTTGTTGCAAAGTATGGCTATGCCTCTTATCCTGCCAATCCCAATGGAAGCGATTTCAATGTGGCCATGCTCTGTGATAAAACCGGAAGACATCTTGTGACCATGCCCCATATTGAGAGAAGTATTTTTCCTTGGAACTGGGCCAATTATCCTAAAGATAGACAGGATACGATTTCGCCTTGGATTCTGGCATTTGTAAATGCGAGAAAATGGATTGAAAATCAGCTGGAAAAATAGAATATCTGTAATAATTTCGTTTTGTTTTTGGAGATATCATTTTAAAATCCGGCTTCCTTTCCCTATTTTGCAATTTCATTACAGAAACTTACTATGCAAAAGGTAACCAGACTCTTTGACTTTCCCTATTACCAATTAGAAAAATTTCCGCTACAGGCGTCTTTGGTCACAAAATATAATGGCACATGGACGGCTACTTCTACCCAGTCCTACATCGACCAGGCCAATGCCATAAGTCGTGCTTTATTACGGATGGGCGTTAAACCCAATGATAAAGTTGCCGTGATATCCATGAGCAATCGTACCGAATGGAATATCATGGATATCGGCATCTTGCAAATTGGTGCACAAAACGTACCCATTTATCCTACGATTTCAGCAGCAGACTATGAATATGTACTGAACCATTCTGAAGCCGTATATTGTTTTGTTTCATGCAGTGAAACGTTGGGAAAAGTCTTGGAAGTTGCTTCCAAAGTGAAAAAATTAAAGGACATCTATTCTTTTGATGAACTGGAAAATTGCAAAAACTGGAAAGAAGTATTGGAGCTTGGAGCCGAGGATTCCAATCAAGAAGAAGTGGAAAAGATAAAAGCTTCGGTACAACCAGGGGATTTGGCAACGCTAATTTATACTTCCGGTACCACGGGTCGGCCAAAAGGGGTCATGCTTTCCCATGATAATTTGGTGAGCAATGCTATAGAAAGTTCCCTGCGATTTCCAATTGTGGACGGAAAGACCAAATCTCTTAGTTTCCTTCCGCTATGCCATGTTTATGAACGCATGCTTATTTATTTATATCAATATCGAGGGGTGAGCATCCACTATGCCGAATCCCTTGAAACTATAAGTGATAACCTGAAAGAAACGTCTCCACATGTGATGACCGCCGTGCCAAGACTGCTCGAAAAGGTATATGATAAGATAATCGCAAAGGGGGCTGAACTGAGCGGAATCAAAAAAAGTCTCTTTTTTTGGGCCGTTGATGTTGGGTTACAATATGAACCTTACGGAAAAAATGGCTGGTGGTATGAAAAGAAACTTGCCTTGGCCCGAAAGCTTATCTTCAGTAAATGGAAAGAAGGACTTGGGGGGAATTTGACCTTGATCGCTTCCGGAAGTGCCGCCTTGCAGTCCCGATTGGCACGCATATTCAATGCGGCGGAATTTGGCGTAATGGAGGGATACGGTCTTACAGAGACCTCCCCGGTGGTGTCCGTAAACGACATGCGGAAAAATGGCTTCAAAATAGGGACCGTAGGAAAACCCATAGCCCGTACCGAAGTGAAGATTGCCGACGATGGGGAAATATGTATCAAGGGGCCCCAGGTCATGCAGGGCTATTACAAAGACCCCGAAAAAACGGCGGAAGTTCTTCAGGATGGCTATTTCCATACAGGTGATATTGGTGAATTGGACGAAGAAGGTTTTTTAAGAATTACCGACCGTAAAAAGGAAATGTTCAAAACTTCAGGGGGAAAATATGTAGCACCACAAATTTTGGAGAACCGTTTCAAGCAATCCCAGTTCATCGAACAGATCATGGTTGTAGGGGAAGGGGAAAAGATGCCCGCGGCGCTGATTCAACCCAATTTTGAGTTTCTTTTTGACTGGGCGGAAACCCATGAAATTACCCCTGCTGAAAACTCAGATATCATATTGAACGAAAAAGTCATTGCCCGAATACAAGAAGAAATTGATCTAGCCAATTCCGATTTTGCCAAGTGGGAAAAAGTGAAACAATTTAGACTTACCCCAGATGTGTGGAGCATCGATGATGGCCATCTTACCCCTACCATGAAACTCCGTAGAAAAATTGTAAAAGAAAAGTACTTGGACCTATATAACAACATATATGGTCATTAGTAAATTTTCAATTTTTAGCAGGAAATGACCTCTAGCAAAGTTTCATTTGGAGACAAATCTAGAGATTTTTGAGCCCAACTCACCCTTTATAGTATTACAAAACAGTCCAATTTGAAGGTCTCCGCTGAATCAATTTAGGGAACAATCAATTATGTTTGGAGGAGATGAGAATTCCCATTCTAACTCTAAGTTTAACTTGAAAACCATAGCATCTATGGCTTCTTGATTGTCGCCACAAATACTCATTCCTTCTATCCCAAAAGGAATATTTGAAGGCACATTGGAATTGTTTGCCCAACCAATCATAGTCTGGGAAAAGTTTTCGGGAGACATTCCAGAATTATCAAACATCTCAGACATGGTTTCAATACTTTGAATATTCCAGAGGCTTAAATTCTGATTGAAAGAAGAAGCCCCTCGAAACATTCCTAGCATATCTTTAACCTTGTCAATATCCCAATCTTGAATGTTGCCATTGAAATTTTTAGCTCCTGAAAACATGTATCTCATATTGGTTACGTTGTTAACTTCCCAACCGCTTAAATCTCCGTTAAAAGAACGAGCCGCGCTGAAAGCAGAACCCATGTTTTTGACATTACTTACATCCCAATCATTTAGATTACCATTAAAAGCAAAAGCGTAAGAGAAAATAGCTGCCATACTTTCAACATTTGTCAAATCAGGAACATCAGTAGCATTGTATTTCATGAACTGGCATTTGTTAAAGGCATAGGCGAAACTATACCAAACGTTGCTTCCCCATTGCTCCAAACCAACTAGACTTCTGTATGAGCCTGAATCCGATGATTGACCCATATTAATTGCTGGAAAATGCCCTTGGATAGCAATTAAATATTCTCCCGCTTTATCGTACATATGACTGGGATTTTGCGAGGTTATATTTTCTACTGGTGAACCATCACCCCAATCAATCATAAAGTCATACTCATATAATTCCCAAGTACCTATAGTCAGTTCAAAATCATCATGGGGGATTGCCCATTTAGTAATAAATGAGTCTGCCTCTTCTACCATACTATCAATTTCATTGAGTACAACTATTTTTATACTAGCAGATTTAGAATCCTGGCCATCTGAAACACTAATGAAAATAGAATGTTCAGTAGAAACTTCATAATCCAAATGTTTTCCAGCGGCTAGACTCAGCTCACCTTCTTCAGTAACTTCAAAAAGACCATTACTATTAGAGGTAATGGAAAAAAAAAGTACATCGTTATCAGCATCTTCCGCTTTAACAATTCCTATGACCAAATCATCACTTATTCCTTCATTTGCTTCAAATGTCTGTGAACTTATACTTGGAAAGTTATTTTCTTTCTGATCTACTTCACTCTCGATGTCGTTCGAGATTTGATTATCCAAAGATGAATCTTGTTTGCTACAAGAAGTTGAGAAAACAATGACTAAACCCAGTACAACGTTACGTATGGTTTCCATGAATTTTGAATTTTTATTAAATATCCTAATCTATTTCTTGAAAATTGGAGCAAAACTGACCGATGCTCAATATAAGTTGATCGATGCCCTATATGAATTGATCTTTGTAGCTACGAAAAGGGAATCAGGTAAAATATGGATGCCCATACCAGTTGGTCCAATTGTATTCAAGTACCTAATTCATTCCAATAAAAATTTATTATGCATGCATAATAAATTTTCCTATATTTGGGAACCAAGAAAGTTCTATGAAGGAAATGACCATTGATCATGCGTTAAGGGCCACCTGGCAAGCAGTCATTAAAATGTACAATGAAGAAGCCAAAAATTATGGATTGACCATGGCCATAGGCTTCACCTTATTGAGCATAGACCCAAAAAAAGGGACTCCCAGCACGGCATTGGGTCCAAAAATGGGCATGGAAGCGACCAGTTTGTCGCGATTGCTAAAAAATATTGAAGAAAAAGGATACATACAACGAAAACCCAATCCAAAAGATGGCAGAGGTGTCCTTATCCATCTTACAGGTCTTGGACTGGAAAAACGTCGGGATTCAAAGGATGTGGTACTGCGTTTCAATGAAGCGGTCAAAGAACACCTGAATGAAAGTGATTTAACTGGTTTTTTTAAAACGGTGGATGTAATCAATAAACTTATCCTGAACAAAAAAATATATAGTAAAACAACATCTAACTAATTTCAAATCTTTACATGAAAAGGCATATCAATAGCGTTGCTGTAATTGGCTCCGGTATTATGGGAAGTGGCATTGCCTGCCATTTTGCCAATATTGGCGTGGAAGTGTTACTGCTGGATATTGTTCCTAGGGAACCCAATGAGAAAGAAAAGTCCAAGGGCTTAAGCCTTTCCGATAAGGTGGTACGCAACCGCTTGGTAAATGACTCCCTGATGACGGCATTAAAATCCAAACCATCCCCCATTTACCATAAAAATTTCTCCAATAGAATTACTACTGGAAACCTGGAAGACGACATTTCCAAAGTTGGGGACGTAGACTGGATCATTGAAGTGGTCGTGGAACGCTTGGATATAAAAAAACAGGTTTTCGAAAACCTGGAAAAGTATAGGAAACCCGGGACGCTCATAACTTCGAATACTTCAGGTATTCCCATAAAATTTATGAGTGAAGGAAGAAGTGACGATTTTCAAGAGCATTTTTGTGGAACGCATTTCTTCAATCCCGCGCGCTATTTAAAATTATTCGAAATCATACCGGGACCCAATACTTCGGAGGAGGTTTTGGATTTCCTCAATGGATATGGGGAGCAATTTTTAGGAAAAACTTCGGTTGTTGCGAAAGATACACCAGCCTTTATCGGGAATCGAATAGGAATATTCAGCATTCAAAGCCTTTTCCATGCAGTGAAGGATTTAGGAATGACGGTTGAAGAAGTGGATAAACTGACAGGACCCGTCATTGGACGACCAAAATCGGCCACATTCCGAACTGTAGATGTTGTGGGATTGGATACTCTGGTACATGTGGCCAATGGTATTTATGAGAATTGTAAAAAGGATGAACGACTCGAACTTTTTCAACTCCCGGACTTTATCAATACGTTGATGGAAAATAAATGGTTGGGCAGTAAATCGGGGCAGGGATTTTATAAAAAAGTCAAGAACAAGGACGGCAAAAGCGAAATCCTGACGCTTGACTTGGACAGCATGGATTATCGCTCCAAGAAAAGTGCAAAGTTCGCCACCTTGGAACTGACCAAGACCATCGACAAAGTAATAGACCGTTTTCCAGTATTAGTTGATGGAAAAGACAAAGCTGCTACATTTTATCGGAAAAGTTTCGGGGCACTATTTGCTTATGTTTCACATCGTATTCCAGAAATATCCGATGAACTTTACAAGATTGATGATGCCATGAAAGCCGGATTTGGCTGGGAACATGGTCCCTTTCAAATTTGGGATGCCGTTGGTCTGGAAAAAGGGTTGGAGTTTATAAAAGCCGAAGGATTGGAAGCTGCTTCTTGGGTGGACGAGATGAAATCGGAAGGAATCTCTTCCTTTTATTCGGTAAATGCTGGAGCCACCCACTTTTATGATATTCCCAAAAAGGCCATGGAAAAGGTGCCAGGTCAAGATGCCTTTATCATTTTAGACAACATCAGGGAATCCAACCAAGTTTTTAAAAATGATGGTGTGGTTATCGAGGATTTGGGAGATGGTATCCTGAATGTGGAATTCCAATCCAAAATGAACACCATAGGTGCAGATGTAATTGCAGGTCTTAACAAGGCCATAGACATTGCCGAAAAAGATTTTCAGGGACTTGTTGTTGGTAATCAAGCTGCCAATTTTTCCGTTGGCGCCAATATTGGCATGATTTTCATGATGGCCGTAGAACAGGAATACGACGAACTGAACATGGCAATAAAAGCCTTTCAGGATACGGTGATGCGAATGCGCTACTCGTCCATTCCCACAATTTCGGCCCCTCATGGCATGTGTTTGGGCGGTGGATGCGAACTTTCCATGCATGCAGATAAAGTAGTGGCCGCGGCGGAAACCTACATAGGGCTTGTGGAGTTTGGTGTCGGCGTCATTCCCGGAGGCGGAGGTTCTAAAGAAATGGCGATGCGGGCTTCGGATACCTTTCAAAAGAACGATGTGGAACTCAACGTACTTCAAGAATACTTTTTGACCATTGGGATGGCAAAGGTCTCCACTTCGGCTTATGAAGCTTTCGATTTAGGAATACTTCAAAAAGGAAAAGATGTAGTGGTCGTCAATAAAGACCGGCAAATAGCTACGGCAAAAGCCTATGCGAAGTTGATGGCAGAATCGGGTTACACCCAGCCCCCAAAACGAAAAGATGTCAAAGTCTTGGGCAAGCAGGCATTGGGCATGTTCTTGGTAGGGACCGATTCCATGGAGGCTGGACATTATATTTCAGAACATGACAAAAAAATAGCGGATAAACTGGCGTATGTGATGGCAGGAGGTGACCTATCCGAGGCCAGCTATGTGAGCGAGCAATATCTTTTGGACATTGAACGGGAAGCTTTCCTGTCCCTCTGTACGGAGAGAAAGACCCTAGAGCGTATCCAACACATGTTGAAAACGGGCAAACCTTTAAGAAATTAAAATTGTTTTAGGCAAAGTACTTAAAGCTAAAAGTTAAAAAATGAGAACAGCATATATAGTCAAAGCGTATAGAACGGCAGTAGGGAAAGCCCCTAGGGGTCTATTCCGTTTCAAGCGGCCAGATGAGCTGGCTGCTGAAACCATAGAACACATGATGAAGGAGTTGCCGCAATTGGACAAAAAACGAATCGACGACGTCATAGTGGGAAATGCAATGCCCGAAGCAGAGCAAGGGCTCAATATGGCGCGGTTGATTTCACTAATGGGCTTGAACATAGATGATGTGCCTGGTGTTACTGTAAACCGCTACTGTGCCTCCGGACTGGAAACCATCGGGATTGCCACAGCTAAAATCCAATCTGGAATGGCAGATTGTATAATCGCGGGCGGTTCTGAAAGCATGAGCTATATTCCAATGGGAGGTTACAAACCCACCCCTGATTATGCCACTGCCAAAGAAGGGAATGAAGATTATTATTGGGGCATGGGTCTTACTGCCGAAGCGGTTGCCAAGCAATTCAACGTCTCCCGTGAGGACCAAGACGTATTTGCGTACAACTCCCACATGAAAGCCTTGAAAGCCCAGGAAGAAAATCGGTTTCAAGACCAGATTGTACCTATTGAAGTAGAACATACGTTCATCAACGGTGCAGGGAAAAAAGAAACATCCACCTATACCGTGAGTCAGGACGAAGGTCCGCGGAAGGGAACAAATATCCCAACACTCAATAAACTGAGACCTGTTTTTGCCGCAGGAGGTAGCGTTACAGCAGGAAATTCATCACAAATGAGTGATGGAGCTGCATTCGTTATGGTAATGAGCGAGGAAATGGTAAAAGAACTCAACCTCGAACCTGTTGCGCGATTGGTCAATTATGCGGCAGCCGGAGTAGAACCGAGAATTATGGGCATCGGTCCAGTAAAAGCCATTCCAAAAGCTTTGAAGCAGGCGGGGCTTAAGCAGGAAGATGTGGAGCTGATTGAATTGAACGAAGCCTTTGCATCCCAGTCGCTCGCTGTCATTCGGGAGTTGGGACTGAACCAAGAAGTAGTCAACGTGAATGGTGGTGCTATTGCTTTGGGCCATCCTTTGGGATGTACTGGCGCCAAACTTTCAGTTCAGCTTTTTGACGAAATGCGAAAGCGTGATATGAAGGGAAAATACGGTATGGTGACCATGTGCGTGGGCACCGGTCAAGGTGCTGCGGGTATTTATGAATTCTTGAACTAGATAAAAGAGAATACGAGCCCGGATATAAGAAATGGCAGGACATAATTTTAAGAATCTTAAGATTTGGAAAGAAGGAATGAATTTGGTGACAGAAACATATGATTTGACAAGAACATTTCCGAAAAGCGAGAAATATAGCCTTGCCTCGCAAATGATTCGTCCTGCTACCTCTTTTCCATCAAATATTGCCGAAGGCTCAAACAAGTCTACCCATAAACATTTTAGAAATTATTTGGAAAACAGTCGCGGTTCTGCTTTTCAATGGGATACCCAATTCAACGTTGTCTTTCTGCGAAACTACGTATCCGAAGAAAAATTTATATCACAAGAAAATAAAGTTCAACAAATTGAAAAAATGATATCAGGGTATAGGAATGGTCTACACGATTAGTACACTTCTTATTTCTTGATTCTTCAATCTTAAAATCATTAAGCTATGAGTACAGAAACCCTGGAGAAGGAAATTTTACGAGGCGGTCAGTTTTTGGTCAAGGAAACCAACTGCGAAGATGTTTTTACCCTAGAGGATCTATCCGAAGAACAACAAATGATGCGCGAGAGCACCAAGGAGTTTGTAGATCGTGAACTTTGGGCGCATTGGGAACGCTTTGAGCATAAAGACTATGCCTACACGGAAGAAACCATGCGAAAAGCAGGGGAGTTGGGACTGTTGAGTGTTGCCGTACCTGAAGCCTACGGTGGGATGGGGATGGGATTTGTATCCACCATGTTGGTCTGTGACTACATTTCCGGGGCCACAGGGTCTTTTAGTACCGCATTTGGCGCACACACAGGAATTGGCACCATGCCCATTACCCTATACGGTACCGAAGAACAAAAACAGAAGTATGTTCCCAGATTGGCCACTGGGGAATGGTTTGGGGCGTATTGTTTGACTGAGCCAGGAGCAGGTTCAGATGCGAACTCCGGTAAGACCAAGGCTGTACTTTCCGATGATGGCAAATATTATAGTATCACCGGTCAGAAAATGTGGATTTCAAACGCAGGATTCTGTAATCTTTTTATCGTTTTTGCACGAATTGAAGATGATAAGAATATTACTGGTTTTATAGTGGAAAATGACCCAAGTAATGGAATCACCCTAGGTGATGAAGAAAAGAAATTGGGGATTCATTCTTCCTCTACCCGTCAAGTATTCTTCAACGAAACCAAAGTACCTGTTGAGAACATGCTGTCTGAACGGGGCAATGGTTTCAAGATTGCTATGAACGCCTTGAATGTTGGACGTATCAAGCTAGCAGCAGCATGTCTGGAAGCCCAACGACGCGTTATCAATGAAGCCACTAAATACGCCAATGAGCGTATCCAGTTCAAGACACCCATCATGAACTTTGGGGCGATCAAGGCAAAAATTGCGGACATGGCGACCAATGCTTATGTTGATGAATCGGCCTGTTATCGAGCTGCCAAGGACATAGAGGATAGAATAGCAATACGGGAAGCTGAAGGCAATACGCATCAGGAAGCAGAATTGAAGGGTGTTGAGGAATACGCCATTGAATGTTCTATTTTGAAAGTTGCGGTTTCTGAACATGTGCAACATACATCGGATGAAGGTATCCAAATATTTGGGGGCATGGGCTTTAGCGCAGATACCCCAATGGAATCTGCCTGGAGGGATGCCCGTATTTCAAGAATTTATGAAGGAACCAACGAAATCAATCGGATGTTGGCCGTAGGAATGCTGGTCAAAAAAGCGATGAAGGGTCATGTGGACCTATTGGGACCTGCCACCGCAGTTGGGGAAGAATTGATGGGCATCCCATCGTTTGATGCCCCTGACTTTTCTGAATTGTTCGCAGAGGAAAAAGATTTGGTGGCCAGACTCAAAAAAGTCTTTTTTATGGTTGCTGGTAGGGCAGTGCAAAAATTTGGCCCAGATTTGGATAAGCACCAAATGCTTCTTATGGCAGCTTCTGATATCCTGATACAGATTTACCTAGCGGAATCGACCATTCTCAGAACTGAGAAAAATGTAAAGCGTTTTGGCGAAGAGTCACAAGCTGCTCAAATTGCTATGTCCAAGCTGTACCTGTACCGCGCATTGGATATCGTTATCCAAAAAGGGAAGGAAGCCATCGTTTCCTTCGCACAGGGGGATGAACAACGTATGATGCTTATGGGTCTTAAACGTTTCACGAAATATACAAACCAACCCAATGTTGTAGCACTACGTACTCAAATTGCGGATAAAGTGGCTGCAGATAACGGGTATACCTTTGACTAATTCAAATAACGCTAGAACAAGGCTTATTTGGAAAACCGCGCTTTAAGAGCGCGGTTTTTTTATATCTTTTTTAACAGAGGGAGCAGATTCAGTTAGGATTCATAAATGAAAAAGAAAGTACCTTTATCCTTATGGATACTTCTATTTTGAATCAACTTTTTGATATCCAAGATTTCAAACAAAAAAGCAAACAACTCCTTAAGCTGATTTCAGAACATCTGGAACAAACCGTGACAGAACCCACTAAAAAAACTTTGTCATGGAATGAACCGGATGATGAACTTCGGTTTTGGAAGGAATTTTTTAAAACGGGGAACATTGATGATTTCTTTCCAGAAATTCTAAAAAGAACTACGCATACCCATAACCCAAAGTACGTAGGACATCAAGTGGGTGTAACTGCGCCCATCACCTTGTTAACAGGAATGCTCAGTAATCTACTCAACAATGGTATGGCGGTCTACGAGATGGGTATGTCGCCTAATGCTATTGAACGTATCGTCACCGAGAAACTGTGTAAAGCCATTGGATACGATTCACCTTCCGGCGGTTTTTTGACTTCTGGGGGAACGTTGGCCAATCTCACAGCGTTACTTTCGGCCAGAAAAGCCAAAGTCCCGCATGACGTTTGGAACCTAGGACACGCCCAACCTTTGGGAATTATGGTCTGTGAAGAAGCGCATTACTGCGTGGATCGCGCTGCCAAAATCATGGGATTGGGCAAAAAAGGCATTATTAAGGTGCCTGCAAATCGGAACTTTGCCATAGATGTGGAACAATTGGAAACCTATTATCAGAGAAGTATCGCCAAAGGCATTCGAATTTTTGCTATTGTGGGCAGTGCCCCGTCAACAGCAACCGGAGCTTATGATGACCTTGAGGCCATACAGCAATTTGCAGAAAAATACAATCTCTGGTTTCATGTAGATGGCGCCCACGGTGGAGCGGCCATTTTTTCGGAAAAGTATACGCATTTGCTCAAAGGAGCTGAAAAATCGGATTCTATGGTAATTGATGGTCATAAAATGATGATGATGCCCACGATAACCACTGCCTTGTTGTACAGGAACAAGAAACATGCAGACCATACTTTTAGTATTAATGCGGATTACTTGCTCAGTGAAACAGAAGAAGATGAGTGGTACAATAGCGGTCGAAGAACCTTTGAGTGTACCAAGACCATGATGTGCCTTCATTGGTACGTGCTTCTAAAGGTCTACGGGGAAAAGGTCTTTGGTACGTATGTCACACGACAATATGATTTGGGGAAAGAATTCGAGAAATTGCTTTTAAAAGAACCTGATTTTGAAATAGCCACCAGTCCCATGTCCAATATTCTTTGTTTTCGATATACCGATTCCAATTTATCCCAGGAGGATTTGAATGAAATCAATACCAAAGTGCGACAAGCGCTTTTGGAAGACGGCGAATTTTATTTGGTACAGACCAAACTTAGGGGAACCCTATATTTGCGAACCACCCTAATGAATCCGTTTACAACGCGAGAACATCTGGAATCCTTGTTAAAAAAGATAAGGACCCGTGCGAAAAAGTTAATTCCTTCCCGAGTTAGGCAATAGACTCCAAAATCTTTTCTTCGCTCTTCTTTCTTGAAAAGTTGATAGCACATTCAATAAGGGCCAAATGCGAATACGCTTGCGGAAAATTCCCCAACAAGCGCTTGGTCTTAAAATCGATATCCTCACTAAAAAGCCCTAAATGGTTGCTATATCCCAATAACCTTTCAAAATGGGCCAAAGCTTTTTCCTCCTCACCTATTTTAAACAAGCTATTGATGAACCAAAATGTGCAGATGGTAAAGGAAGACGAGGGCAATCCAAAATCGTCTTCATTCTTATAGCGGTAAAGCAGCCCGTCGTTGCTCAGTTCAGCTTCAATGGCGTGTACCGTATTTACAAATTTGGGGTCTTTTGCATGGATAAAGCCATAGGATTCCATCAAAAGTACCGAAGCATCCAAATGATGGGAACCGTAAGACTGGACGAAAGCATTCTTGTCAGGATTCCAGGCGTTTTCATGGATGTCCGACTTGATTTCCTGCTCCAAAACCGTCCACTTTTCTATTTTTCGGGTCTTCCCAAAGATTTTTGCCACTTTGATAGCCCTATCAATGGCCACCCAGCACAGGACTTTTGAAAAGGTAAAATGTTGGTCTTCCCCTCGAAACTCCCAAATTCCCTTATCTGGTTCACGCCAGTGTTTTTCTACAATCCAAACAATTCCCTTGGTAATGCTCCACAATTCCTCGCCATTCTCGATATCATTACTGAATCTGTCCAACTGCTCATAAATGACATCCATTAGAATACCATAAATATCGTTTTGCTTTTGCTTGTACGCTGCGTTTCCTATGCGTACGGGACTAGAACCTTTATAGCCCTCCAAATGGTCCAACGTTTTCTCGGTCAACTTTTTTTGCTTGTTGATTCCGTACATGATCTGGAGTTTTTCATCCTTGTCCGGCATCAAATCAATAATAAATTGAAGGTAGCGTTTGGCTGAATTTTTGTGTCCCAATTCGGAAACCACCTTGATTACCATAGATGCATCTCGAATCCAACAAAAACGATAGTCCCAGTTCCGTACTTCCCCTATGGTTTCTGGTAAGGATGTCGTCGCCGCGGCCAGAACGGCACCGGTTTTATCAAACGTCAACATTTTTAATGTAATGGCGCTGCGCATGATCTCTGCATTGAACTTTTTATAGGTTGGGGTCCGATCCACCCAATCCAACCAATAAATTTTGGTTCGCTCCAATTCCAAGGACATTTTATCCGTAGTTGGTTTTAAGATTTTTTCGTTGTAGCAAATGAGAAAGTAACCATCTTCCTTTAGCGTTATTTCGCTTCCGTCCACTATCTTCTGCTTATCGAACGAGGTATAGAGAAAAAGTGTGTCAAACTTTTTCTTGCTGGTCAAACTTACAATAAAGTCCTTCTTGGCATAGGTATTGGTCTTGCCCAGCGCATATTCCAACTTTGGGTCGTAAAGCACTTTAAAGCTGGGAGTACCGGAAATAAGCTTGATATAACGCACGATTTCCGGAGGTGCGTTGTACTTTCCGGTCAGCTTGTAATACCTCGGCATGAAATCATGTACCTCAAATGTATTTTCTCCATCAGAATAACGGGTGACCAGAATGGCTGTGTTTTTACGATATTCCTGGTCAATAACATAATTGTACTTCGCCCTGATTTCAAAACTACCCCCTTTTTTCTCATCCAATAGTTTCGCGAAGACCGAAGTAGAATCAAATTGGGGCAGGCAGCACCAGTCCAAAGACCCTGTATCTGAAATAAGCGCAGCACTTCTACAGTTTCCAATTATTCCGTAATTTAGGTTATCCATTTTGGGAACTCTTTTTCTGTTGATTTTTTATTTTTTACCTAATCATAAATCGAAAAAATAGGAATTTTATTACATTTTGTCCTAAAATCACCCATCCATGAGTAAAACTATAATTATTTCCAATAGACTGCCAGTACAATTGCAAATTAGTGATGGCGGACTAAGTGCCATTCCGAGCGTAGGTGGATTGGCCACGGGGATGAAATCCGTTCACAGCGGTGGGGAAAGTCTCTGGATTGGCTGGTCGGGACTTACTGATGAAGAAATTCCCGAGTCTCTTGAAAATGAAATTGATAATGCACTGGCCCATCACGGTTGTTCTAAAGTGGGACTCACCGAGAAGGAAGTTGAAGGTTTCTATTTTGGGTTTAGCAACCGGACCGTTTGGCCGTTGTTCCACTACTTTTTGGAATATTCAGAGTTTGAACTGGATTTTTGGAACACTTATAAAGTAGTCAACCAAAAATTTGCCGATGCCATTTTGCAGCAAGCAGATGAAGATGATATCATCTGGGTACATGATTATCAGTTGATGTTGGTTCCCCAAATGGTAAAAGAAAAAAAGCCCAACACATCCATCGGCTTTTTTCTCCATATTCCATTCCCTTCATACGAGATATTTCGGACATTACCGTGGCGTGAGGAAGTTTTGGAAGGACTCCTGGGTGCAGATTTGATTGGTTTTCATACCTACGATTATGAAAGGCATTTTTTAAGTTCTGTTCGCAGATTATTGGGTTTGGATGTAAGTTTCAACGACATTTATTTGGACAATCGGGTCATCAAAGTGGATTCGTTTCCTATGGGGATTGATTACAAAAAGTTTGAGGAGGCCGCAATTGCCAATGCAAAACGCAGTAAGGGCAACAAAAGTGATCTGCAGCAAAAACTGGATAACCATAAGGCCTCTGCCCCAGATACAAAACTCATACTTTCCATAGACCGTTTAGACTACAGTAAAGGAATAGCCAAACGCCTGAATGCATTTGAATATTTTTTGAACAAATATCCGGAGTACAAGGAAAAAGTTAGGCTGATCATACTTGCGGTACCTTCCCGTTCCAACGTTCCCCAGTATCAGCTACTGAAAAAAGAAATTGACGAACTGGTAGGTCGAATCAATGGTGAGCTTTCCACCGTAAACTGGACACCAATCTGGTATTTTTACCGGTCATTGCCCTTTGAAAATTTAATTGATCTCTACACTTCAAGCGATATCGCTTGGCTTACTCCGCTGCGGGATGGGATGAATTTGGTCGCCAAGGAATATGTAGCGACCCGTACGGACAAAACTGGTGTTTTGATTTTGAGCGAAATGGCGGGCTCTGCCTATGAAATGAATGAGGCGTTGTTGATCAACCCCAATAATTTTGAGCAGCAAGCAGATACCCTGAAAAATGCGATAACCATGCCCAAGGAAGAACAGATGGCGCGAAATATGTTCCTTCAAAAACGTTTGGAGCGCTATAATGTAGAAGTCTGGGCCAATGAATTTATGAGCGCTTTGCGAAAAAAAGGGGATTTGGATGATGTAAACATTTCCAGGAAATTGTCATCCTCCATGGTCCACCAAATGGTTGAAACGTATGGGAAAGCTAAAAATCGACTGTTGTTCCTGGATTATGACGGTACCTTAATGGGTTTCCATAAAGATCCACAAAAAGCTTCCCCAGATGAAGAATTGTATGCCCTGCTGGATACCTTAAACAAGCAAGAAAATACCACACTGTTCTTGATCAGCGGGCGGGATAAGCAGACTTTTTCCAAATGGTTTCTTCACAAAAAATACAATATGATCGTAGAACATGGTGTATGGATTTCCAGAAATGGTGAAGAATTCAAACTCTTGGAGAAAGTAAAAGGTCAATGGATGGAAAAAATAAGACCTGTATTGGAATCCTTCGTAGATAGGACCCCAGGATCTTTCATCGAAGAAAAAAACTACTCCATGGCATGGCATTATAGAAACACGGACCCGGATTTTGGTCAGAAAAGAGCAACAGAGTTAAATACGGTACTGACCAGCTTAATCGGTAATGACGATATCAGTGTCCTGAACGGAAATAAGGTGATGGAGGTAAAAAGCAGTAATGTGAACAAAGGGAGAGCTTCTGTACGTATGTTGGGTGAGTCAGATTACGATTTCGTATTTGCCATAGGCGATGACTGGACGGATGAATTCATGTTTCAAGAACTTCCGCAGAGCGCAATTACAGTAAAAGTGGGAATCCAAAAAACACAGGCAAAATATCACGTAGAGAGCACCAAACGCGTCCGGGAACTACTAAAACAATTTGCACAACAATGAGATGGGTTTTCTTTGTCCTCTTCTGGTTTTTAACCCTTACTGCATTCTATGGCCAGGGCAATACAGAAGTTTACCTTTTTGATTTAGATTGGAAAAATGGGATACCCTCGCTTTCCAATCCGAAAAACATTTCGAACAATCATGGTTACGACAACCAACCTTCATTTTGGGACAATGATGTCCTACTGTTTTCATCCACGCGAGCTGGTCAGACAGATATTAAACAATTTAACATAACCAAAGGAAGTACTTCCAAATGGATAAGCAACACGCCCACGGGCAGTGAGTATTCCCCCATGCGTATCCCCGGTTCCGATAACATCTCTTCTATTCGTTTGGATTTAAATGGTCTGCAAAGACTTTATAAATATGATAACGCTACTGGCGAATCAGAATCCTTAAGTGATTTGAAAATAGGGTATCAACTCTGGTACAATGAGCATATTTTGGTATGCACTGTACTGGTTAAAAATCAAATGGATCTGGTCCTAGTGGATTTTGAAAAAAAATCGCAACTGACGGTTGCTGAAAACGTGGGCCGGTCGTTGCACAAAATCCCTGGGACAAATCAAATAAGCTATATCAGTAAAGCTTCTGCTAAAAAGAAACTTTGGCAAATTATGTCCCTAGATATCGAGTCAAACAAAAAAGATACCGTACTAAATCTTCCCTTCCCCATCGAAGATATGGCTTGGTTACGGGACGGGACCATTCTGACTCCCAATAACAATACAATTGCCAAGTACCACCCTAAGAAAGACAGTGTTTGGACTGACTTTAATGTATTTAACAAAGACCAAGTCTTTAAAATATCCCGAATGGCAGTAAATCCTGCAGGAACACGATTGGCCTTGGTAACAGACGTTTCCCCAAAAACCATTGTTCAGCGTCAGGTGGAAACCTTCAATAAAAGGGACTTAAACGGATTTATTTCCTGCTATTCTGATGAAGTTTTGGCACAACGCTTTCCAACGGACACCATGTATTTGGGAAAAGAGGCCGTGATGGACAGTTACGAGCGGTTTTTCGCCAATACCAAAAACACTGGTGTGAAGGTGGTTAAGCGTATTTCCATTGGAAATAAGGTGATTGACGAAGAAGAAACCATGGTGGATGGAAGAACCGGACACCAGGTTGCGCTTTATCATGTGGAAAATGGGCTTATCCGATCCATGAGCTTTATCTTTCCAGATCAAGAGACCCAAGACGCTGAATCTGTGGTAAAAGAACAACTTGAAGCGTATAATGCAAGGAATATTGATGCCTTCATGGATACGTATTCCGATACCATTGAGTTGTATGATTTTCCACACGCTCTATCCTCAAAGGGAAAAGAAAAGATGCGGGCAAGCTACAATTCTTTTTTTGAAGCCAACCGTGACCTCAACTGTAAAATCAAAAATCGGATAGTCATTGGGAACAAAGTAATCGATGAGGAATATGTTACCATTAACGGTTCAAATTTTAGCGCAGTGGCAATTTACGAGGTGGAAAACGGTAAGATTTCCAAAGTTACTTTTGTGCGTTAACACTTTAATAGATGACCCCTACCATATTTTTATTATTTTGAGTCCCTATACTTTTAATCGTTTTCTATTTCTCAAAATTTAAGGTATTCTGTATCCTCTTTTTAGACCGACTAATTGAACCTCATAAAAAAATGAAATACATTCTTTTACTTTCTCTGCTGCTTCTGACCGATTTTTCGTTCGCCCAATCTGATGGAAGAATGTACGACATAATCAATGCTATATCTGCCGAAAGATTGGAGAAAGATATAACCAAATTGGCCAATTTTGGCACCCGTCACACCTTGAGCGATACAATATCGCAAACTCGAGGTATTGGAGCGGCACGCCGTTGGATAAAATCAGAGTTTGATAAAATCTCATCAAGCTGCCATACCTGTCTTGAAGTAAGCTACCAAAAGGATTTGGTCAAAAAAGGAGAAGGTAGGCGAATTGTAAAGGACGTGTGGGTAGTGAATGTGGTGGCGGTTCAACGGGGCAGTAAATACCCAAATCGGTACATCATCATGAGCGGTGATATAGACTCCAGGGCCAGCGATGCCAATGACTACACTTCTGATGCTCCTGGTGCCAATGACAATGCAAGTGGTATGGCAGGCACATTGGAAGCAGCCAGGGTCCTCTCAAAATACACATTTGAAAACAGCATCATGTATGTAGGTCTTTCGGGGGAAGAGCAGGGGCTTTATGGCGGTAGAGGGCTAGCGGCCCATGCAAACGAAAAAGGATGGGAGATTATTGGAATCTTCAACAACGACATGATCGGTAATGTCAAGGGCGTTGACGGTGTGGTAAGTAATCGTGATTTTAGAATTTTTTCAGAACCCGTACCCCCTAATGAAACTGAAAGTCAACGAAAAGCCCGTCGCTTTTATGGAGGTGAAGTGGACGGAATTTCAAGACAATTGGCGCGCTATGTGCACAAAACCACGCGGCAGTACATGCCTGAAATGAACCCGATGATGATTTACAGACTGGACCGCTTTGGTCGCGGAGGTCACCATAGACCTTTCAACGACGCGGGCTTTGCCGGAATCCGAATTATGGAAGCCCACGAGAATTACACCCAGCAGCACCAGGATGTCCGGATGGAAAACGGAATAGCCTATGGGGATGTTCTGGAACATGTCAATTTTGAGTATGCCGCGAAATTGACCGCCGTAAATGCCATCAACCTTGCTTCCATCGCATGGGCTCCCCCATCACCTGAAAAGGTCAAAATTGGAGGGATCGTAGAACCTTCGGTAAAATTGACTTGGAGTTCGGTTGAAGGCGCTACAGGGTATAAAATATACTGGAGGGATACCACATCCCCCACCTGGGACCATTCCAAATATGTGGGCAATGTGAACGGACATGTTTTGGAAGGTATTGTAGTTGACAACTTCTTTTTTGGAGTGGCCGCTGTTGGAAAAGAGGGTCATGAAAGCCCGATTGTATTTCCTAATTCCATACTATTTCGATGAACCTATACACAAAACATATAGGGCTGGTTTTGCTCTTCCTGATCCAAATGTTCTTGGCAAATGCCCAATTTTTTACGCGTTTGGATACGCTTAGGGGCAGTATTACCCCTGAACGCGCTTGGTGGGATTTGAACTATTATGACCTTAACATTAAAGTTCAACCCGATAAGGAGTTTATCGCAGGCTATAATATTATCCGGTATAAGGTGTTGGAAGAGGCCAATGTCATCCAAATCGATTTGCAGGAACCTTTGGAGATAGAGGCGGTTTCACAAGATGGACAAGACCTCAATTATACTTCGATAGGCCCTGCTCATTTTATACAGCTAAAAAAGAAACAAGTCCCAGGTGAATACAACAAAATCTATGTTCAATATTCAGGAAAACCTAAAAAAGCGGTCAGAGCGCCCTGGGATGGTGGTTTTTCATGGAAAAAGGACCAAAACGGGAACCCTTTCGTTGCGACCTCTTGTCAAGGGCTTGGAGCAAGTATTTGGTGGCCCAATAAAGACCACATGTACGATGAAGTGGATAGTATGCGAATCGCTATTGATGTTCCCAAGGATTTAGTGGGCGTGGCCAATGGTAGACTCAGGGATGAATATGGTTACGGAGACTTCAAGCAATATGAGTGGTTCGTTTCCAATCCCATCAATAATTATGGTGTTAATGTCAACATTGGGGATTATGTGCATTTTGGTGAAGAATACCAGGGTGAAAAAGGAACCTTGGACCTCGACTATTACGTTTTAAGGGATAATCTTGAAAAAGCAAGGGAACAATTCAAACAAGCTCCGATGATGCTGGACGCTTTTGAACACTGGTTTGGTCCTTATCCCTTTTATGAAGACAGCTTTAAGCTGGTCGAAGTACCCTATTTGGGTATGGAACATCAAAGTTCGGTGACCTATGGGAACCAATATCTAAATGGATATCTAGGTCGGGATCTATCAGGTTCCGGATGGGGGCTCAAATTTGATTTTATCATTATTCACGAAGCGGGACATGAATGGTTTGCCAACAACATCACGTACAAAGACATTGCCGATATGTGGATTCACGAGGGTTTTACAGCTTATTCCGAAAGTCTTTACCTCGATTTTCATTTCGGTAAAAAAGCAGCTTCCGAATACGTGATAGGAACCCGAAAGAACATATTGAACGACAAACCGATTATCGGTATTTACAATGTAAACCAAAGAGGTTCAGGTGATATGTACTACAAAGGGTCCAATATGTTACATACCCTTCGGCAATTAATTGAGGATGATGAACTTTGGCGTAACATCCTGAGAGGATTAAACAGTGATTTCTATCATCAAACAGTTACTACCCAACAAATAGAGAATTATCTTGGTGAAAAGACCAAAAAGAATTTAAGCGCTTTTTTTAATCAGTATTTGCGGACAACGATGATTCCAAAATTGCAGTACCAACGGTTAGGCAAGAATCTTAAGTTTCGATATGTGGATGTCGTAGAGGATTTTGATATGCCCCTACGCATTTTTGTCGACGAAAAGGAACATTGGATTTTCCCAAACTCAGAATGGAAGACCAAAAAACTAGAAGGCGAAAATTTTGAGTTCGATTCCAACTTTTACATAAAAACCGAAGCACTGGAACCTTAGGTCCTATAAATAGCAACCCATGAAAACAAAAAACTGTATTTTTTCAATAAGGCATATTTTACTTTTTGCCATGGTATTTATCATTTCTCATGATGGTATTTCCCAAAAATTGTCCAAAGCACAGCTGGACCAAGGTTCAGCAGACTTTGCAAAATCCTCCTTTCCCCTGTTAAAAGAGATATTGAGCATTCCTAATGATGCCTTCTTTCCGGATGATATTGAGAAAAACGTGAAATGGTGTGAAACCCAATTTACTTCACGAGGTTTTTCCACCACTCGAATTCCAACACCGGGCGCTCCCCTGCTCCTAGCAGAAAGAAATCACAAAAGAGCTCAAAAAACGGTACTCATTTATCTCCAGATTGATGGTCAACCTGTGGATTCCTCACGCTGGAACCAAAAAAGTCCGTACATCCCTGCGCTTAAGAAACAAGTTGATGGTAAATGGCAGGAAATACCGTGGGAATCCATTTCCAATTATGACGATGATTGGCGCGTCTTTGCAAGAGCTGCCAGCGACGCCAAAGGTCCAGTAGCCATGTTCCTCGGCGCCTTGGACGCTACCGAACAGGTCAATGTTGCGCCCAATTTCAACATTAAGGTCATCATGGATTTTGAAGAAGAAATGGGTTCTCCCAACCTACCACAAGCTGTTTTGGAAAATAAAGCGCTGCTCAAAGCGGATATGCTCATCATTTTTGATGGACCACGGCACATTACCAACAAGCCCACACTCACTTTTGGTGCTCGGGGAATTTCAACCGTGCAACTAACCACGTACGGTCCTGTTGTTCCCCAACATAGCGGACATTTCGGTAATTATGCGCCAAATCCAGCGCTGCGTTTGGCAAAATTATTGGCGTCCATGAAAGATGAGGAGGGTTTGGTCACTATTCCTGGTTTTTACGACGGAATCAACATTAGTGGCGAAACTGAAAAGATGCTAAAGGCTGTTCCAGACGATGAAGCACAAATCAAAGACCGTTTGCAAATTGCAACGACCGATAAAGTGGGCAGGTACTATCAGGAAGCCATACAATTTCCTTCCCTTAACATTCGCGGAATGCAGTCCGGATACATCAACGAAAAAGTACGGACTATTATCCCAGGATGGGCCAGGGCGGAAATTGACATCCGATTGGTATTGGAATCGGATCCGGAGCGATTGATTCAATTGGTGAAAGATCATATTAAAGCTGAAGGATATGTTGTTTTAGACCGAGAACCCACCAAGGAAGAACGCTTGAAACATGAAAAAATAGCCACCTTCACGTATAAGGTCTCCTATCAATCTTTTCGAACGGATTTTGATTCGGAAGTTGGTCTTTGGTTAAGAAGCGCAATAAAAAGAGCTTTTGGGGAAGAACCCATAATGATACGTATGAGTGGAGGCTCTATCCCAATTTCCCCCTTTGTAAACGCTTTGGGTATCCCTGCGGTTACCGTTCCCACGGTAAATCGGGATAACAATCAACATAGTCCTGATGAAAACCTAAGATTGGGAAATTATAGAGAAGGTATCAAGACCATGATGGCCATTCTCTCCGAAAAATTATAATTTAAAAAGTGTCGCTTGAAAATATACTTCCCGCAATGGCAAGGCGCCGGCAATGGAGAACATATTGAAGCAGGGGCCTTGACCATTCTGAACTATCTAAAAGACCCTGATTTTATGGAAATTCCCTTATCCACCATCCCTTCAGGTATAGTGGATAATCCAACGTTCCAAATCAATAATTATGGTGCCATCTCCGAACAATTAAAACGCTTCAAGGTACTTTTGGAGAATGAGAAACCTGAAAAGCTTTTTACCATTGGAGGGGACTGTGGACTTGAGATAGTTCCCGTTTCCTATTTGAATTCGCGGTATTCCAATTTGGGAGTGATTTGGTTTGATGCCCATGCCGATATCAACCGACCTTGCGATTCGCCTAGCTGTAATTTCCATGGAATGCCCTTAAGGACCCTTTTGGGAGAAGGGGAACCAACATTGAGTTCATTGCTGTTCAGTACCATTGTGCCGGAACAAATCCATTATGTGGGTCTTCGGGATATCGATGAAGCTGAGAAAATTTGTCTGGAGCATGGAAATATATATCATCCCAGACGTCTCAACCTATCAGAACTGGTAGCCCTGCTAAAAAGTAAGGATATCTTACAACTATACCTACATTTTGATTTTGATTGTTTGGAACCCAATGAATACGACAAGACCTATTACAAAGTACCGCAAGGTCTACGAATTAAAGAAGCAGAGTCGAGTATCAAAGAGCTTCATGAGCATTTTGAGGTAGTAGGTACAAGTGTTCTAGAATCCATAGCTTTATCCCAAGAAGAGTTAATACCCATTCGCGGTATCCTCAATCTACTGATGACATGAAGATAAAAGTAGCTGTAGCGCAGGAAAGTCCTGTGTTTTTTGATAAAGAAAAGACCTTGGAAAAGGTTGCGGATTTATGCGGACAACATGCAAAAAACGGTTGTCAACTCATTGTCTTTCCGGAGTCCTTTGTCCCAGGTTACCCCAGGGGTTTTACTTTCGGTGCAACCATTGGAAATCGATCCAAAGAAGGGAAAAAACACTTTGCTGAATACTATGAAAACAGTGTTGATCTAAGGGGCGATGACGGCGTTTTTCTGGAAAAACTGGCGAAAGAAAAGGACATATACATCGTTCTAGGTGTTACGGAAAAAGTAGTGGAAAACGGAAGTTTGTACTGCTCCATGGCCTATTTTTCCCCGACCCGGGGACTTTTGGGCGTTCATCGAAAAATAAAGCCCACAGGTACCGAAAGAATTGTTTGGGCAGAAGCTTCGGGTGAATCCTTGATTACATTCCAAACGAAAGTGGGCAGGCTCGGAGGACTCATTTGTTGGGAAAACTATATGCCTTTAGCTCGAATGGCCCTGTACCAGAAAAAAGTAGAATTGTATATAGCCCCAACAGCAGATTCCAGGCCAGAATGGACAGCCAGTATGCAACATATCGCCTTGGAAGGTCGTTGTTTTGTTTTGGCTTGCAATCAGTTTTACACGAAATCCATGTATCCGGATGCCTACCGACATCTGGTAGAACGTGAGGAGGAAAACATGTGCCCAGGAGGAAGTTTGATTGTTTCTCCTTCTGGAAAAATCATAGCAGGGCCTTTATTTGGTAAATCCGGCGCATTACTAGCAGAACTGGATTTGGAGGATATTCGACAAGCTAACCTGGACTTTGATGTGGTTGGTCATTATGCGCGAAACGATATTTTCAATTTTAGTGTCAACGGGCAACCTGAAACCTTGGATGAAAAGGAAACCTCATCATGAAACCGCTTCTTCTTGAAGACCAGATGGGTCGACAACTGTGCCTAAAACAACCGCTATCGAGAATTGTTAGCCTGAACCCTTCGCAAACGGAAACTTTGGTGGATTTAGGACTGGAGCACCATATCGTCGGGCTGACCAAATTCTGTGTACATCCCTTCCACCTTAGACAAAGCAAAACCATAGTGGGCGGCACCAAAAAAGTGGATTTTGCCAAAATCAGACACCTAAAACCAGATATCATTCTGTGCAATAAGGAAGAGAATACCAAAGAAATGGTGGATACCTTGGCAAAAGAGTATCCAGTTCACGTCACCAATGTCTCCAATCTTCAAGATGCCTTGGAAATGATACACCACTATGGACAGCTATTCAATTGTCCCAAAGAGGCCCAAAAACTATCTAACAGGATTCTATCGGAAAAAACCGAATTTGAATCCCTGATTAAAAAAAATGAACCGAAACGAGTGGCTTACTTTATTTGGAAAAACCCTTGGATGGTTTGTGGGGGTGGTACTTTTATCAACGACATGTTACAGCTAAACGGATATAAAAATGCTTTCGGCGATAGTGAAAGATACCCTGAAGTTAATCTGGATGACCTAAAACGTCATGCCGTGGACTTGGTTCTATTGTCTTCGGAGCCCTACCCGTTTAAAGAAAAAAACAAAGTTGAACTTGAAAAACATCTGGGAATCCATGTAAAACTTGTGGATGGAACGTATTTTTCGTGGTACGGTTCTAGACTGAAAGATGCTTTTCGGTATTTTAGAAGCCTCCATGGATATTGAACATTTATATTTTAAGAATGATTTGCAATGGCGCAAATGGCTTCACGAAAACCACAAAGTATCTGAAGGCATTTACCTAATCTTTTACAAGATTGACCATGTAAAAGAGAGTATGCGATGGGAAGAAGCCGTTCGCGTGGCGCTTTGTTATGGATGGATTGACAGTACCGTAAAAAGTCTGGGAGATGGAAAAAGAAGGCAATATTTCTGTCCTCGCAAACCCAAAAGCGTTTGGAGCAAAGTAAACAAAACCCATATTGAGGAGTTGGACAAAGCGGGTTTGATACATGAAAGTGGGTGGAAGGCGATTGAAACAGCAAAATCAAATGGCTCCTGGACGGCCTTGGATGCTGTTGAAAATGGAGTGGTCCCCGAAGATTTACAACATGCTTTTGACCAAAATGAAAAAGCTTGGCGAAATTTCCAAAATTTCACTTTTGGACAGCGGAAAAGCTACCTGTACTGGTTAAATCATGCAAAAAGACCGGAAACCCGACAAAAAAGAATTCTGGAAATTATAGGCTTCTGCGAAAAAAACATCAAAAACCGGATGACGCGTTAAGCTAGTCACGCTGATACAGTCGGTAGTACAAAATGGCAGTGATTCCCCCTAAAAAAGAAAAACCGGCCAGCATCAAAAAAACCAACTGATGTCCCTTTTCTCCTGGGTTTGAATCCAACAAATACCCATAGGCAGGTCCGGCAAAAATATCCGGGGTATAACCTACCAAAGAAATCAAGCCCACGGCAGTCCCAGTAAGCACAAGGGGTATCTTGCCGATGCGCATGACCGCAAAGTAAAGACTACGTGCCGCATATACCCCAATAGCCACAACAATAACAGAGAGAAAAAACAACATAGTTGTTGAAGGGGCGATCCATCCCGAAGCAAAAAGCAATCCCCCTATAATGCAGGAAGCAAAACTGAATATTAACCACATGGTAATCTTAAACCGGTCCACGAGCAAGCCTATTAAAATACCGGTCGCCGGTCTCATAAACTGAAGAAAAGTACCCACTTTGGCGGATTCAACTTGGTTATACAACATCACCTCTTCTGCATATTGAGAAACAATATCGGTTATCTTGTAGCCAACATAGGCGCAAAGTATGATGACCATCAGTAACCAAACGGAAGGTAGTTGAAGTACTTTTCGTATTTCGGCATAGGATATTCGTTCTAAAACCAAGTTTCGTTCGTCCCCACCGGTTTTCATAAAAAACCAGGTTAAGACCCCGATCAAAACTATGATTAGAGAGGAAACATAGATGACATAAGTAAAAGCATTTTTTCTATCGCTTAAAGAGGCCACATCTGCATCCTGGACCAGGAAAAAACTAAAGATAAGAACCCCTAAAAGTCCGAACAACGCCCCTGTCAACCCCCTGCCTCCATCCAAAAAACCGAAAGCCCTTCCTTGAGAAGTATCCCCTCCCCAAACCCGTGTGGCTTTGATCATTGGAGCCCAGAACAAAAAAATGGTTGTAAATCCCCAATACCCGTACAATAGTTGTAAAGTGCCCAAACTAGGATATTGCGCATAGAGCAGGCCGCCCAAAGCGGTCATCCATAGTGCAATGGCAATTAATTTTCTTGGAGGATATTTATCTGCCAAAGGTCCTCCCAACAAGTAAGAAGGAATCGCCACAAGCCCATAAAGGGAAAAACAAAGACCCAACGCTACATTGTCCAATTGAAAAACGTCGAGAACTGTGGGTCTAAAAATCCGTGGAAGTACAAAGGGGAGGATAAAAACGGCTTCTCCAGATAAAATCAACAATATCAGGTAGTACCAATTTTTTTTGGTTTGTTTCATATCGTTGGGTAAGGTACTAAGAACGTCTCGTGGAAAAAAATCCCTCTCAAACGAGAAAATTTCATTAACAAGGCTTTAAGAAATCGACTTGGCCTTTTCCCTATCTTTAACTCACTAATTCAGCTAACAATGAAATACCTCTACTCCCTTGTGATGTGCCTCGCATCACTTTCTTTTTTTGCACAAGAGTTTAACATGGACCTGGTTCAGGATATGAAACCCCGTAATATAGGGCCTGCAGGAATGAGCGGCCGGGTAACCGCCATAGACGTGGTGCTTTCCAACCCCGATATTATTTATGTGGGCACAGCTTCCGGTGGGTTATGGAGGTCTACTTCAGGGGGAATCAAATGGGACCCCATCTTTGACAAGGAGGTCACTGCCTCTATCGGTGCAGTTGCCGTACAACAATCTAATCCTTCTGTCATTTGGGTGGGAACCGGGGAAGGAAATCCAAGAAATAGTCTAAATGGTGGCTATGGTATTTATAAATCCTTGGATGGCGGGAAGACCTGGAAATCCATGGGATTGGAAAAAACCCGCCATATCCATAGGATTGTTGTGGACCCGACCGATCCCGATGTGGTCTATGCAGGTGCTATCGGGTCTCCCTGGGGGGTCCATCCAGAGAGGGGAGTGTTCAAGACTACCGATGGCGGAAAAACATGGCGGAAAGTCCTCTTCGTAAACAATACAACGGGAGTTGCCGATTTGGTCATGGACCCTTCCAATCCCAACAAATTGATTGCAGCGCTATGGGAACACAAAAGGGATCCCTGGTTTTTTAAATCTGGTGGAGAAGGAAGTGGACTTTACATTACCTATGATGGTGGTGAAAACTGGAAAAAATTGACTGAGGAGGACGGTCTTCCCAAGGGAGAACTTGGACGTATTGGTATAGCCATAGCCAATAATAAGCCCAACGTGGTCTATGCTTTGATAGAGGCGAAAAAGAATGCCCTGTATCGGTCAGAAGATGGCGGATTGAAGTGGGAAAAAGTAAATGATAAAAACGACATCGGCAACCGTCCCTTTTACTATTCCGAAATCTATGTGGACCCAGAAAATGAAAATAGGGTCTACTCCATTTTCACTTATGTGAATGTCTCTGAAGACGGTGGAAAAAACTTTAAACAGCTCATGCCCGCATATCAGGTGGACAATGGGGTACATCCCGACCATCATGCTTGGTGGATACATCCAGAAAACGGACAATTTATGATTGATGGGAATGATGGAGGCCTTAACATCACCAAAGATGGGGGAAAGACCTGGCGTTTTATTGGAAATCTGCCCGTGGCGCAATTCTATCATATCAGTGTGGACAATGAATATCCGTACAATGTCTATGGAGGGATGCAGGATAATGGCTCCTGGAGAGGGCCGGCCTATGTATGGCGGGCGCAAGGTATTCGAAACAGCTATTGGCAGGAAATCGCTTTTGGGGATGGGTTTGACGTGGTCCCCGATCTAGACGACAGCCAATATGGATATGCTATGAGCCAGCAAGGTTTTGTGTCCAGATATGACTGGAAAACAGGGAACAATTACCTTGTTCGACCCACACCACCTGATGCCGAGACCAGATTACGTTTTAACTGGAATGCGGGTATAGGGCAAGACCCCTTCGACAACAGCACCGTATATTTTGGAAGTCAGTTTGTTCATAAATCCATTGACAAAGGACTGACTTGGGAGGTGATTTCACCAGATTTGACCACAAACGACCCAGAGAAACAAAAACAGAGTGAAAGTGGCGGTCTTACCATGGATGCCACAGGAGCTGAAAATCACTGTACCATATTGGTAATTGAACCTTCTACGGTGGAAAAGGATATGTTATGGGCAAGTACTGATGATGGTCGCGTCCATATCACCCAAAATGGCGGTACAAATTGGACCGAGGTCACAAAAAATATCAAAGGACTGCCGCAGGGAAGTTGGATTCCACAAATCAAGGCATCAAAAAAGAACAAAGGTGAAGCCCTACTTATCGCCAATGATTATAGAAGATTCAATTATACCCCTTATGCTTATAGAACTAAGGACTACGGTAAAAGTTGGACTAGGATCGTAGATGAAAATGATGTGGCCAGTTATACCCTTTCCATTGTAGAGGATACTGAAAATCCCAATCTTATGTTCTTGGGAACAGATGATGGCCTGTATGTGTCCTTAAATGCAGGAAATTCATGGCAAAAATGGGCGGAGGGCTTTCCTACGGTATCAACCAAGGATTTGGTAATTCAACCCAGGGAGCATGACTTGGTCATTGGTACTTTTGGCCGTGCCGCGTGGGTTTTGGATGACATCCGTCCGTTACGCGAGTTGGCTAAAAATCCCTCACTTTTACAGAAAGAAATCAGTCTTTTCCCAAGTCCGGACGCCTATTTAGCTGCTTACCAACAACCCAATGGAAGTCGCTTTGGGGCCGATGCGCTCTACAACGCGGAAAATAGGGAGTACGGTGCCATGATAACCTATTATATCAAAGAAGGGAAAAAGGAATCTGACAAATCGGACACGGATTCTGAAGAAAAGGAATCAGATACCGATGCTGCAAAAAAGGAAATGACCGGGGTCCAAAAAAAGGATTCCATACAGTTTCAGGTTTACGAAGGCAATCGATTGATACGGACTTTGAAAATCAAGACGCCCAAGAAGAAAGGTTTTCATCGCATGTACTGGGAATTGGATGAAAAAGGCGCTGATAGACCTTCCAGAAAAATAAGTAAATCTAAAACAGAAAATGGAGGAATCCAGGTAAAACCAGGAAATTATAAGGTCAAAGTTCACTTTGGCAATGCCTTGGATTCTACAACGGTGACTGTCAAGACAGACCCCAGATTAGACGTAAACCAAACAGCGATAAATGAAGTTTACGATATGGGAAGTACCCTGCAAGATTATATACAGACCTCGGCTGATGCCGTAAAACAGCTAGTAGAAAGCAAGGATGTAGCGAACAGGCTTTCCAAAGAACTCGCCATGTTGGATAAGGAAAAGTACAAGGAGCAGATAAAAGCCTCTGAAGATATCGTGAAGCAAATCGACTCTGTCACGGCCCTTTTCATCGGTAAAGAAGATAAGCGTCAAGGCATTACACGAAATCCTGAAATTTCAGTAATGCAACGTATAAACACTGCAAATCGATATGTCCGTACCCGCAAGTCGGGCATTACGGCTACGGAGAAAAAATTGGTAGAATATGCTGAGGATGATCTAAAATCGGCGCTTACCAAAACCAATTTATTCTTTGAGGAGAAATGGAAACCCTACAGAAACCAGATTGAAGCGCTTGATTTATCACCCTTCAAAGAGACCAAAATCATTACTATTAACTAAAAACAATCCAATGAAAAAACTTCTAATAATACTCTGTCTTGTTCTATTATGGAGCTGCAAAGAAGAACAAAAAGCGACCGAAACGGTCGAACCCCTTAAAACCTACACCATTGCGCAAATGATGGATAATGAAGCCGTTGGTGGTGGCAGTTTTTCAGCTGACAATTCCAAACTGCTGGTGCACAGCAACCGTTCCGGCATTTACAATGCCTATACCATCGCCGTTGCCGATGGAAGCATGGAAGCGCTGACCGCTTCGGACAGTTCCTCCGTTTTTACCACTTCGTATTTTCCCAATGATGAGCGTATTTTGTTGAGCAAGGACAATAATGGCGATGAAATATATCAGATTTATTTAAGGGATACCACGGGCACGATCACCAATCTTACCCCTTATGAAGGCGCTAGGGCCAACTTTTATGGTTGGAGCAAAGATGAGAAGAGTTTTTACTTTGGCTCGAATAAAAGAAATCCACAATACACCGATGTTTACAAAATGGATATTGAAACTTTTACACCATCCCTTATCTATCAAAATGATGAAGGTTTGGATGTCGGTGAAATTTCAGATGATGAACAATATTTTGCTTTGGTAAAACCTATAAATACCAATGATTCTGACCTTTTCCTATATTCCGTTGCAGAGGGAGAAATGAAAAAAGTAAATGAAACCCAAAGTGGCAACTCCCCAGAAGATTTTTCTAAAGACGGAAAATACCTGTATTATACCACGGATGATGGCGGGGAGTTTTCTTATTTGAAACGCTACAGCATTGCTGATGGGACCTCCGAAAAAGTGTTGGAAAAGGATTGGGATATCATGGGGTCTTATTTTACACGTTCTGGGAAATACAGGGTCACCTATATAAATGAAGATGCCAAAAATGCCATTGAAGTCTTCGATACGGCAACACAGCAAAACATAGAACTGCCTCAGTTTGATGGCGGGGACATTACCAGTGTTGGATTTTCCAAGGACGATTCCATGATGCGCTTTTACGTGGGTGGTTCCAATACGCCATCCAATCTGCACACCTTTAATCTTGGGACCTCGGAACAAAACAAACTGACCGATGTCCTAAATGAGGAAATTGTTCCAGAACATCTGGTCAAGGCAGAAGTCATTCGTTTCAGTTCTTTTGATGGAACAGAAATCCCCTCAATTTATTATAAACCCCATCAAGCTTCGGAAGAGAATCCCGTTCCCGCTCTAGTATGGGTCCATGGCGGTCCGGGTGGACAATCACGTCAAAATTTTAGCTCGCTCATCCAATACATGGTCAATCACGGTTACGCCATACTGGCCGTAAACAATCGGGGAAGTAGCGGATATGGTAAAACCTTTTATCAAATGGATGATTTGAACCATGGCGATAAGGATTTAAAAGACTGTGTTGAGGGAAAAAACTGGCTGGCACAACAACCTGAAATTGATGCTGAAAAAATTGGTATCATCGGAGGGTCCTATGGGGGATATATGACCATGGCCGCATTGACCTTTGCCCCTGAAGAATTTGATGTCGGCGTTAACATTTTTGGAGTCACCAATTGGATACGTACCCTAAAAAGCATTCCACCATGGTGGGAATCCTTCAAGGATGCCCTGTACAAAGAACTCGGAGATCCCTATAGTGCAGATTCCGTTCGTTTAAAGCAGATTTCGCCTCTTTTTCATACCAACAAGGTTACCAAGCCATTAATCGTTCTTCAAGGCTCACAGGACCCCAGGGTCCTACAGGTTGAGTCGGACGAAATCGTAGCAAGTGTTAGAAAGAATGGTGTTCCCGTAGAATATGTCCTTTTTGAAGATGAAGGCCATGGATTTGTCAAAAAAGAAAACCAAATAACGGCATATAGCAAGATTTTGGAATTCTTGGATACCCATCTAAAAGAGGAAATAGAAAAACCTATAGAAGACAGTGATATCTAATTTCAGAAAGCTCCTCCTTTTTTTTATGGGAGGAGCTTTTTTTTGTAATGCCCAAGATAATGGTCAAGATGAATTTGGAGCTTGGTACATGTATTTCGGTATGAACCAGATTTCAGAGCGTTTGAGCATACATACTGAAGCACAATTCCGATTCTATGAAATGACCTCCGGTTTCAATCAACTCTTGCTCAGGACCGGATTGAACTATCATATTGACCCCAATGCCATGGCTACCTTCGGGTACGCCTACATTGATACCGACCCAACTTTTGAAAGTGATGAGAATTTGGTCAATAGCATCTTGGAGCACCGTATTTTTGAACAGTTCATCCTTAGAAACAAGGTTTGGGAGTTTCTCTTTGAACATCGTTATCGCCTAGAGCAACGATTCATTAGAAATAAGTCGTTACAACCCTTTGTTGATGATGCAGTGGACTTACGGCATAGGGCCAGATACCGGCTTCAACTGACCTTACCCTTGACCCGTACTTTTTTTCTCAATTTTTACGATGAGATTTTTATCAATTTGCAGGATAACCTATTTGATCAAAATCGACTTTATGGGGCGTTCGGGGTACATGTTACCGAAAACAGCAACGTGCAGTTCGGATATCTGAGAAATCAGTTTTCAAATCAGGTTTTCGACCGGTTTCAGATAGCTTTTTTCTATAATCCCGACTTAAGGGGTATCTTTAAAAAGAAGAAATGAGCTTACAAAAGGTAACTTTTAGCAATTCGGAAGGACAAGAGTTGGTCGGGCGCTTAGCGCTCCCTGCAGATCGCCACCCGCACAATTTTGCCATTTTTGCACACTGCTTTACGTGTACAAAAAACTTGATCGCGATAAAAAACATAAGTAAGGCACTTACTTCCAATGGTTTTGCGGTGCTTCGATTTGATTTTACTGGATTGGGGGAAAGCGAAGGAGATTTTGCCGATACCAATTTTTCAGGAAATGTAGATGATCTCATCGCTGCTTCAGATTTTCTATCTGAAAACTACCAACCTCCTTCGCTACTTATTGGACATTCCCTCGGAGGAGCAGCGGTTATTTTTGCTGCTGCCAACATTTCTTCCATCAAGGCGGTGGCCACTATAGGTGCGCCTTCTAACCCAAAACATGTGAGACATTTGCTCAAAAGCGGATTGGAGGAAATACAAGCGACCGGCGAGGCGGTTGTCCATCTTAGTGGGCGCGATTTTAGAATCAAAAAGCAATTTGTAGATGATTTGGAGACCAAATCGCTACCTGAAACGGTAAAAGCGTTGCGAAAGCCCCTACTGATTATGCACTCGCCCCAGGATGATACGGTGGGCATCCAGAATGCGGAAGAAATTTATCGTGCAGCACATCATCCCAAAAGCTTTGTTTCTCTAGATGGGGCAGACCACCTCCTTTTTAATAAAGAAGATTCCATTTATGTGGGTGAAGTTGTTTCAGGATGGGCCAAGCGATACCTCCCTATTACTGACCGACTGGATACTGATCTAAAAACCAAACACCACGTTGTAGCGAGTCTGGACGCATATGACGGTTTTACCACCAGCATGAAAGTTGGAAACCATTATATGGTGGCCGATGAACCGGAAAAGTACTCAGGCCATGATTTTGGACCCTCCCCTTACGAATATGTTTCGGCCGGACTTTCGGCGTGTACGGCAATGACCGTACAGATGTATGCAAAACGGAAGGAGTGGCCTCTTGAGAACATAGAGGTACATACTTCGTACAGTAAAACACATGCCGAGGATTGTGAAAATTGTGAAATGGATTCGGCCAAAATCGACACATTCCATCGTGAAATAAAACTTACCGGGGATCTGAACGATAAACAAAAAAAGCGCTTAATGGAAATTGCGGACAAATGTCCAGTACATAAAACGCTTCATAATGAGACCCAAGTAATCAATATGCTACTGGAGTAGATGGAAAGCCCCAAGTTTGATGTGAGTATTGGAGGGGCGTTTAACAGCATCCATACGGTTTCCATACCTGATGAAATCGCAATGCCATTCGTGGATAAAGCACAGAAAAGGGTCAAGGTAGTCGCTTCTTTTGAAGGAAAATCCATCTCCTTTTATGCAGCACTGCAAAAAAGGCAGGGACGCTATTTCATTATGTTCAGTAAAAACAACCAAAAGACCTTGGGTATTTTTCCAAATGATTATTTTACCCTCCAATTCTTGGAAGATACTTCCAAATACGGTGTGGATGTACCCGAGGAATTTGATGCAGTCCTTTTGGGTGACCATGAGGCCTACCAAATCTTTGAAGGTCTGACCGACGGTAAAAAAAGAGGAATTTTGTATATGATAGCCCGTTACAAAAACACGCAGACCCGCATTGATAAGTCGTTATTGCTCTGTGAAAATCTCAAACGGGGAATTCGGGATGCAAAGGAGTTATTGAAACCATTTTAGGTTGGCATCTCCTCAAATAATCTGTAACTTACACCAAATCCTAAAACACTTATAATGAAAAAAATAATCGTACTTCCACTTGCATTGCTTTTAGTGGTCGGCTTTAGCTGTAAACGGGTAAAAGGAGATGCCGACACAATGGATTCGGACTCTGACAGTATGGATGTTTCTGATACTGCCGCAGAAGATGAAAAGGCAGAGATGGAAAAACAGACCATCACCATTACCAAACTCGAAGGTTCTCCAGAATATGCCCAAGCTGAACTGGTTTTGGACGCTCCCCAAAACACAAAAATTGGACAAAGTGGGGAAATTAACTTTAATTTCACGGTCAAAGACTACGAACTCGGTGCGCAGACCGATGGCCCCAATGCAGAAAAACTGGCGAATTCGGGCAAAGGGCAGCACATCCATTTTATTTTGAACAACCAACCCTACTCGGCCCATTACGAACCTGCCTTTAAAAAGGAGATTCCAAACGGAGTGCATCACTTGGTGGCGTTTCTAAGTCGTTCTTATCACGAGTCGGTAAAAAATGAAAACTCCGTTGTTGTCAAGAAAATGGAGATTGGTCCAGATGCAGAGGATACCCAAGGATTGGACATGGATGCCCCAACACTGATCTATAGCAGACCAAAAGGAGAGTACACTGGAAAAGATACCGAAAACTTACTATTGGACTTTTTTGTATTGAACACGACCCTGTCCGAGGATGGCAACAAAGTAAAAGCGACCGTAAATGGAGAAGAATTCATGCTCTCAGAGTGGGCCCCTTATGTTGTTAATGGCCTACCGATGGGCGAAGTGACCATTAAGTTGGAACTAATAGATGGCGATGGAAATGGCATTGCAGGCCCCTTCAACACGGTTGAACGTACGGTAATGCTCAAACCTTAACGATATCGCCCATCAGCGAAGATGTAATTTAAGAACCTGCCCATAAAATCAATGGCTATTCTTTACATAGATACGATATACAATTTTTAATCAAAGAGCGGTCATGTGCCGCTCTTCTTATACTATTCGACAATGAAACTAGGTGCTTTTTCAATAAGTTTAGCAGTGAAGGATTTAGCGGTTTCCAAAGCGTTTTATGAAAAACTGGGGTTCTCGGTGTTTGGTGGTAGTATGGAACAAAACTACCTCATCATGAAAAATGGAGATGCGCTCATAGGTCTTTTTCAAGGTATGTTTGAGCAGAACATCATCACTTTCAACCCAGGCTGGGACCAAAATGCGAATACTTTGGAAACCTTTGATGATGTGAGAGCCATACAAAAGACTCTAAAGGAAAATGATGTTGTATTAGCTTCAGAAACAGATGAGACAGGCTCTGGACCGGGAAATCTTGTATTTACGGACCCCGACGGTAATTCGATTCTCATTGATCAACATATTTGATTCGAAAACAAGAGCTTTCAAAATAAAGGCGGCCCAGATTTCCAAGCCGCTTTTTTCCTATTGGAGTATGTTCCTACAATTTAATGCCCACTCCAAAACCAATTATCCAGGGATTGATGTCCACATCGGCATCCACCGTAGCATTGAGCGCCGACGTAGCGTCCACGGTAACATCGGTACTCAAGAACAATCTTTTAATATCTATATTCAGAAACCATTTGTCATTGAGCATGTAGTCTAAACCGCCCTGCAACGCAAAACCAAGGGATGTATCATATTGCACATCATCTGCAACAGGCCCCTCATCCACGCCATAGAAAAAAGTGAGATTTACACCAGCCCCGACATAGGGGACAAAGTTTCCTCCCGTAAAATGATATTGGCCCGTTAAGGTAGGTGGAAGTAACCAAACCCTCCCCAAATCCAAATCGCCAGCCGTTGTGCCAACAGCCTCTACATCATGTCGGGCTGTGGCCAAAATCAGTTCCAACGACCAATTTTCATCAAAGAAGTATGAGATGTCCAATTCTGGTACAACAGCAGTAGCGATGGAAGCATCTCCGCCGATGGTTTCGATATCTGCACTTTCGTCGGGGGCTACCACAATTCCCCGAAGGCGAAATTGCCATTTGCCAAAAGTATCATCCGATGGGTCTTGGGCCAAAGCCGAATGGATTATGCCAAAAAACACTACCATCATGAAAATTTCTATTTTTCTCATCTTCACATTTTTAAAATTTAGCCAAAACTACTTCCGTCCCCCGTCAAAGAAAATGACCTTTATCATTGCCCAGAGTTGTAGTTAGACGTATCAAAAGAGGGGAAAATAGGACGTAGGTCTTCAGAACGGACAGAAAATAAATAGGTAATTTGCAAATTATAAGTGCACATTTATCATGGAAGGATTAATGTTATACAAGTTTCAATTGTTGATCACCGTCATTTTGTTGGTGGTCATATTTGCCCTAAACTCTTTGGCTAAAAGGGCGATTAGAAGATTTGGGAAGAGCAGTTCCATAAACATGAACAGCAGAAAGATCATTTTTTATCTAAGTAATCTCATTTTCTACGGGCTCGCGGTTATTGTTATCACTTTGGTTTGGGGAGTAGGATTGCGGGAATTCTCTGTTTTTATTTCTTCTTTTTTAGCCGTAGTTGGGATTGGTTTCGTGGCCCAGTGGTCTATTCTTTCCAATTTAACGGCAAGTGTCATTCTTTTCTTCAGTCACCCTCTGCGATTGGGCGATCGCATACGTGTTTTGGACAAAGACTTTGATTGGACCGGTATCGTTGAGGACATTAGCGGTTTCTATCTTTTTATGCGGACGGATGATGGCCGAAGAATCACCATTCCCACAAATCTGGTCATTCAAAAGGGAATTGAAATTTTGGTGTAAAGCCCCTTGGGCTTCAGGGAAAAAATTCGATAAAGCCCAATTCAAAACCTTGAATTGAACATCGGCGAGGGCAAAAAAGAATGGTCATCGAAAATGACCGGTGTATTCCATTCCTATACTTAGGGTTTCATCTAATTTTGATGGAATTCAATTTTTACCTTCAGAAAATTCTGCTATTTTGTAGTCCCATTTAGTGTATACCTTTAACCAATGAACCCTTCCGCATCCGGCTGGATCAATAAATTTGGATACTTGGTCCAGAAACAATCCCTAGACGTTTCAAGTCAGGAAGAACTCTACCTCCAACTCAAAAAAATTGGTTTTGTTTATGGTATCCATATCGATGTTTTTCCCTTGGTTCAGCCCGAGCATAAACTTACCGAAGATGAAATTGCAAAGATCAATTTATTGGTCGCCTTGTTCCTTACGTATAAACTAGAGCGTCAAAGCAATGGATTCAGGGATTTTGTGGAAACCGTTTTCGCCTATTACAGGTCCTTGGAAGTTGGGAAAATTTCCTTTCTGAACAAAATACTAAGCGCCAAACACACGGAATCCCAATTGGAAAAACTAATAGATTCCCGCATTTATCTTGGCGGAAGTGCCTTTAGCAGAGCATTTGGGAATAGTATTACCAACTCTCTACTTTTTGTAGATGTTTTGATTTTTAGAAACTATCTGAAAAACAAAATTTCCATCGTGGAACATGCCAAAATGATAGAGTATGTGACCATGGATATTGCCTACCACGCGTTGAATTCCAAAGAAACCAACAAGAATGATGCTAAGTTTATCCAGTTGTTGGCCGCTTCGCTCACCTATGTTGATTTGAAGGACACCTATTTTGACCGCACTTACCGAGACCTGTTAAAATTGAATTTCACCATCGAGGAAAAAAACTATTTTCTGGATATGGCCTGTTTGACCATTTGGGAGGATAAGTCTGTCGATTCCGCTGAAATGCAATATGTATACAGCTTAGGAATAGACTTGGGAAAATCAGAAAGCGCAGTAAAGGCCTCTTTGCATTTTGTTTTTGATTTTTTTGAAAAAAATAAGGAACGTATCGGTTATTTGAACGACAAGAATGTTGCTTTTCAATTCTATCAAGGAATGTCCAAAAACGTGAGCAAGCTTATTTTGAGAAATAGCAAAAGACTCAAAAAAGAGCTTACCGAGAGCAAAGAACTGGTTTCGCTTTTGTCCAAATCCACGGTAAAGGAACTCAGTCCCGAAGAGAAAAGAAGAATGCAAAATCAGCTTTTGGATATTTTCAAAACCATACCATCGTTAGCCATTTTTATGTTGCCAGGCGGTGCCATTCTTTTACCTATTTTTATCAAGTTGATACCAAAACTGTTACCCTCCGCGTTTGATGACAATCGCATAGAAGAACGGTGAGGGTTTATGCGAAAAAACGAACTATAAGAAAAATCTATATTAATTTTATTATTTATTTAAATAATTAAAAATCAATTTTTTGGTTTTATTTACTCCAACCATAACTTGAAGTCTTTAACACGTTCTCGACTTACGATGATTTCCTGCTCATTGAACCGGTTCATCTTTAGCTGAAGCCTGGAATTGGTATAGGAAATGATATCTTTTATGTGATTGATGTTAATATAGAATTTGCGGCTGACCCGAAAGAAAGTTTTAGGAGAAAGTTCTTCCTCTAGATTTTCCAATGTAGTGTCCAAGAGGTAATTCCTTCCGTCCAATGTCGCCGCATAAGTACCTTTGTTTTCGCTGTAAAAGCACTCCACTTCATCCGAGTTGATAATCTTAATGTGTTGTCCTACTTTGGCGGTAAATCGCTTTTTGTATTCCCTTTCCAAGGGATTGGTGAGAAGTTTTTTTATGTCGTTAAAATCTACGGAAATCTTCTGTGCCGATGGGGTAAGATCGCGATACTTTTTCATCGCGCTTTCCAACTCTTCATCATCAATGGGTTTTAACAGGTAATCTATGCTGTTCAACTTAAAAGCCTGTAGTGCATATTCATCGTATGCCGTTGTAAAAATAATAGCGCTCTTCACCTCGATGACCTCAAAAATTTCAAAAGACAGACCATCTGATAATTGGATATCCAAAAAAATAAGATCGGGATGAGGATTGTTCTGAAACCATTCGATGGATTCATCCACCGAGTGGAGCATGGTGGATACTTCAACATCCAACTCCCCCAGTAACCGATTCAACCTTCTTGCGGCAGGTTTTTCATCTTCAATAATTATTACGTGCATACGCTGTGTTTTAGTGCCAAACGTAAAGGGGCCCTTCGGCCTAACAAATTATCTTCTAAATTTTTTGGCTTCTTCCCTATCCTTATCCATGTATTTTTGGATTTGGCGTTCTTCCCAGCTCTTTGGGAAAAGTGGGTTGTAATTAAACGTATTGGCGGCGTGAAAAAGGATTCCTATTCCCCAAAAGAACAGGGTTACAAAATGTCCCCACTGCCAAAAGTTTTCCGTATGGAGCATTATATTGATAAGAATAAAAGTGTTCACAACGATATAGACCGTTAGGTGAATGTAAAATCCTTTCAATTGATCAACACGTTTCTTCGCTCTTTTCATTTTATCATCTGCTAACTCTTCCATGATTATTTCCATTTTTTGATTTCACTGTTTTGTTCCTTTTCCAAGAATTCCTTGATTTTTCGTTCTTCCCATTGCTTTCCAAAGAAAGGGTTTAAATTATAGGTCCGTATCGCGTGAAATAAAATCCCCAAGCCCCAACCGAACGCGGCCCATAGAAACCACATGTACCGCCATTCGTTTATGTAATAATTCAAGCCGGCCAGGCCGGTTATTACTATGGTAAAGGAAGTAAGATTCCTATAAAATTTTCGAATCTTATCTACTTGCTCTTTAGCCTTCAAATACTTGTTTTCGTTGCGATTGGATTCCATGACTGCTTTTCCTTGGTCGATTTTAAATTTACATCAAAATTGATCTTTTTCCATCAATTCTTTGATTTTGCGTTCCTCCCAGTCCTTTCCCATAATTGGATTGAACTCGAAAGCGTTCATCCAATGACCGGTTAGCCCTATTCCCCATCCTATTGCAGGAAACAACACCCAGGCAAAAGTACTGGTCAAAAAGTTTAGGTAGGCCAACCCGGAAATAACCACGATGTAGATAACCAGATGGGAATAGAATCCTTTGATGTTTTCTACCTTTTCTTTGGCCTTTTTGTACTTGTACTCTGTTATATTTTCCATTTTTTATGTGTTTAAGTTACCATTGAATTACATAACAAATTTCAGAATATAGGAACATTTTGGAAAAAGGCTTTGACTGAACCGTAGATTTTAAGGGATGGGTTGCGAAAGCAGGACCAATGAAGCTTCTCAGAAATCTTCTTTATCCATGAGCTCTTTTATCTTCTTTTCTTCCCAACGTCTGCCCCAGAGCGGATTATATCCATAAGCTTCCATGGCATGGGATACCACGCCAAATCCCCAACCTACCGTAGGGAAAATGGCCCAAAGAAAGTCCGTGGTCCTAAAATTGAGCCACCATAAAAAAGGAACCACCAAAAAATAAGCAATTAAATTTCCATAAAACCCTTTTATGGACTCCACCCGCTCTTTGGCTTTTAAATACCGTTTTTCTTCAATAAATTCCTCCTGCTTTTTTGTGCCCAAAACAGGCTGTGTCAGCATGGGCAAGGACACCTTAAAGTCGGATTTGGTCTTTTGTATCTCTACTTCTCTATCCGTGAGAATACCATACCGTTGCCGTATGTTCTGCAAACCAACCCCACTACTTTTTTTAACGACCTGTTTCTCCTGTAGATTATTGCTTACCCTAAGCATACCGGATTCTTCGAAGACTTTGATGACCAAGGGCCTAGAAGAGGTGACAATATTGTGCTTCACGGCATTCTCCAAAAGTAACTGTAAGGACAGTGGAACTATTTTCGCTTCGGGATCATCGGCCTTATCTGGAATATTGAACACGATACTATCTTCAAAGCGCATTTTTAAAAGGCCCACATAGGTCCTGGCAAAATCCAATTCTTCATTGACAGTCACTAAATCCTTGTTCTTTTGTTCCAAAACGTACCGGTATACCTTGGACAGGGAAGTAGTGAACTTTTGAGCCTGACGGGGGTCCTCTTCAATTAGGCTGGTCAGCACATTCAGACTGTTGAATAAAAAATGGGGATCCAATTGGTTCTTCAGCGCATCAAAGCGAGCGGAAGCAGTACCGGCAATGATTTTTTGCTTTTTAACCTCCTTTTGTTGTAACGCCCTATAAAAATAAAAGGCATGTGCGAACAGAGATGCTACCAAGGTAATCACCAGGGCAACTACGTAAGAATCAAAGCTTTCATTTTTAATAAATTCAATAAACGTATCTCCGGTATCGTAAAAATGAACCAAATAGCGTAAAAAGCAGTACGTAATGATAGTAAGCAAAAAGGAGCCTATCGCACCGTACCACAACCTTTTCTTGGGAGTTGTTTCCCAACTGTACCGAATACTCAGCCCATCATAATAATACGAGTTGACAAAAGTGAGTCCAAAGGAAAAAATGGCGCTGATGATAATACTACGGATGATAGCTCCCCAAGAATAGTCGCCATCCGTCAAAATACTGAGAAGGGCGGCTACAAAGGTGATAATAAGGGAAAGTCGTATGACCCGTAAAATTTTGTTCATGTATCAAGACTTACACTGCTCCAAAACCCGTTTGGCTTCATTTTCTCCCCACTTTGGGTAAAACGGAACTTCAGATTTAAAGGTAGCAAAAAGTTCCAAGGCCTTTTCCACGTCCTTACAGTACGGTGCGGTGTCCTTCCCAAAATAGCGGGCGGAACCCATATCCCAATTTGCCTTCGAATAAACCACACGCGGATTTTCAGGGGCGAGTTCCAATGCTTTTTGATACAATTGTGTATTTTTTCCGGCTAAGGTCATACCGTAGGTGGCACCATCGAATGCAATCCATGCTGTATTTATCATCGCTTCTTGCACTAAAAGCTCCGGATTATCTGGGGACATCGACTTGGCCAAATCCAAAAACTCCTTCGCTTTTTCCAACTGCTGCGTCAGTTTGACCTTGTCTTTCTCACCAAATGAAACAATTGTGTTCAGTTGGGCCACGTAGTAGTGAGGTAGCCAATTGTCCTGCTCTGCCATGGCAATACGTTCGAACAAGTTGGAAGCTTCGGTTATTTTTTTGTCCTTCCATAAGTCGAAGGCTTTTTCCATACCCTTGGTGTACTGATCTTGGGCCTGTGCCCATCCAACAAATAGCAATGCGATGATAAGTGTTTTTTTCATTTTTCAATTGATTTTGGTTATATCTAACTTCTTTATTTTTTGACTGTTTGTTTCTTGATGATGGTCCAAATATCATGGATATCCGCTATCTTATGGAAATAGGCTTACCGAACTGTATGATTTTAAGGATGAATTGTGGACAACGGAAAAGTTGTGCGAGTGTTGTCCCGCCTTCCATGTCAACGGTTTATCGTATTTTTCAGGAATTTTGGATGTAATCCCAACAGGGGTAACTTTCATGGTAGATTCTCATTACTTTCAAAATGTTGCGATTTTTTCGAAGAATACGACAAGATTTGTTGCGCGAAAAACGTTTTTCTAGCTATCTATTCTATGCTTTAGGCGAAATTATCTTGGTTGTGGCGGGGATATTGATTGCCTTGCAGATTGACAATTGGAACACCAAGAAGAAGAATTTAGATGCAGAGAGGGCTTATCTTAAATCATTGAATACAGAATTCTCAACGAATTTGGTCACCCTTGAAAATACCCTAAAAGAAAATGAGGATTTGATAAAGGCCCTTGATAAACTCACCGGTCTTTTTGATCCCGACACCCTGGAAAGTATTTCCGAAAAGAAGGTCGCGCTTTTTTTAAATCCACTGGGCAAAGAAGTGGTTTACTACCCTGTGAGAGGGGTAATGAACGATATTATCAGTTCTGGAAACCTAAATTTGATACGCAACAGTGAGCTAAGGCAAAAAATAGCATCTTTCAACAATGAGCTAAAAAGAGTGGAAAATCAGGAAAGGGTGGCTTCCGAAATCCGGGCCAACGTCATGCAGATAACAAGCCAAAATGGAAGTTTTGCCATGATGTTCGCAGAAATCTCAGGGAACAAAACAAGGGTCCCGGAGTTTAGACCAAAAAGCAATAAACAGCTATTCACAGTTCTAGAACTTGAAAACAATCTGGAACTGTACAAACAAGTTACCTTGACCACCAATAACTTTTTTTATAAAGGGCTTAAAAAGAACATTGAAGATATTCTACACAATATCGAAAAAGATTTAAACTAGGGAACGAAGTGCTGCGATTTTTAAAGAAACTAAGACAAGGTTTTTTATCCGAAGGTAATTTTTCCAAATATTTAGCGTACGCCCTAGGTGAAATAATATTGGTTGTTTTGGGAATTCTTATTGCACTCCAAATCAACAATTGGAACGAAAGGAGAAAAACCGATGAAGAACGTAAAACACTTTTATCCGCTTTACTTTCGGATGCGGACACAACCCAAAAAAGGTTGGATGGGGCGTTGAAAATGACAGAAACCATTAACAATAATCTCCTTTATTTTCTTGGTTTAGTTCAAAAAAGTGAGGGCACGGTTCCTATAGATACGCTTAAAAGCTATTCCGGCAGTGTGTTCCAAGTAGCTAATTTTAAACCCGCAACTTCTACCTATGAAACGGCAATTTCCACGGGAGACATAGGACTTCTCAAGAATCCTGATTTATTGGACACCTACATTCAATTCAAGGATAATTACGACTGGTTTGTACTGCATCAAAGGATATCCGGTGATATGGTCTATTTAGGCAACGTCTGGCAGTTCAGGAAAAAGTTGGGCAGTACGCGCCTATTTATGAAGGACATGGGTCCTCTTCCCAAAGAATTTGACTTGGCCGATAAGGACTTTTACAATTTAATCACGGAAAAGGAGGTCTTTGCTACCTTCGAAAGCATGCAATGGCTTATTCGAAATCAGTATGATGCCCTTTATCGCGCCCGAAAGGCCAATCAGCAAATTATAGCTTTGCTCCAAAAAACACTAGATTCCCAATAGGCAAGAATTCGAAGCAATGTACATACCGCATTTTTACAAAAACGAAAACGCAGATGAAATCCGGGAATTCATTCGTCAAAATAGTTTTGGGATTTTGATCAATCAACTGGATGGAAAACCCTGGGCCACCCATATCCCCTTGGAATTAGAACAAGGCCCAAAAGGGAAGGCAACTTTGGTGGGACATATCGCAAAAGCAAATCCACAGTGGAAAGCTTTTAAATTGAATCCGAAGGTGCTTTGTATTTTCAACGGACCCCATGCTTACGTATCCTCATCGTGGTACAAGGAAGAGGAAGTGCCCACCTGGAACTACATAGCAGTACATGTTTATGGGACACTTCAGGTTTTAAGCGAGGAAGAAACCATGAAATCACTGTATCGCTTGGTGGATAAATATGAACTGGATTCTGAAAACCCAGTTTCCTTAGAAGACATGGCGCCGAAAACCTTGAGACAAGTCAAAGGCGTGGTGGGTTTCTCAATTGCTATTGAAGAAATTCAGGCGGCCTACAAATTGTCGCAAACGCGTCCTAGCGATCATAATCGCATCACTGAGGAACTTAAGAAACGGAAAGACCCAGGAAGTCAGGGAATTGCAAGGAAGATGGATGCATCCAAATCTTGATTCCTATTCGTTATCCTGAAAATGGGTATCCGCCCAATTGGAATATCGCGGGTTATCCACGTGCATAATCCAAATCTCGTCCGTATACTTCCCTTTCATTTTAGACTGGTATGCCGAGTAGGCATCTTCATTTTCCTCAAATTTGGCAAGATACACATAGTTCAAGTTGTTATCGGGATTCTTGAAGTATTGTGCGTCCAGGCCTTGATCTTTCAGTTGCTGCATAAAACGTTTTAAATAGGACTCATTTTTGAAAACGTTGGCCACGATATAATGCCCTTGTCCCACGCCATCCAAACTTATGAATTTCTCTATCGGTTTATAGGCGCCACCAGTAAAAGCACCTGTTTTGGCCTTTTTGGTCTTGTTGTTTTCGGCTAAACGCGATTGGGCATAGACTTTTTCAAGGGAATCCAAGTCCCTTTGTTTTGCAGAATACAACCTTTTGGCCGCCTCTTCGAGCTCTGGATTGTTTCCGGTTTCTTGTTTTACCATCCGCATGACCATTTCGAATCTTTTTTCAAACTCTTTTTGCCTGTTTTCCTCTAATGAGTCCAGTCGAAAAATCAATTCGTTTATCACCTCGTAATTGTCCGCTTGTTGTTCTTGAAGTTTTTTGACTTGTTCTTCCCAAAATGCAAGATCTTCCTTATTGGTCGGTCTTAACTTGGTCGTTGCATTCAATTTGTTCTTGGGCGTTTTCTTTTTATCCTTTGTATCAGCAACAAAGGTTCCTTCCAAAACCTTATCATCCTCTTCGTTTGAGGCAAATGCATTTTGGGAGAGCGTCGGCACAAATGAAAATGCTATGCTGACTTCATGGGTAACTCCGAGATTGCTCAAATTGTTGTTGACATTTTTCTCAAAATTATAGCCGAAGGACAACCGCCTGTTCAAGTTAAATCCGGTACCCGCTGAGAGCCCATAGAACTGATCATAACCTCCTTGCAACCAACCTAATTTTGGTAAATCCAAGATGAGACCGCCACCAAATACGGGGTCGTTGCTTCCTTCAAAGCGAGCTCTTGCCAAAGGCAGTAACCTACCATCCTGAAAAATGCCAGCACCGTTCTCAAAAGTATGGGCAAATTGGATATGCCCAGAAAAGGTTTTTTCGCTGAACTCGGATAAGGATTCACCGGTCCTAATATTGTAATCGAGAAGATTTTGGGCAAAGATGCCAAAATCAAACTGACCCAGAGAAAGATTAAACCCGGGTTGAAAGGAAATAATTGCATTCTCCGAAGCACCGTCCAACACAGGATCTTCTTCCAAGGTTATGGCCCTTCCAGCATCAAGACTACTTACATAATATGGGATGTTCACACCAAAACTCAAGTTGCTCTTCTTTCCCAGTTGGACCCCATGGGCATAATTGGCCATAATACCCAAATTGGTAATAATCCCTTCTTGCTGATTGTACAGGCTTACACCAAGACCGATTTGGTCGTTGATCCGTCCACTATAGCTCAAGAAATAATTTTGGTTATTATCATTAAAATCAGCACCTTGACTTCTATGGAAAAGATTGATGTACGACTTGTCTTCACGAACTGCTGAAAATGTTGGGTTAATCAAGAATCTATTGAATTTCAATAAATTCTGAAAGGGCACATTGTAGCTTACATACGGGTTGGTGTCCTGCGCGTGCAAAATGAAGTTGACCGAGCAAAATAGAGACAATATTAAACCATATAGAAGGGTATTATATATGCCATTTTTGGGGGTGAGTAGTTTTTTGACCATAGCCTTTCTTTTTTTTGTAGGTTAAGAGGACCTGGGGGAACAGGTAGCAATTTTTTTTATTTCTCATCAGTAAGTTTGGGACTTCTTGTAAGAGATTTACTATAAATATTTATCAATGTTATTAATTTTTTCGGTAAAACACCAATTTTATCGATGAAATGAAACGAATTCCAGTTCAAATTACATTAATAATCTGTTTTTCACACAATTACCGGTTTTATCCTGCCCATTCTAATTTGGTGTGCCGAATGTTCCTTTCTAGCTTTACCTTCGTAGAAAATAAGAGAAAGAAAATTCAGTGGCATGAACACCGAAGAGATTAGATTGGTCCCTTTCAAAAGCGAATACACAAGCGCTTTTAAGACATTGAACGAGGCATGGATTTCCCATTATTTTAAAATGGAACCAATGGATTATCTGGCCTTGGACCATCCCCAAACCTATATCTTGGACAAAGGAGGATACATTGTTGTCGCGTTGAAGGGAGAAACTGTGGTCGGTGTTTGCGCCCTTATAAAGATGGTGGGGAAGGCCTATGATTTTGAGTTGGCCAAAATGGGTGTTTCCCGATCGCATCAAGGACAAGGCATTGGCGGTTTACTGGGAAAACATATTTTGGCCAAAGCCAAGGAATTTGGGGCTTCAACGGTTTATCTGGAAAGCAATAGTATTTTGGTCCCTGCCCTAGCGTTATACCGAAAACTTGGTTTTGTGGAGATAAGCGGTTTTCGTTCCCCCTACGAGCGTTGCGACATCCAGATGGTGCATCATTTGCAGAATCTATGATTTCCTGTGTTCAAAGGTTATCCAACTGATTGCTCTTGCCATCGGCACTTATAGTCCAGAAGAAGCCCACGAAGATAAAGCTATCCGCAGCTGGAGTTATTGCGCGTCTATCAAATACCCCATTTGCGTTGGGTGTATTGGCGTATTGATAGTTATTGATATTCTCGAATCCCAAGATGTTATTGACCGAAATGAAAAGTATCTTTTGTTGGTCAATAAGATAGGACCAACTGAAATTCACATTGTTCAAAGCTCTTGTGGTCTCTCCTAAAAACGCAGTAGTATTGGGATTATCATAGGGCCTTCCAGAGTTGTAAACATAGGATAGCCCGATCTGAGAGCGTAAATCTTCCACCCAGTATTTAGTGACCAAAGAAAAATTGTGTCGTGGAGCAAAGTTGGGCGTAGCCAAGTCCCTAAAGTTTCTATAATCCCGTTCGGTGTTCAAATAGGAATAGGAAATCCAGTAATCCAGGTTGTTGATACCATTGTTATCCCGCCAAAACACATCCAAGCCGGATGCATAGCCCCTACCGTCATTTGTGAATTCGGATTCAAACTGGGGTAATTCGGTATTGAATTTTACCAAATCATCATAATCTTTATAATAAGCTTCGGCAATAAAGGTTTTGCCATCATCCTTGTAGTTGTAATTAAAGATATAATGTGATGTTTTTTCGCTGTCCAAAACGGGATTAAACCGTAATATGTCATTCTGCGGATTTTGATAGTAATCGCCATAAGCTAGGGAAAATTGTCCCTTTTCCCCAGGTTTATAGCCCAATGATACCCTTGGTGCAAAAGAATAGGCATCAATAATACTGGTACGTTCTGCCCGTAGTCCCAATTTTAGGGCCAATTTACTGCTGAAGAAAATATCGGTTTCCGCAAAACCGGCCCAAAGCCTGTCATCAAAGTCATTATTGGCTTCAAAGCCCATATTGTCCAAAAACGTTTCGTCGTATTTTTTTAAAAAGAACTCTGAACCCAGGGTAAAATTGAAACGGTTGCTGAATACCTTTTTGACTTTTACTTTAAAATGTGTCGCCGTTTCACTCGCGTCCACGGTATCGTCCTCCAGACCGATATTATTGGCATCCCAAGATATGGCAGCCCCGGAAGATAAAGTCCAGTCATTTTCAAAAAAATATTTGTACGAGGTATTGAAATAGAGATTGCTATTGGTCAATCGGAACCTTACAAAATCATCAAAATTGATGTCTTCCTGTTCAATATCAAGATTGGCGCGATTAAAAGCGGTGTATACCTTTAAAGTACTTTTATCTCCAATGTTACGAAAAACGGATTCCCCGGAAATGGACTCATAAGGGCTGTTCCATCGAATTCCTTGTGTAGAGGGTATCAAAGCCTCATAAGGTGAAAAATTAATATAATTGGTGTTCAAGCTTAATGAAGTGTTCCCCCATATTTTCGTATGTCCAATTCCACCGCCTACCGACATAATGGAAATATCCGTTTTGTCCTGATCAGGAAGGTCAATGGTATTTAAAAGGAGTACGCTGGAGAGCGCCTGACCGTATTCGGCGGAATAACCCCCTGTACTAAAACTGATTCCTTTGAACAGGAATGGGGAAAACCGAGCACGGGTCGGGATGTTGTTCGGAGTGGCATTAAAAGGCTGAAACACACGAAGTCCATCGATAAATAGCTGGGTTTCATTGGCATCGCCCCCTCGTACAAACAATCTTCCATCCTCATTTATTGAGGTGGTGCCCGGCAGGGTTTGTAGCGCGGCCACAAAATCCCCAACAGCTCCAGCGGTCGTCACAATATCCAAAGGTTTCAAAACAGATACCTTGGAGTTGTCCCCCGCCTCAAAAGTACCCGCGGTAAGTGTAACTCCCGTAAGTGCATTGATGGCATCCTTAAGTTGAATGTTCAACGTGTTTAAATAAGACACGTCCCCAACTTCGTAATGTGGTTCGTACGAAATCATGGAAATCACCAAGGTTTGTGTTCCTGTTTCAGAAGTCTCAAAGCTAAACTGACCGCTCTCCGAGGTAGAAGCACCATCGTATGTTCCTTCCAAATACACGTTGGCCCCGGCAATAGGGTTGTTCTTTATGTCAGTTACCGTGCCAGATATTGTAGTTTGAGATGCTAAAATATGTACGTTGAGAAGAATTAAGAAAAGGAGGATCGCGTTTTTCATGACTTTTCGTTGTTTGATGAAGCGAAATTGGTACAAGCCCGAATGGTTTTCCAATAAGGATTACCGAATTGTGGAAATGTGACGATGAGTTGAAAAAAAATTTTTGGTCTACAATTCAGTTCTGAAAAACTACAGTTCGGTCAATGGTCGTTTGTCGCTTCGAAAAATTGGGGAATCTTTGGACCATCATTAACAACAAAATTTACATTATGAGAACTGTAGCATTAGCCCTAGCATTTTTAATAGTCAACATCGTTGCATACACCCAAGAACAACAGGGTGTGGACATTACGGTGGTAGTTGAAAACATTGTGAACGACAACGGTAAAGTAATGGCCTCCCTACATACCGAAGATACTTTTATGAAAGGTCCAGGTGTACAGAACTTAGAAAGTACCATTGCGGATGGCAAGGTTTCATTTACATTTGAAAATGTAGTGCCCGGTAATTACGCCATCATGGCCTTGCACGATGAAAATGAAAATCGAAGAATGGATTTTGAATCGAACGGTATGCCCAAGGAAAGTTATGGGATGTCCGGTAATGAAATGAGTATGGGACCTCCTAGTTTCATCGATGCAAAATTTGAGGTAGCTGCTGAAGATTTGGAATTCAACATTCGCTTCTAAAACGTTACCTCCCCCCATCATACAAACCGTTCCCTTCGTGGAGCGGTTTTTGTTTTCCCATTTTCAATCTGGCATCATCATAATTTAAAATGATTATAAATAAAACATTGATAGTTTTTTCTTATAATTGCTGAAATTTTAGTTCATTTATGACCATTACACAATTACAATATGTTTTAGCCGTCGCAGAACATCGCAATTTCACGCTTGCTGCCGAAAAAAGTTTTGTTACCCAGCCCACCTTGAGCATGCAGGTACAAAAACTGGAAGACGAGTTGGATATACTCATATTTGATCGTAGCAAGAAACCTATTTCAATTACAGAAGTTGGAAAAAAAATAATAGATCAAGCTAAGAATATTGTTGCTGAAGCTGAACGTATCAAGGATATTGTGGACCAGGATAAAGGATTCATCGGCGGGGACTATACTTTAGGCATCATACCAACAGTAATGCCCACTTTATTGCCCATGTTCCTAAATACCTTTATTAAAAAGTACCCCAAAGTCAACCTGATTATCAAAGAGCAATCAACTGATTCCGTGATACGCAATATTTTGGATGGTCATCTGGACGCGGGAATTGCCGCAACGCCCTTGGAAATCGAGTTCATCAAGGAACGTCCGCTTTACTATGAACCCTTTGTAGGCTATGTTCCCAAAAACCACCGACTTTCCAAAAAGGAAATTTTGAGCACCGAAGATTTGGATGTCAATGATATCCTTTTGTTACAGGATGGACATTGTTTCCGTGAAGGGGTAATCAATCTTTGCAAAGCTCCAAAAAACCTGCAGGAAGAGCGTTTCAAAATTGAAAGCGGTAGTTTTGAAACCTTGGTGAGTCTTGCTGAGGAAGGAATGGGTATGACCTTGCTTCCTTATCTCAATACCTTAGAGCTGGATAGTGGTAAAAAAGAAAAATTGAAGCAATTCAACCAACCTTCTCCAGCACGTGAGATAAGTCTAATCTATCACAAAAGCGAACTAAAAATTCAAATTACCGAGGCACTCCGCGAGGTCATTTCTGGGATTGTCAGAGGCGCCATACGATTTCAGGATGTAAAGATCATAAGCCCCCTCGCTTATAATTAGTTCAAAAAAACCTTGCAAGCGAACTAAAAAGGGCCGCTTTACAGCGGCCCTTTCTATTTATAGTTTATAAGAAGTAATGTGGGTTGTAACTCCGGTTTATCCAAGATAAAACCTTGTAACCAGATTTTAAGTTCCTCGATTTCGTTGGGCAAGAGCCTGGAAACCGCTTTTTTCAATTCTTTTGCAAAGAGTTTGGCATCAAAACTTACCTTTTGAAGGATGGTTTTGGTGTAATCTAACATAGCTCTGGGCATGGAAAATTGCTTATTTTATTAAATGGTTATGAGTTAAAATTAAGAAAAAAGCCACTTTTTCAAAAAATGCTGACGTTAAAAATTGAATAATTTCGTGTTAAACCCTTTGTAAAACCCAATGCAAAAAGACTATAAAATTCAGTTCAATACACTTAAAATCAGTAGTATACTATTGTATTTTTTAGTGGTGGGTTGCGCCACTTCCCGTTTATCTAAATTTTCTGACAAATTTGAAAAACCGCCATATGATACCTCCTTTCATGGACTGGTGGTCATGGAAGCCTCTTCTGGGAAAGTACTGCATAACACAAATGGGGACAAGTATTTTATCCCGGCGAGCAACGTTAAGATTTTTACCTTATTTGCCTCTAAAAAAATGTTGCCGCAAAAAGCTCCGGCCTTAGAGTATATTTTCGATAAAGACACTGTTCTTATAAAAGGTACAGGGTATCCCGCAACGCTCCACCCGTATTTTAAGGACAGTACTGTTATTTCCTTTTTGAAAAAACAAAAAAACATAACCTTTTATGAAAAGAATGATGAAGTAAAGCGATTTGGGCCTGGATGGGCCTGGGAAGATTATGATACTTATTTTTCCCCGGAAATAAATACTTTTCCATTATATGGAAATGTATTGACGATATACCCTGACATCAATTCTGAAGTTTTTCCAAATGTTTTCTTGGACAGTATCCATTTCCAAAAAAAATCAGTGAGAAGAGATGAACGAACCAACCAGTTCTATGTAAAAAGAAGTCAAATAGATACGCTGACCATCCCTTTTATCACTTCACCATCGCTTTCACAAAAGATGCTTGAATCTACTTTAAACAAAAAAATCTCTCTTTCTGAAAAGTTTCCTGACGTAAACAAGCAAACGCTATTGGGGCTGGAAACCGATAGTATTGTCAAGCGAATGATGTACCGCAGCGATAATTTTTTAGCAGAACAACTTTTATTGATGGCCTCTTCCAAGCTTTCCGATACCTTGAGCGCTACAAAAGCCATAGCACATATCTTGGAAAACGAACTGATGGATTTGGTGAATCCGCCCAGATGGGTGGATGGTTCTGGTCTATCCCGTTACAATTTGTTCACACCTGAATCCATAACTTACGTATTGAAGCGACTCTATGATGAAGTTCCCCACGAGGAATTGTTTTCACTTTTTCCTTCCTGGGACAGAAACGGAACCATTGAAGTTTGGAACAATTACAAAGGACCCAGATACATTTTCGCTAAATCCGGGGCTATGGGCAATACGTATAACCTGAGCGGTTATCTAAAGACCAAATCAGGAAAGACACTTATTTTCAGCTGTATGAACAATCATTTTAGAATCCCTACCCAAGCTGTTAGAGATGAAATCGAGTTTATGTTAAAATCGCTTTGGGCGAAATACTAGAGGCCACTTTTTCTGAGTCGACAAGTTTCGAATACCGCTGTACCAACAGTGTTAGTTTTGGAACTATATACGTAGTACAAAATGGTCTTTTAGGATTTGTAAAGTAATAGTTGTGAAACCGTTCCTTTGAAGGTTTGAACTCAGCAAATTCCTTAACCTGTGTAATCAAATTACCTTCAAAACTCCTTTGTAGCGAACGTATTATCTCCTGGCTTGCAGAAAAATCGCTGGAAGTAAAGGTGTAAACGGCTGAACGATATTTGTCGCGAAAAGAATGGTCCGATGTGCTCTTATGGGTATATAGATGAATTTCAATTAAATCCCGAAGTCCAATTTTCGCAGTATCATATTCTAGGAGGACCGCTTCAGAAAAGTCCATTGAATTTACTGATTTAATAAACCCTTGGTCCACTTGTAAAACACCTTTCAACGATAAAAAAATCGCTTCGGTACACCAATGGCAACCACCTCCTAAACCCAGCTTTGCTTTCATGATACTTTAAGACTGAAAGGTACTATAATTAAATTGAAAGAACCCGGATAAGAACCCTGTTCCATCAAACAAAACAAGCCTGGATTTTAATCAAAAAGGGAGTGTATTTTGGCATATTGCAGCAGCATGATGGTCTTCGCATCTTTGATTTCTCCTGAAAGCATCAGCTGCCATGCTTTTGTAAAAGGAAGTTCCAAAACTTCTATATTTTCGGTTTCATCTTCGGCGCCTCCACCCTCCCCTATTCTCATGTCATCTTTATATTGACCGGTAAAAAAATAGAGGATTTCCGTTACCGAACCCGGCGACATATACGATTCAAAAATCTGCTGTACCTTATCTATTCGAAATCCGGTTTCTTCCTCTACTTCCATTTTAATAGTTTCCTCAGCGTTTCCCTTTTCCAGAATTCCAGCACAAGCTTCAATCATCATTCCGTCAGAATTCCCATTTAAGTAGGTGGGCATCCGAAACTGACGGGTCAATACAACTGACCGCTTTTCCAAATTATACAACAAAATCACCGCCCCATTGCCCCGATCATACGCTTCACGAACCTGGGTTTCCCATTCTCCATCGGCTTTTTGGTATTCAAAAGTAACCCGGTTCAACGTGTACCAGTTATCTGAAAGGAGCTCCTTTTTAATATTGCGCACTTTACCCATCAGCATCCGGTATTTCATCCAAAGCATAGTATACCGCTAAACCCAACCTCTTTGCGATTTCCACGTCTTTGTCCGCGCCTTTGGATTCACCGGAAATGCGTAATACCGCATCGCATTTGGTCAATATTCTATGGGCCGTAGGGTATTGAATTTGCTTAAAGATAGCATCTCCAATTTCGTTTGAACCCGCCAGGCGTATCAACGGATTTGCAACCCATTCCCCGATTATGGGAACATGGCCTTTATTAAAAATCGGCAGGGCCATAGCTTCCAAACGATCCATATTTTTTTGTATGCGCCTCGGGTCGTTCCCAGTACCGCTTCTATATGGGCCTGCTATTAAAATCATCATCATTTTGTACTTTTTCCAAAGAAACAAATTTGCTTTTGCTAAATCCTTAAGATAGTTTAAGAGCGAATATTATTCTTTATGGTGCTCAAAAACTCGGGGGTCACTCCTAAATAAGATGCAATATGTCTTTGCGAAATCTTTTCGGCAATCTTTGGGTACTTATGCAAGAAACCCAAATATCTTTCTTCCACGGTATTCGAAATCGCCTGCAATACACGTTGTTGCTCCCGAACATAAGCCCTTTGAAACAAAATTCTGAAATACTTTTCCAGCTTAGGTAGGCTTTGGAGCATTTTGTTCATAGAGATCGATTCTATTTCAAAAAGCACACAGTTCTCCAAGGCTTCAATGGAAATATCAGCTGTACGCTTATCCATAAATGCGGCCATATCGGTTATCCACCAGTCTTCAACCGCGAACATGACCGTGGATTCCTTACCGTTTGCATTTGTTTGAAACGCCCGTAGACTGCCTCGTTCCACAAAGTAAAACTTCCTGCAGCTTTCACCTTGTCGCAGTACTACCGTCTTTTTAGAAATCTGATTTTCCCTTATAAAGGCAGATAATGTCCGCAATTCCGAGACTTCCAAATCCACAAACCGCTTCATATTTGTATATAAAAGCGAGGTCCTTAAAGGAGTGGATTGGAAATGGGTTTCTTTCTGATACATTTTTATGCACAAAAAAACGGGAGCGTCAGAGGGATGCCGCTTCATTCAAATACCGCCTAAAGGGCAGCATCTCTAAGTAAACCTCAGTGATTTTTTCTTTAAACCGAGGATCCAATACGTCTTCCCGATCCAGTTCGTGGACTACGGCAAAGGTTTTGTTCCTCAAGAGGTCGATATGGGGATGCTCTTTTGTAAATCCTTTAGGGGGATTGGTCAGTTTTTCATCTTCATAAAGTTCCCCGAAAAGCTTTTCGAAAGAAGGTTTTGTCAATATGGCCTTAAAATCGTCTCCATTATAATCAATTCCATCCCGAATGCTCCGGAGTACTTTGGGTTCCGGGCGCCAAAAACCTCCGGCAAGAAAACATTCATTCAGTCCGAGATGAATATAGAAATCCGCAGAATTGGGAGCTTTGTCCAAACCTGCGCCAAAATGGTCCTTGTACACGGGTTTGTTGGGATGGAACATTAGATTATTGTTGATGCGATTGATTCCCTTTTTACCGGGGGTCGGGTAATACGCATCGTCCAATTGTGCGATGGTATAGTCCAAATCGTCCAACCAAAGGATCAACTCCTTACGAATGGAGGTGTACCTTTTTCTATGGGCATCCATCCACTCTTTGGTATTGTTTTGCTGTAATTCCTCGAGGAAAGCGAAGAGCGCTTCAAAGTTCATGACACGAACATAACAAAAACCCTTTTAGAATCCTTAAAGCAAAGGAGTATAATTTACATTTAGGTCTTAGAAGCTCTTATCACCCATTACAATATCACCCAATCCTCCCAAAATACTACCCTCTCCTTTATCTTTTCCACCACGTGGAATCGCAGCCAAAACCCTACCTGCCAAGCGACTGAAAGGTAAAGACTGGACGTAAACCGTACCGGGTCCGCGCAAAGTGGCAAAGAAAAGTCCTTCTCCTCCAAATATGGTGTTTTTGATACCTCCAATGAACTCAATATCGTAATCCACGGTTTGGTCAAAACCTACGATACAGCCGGTATCCACTTTCAAAACCTCCCCAGCGGCAAGTTCCTTTCGCGCCAAGGTGCCCCCTGCATGTACAAAGGCAAGGCCATCACCTTCCAATTTTTGCATGATAAAACCTTCACCGCCAAAAAGTCCCCTTCCCAAGCGCTTTGAAAATTCGATACCCACGGAGACGCCTTTCGCGGCACATAAAAAAGCATCCTTTTGACAAATGAACTTTCCTCCATTTTGAGATAGGTCGATGGGAACAATTTTACCTGGATAGGGCGACGCAAAGCTTACCAGTTTTTTGCCACTGCCAATGTTCAAAAAAGCGGTCATGAACAGACTTTCACCGGTTAACAGTCGTTTACCCGCAGAAAACAATTTGCCCAATACCCCGGATTCTTGGTTGGACCCATCCCCAAAAATGGTATCCATTTTAATGTCGGTATCCATCATCATGAAGCTTCCGGCTTCGGCAACCACAGCTTCTTGGGGGTCGAGCTCAATCTCCACATATTGCATTTCTTCCCCGTAAATTTGATAGTCTATCTCGTGTGCGTTCATTTTTTGATTTTTAAGATTTTACATATTGGTGCGCCATTTTTATATTTTGTTACACCACGTTTTTTCGAAAAGAGGACCTAAAAACAAAAAAACAGCCCAAAGGACTGCTCTTTTATGAATTGAAGTAGGGAATCAATTTTATGAATTATCCACTACATCAGCGTCAGGCGCATTTTTTTTAACGGAGGCGATACCGTTTTCCATGGCATCTGTAGAGGAATACATTTCGCTCTTTCCAATGATTTGGCCATTGGTAGCTGTTAGGGTAAAGAAAGGGCTCCCATCTTTAGCGGTCTTACGATCAAAACGCGCATCGTCCTGTGAATTCTTTTTTACAGATTCAATGCCGTTCTTACATCCGTCCTTGCTTTCATAGCTTTGACTGGTCAATATTACTTGTCCATTACCCGCTTTAAGGTTAAACATGGTTTTGCCCGAGCTTCCTGTTTTAATTTCAAATTTTCCCATTTATACTTGATTTCTAAAAATTAGTTGTTGGAGATGAAATTACTAAAAAATGATATCCCATCTCCATTTCCATGGCATCAAAATTTTTAAAATATGGAATCATGTTGCTTTTGGGTGACGACAATTCCATGCGGCTTGTTCTACTTTTTCAGCCGTACGGTCCACTCGAAGTCAAAAGTGGAAACTTCAATTCCGTCTTGATTGATTCCTACGGACTTCATCCAAAACTTTTGGCCCTCCCCGGTCTCAATGGTCTTTTTGATGGCATCCGCTATCAAATGTCCATCTTCGCAGGTAAATGTTATTTTTCCTGTGGCCTTCTTACCAAAAAATGCTTTATTGTTCTGGACCAACATCGAAATTTTACGACCGCTTTTTCGAATTTGGTCAATTACCATGGCCCCGGTGCTCAGTTCAGCCGCCATACCTTGAACGGCCCAAAACATACTATTGAACGGGTTTTGATTTACCCATCGGTGGGTCACCGTGGTTATCGCTTTTGTCTCGTCAATATGTTTGAGCCTTACCCCGCACCACCATGCAGATGGAAGTTTGAAAAAAGTGAACGTGTTGAATTTACTGGGTAAAGTGGCCATAATATCCTCATTTGGCCTTAAAAGTAGCTAAAAAAAATCTAGTGCGAATTGTTAATAAAAAGTTAATTTAAAGTACTTTGTTTTGCATAGTACCATCTTTTGGATATATATTTGCATCGTAAGCTAATGGGTAAACCCATATAATTGTTAAAATCATCAATCAAAAACATGGCAACTACCTTGACCAAACATGAGAGAAACTTATCGGCGATAATCCATGCCTCAACCTTCTCTAAATACTTTATTCCTTTTGGAAATTTTATACTACCACTGATTTTATGGACGGCGAACAAAAAAGAATATGAGTTTGTCGATTATAATGGAAAGCAAGCACTCAACTTTCAAATTAGCATGCTGCTGTATTCCATCGTGGCCAGTTTGATCAGTATTCCATTTTTTATTGGATTCCTACCCGACCTGTTCGACTGGAATTTTTTTGGATTTCGCAAGTTGAGTGACATTAACAACCTCAACATACACATTAGCAGTGATGACTTCAGATTAGGACGTTTGTTCTGGCCAGCGGGCATTACAGGTTTACTCCATGTGGCTTTGGTCATCGTAAATGTGGTCTACACCATTTTGGCCACGATTCGAACGAACGAGGGCGCGACTTTCAAATATCCCATCACCATAAAATTCATCAAATAATGTTTACAAAGTCATTCATAGTTGTATTTATGGTCATGGGCATCACGGCAGGAGCGTCTCAAGTTTCAAAAGATTCGGAACTGTACGAAACGTTGAAGCAAAAGGATAGTCTCCTTTTTGATGCGGCATTCAACACCTGCGAAATGCCCGTTCTCCAATCTTTATTCACTGAAGACTTTGAGTTTTATCACGATAAAGCAGGGGTAACAGAAGGAAAAGCAGCATTTCTGGGCGGAATTTCTGAAAGTTGCGCGCGGTGGATAGGACAGGGACCTCAACCTGCAAAGCGGAATTTGGTGAACAGCAGTCTAGAAGTCTATCCGCTACGGAAGAATGGAGAATTATACGGAGCTGTGCAACATGGGGTGCACCATTTCGAATTCTTGGATGAAAACCAGGAATATCAAAAAGGAGATATTGCCAAATTCACGCATATCTGGTTACTCGATGACGGTAATTGGAAACTAAAGCGCGAGCTAAGCTATGATCATCAATCACAATAATCAATCAAAATAAAGGAGTTATTCATCAATCAAAAACAAATCACAGTCATCAATCATCAATCATCAATCAAAACGAATTGTACCATCAATCAAAAAACGAACAGTTAACAAAATAGAACCATGAAGTTATGAACATAGAAAACACAAAGGCGCAAATGCGAAAAGGGGTTCTAGAGTACTGTATTCTTTCCATTTTAAAGGATAAGGACAAATACGCATCAGAGATTTTAGGAGCTTTAAAAGACGCCAAAATGCTCGTTGTGGAAGGCACCATTTATCCTTTGCTCACCCGACTTAAGAATGCAGGTCTGCTCAATTATCGCTGGGAGGAATCCACTTCCGGCCCTCCCCGAAAGTATTACGCGCTTACCGAGACAGGACATCTATTCTTAAATGAACTCAACGGTACCTGGGATGAACTAAGAAATGCAGTAAATCTGGTAACCAACACAAAATAGAATCAAAAAATGAACAAGACAGTAAATATAAATTTAGCGAACACGCTCTTTCATATAGACGATGATGCTTACAATAAGTTGAGGCGCTATCTGGAGTCCATAAAACGTTCCTTCTCCGGGACGGCGGGGAGTGATGAGATCATTGCCGATATTGAGGCACGGATTGCCGAGCTTTTCCTGGAAAAAATGGAGAATGAAAGACAGGTGATCACACATAAAGAAGTAGACGCCGTGATTGAGGTCATGGGACAGCCGGAAGATTACATGGTAGATGAGGATATCTTTGAGGATCAACCCAAAATGAAAGAGACCTCCACGAGAAGGACTAAAAAACTGTACCGGGATATTGATCAAAAATACATCGGAGGGGTCTGCGCCGGCTTGGAATACTATCTCGGCATTGACGCCCTATGGATACGTTTGATATTTATTCTTTTGGCAGTTTTTACCGGTTTTGGATTGATTGCCTACATACTGCTTTGGATATTGGTCCCCGAAGCGGCCACCACCTCCCAAAAATTGGACATGACGGGGGAGCCCATCAACATCAGCAATATAGAACGCAAAGTTAAAGAGGGGTTTGATGATGTTGCGGACAGAGTAAAAAATGTTGACTACCAACAAGTGGGCAACAAGGTCAAAAGCGGCTCCAAGACCTTTTTCGATACGATAGGCGAAATCATTTTGTTCTTTTTCAAGATATTTGGCAAATTCATTGGTGTTTTACTGATTATAATCGGGGCATCTACATTGATTGGCCTGTTCATCGCCCTGTTCACGGTGGGACTGTTCGACGCAGTCAATTTTCCGGGGGTAGATTTTTATGAAATCGTAAACACCACAGGTGCGCCAGTATGGTTAGTATCCTTATTGATGTTCTTCGCCATTGGCATTCCTTTCTTTTTCTTGATGTATCTGGGATTAAAGATTTTGGTGAACAACCTTAAATCCATAGGCAATATTGCCAAATTTTCACTGTTGGGACTTTGGTTGATATCCATTGGCACCTTATTTGCCCTGGGCATCCGACAAGCAGCGGAGTTTGCCAATGTGGGCAGTGTCAATATTCAAGAAGAAATAGCTGCAGGAAATCCATCCGATACACTTTTAATTAAAATGAAGAATTCAGATATGCAATACGACCGTGGCGATGTGCGCTTCGGAAGAATGACCTTTGCCTTTGACGAAAATGACAATCGTTTTCTATTTTCGGATGATGTGAATTTCAAAATCAGAAAATCTGAAGATGGACAGATCAAAATCAATATTCGAAAAGATTCCCACGGCAACACTACCTTAAAAGCTAGGGAAAGGGCCAAAATGATAAGCTATGGTTATACACTCCAACCTGACGAAATTGTGCTGGATGATCATTTGACCACGCCCCTGTCCAACAAGGCCCGGGACCAAGAAGTGACCACTACCATTTATATCCCCGAAGGAAAAATATTGAAAATGGATGAGTCTACCCGAGGGCATGTTGGCCGAGGTATTAAAAACAATCGGGATTACTATAGAAACGATATTATCGACCACACTTGGGAGATGGGCGAAGATGGAGAACTCAAATGCTTGGACTGTCCAGAAGAAAAGAAATCCTATGATGATGAAGGAGGAAGAATTATTATAAATGAAGATGGGGTAGATATCGATATAAAAGATAACTCAGATTCCTTCAAAATGAAGATAGACGAGGAGGGCATACAAATAGATGCCGGTGAAAAGAGCGACAATTGAATCCCAATTTTCGACATTTCGGCAGAATTAACTAAAAAAACAGAAATACATTTTACAATTTTAATCAATCGCTAAAAACAATAATCATGACAACATTAGCAAGAATCGCAATCGCAGTTTTATTGGCCTTATTTGGCACATCCTGTAACTTTGATATCAATTTCGGCAACGGTAAGAAAGGAAACGGGGTGGTCATAGAAGAAAGTAGACCCATTACGGAAGAGTTCAATGAAGTCTCTGCGGCAGAGGGTCTGGATGTTTTCGTTACCCAGGATAAAGAATTCAATATTTCCATTGAGGCGGACGAAAATGTTATCGACTTAATCGCAACGGATATCAAAAACGGAAAACTGAGAATCCATACTTCGGAAAATATAGGTAGGGCGACCAAGAAAGTTTATGTATCCTTACCGCAAATTAATGCGTTGCACAGCTCAAGTGGTGCCGACCTCATGGTACAAAATGTAATACGCGCGGAAAAACTGGAGTTGGATGCCAGTAGCGGTTCAGATTTGCATATAGAACTCAATGCCACTGAGGTAGAGGCTGATGCCAGTAGCGGTGCGGACATCAAACTATCTGGAAAGGCCCAAATACTTTATGTGGACGCCAGCAGCGGGTCTGACATCAGGGCAAAGGAGTTGGAAGTACAAACCTGCAATGCAGAGGCCAGCAGCGGTGCGGACATCTCAGTAAATGTGTCAGAATCCCTAGTAGCCGATGCAAGTAGTGGAGCGGATATTTCCTATACCGGAAACGCCAACGTCCAAAAGAAGAAATCTGCATCGGGAAGTGTTCATAAATACTAAATTACCCACGAACTTTTAACGCCAGGGTATACAAAGTCATCTACTAAATTTCCTACCATCGAAAAAGTCCAGAGGTTTTCTGGACTTTTTCATATTCATAATTTAATTGGCTATTTATTAATTATTTAATAGAAAATATCGTACCTTATTAGGAAAATATTACCAATAACTCTAAACACACTGCCATGAAGAAATTACTTGGACTTGTTCTATTGATGCTGGTTTTTACTTCCGCCACCAAACTGGCCTCTCCAAAGACCGAACCTTTCCATTCCATTGAAGGTACCTGGGAGTTGGAAAGTTTTTACAGCTATGATGGTGAAGATATTAGTGATACCATTGCGAAGGCCGATGGATATCGCCAAGTTAAGATGTATTCCAAGGGGAAAATTATGTGGACACGATATGTCCCTGACGACCCCAAAGGACGTTTTGGATACGGTTCGTACCGGATTAGCGAAAATGAACTTGTCGAGACGATTGAATACGGTGATAATGATATGATGAAAGCACTGGATACCATGCGTAATTTCACTTTTGAACTTATTTTGAAAGCTGATACTTTTAGTCAAATTACTTTGGACGAGGAAGGAAACCGCACCTCCTCTGAAAACTATACACGTATTGATTAACCCTAATGGGCGCCAATCTTCCTTCAATAAAAAAGCGTCTATCCGACGCTTTTTTTTATATCCTTGAGCTGTTTCTAAGAAGCGACCGCTTCCTTTGAGGCGACCATGGCCAGATAGCGTTCTGCATCCAACGCAGCCATACAACCTGTTCCTGCTGCCGTAATCGCTTGTCTGTATTCTTTGTCCTGAACATCGCCACTGGCAAAAACCCCAGGTTTGCTGGTTTTTGTGGTTTTTGATTCCGTAATGATGTATCCCATATCATCCATTCTCAACTGTCCCTTGAAAATATCGGTATTGGGCTTGTGCCCTATAGCAACAAAAAGACCCGTGATAGGAATTTCTTCTTTTTCCCCGGTCTGGTTATTTACCATGCGAAGTCCCTCAACTACCTGTTCCCCCAGCACTTCGTCCACCTCGGTATTGTAACGGATCTCAATATTCTCCAAACTGTTCACGCGATGTTGCATTGCTTTTGAGGCTCTCATATGGTCTTTTCTCACCAACATGGTCACCTTTTTACAAATATTGGCCAGATAAGAAGCTTCTTCCGCTGCGGTATCACCACCACCAACTATAGCGACTTCTTGTCCTTTGTAGAAGAAACCGTCGCATACGGCACAAGCGGATACGCCCCCACCCCGAAGCTTTTGTTCGCTTGGGATGTTCAAATATTTAGCGGATGCGCCCGTAGAAATTATCAATGTCTCTGCCTCTATGATTTTTGAATTATCCACGGTGACTCTATGGATTCCTCCGGGTTCATCACTTAGCTCCACCGCCGAAACCATGCCTATTCGTACCTCTGTGCCAAATCGTTCCGCTTGTTGCTGTAATTGAACCATCATGGTCGGACCGTCAATCCCTTCTGGATACCCTGGAAAATTATCGACCTCAGTAGTTGTGGTCAATTGCCCTCCAGGTTCCATACCCGTGTACATAACCGGTTTTAGATCGGCCCTTGCAGCGTAAATGGCCGCGGTATAACCCGCAGGACCTGAACCGATTATCAGTGTTTTTAATCTTTCGATGTGTTCAGACATAATATAATCTTCATGAAAATGTTACACTTACAAAAGTAGCTTTTTTGGATAGAAACTTACAGTTCTAAAATAGTGTTTGGTTATTTTTCAATTTAAGGAATTTATATCAAAAACAGCTAGAAGCCCCAGAAGTGGTTTTAAAACAAAAAAAGAGCTACAAGGGGCAGTAGCTCTTTCTCAAATAACATGTAGATTAAGTTACAAGTTGTCTTCAATCTTTTTTAAAACCGTTACAACCAAGGAGCTCAACCTCAAAACTCCCTGGAGTAACGTAAATCTCCAACTTGCCAAGCATTAGGTAAAGAACACATATTTGGAGCCCAAATACTACAACCCAACTTTTACATCAGAGATTTGATGAACACTATGTCTTATAATTACTTTGTAAACATACTATTCCGTGAGGAGGAAAAGGGGTGGGAATTAACCAATGGTACGTTTCCCTTTACGGATGATGCTTTTGGATCAATATTTTTTTTTGGCCCAGTGAATTTTCCACGTATCGATCCCCAAAAATTTAAATCGACCTTAATCGCTTTTTTGAAGATGAAAAAAGAATTCAACCAATAAGAATTTTGAATCCTGGTGTTTGAAATTTTCCAATTGCTGGTTTGGCATTACATGTACCCTTTCTTATTTACAAACCATTTTGTCCTGAACAGATGGTCCTATTCTTGACCCCCTATTGGGGTGAGGTTCTTTTTGGGCTATTTTCTGAGTAAAGGCAGAACTTCTTTGCCGATCAGTTCAATTCCCTTTTTGAGTTCTTCATGGGACATTCCCACATCCATTTGAAAATTGAATCTGAAAACCCCTCCCAAGGTTTTACCATGTTGAATGATTTTCTCGGCGACTTCTCTAGGACTTCCTACCACAAGGGCACTTTTACGATCTTGGACGAGTTCTTCAAACTGTGCCCTGGTCGGCGGAATCCACCCCCGTTCTTTATTCATGGAAGCAATAACCTCAGCGTAGCGTGGATAAAAAATGTCGATGGCCTTTTCTTTGGTCTCTGCCACATAACCAAAAGAATGAAGCCCCACCTTTAGTTCTTCAGGATCAAATCCGGCGGCGCGACCTGTACTCCTGTACACCTCCACAAAATCCCGAAATTGTTCTATTCGACCTCCAATTGCCGCCAGCATCAGGGGAAGACCCAGTTTCCCTGCCCTTGCAAATGAACTTGCTGTGCCGCCTACACCTAACCAAATAGGCAACTTCTTTTGTACAGGTCTAGGGTATATCGCTTGTTCCCTTAAGGGTGGGCGATACCTTCCTGACCAACTTATGACTTCATCTGCCCTGATTTTTAAAAGCAAATCCAGCTTTTCAGCAAAAATGGCATCGTAATCGTTTAAATTATATCCGAAAAGAGGAAAGGAATCAACAAAGGAACCACGACCTGCAACAATTTCAGCCCTTCCATTGGAGATTAAATCGATAGTGGCAAAATTCTGAAAAACCCGAACAGGGTCCGAAGTGCTCAAAACCGTGACGGCACTGGACAATTTAATAGAATGGGTGCGTGCCGCCGCCGCCGCCAAAATTACCGCCTGGGCGGAATCCAAAAACTCCTTGCGATAATGCTCTCCTATGCCAAAAGCATCCAGGCCTACCTTATCCGCCAATTCTATACGTTCCAAAAGTTCCTGTATGGCTGTAGCACTATTTTGATGTCCTCTGGGTGCGGCTGCAAAACTGTCGATTCCAATTTCCATAAAAGGTAGTTTCGTTTACATGCTATCAAGATACGCTTGAAATCGTATTTTCTGTTCTTCAAATTTTACTTTGTATGTATCTTCCACAATACTATCGTCCTTAAAAAAATGGTGAAAGGATGGCAAATAAAATTCCGAAACAATCTCAGCTCCAAAATGGGGGAACAATTCCTTGGATATTTTCATAACATTGTTCACGGGCCTTTTGCTCGGACTGGTCGATAATAAAAATAATGGGGAATTGTTCCAAATATTCATGGGTTGTTCCATGGGTATCCTTGACATCCAATCCCACAGGTTTTTAAAAGCCGATGTATGCAGCCCATTATATTCAGCTACAGATACAACGATGGCATCGTTTTCTTTGATAAGCTCGTAAAATCGAATGGCATTTTCATGCACCCCACATGCTTTTTCCTCGTCAACCGAAAACAAAGGAGATTCATAGTGATTAAGGTCGGCTATTGTGACTTCAACATTTTTCAATTGATTTGCCGTGTAAATTGCTAGCTGTTTATTTATGGATGTCCTGCTATTGCTCGCACCAAAGGCTAATATGTTTTTCATTTCCACTTTTTTATCCGCTTTTACAGATTTGGATGGGAATCGTTTGCACCACCCCTTCCTTTTCGTATTTCAAAGCTCCTATTTTATGGTCAAACAGACCATTGATATTGTTCCCTGATGGGTCTTCCAAACGTGAATTTACATGCAAGATATAATTTCCACATTGCCAAGGTTCTTTTGGGGAAAAATGCCATTCTGTTTCTTGGTTTTTGATTGCTATCAAACCCTTTACAGCCTTGTTTTCTGAATCGGTGAGTATGAGACGCTGTTTTAAGGAATGATAATCCAACATTTGGGGAAAGTGCACAATAAACGCATCTCTAGTGTTCGCATTTGGGGTATGGAAACGCCAATTTTCAGTATTTGGCATTTCATAATCTGCATCCGCTACCTGAATTTGCTTTGTGTAGGGTTTTCGCATTTTCTTATGGTATACGTCTTCAAGCTCCTCGATAACCAGTGTATAATTTAGGGTCGGTCTCAGCGCTCTACCCAAAGTCTTATTTGCCTGTAGACCTGTCTTAACGCGCGCCGGGTCCAGAATTAAGGTCAATTGGGTCTGTTCTTCGTTCCAAAGTTCATGGACATTGTTGAAAAATACGTTTTTGACCTCTTGGCCCTTTTCATCAAGCAGCTTTATCTTTTCGATATTCCCTGTAGTTTTCATGGGGGTTGAAAACTGAACATACATTCGAAGTAGATTCTCCGGGACCTTTTGGGACGAAGGAAAAACAGCTTGTACAACCGGTGTATCCTTAGGTCGCCCACAAGCCGTTACTCCTAAGATGAAAAAAAACAAGTAATAGGATTTCCTTCCCTTCATTGGAAACCGAGTCTTTAAAATTATCTTTCCATTTTTTCAGATACCAAGTCCGGATAGCCTTCCATTTGTTTAGCCATATCGTGATATTGTTTGGTAAATGCCTGGGACTCCGGATAGCGATAATCTGGAAAATCATACTCCGAAATAAAATCGCTTAACCGAAGATAAATTCCCGTTAATTCGGAAACCAAGTCTATATCCCCAGTCTCTATATTTCTTCGCATAACACCTAACATTTGCTGATTTTGAACATCTATCTGCATCACATTGGCGGTAGGGATTTCTTGAATACCTTCCAATCCGGAGGCAAACATGGCTTGTTGACCTGCCATTCCATTTCCTTTGACACCAGCTACCACAGAAGCAAAGGGAACCATGGTCCCTCCCCGATTTTTGTGTGTCACAAGTAGATTCTTGGTGATGGAGCCGTCCATTTCCTGGGTCATTACCGTAATCATGTCAATAGGTGCATTCCCATATCCTAATTCTGCGATTGTTTTACCCTTAATATCCGCCCCAGTTTGAATTTGCTCTGTAGGAATGGTGACCAAAGGGGTACACGTATAACTTGCGAGCAGTGTTGATTCTCCATCAATCTCGTCAAACAACATGGTTCGTATGGGGGCCCTTGTTTCATTTTGGGTATGTACCGCATGGTAGATTTCGATACTGTTCACCAATTCCTGGGAATCCGTGAAGGGATACGCAATCTTCCTTAACGTTGACGCAAACTCGCTATTGGTCAGTCCCGCAACATAAATATAACCCTGATGGTAATCAATATCCGTAATATTCAAAGTACTTGCCGGGGTTTCCTTCCAGAAGGATAAATCCTCAGCCGCAGGTTGCTTAATGGATACGCTAGTACTATTTTCAGGAACATCCAAAAAACGAATATCCCCGGTCATGGGACTCGCTATGGCAATAACCGATTTGGCTTCAGGTAAATGTCCCAGTTTTATTGAAATATAGGCTTCTTGGCTCAGGGGATGAATTTTCATATCGTTGATGATGATATCCCGCGGAGCCCTATCCAATGCCTCAGCGACTTTCTTATCAAAACCCTCCATATTGAAGGGAATGGCATCCTTTAACTCTTGGGCCTGAGTGGGAATCGCGTATATTTTTGCACCTTTGCTATCTCCTACAAAAAGCACATTTTCTGGTCCAAAGGCCAAAACGGAAGCCCCTGCTAGTTCAGCACTTTTAGATAATCCAGTTCCTTCATCCAAGTCCGAACCATTTCCTGAATTAGCCACCGCTTTTGATTCCTCCTTTTTGCAGGATACAGCCAATAAAACGAGTAGTCCTAATAGAGTCAGTTTAAATTTCATCTTTCTTCTTTTTTGATTTTTGCAATTAATCGATGGTAAACGAAGCATCTGAAAGTTTCAACCTCACGTTCATTTCACCCTCGTTGATATTCCATTTATACAAAGTATATTTTCTGACTCCCGTTTTGTGCATAGGGTCTTGGTCCGCAATCCTGCGGGCCTCTTCAAAAGAGTTGGCACGAATCATAATGGCACCATAGCCTCCGGCATTATCCGCCCCTTCAATGGTAGTTTGGCCTCCCATGATCATGGTACCTTGATTTTCAATTTTATGCACAAAGTCCATGTGATCTGGCAATATCTTGGCGACCTCATCAAAAGATACCACAGGTTCAGTTACATAAAGATAGACTTCTTTGTTCATTCCCGTATTCAGCTTTTCTGCTTCAGACAGTACATCTTCCTGAGCAAAAGCCGAGATAGTTCCGAAACCTAAGGTTACGTAAAAGATGGTAACCATTTTTTTTAAATTCCTTTTAGTTTTCATAATGGGTTCTTTTTAGGGTTTATAATTTGTTATGTGCGTCTTTCAATCAAAACTTGAATTCCAAAGTAGGACCGGTATAGAAAATATTGTTGGATTCCCCGGATTCTTTGACAAAGTCCCCGGCAATAAAGTAGGTCGACCTCCATTCGAACTCTATATTCCGGTTTATTTCATAAAGTATTTTCAGCCCAAATGCGCTACCAATGTATGCACTGGAACCGCTATCTGCCGTACGTATTTGAAAACGAGGAGGGGTATACAATCCATCTTCTCTTGAGGAACGGAAGAAAAAAGCGTAATCCATATAGATGGAAAAATCCTTGAAGGGATAAATCTTGAAATTAGGATGCAATCCATTTAGGTTGACCGGTGTATTGACCGCGGCCAAACTGTAGAGCGCAGGGTTTACAAATAAAGGACTGTAGGTCTGCAACTTGTCATCACCTCTATCCCTATCACCTGAAGAATAGTCAAACTTTAGGCCGAAAGTAGGTTTCCAAGGGGTGTGTATCAATACATATTTGTAATCGAACTCAAAATTGAAAGCGCTTATGGTAGCCTCCCCCAATTCGCCAAACTGATATACCAGCTCCGTATTGAATATCATACGTTTTCCTAAGGTTCCATAACGCCGAATTCCTATGGAATGTCTGGTTTCTTCTCCACTTAAATCGCTAAAACTGGAAAAATCCGAATGAAAACCCAGATAATACAATTCCGTTTTCCCAAGAATCTTTCCCACTTTAAAATCGGTGTAAATTCCCCAAAAGCTTGGATCACTGGAACCACTATCGAACAAGGCAAAGTCATTATCAAAAACGTCGAATTCGGGTTGTACTTCTTTCCCGTAAAATACCTCAATAGCGTTGCTGTTGAACAGGTAATCCACTTTGAATAAATCAAAACTCCTACGCATGTTCGGGCCATCCCTACGAGAAACCAGTCTTCCTGCACCGTAATCCAGTTGCTTTCTTCCGAAGGTTAACAAAAAACGGTTTTGCTTGTCGGGAATGGTAAATTCAATGTAGGCTTGATGAAAGGCCAGCTCATCATCCTCCAAGGTCCTATCCCCTTCGCCGCTCGTAAGGCCGTGAAACAGGTCGGCGAACACCCGTATGCTCTTCCCAAGGTGCAAATTTGCGTGAAGGTTCAAACGCTGGGAATAATAGGTATCGTCTTTTTCGGTATAATTTTCGTTCAACGTACTTTCAAATCGGGGCCTGTACTGGCCTCCTAGCGTTAAATATGCATTTTTGTTCGTGCCAAGGGGTATAAATTTGAGGCCTTGGGCAAACATTCTTTCATATTCGGATGCGGTTTCTTCATTTTTCAGATAACTATAATCCTCATCTCCGCTATCATCCATAAACAAAGGAGGTTCTTTTTTTTGTTCTCGCTCTTCTTGTGAAAACATGTGGGAATTGGGCAGTACGATAAAAAAGCCAAGGAATAGGATCAGTTTCTTCATTTCCATAGGTTGATCGGTTCAAGAACTCGCCTAGGTAAAGTTTGCCCAGAAATATATCCTGTGCATTAATCCTGATTAAGAAATGCGTTATTTTGATTGTAAATATTTGCTTTTTGCCTTGCTCAATGCTTCTGGGGTAACTCCGAGATACGATGCTATCATTTTTTGGGGGATACGTTCGGCAACTTGTGGATAAGTAGCAATAAAGTGTTCGTACCTTTCAATAATGGATGAACTCATGAGCATGATAACACGTTGTTGCAGGGCCATCATCCGATTTAACACTTTGGGCGTATTCCTTTTGGCAAAAGCAAGGGTCTTTTCACGGACCAAAACCTTAGAATCTTCCAGTGCATCTACAAAAAGATCGGCCGGGGCATTGGGTGGCAGGTGATCGGTAATGACCGAACCTTCCGGACCGAAAAGAAAAATATGTTCTTTTCCTTTTTCATCAATGGAATAACAGCGCAATAAACCCTTCCTAACAACAAATACTTTGGTATCTCTATCTCCTTGTCTTTGTAAAATTTGCCCCTTTTTAACAGTTATGGTTTTCATGCACTCCAAACTTATCGTTGAAATTGTTGCTGAACATTAATCCAAATTAAGAAATGTTTGATTCGGTTAGATAGGTTTACACGTCCACATAGAAAATACACCAATATTGTTAATCTTGGTTTAAATTCGATATCTGTTCAATTATTTTTATAATTTGTTGAACAAATTTAAGTTATGAAAGTATCCGCAATGGGTGTCGTTGCATTTACCACCCTTGTTTTAGTTACGGTGACCATAATGGCAAGTATGAATTTTCCGTTTAACTGGGTTTTCTATGTTACCATTATAGGTCAGGCCCTTGTAATATATATGGTATATAAAGTTTTGACAGACAACTATAGTACGGTTAAAACCTTCGATGACTTTTACGAAGACAATCCGATTAAAGAGGAAGAGTAAGGATCAGCGATTTTCTTTAGTTTTACCTCTTGCCGCTTTTCGGAATCAGGCCAGCTTTATGCAGAGGACCAATAAAACGATATTCGCAAGAATCAAGAAGGCGGATAGAAGACGGTTTTTGAACTTAAGACCGAGTATGAGCCCAACCAGGGATACACAGAGTCCGAAAATCAAGTATATACTTTGCTTTTTATACCTCAGGATTTCATCGGAATCCAGCAAATAGAATTCCTGCAAACGCGCTTCCGGTTTAAAAAGTTCGTTAACAAAGTACATGATGGCGAGCACCGCCATTGAACCCAATACAAATAAAAGGGGAATCAGAACATGTTCGTTTATTTTGTCAAATTCTTTCTTCAAAAAATCAACTTGTTTTTAATCGGACCGATTTTACTTTTCGCTTAAGGAACAGGACCAATACCCGTATCAATAAAAAAATAAGGGTCCCGTAAACGCCAATTATAACCAATAAGGAAGGGACTATAACGCCAAATGAAAGACTTAAGATCATCAATACCAGGATACCCGCCAGAATACCATAAGTCCAACGTAAAAGAAGGGGCTTCAATTCTACGAATTTTGGTTTTTCCAAACGTTTCTTTTCGGTTCGCTTGAGATAGACCACAAAACCAGTCAATGCCAAAAACCCTGAGGTAATACCAAAGAAGGCGTACACTATTTTGAGCATCCATCCTCCCCAATCCCCAAAATGCATGGATTCTTGAATATAAAACAACTTCGCTCCCAGACCCATTTTTCGGATATCGAGGCGATGTACCTCCTGTAACGTTTCTTTGTCCAAAGTCAATTGAAAATGACTGCGTTCAAAGGCCGTTCTTGGTACTATTCCTCTTACGGTTACTACACCATTGCCATTCGTGGAGGGAGCAAAACTGGTAGGTTCAAGCTCTGGAAAAAGTTTTCGGGATGCTTCATAGACCTCTAGATAATTTACGGAAAACGCAGCATCTTCTTCCTTGGAAAACTTCTTTTCCTCAGGGGGTTGATACACCCCAGGCCTATCCCCCACAATAGGTCGCTGCAACAATCCTTGTAAACCCAACCAAGCCCCTGTAATGGCAATCACCAAGTTAAATACCAATGTTGTTACACCGATCAGTTTGTGATAATCGGCCATGGTGATCCGTAAATTTTTCCTTCGGATCGTGGCAAACAGTTGCTTTTTCATGAAGTTACCGTAAATCCAAAAACCGGTAAGGGTAGAAATTAAAAGGGCTATTCCAGCGATACCTACAAAATAACGCCCAAACAGCCCTTCATAAAGTCTTACATGAATGTTTCGGATAAAGTAGCCAATGGATCTAAAAGAGTCTCTTTGGCCCACAACCTTCCCCGTGTATGGGTCTACGAATATTTCCCAAGCCTTGATGTCCAAACTACTGTTTTGCTCCACCGCAGTAACAATCCAATTTTTATCTGGACTCCTTGGAACGCCTATATATCCGACAGATTTGTCTCCATAAACTTGTCTTACGCTATCTACAACAGCAGCGATTTCAATCCGTTCACCTCGTACATCTGATGGGACATCATAATAGTCGGAATTGACAAACTCGTCAATTTCGGTTTTAAACAGGGCAACAACTCCAGTGATGCTCAATATGGCAATTACGACACCTGCATAGAGGCCCACCCAGTTATGGATGGACCACATTTTTTTCTGGAGCCGTTTGGCGAATTTGCCCATGGTTTTTTAAAATGAATATCCTACGCTCAACAGATAATTCCTCGGTGCTCCCGGAAATACACGTCCGGCATTAAGACCACCGATAAAGTAGCGATCGTCAAAGATATTATTAAAATTGGCAGATAAATCAAAATTGCCATATCGATAGAAGATTCCAGCGCGTGCAGTGAAATAGTCAGGGAATTCTATTATGGGTCTTACGGCATTTGGTACACCTGAAGGAACCCTGCTACTGCTGACATAACGACCTCCTAGTCCGAGACCCAAATTTTTAAGAAACCCTGAGGTTACGGTGTATTTGCCCCAAAATCCTGCAGTATGCTGTGGGTTATTGTTCTCAAGTTCCAATCCTTGATTTTCAATATCTTGTTCCACATCAATCTCATTGAACGAGTAGTTGGCCGTCAATGTGAAATTACTATTTATTCTACCTTGGACTTCAAATTCCAAACCACGGCTTACTTCATCCTCCAATTGAATAAACTGGGGAATTGGACCTGCAAAATTAGGGTCTTCGATTATACGTCCAGTCCGGTCAATGGTATACAGGCTCAATTGCGCCAACAAACGTTCCTGAAAAAAGGTAGCTTTAGTTCCAAATTCAATCTGGTTACTTTCCAAAGGGTCAAAAGTCCTGTCCTCATTGGGAGTGAATCCGAACGGCAAGAACTGTGGGCTGAACGATTGGGTATAGCTTCCGAAGAAATTGAAGTTATCGTTAAGGGAATAAGTAACTCCAAAACGGGGAAGGAGCACATTATTATCGATTAATCCATCCGGTTGTGTACCGCCTGTTCCCGTAACTGCTGTTTGATCTAGATTTTCAAATCGTAGGCCCAATAGGAACTTAAACTTTCCGGTAGAAATCAAATCTTGCACGTACAACCCCCGATAACGTTCTTCAGTTTCAGCAGGGGTAACCAAATTATTAAAGTTAACATCCAATTGACCAATATTGGAAAAGACCTGTCGGTTTTCAAATCGAAGATTGGGGACCCCATTGGCCTCGCCTTGGGCATTTCTGGAAAATGATTCTCGAAAGGTTTGATAATAATCCCAACCGGCAACAACCTCGTGCTTCACACTTCCCGTGTTAAATTTCCCGACCAAATAGGCAGTAACAAATTCAGAACCACCGCTGGTTTGCCTATCGATAATGGTCCGTATCAATTCCGTACCATCTGAAGTAAATTGATTCGAAGACCGCGTCTCAATAAAGTTCTGATCAAAATCTGACTGGGTGTACGAAACATTAAAGGAAAGATTATCATTAAACTCATGCGTTCCCGAAACTGTGAAGAAAACCTGGGAATTCTCTCGGCTGTCGTAAGGTTCTGCCGTGCTGAAACTGATGGGCAGCGCAAATAAATCCTCTTGTAATACCGGCATACCCCTGTCCACACCGGCTTGGTCATTATTGATAACCCCAACAATATCTACGTTGATACGGGTTTTGTCCGTTGGTAAATACGAAATAGAAGGTGCGAAAAGGAGACTCCTAAATTTGATGAAATCCCGAAAGGTTTCCGAATTTTCGTGACTTAAGTTCAAACGGTATAAAAGTTTTTTATCCTGGGTCAAAGGACCTGTAATATCCGCTGTCGCCCGTTTTGTGTCAAAGCTTCCATACGTATAAGTAGCTGAAGCCCTGTTCACATCCAATGGCTTTTTGGTCACCGCATTGATGACTCCACCCGGGGAACTATTTCCAAACAAAGCAGCAGCAGGACCTTTAATAAATTCTATCCGTTCGTATTGGGTGGCAATGGTAGAACTGGCAAAATCAGGAGAGACTAAAGCACGGTTACCGTTGATGTAGTCATGGCTTACCCGAAATCCCCTGGAAGTAAAGTTATCCCCAGTCCTCGTTTGGGTGACCCCGGCAATATTTTCGGTCACCTCATTCAATCGGAAGAGTGCCTGATCTTTGATGATTTCCTTGTTCAGTATCGATATGGACTGCGGGACATCCTTTATTTTGGCCCCGGTACGGGTCCCTGCAAAGGTTATGTCGGGTCGGTAATCCGTGGTCTTCCGACCTATTATTTCAACCTCCTGTAATCGTTCGGTTCTATTTATGAGTTGGGCATCCACGACAACAGCGTTTCCATCCAAGGTAACCTCAGCATTATAATCTGCGTATCCGATATAAATAATTTCCAAGGTGTAGGTCCCATTGGGAAGCCTGTTAATGGTGTATTCCCCATTTTTGTCCGTGGTAGTACCTTTGGTCGTGCCCAATAAATAGACTTGGGCATATTCTAAAGCCTCACCTTTATTATTGGTCACCGTACCTGATATGGTAGATTGAGCTTGTATAAAATTTAACCCCAAAAACAAAAGGGCAACTGTAAAATTTTTCATAGTGGAGGTTATTGTGGTAATAAGTCTGAGTTGTTGATAAATAGTAAGGTATTTCCAAATTGTGAACCGGCATCTGGAACGAGAATGAAGGTCCCAAAATTTCCGTCAACTCCATTGGGCAGACCGATGACGGCATCATTACTTATACGTTGTTCGTTCACTGTGGCCCAAATCGGCAAAGGAATAATTGACTGAAAAGGAAAGACAATTTCTTTATTTACCTGGAAATCGAGAACCCCGAATGAGTCAGGAAGACCCAATCCGATAAAAAGCTCATCCAAAGGCAAGATATCAAAACCTGCTCCTCTGGCATCGATGAACAGTTGCACATTATCCACTCCAGGACTTAGTGCAATTGCATCAAGACCAACGAAAGTGGGTGGCAGTGTATTTTGGTTAAGTACTTTTTCCAGGAGCAAGAGTTCTGGCGCAGAAGCCTCACCGATTACATAAAGCGTATAAGATCGTAAAGCAGCCAATTCAGCATCCAGTGTTAGCGTTTGGTCGCCATAGGCTACTGCTAGGGCAACGGTACCCTCGGCTCCTTGTGCCACGTTCAAATCGATATTGTAATATGTTGTGTCAACAGACCCCGCATTTACCGGTTCCCCTGCCAATTCAACTGCCGCCACATTGAGGGCGGCCGTATTTGGGCCATCCACCGCATTTACCAACAGTACTTGGGCATTGGCAGGATTCACATCAACACGGGTCAAATCTTGGGTGATCTGATCCCCGCGAGATAATATCAAACGCCATACAAAACGCCCAGCGGTTTCATTTGTAACCTCAAAGGTAGGAGTCAAACTGCTGGAGTCACTTAAGGTGACAGAGGATCCTTCTGGCGAGGAGTCCAGTTCCCAGCTAATGTCGAAGCCGAGTCCGTTTACGTCGGTTGACTCGCCTGCATTCAATTGTATCGTTGTACCAGATTCTTCAGTAAAAATCACCTGATCTTCACCGGCATTGGGAAGAAGTACGGTAAATTCTTTTTCGTCAAAATCACTACATCCGATAATGACTAAAAAAGAAGTGAGTATCAAATAGATATTTCGCATAGTGTCTTGGTTTAGAAGCAGCAAAAATATCACTATTTTTAAATAATCTAAATTAGTTCAGCGCTTATATCAGAAGCTTTTATGTTAAATTTTGTGTACTGCACCCATCCTTTGCACAAATGAGGGTATGTTGAGTAGTTGTAGGGTTGTCAACCGCTTTGAAAAGTGGAAATATTGGTATAAAACTTCAGAATTTTTATCGTGAATTGAATCATTTTTCCTTTAAAAATGAATCAAGATTTGTTTGCAAACATAAAGACACATCAAATTTGAAACTACCCAAAATCTGTCCGAAACTATCCCACTTACCTAAGAGGAAAAAAAGCCCACAAAGTGTTGAGGTCATTTCTAGAAATCAAAGGGAGATACCGATTCCGTTCATGGGACAGAAAAACGATTAGCAAATACCCCACTGAAGGAAAATCAGTGGTTTTGATTCGCGGTTCCGCCATCTCTCGAACCAATAGGAGAATTTGAAAAACCTGACAGAAAAACTCTTGATATGGGATCAATACAGTTTAAGCATTGGTATGTAAAAATCTATCTTGATAGGTTTTGGGGCTCATTCCGCGGAGTCTTTTAAACATTCTATTGAAATACGAACGATTTTTAAATCCACATGTCAAAAATATCTCTGTGATGCAGTAGCGAGAATCCTGTAACATTTGCGAGGCTCTTAATATGCGCTCATTGTTGATAAAATCCACTGGTGATATACCGAACTCATTCCTAAATACTTTGTGAAAATTACTTTTGCTCATACAGGCCTTTTCGCTTAACTCCTCTATGGTAATATTGGCTCCTAGATTTTCACGAATATATTGGACCACGAAGGCAAAGCGATGGCTCCCAGACAATTTTTTGGCCTGATTTTGATACGTTTTTCTGGAATTCGCCTGTAGTATGCGAACGACGAGCTCGTGCAACATATTGGAAACAAAAAAGTCTTTGGAGGGATGGTTTTCGGTATACAGATACACCAATCTGCGCAAGATTTGATAGATGCCGGGATCATTCGTGAAATGAAAATTATAATCCATAAGACACCACTCGGCCCCATCAGCTTTGGTCATTTTTTCGTTCATGACCTGAATCACATTTTGAATCCGATCCTCGGCAATCTCCATAGCCAGGCACTGGGTAGGGTTATCCCTTCGCGCTTCCGGGAAATCGATGCACATAAGTTCGTTGGCCGGTAAAATAAGGGATTCCCCAGGCAAAAAATCAAAGGAATTCCTGTTCCTTAAGTGCATTATCTTTTTTCCTTTGAACATGCTCGCCAAAACCGGAGTGCCAAAACGGAGTTCCACCCGTTCTGCCTTGGCGTGTGTCTCAAAAATATGCAGCGCAGAATCGGTCAACTCATAAGAGGTTTGATTCTCGACCAGATCAATCAATCGTCTCGAAGCATAAAATGAATCAGGAAGTTGCATTCATTTGTTTTGTTTAATAAAAATCTAAATTGTTTACACAATTTTTATAAATATCTCTAAAATATACACCTTTTTATGATAAAATCATAAAATATGATTGTATTGTTCATACGTTTTATACAATTGTTCAAAGCGATACAGTGGGTTGCTCACTACCTTGGAAGTGAATGAATTGGACAAGTTAACAATACATAAATTTTGATACCATGAGTAATGTAAGCACAACTGAAGAACAGGCTTTGGTGAAACCAAAGTTTAAGGACCAATATGACAATTATATTGGTGGAAAGTGGACTGCCCCGGTCAAAGGGCAGTATTTTGACAATATTTCCCCGGTAGATGGAAACAGCTTTACCAAAGTGGCCCGTTCGACCGAAGAAGACATTAATTTAGCTATAGATGCTGCTTGGGAAGCAGCACCTGCCTGGAACAACAGTTCCGCTACGGAACGCAGTAACCTCTTACTGAAAATTGCAGATGTCATGGAACAGCACTTGGAAGCACTGGCCCGTGCTGAGACCTGGGACAATGGCAAGGCACTGCGCGAAACGATGGCAGCGGACCTACCCTTGGCAGTGGACCATTTCCGATATTTTGCCGGAGTTATTCGTGCTGAGGAAGGAACAGTGAGCGAATTGGATGCCAGTACCATCTCCATGAACATTAAAGAGCCGCTCGGGGTAGTTGGTCAAATAATTCCTTGGAATTTCCCCCTATTAATGGCGACTTGGAAAGTAGCCCCTGCCCTCGCCGCAGGTAATTGTGTGGTACTTAAACCTGCAGAACAAACCCCGGTGGGCATTATGATATTAATGGAATTGATTGAAGGGATCTTACCGGCCGGAGTGCTCAACGTAGTGAACGGTTTCGGGGTTGAAGCTGGCAAACCACTGGCCTCAAGTCCGCGTATCAATAAAGTGGCCTTTACCGGAGAAACCACTACGGGTCAACTGATAATGCAATACGCATCAAAAAATATAACCCCGGTTACTTTGGAGCTCGGTGGAAAAAGTCCGAACATTTTCTTTGAAAGCGTTATGGACGCTGATGACGATTTCTTTGACAAATGTCTGGAAGGTGCTGCCATGTTTGCACTGAATCAAGGTGAGGTTTGCACCTGTCCTTCCCGAATTTTGATTCAGGAAAGCATTTACGATAAATTTATAGAACGGGTCATCGAACGCGTACAAGCCATTAAGCTTGGCCATCCTTTAGACCCCACTACGATGATGGGCGCCCAAGCATCCAATGACCAATATCAAAAAATCCTAAATTATATTGATATCGGAAAAGAGGAAGGGTGCGAAGTATTGACCGGTGGTACGGCAGCCTATAACGAAGGTCTGGAAGGAGGATATTATATTCAGCCCACCCTTTTGAAAGGCAACAACAAAATGCGCGTGTTCCAAGAAGAGATTTTCGGTCCCGTAGCCTGTGTTACCACCTTTAAGGACGAAGCAGATGCTGTGGCCATCGCCAACGAAACACTGTATGGCCTTGGTGCAGGGGTATGGACAAGGGATACCCATCAGGCGTATCAAATATCTAGGGCAGTGCAAGCAGGTCGGGTTTGGGTAAATTGTTATCACCTCTATCCAGCGCATGCCCCATTCGGAGGATATAAAAAATCAGGTATTGGAAGGGAAACCCACAAAATGATGCTGAACCACTATCGGCAGACCAAAAATATGCTGATTTCCCACGATAAAAATGCTCTTGGATTTTTCTAGATCATGGTCCAACGTATATTGATTACCAAAGAAGCTGAACGGGTCGTAGATTCCTTGAAAAAGGAACATGGCCCGCTCATGTTTCATCAAAGTGGCGGATGTTGCGATGGATCATCGCCCATGTGCTTCCCAGAGGGAGAGCTCATGCTGAACGAGACCGATATGTTTTTGGGCACAATCGCCGACTGCGGTTTTTATATGTCCAAAGACCAGTTTGAATATTGGAAACACACCCAGCTCACCATGGATGTGGTGAAAGGGCGAGGGTCCAGTTTCTCTTTGGAAATTCCCTTGGGACTGCGTTTTGTCATAAAATCGCGAATATTCAATGACAGCGAACTCGAGAGCTTGGAAAAAAGCGAGAACGCCTCCAAAGGTTGATTTTCCCATGTCGAAGCACCTATTCAGTCCGCTCAAACCTTGATGACTTTTCATAAGGCTCGAGATACACCCAAGTAACCGATCCAGCAGCATTTTATAAACGAAAGACGGCCAATTCGCACAAAAAGCCAAAATCGACATCCTATTTTTCGCGTATGAACGGGACATTTGCTTAAAATTATAATATCCTTAACAGGTACGCCTGAATCAAATCCCATAGATTTGTGAGGAGGTGAAAATGGGATATCGATATATTGGTGCATTTCTTTTCCTGGCAATACTATTGCTAAAAACATCCGCTTTTCATAATTATGAGCACGGCCATTGTCATGAGGAGCATCAAACCCCTTGCGAACTTTGTGTGTATATGGTAAGCTCCCAAATTGCAGAAACGCTTGTCACAAATCCATATATAATTCCTAAAAAAATATCGGTAGTCATACGTGCCGTCGTCGTTTCCGTAATCGAAGTCCGCTATACTTTTGATACTCCAAAAACGGATTTGTTCTCCAGACCCCCTCCTCCCTTTATTTATTCTGTGTAAGGACATAAAGAGGTTTCCTTTTGAAACTCATTTTCTGTTATTCCCTACCTAACGGTCAAAAATTTTTTGATACTTAAGTCTGGGTCATAAACCAGAAGTACAACTATCTTTTTGTACGAGTCCGTTAGAACCGTATAAATCCATTTATGATTTTAAAAATAAATCCATGATCATTACGAATAACCTTTCTAAAAACTATGGGGGACAGACCGCGCTTGACAGTCTGAACCTAAGCGTGAAAACAGGTGAGATTTATTGCTTGTTGGGTGCCAACGGTGCTGGCAAGACGACAACCATAAACTTGCTATTGGGTTTTATAGAACCCTCTTCGGGCAGTGCTTTCATCAATCAGTTGAATGTTCATGAAAACCCAAAGGCTACGAAACGATTTTTGGCCTATATCCCTGAAAACCTGATGCTGTATCCGAGTCTTTCAGCTCTGGAAAACTTGGATTACTTTTCAGGGATAGCCGGTAAGAAAATTTCCGCTTCAGACCTCGAGGTGTTTTTGAACGAAGCGGGATTACAACCCGAAGCCTTCAACAAACGTATTTCAACATTCTCCAAGGGAATGCGCCAAAAAGTAGGTATTGCCATAGCTTTGGCCAAAGAAGCAAAAGTCCTACTCCTGGATGAACCAACCTCAGGATTGGACCCCAAGGCCAGTAATGAATTCGGGTTGCTATTGCAAAAGCTTCGAAACAAAGGCGTGGCTACCTTGATGGCCACCCACGACCTTTTTCGCGCCAAGGAAGTAGCCACTCATATCGGTATAATGAAAGATGGTAACCTGAAACAGCAATTGGTTGCATCAGACATTACTTTACAAGAATTGGAGAAAGCCTATCTCCAAACTATGGAATATAAAGCGTTGGCGTTATGATATCGAAGACTTTTCTCAAAGAAACCAAGGAACTTTTAAGAGAGGGACGTGTACGTATCGCTTTTGTCGTAGTGATTCTTTTGTTGGGCGTATCTGTTTGGATAAGCGCCAGGCAATATGAAAATGTCAACCAACAGTATGAAATCGCAAAAACTGCGGAACGCGCCATTTGGGACAACCAAGGAGAAAAAAATCCGCACTCTGCGGCGCACTACGGTACCTACGCTTTTAAACCAAAATATCCTCTTTCTTTGGTTGACCAGGGAGTGGATAAGTACGCGGGATCCTCCATTTTCTTAGAAGCCCATAATCGGAACGAAGCACAGTTCAGTGCGGCAACTGACCAAACCGGTTTGGCCCGTTTTGGGGATTTGACCCCCGATTTTATCTTATTGTTTATTATTCCTTTGTTTATCATCCTACTGGGATATAACAGCTTTACCAAAGAACGTGAAATGGGGACCCTTACTTTACTGAAAAGCCAAGGGATTTCCAGTTGGAAATGGATGCTGGGTAAATGGGCCGCCCTTTTTCTGCCCATTTTTTGTATAACGGCCCTACTTTTTTTGATTGCCGGCTTTTTGTTGAACGGATTGGAGAATTTTGGCGTCTTTAGCTGGTCTTCGCTTTTCACTTTATTCTTGGTTTACATCGCATACTATATAGTATTTACGAACCTTGTTTTATTGATTTCGGCCAAAACGAAAAAATCAGGTATTTCTCTAGTAATTTCTCTTTGCGTTTGGATTATCGCTTGCCTTGCTGCTCCAAAAGCCGCCAGTAATATTGCAGAAACCAAGCATCCCTATCCCACACGGCAAGAGTTTGCCGCAAATGTGCTGAAAGATAGAAGAGAGGGGGTCGATGGACATAACCCTTGGAGCAAGGAAGCAAAACTTTTGGAAGTCCGGGTACTTCAGGAGTACGGAGTAGATAGTCTGCACCAGCTACCCTTCAATTTTGACGCCTACCGCATGCAAAAAGGGGAAGAACATGAGGCCGAGGTCTATTTGAAACATTACAACCACTTGAAGAACCAGTATTCCAAACAGACTCAGGTGTATCGCGGTTTAGCTGCGATTTCACCCTATCTCCCCACACGCTTTTTAAGTATGTCCATTGCCCACACGGACTACGCTACCCATTGGGACTTTGCCGATGCCGCCGAAGACTACCGCGTCGCTACCCAGAAATTCCTGAACGATAATTTCGCAGAAAACTCTGATTATGGCGATTGGGGCTATAGAGCGGATGCCAGTTTTTGGAAAAGTCTGCCCATTTTCGAATATGACCCTCCTGAATTGGATTTCATTCTTTCAGAGAATTTCTCCAACATACTGATTTTAGCCTTTTGGATAGCATCCTCTTTCGGGTTATTGATACTGTTCACCAAAACCATCTGACCATGTTTTCCTATAACTTTAAGTACGAATTAAAATTACTCTTGCGCAGTCGATGGATACAACTACTGAGTATTATTTTACTCCTCTTGTTTGGATTTTCAACCTTTAACGGCCTTCAAAAAGTAGAAAAGAGAAAAAAAGATATCCGCGCGGCCTATGTAGAGGTCCAGGAGAACGATGAAAAGATGTTAAAACTTTTGGATTCGGTAGAACGCGGCATGGAGGTAAGTGTACCAAGATGGACCATTCCCACGAGTCCAATGGCAGTTGGCAATTACCATCCCAGAGTAGCGGCCATGGAACCGCAACCCATGGCATTTATCGCTACAGGACAGGCCGATTTGTTCACCCATTATGTAAAGCCCAAGGTATCCGGTAACGATTTCGCTATGAACTTTGCCGAGATGACCAGCCCCGTTCAATTATTATTCGGCAGTTTTGACCTGGCGTTCGTTATCATTTACTTGTTGCCGCTGCTCATCATTGCCTTCTCCTATGATATTCTTTCCGCGGAGAGAGAAAGTGGTTCTCTCAGGTTGTTGGCTGCCCAACCCATCAAAATCCATACTTGGGTATTGCAAAAACTGGGATTTCGTTTTTTTTGGTTGACCCTATTGGTCGTTTGTTCTTTGACCTTTGTTTTTTTAGTGACCGGTCTTAACCCACTTGGACAGCTTGGGGTTTTCTTTAGCTTGTTACTTTTGACCTTGGGCTACATGCTTTTTTGGTTCTCCTTGGCATTTTTGGTCAATTTAGGGGTAGGGAATTCAGCGAGAAATGCAGTCATGCTCTTGGGCCTTTGGGTAGCGTTTGTGCTATTGGCGCCTTCCCTACTGAATCAGATGGGGAACACCCTATATCCCATGCCATCACGTACCTTGATGATCAACGAAATGCGGAATCTCAAAGCAGAAGTTACCGAAAGACAGGATGAAATATTGGACAATTTCCTCCGCGACCATCCAGAGTATGCGATTAACGACACAACCCAATTCCGAGGATTCTACCACCGCTATATGGCTTCCCAAAGATTGATAAAAGAAGAGCTATCGCCAATAGTGGACGCCTATGAAGCACAATTAAAAGAGCGACAGGACTGGGTGGACCAGTTTAAATGGATATCTCCGGCAGTAATCGTTCAGGAATCACTGAACCAAATGGCAGGTACCTCTACACAGGACTATGAAAATTTTAGAAAGCAAGTAGTACGTTTTGCAGTTGGTTGGCGAGAACATTTTATGCCTTTTCTTTATAACAACAAGAATTTCACCCAAGAGGATTATCCCGAATTACCAAAATTCCAATACGAAACAAAGGCTTATGCTTCTTTTGCCACAGTTCCAATACTATTTTTGATTTCGGTTGGACTCTTTACCATTGGGTTCCTGTTTTCCGGAAAAACCAAAAAAGGGGAGCTACTTACTTCGAGCTGATATGCAAAGGTTGCTTTTTTTAATTCTTTGGTTAGGGGTCTGGGAGGCAACGGCGCAGCAAAACACGGATAATTTCCCACCGCCCGAGACCCCGGTCACTATTAAGGCTTTCAGAGCTAAAGGGACAATAACCGTAGATGGACGATTGGATGAATCTGACTGGGATTTGACGCAACCCATCACCGAATTTTTCCGTGTAGAACCTGTACAAGGAGGTACTATCAAAAACCCCTCAGAAGTCCGCATCCTTTTTGATGATAAAAACATCTATTTTGGTGTTTTTGCGCTGGATTCGTTAGGTAAAAAAGGAGTCCGCATGCAAGATTTGAGCAGGGATTTCAATGGACTGGAAAACGATGTGTTCGGCATCCAAATCGACGCGCAAAACACCAAGCAATATGCGGTTTCCTTTCAAACAACCCCTTATGGTAATCAACAGGATGTCCAGAATTTTAACGATAACATTCGGGACGAAGACTGGAATGCCCTATGGCGTGTACGTACCCAAAGAACAGATAGCGGATATTATGCCGAATTTGCCATTCCTTTTAAATCCATTCGCTATGACAAACCTGTGGAAGGTATCCCTGTGGAATGGGGCGTTACTTTCTTTCGATTGGCCCGCAAAGACTATGAGAAAACCGTTTTTCCAGATATACCGCAGTCTTTTTCTGAAAATCGAATGACCTATGCCGCGAAACTTACCGGTTTGGAAGTCCCTCCGCCCTCGGCCAATATTCGAATAGAACCGTATGCACTGTACCAATATGACGAAAATAAGGAAGGTAGTGTTTTGGTGGATAAACTGAACAACCCGAAAATCGGCGGGGACGTCAAATGGGCCATTAGCCCCAACGCCGTGCTCGACCTGACCATAAATACTGATTTTGCCCAGGCAGATGTGGACCAAGCAGTGAACAACTTGGAACGATTCAACATTTTTTTTCCTGAAAGACGACAGTTCTTTTTAGAAAATTCCGGTATTTGGGCAGGTGCCGGTAATAATTTCGTACGGCCCTTTTTTAGCCGTACCATAGGTCTTTCCAACGCTTTTAATGCTGCCCCCGCTCCCTTGGATGTTGGGGCAAGATACACGGATAGAAATGAAAATCGAACGCTGGCGGCGCTTGCTGTACGCCAGCGGGAAACGGATGATAGTCCCGGTGCCATCTTTGGTGTAGGGCGATATATCCAGAACTATGGCCAGGAAAATAATTTTGGCGCCATGGTCACTTATCGTCGGGATGATGGCCTAGGCAGTCTTGACCTAGAGAGTCAAAACAATACTACCATTTCCGTTGACGGATTTATACGTCCCAAAAGTGAGATTACCTTGTCCTACTTATTGTCTACATCCATAGACAGTGAAACCGATAGTCAAGGATATTCAGGCCGACTTTTTGCAGGTGCGTTCACAAACAATTATTACTTGGGTTATGTAAACTACTTTATCAGCGAAAACTACAATCCCGACATGGGTTTTGTGTTCCAAAAAGATGTGATGTACCATACTACGGGCGGATATGCTATTTTACGTCCAAAATGGCTACCATTTGTACGCCGTTGGGACCCCGGAGCGTTTTTTGATTATTTTCACGATTTCGAGGATTTCGGAAATTTTCAACAGGCACGATTGTACATCTTCCCCATTTTTACCTGGTTTAAGGACAATAGTTTTCTGGAAGTTTCTCTCACGCCTACTTGGCAAAATATCAATTTTAACTTTGCCCCTCTAGGTCTTGAAATTGAAGAAGGGCGCTATAGTTATACCCAATATAGGCTTCGCTATAATTCCGACAGGTCAAAAAAGTTCTCAGGTTCAATACAATATGATTTTGGTAATTTCTACAATGGCATTCGAAATTCAGTAATGGCGGGATTACGATACGCACCCATCCCCCACATCGCAATGAACATAGACTACGAAAACAACAATTTAAATAGTGTTGGAATCCTATCTGAAGATTTGAACACGGACCTATATACGGGAACTTTGCGCTTGGCATTGAATCCAAGGGTGCAGTTGTCCACTTTCTACCAGTATAACAGTTTTGACGAACAAGGACGATGGAACGTGCGTTTCAGTTGGGAATACATGCCCCTATCCTTTATTTATGTTGTGTTAAACGATACACAAACCGATTTTTTTGATCCCGTACAACGAAGTACCCAGTTTATCAGTAAGATTACTTTTTTGAAACAGTTTTAGCAAGAAAAAAAGTCCCTTAATAAGGGACCTTTTACATTTGACCAACTCAAAAAGGAAAATGCTACTCTTGGAGCACAAAAAGATGTGTGGCGATTCCACCGTTGGACACGGTGTAAATGTTGGTTGCTGTATTGGTTTCTGGATCATACTCATAATACCCATTTACTCCTTCGGTGGGATTGAAGGTTTGAAACAAAAGCTTACCGTCCACTTGATACGACAAAGGATAGGAAAAGCCCGCTGTAAAAGGTATTCCTGGAATTACCTCAGCTGTTTGGGCATTTAAATCTATCCGTGTCCATCGCATATTTGGGCTATTGGTCACTAAATTGGCGAGCTCGTTGAATTGTTCATCGGTTATCATACCTGAAGCTAAAAGACCCAGTAATTCATTTACCCTGGGCACGTCCGCTTCTGCTGTCATTACGGCATAAGCAATACCATTTCCACCGTAAATAGCTCCGGTGCAAAGCTGGGCCACGGAATTTTGGAAACCGATGAAATTGACCGGATTAAAGGAATAATCTGGGTCAAAGTCAATACTATTGGCGGGAATCTTCAAAATTTGAGGTCTTGATCGCGCAGGAGCCGTGGGACCAAATTGAAAATCAAGACTGTACTGACCTTGTGTCAAGATAAAGATATTGCCTTCTTCATCAACCATAGGGTTTTCCATACCTCGGGTCAAGGGATAGGTCGCTTCCTCAAAAACCATGGTTTTTTCCCAGGACATGGTGTTCAGGTTGACCACTTCCACGTAAATATCGTTGGCATCATAAAACTGGGGCGAAACCCCAGAATTAGTGGTCAGGGGAAGAAATACCCTATCATCCTGAATACGGTGTATAATGTGAAAGTAGGAATTGGTCTGGTCAGGAAGTGCTTCTACTTGTACCGCGTTGGGCATAGGAATTTCCTGAATGAATTCCATAGAGGTCGGATTAAAGAGAAATAAGCTTGGCGTATCAAAAATGGTGTATACTCCGAGATTATCGTTAATAATCAAAACTTGCGACAAGCTCGCTTCCAAAGCCAACGAACCAGCACTTACAATTTGGTTGGTCTCGGGGTCCACAGCATATCGGTCCAACTCTAGATTATCTGAATCCAAAGAAGCTCCGAAAGCTAAAAACTTGTAAAATGTTTGGGGGAAATAGTTACTGAACGAGGCAGCGTTCCCGGTAGTCAAATCCAAAGCGCCCGTGGGGCGTTCTTGGGAGTAATTGGTGAAATAGGAGAAGGATGTAGGCGTACTTAGAATCGAAGCTGCCACAAAGCCATCCTTTTGATAGGGCAGATCAGAAATTAATAATTGTTCCCCTTCTACAAGGTTTACGGTTACTTCCGAGACCACTTCTTCAGGCTCACAGGAGAGAATCAACAGAGCAACTGTACAAAGCGCGATGCTGTTTTTGATATTGCTATTCATTTTCATAACATTAAAAATTTGAAATCTCATAAATCAGTTTAAAATTGAAATTGCGTCCGGGCAAGGGAATACTGAAGTTGTTGAACAAGTCTTCATCTGTGATGTTCACTACGTTGAACGCAGCAGTTACCTTATCGTCAAAAAGTCTTAGGGACACTCCAAAATCCAAACGGTTTTGTTCCGGGACGAAGGCATCCGGGGTATTGTCTATAGTATCGCCCGTAGTAATGGGTCGAATGTTAAATACGTCCACATGGGTAAACAGACCGAACAGGTTAAGACCGACCCCGGTATTGAAAATATTATCTGTTCCCCAAGAAAGCTCTGTATTGTAAAAGAATCGAGGTCTATTGGGCAACGGTGTCCCTACCGCATCATCTGTATTCTCACCAGGTAGGGCAAATCTAGCAATGGTATTTTCGACAAAGCTGACATTGGTGTTCCAATTGAACTTGCCCAGGAACTTAACTTTGAGTTCGGTTTCAAAACCTTCAGTATCAATATCCCCGATATTTTCATTTTGTTGCCGTGCCACATTCGGGTTAATGAAGATGAAGTCCCGGCGCTTCCGCAAGAATCCGTTAGCGGTCAAGGTCACCGAATAATCGTCGTTAAAGCGTTTGTTGTACCGAAATCCAAGATTGAAATTATCACTTTCCTCCGGTTGCAGTTCCCCATTCGGGTCAATGTTCTGACCGTCACCCGCAAACTGCACGATCTCCGGAATCAGGAATCCACGTTCATAAGATCCCCGTATGGAAAGGTCGTCGTAAATCTGATACTTTACACCTGCATTCCAACCTACAAAACCTTCTGTATCCTCAATGGGAATATCGTTCAATCTACTAAAACCTGTCAATTTATAGGTGTAATATTTCAGTGCTGCCGAAAGCTCTACCGATTCATTGAATAATAAATTATCATATTGCAGACCAGCGATATCCTTGGTTATCTGCTGTTCGGGGGCCAAGCCGAATTCGGTGGGATCGTCAAGGTCAAACTCTTTGAGTTCCCGATCTTGATAGGCAAATAAGTTACTAAACGTCAAACTACTTTTTTTAGGTAACTGAAGTTCCAGTGTGGTACGATTGACCAAACTTTTCGTGGTCGTCTCAGATAAAATTGGGGCAGCAAATTCCCCACGGGAAGCTTCCACGGTCTGCACAATATCGCCCAACCAGTTGTATTGGTTTGCCGTGGTATCCACGAACTTCACAAATAGGTCGCTGTAGTTGGATATGGTCTTTAATTTCAGTTTATCCTTGATGATGGTTTTGTCATACTTGGCAACTACGGCAACATTCTCCCGTTCCCCAAAGGCTTCACCAATGGCAATATTGGATATGGTCAGATTGTTTTGAAACTCTCTGAAGGTATCGAAATAATTAAAGGTAATTTCCGCATGGTCGGTCCATTTTTTATCATAGGTGCCCAAGGTTACTGAGCTGTACTGTAAGCGATATAAGTCGTGAAAGCGCCTTACATTTCCCGTACCGGCATCAACCAACTGGTTATTGTCAGGTCGTCTTACCAAAAGAGGGGCTTCAAAGGTGTAGTCATTATCGGAATAATTGGCCCCGCCGGACACTTTTACAAAGCTTCCGTTTCCATCGGTCAAAGTAACGCTCATATCACCGAAATGGGTGTTGAACGAACCTAAACTGTAAGAAGCCCTGACCCGGTTGACCGTGTTTTCTTCTGTGATGATATTGATACCGCCTCCTAGCGCATCGGATGCCAAGTCCACGGGGAGCACCCCTTTAAAGACATCTACCCTCCTGATCCCAGTAAGGGGTATGGTCGCAATATCTGTCCCAGGGAAAAGAAATTCGATGGGTACCCCATCTACAAAAGTTCGTATTGCTGTGCCTTCAAGGCCGTTAATGGATACGTTGGCGGCGTCCCCCAATGACCCGGAGCGCCGAATTCGCACCCCAGATATTTTATCAACCGCATCTGCTAAAATATTGGTTTGTGCCACCACATCCGCCAGTTCAAAACTTCGAATGGTAAGTGCTCGTTCTTCTTGACGCGTGGAGTTTTTGGTGCCCTCTACCGTCACCGCATCAAGCGCCTCAACATTCTCTACCAAAGTGAAGTTCAAGTCAAGATTCGAAGTAAGCTGCACATTTTGCTTTATGGTCTCAAAGCCAAGGGAACTAACGGTTATGACATAGCTTCCTCTACGGACGTTTTGAATTAAATAGCGTCCATTTTCATCAGCAACCGCATATTTATTGTTCTTGTCCAAAACAACATTGGCAAAAGCAATGGGGTCTCCACTTTCCCCACGTACCACGCCTGATATATTGAATCTGTTTTGGGCAAAAAGTGTTGCGGGAATAAGCAACAAGAAAAAGAAGATTTTTTTCATCTCAAGGTTGGTTCTACATTTTCGAAGGGCAAAGCTACTATTTTATTTTTATTTATTCTAAATAAAAATAAAATCAAAAAAGCAGTAACTGAGCTTCAAAATGCAGAAGAAACCTATTCCGTTTTGGAGATACTTTGTAGAACTGGTTGCGGTTCTTCTCTGATTATTGGTTTTTCAGGTATTAACTCAACCTTTCTTTTGGTTTCATGGGGCTTATCGACCTTGGCTCTGGGTGTCAAGTAATACCTACTAATCAATAATCCAGAAATTCCGATTACCAACCAGGTGATGTCCACACTGTATACAAAATGCTGCTTATCGGCGATGGCTTTCCATATCCAATCTCCCGTTACCCATCCGTTGGCAATGGGAATTAGAAGTCCAAAAAGACTTCCCAAAAAGACATAATTTCGATTCAACTTTCGATAATTGTTCCAAAACAATCCAATGATTGTCAATACCAACCATCCCGAAAAGAAAATGGAGTTGACATAGAAAACACGATCTTCCAGGTCCAGGGGCACTGCTTTATTGGCCAAAAATATAAGAGCAAGCGCCGGAAAGAGCGATAAGGTAATCGCCAAATAGACTTTGGTCACACGATGGTGGAATCTACGTTGTTTGTCCGTGTATTTTTTATTGTCCCGGGCCGTTCGCCAAATCATCACACCACTCATAATGATGTAGCAGGTTATCATGGCCAAAATAAAGTAAATAATTTTGAGAAAGATGCCCCCATAGGTTACATAGTGTAGTTTTATGAGCACATTATAGGCACCTTCCGAATAGGACTTCGTTACGGGTTCTATGGCACCCACCAATTCACCATCCTTGTACCCGTAAACAAAGGTTCCATCGCCGGATATACCGGTGTGATCATCCACTCTAACCGTTATTGTCCCGTCTTCCTTTCCGAAATTGTTGGCATAGATATAGGTGACCTCATTTTCCGGGTAGCCCGAGTTCACCTCGTGAAAAACACTGTTAAAACCTATGTCATCATTTTCCACAAAAGCCGCATCTTCATCATATTTTATGGCCGCAGCGGGAACCACTGCTTTAATGACCTGGGAAGTATCTCCATCAAACAATAAAAAGGCACTTGGGGCCAACAACAAAATAGAAAGTCCGAGAAGCGCACCTGTCACTGCATAAATCATTTGAAAGGGAAGTGCTATAAAACCCAAAGAAATATGACTGTTGGTCCATATTTGCTTCCACTTGCCTTCAACCGTTAAGGAATAAAAGCGATTCACGATATTTTTCCAGTGCGTGAGCAGACCTGTGACTATCGCGAAAAGGAAAAAGAATGCAACCAAACCAGAGAGATAAATTCCGATGACCGGTATTTGATGAAAAAAATGTAGTTCATAAATGGTCCTGCCCATGTGGGTCTTGGGTTCTTTGCCTATGCTTAAAACTTCATAGGTATTTGGGTCGATGGTCGCCGTGAAACGCTCTACAGTACCTTCTTCATCTTTGGTACTACCATAGAACCAAACCAAGGGATTAGATTTCTTGGGGGGAACAATTCCAAATTGGCCCGTGACATTAAAATCAGGTATTCTGTTCGATATTTTATCGATTATAGCATCATAATCCACGGTGGAGGCTTCAACAAGCTCTATTCTTGACTCCGGATTTTCCCACTGGTGAAGTTCGTCCAAAAACAGAGCGACCGCTCCACAGTAAAAACAGATGAACAACGCAAAGCTTATCACTATCCCAGAGACCGTATGGGTATGGAACATCGCATTGTGAAGTCTGGGCTTTAAGGCTTTTAGCTTCATGGCCAATTAGTTGTTTAGATAGATGATTGTCCCAAAAAAAAGAATGAAAAGCAAATATAGGCCCCAAACTTTCCAGCCGTTTTTCATCAAAAAAGCCAGAGCCAACAGGAGTGCCCATAAGATGAAGGAAGTGTATGCCGAAGTTATTATAAGACCTCCTTTTTCTTCAAGCAAACTGCCCAAGGCATTGTGAAAGAGTATCGTTACAAAAAAACCACCCAGAATTCCCGCGGTTATTTTTAGGACGCGTTGTCCAGGACTGGATAGATGTTTTGGATTTGCCGGCATTACAGGATATATTCGGTTATTAATGCGAGGATGCTCAATATCACCAGCACATAGGCGTATTTTTTGTTCAATGGCAGTAAAATAATGGTAAGCGCCAAGGTAAACATTAAGGTAATTATAAAAATCGTCAGGCCCGTCCAAAAACCGAAGTCCACGGTGAGCATAAAAATACCTGTGATAAAAAGTAGGTAAGCAACAATCCTTACAACAACTGGTGCGGATTTGGCCTTATCCCCAATATGTGATAGGTAGTTCGGTAAATGCTTCGATTTAGCATATAGCAAGAAACAACCTAAAAAAATCAATACGATTGCCATCTTTTCTCTTTATAGCGTTTTTCAGAGGAAACAAACTTAGATATAATTTTTAATTACTCTAAATTAAGACAAAAAAATAGTTTCCCACCGGGTAAATTGAAAAACTTGTTTGGCAAAGATAAATCAAACCCTATTGGAAAAAAACAACTGTAAACAATATCAAGTTTGGATTTTCTGTTCGCTTGGACCAATTCAAAATGATTTAAAACATACGCGCGAAAAAGTCATGGATTTTGACCTTTTCGCACATTTTTTCAAAAATCTGGGCTACCCCTTTTTTACCCAATCTCAAGAAATTGGTACACGTACCGATGATCCAGGTGAAAATTAAAGGCAAAAATTCCTTATAAATTTCGTCTTTAAAGGTACTTGCCCTATCGATATAAGGTAAAGTTCCCCACGAATTCCCGCTGGTCCGCTTCGCCGTTTAAGCGAATGATGTACCAATAATCCCCAGTTGGTAACTCCGCAAGTTGATACTGTCCGTCCCAACTGTCTTGATTTCCCTTGAACTGGAACAGAATTCTTCCATACCGGTCAAATATCTTGATAAAGATGTTTGGGTATTGGGTAATATTATCCGGCGCCCAAGTATCGTTCATGCCGTCACCATCTGGCGTAAAGAACTTGGGAATTTCAATATCAATAAATTCCATAAAGATTTCTTGGGTGATACTACAACCGTTTTCATCCGTAACCGTAACCGTATAGATTCCGGTTTCCTCAATATAGAACGTATCCTCGATTACTTCGGGGCCATCATTGTAGCGGAAGGTATAGTTGCCTGAACCTCCTACGGCCAAAGCATCGATTTGGTTAATTTCTCCTTGTCTCAATTCCAAAGTCAAAGGTTCAAAAATGGTCACCTCAAAATTCAGCGTATTGATACAACCATTATTGTGCACCACAGTTACAAAATGAGCCCCTCCGGTCAGGTTTTCGAACTCTGGTTCCAGTTGCATCAAAGCAGTATCATCGGTATCCAAGCCGTATAGTACATCTCCCATCACAGTAGGATCCTCCAATACTACTTGAATTGCGTTTGAGGTAAAGCCGTTACCATTACACTGGTAGAGCACGGCCACTTCGCCTTCCAAGTTGACGCCATCTTGCACTTCAAAAACCTCTGAGTATTCGCAACCGTTAGCGTCTCTTACAAAAACAACGTGCGTACCGCTGGCCAGATCGTTGTATTCAGTGATACCCTGTACAAAATCTGAATCCAGATTGCTGTTTATGGCCGTGGAATACGGAGCGGTTCCCCCCAGAATTTCAAGAGAAATGGTCCCGTCCGCACTATCGAAACAAATTTCATCGGTCACCGTTGAAATCACATTTAAGGGGGAAGGTTCGGCGATATTAAACTCAATAAGTTCAAAACAGCCATTATTATCCTGTACGATGACTTGATAGGCTCCAGGAGCCAACGCGTCAAAAGTATTTTCAGTATCGAACTGGTTCAAGTTCGGAGAAATGGCATATTGATAATTTCCGTTACCTCCTTGCGCATCCAGAACAATGCTCCCATCCTCTGCACCGGAACAACTAATATCGGTAATTGTGGGGGTCACGGCAAGTGGTGAAGGTTTTCCCACAAGGATTGCTTCTGAAGCTACCTCACAGTCTTCACTCTGGACCCTTACATAATAAGTGCCTGCAGATAAATCGACAAAGGTACCATCTGTTTGGTTGGGCCTAACTTCGTTGGTAAACGCTACATCTGTGAACAGGGCGTATTGATAGTTCCCAAGACCTCCATCCGCATTGGCATCAATCAAAGCATTGCTTTCACCGCTACAGTTTACAAAAGCTGAAGTGGTGTCCAAAGTGACCGTCAATGGTTCAACGGGGTCTACTGTGATGGTATTGGAGACCACGGAAACACAGTTAAAACTATCTCGAATATAATATTGATAACTTCCATCGGTAACACCTGTAAAGAGATGGGTAGCGGTCGCTATCGTCCCATTCATCGCCGTAAAGGACACTCCATCGGCACTCCAACTGTAAGGGGCTGTACCACCGGAAGCAACAAGCAGCAACTCTGCATCGGATTGGCAACTCAAACTACTTTGGGTAATTAAAAGAGCATCCACGTCTGTTGGATCGATAATCTCCACAATTGCCGTTTCAAATTCACAGCCCATATCATCCAATACCTGAACACTGTAGAAGCCTGCCCCAAGGTTATCGAATGTAGCGATAGTTTGCGAGGTTGAAGTACTCAACAAGGTACTTCCTGTTATATCATTATGCGTATTTAAGATGTAGCGGAGCGGCGAGATTACATTTCTAGGGTTCACTGTAACGGTAACCGAAGCGTCCGTATCACCTTGACATACCAGAGACGTATTTGAAATAGACGCGGTTATTGGGTCTGGTAGCAGTAGGTCAAAAACGTTGGCAAAGGGTACAGTACATCCCAATGCATCGGTGATGTTAATGGAATACTGACCTGCGGTCAAGTTCTGGAACAAGTGACTGTTCACATTATTTATCGTTGTGGTCACGGCAGTACCATTGTGCGTCAACGCTATTGTGTAGGGTGCCTCACCTCCCAAGGGAGCGACCAGGGCACTTCCTTGATCATTGCTGCAACCTACATCGGTCAAATCAATTGGGCTTAACGTAATGGCTGCAGGAGGCGTGGTGATATTAAATGCTCTTACTTGCGAACAATCCGGGGAGGCATCCTGCGTAACCTCTACCAAATAATCTCCCGCTGGAACATCAATCGCTGTGGTTGGTCCAATATTGGGCGAAGTGCCCGTAAGTATTGCAGGACCGTCATCTGTTCTATCGGCTGGGGTTCCATTGGTATCAAAAATGCTCCAACTAAAACCACCGGTATACGTAGCGTCCACCAAAGTCAATCGAATGCTTCCGGTATCTCCGAAACAAACAACATCCGCTAATTTTTCCACAGTCACATCAAAGGTATTGGGTTCATCCACCACATGGATGATGGTCAACTCACAACCGGTATTCACATTACGAATACCAAAGGTGTGATTCCCGACAGGAAGGTCCAAAAACTGATTGGAAGTCTGATAGGTTGTGGACGGCAACAGTCTGAACTCATAGTTCCCTGGATGTGAACCAAAGTTTGAGAGACTTCCCATAACATCAATGCTAATATCTTCTCCCCCATTCGCACAGCTGATAATATCATCAACGCTGATGGAAGCATTCAATAATTCATCAAATGCAGGAACATTGACCACAGTTTGTCCGGTACAACCCGCGTCATCGACCACTCTTACCAAAACAGCAATACTTGCATAATCCGTATGCGAATACGTTGGATCAGTACCTATTTGTAATACACCATTGGTGGCATTATCTAAAAACTCATATCGAATATACGTTCCACTACCCCCTGCAATACTACTTACGTCAAGGGTTACGGTAGCGTTATCAACTGAATTTCCGGCTGCACAACCAAAGCCAACTACTGCCGGTGGGTCGAACGTTATGGTGTTCGGTTCATCGACCACTATATTGTTTACGGTCGTGGTACATCCGTTTTGGCCGGTCGCAGTAATCTGGTACGTACCCTGTGGCAGTCCTTCAAAGCTATTCGTGGTAGCATTGAACGTACCGGAGCTCGGGTTAATGGTATAGGATAGCGGACTGATGCCATTGTTGTTTTCCACTAGGGCAATAATACCATCACTCGCCCCTGAACAACTTACATCCGTTGGGTTAGCAGTGAAACTCGGCACTATCGCCGCGGGTATATCTATACTAAATGTTCTAGAACATTCAGGACCTGCTGTATTGTTGTCGTAAACAGTAACGGTATACGTATCCGCTATTGTGGTCAATTCCGTAATTGGATTTGAGGACAATGCTTGTCTTGAGACCAAAGTGCCTAAAGTTCCCGTAATTTGATAGTCATAGGTTCCAGAACCTTGGGTTACTTCGATAACGATTTGTGCCTCGTTACCTGCTCCACAGCCTAAAGTTCTTGCCAGGGTCGCGTTTGCCTGCAACTGCGGATATACGGTAACCGAGCTTGTCGCCGAACAACCGTTGCTATCTAAAATGCTGACAGCATACGTACCGGGCGCAAGGTTGTTGAAAACTCCTCCGTTATCTTCATAGGTAGTACCACCATCCAAAGAATAGAAAATCTGTGCGGCGGTACTGCTTGCTGTAATGGTAACATCTGCTTGAACGTCGCAATTTGCTACGGCAATATCATCAATCGTTGGGTTCGGTGAAAGATTTAGATTCACGTTTCCTAAGTTCTGGACACAACCATATTGGTCGCTCACCGAAACGCTATAAGTACCTGAGGGCGAATTCGCTGGGATTTCAATCGGATTATCCAAGGTTCCTGTAATCGTTGTAAAGGGGGCAGGACCGTTCACCGTGTAGGAATACGTTCCTCCTCCGCCATTGATATCCGGTATTTCAATAAGACCTGGTCGGTCACAGGCAATATCTTGTATTGCTGTTGGTGTACCGGTCAAGGCATCCAATACTTCCAAAATATCATTTTCCGATGCGCTGATACAACTTGCAACGGCACCATCCATTTTTGTCACTTCCAAGAAATAGAGTCCGGCACCAAGCGAGTTGAAGGTAAGGTTCTGCGGTGCGGAAAAAGGTACATTCCCACCACTATCGGTTACCAAGACCGGTGTACCCGTGGCAATGTTGTAAAAAGACCATTGCATTTCCGAGCCCGGCGAAACGGTATTTTCTACAATAGTGTATGAAATGCTACCGTTGGTCGTTCCAAAACAAGCTGGAGTTACCGATGAAGTGATGCCCAAAGGTTGGGTAATCAAATCGTTTACGTTGACATTACTTTGTCGCACACAACCTACGGCATCCTGCACGTAGAACGTATACGTACGACCAGGAACGAGGCCAGTAAACACAAAAGGTGTGGAAGCATCCAAGGCTGGGGTCGTCCATGGGTTCGCTGGGGTGGTCGGATTGAAGGTAGCGGGGTCTTCGGAATACGTATATTGATAGTTGGGTGTTCCTTCCGAACCTTGCACCGTTACCTGAAGTTCGTTACAGTTTACTACCAAAGCTGAAATGGTAATGTCCAAATCATCCAATGGGAACGGAATAACAAATTGTGGCAAATCGGTTTGACAAATCGTATTGCCGAATCCATCCACGGTGCGCAAAGATGGGAATACCGTTGCTCCGGAAATGTAGCCTCTGAACTGGTCAGAAGTCTGCCAAGTAGCGCCACCATCATCACTAAACTCGATAGTTCCTATAGAAGTAGGATAACCTGTAACATCAAAACCAAAATCAGTAGTTGGTCCACCACAACTAGCAGGAGTTACACCCACAACAGTCGCGGTTAATTCATCTGGATTATTAATAGTGATCGGAGTATCCGTTAGGTTACACCCGTATGCGTCGGTAATCGTAATGGTATAATCTCCCGGAAGAAGATTGAAAAAGTCGTAGGTATTGGCCAAAACATTGTTCACCGTTTGATTGGCGGCTCCCGCATTATCCAAATCGACGATTTGAATGGTATATGGTCCATCACCTGCAGTGATGCTGGTTGCAATTGAACCCATACCATCATGACATTCAGGGTCAGTTGGTGTTGCCGTAAACGCCAAGGTTGGAGCGCTATTTACGGTTACGGTTTGCATATATTGGCAATAAGGCGCCGTACCGGTATTGTCACGAACATACACGTCGTAACCTCCAGCGGTTGCTCCGGTAACGGTAAATGTATTGGTCGCGGCAAAATCAGAATCTGCAACGGTGCTTCCGGTCGTCAAGAAGGCGTATACATAATTGGTATCCCCACCAGCTGCCGTAACCGTGATGCTTCCATTGCCACAACTGGTAACGTTCACTACATCTACTTGAGCAGTCAATGCAGGAGCAATGGTCACTGTTTCTACAGCGGAAACACATCCTAAAGCATCAGAAACCTCAATATTATAAGTACCATTTGCCAGCGCGGTAAATGTATAACTAGTTGCAGTAGCTGGTGTCGGTGTCAACCAAGCACCACCATTGATTCTGAAGGTATAATCTCCATTCCCAGTGGCAACATTCGCTGTAATGGTAGCGTTGTTCATACCGTCATAACATGCCGTAGATGAGGTCGTGAACGTAACGGCTTGTGGTGCGGTTACAGTTACAGGGGTTGTGGTAACTACTTCGCAACCATTAGTATCCCTTACTCGAACCACATAGTCTCCGGCGACCACATTATTAAAGGTTCCACCATTTTGATATGCAAAGGCAACAGTTCCAACGGTATCTTCCAATTGATATTCATAAGCTGGACTACCCCCCGAAGCTGAAGCCTCCAAAGTGGCGCCTGTATTGAAACAGGTAAACTGACTAGTTAAGTTCAAGCTCGGTACTATGGCTGTTGGCTGGGTCAAAGTAGCGTTGAAACTCACAGTACAGGTAGTATCATCTGCCTTACGTACTTGGACGGTATAACTTCCGTCGCCCAAAGTGGAAGGAGTTGTTATCGGAGAAGTTGTACTGGCTGTCCAAGTTACTCCGGCATCCAAAGAATATTCAAAACCAGCAACAGCCTCAAAATTGGATACTTCAAAACGGATATTTCCATCCGTAGCGGTATTACAAGTAGGGTTTGTTACGCTTAGCAATTGTGCTTCAAACGCTTGGTCAGGTGCTACCACCACGACAATATCTTGTGTTTTTTCACATACCTCTGGGAGTTGAACGACTTGGATGTCGTCTAAAACCAAATCGTTACCATCGTTACTGTTCACATTGGTTCTGAAGACAATATCAATATCGGTATGGACTCCTGGATTGAAGGTAATGGTACGTTCATGCCAATCCGTATCATTGTTGTTTTTAGGAATCTCAGGTGCCACTTCGCTATGGATTATGGCGCCTGTGTTATCCAAAACCTCAACAAGTACTTCCGGATTGTTTCCGGCATTTCCGACCTGCATTAGGTTGTATGCCCAGAAGCTCAAAGTGATTTCCTCATTTGGCAATACCTCCAAATCGCGCCTTGCCCACAAAATATTGTTCAATTGTGGGTTACCGGTATCTGAGAAGTTACTGACGTCAATTGCCAAGAACCGTCCATCGGTCAAACCGGTATGGTCTTGTGGGCTCAACCAAGCAGGAACCGGATTGGTCACAAAATTGGTTACCGTGTACTCACCATTAACCAAAATTCCAGCTGGACCTCTATTACAAGCGGTCAAAGAGCCATCCTGAGGCTCGTAGCAATAATCTGACCCAACTTCGGCGATTTGGGTTGTTGGACCTGCACCAAAATTCTCAAAGAACAAGGTACTTTGACTTGGTGCAATACTACTGGAATATCCAACTGTTACGGTTTGAGTTCCTGCAGCGACACCCGTAAAGACATTGTTATCCACCGGTGTATTTGGCGTAGTATTTAAACTATAGGTATAGGTGAAATCAGTAGTGTTGGAGGTGGATACGGTAATGGATGCCGTGCCATCACAAGCATAATCCACCGCGGTACTCAAATTGGGGTCTGCTACCACGGTCGGTACGGTCAAATCCATATCATGGGTACAACCTAGTGCATCACGTAACACGAGTTGATAGTTCCCTGATGCTAAAATTCTTTCGTTATTGGTATCGAAATTGGTTCCACCATCAAAACTATATTCATAGGGTGCTTGTCCTCCGTTGGCATTCAATATCCTAACCCTGGCTCCAGCTGGGTTACAGGAGGCATCTTCCACGATAGCGGCCGAGGCCGTAAGACGGAAAGGTTGCACAATTTCATAATCCAAGGTTTCCACACAGCCTGTTCCTGGTGCACCGCTGGAATCCATAACCCTAATGGTATACAAACCTGCGGGCAAGTTAACGAAGGTATCACTATTTTGATAGGTGGTGCCGCCATCCAAACTATATTGGTATGGTGCCGTACCTCCCGTTACCGATACGGTCAAAGAAGCTGTGGACGAATCGGCACAAACAATTCCTCCATCTGAAGCCGAAAGGCTCAAACCACCCAATTCTTCAACTCGAACAGAGTTGGAAATACTGCTACAACCGTTATCGTCAAATACAATAAACTCATAATCCCCAGCTTCATTTGGGAAATACGTGGCCGGTGTTCCACGGTACCCAAACAAAAAGTTTGGGTTGGTCTGCATCGCGGTAGTAGGAACATCGGAAGGGCTGGTATACAAGTCCACACCATCTTTGCTCCAAATTGCCATTCGATAATCTGGATTCGGTGAACCTCCAGCAGGCGTTAGGGTGACAATACCCGCGGTACAGGTAATATCTTCAGTGGTCAAGGCCACCAGCGTCAACGCTGGTATTTCGGCTACTGTAATTTGTTGGGTATCGGTACACCCGTCATCCGTGGTGGTTATTACGATGTAATCTCCTGGGTTTACATTGTTAAAGCTATGTGTATTATCTGATGTAGCTAAGCGGCTATCCACAAAAGTACCTTGACCCCCATTGCTACCATCATCCAAGCGCAACTCATAATTGTAATTTGGTAACACGTTGAGTGCCTGAACGGAAATTGTACCCAGTTGGTTACAATCCGCTGGCGTAGTGGTAATATCAACTTGATAATTACGCTCGAGAATTCCAATGTCTTCCGTTTCAAAAATACAGCTTCCTGCAATTGGGTTTCCTGACAAGGGGTTCAATTGGGTCACTTCTACTTTATAGGTACCGCTGGTGGTAATGTTGAAGTTTGGTCCGTTATTGGCCGAAAATGGTACAAGGATATTGTTGCTGGACGCATCCACCAATTGAAAACCATAGTTTGCCCCTAAATTGGTAACTCTAATATTTCCTGGGGTGCTACATAAAATATCCTCGGCCGTATGTGTAATATCCAAGGTGTTTTTGAATACATTAAAGTAAAAACGACTGAAGCATCCGTTCAAATAATTGATTACAACTCGATATTTACCACTATCCGTAATGGTGTAGTTATCTTGGGTCACGATGTCATTCCAAGTACAGCTGGCATTGGTATTGGCGCAATCATCCCCTGCATCGGCACAGCTCGTTTCATCAAGCTTTTGCCACACAATGCTTTGTGCATCGGTTATCCCCAATTGAATTGTAGCGTCATCATTTTCACCACATAGGAAAATCTTGGGCAATAACCCCCCATCAATAGAACAGGTGACGATTTCCCCCTGTAAGTCATTGTCAGGGTTTGAATCTGAGTTTACCTGATTGAAATAGGCGATAACGGGATTGGTCTGTGTGGCGCCAAAGCGCTCTACGGTTATTAATTCCGTTAAATCGGCACAACCTGCAGTTCCAGATTTTTCAACGATGTAGTTTCCAATATCGGTCACAATCAAGGTTCTTGGGTCGCCATCGGGGTCACCATCGTTTAGTAGGGTATCGGCAGCATCTATCTGACCGTTACCATTGTTGTCCAACGCCCAGGTGTAGGTTGTAAATCCAGCCCCAGCGGTCAAAATTGCATCGTCGCCACAAAGCTGAACGGTTCTAGCTTGACCGCAATTTGCAATATCGTCTAAAATGTTATTGCTGGCGACAATTGGGGTGGTATTGCACGGGAAATTGGATGAACCTGGTTGGTCTGTAAAAACTGTTGCGTTGTTTTCCCCTTGGAACGTGGAATAGGCCATATTTTCCAATTGGGAAGAACAGGCATCCACAAAGTCGGAACAATTCCCAGAAATTGTCACTATAATACGAATAAGGTATTCCGGGTCGCCAATTTGAACCAAACCATCGGGAACCTGGAAGGTTATTGTGTTTGTGGTCAAATCATGGGAATAGGTAGTGCCAGATGCATTTGAGACGTCAACATTATCTAGTGTCACATTGCTTGGCAAGATATTCGTTATTGTATAGTTTATGGTATTATCGTCCCCTGTATTTTGAAAGCGCAGCACATACTGGAAGGTTTCTCCCAAATTGACACCTTGACCGTTAATATCGGTTCCGCCAAGGTTTTCAGAGGTGTTCCCCAAAATTATTTCTGGGGCAAGTACTTCGCTATAAGAGGCAGCGTCAACAGTACCATCAGCGGCATCCACCACTGGAACGCCGGTGCCGAATTCCCCGCCATCCCCGCCATCGGCATTATTATCTTTATAAAATTCATTGGCATCACTACAGCCGTCTCCGTCGCTATCTAAATCGAGCGAATCTGGATAACCGTCAGAATCTGTATCACAGCCAGCTGTAAGAAGCGTTCCGCGCATATTGGTTGTTCCAGCAACGGTCTGTCCGATAACGATTGAATTTGTACCTGAAGTGTTCCAGCTTACAACATTGGCCGGTGTGGTCAAGGTCAAAGGTTCCAAGGGGCCATTGTTGGTCCTGGTACCAAATAGTTCAAATTGTCCTGCTTGATTTATGACAACTCGTAGCAGTGGGCTTCCGTGCGTGCCAGTGACGGTCCAGATTTGGGGATTACCATTTTGGCCGTATCCCGTTCCATCAGGAAAAAGTGCCATATTCCCAGGTTCACCATTTTGAAATTGTATCTCCCCAGCAATATCATTTCCATTGATTTGGAGATTAAATGAATTGTCTATACCGAAGATATCGAGAACCAGATAATTGTCCAGGGTAATCAAATCGCTTGTATGGGAAGCACCATTCGCGATATTAAAAAGAAGGGTATCACATTCATCTTCATCGTAAATCCCATCATTATCATCGTCCAGGTCAACAATATCAATCACTCCATCATTGTCAAAATCGTTATGAACCACTATTTTGGCAGAAGGTTGGTCTTCCGTAATATTGGTATCGGTTTGGTCTTGGGAATTTACCGCAGTGTTGGTCAAACTTAAAAGAGGGAGCGTATCAATTTCATCGGCTTGTACTCCCAATTCCAAATAGGCGACATCACCGCCATCCAAGGTTCCAATATCCCATGTATTGCCGCTCCAAGTTCCACTAATGGTAAAGTCCGATACGAGGGTCAATCCAGTAGGGATATTATCGGTTATCCTTAGATTGGTCAACGGGCCCAGCCCCAGGTTCTGTACCCGGATGGTAAAGGTGGCCGTCTCCCCTTCCACAATTTCAGGCTTATCCACGGTTTTCTGAACAACAACATCAGGATCACAATACAGCGCCTGAATCGCGTTACTGTCATAAGTACAAGGTCCTTTGGTACCCCTCAAAAAGAATTCGCCTGCACCGGAAGGTGCATAACTGGGTCCGTTGGCACCTGGTATCGGTTGACCATTCTCATACCACTGAAAAGCATCGAAGTTATTATTCGTCGCCTCAAAAATTTCAGACCCAACAAAACAGCCACTTCCGCCTCGAATTTCAAGGGTGACCTCTGGCAGGGTGTCAAAACCGGAAAAGTAGCCTGCCACGCCTCGAGCTCCGTTAAATCCGAAGAAACCTACGGCCATAGGCCCGGTAGACACGACGCTTACATTTCCATTTAAATTGGGAATATAGAATGTTTTCCAATCCGATGATCCTGCAACTGGGTTGGAAGCAGGCAATGTTACCGCACCATTGCCATCTGTAACTTGTATGTTTGCATCCGGGGTATTTACCGCAGCAATGATGGTCATTCCTCCGGTCACGGTCGTACCGGCCATATTCCTGATATCTGGAATGTTATCCATTACGTCAGGCAGCAAACAGTTCACCGGAGCTACAAAATTCAGTCCTTGGGTATATACTTGACTTGCACCGGCCATACATTGATAGGCATACGCATCTTTTGAAGTTTGTAAGAGCATATTGGCACCTACCGTGTTGGATGAATAGTACGTACTCGGTACTTGAAAATAGTCCCCGTTGTTAATGGTAGCGATTGGTGTAGTACCACCGTTTACAAATATTTGCGTATTATCGGCCGTCGCAATGATCAAAGGGAATTCGGTAAGGCCATTGGTTCCGCCATTTCCCCGTATAAATACATATTCTTTTCCCAATCGGTTCTCTGGAACTGGTTGGTCGATTCCGGCATCGCGATTACTCGCACCCGCCTGCCGACCAAAATTAATAGAACCATTACTTATCACAATATCCTTATCCGATTCAATGGTGGCCCCTATCCATCCATCTTCATGCGCTTGCGTAGGGCTATTGCCGATGTAGGTTTCGAATACAAAAGATTCATTGGCATCCAAGGTAACTGTATACGTATTGGCCGTTATCCCTGCTCTATCATTCCCTACTCTAAATTCACAATCTGGGTCATAACCAAAGAGTTGAACTGTTGTGTTGTCCTCTGTGGCCATAATACCTAAGGTGTTTGATTTGGAAGGGTGTGCGCCCAAGTTGGGAACACCTCCCCATTTGAAACGGGTTCCAAGGGCCTGTCGCCCTTTTGCGGTCAAAGATGCAGCTTGAGCACTGGAATTACCCCTATAATTTACGTAGAAGCGATTCCCACTAGGGGATTCAAAACGCAGCCCGCTGTTGGAGAGAACCACCCCTGTATTAGCGTTGTTTACCAAAATAATATTATTGTCACCGTCACTTAAAGTCCATTCAGCGGGAGTCAGGTTTGAAATATTAAAGGTTGCAACGGGGGTTGGATTGGTACCTTGATAAGCATTTACAGCAAAGGTTGTAGGTTCTGGCGTGGAAAGGTAAATGGCCTGATCCCGGATACCTGCATTATTTTGACCTTGTTTTAACGGTGGTAAATAGTGTAAATCACTTAATTGGGCGTTTACAAAGTTGGAAACCAAAAACAGCGTAGATAAAAAACCCAACTTACGCAAGGTTTTAAATAATAGGTCGAAAAAATGGTCCATTTGGGGGGGTAGTTGAAGTTATTCATTACAAAAAAAACAGCTTTATCAGTGATTTCCAGATATTTGTTGTTAACTGCTGGTGATGCTTTGTCAGACGTGGTTCATTTGTGGTCAGTCCATACCCAAAACAGGCGCTCCCGACAAAAGTGTCGTTCTCCTGTACTATTTCTCCGACGAAAGGAGTAACGTGTGATTTACAGTTATAGATTAACCGATACTACCAAAAGATTCAGGGATAAGTTCAGAGGGGTATTGGATTTTGGTTCGGGTTTAAATTAGGTAGTGTCAACCATTAAATTTACTAGCTTTTCGACAGTTAAAATATCAGATTCAAATCCTCTGTATTTTATCTGTTCAAATGAAGAAGACCCTTAAATTTTTTGTTTAAGAGAAGTAGTTTTGTAAAGAATGGAGTTTATCTTTTCTCAGAGGAAAGTCTAAAGGGAATAGTGCTATTTTATTTGAATTACTTCGGAAAAAAAGATATATTTCTTAGTTTATGTTAAAAAATGACCGCTATCGTATTCGTTAAAGGATACCGTCAGAAGGTAACTGAATAAATTTGATTCTACTCTGGATATGTTTGTGAACCAGACATATACTTATATAAAAAGAAAACGTATTTGATGAAACCCGCTGTCTACATATTTTTCTTGGTATCGTATGTTTCGTTCTCACAAAAAATGGACTCCCTTTTAACTAAAAATATGGACAGCCTGTATAACGAGGCGATTGAGGTATGGTGGGGAGACGAAAAAGATATTGATATTTACGCGGATGCTCTAATCAAAAAAGCCGAACTACTTTCACAAAAAAGTGCTTTTTTAAAGGCATATCACATCAAGTCGCTGGTTACTTCCGGTGAAGAATCAACCAGCTATGCGGACAGTCTTCTGAGTTTATCTGTTGATTTGGGCGCCAAAAAATATGAAGCTTCTGCGTACTTCATAAAAGGGCGAAATGCATACGATAAAAGAGATTACAAAGCCTCTTTAGAGAACTACATTGAGACAAATGATATTCTGGAACAAACAGGTGACAGTGTAAGACTGGGATATTTGGTAAAGGATAATATTGCCCTTATTCGACTTTTTATCGGAGAAAATGAACAGGCAATAACGATATATGAGGAATTGTTGGATTATTATAAAGAAAGAGAAAGTTGGGAAAACTATTATTTGACCAAGTTTTCATTAGCGGTTGCATATCATCAGGACGATCAATTTCAAAAATCCCAAGAAATAGTAAATAGTGCACTGCCCGCGGCTAGCAAAAATGAAAGTTTTACATATTATTACCTTCTTTCTGCCTATAGTGCCAATCTATATGGACTGGGCAACTTCGGCAAAGCCATTGATTCGATGAAAGTCGCCAACTCTTATTTTAAAGAGTTGGATGATAAAACAAATCAGGCCATAGCCAACTATTATATTGGCATGAGTTATTTTGCGCTTGACGATATACGCATTTCAAAATACCATTTAAAAAAAGTCGATTCCATCTTCCAATCTGACCTCATTGTCTATCCAATAACTCGGGGAGCATGGGAAAAACTTATCGATTTTTCAAAAAAGGAAAGGAACTACAAGAAGGAACTGTATTATACAAAGTCCCTGCTAAAGGTCGATAGTGTAATAAATGAGAATTACCGAAACCTAAACCACAACCTTCAAACCAAGTATGATGTCCCCAACCTTATCCTCAACAAAGAACGGTTGATAAACAAATACAAAAACAGAAGCAAAAGTTACATTATAATCTCAGTATCAATAGGGATGATATGTGCCTTGCTCTTTTTCTTTTACTTCAGGAATCAGAAGAAAAAGTACAAAGCCTATCAAAAAGTGATAGAAAACTTCAAAAAGCTGGAAGATGTAACATTAACTGGAAAATCCGCTTCGATATCTGATGAAGTTATGGATAGAATTGCCAGTGGGTTAAAGGAATTGGAAGATGCAAATTTTTTCATAAACCCTAAGGCCAATTTAAATCAGACCTCCAAAAAACTGGATACCAACAGCAAATACCTTTCCACCTACATAAATAGAAACAAAGGGAAATCCTTTACAAATTATGTCAATGATTTAAGAGTGGTTTATCTTATCAACAAAATAAGGACAGATCTAAACTTCAGGAAGTACACCTTGGACGCCATGGCCAAAGAATCGGGTTTCACAAACTACGAGCATATGAACCGGGCCTTCTATAAAAAGACCGATATCAGTCCCTCGTTTTTTTTAAAACAAATCCAGAAAGAAATTTAGCGTATTTCATGAATTACGACAAAATACTGGGGGGTTCTCTGGATAGATTTCTTTATCTTTCTTTTAACAATTTAAAACCAAGTGATATGAAGTATTTAAGAAAAAACCGATCTGAAAAAAATAAGCTTTCCCTAAACAAAGTGAAAATTTCCGCAATCAAAAATCCGGAGAAGATAACCGGAGGATGTGAAGGAGGATGGACCATTCGAAAAGACAAGGATAAAAACATTGAATAAAATAAATTTCATTCTTAAAGAAAAACCTGATATTTTCAGGTTTTTCTTTTTTTTGTGTAACCGGGTTTAGTTAAATCAAATGTCTTGCCTTATGTTTCGAAATCTTCATTTTGTTCTAATCGTCCTTCTTGTATTCAGTTCTTGCAAAGAAAAGGTGGAACAGAAGAAACAGGCAGAGAAATCATTAAAAATGACGGCCACAGCGTTCGACGGATGGCACCATAAAGATTTAAAAAAAGATTCTCTACCGGGAATTAGTTTAGACCGGGTCTATGAGGAATTGATCACGGAAGATAGTGGCCAAGAAATAATAGTGGCACTGATTGATAGTCCTGTCGACATAGACCATGAAGACCTCAAGGACCAAATCTATGTAAACACCAAAGAAATCCCTGGTAATGGAAAGGATGACGATAACAATGGCTATGTAGACGATATCCATGGTTGGAATTTTTTGGGTTACCAAGACAATAAAACCATACAATTTGCCAACTATGATTACATCCGGGTTTTGAGAAGGCTTGCCCCTATTTTTGAAGGTCGAGATAGCAGTTCAATAATTGAACCGGATGACAAACTTGATTACGAAAAATACAAAAAGGCTCTCAAACTAAAGGAAGAGGATGTTGCTGACATACAAGGAGAATTGGAATATCACATCGAAGAAAGAAAAAAATACTACGCGTGTGTAAAGGCTTTTCCTGAACTTATAGATCCCAAAACGGGGGTATTTGACAAAGAAAAGGCAGATAGCTTAACCCCGAAAACAGACACGCAAAAAGAGCTTTTGACCGCGGTCCAGGATTTTGCCTACTATGGAGCATATCCTGAATTATTGGATGTAAGTGTTGCTCAAGGAGAAGCAAGGAGCGAAAAAGTAGCGAATCTTGATTATAACGAAAGACTGGTAATAGGCGATGATATTTACGACTTGGATGACGTAAGGGGCCATGGTAATATCGATGCTCCCCAAGGGCGTATCACCCATGGAACCCAAGTGGCAGGATCAATAGCCGCCACCAGAAACAATGAAATAGGCATCAAGGGTGTTTCTGACAAAATAAAGCTGATGGTTTTAAGCGTTTTCCCTGAAAGAGGAAATGAATTGGACAAAGATGTGGCTAATGCGATACGTTACGCGGTTGATAACGGAGCTCGAATAATCAACTACAGTCATGGCCGTTATTTTGTTGACAAAGAAGAGATACTTATGGATGCCATAAAATATGCCGGAGAAAACGATGTTCTTATAATTTCTGCGGCCGGGAATACACCAATAAACATCGATATACCTGAAAACTCGCCACATCCCAAAGACAATCCCAATAATGGAGATGAAATTGTGGATAACCTCATCAAGGTCGGTGCCACTGGAAAAAATCCAGACTATATCAAACCGTATTGGAGTAGTTATGGAAAAAGGAATGTTGACTTTTTTGCCCCGGGGCAACGAATCATGACCACCAATTCAGGCTCCCATAGCTATTTTGAACTTGGAGGGTCTTCCCTTTCATGCGGAATAGCCTCAGGTGTTGCGGCGCTACTACTATCCCACTACCCCAACTTATCTTCTCGTCAAGTAAAAGAGATATTAATCAAATCCGGGGAAAGTTTTGATACGGAAATAAAAATTGAGGATGATATTAAATCAAGTTTTCAAGATTTATCCAAATCCGGAAAAGTTCTCAATGCATACAACGCCATGATCATGGCAGAAGAAGTATCTAACTCAAATTAAAGGATAATCCTCCATCACATTTTTATATTCCCACCTTCAGAGCGGTTATACTATGTGGATGCCGTTATTCCCCGTTTTAAAATAGGAAACGGTCCCTTGACTTTTCAATCGTATTCCTTGAAATCTTAAATTACGCTTGCAAAAGTTATCTTCATAATGTATCCCGCAAGTATAATTTTATTACCAGATTCGCTTACATAAACTCGCGCTTTTCTTTATACTCTAAAATTATGGTTTTGCAACACCCGAAAAACAAAATCAGTATTTAGATAAATCCGACAAAAGGCTTTGAATCGCATTTTTTAAGCCAATGTTGGGACAACAAATGTTCTTCATTTCCAGGAAATTACCGCTTTACAACAAGGACTCCCTTTCATCTTCTGATAATTCATGAATTACGTGTCAAAATTCATGAATTACGGTATGTTCCAACCTAATCCAAGCTAAAAAAAAGATAAGTTTGAGTATCACTTTTTATTAAAAAACACTTGACCGATACTATGAAAAAATTTAAAAAAATAATTCTGATCACAACACTTGTTTTCTCCAATTACTGTTTCTCGCAGGATTTTAAGTTCGGAGTTTCCGCTGGATATCTCGGAGCATACGCCAGGGTAACTGAAAACGGGGGAAGTGCTTCAACTTCCGACTCCGGATTTTATCTTGGGGCCTTTTCCAAAATCGGATTGAACGAGAAACTGTTTCTCAATCCAGAAATCAATTATGGTGTAATAAACGGCAATGGATTTGGCTTTATCGCTTTAAAAGGAGGCTATTATTTTCTGGACAAACTGAATCTACAAATCGGCCCACAAATTTCTTATATCCTAGAAACGACCACGGACGAGGTAAGCAAAGTGGGGATAGACCTAAGTGGGGGATTCGGTTATGATATTACCCCTAAAGTAAATCTGCAGGCCCGATATGCTTTTGAAATTACGAATAGGGCCAGGGATGCAAACGTAAACTCAGATGTCAAGGCCAGATTTGATTGGCTTTTTGTGGGTCTGGGCTACACATTTTAGAACCCAATTTAAGCACAACATCTTTCTAAGATGGTCTGCTTTTAGCAAGTAGACATTTTTCACCCTGTTTCAGCGGTGCAGGGATAATACGTACAAAATTTAAATGAACCATAAACATTGAATCCATCGTCCGGACATAACACGTTTTGTCAAACTAAAACCTCTAGCCTATGAAATAAACCATTAAATAAAAACAGCTATTAATCTTTAAAAACCAAAAAATGAAAAAAAAATATGTTTTGTATTCGTCACTGATTTTTTTCGTGATAGGATGTCAAGAAAGTGAACCCATCTCCATAGATGAGACCCAGATAAGCTCTGAAGCTGAATCCCTCTTTGAGGTGAAGGTACAGAATGGTATGTTACATTTCCCTTCACGAAATGATTACGACTCAGCATTGGAGGTTCTGGGCCCCATGTCATCTGAAGAACTTCAGGAATGGACCGAAGCTTTAGGTTTTGAGTCGATGAAATCAAGCATTTCACTGGAAGAACGGGAAAAGGAAGGAATTTACGATGAGCTATTGGCAAGCTTGATAAACACCAATGCTGAAATTTCCATAGGAATGAACACCTTAAGATTGGATGCTCTTGGCGAAATGGTATACGTTACTTCCAATTCGGAATATGGCAAAGCCTCCAGCAATAAAGGAGAAAGAGTATTTAGTACAGAAGACAATGTACTTGATATTTTGGATGGCATCGAAGAAGAATCTACAACATCCAGATCACGGTATTGCAAAAAGAGGAAGCTTTCATGGGATATTAATTTCAGGAGCAATCCTAATAAAATCCATGCAAAAGTAGTATACCAAAAGGCTGGTTTTTTGAATTCCTTGCAAAGCAAAATCGAAGAAGAACTAGGATTAAACGGCACGAGTGCCTGGAAAATGTTTCTAAGGACCAATGGGTCTGGAAATTTTTGGAGAAATAAGAAGCGTACCGGTACCATTGGCCCCTATCAAGCTAGCATATTCAACAGGGCGAATAAGTCCTACAGACCCTATTACTCCAGCCGGAGGTTAAGGGCGTACAAATTTTCAATTGAATTTTGGGCCCAATCCGATAATGACGGAGTACTACGAAAAAGAGTAATAACTATTGATTGTAATTAAATAAAATAACGATGAAATACTTATATAACCTATTATTGATCTCTCTGCTGATCACCTCATGCACGAGAGAAGAAGAAATCGAAATTGATACCGTTGGTGTTGAGGAAAAACCCATCGCAATACAAGTAGTCGATGATAAATTGAAATTTGACAATAAAGCGGTGCTCAAAAGTTTTATGGAGCAAAACGATCAGGCTAAAATCCAAGAAAAAGTTACTGAACTTGCAGCACTGGGTTTTAAGACCCTCAGACCGTTTTTTGATGAAAGTGATGAAGTGGCCATTGACAGTTATCTGTCTGAAAAGCAGTCCAGAATAGCGAAAAAAGGATATCTATATAGCGCGAAAACTGATTCTGGGGATATCGATTTGGACGATGAGGTAATCGGTGATGCAAACTTTGCCTCTATTTTAAATGAAAATCGAGAAATCATAGTCGGAGATTCTCTTTACGTGTATACAACCGTTGGTTTATTCATGTGCAAAGTAGAGGACGAACAACATTTAAAAGACTATCTAACCGAAAAAGAGTCCAAGAACACGAATAGGGATACAGCTTTATTGGCGCCTTGTGATGCCCCTATTCTAAAAAATTCGTCATCCGGTCTATCCCTTTCGTCCAATTCAGGTAGTTTGACCAGCATAGACTCCCGAATAACCCTCTATCAAAGCTGCGGCGGTGGCGGCGGTGGCGGAGGAGGTGGAGGCTCTGGAGGAGGCTCAGGCGGAGGTTCCGGTGGCGGTTCTTCCTCGAACAGTATTCCCATGCTGAAACCTATGACATTTGGAGTATGTGATTACGCTTTGAACAGTATTTGGGAAAAAATATTTGGTGATCGTGTGAAATGCAACGACTATCACGACTCAAAACACAGAATACAGACACAGTTTTGGAATGAAAACTATTTTCTATGGGCCTCAATAGGAATGAAAGCCAAATACCAAAAAAAACGTTTTATAGGATGGAGTCAATCAAGTACAGCTGATTTCATTGAACTTGGAATCAATACCGTAAAATACACATGGAACCACCCGAAACAGTACAACCCGTTCAATGACCATCATGTTAAGTTCAAATACAAAGGTGTTACCTATCGCACTGATGGTACCCAAAGCTATGACCCACCAAAAAATCCGAATCCATGGCCAATATATAATGATGGACAGATCTTGATACCCTTAGAAATAACAATAGACGATATTTTGGGCAATGATAAGTGGGACATCAACTGGGATGGCGTTACCGCCGGGGACATCAATAGTGGGGTCAAAGAACTATTGAAATTGGCTAAGAGCACCTTAAATTCCCAGTTTCGCAGTGACTTGGCGAACAACAAGGTGATGGTTCGCATAGTTCGATATGCCCCGACCAAAACTGATGTCATTGTCTCCAACCGGATAAAGAGGGCCAAGAGCTATACAGATTTTAAATTTGATACAAACTTTCTGCTAACTTTTGATTCTTCTAACGACAACTTTTTTAAGGCGCTGGCCGCTCAACTAAAAGCAAAAAAATACAGCGACGTAGAGGTTGATATTTACGGCGCTGGTTTAAGGCGAGGTGTTTGGAAGGGAAAGAGAATCTTAGGTAAGGATTGACCTGAAAGATTAGAAATACTTCATACTTCCAAGACCGATCCACCACCTCTCAAAGTTGAGAAGTGGTGGATTTTTTATTTTTCGTGTAATAGTCGATAATCCGATCTATTCCGTTTATAGCAATCCCTTCGGTGTTGAGCGCTAGGCTAATACCATTATTTCCGTTTTCCCCTGCTGTTTCCTTAATTGTCCCGAACGCGGCCCTCGAAGAAATTAGGGTATGTTTGTTTAGGTCATATATCCTAATCTCCACTTTTACTTCATTGGACCGTATTGTATTTCCAAATTCGGACTCCCTAGGGCTGGACAACGCGGAAAGTTCCTCACTTAATACGTCAACTTTGGTATTGATTAGAAAGTCGCATCCAGAGCCCAGCTTTAGACTACTTAATTCATCGGAATTCAATTCAAATTTAATCTTGTCCGATATCAGCTTATCCTTTCTAATATCATCGATGGTAAAAAGCGAATCCGTGATTACTTGTCCCCACTTTTTTAAAGAATGATTCAACAAGTCTTGTTGATTTTTAGAAGCTAAAACATCATTTATTAGCCATTTCCCTTCATGAAACGACAATTCGCCAATTCCGTTTTGTTCAAAAGTAAACTTTGGGGCCGTACATGAGTTTAGAAGATACAGGCAACCGATGAAAACCACTATTTTTCTTATCCTAAAAAAATAAGTCCGTGTTACCACCATTCCTAGTTTTGTTTTTCAGACGTTTAAGCAAGTTAGTGTAAAATACCAAGACTGGGACCACTTTTCAAATGCGAACCAATTTTACATAAAAGTTCCTTGAAACGGGCGTTCTAAGGGACGTTATCCAGGTTTTTTACGATTCCAAGATTTGACCTGAAATTTGAGAATCAAAACGGTCAAAACTGGTTTACATCAGAACTGTTTCAGAAAAGTCAATTTTATAATTCCTTGGGTATTCTGTAATCTTAACGGATTCAAAAAATCATCCACCCCATCAGCCTGATTGTCGTTGAATACAATGAATATATATGATAATGGAAGGTATTCCCAAGAGAGCCTGGAATTTATCGTTGAACTGTTATTGCTAGTATTGTATTGATAAAAAGTGATCAACTGCAACCTAGGATTCAGGGATAGTCGAAGTTCGGTGCCCAACAAGTTGGTTTCGGTCGATATCCCGTCCATTCCCAAAGATTTTATTTGGTTGTATTCGTAATTTGCGTTCAAGCTGATGTGCGGGATGGGCGCAAGACGTAAAGATGCGGTAAAGTTATTTAGGTTTCCATTAAAAAATTCTCCAAAACCATAAGCTGCACTAAAACCTATTTTTTTAGAAAAATCTCCGGTGTAATTGATGATATGTCTCTGGTATTCATAATCTCCCGCGGCAATGGCTATTCCCAGTGGTGAAAAAGGATCTCTCAAGGATTGCCAATTCAATCGATAGGCATATTCAATAAGGCTACCGTTCTGAAATTCAAAACTAAAAGGCCTAAAAGATGCAAAACCTTCCCTAAAAGAGAGATCGTCCAAATAATGATAGAAAAAGGTAGTTATTCCCGGGCTGAACTGTCGTGTAAATTTGGGCAACCACTTGGGACGGAGTCGAAGTGTTATGGCGGGACTGGTCAACAGATAGTTATTGGCGTCTATGAAACCCACCTTGGGATCATAATCTTGGGAAATAACGCTCTCAACAAGTCCCAAATATAGTAGGTTATCCGAATAATAGGCCCACAGCGCTCCAGAATAGCCTTCATTGTCCTCCAATCCAGAATTTTTTGATCCCGAGAGCATCCAAAAAGCATTGATGGCCTGGGTAGGCCTTAAGAATCCGTCTATGGTAACTGTGGCATTGTAGTTGGACTGGCCTTGCGAATTTGCTTCGTCATATCGGAAAGTGGCCATACCACCTATTCGATTTTGTCCACCAATATTCCTGGAATATCGAGCCACCGCAAAATTTGAAGCTGGTTGGCCATTGGCCCCATCCTGTCGTAATAGAATGGCACCAATATTTTGATTCGGGCTCCGGTTCGTGAACCTTCCACCCACCTCTATGGGAATCGGATTCCCAATATCATCCAAGCCGATTCGTCTGCTAAAGAAAGGTTGAAGATTGTCCCATGCCGCCATTCGGTATATCTCATTGCCCTCCAGGAAAAACTGTCTTCTTTCGGGAAAGAGCACTGAAAACCTGGATAGGTTGATGACCTGCCGGTCCACGTCCGCTTGTGCAAAATCGGTATTGTAGGTCAGATCTAAAACTGAATTCGGCCCCATGACCCATTTCACTTCACCCCCAACCTTGACATCCGTGCTTTCCGAAATAATTTCTTCGCCTTCCTTCTGTCTGACCGTATCTACTAGAAGATAGGGGTTGAGCTGGATGTTGGCAGTTGGTGGTGGAGGCTCGATTCCCGTAAGCACCGCCTCGTAGGGCATACGATACACATTGAAATTTCTGGGCACGGCAGGATAGGACACATATTCATTGTTCACCCTGATGTTTCGGGTCAGGATAATGCCCATCTCCGTGCAGTTTTCCGGATATCGAAGGGTTTTCCAAGGTATTGCTATTTCAGCGTACCAACCTTCATCGGTAATTTGGGTCCTGACACTCCAGAGCGCGGACCATTCTCTATTGAATATCTCATCGTCCATCACCAAGAGCTCCCGTTGTGCCGCATAGGGATTGGTTTGGAACGAAACCGCGTTCCGTTGGTCTAAAAATCCGTCCAATACCACACCGAACATATCGTTCTGGAAATAATCAAAGTCCCGTTGTAGGTTCTGGGCCAAGATTTCTTTTCTGCCATTTATCGTTTTGCAAAACGCCCCAATATAAAGGTTTGTGCCATCGAACAGTACTTTTGCTTCTGTGGACCTAGTTGCCGGGTCGCCTTGTATCGGGTCTTTTTGTATGAACTTCGTTATGGATATTGCCTTTGCCCAGCTTGGTTCATCCAGGGTTCCATCTATATTGATTTCCCCACTGGCCCTGACCGCCTGTACGCTAGGTGCAACCTCAGGGGGTGGGAAGATGTCTGGATTGTCTTGGGCCCAAAGCATTTGCGTTGTTATCATAAACAGGAATACCAAAAAAACAAATGGTTGGACAAGTCTTGTTTTTTTCACGTTTCGATGGTTTGTATTAAATCTTCGATGGTCACCATAACTTGATTAGATGCTATCCACGTATTTTCTGCCCTAAACAATTAAATTATAGAGTTAAATCCCATGTTTGTCCAAATTGCGGTGAATCCCGATGGACTTGCGATGAATAGGGATATAACAGGGACGAAAAAAGGTTGGGATTATAATTTTGATAAACCTGTCCTTCATATTGAAGGGCTTGTACAGACAAAGAGGACCATGCTACAAACCTTAATCACTAAGAGCTTGATGTCCGACCTGTACTTGATGATTCACTTATTTTCCTATCAATCTCTCCACATTTGTGCGATAGGCCTCCCCAATTATGAATTCTTTGTCACTTAGAAAAACGCTGTCCTTTTTGATAAAGGAAATCTTGTTTATGGATATGATGTAAGACCTATGTATCCTAACAAATCGGTTATGGGGAAGTTCGGATTCCAAACTTTTAAAACTGGTTCTTACCACAAGTGGTGCTTCAAGGTCCTTTAAATAAAATTTGATATAATCCCCATAGCCCTGTAGCCATACGATATCATCAAATTTTACCTTCACCATACGGTAATTCGAATTCACAAACAGATAATCCTTTTCGATTTCCGTATCGTAAGCCTTTTTTACTGATTTCATTTCAAACAGGCTTTTTGCCCGTTCACAAGCCCGCAGGAACCTCTCCATGGATACCGGTTTTACCAGATAATCAACAATATCCAAATCGTAGCCCTCAGAGGCATATTTTTCATATGCCGTTATGAATATGACCAAAGGTTTGGTTTGGAGACTCTTGATGTACTCAAATCCATTGAGCCTTGGCATTTGGATATCGATAAATATCAAATCGATTTTAGTTTTTTCGAGGAGGGCCATCGCCTCGAAAACATCGTTACATGTTCCAACCAAGTCTAGAAACGGTATTCGCTCTATGTTGTCCTTCAAGAGCGAAAGTGCTAAAGGTTCGTCGTCCACTGCAATACAGCGCATCATTGCTTTAATGTCAGTTTAAGTTCAACTTCGAACCACTCGTTCGTATCGTTTATTTCCAGTTGATGCTCGGCACCATAAATTAACTTCAGTCTCCGCTTTACGTTGGCCAGTCCGATGCCAGAACTATCCTCAATTGAGGCATTCGGTTTTGATTGCCGGTTCTTTACGTTAAAATAAAGCTCCTTGTCCTGTTCTCTTAAAACGATTTTAATACTCGGGTCTTCCACATGACCTATCCCGTATTTGAATGCATTCTCTATGAACGTTATCAATAGCATCGGTTCTATCATGTTGTCTTCTCCATTAAGAACAAAGTCCTCCTCCAAGTTCAATTTTTCTTTGAACCGTTGTTTTTGAAGAGCTATATAGTTTCTAAGATACTCGATTTCTTCATGAAGAGGAACCTTCCTTTCCCTTGTTTTGTACAACATATATCGCATGAGCGAGGAAAACTGAAGCAAGGACGGTTCAAGGTCTTTGCTGTTTTTTCGGACTAGCGCGATGATATTGTTAAGGACATTAAAAAGAAAATGGGGACTTATCTGTCCTCTGAGAAAATCGAGTTCACCTTTGAGTTGCTCTTGTTGTACCTCGGCTTCGATTCGTTCTGCCTCCCTCTTGTCAGAAATGGCCCTAAAAGCGATCGCGGCGGCCAGAATACCCAAAAAGGGCAGCAAACTATATCTAATGGAGATTATAAAATTTGACGCGTACTCTTCTATAAAAAAAGAATAGAAAGGACGCCTTAACATCACAACAACTGAAAAAAATACAATCTGAATGGCTGTGAAAATAAAGTAACTTTTGGCATAAAGAAATCTGGGAATAATGAAATAAGCGTTCAAATAAAAGACCAATATCCAAAAAACATTGATAAGACTCTCAAGATAATGGGAGCTATATGTCTCATCATTGATATGAAAATGTGGTTCCAGCTCTGAATGATAGGCATAGGGCAATGAAATCAAGACAGACCAAGGAATGATATGAAGGACAATTACTTGCCATCTTATTTTATTATTTCGAAGGAACTTCATTGAATCCGAATTGATTCTAAAGTTTTTAGTATAAATGATGTGAAAATTATTAAATAAATAATTAAAAAGGAGACCAATAAGTAGGATGGCGCAAAAAAATCCTTACCGGTCTCGCTAACAAAATTCTCACTAAACCATTGAAAAAACCTCTTTCGTAATTTTGAAGGTTCCGTTGTGTTGTTTTGTAATTTTTTAAAAAACTAGGTTCAAACTAATTCGGAAACAATCCTCAACAATCTGACTGTTTATGGATAATTTGTTGACGACGGGTTGCACTTATTTCTTGAACTATTCAGTCATTTTTGGATTTTACTTCCTGAATTGTTTTTAAAGTTTTTGAAACCAGTGATTGTAGTCCCACGAAATCCTGCGTCTCTAAAATTTCCTTGGAAATAAGTTTTGAACCCATGCCTACGCACAGTACACCTGCGTTAAACCAACTTTCAAGATTAGACCTTTCCGTACTTACCCCTCCGGTTGGCATAATGCTCGTCCATGGTTGCGGTCCTTTTATCGCTTTTACGAACCCAGGACCATAGGAGGAACCCGGAAACAGTTTAATTATTTCACAACCTAATTCCTCAGCTCTATTGATTTCAGTCAATGAACCACATCCAGGGGACCATAAGACTTTCCGTCGGTTGCAAACGACAGCTATGTCTTCCCTTAGGGAGGGGGTCACGATAAAGTTGGCTCCCATTTGGATAAATAGAGAAGCTGCAGCTGCATCCGTAATGGACCCAACGCCCAAAATCATTCCCGGTAATTCTTTAATCGCGTATTTGTTGAGTTCCGAAAAAACCTCAAAAGCAAAGTCTCCTCTTGCAGTAAACTCCATAAGTCGTGAACCTCCATCATAACAGGACTTCAGGACCTTTTTTCCCAATTCAATATTGGGATGGTAAAACAAGGGCACCATTCCCTGGGCTTTCATTGTTTCCGCAACTTCTATTCTTGAATATTGTGCCATATTAAACTTATCTTGCTACCCTTCCAGAAGCATCACCCCCCATCAATTTCTCTACTTCAGGGACCGTAACCAAGTTGGCATCTCCTTTAATGGTGTGTTTTAAACATGAAGCGGCCACAGCAAAATTCAAAGCGTTTTGGTCGTCTTCAGGGTATTTTAAAAGACCATAAATCAGTCCACCCATAAAGGAATCCCCTCCCCCTACGCGATCCACAATATGGGTAATTTGGTATTCTGGGGATTTATACATGGTTTTTCCATCATACAATACCCCGGCCCAAGTGTTATGGGAAGCAGAAAGGGAGCCTCTTAACGTTGTAATTACTTTTTTGGCTCTTGGGAAACGCTCCATCATCTGTTTACAAACGGATAAAAAAGCCTCTGCTTTAACGTGTTCTCCTTGGGTCGTGATATCCAATCCTTCTGGTTTAATGCCGAAGTGCTTTTCGGCATCTTCCTCATTGCCCAAAACTACGTCACAGTAAGCCGTAAGCTCCGACATGATTTCCTCCCTTTTTGCATCATCGCAATACTTCCAAAGTTTGGCGCGGTAGTTTAAGTCTGTGGATATGATAACCCCCATTTCACTGGCCATTTTAACCGCTTCAAGACAGGCATCGGCAGCACCTTGCGAAATTGCTGGTGTTATTCCTGTCCAGTGGAACCATTCAACACCTGTAAAAACTTCGTTCCAATCTATCATGCCTTTTTGTATTTCAGCCATGGCAGAATGGGCCCGGTCATATACCACCTTACTGCCTCTTGAAACCGCACCGGTCTCCAGAAAGTAAATCCCAAGTCGGTCTCCGCCAAATACAATTTTATCCGTACCCACGCCGCGTTTACGCATTTCCATAAGCGCACATTGCCCGATATCATTGTTTGGAAGTCGGGTGACAAAATCCACGGGGACGCCATAATTTGCCAGTGAGACTGCAACATTCGATTCGCCTCCCCCGTAAACCACATCAAAATTATTGGCTTGTGAGAATCTCAAGAATCCCTGTGGAGCCAATCGTAACATAATTTCCCCAAATGTGACTACTTTTTTCATTTATTGATTGCTTCTAGTTGATTTTATTCCTTAAGATTGAAATATCATGCTGTTTTTATAGGGATACTCCCCCAATTGCCCACTACATTTTTTAATTAAATACCCAGAGCTTGTCCTCCCCCAATTTGAATGGTTTCTGCGGTTAGGAACGCGGCATCATCACTTACCAAAAAGGAAATTACAGAGGCAACTTCTTCAGGTTGACCCAGGCGGCCCAACATGATATTATTTTTCCAAGAAGCAAAAACCTCTGGCTTGGTAGATTTGATTTGCTCATGAAAAGGAGTGTCTATAGTTCCGGGAGAAACCGCATTGACTCGAATACCATACTCCGCTAAGTCTTTTGCCAAGGCCCGTGTTAAGGTATGTACCGCTGCTTTTGAGGTCCCATAGATTCCTGCTCCAGGTCCCCCTGCATTCCATCCTGCATTTGAAGTATAATTGATGATGGACGGGTTATCCCCTTTCTTCAATAAAGGAATGGCGGCCCTTGAAACGAAAAAAGTGGAATCAAGGTTCAAAGCCATCACTTTTCTATAGAATTCCGTAGTCATTTCCTCAAAACGTGACCTCCCTCCAAGACCTCCGGCATTATTGATCAAGGCATCTATTTTTCCATATTTTACGCCAATTTTATTGATATTGGCATTGACCTCCTCTTCGTTTGTCACATCAAAACCGTAATATTCGGCATCAATACCTGCGGAAGTAAGTTCATTTATTCGCTCTGCACCTTTCCCATCCTCAATTCCATTTAAAATCACTGTATAGCCGTCTTCACCCAGTCTTTTGGCAACTTGAAAGCCAATACCTCCTGTTGCACCTGTGATAACCGCTATTTTTCCTTTTGAATCACTCATTTTATTTTTTGGATTTAGTTTTAACTATCTAATTATGTTGTTCTTGTAAGGGTTCAATTTTTGGGCACAGTATCCAGACACTTGCCATCGTTATGATGGCCAATGCGGCACCAATTACAAATGCGGGTGTGTAGTTTCCGCCAGAGGTTAACCAGGGCACCAAAGCCGTTAAGCCGAAAGCTCCCAATTTTGCCGCCATACCTGCCAAACCGGCTAATGTGCCAACTGATTTACCCCCCAGTAAATCGCTTGGTAAGGTTTGTACATTCCCGATGGCAACTTGAAAACCGAAGAGAATGATTGCCATTAACATCACGGCTATTTCAGGCCCTCCAGGATTAGCCATGGCCAACAAAGTGGGCAACATTATCAAGCAGCCCAAGGTAATTACCAGCTTTCGGGTTTTGTTTACGGTCCAACCGGCTTTAATACGATTTTGTGCTAAAAGTCCCCCGAACCAGGCTCCTATCATGGCACCTACGTAAGGTACCCAAGCGTAAAATCCGATGGCTTTCACATCCATGCCATACACCTCATTGAGATATATGGGTATCCAAAAAATGAAGAGCCACCAAATGGGATCAATTGCCGCGGAAGCAATAATTACGCCCCAACTTTCTTTATGGGAGAGCATTTTACCCGTTGGAGGATTGTATCCTTCATCTTGAACCCCATCCCCATCCTTGTCCTGGTTCTGTTGTCCGGTCAAAATATACGCTCGCTCTTCGTCGGAAATCCATGGATGTTTTGCTGGGGGTGATTTTACCAAAATCCACCAGGGAACAAGCCAAATCAGTCCTAAGAGACCAACCAAAATAAAAATGTAATGCCAACTGAAATAAACGGATAACAGGCCAATAGTGGGAAAGGCAACTATTCCCCCTATTGCCGCACCCGAATTGAAGATTCCTTGTGCAAAAGCGCGTTCCTTGGTTGGAAACCATTCTGCGTTTCCTTTGGCGGCTCCAGGCCAATTTCCTGCTTCAGCTATACCCAACAAGGACCGAAAAATGGAAAGACTCACCACTCCCTTGGCAAAAGCATGCAAAGCTGTGGCCAAGGACCAAAATCCTATAGATAGGGTAAAACCCAATCTTGTTCCGATCTTGTCAAAAATCTTCCCAAAGATGGCCTGTCCAAATGCGTAGGAAAAGATGAAGAAAGTGGAAATCAATGCATAGATACCCTTTCTCTCATCCGAGGTTTTATCGGGATACAGCTCCTCAGCCATATCTGGCCATAATACAGGTAACGCTTGTCTGTCTATATAATTGATAACCGTTGCAAGTGCTATCAATGTTATAACCCACCAACGTAAGCCTTTAAGTTTCATATATCAATGGTCTAGGGGTCTGAAAACCCATTAAATTTGGATATTTTCTATTCTAAAATCCACGTCATTGGGTAGAACATATGAAACCAGATAAAATACATCCCCATCCTTTTGGTACTGGGTTATGCAATTTTTTTAGTTAAATTCTACTTCCCTCCTTAATTTGATCTAAACAGTAAAAATGAAGCGTGCATTTTCATTTTCACCAGCATGTTTAGGTATTGTAACAATATTGGTACAATACCTTAAAGTGTGCTTTCATCTTTTCTTTGCCTATTTTGGGATCTCCATCCTTTATAGCGTCAAAAATCTCTTTGTGCTCCGTAATTCCTTGCATGGATAAATTTGAGTCACAAACATGGTACTTTTCAAAATTTGTGATAATCTCCGGTGTAATAATCAGCATAAACGTATTCATGGTAACATTTTTGCTTGCTTTTGCAATTGCCAAATGAAAAAGTAAATCTTCTTCTACCGCACTTTCTCCGTTTAGAACTTTAGTTTCGTAAGCATCCAAAGCATCTTTTAACTTTTCCAGATCTTCATCTGTTCTGCGCAAGGCAGCTAATTTTACGGTTTTCAATTCCAAAAGAATACGGGTCTCGACCAGAGATTTAAAGTCAGGGTCTTCCAGTCTTAAAATATCATCAAGCATTCCGCTCATGGCAACCCTGCCGATATTCGCAATGAAGGTCCCGCTTTGGGGTCTGGACTTCAAAATTCCGTAGAACTCCAATTTTTGAATCGCTTCTCGAATATTGCTCCGACTTACTTGAAATCTCTCGGTCAACATCCTTTCTGAAGGCAACTTATCCCCTGGCTCCAAGTTTTTGTACTCTATATAATCTCTTAACTTCGAAATAATCTCTCGTTGGATATTGCTATTCTCGTTTTTTGTTAAAATTTCTACTTTCATATCTTGAACCAGATTGGTTAACCAGATTGGTTTGTTAAATTTAAAAAAATCTTTCAACAAATAATGGGATAATTCCGCTTTTTTTGAAGAAAAGAGCCATTGATAACCTTGATTATCAATAGCCCCCCTAAATAACTAAACTAACTCAATTTATTCCTAATGATTAACTTCAAGTTCATAAATCTTTACCTTGGCAAAAGCACCCTCATCCGTGGTCTGCAAATAGTTCCCGGCTTTGAAGTAATTCTCGAAAACACTCCACTTATCCATGCTTAAGCCACTAAAAACAATAGACTCACTTTTGTTCAAAATAACTTCCATCCGTCCTTCACTTGCTTTTACTTCTAAGGAAAACCTATTAAAACCCACTTCTTCACTAAAGTTAAATCCGTCATCATCTGTCCAGGCATCGGTGTATAAAAGAGCCGTACCCGAAGTACTTTCATCCTTCAACACCTTACTTTTCACTCGGATGATTCCATTTTGCCAGTAAATTTTAAGTACGGGAGGTGCATTGTTATCGTCCTCACCAATTAAATCCCGTTGTTCATTGGTAAGCCTGCCGTGAATCTGCATAATTATCGTGCGGTGGTATTTGCCATCACCATCTTTCGAGATTTCCTCCATGGACATTTCTCCTTTCATGGTTCCACCTTGAGCAAAGGTCCAGTTTGTACTATTGCTGCCGGGAACCATCTGCTCGCGCAACTCTGTCCTAGATCTTGAGGAGTTAGGTGTAGTAACTCCAGGATAGGTATAAAATACTAGAGAGCCGTCAATTGAATCGTTATACATGAAAGGAAGCAAAGTCTCATTGGTTGCATAATCCAAGATTTCAGGGGGTTCCACTTCTATGGGTTTGCCATTGTTTCCTACAGGTAACGTAACCTTCCAATTCCTTAGGTCTATATTTGGTAAGACAAAAGACCCGCTTTCTTGGGAATCATTTCCCTCTTCGGCCTGCTCTTCCGAGGATTGACCATCTCCCTCTTCGGAATTGTTATTTTGTGATGTATCATTATCCTCCCCAGTGGTCCAAACCAATGTTTCATCTTCCTTTGTTTCACTTTGGCCACATGCCTGAATAATCATGAAGCCACTCAGGATAAACAACAAAAAAATGGGAATTGCCATAGTGCTTTTTTTCATATCACATGCGGGTTTAATGGGAAACTTCAAGTTCGTAAAGATTGACTTTGGCGTAGGCCCCTTTATCCCTTGTTTGGAAATAGTTCCCCACCTTGAAATAGTTTTCGAAAACACCCCACCTTCTCATACTTAAATCGTCATAGACGAAGAATTCATTCTTATTCAAAGACACCACCATTTTACCATCGCTTACCTTTACCTCCACGACAAACTTGCCGGAGCCAACTTCTTCTTTAAAAGTTCTTCCTTCGTCATCGCCCCAAGCTTCTTCATGTAGAATCCCTTCAGATGAAACCCCTCTTTCTTTTAACACCTTGGTTTTTACCCGGATCTTGCCTTCCTTCCAGTATACTTTCAAAATGGGGGGAGCATTATTATCCTTTTGTCCAATCAAATCGCGTTGTTCATTGGTCAACCTTCCGTGGATTTGCACAACAATCGTTCGATGCGGTTTGCCATCCGAGTCTTTCGTGATTTCCGGAACCGACATCTTAGCTTTCAAGTAACCACCATCTGCAAATGTCCAGTTTACGTTATCATTCCCCGGCTCCATTTGTTCTCGAAGTTCAGAACGTGAGTATTTGGTGTTCGCAGTGGTTGCCTCACTCGGGTAGGCATAAAAGACGAGTGCCCCGGCACTGGAATCGTTATACATGTATGGACGTAGGGTTTCATTGTTCGCATAATCCAGAATTTCAGGCGGTGCGACACTAATGGCCCCTCCTTTGCCACTCCCTTCTGGAATAGTCACTTTCCAATGGCTCAAATCAACTTTTGGCAACCTATATTTTTTCTTTTTTTTCTTCTTCTTTCTGACTTGCGCTGGAATATTTTCAACTGTGTCAGAATTCTCTCGGATCTGTGCCAAACCGCATTGTATCGAAAATAATAGGACAGCACTCAAAAAGGTTACCAAAAGTTTCATTGTATTGACAGTGTATAGTTTTTAAACAGATACAGATACGATTAATTAACCGCAGTTATTATTACGGAATCTACCCTAATTTCTTCATCTCCACTTGCATATCCATAGCGAGAAAAATCTGCTGGATCCTCGGGACCTGAATTTCCGATACCGCGTATGAACAGCGCCACACTATCGTTTGCACCGGAATTAAACGTAAAGACAAAGCTTCTATAGTCTCCGCTGTTCGGATTATCCACAACTTGAATGGTCAAGTTATTGTCAGCTTCTTCAATTTGTGCCACCGTGGCATATCCAAATCCACTTTGTGGGATTTCCGTAGTATCGGTAAAATAAACCGGGGTGTAACCGTCAACATATCCTTCACCTGCCAAAACCCGTATTTCCAGCGAACTTGGAAGGTCGCCAGCTTGATCTGACTGAAAAAGATAGGGTATTTCAACTCGATATTCCGCGTTGGGAACGACCGCAAATTCTTGATAGGCATGATCAGGTTCTGCATTATCCAACTTAAGAACATCTGAACCATTACCGCTACTGGACTCTCCTTGTTCACCTACATCTGTATTGATCCAACCTGAACAGGTGCAGTCTGAACCAGAAGATTTGGGCAATCTATCAAAATCCATGTTTAGCAACACAGGGTCTGGTACTGCAGGAGCTTCCGGTTCTATCAGTTCGATAGTTTCAGAGTACGTAGCGGATTGATTTAACGCATCTGAAACGGTTAAGGTAACCGTAAAGGAGCCCTCCCCCGCGTAGGTATGAAAGGGGTCGACTTCGGTAGATGTGGTCCCGTCTCCCAAGTCCCATGCAAAGGTGGTTGCATTACTCGATTGGTTGGCAAAACTGACCTCATTGAAGGTCTCTACCTCCACACCATTCGTAAACGTAAAAAACGCTGTAGGTGGAGTTTCATCCACTTGGGAATTTGCTTCCGGAAGTTCTTCTATAAAATCACAAGAAACCATACTTAGTAACAGTGATAAAACACTTATTCTGAACACTATTATTCTATTTGAAACATTTTTTCTCATAACATTCTTATTAATTAGGGTATCCTGGATTTTGCTCTAAAAAACCTTGGCTAATCGAAATTTCAGCGGCAGGAATTGGCAGTAAAAGCTCAAAAGCTTGAAAATCATGGCTGTTGGCGGCAGAGAACTCGGACAACACTTGCTGCGCCACCCCAAATCGTTTTAAATCCAGAAAACGATGGTTTTCGAAAGCCAGCTCAACCCTACGTTCATTCATCAAGTCTTCCATGGTTATTTCAGTTACGGGATCGGTCAATCCAGCTCTATCTCTAACCGCTTGAAATGATTCCAATGCAGCTGGAGCGGTGGTAGACATTCCTCCTGCGAGGATTGACTCCACATGAAGTAGCAATACATCCGCATACCGAGTGACTATCCAATCGTTTCCGGCTATCCTGGGATTCGCAGGTGCCGAAGTCACACCAACGTTCTCATCCACAATCGGTAAAAACTTTACGGTTTGAAATAAACCAGGATTTCCAGGGTCCTCCCTAAATGAGAACTGGCCCCTATTTCCTCCAAATGCTCCAAAGGCCGCTACCAGTTCGGCGGTTGCGTAGTTAGAACCTGTTCCGCGGCCAACCGCGTCCAAGAACTCCGCTGAAAAACCTTGACTATCATTGACATTGGTATCATCAAAGCCAATTGAAAAAATGGTTTCACTATTATCTTCTGTATAAAAGATATCCAGGAAATCCTCCTCAAGACTGTAATCGCCACTGTCCATTACTTCTTCCAATAGGCGTTGCGCCTCTAGGTAACTGATTCCCAAAGTAAGATAGACTTTGGCTAGAAGCGTTTGCGCGGCCGCCTTGGAAGCTCTTGTTCTAAAACTATTATCTAGGTCACTGGTGACAGCGAACTGTAAATCTTCGAGTATAAAATCATATATTTCATTTTCTGGAACCCGGGTAAACGCTATCTCTGTTTCGTCAGGAAAAATCACTCGATCCACCAAGGGAACTCCTCCGTAATAACGCACTAGATTAAAATACGCATAGGCCCTCAAGAAACGGGCTTCGGCTTCAAATCTGTTCGCATTCTCCGCTGATGCGTTTTCCAGATTTTCCAAAACCACGTTGGCATCGAAAATAATGCGATACATGCTACGGTAGTAGGTCGTCACTGCCGCTGTTTGAGGTATCACCGTAAATGTCTCAAATTCAAACCCTTGGGGTGAACCACTTTTCGTCCTGGCATTATCGCTCAGGATTTCCCCCATTTGGTACTCAATTTGGATACCTAAAAAGGGATTATTAAAACCACCATCACCCTCCAAGGGGTTACTTCCCTGCAGACCATCATAAATATTAATGATGCCAGACAATATTTCATCATCATCGTTAAAGAAATCATCAATAGTTGTTGCATTTATAGGCTCTGGGTCCAAATCACAGGCACTAAAAACCAAGCCCAAACCAAGTATCAAAAGTTTTATATGTTTCATAAGTCTTTTTTGTATGTTAAAATTCAACATTAAGCCCTAAGGTGATTGTTCTATTGATTGCAGTTCCGCCTCTTTGGTAGCCAAAGGTGAGGGGACCGTTCGGAAGGGTCCTAATATGCTCGGGATTCCAACCGGAATAATCAGAAGCCGTTATGAACAATAGATTTTGTCCGGTGGCATATAACCTTAAATTTGTCAGTTTTAAAGCGGAGGTAATATCCCTCGGGAAATTATATCCAAGACTAACGGTACGTAGTGCCAGATATCCAGCGTTTTGGACCAACTGGCTTGTAAATATCCGTTGAACCAAAAATTGTTGATCCGGGGTAATTGAGCGGTCAAAATCTACCGTATTGCTATTGAAGAAATCAAAAACATATTGATCCCCCAAATTATAGGTCTTTGCCCCATGACTTCCTTGGAACAAGAAGCTAAAGTCCACGTTACCAACCCTAAGATCGTTTCCAAAACTCCATATTAAATCGGGATAAGGGTCTCCCAAAATGGTCTTGTCATCTTCATCGATGAGCCCGTCGCCATTTAAATCCTTGGCGTAAGCAAATTGAGTTCTATTTCCTACCTGTCGGAAAGGATCACTCAAAAACTCAAAAGGTATATCCCTGTCAAATACATAGCCATAAAAGGAAGAGATTGGCTGTCCCTCTTGATTGATCCATTCTACCAATCTACTACCATCTCCGGTATTGACAACTTGTCCATTTGAATCTCCAAATTCCACTAGGGTATTTTCATTGAAAGAGCCTATCAAGGTTGCTCCCCATCGTACTTTTTCAGTACTGATAAACCGTGCTCTAAGCTCAAATTCAAGCCCTTCGTTTTCCACTTCGCCAAGGTTCACCAAGGCATTCGTAAAGCCCGTGGTACCGGCTACAGGATTATTCAAGAGAAGATTGTCGCTGGTTCTTTTGTAGTAATCTACAGAACCAGAAAGTACATTGTTGAACAAGCCGAAATCAAGACCAGGATTTATCTCAATGGACCGTTCCCACTGCAAATTTGGGTTTGGAATATTGGCAGGGTCAAAACCATTTACAATTGTTCCGTCCACCACCGCACTAGAAGGTTGTAAAAGGGCCAGTGAAGGGTAATTATCCGTTAGAAATGAACCAGAAGCCAGATCATTTGTACCAGTCACACCGTAGCTCACCCGAAACTTTAGTTGATTTACGACATTACTGTCCCTTAAAAAGTTTTCGTTGGAGACTACCCAACCCAAGGAAGCGGCCGGAAATCCACCATATTTGACGTCACTACCGAATATGGAACTCCCATCCGTTCGATAACTTGCGTTGAAGAGGTACTTCCCATCATAAGAATAAATGGCCCTTCCGAAAAAAGAGTTTAAAAGGTTTTCGTATTCAAAGGCCGTGGCCTGGTTAATGATGGAACCACCTCCAACGTTGGGAATCAAGTCTGAAGTAAATCCACTGGTTTCAATTATCGTTTCTTCGAAGAATCGACGTTCGAAAGAGGCCCCAGCTATAGCACTGATTTCATGCTTACCACTGGTTTTATTGAAACTCAGGATATTGTCAGAAATCAAAGCGTATCTGCTTCTCGTATCATTTCTGGCATTTGCCCCCGCAGCGCCATTTCTGGATTCATTTACCCCTTCATAATTGGTCCTTATTCGGTTTTCATAGGTTGCTGTGAAGGATGACCGAAAGCTTATATCCTTGGTAAATTTGTAATCCACATACATTCGGCCAAAAAAGTTGTATCGGTCTTCAAGACGCTCTCGCTCCAGTAGTTTTGCCAAAGGATTGATGTTACTCGTATTACTTACATCGGTTCCGCTTCCCACCGGAACGCCCAAGAAATTACCGTTGGAATCAAAAATGCTTGTGGCCCCATCTGGGAAGGCAAAATCATCGAACATTCTCTGAAGTACATAGTCCCCTACTTGGGCATCTGCATATCTTCCGCCATCGCGTACACGATTGACAAAGTTGATATTTGTGGCGTCCAATCTGGCTGGGACCCATGAAGGTTGACGTATTACGTCATAGAGACCCGTGGCACTGAAACGTCTTCGATTGGAAAAAGAAGGTGAAAAACTAGCTCCTATTTTCCATTTATCTGAAAGTTCCGTATCCAATTTTACTTGAGCCTGATACCGTTCGAAGCTATCGGTTAATAATACCCCGTCATCAGAGACGTAACTTAGATTGAGGTTATACTTCGTTTTCTTGGTACCACCTCGAACGCTAAAACTATGACTTTGTATGGTACCTCCGTTTAAAATAATATCCTGCCAATCGTTTTCGGCATTGATCAACTGCCTCATTTGGCTTCCCAGTGACAGCCCTCCGGTTATTGCAATTTCCCTTTGGAGTTCCGCCTCAAAGTCGATATCATAATCTTCACTTCTTCTGCCCTCCTTAAAACCGGTGAACGTATTGTAGGTAAATTTTGGTTTACCTTCTTTACCTTGTTTGGTTGTGATTTGTATTACCCCATTCGCTCCACGCGAACCAAAAATCGCTGCCGAGGCAGCATCCTTTAGCACCTCGAACGATTCTACGTTGTTCATGTCCAAGTTTGTCAAGAAATCGGAATCCACAACAGCACCGTCCAAGACTACAAGAGGGCCGCTATTGGAGGTAATGGAACCCACACCGCGAATTCGTATGGTTGGTGCTCCCCCTGCCTCGCCTTCCGTATTTTGGATGTTTACTCCAGCGGCCTGACCGATCAAAGCTTCATCGATTCTAGAAACCGAAATTTGGTCCAAATCTTCGTTGACCACTTTTGAAATCGCTCCGGTAAGTAAAGACTTCTTTTGTGTTCCATATCCAATGACCACGACCTCATCCAATTTTTCAGTGTCTTCCTGCAGCACGATATCGATGGTCTGTTGCGCTTCAACAAGTACGGTCTGGGGGGCATAACCAATGTAGGAAAAGCGCAATACTTCACCCGACGATACTTGAATGGAATAATTTCCATCAAAATCAGTTTGGACCCCTCTGTTGGTATTTAGGACGATAACGTTGGCCCCTGGAATGGGAACACTGTTGGCATCCGTAACCGTCCCGGTAACGGTACCAATCTGCTGTGCAAAAAGTTGGATATTGGCCAGCAATGCTCCAACTAGAAAAAGTTTAGTTTTTAAGCTCATTTGTTACATAGTTAATTACAGTTCGCATGATATTCGATGACGTTTGGTGCATCGAAACCATTTTGGTCACAACAAATAGCTAATATGAAAATTGGAAGAATTTGATTATTTTTGAATTCTTCAAATAAGCATTTTAATATGTATTTGTTGAATTTTACTTCCCTCCGAAAGAAGTAATGTATGAAAGGATAGGCGTGCACCTGTCCTTTTTTTGTTAGTTGCTATAGTTTTAGTTGTTGTTTTCAGGTCTTTTCCTTTGAATAACCAAATTGGTTAACCAGTTTGGTTTACCAAATATATGTTATATAAAAGCCAAAAAAAAATGATTTTATCATTTAAATGTTAAAATTTTAGAATTTTATGAATCTGTTGCGGCAAAAATTACCTACTCTGAACAAAATCAAAAAAAAGCTTGGTCGCTATTGCATAAAATCCTCGCGTATGGGACTAAAAACATCGATTAGCACCCCCGCTTCCGTACATAGCGCCCCGTGCATGGCATGTGGTGGAACATAGAAGGAATCTCCTCCTTTTAGCGTTTGTGTTTTTCCATCAATGGTCACATCAAAACTTCCACTTTCCACATACGTGACCTGCGAATGGTAGTGCTCGTGCATTTGCCCAACAGCGCCCACCTCAAAATGAACCTTTACCAACATAATTTTATCATCATATCCCATGATTTTTCGCTTTAAACCTGGTCCTACCGTTTCCCAGTCCAACGCATTTCCTTTAATGAATTCCTTACTTGCTCCAAATGTTTTCATAGTGCTCTTAGGGTTTAAAATCAACAAAATGGCAAGGGCCTTTCCATTGATGTTCTTTTGTGTTTATTTTCTGTTTATGTAGAGTTTCCAGGGATGGGTCTTGGTTTGAAAGTAGTAAAAGGGCCCGCTTCCCATTTTTATGTTTCACAGAGATTGCGGTATACATATCCGTATCTAGTTCAATAGCTAACTCCAAAATACTACTTGTTGAATTTGACGACAATTCCGTTACTGGACTATATTCACCATGAGCTTCTATCACCGAAACGAACAAGGTGTTTTGACTTTCTTTTCTTCGTAGAATTAGGCCGGCATCCCGTCTTAAATTAAACTCAGGGTCATTGGCGCCCAATCTTGTAAATAAAAACACATCACCCTCCTTAGTGGTAGTAGTCCAAGTGTAGAACTGGTTGTTTCGCATCCAAGTGAGTTTTCCATTCCCCTTTTTTGAAATTCCGCTAGCTTCCAAATACAAATGCTGATATCCATTTTTTGTTCCCAGGGTTTCCAATGTTCCTGGAGCAGCATATTCGAAATTGGTCTGGATTACTTGTCCCATAAAATGTATGGGGAAATCGTAGGTGTTCTTTTTGTTGGCATTTACTTTGAAAACATCCAGTAGCATAGGTTTATCAAACTCTTTGGATTGAATCATAGCCACTGTCCGATGCATCACAACACCGGGATACGCACTACCCTCTTTGGCACTAACAACCTGTACCTTATCATCCGATGTTTTTGAAAAAAACCTTTGTGAATGGTACTTGCTTCCCAGTTCGTATTTCCCCTCAAAATGAGAAGTTTCGTTAACGACCAAGGTATTATGCGCAATGGATTGTTTGGCCCAGGTTTTATTTTCTTTTAGGTAATTCCCTCCTCCTTTTTGCTCAATATTGACAAAACGTGCCATTCCGTAGTCTTGAATCACCTCATGGCCATCTTCATATAACATAAAGGATAGCTTGTCGTAATGCCCGTGACTTAAACCTTGCGCGGTATATTTAAAAACAAGCTCCAAATCTTGTTGTCTTAATACGGATATTCCCCCTTTTTCACCCTTCGGGCCATCTGAATACGCAACGGATTTTTTTAAAAACGGTTTTGCCCGTCCTTGCGAAATGGCTTTGGCAACTGCCATACCCGAATCATCCAAAAGCACCCGATTCTGTTTTTGAGCGATGTCCAATAGCTCTGGGTCCTTAGTACCATAGCGATAGGCGATGTCCACCGCGGTGGTCAGTTCCCTTGAAAATATGGACATCCCTTTTTGAGCATCGTTTATGGGAAAAAACTCGCCGTCCTTATCCGAAAGGTTAATCAAGGTCTTGACCGATTTCAAAAGAACGCTATCCTTGTATTCAAAAATCTTTAATTCTGGTCTTGCATTATTTAACCCCACGGTAAAAATCAAAAAAGGATACATGGCATATCGCTGATAATAGGGTCCTTCGGTATAATATCCATCTAGAGAAAAAGGCTCGTCCAGATTGGCGAGGAAGCCTGCTTTACCTTCGGTTTTAATGAATCCTCCATCGTTGTCCTTGGCATACAACTTTAAGTTTGCATCTTTAATTCCGTAAAGGGCTCTATCTACCAATTCATCATCACCCATCACCAAACCAATCATCCCCACCGCTGCATTGCCCCAAGTACTATGGTTATGGACACGGTTAAAAAATTGTGGGTTTTCTACGGAAATAAAATCGGCAAAAGGTCTAAAGAGGTTTTTTTCCAGCATCTCCCGTTCTTTTTGAGATAAAAACTCGTAGATGCAATCATACGCCTGACTCGTATAAACCAACCAATTGGAATCGTTCAAACACTGCCAGAACAATTTGCCTCTAGCATACGATCTTTTCTTGGGATGAAGGGGCAAAGTCTTATACAACGCTTCATAGCTGAAGAGCATATCCCGAACATAAACTGCATATTTTTCGTCATTTAAGATTTGAAAAAGCACACCCGCCTTTTGCATCGTCAAAAAATTGCGCTTATGTCGTTCATGGGTATATCCCCCAGAATAGTCTTTCGGAATTGGAACATCTATCCCAGAAGCAATCTCTTTGTCAATTGCGTTTTGTACAGTCTTTAGTGAAGAGTCAAATAAAGAAGTGGTCCCTAAATTCTTTCGTATCGATTCTACCCCAGATTTGGTCAAAATGAGGTTGGGATGTTCTTGAGCTCCAATTCCCGAGCAAATCAATAAACTAACAAATAAGAGATATGTTTTTTGCTGATTCCTCATTCGCTAATTTGGTATCAATCCTAGGTCCAAACCATCCGTGGCCAACTTGCGAAGTGGTGAAGTATCATTCAATTGATAGGTGTCATCTCTAAAATCAGGAGAAAAAGACCACATATTTTCCACTATATACTTCTGGTCCCCAGTAACATCGAGGCTTTCGGATTCGAAAAAATTATTGTTCAAAATATGTACGATAGGCTCACCTACCACCAAATGCATTTTCAAACCCAGGGATTTATTAAAAATGTTGTTTTTGACATCCACTACCTGCACACCATATAGGGATACGGATGCGTCGTATTTGTTTCTTTTGTCATGTCCAACGACATCAAAAACGTTATGTTCCATCTCAAGGAAAGGCCCAAAAGTACTCTCATCCTTACCGCCCCGATGCAATCTTAAAACAACTCCTCCCACATCTTGGAAACTATTGTTCTTGACAATTACATATTCGGCATTGTAGATACCAATATCGTCGGTTTCTTTGTCCAGGGCAACAACATTCCCTGAAATGGTCCTGAATTTTGAATTGGTAATACTGATGGTATCCGCAAAGGTGTTTTTATACACGCGAATGGCATCATAGGAATGGTTGACATCCAAGTTGGTGAAATCACAATTATTAATGAACAATTTATAGTTTTTGTTCATCGAATATTTGCTGGTGGTGATTACCGAGTTTCCGGTCCTGTCTGGAGCCTCCTCACCATCAAACCGGATTCCGTCCAAAGAAAGGCTCCCTCCGTTTTCAATTTGAAACAATGATTTTTTCTCCCAGTACACCAGCGGTTTTGATATATCAGAGGCTTTTATCGTCAAAGGTTTGTCAATGGATATGGTTTTGGTTAAAGTGTAAGCACCTTGATTATTCAAAACCAAAATATCTCCAGCGTTTGCTTCTTTTACTGCATCATATAGGGTATTTAAGCCCTCAGGAACTTCGATGGTTTTTCCGGAACCCAAAGCAATATCCCTTGGCGCTTTGGTGTACCATGAAACTCCCGTATTCACTTTTGTAGCTATTTCATTACTTATGGATGCTCCTGCTTCGCTACCACTATTCTCAGGTAATAAAAACCCCTTATCATTCATGGAAAGTTCCAACTTCATTGGTACAAACCCTTCATTTGAAATGGTTTCTATGTTTGGACTTAAGATATTGTCTTTGAAAGTTATTCCAGTAATATCATCATATACGGTGAATAGCTTATCCTGATTTTCATTGTAAAAAATATTGTTGGCCACAATACAATTATCAGGGGGTGCCGTTCTTTCCTCATCTGCACCAGCACAGAACTGCACGTGGTCACAATTAATGAAGGTATTGTTCTTTACCACAGCATCTTTGGCTTGGTCATATCTATTGATTGGGGAATTGTAAATGCCGTTCATGATCACAAAAGCACCTCGAAAACGATAACCCGTTAACCCAATTCCGTAATTATTGATAACCGTTTGTTGCCCATTAATTACCCGGATGCCACCGGTGCTAGGCTTATTATTTCCGATAAAAACATTACCATCTACCAAAGTTTGGTTCCCATGTCTCATGGTCAAGGTCCCCGTGCATTCATAAAAAACATTGTTTTTATAGGTATTTTGACCGGACTTGTTCGAAATTATTTCATGTTCTCCATTGCACCTATCAAAGTAGTTGGATTCAACCAGCGTATTTGAGTTTTTTCTGGAATAATGACTGGTCCCAATTCGCAAGGTCTCACCTCCATTAGAGCCAAGGTTTTGTCTTGGTCCGAAGTAATTATGGTCTATTTGATTATGGTTTTCCTGGCTATCAACCGAATTTAGGCGCACAATCATGGTAACACCTCGGTTTCTTTTGCCCACTAAATGATTGTGGTCCACTCTATTGTTTTTGCCATAAAGGGCAACCCAAGTATCCGGCTCATGTCGTTCAGGATTACTGAAATTGTCTATCACGCATTCCGTTAGACGACTATGGTTGGCCAATGAGTTCTTGTCCTTTTTGAAAGAGATAACTTCGTTGGTCGGGGTATACCCATTTTTAAAGACCAAACCCTCCACATGAAGATATTCCCCTGCCATTCTTAGGTTAGATTGACCTTCCAATACCACTTTTCCTTTCTCTTCCGCTGTTAGTCGAATAGGGTTTTCTTTCGTCCCTTTGCCTTCAAAAAGCAATTCCGTATCTTTCCATATCCCATTTGCCAAGGTTATTGTAGTTCCAGGTTGTGCTTCTTTTACAGCTTGATTGAACTCATCGATAGTTGATACATAGCCTATCTGCTTTTCATTTTGGCAGCCCATAAGAAGTGCAAGGAGAAAGCACCACAATAGTCTCGAAGAGTAGTTCATCTAAATTGGTTTACCAGATTGGTTTACCAAATATATGTATATTTGAAAACTTGGCAAATTTTTAACAGTAAAATACCTTTTTCGAATTTAATGCCCTGTAAAATTATGGCAATCTCAAGTTCTCTTCTGGCAACCTATCAGCACATAAGCACGGCTTCCATTGCCACTGCATTATTCAAAAGGGGGTTACGAAACCAGTTTATTCAAAATGTGCATCCATTAAATTCCAAAAAAATGGTGGGTGAGGCATTTACGTTACGATATATTCCCGCAAGAGAGGATTTGAATCCCATTCAGGTTTTTCAAGATGCCAAACATCCACAAAGATTGGCCATTGAACAGTGTCCCAAAAACGGAGTTTTAGTAATTGATAGTAGAAAAGATGCCCGGGCCGCTTCAGCGGGATCCATTCTAATAACACGTCTGATGAAGAGAGGGGCCGCAGGAGTGGTCACTGATGGGGGTTTTAGGGATTCCGAGGCAGTTGCTGCTCTGGATTTTCCCTCATTTCATCAAAAGCCTTCAGCACCTACCAATTTAACACTGCATCAGGCCACGGATATCAATGTACCTATAGGTTGTGGTGATGTTGCTGTGTTTCCAGGGGATTTAGTAGTTGGCGACGGAGATGGTGTAATCATAATTCCCATTCACTTAGTTGAAGAAATTGCAAAGGAATGTCTTGTCATGGAAAAATACGAAGCATTTGTACTGGAAAAAGTACACAAAGGGGAATCAATTATTGGTCTGTATCCATTGACCGATGCTGCGATAAAACAGCAATATGAGGCATGGCTGGAAAAGCGATAATAAAGGAACAGCCTTGTCAAACTATCCTTCCGATGAAAGGAAACAGATAGTAATCAATACTCAGAATAAACAAATAACCCGATGACAATCAATCATCGGGTTATCCTTTTTACTGCTGAACGAATCCATTTTAGAACCCTGGGGTAGCTATAACCACATCTGTGAGGAACACCTCGTTATCACTAGTCACGGTCGTAGTTGGAACAAAATAGAATATCACAAACTTTTGATCTATGGAGGTCAAAATATCCGAAGCATTCTCATCCACACGATCTTGTGGGAAACTAAAAGTCTCCTCCGCTTTAAAGCTAAATGAAACTTGTTGCCATCCGTCAACCGCATTTGAGGTCACTGGAACGGTGACCAATGCTAGCGAAGCCAATTCCGTGTCAGCTGAAGGTTCGTCAGACAAAATATAGAAGGTACCCTCGAGTTCACCTACAGGAGTGCTCTCGGTTCTGACAAAAGCAGAGATGCTATAAATTACATCCGTTTCTACCTCAAAAGGTTGATATGCTCGTTCACCTGAGCTATCAAATTTAATGGACCTATCCGATGTTCCCCCGGCAGACGTGGCATCCGTTCCAGAGGAACTTGCTTTGTCCGTTGTACCTGGACCACCATTATTGACAGGATCGGATACCCAAGCTTCCAAATCGTCATTCCTCCAGAAGTCAAAAAAGGTAGCCGACATGTCGTTAAAAGTATTGTCAGGGTCTACCGTCCAAGCATCGACAAGATCGTTATTGTTATTTTCTGCCGTTGGATAAGTTTGAAAATCCGCATTTTGAATGACTGCGGCGAAGGTCGCTGTGGCTCCCGGGTCTGCGGTTACGGAAACACTTTGGGTAGAGGTTGAGCTAGTTTCGCCTAAAACATCATCAAAAGTTATGGTAAGTGCTACCTGATACGTTCCTGCCGCGGCAAAGGTGTAGACCGGGCTTTGCTCCGTTGACGTTCCACTTCCATCTCCAAAATCCCAAGAATATGCTGTGATATTCCCGTCATTGGCCGCTGAAGTATCTGTAAATGTAACCTCTAAGAAGTTTGCTGTAAAACTGAAGCCCGCAGCTGGAGCGACAGGCATTGCTTCTACGGTAATATCGGATGTCACTGTATCGGTATCATCCGTAGCGCTGGTAACCTCAAGGGAAACCGTATAAGTCCCAGCGGTAGCATAGGTATAAACTGGATTTGCCTCTGTCGATGTCCCAGTTCCATCACCAAAATCCCAAGAATAGGAAACCGCGTTAACGGATTCATCTTTAAAGGTCACCATCAAAAAATCTTCTTCTGTGGTAAATGCGGCCATAGGATTTATCATTTCGCGTGAAACCGTTACTTGTTGAACAAGGGTATTTTCTTGGCCGCCTTCGCCTGTAACTGTTAAAGAGATATTGTAGGTACCCCCAACATCATAGGTGTAGGATGGCGCAAATTCATTGGAAGTATCCTCATCAGTACCATCCACACCAAAATCCCATAAGTATGTTCTACCATTAGAAGATGTATTGGTTGTACTAACCTCCAAAAAAGTGGAAGAAGTGCTAAAATTCACAGAAAGTTCAGCTGGCTCTCCCATGCTCTGATCTGCCCGTAGACCTTCCTCTTCATTGTCGCAAGAAACCATATAGCCTATAATCAGTGCCAGGAATAGTCCAAAGCGAACATTTTGTAACAGTTTATTTTTCATAATATAGGATGTGTTTAAATCGTCAAATTAATTGGTTTACTAGATTGGTTAACCAATTTTAATTGTAAATATATTTTTTTTTTGATAAAAAACTGTTAATGCCTCAAAAAATGTCTTGTTTTTTTGAACTTCCTCCCAATCTGGTTGATTAAAATGTAGATGGCGAACCATGAAGTCGGTGGTTAAGCTCTTTTTTAGCCTCCCCGTTACCTTTGATTATATCAACAGTTTGTTACCGACAACACGTTTAGGCTAAACCCACGCTTTAGAAGTAAGCTTATCCACGCCCTAAAATGCTATAAAAAGGGAAAATTGGGATTTAATATTTGTAACGATCATGTCCTGGTCTTTCGCTGCCAAAGGGTGGCTAGAGAAGAGCCAGAAATATTCATAAATGGACCAAATACCGCTGGCGCTAATCCCATGGTCGCCAGTCTACCCATTTCAAGGGCAATACCAGAAGCAAGGCCCGAATTCTGCATACCAACTTCAAAAGCAACGGTTCGAGATGATTTTTCATCGAGTCCTACCCATTTACTTCCATAATAACCTAAAGTGTAACCTGCGAAATTGTGGACTACTACCACAACAATCAATATCAAACCGATGGAAAGCAACGAGTCCCGACCCGAAGCGGTAATAATGGTTATTATTATGGCGATAGCAGCCATTGATATTCTAGGCATTGCGTTGTCCAACCAATTAAACTTACCATGGGCAAAATGGTTAAAAAGCAGTCCTGCCAAAATTGGAAGAATTACAATTTTTATTATGCTCCAAAACATACCCAAGAAATCGATTGGCACCAATTCGTTGGCCAAAAGTTGCATAAAAAAAGGGGTCAATAGTGGCGAAAGTAATGTAGATATGGCCGTCAAGGTCAGGGATAGGGCCAAGTTAGCCCCAGAGATATACGCCATCACATTCGACGCCAATCCTCCCGGCGAACACCCTACCAAAATAATACCTGCCGCAATCTCAGGAGGTAAGGCGGATAATTTCGCTAGTCCAAAACCAATAAACGGCATTATGGTAAATTGGGCGACCAAACCGACCAAAACCCCTTTTGGCATTTTCACCACACCGACAAAATCTTTTACTCCTATGCTTGTTCCCATACCGAACATGATAATTATTAAAAGGGGTACGATTAGTTTGTTCAGTTTAAAAGAACCTACTTCAATAAAAAAATGGGGGTAAAAAAGAGATGCCGTCACAGCAGCAAAAATTAAAACGGTAAATGAGAATCCCTTAAAGCGGTGGTCAAGCTGTAATGTTATCGCTAGTGCAATAAGACAAAATATCAAGGTAGGAGCGAGATACTCAACCCTGTCAAAAATCCAAAAAAGCAAAACTCCCAAGGCTAGAAAACCACTACTGATCGCTGTCCATTTACCCAGTTTTTCCATCCTCAACTTTTAAAGAAAGGTAAAGTAGTTATTTTTCTTGGGCCTGTCTAATGGTTATCTTACGAAAGCGGATAACTCTTTGGCTCCTTCGTCTGCCGGGTCAAGATGCAAAATACTATCGGTAATAGGTATATTATTGCGCCAGATTTGAATGTTTCTAAGCAAGATAAAATCAATCCATAAGACAAGCGTATATGTCTTCGATCAAAGTACCGAATACTCAAAACGCTTGAAGCCCAAGAAAAATGGACTATCTTAAACCACAGGAAAAAGTAGGTAACTTTTAAAGGTATCTTTTTGAAATATAAAAAACAAAGTTCTGAAAATCAGTAATTTATTGGATATGAATGAAATAAAGTCGGGATGACCGAACCCACAAAGGAATTCTAATCATTGATCTATCAAAATTTTACATTGACCTTCGCAGGACCGCTAACCGAATAGGGAACCTTTCGAGCTGACTTTTTCGCTTTTATAGATATGGTGATTACTAGTCTACAGTGAGCACCAAAAAACACTTATTCTTGGTCAAAAAACGGATTGAAGTTCATAATTCTTCGAGTACGTCCATTTGTTCCATAAAACGTGAACTGGCGAAACTACTAAAAAAGACTACTGATGTGACTCAAGAAAAACTGGTTCGTTGATTAAAAAAACAGTCCTATAAAACTGCCTATTTACAAAACATCAATCACCACGAATTGATTGAGATCCGCAGAATCTAAACAAAGATGATATATCCCTATATTCGTTCATAACTATACTCCTTTGTTGGCCACAATGAAAGCAATAAAAAAATATCACTTACATAAAAATGACTTTTCAAAACTACACTTTGAACTAAAGACATTAGCACCTTACTTTTTGCATAACAAAGCAAAAGCTTCAAGACCACATAGACATAGTTTTTTTCAACTCTTATGGTTCAAGGAAAAGGGGAAACACTACATCGATTATGAGGTCATCGAACATGCTGAAAACACGTTGTTCTTTATCAACCAAAATCAAGTTCATTACTTCTGTACAGAATCGAGCAATGAAGGATATTTATTTCATTTCAATACTTCCTTTATTTCAAAACTGAGCTCTGAATTGCCATCGCGATTTTCGATTTCCATTTTCAACGAAATGGGTCTACCCTTTATACACCTATCCAATAAGGAAGTGAAACTATTTGAGCTATTCTCCCAAACCATAATAAAAGAGCTTACTGAAAAAAAAGAGAACTACACGGACGTAGTTATGCATCAGTTTTTAGTACTGCTCTACCAAATCGAACGCTTAAAGAGGGAGCAGACCACTTTCGATATCGATTCAAACTCTGATTTCTCAAAAGTTGTCCAATTCAAACAGCACATCATGGAGCAATTCGACCAAAACCTCCATATCAATGAAATAGCAAAAGAACTGGGGATTTCCTCTAAGAAACTCAATGCGCTGACAAAACAGTACACCGGCTTGACCCCAGCAAGTCTCATTAAAGAGATGAAAATATTAGAGGCAAAAAGAATGCTGGCCAGTAAAAACAGTTCTATAAAAGAAATCGCCTACAGTTTGGGATTTGACCAACCAACGTATTTCACTAAGTATTTCAAAAAAGAAACTACAAAGACCCCTAAGCAGTTTCAGGAGCTCCTTCCCTAAATTACCATTGTTCGACCTTGGATTACCATCTGAAAAGATTTTCTGAATCTATGTTTGTTCCGTAATTAAATCATAAACAATGAAAGAACAGGCAATTATAGTAGGTGGCACGACCGGAATGGGCAAAGCCACCGCTGAATTATTAGTAAAAGATGGAGTAGAAGTAATAGTGCTTGGCCGTCCAAATAAAAATCTGGATTCAACCAAAAACGAGCTGTCTAAACTGGGGGCAATCAAAACAGTTGGAATAGATTTATTTGATGAGGATGCGATACAAAATTTTATCAATGAATTACAGATTATCGCGCCGAAGGTAAAGTACTTGGTAAATGCGGCCGGCTACTTTAGTCCAAAACCATTTTTGGAACACTCCGCCCATGATTACGATACGTACCATAATTTCAACAAGGCATTTTTCTTTATTACACAAGCCGTATCTAAACTGATGAAGGAAAATGGAACGGGTTCAATAGTAAATATCGGCTCAATGTGGGCAAAGCAGGCCATAAAAGCCACTCCTTCATCGGCCTACTCCATGGCCAAAGCAGGATTGCATAGTCTCACACAGCATTTGGCCATGGAACTTGCAGAATACAATATTCGCGTAAATGCTGTTTCACCAGCTGTAGTGGTCACTCCGATTTATGGTGCCTTTATCGAAAAGGATAAAATTGAAGAGACACTGCAAGGATTCAATGATTTCCATCCCATAGGAAGAGTGGGGAGACCGGATGATATTGCCAAAACAATCCACTTTTTATTGACGGATGAAAGCTCTTGGGTAACCGGTGCCATTTGGGATATAGATGGTGGCGTAATGGCTGGTAGGAACTAATGCGGTATATAGAACTAAAGGGTGAAACCTTATCCGCTTCACCCTATAATTTATCGGTAAGATGGTAGTAATCGTAGGGGCGGGGCTTTCTGGATTATTGATTGGGTATCGTCTCAAAGTAGAGGGTATTCCTTTCAAAATACTTGAAGCAAGAGAACGAATCGGTGGTAGAATATATACGGTCGTTGACTCTAATAACACCACACTTGAAATGGGTGCTACATGGTTTGGGAACCAACATGTTCAGCTAAAGCATCTGCTGCACGAATTGGGTTTGGACTATTATGCGCAATATATGAAGGGGACGTCATTTTTTCAACCCCTTTCTACTTCTCCAGCCAGTGCCATTCCGATACCCAGCCAACCACCGAGCTACAGAATAACCAATGGAACATCTTCTCTTATTAAGGTACTCGCCGAACGTATCGGAGATGACAACATTTATGTAAACCAGCAAGTAAAAAGCATTGATTTTTCTGAAAAGCAAGTCCATGTAATTTCCAATACTGAAACTTTTACCGCCAACAGGGTTGTACTGGCACTACCTCCTAAATTATGGGCGAACAACATTACCATTACGCCGAAACTTCCGCAGAATTTAATAGTTACTGCGCTAAACACGCATACATGGATGGAAAACTCCATAAAAGTTGCGCTCAGTTATCCAACCGCATTTTGGAGAAAGAGCGGACAGTCGGGAACGCTGTTCAGCAACTCAGGACCGATTACCGAGTTTTACGACCATTGTAATTCAAAAAGTGATAAATATGCCCTTTGCGGTTTTTTACATCCAGAATTCGGAAATCTATCTCATAACGAAAGAAAAGCGCTCGTTATACAACAGTTAGAAACCATTTTTGGTACTAGGTCCAACGAGTTCATTCGTTATACTGAATTGGATTGGAGCAAAGAGGACAAAACATTCTCTAAAAACAGCACTCCGCTTTTTCCGCATCAAAACAATGGTGCTCCTATTTTTAGAACCACATACTTCGGCTCCAAACTTTTCATTTCATCTTCCGAATCATCCAAGGAGTTTCCTGGGTATATGGAAGGGGCTGTTGTTTCTGCTAACTTTACATTTGAAAAAATTAAAGAGGCCCACAAAGTGTAAAACATATTAAAATGACTTCTGTACGAAAGGTTGGAGTCTGGATGACTAGATTACGATAGTCATCACTATTACTTGTATCTCAATATTTTACACAAATCTTTCCAACTGATTAACTGAACTCCACACAGGGTTCCCGTACGTACATTTTGGTACAAAATTTAGGTCGCATACTAGTCTATACAAATACACAACTTCTAGGTGATTATCATATCCAAATTAAGTTTAATGCTAGGTTTAATTACATGTTTTTTATCTTTAAAAAGTTAATTAGAATCCTGCAACTATCTTCCACTCATTATCTAACTTTCTAAAAATACGGACCATATTTCCTTGAAAAAAACAGCTTCCGTTCCAAAAAACTGCTACCCCAATATCTCCTTCCTGCATTTTAAAATCATCAATTTGCGTGGGCAGACCCATAGCCAAAGCATCTTTAAAATCGATAATTTTTGTTTTATCTGCTTGAATACATGCTGATAATTCAACTAATTGGGAATTCTTAAAAAACTGATTTTCCTGTACCTCATCCATCATGTCCCTCAGTACCTCTTTATCGCTCTTAGTATCCTTTTTGATTCTAATATCTTCATAATCTGAAACATAATAAGAAAGAAAAGCATCCACTTTACCATTCAAAAGCGCCTTTAGGTGCGATAGCATTTGGGTTTCCACATTAAGGGAATCTTTGATTTGCCCTATGGACAAACTATCTTTCACTATTTGACCATCCTTGACCTTTGTGCTAATGTTGTTTGGAGTATCATAAGTTTTAAGTATAACATTGTCCTTTTTTTTATGATGTTTCAAAGAGTCCTTGCTGTTTTGAGGTTCAATTTGCGCATCGGCTTGAAAACAAACAAAACCCAACAGTATATTGATAAACAGAGTTTTAGCCTCATTCCATATTTTGACACCAAATCGATTCATAGCAATAGCGAGATTCAAAGAGATTAGAGTTGTGTAATGGTTACCGTGCGTAGGACTACAAAAAGAAGACCAAGGCATCCACTTGAGTCTTATCCTGAAGAGATTGTACAGATAATTCAATTTTTATTTGGTCTTTTGGAACGGTTGCTCCAATTGCGGTCCCAATTGGTGGAAAACAAGCAAAATAGGTGATGGGTATAAAAATATCTCCAGGAAACATTTCAATTTCTTGCTCTTCTTCTATGGCTTCAATTTGATTACCATTTACATAGATTTTGGTTCGAAATAAAAAAGGATAAGCGCCTTGGATTATTCCGGTGCTTTCCGTGTTTTTTAGAATAATGGTATACCGTTTTTCCTCAAAGGCCTGCTGGAACGCTTTGAGAGAACGTTCTTCCAGTTTCAATTGCATTTGTTTTTTCCCATTGATGCTTAAAGCAATGGATGCTTCGTTTTGATTTTGACGCCACGCAGGTGTTTTAATATTTTGCATACCCATTTTCGTATTGTCGCTATCTTTTTTTGTTTGGGCCATTGTTATCCCAATAGAAAAGAGGACTGTCATTAGGGTAAGAATTTTTATCCGTTTCATAGTATTTGCTTTTAAAGATTCTGAAAAAAATTTACTAATCGATTAGCTCTATGGTATAAAATACCTTGCCTGTGGAAAGCGAAACAGGACGGTTAAGCCGCAGAGATACGTTTCTTTTTCTATTGTTGGTTTCTTCGCTATAGTTACCGGTAAAATTATCTTCTATATAGCGTTTACCTGACTGGGTCTTCAGGTACAAGGTCCTGTATCCTACACCTAATTTCCTAGCTTCTTCCCTAAATTGAGTGTCATCATAATCATAATTTGAAGCACTCTTCTTACCAGTTAAATAGTTCAAGATTTCTTTAAGATTTAACTTAGCCGTTTGTCGGTTAAGGTATAAAGTCCCCTCACTAACTTCAGAAAAGTTGATACCGATGGAAAAATCCAAATTACTTTCGGTAAGAGGTGTGTTTTTAGGAATCTCAAAGACGCCTGAGTTATTTATAGAAAAGGTATTTCTCAAATTCTTTCCAGGTTTTATAAGCACTTTATCAAAATCAGATTCAGCTCGTTTTCGGGTTACATAAAGTTGATTTCCTTTGCCATAGCGTTGAATTTCCCGGGACATTTTAGCATATCTACGGTCCTTCATTTTAATATTTGTTTTACTGCTACCTATTTTGAGGGTGGGATTGAACGCTAAAAGAAACGTATCTCCATCTTTGTTAATCGGTCCGAACGAGGTTACCTTTTGTAATGTGATTTTAAGTTTATACACTTCAGTGTTTGATGTACCACTGGAGGTGCTGGCCGTTGTATAAATATCTCCCTTTGCTGTAGTGGCCCAGATAACTCCGTTATTTACGGCAAGGTTTGCAAAATCATTTCGGGTATTTCGTACGGTATCCCAATTGCGTCGAGACGCATTCCAAACAAAAATGCGTTTTGAGGTGCCAATAACGTAAACCTTCTTTTTGATGGGGTCGTAGGCAATATCTAAAGCTGCACCTGGAAGCTTGACCCCTTTTTTATTGCGCTGGCAAAACCAGATACTTTTATCATTTTTAATAACATACATGCTTTGTTCGTTGACGGCGGCTACTTTGTTGTTTATCGGAGCGTCAGCCAAAGTTTGCTTTTTATCTCTTGCAGGTTGGTTTAGCGCAATCCCTGTGGAAAGTATCATGGCGCCTTTTTGTCCGTAGTCTTTAAGACCGCTTCCCAAACTTTTTAAGAGACGGCTCGATTTTGTAGAAGTATTGGAAGTATACAATTGCCCGCGACTGTTTACGGTATTCAGGTAATTGTTTTGGGCGTCTATGAATTTAGCTTGCCGCCCTGCATCGTAAAAGGTGTCCCAGTTCTTTTTGGAGTTGTTCCATTTAAAGACACGCTTGGAAGTACCAACCACGTAAACACTGCCGTTGGGTGCTATGGCAACATCGGTTGCCGCACCAGGCACTTTAGTAAAGTTCTGTGCGTTTGCCACAAAGCCGACAGATATAATGAATACTAGAATTTTAAAGATCTTGATCATTTTAATTGTTGTTTGATTAAATAAAACTTAGATGATTAATGTTTCTCCGGTTAGTAGTCAATCTACTAGTTCAATAGAATAGTCAATCCGGCGGTCATACATATTCCTAACAACTTCGCCAGTATGATGCTCTTCAATTTCATCTTCTATGTGACGTTTGCCCGACTGGCCGGTTAACTTCATACCCTGGTAGCCAATTCCCATATCTTTAAACCCTTTCCATCTATTTTTGGCCTGACTGAAGCTTGAGGCTGATTTTTTTCCTATCAGATAATCCAACATGGCCTTAAGGTTCAGCTTTACCGTTTTTCGAATTAGATTTTTTGTTCCGCTTGTTACATCCATAAGTGCTACCGATATTTGGAAATCTGTATTGGTATCCGCTATCTGAATATTTTTTGGAATCTCAAATACTCCTGAATTGTTAATTTGGATTTTACCTTTTCCTTTTCCTTTCAGAAGTACTTTATCAAAGTCCTTTTCATTTCGTTTTCGACTCACATATAGTTGGTTAGGGCTTCCATAGCGCTCAATCTCCTTCCCGATTCTAGTATACTTCTTGCTCTCTAGTGTATACGATTTCCCTGCTATTCGTAAACTTGGATTAAATCGTAAGAGGAACTTTCTTTCCCTACCAACAGCTGGGTTATGATGAAAAAGTTGCTGCAATGTTATCTTAAGCTTGTAAACCCCGGTACGATTAGAGGTAGATAAACTACGCGTCGCCACGCTGCTTGTATTCGCTTCAACCCGTGTGCCGGACCAATTGTTTTGGTTTATGCTATTCCCCCACCCCCATCTTCCTTGAAACTTTTGGCAAGAACTAAATGTAAATTCAAAGCTTCCCTTCTTGGATGTATTGGTAAACGAACCTTTTAGTTTTCCTGTAGAAGTATAATAGGTAGCATCTATTTTACCAACATCACGATAACTACCCGTTACTTTTGTACCCCTTTGCGTTAAGATCAACGTCCCAAATGAAGTTTTCCATTGTCCTGTCCATTCTTTGCCCCTATAGGCAGAATCTGTACATTTTGATTGAGCGCTCAGTTGCGCGAATAAACCTAGACAGCCAACTATGAGCAGCATTCTTTTTAGAAAAAAATTCATTGTTATGGTTTATAGTTTGATAAATTCCACACGTCGGTTCTTCGCTTTGGCCAAAGAAGAGCTTCCCGGGTCCAACAACTCGCTTTCCCCTTTTCCTTCTGCCATCAATTGCGAACCGCTTACCCCAAACTGGTTAACAAGCGCTTGTAATACCGAATTGGCCCTGTCTTCCGAGAGTTTCAAATTGAGGGTTTCATCTCCATCGGTATCGGTATGCCCTACAATCTTGACCTGTATTTCGGGATTTGCGTTTAGGATTTCTGCGATTTTCTTTAGAGTGCCCGTAGATTCTGGTTTTATCCGTGCAGAACCTGAGTCAAAGGTGATTCCGTAAGTGACCAATCGACCTTCGGTGAGCAGTTTGCTTCGTAAATCGGGTTTACCCACCGCATATCTGATATTGCTGATGTACGCATTCTCTCCCTCATTGGTAATATGTCCATGAAAGCGCAAAGCATTGGCCACGACACCTTTTTCCAAGGCACGTGCTATATCAAATACCTTAGTCTCGTCTATATAGACCCTTACCCTGGTTTTTTGCCGCCAAATGGCAACGTGGAACTTATTTCCAGCTTGAAAGGTGTCTTTTGTTAAACCCTTTACTTCTTTTTCCCCTTGGCTATTTAGGCTTGAATTGGATGCCCTTTTTGTGTAGACGGCACCTTTTGAATAGGTAAGGTCGGCTCGGAACAGGTTATCCCCGGGCAAAGGCCAATTCATTTTGTAGTTGGGATTTTCCACATCCGAAAGCACAAAACCAAAAAAGCGTGCGTAAGCCCAAGCATCGGTATAGTTAAAGATGACATCATATTCCAAGGTGAAGTTCTCTGGTATTTCTTCAATAAAGTCACCTACGTAAGAACACACAGAACCGGTTTGCATACCCCCTACAATCTGCATCCACTTGCCTTCTTCTTGGTTTAGGCTCACTACTTCAGCAGAACAGTTGGTATTCCATAGTGCTGGAAGGTCGCCTACTTCATCTTGTGAAAAGTCTTCGAATGCGATAATCGTTTCCCCGGGAACAAAGTCGTATTTGGAGTAGGCTTCAAACTGTACCGGGGTTCCTATTTCTTCCATGCTGCCCATTCCCATGCCATCGCTACCTTCCATAGTTGGTTCCGAGGGCATCTCTTCCATTCCCATGCCCAAGCCTTCCTCTTCTGATTGGGTTGGGTTATTACCATTCTTGTTTTTTGGTTTCTTCCCAACACTAAAGACGCTATCTATAACCTGTTCAGCTTTTTCTTCCGTCTTTTCATCCACCTTTCGATTAATGGTTTCCTCGGTTCTTTGCTTTACACGTTCTTTTAATTTTTTAAAAAACTGCGCCTGCGTGGATTGTGTTCCCATCAGGCACACTACCAATAGACTTATTAAGGTTGGGATTCTTCTATTTTTCATTGTCAGTTATTTTAATCCGTTTACCTTTAGTCCTGACCTTGTTTGAAAAGGTTAACAGTTTCATTTCTTTTTTTGATGGATCAAACCTTAATCAATGCTTTTCGGACCAACGATGCACCCGTGCTAAAGGCGTTTTATCACTCAAGCCGAAGCGTTTTTTTAAATTTTGGCAAGAAGTATGGTCTAGATGAAGCGGATTTATTGGATGTCTTTCAAGAAAGTTTTATCGCCTTTCGGAGATTGGCCTTGAGTGGTAAACTAGATGATGTTTCGAGTAGTGCCCAAACGTATCTTTTCGGTATTGGAAGGAAGAAAATGTACGATAGGCTCAAAGAAAAAAAGCGCAGTGTTCCGTTCGAACCGAATTTGATTGAGGAAGATGCGGAAGAACCCATCATTTTTGTGGATTCACCTGAACTAAACCCAAGACAACTAAAGATGCAAAAACATTTCAAGGCCTTGGGCAAAAAGTGCCGCGAGGTGTTAACCTTGTTCTACTATAGGGGACTAACTATTGAGGAGATTACAACCATTGCTGATTACAGCAACCCCAATGTGGTCAAGGCCCACAAATCGAGATGTCTAAAAACCTTACGGAAATTGATGATGGATTAGCTATGGATAGACAAGAACTCGTAGAAAAATATCTGCAAAACCAACTGAGCGAAGAGGAACGCGTCTTATTCGACCGTCTTTTAGAAGAAGATGAAGAATTCAGGAGTGAAGTTCAGTTTATGGAGGATATTCAGGCGGTTTCGCAACAGGAAGATGAACGTATTTTTCGCGAACAACTTCTCATTTTTGAAAAAGAATCTAACATCCGAAGAATGAGCGGTAGGTATGTCAAATTACTGCTAGCTGCCTCAATTGTCCTAGTGGTTTCGTTGGGCTATGTTTTCTGGCCAAAACCCCAGGAATCCATGGAACAAATTTTTGTAGAGCATTTTGAACCCTACCGAAATGTTATTCAACCCGTAGTTCGGGGCGAGGAGCAACAAAAAAGTGAAAAGCAATTGGCGTTCCAATATTATGAACAAGGGAAGTATGATAAAGCCATAGTTCTTTTTGACAAATTATATAGCACCTCTAAAGAACCCTATTATTTATTCTACAAAGCCAATGCCCTTATCCAACTGAATCGCGCGAAAGAAGCCATTCCTTTATTGGAGGCCCACCTCAAAACGAAAGATACCTTAGCTGAAAAATCCCCCTGGTACCTGGCCATGGCCTACTTAAAAATTAATGATAAAAACAACACGAAAAAGTGGCTCCAACAAGTTGTGGAACAAAATAGGTATAAAGCCCAAACTGCTCAAAAACTATTACGCAGCCTTAACTAAGCGTTTTTTTTGGTATACCAGAAAACCAACGATCAATATTCCGAAACCACATATGACCCACCATGGATTCATTGTTTTCGAAAACAAAGGTGATGTGTCACCAGTGACCACAAATCCAGCCCAATAATAGGGGTGCTTTAAAAGGGTATCCTCTGTAGTGTCCAAATATTCCAATTTGGCATCTCGAAGCGCTACATCTTTAGCTTTGCCCTGTTTTAAATGCTGGTAAAACAACGTCATGACCTTAGCAGTCTCTTTATCGGGCACTTCCCAGAGACTTACCACCGTACTTGCTGCTCCAGCATAGGTAAAGGCCCTGGATAAGCTCATGACCCCCTCCCCTTTTTTAAGCTCGCCCGTACCGCTCTCGCAAGAACTCAAAACCACCATTTTGGACGAAATGGAGCTTCCATAAATGTCTGCCGCGTTTACCACTTCTCCGTTAAAATAGATTTTGCTGAACAAGGGATTGTTTTCATCCACTTCACTATGCACCGCCAAATGCACTATATCATAGGTTGAAATCGCATTAAAAAGTTCTTTTTTCTTAGCTTCATCATCCTGATATACATCTCCTTTCAGTAGCCTCGATATCTCGACAATTTCCGTGTTGGCGGCCTTTAATTGGACATTGGATTCATCGGTGGTAAAAAAACCAGCCCAACTTTTCGTATTGTTTTGTTCTTTTCGGGATAGTTGTCTAACCAATTGTAAGGAAGAACCATAGCTTATCGCATAATGTTGCATCAACATCTCCCCATCCTTATTTTGAAGTGTTTCAAAAGGAAGGTATCCCAAAATATTGTTTGGGATGATCAAAAGCGCTTTTTTGTTTTCGTTCAATTCATTAAGGCCCAACCAATTAAAAAAGTCCTCGCTTGGCATAAATGATTTAGCACTTCGGTAATCAGAAGTTAGGTTCAATAGTTGGTCTTTCCTTTCCCGTGTGATCGCCCTTTTGTTAAAACTAAAACTTCCTTTTGAGAGCAGAAGGTAGTATAAATTTCGCTCTCCCATAAAATAATGGACCACCTGTTGGTTCTGGTCCAATTCATCAAGAATTCCGGTCATAATTTCAGGATTGTAGGCTTGAACCAATTTCTTGTGCGCAGGTACGGAAGCAAAAACTTTACGCTTAAGACTATCTTGTAACTGTCGTTTTTCCAAATACTCCTCGTAAAGTTTTGAAAGTTCAACACTGGAAATTTCTGATGCTTCTGGACTTTCCAGTTTTTCCTTTAATTTCAATAATTCCTTTCTGGATTGTTCCTCAGCCTTTAAAACCGAATCAGGAGCGTTGGACCGCAATTTCAGTTCGGATTCCAGGATGGATAATAACAGTGAATTGCTATTACCCAGTTCAAATGTTTTTAAAAGTAAGTCATTATGGTTCTTTTCAGAATCTATCTTGGACAGCTCGTATAATGCCTCTAAAATGACTTCATATAAACCATTTAGTAGTTCCTGCGCTTGTACTATAGACTCTTCTGATGACAGATCATGTACAAAATTTTGTGCTAATAAGAGTGCTGGTGCAATCAAATTATCGGCTGCCAACAAGGGTTCAGTAGCTCCTTTATCATGGTATTTGTCCAAATAAATCTTTATACGAAGACGAATGATTTTAATTGCAACTCGCGGGTTTAGAGGTACTTCTTTTTCAAAACCTTTAAAGTCCCCTATAGATTCCTTCGCATCATCCAAATAAAGTAAGGCCTTAGTATACCCTCTTTTGGAGCTATGGTATTTTGCTAGCCTTAAATAGGTTTCCGAAACTTTTAAGTGTAAATCTCCATAGGTTTTTTTATAATCCTCTAGAGCATTTGTAAGCATACCCTCAATTTTCGGATTCTCTAGTTCATGTCCCATTAAAAAATCTGCCCAACATGCATTTACCATGGCGGTACTTTCTTTATGGTTCAGATACTTCGTAATTTCAGAAGCCCGTTGATAACATGCTTTAGCCTTTTCCAGATTGCCCAGTATTTCAAACTCAAGAGCTAAATTCACTAACAATTCCAAAAGAAAAAAGCTTTGTTTCCCGTAACTTTCCTCGATTATTCTAACCGCTTTTTCATTATAGTCAACCGCCTTTTTCGTTTGCCCTAGTTCTCCATCGATGGCTCCAGCGCCCATATAGATTAGGCCCATTCTTGGATGATATTCTCCATAGCCCAATACCCCATAACTTACTGCTAATCTGGAATATTCCTCTGCCATGGTTAAATCACCTCTATTCATTGAACTACCCGAAAGTGCTAAGTAGATATCGGCCTTAAAGTCATCCTCTTCTTCTTCCTCCTCTAGGTAATCCAGGGCGTTCGTCCCATATAAGACCGCTTTATCATATTTGGAGTTTACCAAATAGAAAAGCGACAAATTGTAATTGGATACCGCTAGACGCTCATTTGGTGCTTTGCCTCTTTTTTTCAACTTTAGGGATTTCAGGTAATTTACCTCCGCACTGTCCATTTGATTCAAGCGATAGAACCCAGCACCTATTAAATTTAGATAATCCGCTTTATCCAAAACCGGAGTCTTTGCTGAGGAATAGGAATATGCCTTTTTTGCGTTAGGCAAAATACTATCCATTATTCCAAGGTTCATATAAAATCTACCCTGTTCGTTATACAACTTACGCAAGGTATTGGAATCTGTTCTGCCCACTTTTTCGAGCATTTTGGTATTCATGGCTATACCCTTTCGATAATCACCCGTATCCCAAATCTCGTCTAACTCTTGAAGATGTCTATTTAAGGTCAAGGTGTCTAAATTTTGGCCTTGCAAAAATGAAGAGAAGGTAACCAAGGTAAAAGCGATGCATAAAAGATACAATTTGTATGGGGTCATAAAATATGGACTTACACATGTTAAAATACTAAAATTCTACTATAGCCCCCGTTTTCAATACCCATAGAATTCCGCGTATTTGGAATAGTTAAAATGTATTCTTAAAGTCAAAAGAGAAAAACGGAAGAGGCTCGCTGTAATTATGTAGACGGAATATGCTACTAATCCAAGTTATTTTTACGTGTTAGAAACGAAAGGTTTTCCTTAAGAAAGAAGACTTTCTCAAGGAAAACCTTTATCGATTTAACTTGTCGGGATGACTGGATTCGAACCAGCGACCACACGCACCCCATGCGTGTACGCTACCAGACTGCGCCACATCCCGAATCGGGTTTGCAAAAATATAAATTTTACCGAATTAAAAAACGCTTTTCCAAGTACGGTTGCGAAAAGAACCCTCTTTATTTTCCAGATAAAAACTCACGTATTTCCAAACTCAACGCTTCTCTTGCCTCTGGTGAATCATTTAATGGGTTCATTAAAAAGTAGCTCACCGTTTGGTCTTGACAAAATTCTTCTAAATCGTGCCCACCCCACAAATAATAACTGGTAAGTACAGTCTGATAATCAATTTTGTAAGGTTTATCTGCTTCTCCAAATCCATTAAGGTATAGGTTCAAATGAAAAATAGAATACTCCAGGTTCAGGGTTTCATCATATAAGAATGATGCAATTTTGGGATTTACATTTTTGTCCATGTGGTTTCTCGCTACACTTATTGACGTTCGCCCAATCACTTTCACGAAAGTCAAAAGAACTTAGGTCGTTGTTTTTGTTGGAAAACGGTTGGTTTACAATTAGGCTTAAATATAGTAAAAAACGCTTTGGATTACCTTAAAAGTGTGAAATGTCCTACGAAACGCTGTTTTTCATTATCATTGGCATTAACCACATACCAATAATCGCCTGTTGGGAGCGGACTACCCTCATACGTGCCGTCCCATTTCCGCACTTGGTCCAGACGAGCTACAACGCGACCATAACGGTCGTAAATTATAACATCAATATTAGGGAAAAACTCGCGGTTTTCTGGATACCAGAAATCATTCATATTATCACCGTCGGGAGTAAAGAAAGGCGGAAAATCGGGCATTCCTTCGAAATTAAAAGGCAGGACAAAGTTAGCCACACAACCATTCTGGTCCACTACCATTATGTTCACGGTTGCATCTTCAATGATGTTGAACACATTGTTTTCTCCTGTGGATTCACCTTGGAAAAAGTACTCGTATCCACCGAATCCGCCAGATGCAGTGGCGGTAATCTCGTCTGGACCCGTTTTTTCTGCTTCTAAAACAAGGGGCTCATACGCGTCGATTACAAATTCCACAAAAGTCACACATCCGTTCTGATGGTAAATGTAAACCGTATGTTCTCCAGGAGGAAGATTTGGAAAAATACGCTGATCCGTGGCCAACTGGATATCCTCAACATCCAAGGAAAACAACAAATTGGGCAATAACGAACTGTCCTGAATTGAAACAGTGGTCGTACTATTTGGGAAAATCCCTTCACAACCGTATTCGATTATCGGCTCCGCCATAATTTCAATACCCAGACCAATTTCTGCAATGACGTTGGTTTGACATCCATTGGCATCCCGAACAAAAATAGCATAGGTTTCCCCGCCTGTTAGGTTATCGAAGAAAAGTGTGTCATTTTGCTCAAAATCCGCATCATCGGTAGAATTCACACTGGTATAGTACGGAGCAGTTCCTCCTGTAACACCTAGGGTCAAAGTACCGTCGGCATCACCAAGACAAGTTTCAGGCGTGGTTGCAACTATGCCTGCGACCAATTCCATCGGTTGGGTTATCTCTACAGTCTGGGTTATGGTACAACCCAAATCATCTTGGATAATAATATCATAGCTTCTCGGAGCCAAATCAGTAAATGTACGTCTGTTTGGATGCACGGGGTCATCGCCAACAAAGAATTCGCTCAGATTATCCGTGATGGAATAACGAATGGCCCCAGTACCCCCGCTTGCTTCTATTATAATTTGGCCATTGCTATCTCCGGCACACAAAACCGGGACTGCTTCCAAGTATTCCAACACCAAAGGTGGTTTTGGTTCAATGACTATGGGATCGGAGATGGCCTCACAACCTCCACTTTGAGCATATACATAATAGGTTCCCGGGCCCAAGTTTCTAAAGATTCCTGAGCTTTGTGCAGGCCTTATCGTATTTGTGGCAGTTGGATTTGGTGGTGTATTTGAATCCAAAAGGGTATACACATAGCTACCTATACCACCAAACGCTTCGGAACGAATAATTCCCGTGGCTTCGCCCGCACAGTTGATGGTTGCATTTGTCAGGTCAAGCGCAATTACCAATGGAGCCGCAGGGTCCAAAGATATCTGATTTGAAAGTTCAAAAGGACATCCATTAGAATTCTGAACATCATATTGGAACGGACCTGGGTCGATGGTAATATCTGCGGTAATCTCGATACTGGTCATTCCCGTACCGAAGGGTGTAAAAGGATCGGCCGTTCCTGAACGCCTGTAAAAATAGTCCACCCCTAGTTCCGGATTGGTAACCGTTAATTCCATTCTTCCCAAATCACCGCATCCAGGGGGTTGTAGTTCCACCAACTCGGCGATGATGATTTCAGGGTCTTGAACGGTAATAGGTGCCGTCGTAAAACTACAGTTCCAGCCGTCAAATATGGTAATGGTATATTCTCCCGCCGATAGATTGGCAAAAGTTGGTGTAGTTTGTAGACCACTGTTGCTACCATCTGTAATTCGGTTCAATTGATATAAATAATTACCAGGTCCTTGACCTCCAGCTACATTGAATGTTTCTATGATTCCGTCATTATCATTGTTACATCGTAAAGGCTGTACAACTTGGATGTCCGCAGTTATTGGGGTAGGCAACGGTAAGTTGATACTGCTGCTGGACTCACATCCCTCGGCATCCCTAATATTGACGGTATAGGTTCCAGTGGAAAGGTTTTGAAAAACAGGATCTGTATTTGGATAATCTACCAAAACCGTAGTTCCATCAGGAGCGATGAGTTGATACTCGTAATTGCCCCATCCGCCATCCCCAGAGGCCGTAATTTCACCGAATCCCGGAACATTACAGGTAACTTCAGTAGTCTGGATAGTGGATACGGTCAAGGCCCTATCCGGAGATCTTACTGTGGTCACGTTGCTGATGACATCGCAGAAAGGGGTATCAAGCGCTTCTATATGTACCACCAAGTTTCCTGCTGGTAGTCCAGTAATGATTTCTGGTGTATTGATTGGGGCAGTTGTATCAAATGAACCCGTTACACCAGTTGATGTCTCAATGCCACCACTGTCACGAGAAAAGACCTCATAATTGTACTGACCTGTATAATTGTTTATCTCCAAACTGATTTCCCCGTCGCTACCGTTAAAACAGGTTACGGGTCGGACCTCAGCAATGGTAGCTTCAATAGTGTTGTATTCGGGCATATTTACAGTTGGTGTCAGATAGGTACATCCACCACTTCCAACATCAGTTACCGCAAAAATGTAATCGCCAGGGGTTGAAATGTCCCACGTTACGCGATCGGTTCCTGAGGAACTCCGCGCTGGTTCGGAACCGAGCGGTAAAATCTCCACTTCATAGTTTCCAGGTCCTTCATTAATGATGATATCTATTGAACCTGGGCTTACACCAGTACCGGATGCATCACATGTAATTTGGTTTACATTAAAGCTGAAAGTGATATCCGTGGGTGTATTAATGGTCACTGATGCTGTTTCCTCGCATCCGTTTTGATCTCTCGCAGTCAATATTATGGTTTGATCGGTACCGTTATCAATGACTTCGAAGGTATTGCTTGTTTGAAAATTGGTTCCATCAAACTGGGGAGTACCATCATTCATACTGAACGTGTAGGGTCCAGTTCCCGTATCAGTTCCAGTACCATCGCCATTGGTATCTGTAAAAATGGTGATGGTTGCCGTACTGAATTGGTTGCTTGATGGCACGCATAAGAATTCTGTATTGACGGTATTGACCAAAAGAGCCGTTGGTTCAGAGATGATTATATCCCCTGAGCGATCGGTACATCCTCTGTCCGATACCACCTCTATTTGATACGTGTTTGGCGATAAATTATCAAATATTGCTGTAGCTTGTGGTCCAGCAATCACTGTCGTACTTGCGCCGTCATACAAAATATAGCTCAAGGGAGTGTCCGTATCACTTCCGGGTTGTAGTTCAACTGAAATTGTTCCGTTATTGGCACCGTTACAGGTGATATCTGAACTTGGAGTAGCGGTGATTACCGGAGTATTCACCGTGGATACGTTTACGATTGCCTCATCAGAACACAAAGGGGCCGTATTGGAACTCAAATCGGTAACCAATATATTATAATCACCAGGCAATACATTGGTAAAGGTATTGGCGCTTTGTGGCGCACCAATGTTTGCCAAAGTACCGGCATCCCTGAGCTGATACTCAAAGTTTCCACTTCCTCCAGTCGTATTCACCGTGATAACTCCATCGCCAGCATTACAGGTTGGGAGCGATGTGGCATCCGCGGTTATGGCAAAGAAATCGAACACGTCTGCATTTACCGTATTCGTACACCCGTTACCATCTCTAACCGTAATTACATAGCTTCCCGGATTGGGTACCACAAAGTTGGGACTGTCCTGGAATCCACTCCCTATATCATATTGAAAGGTTTGTTCAGGTAAGCCTGAACCTGTGGACAGGGGGGACAATACCTCTATTTGATATCCGCTAGTTGCCGTACACTGGTTGGTAACGTCAATCGTTGGGTTAGGTACACCGGCATCCTGCGTTACCGTAATTGTTGTAAAAGCGGTACATCCGTTGGCATCCTGTACGTAAAAATCGTAATCTTGGGGATATGGTGCCCCAATTTCGTAGGTAGTGTCCGAGGTAAAGGTGGTAGGTGCCGGATCTCCTGTGGGGACATAGGCAAATTGATAGGGTCCGGTGCTACCAAAACCACGAACCGTGACAAATGCCCCTGCGTTACAGGTAGCCGGAACATTACTATCTATGGCGATGTTTGGATTACTGATTCCGATAAAAACCAAAGTACTGGCACTACAACCTGAATTATCATCTGTGACAATAATTTGGTAGTTCCCCGGCGCTAAACCGGTAAATGAATCACTAAAAGGAATAGGTTCATTTGTGAATGGAGTTGGACCTGAAATAGTAGCTCCAGTATCCGTATTTTCCAAAGTAACGGTAAAATCTCCTGGGCTTGGCGTAATTCCAGTTACTTCATAATCAATTGTACCATTCCCTGAGGTTCCACAGGAAATTGTATTGGCCGTTGCGTTAACGGTTACGGGATTCAATGATGTGATCGGGTCGATGCGTTCAATATAGGTACAACCCAATGCATCCCGCACCTCAACGAAATAGGTGACTCCAAAAGTAACGAGCCCTGTGACATCAAAAATATCGTTTCCAACTCCAATACCTGGTGTAAAACCTGGATCCCCCACTAATCGGAACTCGTAAGGTGCAGTTCCACCAGTAGCTTGGACCGTGTAGGTAAATGCAGAACCGGAGCAAACCGTTGGGGGTGTATCCAAGGGTATCAAATCCAGCTGATTTTGCTCTATGATAAATTCATCCTGGTCTTCACATCCTTCTGAGTCCCTTGTTACGACAGTATAATTTCCAATATCCAAATTTGGAAAGTTTACAGTGGTACTTGCTGTCCCAGTGGAAGCGGCCACCAAAGTTCCAGAAGCATCATAAAGTTCATAATCAAAGGGTCCCGTTCCATTGTTTATCGTAGTGGAAACTGATCCTTGAACCACATTGCTGGCCGTACATACTGCATCAACAGGAGTAACCGTGGCATCCAGCGGAGCGCTGGCACCTATGGTAACATCATATACCGGACTTACACATCCTCTGCTGTCCCTTATTACAAAACCCGTTTGGAGGCCCGGACCGTATCCGGAGAAAATGTTCTGTGCTCCGAAGGTCGTTCCACCGTCATTACTATATTCATAAGGAGGAACACCTTGGGAAGTATCCGGTATCAACTCCACGATACCACTGTTTAAATCGCCGCACTGCGTATCCGTTCCTACAACGGAACCAGCGATGGTTTCCGGGGGAGAAATGGTGATGACATTCGATTCTGTGGTACAACCCTGGCTATCTGTTACCAAAAACTGATACGTGGTATCTGCAGTTATCGAACCATCATTTGGTATATTATAAATAAAAGAGTTTCCGGTAATGTTATTATTGTCCGAAGTATAAGCGGCACCGTTGATGCTCACTTCATAAATATCATAGTTGCCTCCCGAAGTATAACCGTTGCTAATATCGACTTGAATTTGGGCGGGTGGACCCGCACAATCCAGTTCTTGAATGATGGAAGCATTGGCCATGACCTGAGGCTCAATGGTCCGTGTTAGGGTATCCCTACAATCATTGGCATCCACAACTTCTATGGTATAGGTGCCGGGTGTAAGCCCGGAGAACGTATTGCTCGCTCCAAGAGGACCACCATTGATTCGATATTGGTAAGGTGCCGCACCAAGTGCTGCGTTGACCACGAGAGTGGCTGCCGTAAAATTGTCATAACACAAATCCGAAGCACCAGTATCCAAGGTCAACGTAGGTACATCCAAACTTGTCAATGTAAAACTATCTGTTACGGTACATCCATTGGCATCTGTAACACTCACTTGATATAGACCATCCTGGGAAAGGTTTGAGAATAAACTTCCGTTTTTGGGTCCTCGCGTGGTTCCATCTGGCTGTTCCAGAGTGTAGCGGTTACCGCCCCAACCTCCAACGGTGTTTACTCGAACTGCTCCGATGTTTCCATTTTGACAGCTCATTGCGGTCACATCCAAACTAGAAATGGCAAAAGCGGTAGCCGGCTCCTCAATGACCAAAGTTGCCGTATCCGTACAATTGGTATCTTCATCAGTAACTGAGATAGTATAGTTTCCGGCTGACAGGCCCGTTAGTGGAATAATGCTTGCCGTTTGACCCGTAAAAAGGGGACCGCCATCAATACTGTAGCTATAGGTGGTGTTGAAACCGTCCACCAAATAGCGTCCCTCGCCATCTGAATCTCCAACACAGGTTACCACACGGGTTTGCTGGGCCTGGACTCCAATGGAACTAATATCCGTAATGGCAAAATTTTCGTCATAAGAACAACCTTCAGCATCCGTTACGCGAAACGTATACGTACCAAGTCCTAAAGCGGCAAAACTATTATTGGTGCCATTATTTACGGCACTTCCTGCAGGAGCCACAATTTCGTAAGTATAAGGTGCCGTTCCATCAGTCACGGTTACATCTATGGTGGCCGTTGTTGTTGCACAATTCAAACTGGAAATGGCAAAATCCAAGTCCGTTGGTTTATTCAAGGAATTAAAAACAATATCTGGAAGTGGCTGTACACAGCCATTGGCATCCCTGATCAGGGGAGTGTAGGTTCCCACTCCTAAATTGGGAAAGACCGGATTGGTGCCAAAACCAGAACCTATACTGAATTCATAAGGTGCAGTTCCTCCGGAAACCCCGGAAATCGTTATTTGACCTCCTGTCTCGTTTAAACATGTTGGAACAGAATCAGGATTTGCAGTAGCCGATATATTCGAAGGTGTCCCTACGGTAGCAGACTGTGGTGCTGTGGTGCAACTAAATGAATCCTGTTCATATCGCAATACGATATCATATGTCCCTGGGGCAAGATTTGAGAACACATTACTGATTTGATAAGTAGCTCCATTATCCATACTGTATTGGATTTCATACCCAAATCCGTTTACAATATTGACCGTGATCCGTCCATTATTGGAGCCGCCACAATTCGCATCCTCCTCGGTAATTGTAAAGGTTGGGGGTGGAATATCAGGAACGTCCACGGAGGCACTTCGTTGACATCCATTGGCATCTTCCACGAGAATTGCGTAGGTTGCTGGGGTGGTAACGGCGAAAGAGGTAGTTCCAGTGTATGTGGCTCCAAAAGGTCCTCCATCCACACTGAAACGGTACGGCGCTGTACCCCCGGAAGTCGTAATATCGACATCTATTGACGTTGCCCCGCAACCAAAGCTGTCAGAGGCTGTGGCAGAAACATCCAAAGGACTAATACCGCTACCAATTTCAATCACATCTCCATTAATATCTGTGGTTATTGTTTCAGAACAGTCATTGGTCTCTACGCGTATGCTGTAAATTCCGGAACCAACGTTTGCGAAAGTATAGCTATCTGATGCGTCAGGACCGAAAGTATCCACCGTGACCCCATTTTTGATAAGTCGATAGGTATAAAATCCAGGGACACCCGAAACTTGAACATCAATACTTCCCAATTCCCCGCTACATAAAATATCATTGGCGGTAACATCTACATTAATATTTAGGTCTTGAACTGTAACCGAATTGGAAGGGAACACACAAGCACTGGAAGAAACATTTTTTAAACGCGCAAAAACTCGATAATCCCCAGGAGCTGTAATATCGAAAAATGGGTCGTCCTGATAGGGCCCTCCCGGACTGTTCAAACTGTATTCATATCCTGCTGGAACATTGGTCACCTCTACTCTACCCGGATTTCCGCAAATAATATCTTCGTGTATCAGTTGAGGGTCCAAAGGATTGGATGTCGCTTTAAAATAAAAATATTGGCCCGAGTCCACACGCACCCTAAATTCCCCTGCTACGGAAAGGTTAAAAGTAGGTGCTGTTCCAACCGTATTCCAAGTACAAGAAGCATTGATAGTGGGACAATCATCAATTACCGTAGGGGCACAGGTATTGGGATCCAATTGTTGCCACTCATAGCTGCCACCAGTTTGGGACAAACTTATGGTCCTGACATCGCTGGTACCACAGAGGAAAAATTTTCCCAAAGTACTACCGTCATTGGGACATACAACTTCTTCATCTGCACCCTGCACTATGGTCATGAACATAGCGCTATTGAGCACGCTGCCGGTAGTTATCTTTTCTTCTTTTTTCTGGCTTTTAGAAGCTATACTTTCTACTTCAGTTGTGGATTCTGAGAGTATAGCGACCGTTTTGGAGAAAATACCATTAACACCAGTGTCAGCAATTACCGTGGTTCCATATATTGAGGCTGATATGAATAACACGGCATATATGTAATGCCTTGTTTTTCGAGGAAACATAGGTTAAGTCTTGTTATGACTAGAACATTCAGATTTGGGGTCCAACTATTCTACAATTGTAATTATCTAAACTTATAATAAATTATTTGCCTTTCGACCTTAATTAGCCGTATTTTGTCTAAACTATTCTTCTTTTCAACGTAAAATTATGAAAAAAAGTGCGCTGATTCCTTATTTTTTCGTTGTAATGCTCAGTGTGTCCTGCGCCCAAAGTATTGACAAACGTATCAATCTTCCTGAAAAAGACCTCTTCACTTTAGAACCTGTAGTGGAAAAAATACAGAATCCTTGGGGAATGGCCTTTCTTCCTGATGGTGGTATTTTGGTCACGGAAAAGTCGGGAAAACTGCTTTTGTTCCAGGCTGGAAAAACAACGGAAATTCAAAATCTTCCAGAAATTTATGTAAAGGGACAAGGTGGCTTGATGGATGTTGAGCTACATCCTAATTATAAAGAAAATGGTTGGATCTATTTGTCCTTCGCTTCCAATAAGGGAGAGGGGACCGGAGGAAACACGGCAATTATGCGGGCTAAGTTGAACGGGAACCGATTGGTAAATAACCAACTGCTCTACAAAGGAACGCCCAATACCACCAAAGGACAACATTTTGGGTCGAGACTTGAATTTGACAATGAGGGCAACCTCTATTTTTCTATCGGCGATAGGGCCAATCGAGATGTAAACCCACAAGATGTCACCCGGGATGGTGGCAAAATATATAGAATTAAAGACGATGGGAGAATTCCATCGGACAATCCATTTGTGAATCAAAAAGGAGCAAAAACTGCCATATTCAGTTATGGGCATCGAAATCCACAGGGCTTGGCAAAACATCCTGGAACAGGCAAGATTTGGGAACACGAACATGGCCCTAGGGGTGGTGACGAAATCAACATCATCCAGAAAGGCAAGAATTACGGTTGGCCGGTGATCACCTACGGTATTAATTACGGCGGAACAAAAATAACGGATGAAACCTCCAAACCAGGCATGGAACAACCCCTTCACCAATGGACCCCTTCCATTGCGCCCTGCGGGATGACCTTTGTCACTTCAAAAAGATATCCTGAATGGAAAAACAATTTATTGGTAGGCTCTTTGGTCTTTCAATACTTGGAACGCTTGGTCATCGAAAACAATAAGGTGGTGTATCGCGAAAAACTCTTGGAAAATGCGGGAAGATTAAGAAATGTAAAACAGGCGCCCGATGGATACATTTATGTAGGCATTGAAGGCAAAGGAATTTTTAGGTTGGAACCCAAGAAAAAAGCCTAATTCAATAGTCTAAATGTTTTTAGAGCTTTTTTTGATACTGATTTTCGAGTATCCGCTGCCAGAACCCTCAAATGAGGTTGTATCCATGCTTTCAATTCTTTGTCGTCCTTAGACCACTTTCCCAAAGTTTCCATAGTCTGGTGCAAAACAATCCAGTCCGACTCGGTAATCAGATTCTCTTTTAAGATTTGTTTTGCTTTGGTTTTCTGATTTTCGGTTAAATCGGTTTCAAGCATCAAAAACAATTGGGCCAAGGTCCACTTTGTCGAAGCCTGTCCAATTTGGGCAATATCATCTAAAAACCTGTCGATATAAGGTACCATTAAAGGAGAATTGACCGCACAAATTCGTTTCATCCCGTTCGATACCCTTAGACGGACCACTTCATCTTTACTAAAGTAACAATTAAAAAACTCGTCGAATCGAGCAGGTTCGCGAAGTACTTCTTCTACGATTTCAACCGTATTGCCCAGGGAATTGGGATGTCCGCCTGCTAATCGCTCCTCAAACTTCATAACGGCCTCAAGGCTTCCATCGCCTTTTTTACGGAACCGTATTCGATAAGGACTTTTTCTGCTTCCTCATAATCCAATCCCAACGCTTCAACCAAGTAGCGCGTGCCCCTATCCACCAGTTTGGTATTGCTCAGTTGCATATTCACCATTTTGTTGCCTTTTACGCGACCAATTCGAATCATGAGTGCCGTTGAAATCATATTGAGAACCATTTTCTGACTGGTTCCGCTTTTCATCCGAGTACTTCCTGTAACAAACTCCGGACCTACCACCACTTCAATGGCAATGTCACTTTCTAGAGCAAGGGGTGAACCAGGGTTATTTGTGATTCCAGCGGTGAGAATATTTCTTTTTTTGGCATCTCGTATCCCTCCTAAAACATAAGGAGTTGTACCAGATGCTGCAATCCCAACCAAGACATCATTTTTGTTGATTTCAAATTCGCCAAGGTCGTTCCAAGCTTGTTGTGTATCATCTTCGGCAAATTCTACTGCTTTTCTTATTGCTCCATCCCCTCCCGCAATTAAACCAATGACCCGATCATGGGGCATGCCAAATGTAGGCGGTATCTCAGATGCATCCAGTATGCCCAACCTTCCACTTGTACCTGCTCCTATGTAGAACAAACGCCCTCCTTTTTCAAATCTTGAGGTAGTTTCGTCCACCAGTCTTGCTATTTTGGGAAGTACTTGGGCCACTGCATCGGCCACTTTTTTGTCTTCGTTGTTAATGCTGGAGACAATATCCACTGTATCCATTTCCTCCAATTCATCATAGTGGGAGGGTTCTTCGGTTATTTTAATGTGCTTTTCGTTCACAATCACAATACTTGCAGGTTCATCGTTTTAAAGGCATCCAATTTTATATCCCAAGGTTCCAATTCGGTAATCAGAACATCAATTTCCTCAACACCACAAATTTTATACCGTTGTAAAGACCCTATTTTTTCAGAAATACATGGAGAAACCACCTTTCTGGAACTGTGGATCATAGCTTTTTTCATCTGTACAATCTCCCAATCAAACTCGGTCAATCCTTCCAAGGGATGTATGGAATTGGTGCCCAAAAAACAAATATCCACTTTTATTTCAGATAACATGTTAATAGCGCTCCCTCCTATCGTTATTTGTGAGTCTTTAGAAAGCCGGCCACCTATAAAAATGACTTCTATGTTGGTTTTTGTCAATAGCTGTACCGCGATGGGCAAGCTTGGCGTAAAACAGGTAAGTTTCATTTTGGTTGGAAGTCTTCGCGCCAACTCAAGATTGGTTGTTCCTCCACTCAGCAGAATGACCTGTCCTTCTTTTAGCAAAGTGATGGCCTTTTCAGCTATCTGTGATTTTTTTTCCAAGGAGTACACCTTTTTACCAACGGGACTATAGGTATTGAAACCCAACGATACCGCACCGCCATGCACTTTTTTCAACTGCTCGGAACGGTGTAATTCCTTAATATCCCTTCTGACGGTATCTACGGAGACTTTCAACAAATCTGCAATATCGGTAAGCAATACCTTATTGTGAATCCTCACTTCATTAAGAATGAATTGGTGTCTTTCTTCCTTTAGCATACGGAGCGCAAAGTTAAATAAATCTTAAAGTGATATTTAATTACAGCAAAATACGGCAAAACTGACAGAAAAATAATCAAAAATCGACAAATACGGCATTTTATCATACTATTTGCTGTTTTTTGCCTACATTTGAATAGGACTATTCTATTTTTTGCAAGAACACTATACGAGCATTTTATGGATTCCAATCTGAAGGAAGCGCGAAAATTTGAAAAAATACGTACGATTATACAAGAAGATTCCAACCAGGCATCTCTCTTCGTGGCCAATGAAATAGCAGGTTTAATTCAGCAGAAGCAAAAAGATGGAAAAAAAGCGGTAATCGGTCTGGCCACAGGATCTACTCCCACCAAGGTGTATGAATACTTGGTCCAATTTCATAACGAAGGTCGACTGAGTTTTTCCAATGTCATCACCTTTAATTTGGACGAATACTACCCCATGGAACCCGATTCCATTCATAGCTATGTCCGCTTTATGAACGAACATCTTTTTGACCACATCGATATCAAGCGTGAAAATGTGCATATTCCCGATGGCAACCTTTCCTCTGAAGATATTCGGGAATACTGTTTGGCCTACGAAAAAAAAGTCGAGAATGTGACGGGCATCGATATACAGCTTTTAGGTATTGGTCGCACGGGACACATCGGATTCAATGAGCCCGGTTCATCTTTGAACAGTAAAACGCGATTGATTCGACTTGACCGCGTGACCAGACTCGATGCGGCGAGCGATTTTTTTGGTCAGGAAAATGTTCCCAAACGAGCCATAACCATGGGAGTGGGAACCATATTGTCCGCCAAGAAAATAATTCTAATGGCATGGGGCGAGGGAAAAGCCGATGTCATCCAACAAGCCGTGGAAGGCCCCATAAAAGAATCTATTCCCGCCACTTTCCTGCAGCATCACGGTAATTGTGATTTTGTGTTGGACGGAGCTTCAGCATCAAAGCTTACCCGGATAAAGACACCGTGGTTGGTGGAAGAATGCGCTTGGAACGACCATCTTATCAAAAGTGCCACCATATGGCTTTCGGAACGCTTGCAGAAGGCGATTCTAAAGCTTACCAATGAAGATTACAATGAATACGGAATGGGAAATCTGGTCGCTGAAATCGGTTCGGCCGAACAGATTAACCTGAAAGTATTCAATGAACTTCAACGGACCATCACGGGATGGCCAGGTGGAAAACCTAATGCCGATGATGGTCAGCGCCCAGAAAGGGCCAATCCCCATCCTAAAACTTCACTGATTTTTAGCCCACATCCTGATGACGACGTCATTTCTATGGGGGGCACCCTATTGCGTTTGGTGGACCAAGGACACGATGTTCATATCGCTTATCAAACATCCGGAAATATTGCAGTTTTTGATGACGAGGTAATCCGGTTTTTGGATTTTGCCACAGCGGTACAACAAGAAAATAAAGGATTGAAGAAAAAATTCAAAGAGGTACGACAGTTTTTGGCTTTTAAAAAACCAGGGCAGATAGACAGCGAAGAAATTCAAGAATTTAAAGGGTTGATACGTCGCGGCGAGGCCCTTGCCGCATGTCGTTATTGTGGAATACCCGAAAAAAATGCCCATTTCTTGAACCTTCCGTTCTATGAAACCGGTACCGTAAAAAAGAAACCATTTTCCCAGGAGGACATCCGGATAACTTATGACTTATTGAACAAATTAAGGCCTGAACAGATATTTGCTGCGGGCGACCTATCCGACCCACATGGCACACATCGGGTATGCCTAGAAGTAATATTCAAAGCAATAGAACTTGCGGTAAAACATAGAAAGGATTGGATAAACAATTGCTATGTGTGGTTGTATCGGGGTGCTTGGCAGGAATGGGAGGTAGCGGATATGGAAATGGCCGTGCCCATTGGTCCCAAGGACATGGCCCGAAAGATAAATGCAATCTTTAAACATCAGTCCCAAAAGGACAGTGCCATGTTTCCCGGCAATGATGAAAGGGAGTTTTGGCAACGGGCCGAACAGCGGAACAAGGAGACCGCAAACCGTTACAACGCTTTGGGAATGGCCGAATATGAGGCCATGGAAGGATTTGTACGGTATCACTTTAATATTAACTAAAAACTAACTTCTGTATGCGAAAACTGTATGATTATTTGAAAATCGAGTTCCCGCTTGCCGTATTGCTTTGCTTTCTTACCTCTTCTTCGATATGGGGACAAAGCCAATACACGTTCAATGGAACCGTTACAGAGAGCGGGACGAACTTACCGTTATCAGGCGCCTCTGTTTTTATCGAAGGAACTTCCTTCGGGACCATATCAGATTTTGACGGGAATTACAGCTTTACCGCTACCCTCGAATCTGGTTCATTTACATTAGGTGTAAGTTCTTTGGGCTTTACCACACAGAATTTGAACATTGATTTGGGCTCCTCCTTAACTGTGGTCACCGATGTGGTTCTGGTGGAGGATTTACTTAGCTTGGACGAAGTAGTTGTCACCGGTAACTCTGTTGGGGTGAACAAACGCACGCTCGGTAATGCGATATCATCGGTAAAATCCGAGGATTTGGTAAACAATGGGGCCATTGCAGTGGATCAAGCCATTTCTGGTAAGATAACCGGGGCCTTGGTACAGCAAAATTCCGGGGATCCCGCTGGCGGAATCAGCATAAGACTTCGGGGACCCAGTACCGTTTTAGGAAATTCAGACCCGCTGTATATCGTGGATGGAATTATTATCAGTAATTCAAGCAACAGCAATGACCTGGTAGACCTCGGAGGCACCTCCCAAAATCGTCTGGTGGATTTAAATCCCAACGACATCGAACGTATCGAAATCATCAAAGGTGCGGCGGCAGCGGCCATTTACGGTTCAAGGGCAAGTAACGGAGTGGTTCAAATCTTTACGAAAAAAGGAAGGACCGGTGACCCTAAGTTCAGTTTTTCCACAAACGTGCGGGTAAATGAACTACGAAAAGAAATTGATTATAATACGGTTCCTTTGGCTTGGGCCGATCCTTTTGACCGTACAGATTTTGAAACGGTCCCTGTTGAGCGCTTCAATTATCAAGATGAGTTTTTTGAATCCGGTTTTGGTGTGGAAAACTTCCTCTCCGTCAATGGCGGCAATGAAAAGACGTCCTATTATATTTCAGGATCATTTTTGGACAATGAGGGAATAATCAAGAACACGGATTTTCAACGTGTGGGTTTCAAGACCAACATTACACAAAAAGCATGGGACTGGCTGGAAATCAATGCAGGACTTAACTATACGCGAAGTGTCAGTAATGATGTTCCAAATGGAGGTATCAATGCGGCTTATGGTGCCATTACCGGCTTTGTCTTTAGCGATAATTCCATCAATCCGAATCCAGATGAATCGGGTGTATATCCTGTGACCTCCTTACTCGTTCCCAGGACCAATCCTCTGGAAGCCGTAGATCGCTTTGATTTTGGTCAAAAAGTCAATCGCTTCATTACCAGTATTGGTCTGAATGCAAAGATTACAGATAAACTGAGTGCCAACTATCTATTGGGGCTTGACTTTTTCAATCAATCCGCCACCGCATTTATACCCATTAACAATACCTCCCCAAATGGCGATGGTTTTGCAAGAAGGGCGGATATCAACAATTTTCAATACAATAGTGATTTGAATCTGACCTATCAAACACCCGTTACGGAAAATATTGAGTCCACTACCACCTTAGGGGGATCATGGCAGTATGAAGAATTTGATAGGGTCGGCATTGAGGCCGACGGGCTGGCACCAGTGGTTGAAGTGGCGAGCGACGGTGGTATACTTGCCCAAGGAGAAACCCGTTCCCAAATTTCGTATTGGGGTTCTTTTTTACAGCAGTCCTTTAGTTTCAAGGATAGGTTGTATCTCAATGGAGCCATTCGCTTGGATGGCGCATCTACGTTTGGGGAAGATGAACGGAACCAATTATATGCCAAGGCTAGTATCTCTTATATCATATCTGAGGAGGACTTTTGGGAAAATACGTTCGGGGATGTCTTTAATACCTTTAAACTAAGAGGATCCTGGGGACAAGCTGGAAATTTAACAGCGTTATCCGCTTTTCAAAGATTTACCGTGTTTTCTCCATTTTCGATAAATGGTGCTCCAAGTTTAGTGCCCGCAGGGGATAACATTTTGGAAAGGGATCCAGAACAGGGTGATCCCAATATTGCGCCGGAAAGACAAGAGGAAATCGAATTTGGTTTTGATGCGGGACTGTTGAACAATCGCATCGGTATCGAATTCACCTATTACAAACAGGATGTTACCGATTTGCTCCTGCCCCGTGAACTCTCCCCTTCCACAGGATTTGGTTCTCGTATAGAAAATGTGGGAGACTTGGAAAATGAAGGTATTGAAATCCTTCTTCGCGGCGCCCCTATCAAAACTGAGGATTTTACTTGGGATGTGACAGCCACTTTTTCCCAAAATGAGAATGTGGTGACCCGGGTTGCCGGAGGTGGCCAGTTCGCATTGGATGGTAGCTTCTCCACTAGTTTTGTTATAGAAGGGGAACCATTGGGCGTTTTCTTTAGACAGTTTTACGCCAGGGACGCCGACGGTAGCATTTCATTGGATGAAGATGGTTTTCCATTTGCAGGAACTACGGAAGATGGGGCGAGTTCTAAGGTTATTGGAGACCCCAATCCGGATTGGTTCGGCTCTTTGATAAACGAATTCGCGTACAAGAACTTTAAATTGAGGATTCAATTGGATGCCGTACAGGGATTTGATGTGTTCAACTGGAACCGAAGGCTATTGGACAACGTGATTTTTGGCGGGGGATTCAATGTGGGGCAAGAACTTCTGGGTAATCGCCCTAAAGGATTTGGAGGAGCCCAGGCAGGTATCTTTGAAGAATTTGTGGAAGACGGTTCCTTTGTGAAACTAAGGGAGTTAGCACTGAGTTATGATTTTAGACCTCCAATAAAGGGAATTGAAAACGTACAACTGAGTCTGGTAGGCCGAAATCTGATTTCCTGGGATGATTATTCGGGATGGGATCCCGAAATCAACACCGCGGGACAAAGCAATGGCGTTCGAGGGTTCGACTTTGCAGGGGTCCCGATTCCAAGAACCTATCAGTTAGGAGTGAATGTAAGTTTCTAATCAAAAAACAAGTACGATGAAAAAATCAATTTTATACGTTAGCATTTTAGTTTCACTTACGTTAGGACTTCTCTCTTGTGAAACTGATTTTGACAACCCGAATGCTGCCACGGAAGACCAAGTCTTTTCTTCAAGAGAAGGAATTTTTGCTGCAGCGGTCGGATTGCAACAATTGTATTCGACCACGGGTATCCGATGGATTGTGGAAACACCTGCCATTACCACTCGGGAAGGAGGCATAACCACCACATTCCAGAACATGATTGAACTTGAGGATGGAGGAACCACGTTGCCCAATTTTAATTCCAATGTCCAAGGACTCTGGTCAACCATGCTGCGGGTCATTAAACTAGCAGAGGATATTGAAAGTAATGCTGCCAATATAGAACTGGAAGCAGGGACCCAAAGCGGATTGATAGCCCATGCCAAGCTATTCAAAGCTTTGGCTATAGGAAGCTTGGCCCAAAACTACGAACAAGTCATCGTTGAGACCAGCAATAACAACGATGCCACATTTGTGACCCGAATCCAAGGATTTCAAACGGCAATCACGCTGCTCTCCGAAGCGGCGACCCAATTGTCCGGGACAGCGGCTTCGATGGAGTTCATAGATGGGGTCATTTTGGGAAATATTGATTTGGAAAATACCATTGCGGCGTACACGGCACGCTACAATTTGTTTGCAGGCAATTATGAAGCTGCAATTTCAGCGGCAAATGCGGTGGATTTGACCTCAACGTCCATTTTTGCCTACGACACCCAAAATCAAAATCCGATTTGGGCAAGAATCATTCAAAATGATGCTCCTAATTTTAAACCGAGGGATAATTTTGGATTGCCCCCTAGTTTTGTTTTTGACCCTGCGGACGGACGCTTGGCATTCTACCTGGTTCCTTTGGATGAAACGAATCAAAACGGATTGCCCATTGAAGATGTTTCGGGTTTCTTCAATGAAATAACAGAACCAATCCCGGTTTACCTCCCGGATGAGATGAACCTAATTATTGCCGAAGCCAATCTCAGGTTGGGAAGCCCCAATCTGGCAGCTGCGACCACAGCACTCAATGAAGTATTGACGGATACAGATGACCCTTTTGATGTTAATGCCAATGTGGCCGCCTATTCGGGCGACAATACCGTGGATGCCTTGCTCAATGAAGTATACCGAAACAGAAGGGCAGAACTCCTCTTTACGGGAATGAGCCTGGAGGACAGTAGGAGATTTGGAAGACCGGAGCCCAGCGGTGCCGCTATGAACTTTGCGGAAGAACGAAACCGGAATTTCTATCCCTATCCTGATCTGGAAAGGAATAGTAATCCGAATACACCGGATGATCCATCTATTTAAAACGTAATTTTTGAGTTTGTTAGTTTTAAGTTAATCAAGCTGAAAAGGCCTACTTTTAATCTTCAGGTAGGTCTTTTTTATTCGTATGCGATTTATTCCTTGTTCATTTTTATTAACTATCCTGTTGGCTTCCTGTTCCTCAAGTAGGTATTTGGGGCCTTCCCCTGAAGCGGAGTTTAGGGGGGTCTGGATCGCCACAGTGGTGAATATTGATTGGCCCAAAAATGCAGACGACAACGTAACCAAACAAAAGAAAGATTTCATTGACCTTCTTGAATTCTATCAAAATTTGAATTTCAATGCCGTTATTGTACAAGTCCGAACGGCTGGAGATGCCTTTTATCCCACAGAGTTGGCGCCGTGGTCAAAATATCTTACGGGAAAACAAGGAAGGGCACCTGCAGATTCCAAAGACCCATTGAAATGGATGATAGAAGAAACACATATCCGTGATATGGAGTTCCACGCTTGGTTAAATCCCTATCGCGCTACCTTTGATTTAGATACTTTGGGGCTAGATACTTCCCACGATTTTTTCCTGCATCGGGATTGGATGGTCCGCTATGGGAAAAAATTCTACTACAATCCAGGATTACCCCAGGTCCGAAACAAATTTTCCAAAGTAGTCCAGGAACTGGTAGAAAACTACGACATCGACGCCATTCATTTCGACGATTATTTTTACCCCTATAAAATCAAAGGAGAGACCTTTACCGATTCCCTGGATTTTCAAACCTATGGGTTACCTGAACAAAGCCTTGCAGATTGGCGGAGAAGCAATGTGGATTCTTTGGTGGCCCATGTGCACCGTACAATAAAAAAAAGAAAGCCTTGGGTACAGTTTGGAATCAGTCCATTTGGAGTATGGAGAAATAAAAGTAAGGACTCTTTGGGATCTGATACCCAAGCGGGGCAGACCACCTATGATGACCTGTATGCCAATCCACTTCTTTGGGCGGAAAAAGGATGGGTAGATTATTTGGCGCCGCAAGCATATTGGAGTATGGATTATCCTCCAGCCTCTTACCGCAATGTTGCCACATGGTGGGCTTCGCAAAAGATTTCAACAAAAATATATTTGGGGAACGGTGCTTACAAAATCAAAAATAATGCGGACAATGCTTGGAACCGGAAAAATGAAATCCCCGAACAGCTTCAATTTACAAGAGGGACCCCCGAACTCGATGGAAATATCTTTTTTAGTGCAAAGTCGTTAAAAGGCCAACATGAAAAAGTGGTCAAGAAGATAAAAAAATGCTACGCATCACCGGTGATTAATCCAACTTTGAAAACCAGTCAAAATCGTATCCTTGCCCCGGTAAAAATAAATTCCAAGACGGTATCACAGGACACACTGGAAATAAAACTGGCGCATTTTGACAGTATTCCAAGGTATCTGTTGTACTATTCAGAAGCGAACAAAAGCAGCGGAGATAAAATCCTATTTAAAAAAAGTTATCTTTCCGCAGGACAGGAAAACATCCATGACAAAATTGCAATCTCGGGAAGGTTGAAAAGAAAGACCATACAAATTCTTGTTCAAGATATTTATGGTAACAAGACACCTTCTTTAATGCTCAATCCAAAACAGTTATAATGAAAGATATGCTGGTTCGACTTATGGATTTACCGGATGTAACTTCCGATGTAGAACGGCTCCGTACCACTGAAAATATCGTTTTCAGAAAACCGATTGCCGCGGAAAAGCATATCCTTGTCAATTGGGTCACCAAAGCCTTCAGTGCCAACTGGGGCGATGAAATGGATGTTGCTTTCAACCGTATTCCCGTTAGCTGTTTTATTGCACAACGGAATCAGGATATTTTAGGTTTTGCCTGTTTTGAATGTTCTGCGAGGAATTTTTTTGGCCCTACGGGTGTGCTTTCTTCTGAACGGGGCAAAGGCTTGGGCAAAGTACTCTTGGTAAAAGCTCTGGATGCATTAAAGGAAATGGGATATGCCTATGCAATAATTGGTGGTGTCGGACCCATCGAATACTATGAAAAAACGGTCCACGCCAAAGTGATTGAAGGTTCAGGAAAGAGTATCTACGAAAATCTCCTAAAGCGGAATACATGAGGGTAGTTGAAAAAGATACCCGAGCATGGGCCTGGATTCCGTCCCTATACTTTACCCAAGGCATTCCTTACGTTATTGTGGTTACCGTTTCGGTCATCATGTATAAACGTCTTGGAATTGGTAATGCGGATATAGGTTTGTATACCAGCTGGTTATATCTACCATGGGTCATAAAACCGTTATGGAGTCCATTAGTGGACTTGAAGGGAACCAAAAGAAAATGGTTTTTAAGTATGCAGTTATTGGTGGCCCTTTCCTTTTTGGGGATTGGCTTTTTCCTTCCTACCACTGCATTTTTTACCATTACCCTTGCTTTTTTCTGGATGTCCGCTTTTGCATCGGCCACAAATGATATCGCATCAGACGGATATTACATGATAGGCCTCAGTCAAAAAAAACAATCTTTTTTTATTGGCCTAAGAAGTACTTTTTATAGATTGGCCATGGTCACGGCACAAGGTTTGTTGGTTGTTTTTGCCGGCTTTTTGGAGGGGGAATATGGCGATAATACCAAGGCATGGTCCATTACGATGACCTGTACTGCTGGACTCATGTTTGTATTGACCTTATTGAATTTCTTTGTAGCTCCAAAATTTGAGGGATCGGAGACGTCAGAACACGGGAAACCAACCAGTTTTTCCGAAGTGTTCCTTACTTTCTTCCAGAAAAAACAGATTGGAATCGCTATTTTATTCATACTACTGTACAGACTTGGGGAATCCCAACTGGTCAAAATGACCTCACCTTTTCTTTTGGACGAACTACAGGTAGGGGGGCTCAGCTTTAGTACCGAAGCAGTTGGAACCATTTATGGTACCGTTGGAATCATTATGCTATCCCTGGGAGGAATTACAGGAGGTATTTTGATTTCTAGGGACGGTCTTAAAAAGTGGATGCTCCCTATGCTATTGGCACTTAATTTACCGAATGCACTGTATGCAATATTGGCATTTACGCAAACGCAAAATATAATCGCTGTGGTCGGTACGGTCGTCGTGGAACAGTTCGGTTATGGCTTTGGGTTCGCTGCTTTTTTAATATTTCTTATTTATATAGCCGAGGGTGTATCAAAAACGTCTCATTATGCGATTGCCACGGGTTTCATGGCCCTTGGAATGATGCTACCGGGAATGTTGAGCGGCTACATCCAAGAGTGGTTGGGCTATTCGGGCTTTTTTACTTGGGTGGTCTTCGCCGCGTTACCCGCATTTTTATTGCTTCCATTTTTGGAGTATCCGCCGGAATATGGCAAAAAAACCACTGACACCAATGAATAACGATTCAGGAATTGACTTGGGCAATGCCGATGAATTTACAGTAGCACAAAAGGTGGGGCAACTGTTTATGTTGGCCGTTTTTATCAACGATTCTGATGAAGAGGTAGAAAAAGTGGAAAGGATAATTACCGAAAAGCATGTCGGGGCTCTTTGTTTTTTTCATAGCAGAGCCAGCACTGCAACCAACTTTGAAGGTAAAAAAAAGGTACTCTTTAATGAAAATAGCTACGAACGACTCAAAACCTTGGTCAAAAAATACCAAGAAGCAGCAAATACGCCTTTACTTATCGCCATAGATGCAGAATGGGGACTGGCCATGCGTATAGAAAACACACCCCGATATCCCTATGCCTTGACCCTTGGCGCACTAAGGCATAAGGAGGACCTGATTTACGAGGTCGGTCGAAAAATAGGTATGGACTGTCTCCAAGCTGGCATACACTGGAACCTGGCTCCTGTGGTAGACATCAACAGCAATTTGGAAAACCCAGTAATTGGATACCGTTCCTTTGGGGATGACAAAAAACAGGTGACCCAAAAAGCCAAAGCCTACCTTAAGGGAATGCGAGATGTAGGGATCTTAAACTGCTTGAAACACTTTCCGGGGCATGGCGATACCAAAACCGACTCCCATTTGGCGCTACCAGTCATTGATAAGTCAGAAAGAGAACTCCTAAAAAATGAATGTTATCCTTTCGAAAAGCTCTTGCCCGAACATATAGATTCCATAATGATCGGACATTTGGCATTGCCCCAAGTAGACGATTCGGAAAAACCTGCCACCTTGTCCAAGAAGGTCATCACCGAAATACTGCGCAATCGGTTGGGTTTTGAAGGTGTAATTATCTCTGATGCCCTCAACATGCACGCTGTATCGAAGCGTTTTCCGGAAAAGGGAGATTTGGAATTGGAGGCATTTAGGGCAGGAATGGACATGTTTTGTTTTTCTGAACATCCTGAGGAGGCCATCGAAAAAATCATTTTACAAAAAGATGATATGCGTATCCAAACCAGTTTCGAACGCGTTTGGAAATTAAAACAGAAAACCTTTAAACTATCGGATTCAGAAAATGATAAGATGTTGTCCACAGAGCAGCTCAATCTGGAAATAGCAAAAAACTGTATCACTGAACTTTTTGGGGACGCCCATAAGAAGCTAGTAAACAACCCTTACGAGAATGCCTTAAATCTGATAATAGGGAATCCAAAAACAAATTTGTTTTCCACAAATTTGGAGGAAATTCTGGGAATCGAAACCCATACACTCGCCCCTCCCTCCTTGGAACTGGTTCAAAATAGGTCCAAAAACAAAAATCACATTGTTATCGCCTTATTTCCTCCTTCTGTTAAGCCCCAAAATATTTTTAGATTTGATTCCGCACTACTGAACGCATTAAATGATTTGCTCAATTTGGGCAATTGCTCGGTATACCTGTTTGGAAACCCGCTTGTCCTAAATCTGTTACCATGGAACAGGGCAAACGCCTATGTACTGGTTTATCAAGATTTTCCCGAATTCCAGAAAATAGCATACCAACACTTCACGGGCAAAATCCCTGCCCTTGGAAGACTTCCCGTCCAATTAAAAATGAATCATCATGAAATCTGAAATTATTTCCTCTTGGAAAAAAAATGCCAAGGAATGGACAGAAACCATTCAAAATCATCGCATCCCGTCCCGTAAGTTCACCAATAAGGCCATACTGGACGCGGTAACCGCATTAAACCCAAAAAAAGTAGCGGATTTCGGTTGTGGAGAAGGTTGGTTGACACGGGAAATGTGCAAACTGGGAATGAACGCGGTTGGATTTGATGCTGTAGAGGAGTTGCTCATCGAAGCTAGAAAATCTGAATGGGGCATTTATCATAAACTCACCTTTGAGGAGATGATTGGAGGAAAAGCAATTCCCGAAGTTCCGTTTGATCTGGCCGTTTTTAATTTTTGCCTTTATGTAAAGGAAAATATGCAAGAGCTATTGGAAAACGCGCTTCAAGTAATTAAATCAAAGGGGCATATTGTCATTCAAACGCTCCATCCTTATTTTTTGATTCAAAACGGGATGCCCTACAAAAGCCAATGGATTTCTGATTCCTGGAAAGGACTTCCTGGTAATTTTACAGATGGTCATTCTTGGTATGCACGAATATTTGAAGATTGGGTCGAAGTCTTCGAAAGAATGGAAAATAGTTCGTTCACCATTAAGGAAATAATCAACAACGAATCGCAGCCCATTTCACTTCTCATCCAAATAAAAAAGCTAAAATGAAGGAATACCGAGTTCTTGGGATGATGTCCGGAACCTCCTTGGATGGTCTGGATATGGCGTATTGTTGTTTTTCCAAAAAAGGGGCACAATGGAATTTTTCAATTGAAGAAACAAGAGCGATTTCCTACGATCCCATTCAAAAAAATAAGTTGAAAAATGCCATACATCTCGGTGACAAAGACCACAAGTCGCTAGATGAGGACTATGGGATTTGGTTGGGACAACAAGCAAGGCACTTTATACTGGAAAAAGACTTGGAGATAGATTTCATCGCCAGTCATGGACATACGTCACACCATCGCCCGGAAGAGGGGTTCACGTTTCAGCTTGGAGCTGGCCAATTGCTTGCTGATACCGCGGGTAAAAAAGTAATCTGTGATTTTCGGACTAAGGATGTACAGTTGGGGGGACAGGGAGCCCCTTTGGTCCCGATTGGGGACCAGCTTTTGTTTCAAGCGTTCGACTTTTGCCTCAATTTAGGTGGAATTAGCAACGTTTCCTTCGAAAAAGAGGGGAAGCGAATTGCCCTGGATATTGGAATGGCCAACATGCCCCTTAACTACATCACCCAAAAGATAGCCCTTGAGTATGACGAGGGAGGACAATTGGCCCGAAGTGGAAAGTGTATTCCTGAACTTGAAAATGCGTTGGATAGCTTAGCGTATTATCGGCTTCCCCATCCAAAATCCACAGGGTATGAGTGGTTTCTTGGGGAGGTGGTCCCTTTGATAGATAATTCCCAGGCCCGTATCCCAGACTTGCTGTCCACTTTTATCCACCACAACTGTGGACAAATCGCGTTAGAGATAAACAAACATCTTTCCAAACCAAAAAACAAGATGTTCGTGACGGGCGGTGGAGCCTTGAACACATTTTTCATAGAAACCCTACGTCAGAAACTGGGGCCAAAGGTGGAACTCCATATTCCATCCAAAATACTGATTTCCTATAAGGAAGCCCTGGTATTCGCTTTAATGGGGGTGTTATGTGAGGAAAACGAAATCAATATTTTCTCTTCTGTCACGGGCGCAAAGGAGGATAGTTGCAGTGGTGTTATTTTCTATCCAAAACCATAAACAATCATTTTACCGTAGCCAACTTTTTGGACTTTTTGGCCATCCGAAATATAACTACAGAAATAATACCACAAACGGCCAGTCCCATAAATAATGGAAGTACGGTGTCCTCTACAAAACTTCCGATAAAGGTGGCTATTGGGATGGAAATTACAGTAGAAATGAAGCCATTTATCGCTGCTCCAATTCCTGCAATATGCCCTATCGGCTGCATTGCAATGGAACGAAAATTACCCCACATGAATCCCAAACAAAAGAATTGAAGCGAAAGGAAAACAATCAGTATGATCACATTGGGATTACCCGTTCCCCAAAAAAGAAATACAAAGAGAAGGGCCACCAAACAAAAAACCAACAGCGCCATGTAGGATAGCTTCCACATACCATAACGCAAGACCAAGGTACCGTTTGAAAAGGTGGAAAGGCCAATGGAAATAGAGAGACCGGCAAAAATATAGGGGAAGGAGTCCTTCAGGCCATATAAATCCTCAAAAATATGCTGGGAGGCACTCAAATACACCAAAAAAGCACCAGTGATAAAACCAGAGGCCAGGGTAAATGCCACGGTTTCCCGATATCGCATGAATTCTTTTAGGCCGTCCACGAAAACAGTGCTCGAAAAAGGAATTTTGTATTCTGGACGAAGTGTTTCTGGTTGTCTTTTCCAAAACCATAGCCCTACTATCAAAGTGCATATCAATTGAACATAAAAAATAGCCTGCCAATTAGCGATGTCCAAGATAATCTTGCCCAAGGAAGGAGCAATCACGGGGACCAGGATAAAAAAAGCCGTGACAAAAGACATCACCCTTGCCATTAGATTACCATTATAGGTGTCCCTGATTATGGAAATCGCTATACTTCGTGCCACGGAAAGTCCGATACCTTGTAAAATACGCCCTACGATCATCCACTCTAAACTGGGTGCCCAAAGGCATATAAAGCTCGCTATTCCAAAAACTGCCATGCCCAGATATACAACAGGTTTTCGACCATAAGAATCGGAAAGTGGCCCAAAAAATAACTGTCCCACACCCAATCCCAAAAAAATCATGGTTATCAGTTTCTGATTTTGGGTTGGGTCCAAGCTGTTAATCGTTTGACCAATATTCGGAATTGCAGGTAGGAGGGTATCAATGGACAGTGCCACAATGGACATTAGTGCGGCCATCAGTGCCATAAATTCGAAACTTGGTTTCTGGCTTTCTTTTTGCATCTGGCAAAATTAGACAACCCTAGTTGACCAAGTGGTTTTTTTGACCAGTATTTACGTTTTATTAACGTGTTGCGGAATTAAAAATATCACAAAGGAATGTTGCCATGCTTTTTCTTTGGGGTCTGCACTTCTTTTTTCTCCAACATGGCAAAGGCTTTTAACAATTTCCTTCTTGTGTTTTTAGGAAGTATTACCTCATCAATGAAACCTCTTCTGGCAGCTCTATAGGGGTTGGCGAACTTATCGGCATATTCGGCTTCCTTCTCCTTCAATTTGGCTTCAGGATTTTCCGCAGCGGCGATCTCTTTTCGAAAAATGATTTCACTGGCTCCTTTGGCACCCATTACGGCAATCTCCGCAGTTGGCCACGCAAAATTAAAATCGGCACCAATGTGTTTGGAGTTCATTACATCATAAGCCCCGCCATACGCCTTTCGGGTAATTACCGTTACCCGGGGCACAGTAGCCTCACTTAGGGCATACAATAATTTGGCCCCATGGATGATAATACCGTTCCACTCCTGGTCCGTACCGGGGAGAAATCCAGGCACATCCACCAAAACCAATAAAGGAATATTGAACGCGTCACAGAACCGGGTAAATCGAGCTGCTTTTTGAGAGCTACTGACACCTAGTACACCTGCCAAGAACATCGGCTGGTTTGCAATGATACCTATACTCCTACCCCCTAGTCTAGCAAACCCTACAATAATGTTTTCCGCATAATCCTTGTGGATTTCATAGAAGGTGCCATAGTCTATGATCCCATGGATAATCTCGTGCATATCATAAGGTTTGTTGGGATTATCGGGTACTATGCTTGAAAGTTCTTCGCGGATCTCCTCTCCTAACTTGAAAGGTTTGGGTTGTGGTATCTCCTTGTTGCTCTGTGGAAGATAATCCAATAGATTTTTTATGTCATCCAAGCAAGCGGCGTCGTTATTCGAGGTTTTATGGGCAACACCCGATTTGACCGCATGGGTACTTGCCCCACCCAGTTCTTCAGAACTTACTTCTTCATTGGTCACGGTTTTTACAACATTCGGTCCTGTGACAAACATATAACTGGTCTCTTCCACCATAATTATAAAATCGGTCATCGCGGGAGAATACACCGCTCCTCCAGCGCAGGGTCCCATGACTGCCGAAATTTGGGGTATCACCCCAGAAGCTTGGACGTTTCGATAAAAAATATCGGCATAACCTCCTAAAGATTTGACCCCTTCTTGAATTCTGGCACCTCCAGAATCATTCAATCCAATAATTGGAGCTCCCACTTTCATGGCCAAATCCATGACCTTGCAGATTTTCTCAGCGTGGGTTTCGGACAATGCCCCACCAAAAACAGTAAAATCTTGTGCATAAACATATACCAACCTGCCGTTGATGGTACCATAGCCCGTAACTACACCATCTCCAAAGTAAATCTCTTTGTCCATGCCAAAATCTGTAGTTCGATGTGTGACCAAAATCCCCATTTCCTCAAAAGAACCTTCATCCAATAAGTAGTCGATCCGTTCTCTGGCGGTCAATTTTTTCTTCGCATGCTGTTTGGCGATTCGCTTTTCACCTCCTCCTAAATGCGCTTGTTCTATTCTTTTTTGAAGGGTCCGTAATTTGGAATCCATATTATGCTTAATTTGAGGGAAGTTGTACTATTTTTTGGTCTTCAAAGTATATTTTTAGCGCCATCATGGCAGCGACTTCAGCTTCATTGGCACTTTTTGATTTTATAGCTTCTGGTGAATAATGGTTTTTGACAAAGTGGGTATCAAAATCACCCGAGCGAAACGCTTCATGCTCAAAAACAAAGGTACCGAACGGCAAGGTGGTCTGCACACCCTTGATTTTATAGTTTTCAATTGCTTTCAAAATCAATTCTATGGCCTCTTCGCGGGTTTTACCATAGGTAATCAGCTTAGACAGCATGGGATCATAATAAATAGGAACATCCATTCCCTCCTCAAACCCATTATCTACCCGTATTCCTTCCCCTTCCGGCAATCTGTAGGTTTCCAATTGACCCACACTGGGCAAGAAATCGTTCAGGGGATCTTCAGCGTAGACCCTGAGTTCCATGGCGTGGCCTTCAATGGTTATATCACTTTGGCTCAAGGGCAATGCTTCACCGCGTGCAACCTTGATTTGGAACTCTACCAAATCCACTCCGGTTACCATTTCTGTTACAGGATGCTCCACTTGCAAACGCGTATTCATTTCCAAGAAGTAAAAGTTCATATCGGCATCCATCAAAAACTCCACGGTACCTGCCCCTACATAATCACATGCCTTCGCTACTTTAACGGCTGCATCGCCCATAGCATTCCGAAGCGCTGGGGTGAGCAAGGAAGACGGAGCCTCTTCCACAACCTTTTGATGTCTTCGCTGAATGCTGCATTCCCTTTCAAAAAAGTGGAGTACGTTGCCATGGGTGTCCGCCATCACTTGGATTTCGATATGCCTGGGTGATGTTACGTATTTTTCCAAAAAAACAGAACCATCGCCAAAAGCGGATGTGGCTTCACTAATGGCCCGCTCCATTTGGGATTCAAAGCGGGAGGGATCATCAACTACCCGCATTCCTTTTCCTCCACCCCCAGCGGAAGCTTTTATCAAAATTGGGTACCCTATTTCCGAAGCTATCCGTTTGGCCGCTTTCACATCGGTAATGGCTTCGTCAATTCCGGGTACCATGGGAATGTCATAGTCTTTTACGGCCTCTTTCGCCTCCAGCTTGCTTCCCATGATTCGAATTGCCTTTGATTTCGGCCCAATGAAAGTTATGCCATTTTTTTCAACAGCTTCGGCAAAGTCCGCATTCTCACTTAAAAAACCATAGCCTGGGTGAATCCCATCCACCTCCAAAGCTTTGGCAACTTCAATAATTTTCTCACCTACCAGATAGGACTGATTGGAGGGGGCGGCACCGATACAGACCGCCTCGTCGGCAAAGCGGACATGAGGAGCGTTTCTATCCACTTCAGAAAACACCGCAACCGTACGAATCCCCATTTTTTTTGCCGTGCGCATCACCCGCAAAGCAATTTCTCCTCGATTGGCGACCAGTATTTTTTTCATGCGCTTTATTCAAAAGTTAATAAAATCTGTTTTTTCTCAACGGCATCCCCCTGTTTTACAGATATGCTTTTCACGACCCCATCCCTGGGGGAGGCGATACTGTTTTCCATCTTCATGGCCTCCAGAATCAAAAGGGAATCGTTTTCTCTTACTTGTTGTCCTTCTTTGACCGAAATTTCGAGAATAAGTCCTGGCATAGGTGCTTCAATAGATGCAACATTCTTTGTCCCGTTGGTCGCGAATCCCATTTTTTCGATAAGACGGAGCAATGGGGTCTTTATAGCGGTTTTGTATTCAGTTCCATTCACCTTAACGGTATACTGAAGTCCTTTGAAATCACCTGCCAAAATCTCGATATGGAACGACTTTCCATCCTTTAACAAATGGAACTTGTCTTCTCCTACTTGTAAAATGTCCAGATGGGAAATATCGTCTCGCTGCAGCTGAAATTCGTGGCCTTCATTGGCCATGATAGAATACGGTTCATCCATGGATAGGTTGTCTGTTGTTAGTCAGTTAAAGATAAGATTAAAGCGATAATCCAGCACAAAACTAGTACCATAAACTTTTTCATTTTATGACAGCGGTCATTCATTTCTTTGGAAACAAATCCTAACTATGCAAGCTGTAGGGATGACCAAAAATCTTATCAAATGCTTACTTTTGGTATCAAATTTTTGACAATGCTCATTATAGGAATCGCTGGGGGCACGGGTTGTGGAAAGACGACCGTGGTCAATCAAATTGTTCAGGAACTCCCGGAAGATGAAGTCGGGGTAATTTCCCAAGATTCGTATTATAATGACCTTGACCATTTGACAAAAAAGGAACGTGGGCAGGTGAACTTTGACCACCCCAATTCCATAGATTTTGAGTTACTGATTTCCCATCTTGAACAATTGCGGCGAGGAGAACCCATCCAGAAACCGATTTATTCCTTCGTAGAGGAAACCCGTTTGGATGAAACGATAACCGTACACCCTAGAAAAGTTATCATCGTTGAAGGGATTCTGGTGCTAAGCAATCCCAAATTACGAGACCTATTCGATATAAAAATCTATGTACATGCAGACTCCGATGAACGATTGATACGAAGACTCCAAAGAGATATCAGGGAACGGGGACACGATTTGGAAAAAGTTTTGTACCGCTATCAGAACGCAGTAAAACCCATGCACGAGCAGTTTATTGAACCCTCCAAAGAATTTGCGGACCTGATTATCCCCAACAACCATTACAATACCGTAGCTGTAGATATGGTGCGTACCATTATAAACGATAAGTTATGATAGCATGGGTTGGAAAGCGCTGAAAAAAAAGAAATGGTTCAAGGTAATGACCAATATGTACGTTCTGGTCTTAACAATTTTTGTAATCTGGATGACTTTCTTCGATACAAATTCCTTACTGATTCATTTGGAACTGCGGAAAGAAATTAAAAAGTTGGAAAAACAAAAACAGTTTTTGACCGGTGAAATAGCCAAGGACAAAGAAATTTTGGAGAAGCTTTCAGATTCCAATGAACTTGAAAAGTATGCCCGTGAAAAATACTACATGAAAAAGGATGGCGAGGAGATTTTCTTGATAGAGTATGAAGACAGTCTAAAAACCAAGAAGAATGAATAAACCCGGTTTATTTGACGAATTTTCAGAGGTTTCCGCCAAACAATGGAAACAAAAAATACAATATGACCTCAAAGGAGCGGATTATAATGATACCCTGGTCTGGGAATCTCCTGAAGGTATCAAGATAAAACCCTTCTATAACTCAGAGGATGTAAAAGATTTTGAGGTCCTGGAACAAAAACCCAGAACTTGGAAAATTGCCCAATCCCTTTATGTAGGGGATACGGTCAAAACCAATAAAAAAGCCAAAGGGTTCTTAGAAAAGGGTGTTGAAAGCTTGATTTTTACTGTTCCTAACGCCCAAATTGACTTAGTGGAACTTTTAAAAGGAATAGAAGTCCAAAACACTCCCATCCATTTCAACTTTAGCTTTTTGGCACAGGGGCCTATTGAAAAACTGCTCACTTCCCTGAAAACTTTGCCGACGCAGCTCCATCTACATGTCGATAGTATCGGCAATTTGGCACGGACCGGAAATTGGTACCGTTCCCAAAAGGAAGACACAGAAGTCCTTCAAAAGCTTATCCATCTAACTGCGGAAACTGATTTCGCATATCCTTTTGCCATAGATACCACGCTGTACCAGAATGCTGGAGCAAACCTGGTACAACAGTTGGCCTATGGGCTTTCCCATGCCCATGAATATTTGAACGAATTTTCAACAGCGTTTCCAAAGACCGCTTTTAAAGTGGCCGTTGGCGGTAACTATTTTTTTGAAATTGCCAAAATTAGAGCACTTAGATGGTTATGGGCATCATTGGCCTCGGACTACGGTATAGATACGGAATGCCATATTCTGGCAGTTCCTTCAAAAAGGAACAAGACGCTTTACGATTACAATGTAAACATGCTACGGACCACCTCTGAGTGCATGTCGGGCATTTTAGGCGGCGCGGATACGATTTGCAATCTTCCGTACGATGCCCTTTACCACAAGGACAACGAATTTGCAGAACGGATAAGTCGTAATCAGCTGATTCTTTTGAAAGAAGAGAGTTATTTTGAGAATATCGCCCACGTTACAAATGGAGCGTTCTACATTGAATCCCTCACCCTTCAATTGGCACAAAAAGCGTTGGCCCTTTTTAAACAAATTGAAGCTTCGGGTGGATTTTTGAAGGCGCTCGAAACTGGAAAAATCCAACAAAAAATAAAGGAGAGTGCGCTAAAGGAACAGACCTTGTTCGATGCTGGTGAAACAATCCTACTGGGCACCAACGCCTACCAAGATTCTAATGACCGGATGAAGGGTACACTGGAACTTTATCCGTTTACCAAAAAAAGGTCTGAAAAAACGAAAATAATTCCCATCATTGAAAAAAGATGGGCGGAGGAAATAGAACAAAAACGCTTGGATAATGAGTAGAAAAAACCTTCAAAATATGAAGTTGGGTCCGTATCCAAAATCCAAGTTGGGAGGAAATGGACCAAGACATAAAAACTTTGCTGCTGGAATTCCTCCATTCCTACGTGGCCCCTACTCCACGATGTATGTGAGACGCCCTTGGACCATTCGTCAATATGCTGGGTTCTCCACCGCCGAGGAAAGCAATGCTTTCTACCGAAGAAACCTAGCGGCGGGACAAAAAGGACTTTCGGTAGCGTTCGATCTTCCTACCCATAGAGGGTACGATAGTGATAATGAACGGGTCGTAGGCGATGTAGGAAAAGCGGGCGTGGCCATAGACTCTGTGGAAGACATGAAAATTTTGTTTGATGGGATTCCTTTAGATAAAATGTCGGTTTCCATGACGATGAACGGAGCGGTTTTGCCGGTTATGGCCTTTTACATCGTAGCTGCAGAAGAGCAAGGGGTTTCAATGGAAAAGTTGTCCGGTACCATTCAAAATGATATTCTCAAGGAATTCATGGTGCGCAACACCTATATCTATCCGCCTATGCCGTCCATGCAGATTGTGGCGGATATTTTTGAGTTTACCAGCAAGCAAATGCCCAAATTCAACAGTATCAGCATCTCAGGGTATCACATGCATGAGGCAGGTGCACCAGCGGCCATAGAATTGGCTTATACTTTGGCAGATGGCATGGAATACATAAGAACTGGCATAAAAGCTGGACTTAAAATCGATGAGTTCGCACCAAGACTATCTTTTTTCTGGGGAATTGGTATGGACCACTTCACGGAAATCGCCAAAATGAGGGCAGGCAGAATGCTCTGGGCGAAATTGGTTAAGGAATTCGGACCAAAAAACGAAAAATCCCTCATGCTACGTACCCACTGCCAAACCAGTGGCTGGAGTCTTACCGAACAAGACCCATTCAACAATGTAGCCCGGACTACTATAGAAGCCATGGCAGCTGCATTTGGAGGCACCCAAAGTCTACATACCAATGCATTGGACGAGGCCATTGCCCTGCCCACCGATTTTTCCGCGCGTATTGCTCGAAATACCCAGATTTATTTACAAAAGGAAACTCATATCACCAAAACGGTCGATCCTTGGGCCGGTAGCCATTTTGTGGAGCAACTTACTCAAGACATCGCCGAAGAAGCCTGGAAACTCTTACAGGAAGTAGAAAAATTGGGTGGAATGACAAAAGCTATTGAAGCAGGTATACCAAAAAAAAGGATTGAAGAAGCTGCCGCGAAAAAACAAGCTCGAATTGATAGTGGCCAGGACACCATTCTAGGTGTGAACAAGCACCAATTGGAAGATGAGGACGATCTCCAAATTTTAGAAGTGGACAATGCCAAAGTGCGCAAGCAACAAGTTGAACGTTTGGAAGATCTGAAATCGAAAAGGGAAGACATGTCGGTGCAACAGGTATTGCTGAAAATTGCAAATGCTTCCAAAAAAGCAATGCACGGGATTTCAAAGCGTGAAAATTTATTAGCTTTAGCAGTAGACGCAGCTCGCAAAAGGGCGACCTTAGGTGAAATCAGTGATGCAATGGAAGAAGCCTTTGGACGCTATAGAGCTAAAATCCAATCCTTTACCGGAGTGTATTCAAAAGAAATCAAAGACGATAAAAGTTTTAAAAAAGCCAGAAAGATGGCTGATGACTTTGCTATCGAGGAGGGACGTAGACCCCGAATCATGATAGCTAAAATGGGACAGGATGGTCACGATAGGGGTGCCAAGGTAGTTGCGACGGGCTATGCAGACTTGGGATTCGATGTAGATATTGGGCCTCTGTTCCAAACCCCTGCTGAAGTTGCTAAACAAGCCGTAGAAAATGATGTCCACGTTTTAGGGGTTTCGTCTTTAGCAGGCGGCCATAAAACATTAGTGCCAGAAGTAATCAAAGAATTGGCGAATTACGGGCGGGAAGACATCGCGGTCATTGTGGGTGGTGTTATTCCAAAACAGGATTACGGGAGTCTATTTGAAAGTGGTGCCGTGGGCGTCTTTGGACCAGGTACAAAAATCAGCGATGCTGCTATCGAAATCTTAAACATTTTGATGGATTAATTCCTGTTAACCATCTAACAATTAAAACTTTAACTTTCTTTAACTTCTTGTGTTAAGGTTATCCACCAACTGTTAACAAATTACATTTTTTAGCAGCGTAAATAATCGTATTTTTAGCACCTAACTTACTATGAAATGGGCAAGATTATTGCTATTGCTAATCAGAAAGGCGGAGTAGGTAAAACCACAACTACGGTAAACTTGGCCGCATCCCTAGGAGTTTTGGAAAAAAGAGTACTGTTGATAGATGCTGACCCCCAAGCAAATGCAACTTCCGGTCTAGGTATTGATGTGGATAGCATAGAAAAGGGGACGTACCAGTTGCTGGAACATACCTTAGGGGTAAATGATGTTATAATGAACACCGATTCTCCTAATGTGGATTTGATTCCGGCCCATATCGATTTAGTGGCTATTGAAATTGAGCTGGTCGATAAGGACAACCGAGAGTATATGATGAAGGAAGCGCTAAAGCGTTTGGGAGACCGTTACGATTTCATATTGATTGATTGTGCTCCTTCCTTGGGTCTTCTCACCCTGAATGCCTTAACTGCGGCTGACTCGGTCATGATACCCATACAATGTGAGTACTTTGCTTTGGAAGGTCTGGGAAAGCTTTTGAATACGGTAAAAAGTGTCCAAAAAATACACAACAATGATTTAGACATCGAAGGTATGCTCTTGACCATGTATGATTCCAGGTTAAGATTATCCAACCAAGTGGTGGAAGAAGTCAAAAAACATTTTGCAGACATGGTGTTCGATACAATCATCCAAAGAAATGTGCGACTCAGTGAAGCCCCAAGTTATGGTGAAAGCATAATAAAGTATGATGCTAGCAGTAAAGGGGCCACAAATTATCTCAACTTGGCGAACGAGATTTTAAAGAAAAACAAGGAGAAAGTTTAAATGGCGAAGGCAACAAAAAAACAGGCTTTGGGTAGAGGCCTGTCCGCTCTTTTAAAGGACCCGGAGAACGATATTCAGTCCGTATCGGATAGAAATGCAGATAAGGTCATTGGTAATGTTGTTGAACTGGAATTGGGCGCCATTGAAGTAAATCCATTTCAGCCGCGCTCCAATTTCAATGATGAGGCCCTTGAAGAACTGGCAAGTTCAATTCGCGAACTGGGTATCATCCAACCTATTACCGTAAGGAAACTCGATTTTAACAAATACCAGCTTGTATCCGGGGAACGGCGTTATCGAGCCTCTAAAAAAGTAGGTTTGGACACCATACCCGCCTACATCCGCATAGCCAACGACCAGGAATCTTTGGAAATGGCTTTAGTGGAAAATATTCAACGCCAAGATTTAGACCCCATCGAGATTGCGCTTTCCTATCAACGGTTAATTGACGAAATCCAGGTTACCCAAGAAAAATTAAGTGATCGCGTAGGAAAAAAACGCTCCACGATAACGAATTACATACGACTTTTAAAACTCCATCCGATAATTCAAACAGGGATGCGGGATGGGTTCATCAGTATGGGACACGGTAGGGCCTTGATAAACATTGAAAGGAAAAAAGACCAAATTGAACTGTATGAAAGAATTGTTTCAGGCCAACTTTCCGTTAGGGATACTGAACAACTTGTAAAATCATACCAAGAAGGCAAACTAGGAAACACTACTTCAAAAAAGACCGAAGATATCAACCGGGAAATACCCGGATACATTGCCAAAGGTGCAGAAAGTTTAAAAAACCATCTTTCCACAAAAGTGGATATTAATACATCCTCCAACGGAAGAGGCAAAATTGTAATTCCTTTCCATTCTAAAGAGGAATTTCAACGTCTACGAAAACTTTTGACCGGTGAGTAAGCTTTTTTTCTTAGGGTTCTTTATCATTTTACCATTTAAGCATATCCTTTCCCAGGAAGACGAAGTGCCACCTCCACCCACGGCGGTGGATTCCCTGGCACAAAACCTGGAAAACCAGGGTGTGGTGATTCAAGAGGTAACCTATGAAAAGAAAAAAATCAACCCACTTGCGCCGAGTAAGGCAGCCTTTTATTCTGCCGTTTTACCAGGCTTGGGACAGCTTTATAATAAAAGAGGTTCCTGGTGGAAAATCCCAGTGATTTATGGGGGACTTGCCACAGGTGTTGGACTTTATGCCTTTAATAATGACGAGTACAACCGAGTCCGGGACGCCTTTAAACGCAGACTGGCCGGTTTTACCGATGATGAGTTCTTTGACATCAACGGGGACAATCCGCCCGGTTCAGAGCCGGATGTGGACGACAGCGGGCTGGAAAGCGCGCAGGAAAGTATACAACGTACGCGGGATTTATGGCTGGTATTGACCATTGTTTGGTATTCACTCAATATAATAGAAGCTAACGTTACAGCGCATTTGGCACAATATAACGTGGACACCCGGTTAAGTTTTGATTTGCAACCTTATTTCAATCTAGACCCTATTACCAACAATCCCAATTATGGTATGGCGCTGGTCTTTAAGTTTTAGTCTATGAGAATTGCTCTTTTTGGTTATGGCAAAATGGGAAGAATGATAGCGGAACTCGCTGCAGAACGAAACCACCAAATTGTAGCGAAAATTGATATCGACGAGACTGAGATAGATTTTTCCACTTTTGATGTTGCCATCGATTTTAGTACTCCCGATGCCGCCTTTAACAATATTACGGCATGTTTTAAAAACAATGTTCCCGTGGTTTCTGGCACAACCGGGTGGTTACATGATTTTGAAAAAGCTGTGGAAATTTGCAATCAGTACGGAACCGCCTTTGTTTATGCCTCCAACTTTAGTTTGGGAGTGAACATTTTCTTTGAATTGAACGCATACCTTGCAAAGATGATGTCCCAATTGGAACAATATAAAATTTCCATGGAAGAAATCCATCATACCCAAAAATTGGATGCACCGAGTGGTACCGCCATCACCTTGGCCGAAGGGATTTTACAACACAGTGGGTTGACCCAATGGAAACTGGAAGAATTTGGGAAAGATATATTGCCCATAACTTCCAAAAGAGAGGGGAAAGTCCCTGGTACCCATTCTGTGGATTATAAAAGTGAAGTGGATACCATCCAAATAAAACATACGGCCCATAACAGAAAAGGATTTGCTTTAGGGGCACTTATGGCGGCGGAATGGTTACAAAATAAAAAAGGGATATTTACAATGAAAGATGTTCTAAGTTTAAACTAAACCTGTAACATTTTTCTTAAAAAAAGGTCTAAGTAACAAAACAATTTATGAACGGTACACAGTGGCTTGCTTTTATTCTGGTAGTCCAAGTAATCCATTTTCTAGGAACCTGGAAGCTTTACGTTAAAGCAGGAAGAAAAGCTTGGGAGGCAGCAGTTCCCTTTTACAATGGTATTGTTTTGATGAAGATTACAAATCGACCTTGGTGGTGGATTCTTTTATTGTTCATTCCCATTATCAATTTATTGATGTTTCCCGTGGTTTGGGTAGAGACCATTCGGAGTTTTGGGAAAAATAAGCTTTGGGAAACTTGGCTTGTTCTACTTACCCTCGGTTTTTATATCTATTATATTAACTACATAGAAGAGGTGTCCTATGTTGAGGAGCGCAGCTTGAAACCAAGGACCGGATTGGGAGAATGGGTAAGTTCCATTGTTTTTGCCATTGTGGCGGCCACCTTTGTGCACACCTATTTTATACAACCGTATGTCATTCCTACCGGTTCTCTGGAGAGGACCTTACGTATTGGTGATTTTTTGTTTGTAAGCAAGTTTCACTACGGGGCTCGTGTACCCATGACCACCTTGGCCGCTCCCATGGTTCATGATACCATTCCCGGTGTTAGAAAAAGGTCGTATTTAGCAGATGTCAACCCGGAGACCTATAAAAAATCTTGGATCAATAAACTTCAGTTGCCCTACTTAAGATTACCCGGATTTCAAGAAGTGAAAAAAAATGATATTGTGGTTTTTAGCTTGCCTTCAGATACTTTGTACCAATTTTTTAAGGCAGAGAAAGCAGTCAAAAAACCAATTGACAAAAAGTCAAATTATGTAAAAAGATGTGTGGCTACCCCGGGTGACTCTTTGCAGGTCATTGATGGCTTTGTCCATATCAATGGAGGACGATTAAAACTGTCCGATCGCGCCAAAGTGATGTATGATTACACGGTGTATTCCCAAAAAGGAGTATCGAGTAGACTATTGGCCGAAGAAGACGCTTCGGATTTTACCAGAAAGTATTTTACCGATATACTCAATCCCAATCAATATGAAGCACTAGGGCCCTACATTTTAGGCGCTTACAAGAATCAAGAGGGCAAATTTGAAATCATTACCGAAGCGGGTGGAATACCGGCCTCTGTGATACGGCAATTGCGTTTGGCATTGACGGAAGAAAAACCACGTTCCAGAGTGGCCAATATGACCAGGGAAATGGTGGCGCGCCTCCGATCAAATCCCAATATTGATTCCGTGGTAAAAACCAATGAGCCCCAAGGGGTATATCGAGGTGCGTTTCCTCAGAAACCTAATTTTTATCCTTGGAACAATGATAACTTTGGACCCATTTATCTACCGGAAAAGGGAGCATCGGTCAAAATTGATTATAAGACCATTCCCTTGTACAAGAAAATCATTCGTGATTACGAATACAACGAGGTTGAAGTAAATGGAACTACAGTGCTGATAAATGGGGAAGTAGCCAATTCCTATACCTTTAAACAAGATTATTACTGGATGATGGGTGACAATCGAGACCATTCTGAAGATAGTAGGACCTGGGGTTATGTGCCAGCAGACCATATTGTTGGGAAACCTGTTTTTCTTTGGATGAGCTTTGACAATTTTAATGACGGCTTATTGCGTTGGAAACCGCGATGGGAAAGAATATTCACCACCGTTGGGGGAAGCGGGGAACCTGTTTCCTATAGATGGTACTTCGTGGCAGTTGTTATAGGATGGTTTGTTTTCGATTTCTTTAGGAAAAGAAAAAAGAAGAAAAATACTTGAAAGTTCTCCTACACCCAACATATTTTCCCAGTATTTCGACCTTTGCCCTGATTGCCCAAAGAGACATTGTTTGGGAATTTCACGATAACTTTCAAAAGCAGACCTACCGAAATCGATGCTATATCTGCACCGATCAAGGAAAGCAAATGATGAATATTCCAATCAAACACGTTGGGGAAAACCAAGGTAGGCAATTGTACCGCGAAGTAGTAGTAGCTCATAATTCTTTGTGGCAAAAACAACACTGGAGAACCCTGGAAACCGCCTACAGGACCTCTCCATATTTCGAGTTTTATGAAGATGAAATCGCGCCTATCTTCCAAACCACAGTAAATCTCCTGTTTGAATTTAATCTTATGGCTATGGGCGTAATCTTGGACTGTTTGGGCATTGAGCGGAATTTTGGAAAAACTACATCATACGAACCTAGTACTGAGCATTTAATTGATGCACGGGATTTGGTACTGGCCAAGAAACCTTTAAAAACAAAAGAAAGGGAATATACCCAGGTTTTTATGGAAAGACATGGGTTTATCGCCAATCTGAGCATTTTGGACCTTCTTTTTAATGAAGGCCCCAATACCTTGAGTTATCTTCTTGATCATCCTTTAGATTTCTTCTAATGCTTCGTTTCGTTCTGCATTATGGAATTCATTTTATTGTCCCGGTAATCATCGGTTTGTGTTTTTTTAAAGACAATAAATACAAGGTTATCTTGATTTTACTCTCCGGAATTCTTATTGATATTGACCATTTTTTGGCAAGTCCCATCTTTGATCCCAACCGTTGTAGTATTGGATTTCATCCATTACATAGTATTTGGGCTATTCTCATTTACGCGATACTTCCCTTTTTTCAAAAGGCACGGCTAGTAGGACTCGCACTTCTTATCCACATTCTTGCAGATACCGTAGATTGTTTATTAATCGGTTTTAAACCGTAGGGTGGCCATCACCGGATAATGGTCGGACAGTTTTTCTTTATAATTTCTATGTGCGATGATTTCGAAGGAGTCATGCGGTAGAACGTAATCGATACGTATGGGTAATCCCAGTAAATTGTAGGTTTTCCCAAAACCTGATCCTTTATCCAGAAAAGTATCTTGCAAATCACCTCGAATACGAGTGTAGACATTGGAAAACTGGGTGTTGTTCATGTCGCCACAAACCACATAGGGATAAGGGCATGATTTTCTATGAGCGTCAAATAGTTTGGCTTGTTCCTGCTGTTTACTAAACGTATTGACAAGTCTTCTATAATTCTTCTCTGACTCCGCTTCAGAAAATGTTTTTTTCGAGGGAACAATACTAAATGATTGTAGGTGCATATTATAAATTCTCACAGTATCTCCTTCAAATAAAACATCAGCATAAATAATGTTGTTGGTCGTATTGGGTAAATCAAGAGATCCTTCTGAAACTATAGGATACTTTGAAAAAATAGCTTGAACGGTCCTCCTTGGTGCATCAATATAAGGTGTTAAGCTTCGGTGCGGAAATTGCTTAAGTTTTACTGTATAGTTAGTATTATATTCTTGGATACAGAGAATATCTGGGTCCTCTTTTTTTATAAAATCAATAATTTTTTCTGCGATATCAGGCTCTTTTATCCATCCATATCGATTGAATCCCCATGCATTAAAGGTCATAATATCCAAATCATCCCCGGATTTTTCTTTCGCTTCATTCAACAAGGCGTAGAACGAACCAAAAATAAAATAGGCTATCAACAAGGTCAGTAAAGGCATAAACATCTTTTTAGACCTTTTAAATAGCCAAAAAAGTAGGAAAATGGTGTTTACCAAAAACAATACGGGAACAAACAAGCTAAATACTGAAAAGAAAGATACCTTCTCAATCTCCCAATAATGAAAAAGTGAAAGAAGCAGCAAAAGTCCTGAGAAGAGCGCGTTGATGAAGAACAATATTCTAACCATGGCCAAAGAAATCAGAAGCAGTTAATCTTCTTTACCCGCCTTGAACAAAAAATCTTTTTCCGCTTTGGAAAGACTTTCATATCCTGATTTGCTTATTTTGTCTAAAATGGCGTCAACTTTCCGCTGGCGTGCTTCTTTATCGTAGTTAAAGTCGGACTTACGGCCCTTTCCTTTTTTGTAAACGGTTTTTAAGGGCGCCTTTTTTTCCCTCTTTTTAAAGAGGTTGCCCATAGAAGTCAAAAACCGGGAGAAACCCGAACCAATATCCCTACCTTGCGCTAACTGTCTGGCATAAATATAACCCAAAAAGGCACCGCCCAAGTGTGCCAACCTACCACCAATGTTACCTCCATAGGATATTTGTACCAAATCTACCAAAATGAAGAATGCCCCAACATACCATAATTTCACGTTGAAGAAAATAATTCGTACTTCTTGATTTGGAATGTAGGCACAAATAAAAATCAATACAGCTGTGACCCCGGCCGAGGCTCCTATCAAAGCGGTATTCGTATTCAAGAGCGTTGGAAAGATATTATAACTCAACAAGAACAATAAGCCTCCAATGATAACCCCCAAAAAATATACATTGATGAACTTTTGATTCTCAAAAAGGTTCAAAAAAATACGTCCCGTAAAATAAAGCATCAACATATTCCAAAAAATATGTCCCAACCCAGCATGAAAAAAGGAATATGTGACGATTGACCAGGGTTGCCCTAAAAATTCTACCAGTGACTTGGGCAAATGGAACCAATCGGAAACCGAACCTCCAATGAGGGCCAGTGCCAAGCCATCCAAAATAAAGATCAGTACGTTGACGGCAATCAGCTTTTCAGCGATGTTCAATCTGGCAAAATTATATTGTAGTCCTCCGTTCGCCATTTTAATCCCAACGGTTTTGATTAAACTGATTTTTCTTCCAATACCACATCATGATAAATCCTATCAAAGCCCCTCCAATATGCGCAAAATGGGCAACTCCCGTATTTATATTTCCAATACCAAAAAACAAATCCGCACCAATTAACAGAGGTACAAAATACTTTGCTTTTATGGGTACAGGCAAAAATATTAACATCAATTTAGCTTCGGAATACATAAAAGCAAAGGCGACCAAAATACCATATATAGCTCCTGAAGCACCAACTGCTGGAGTATTGTAAGCACTCAGAAAATTATCGATGGTGCTTCTCGACCCTAATTTGTACCAATCTGGACTATATTGCCCATTGGAAATGATATCTAAAACCTGACCTTCAGTCATTCCTGCATTGATCAAGGTTTGCATTCCTTCGTTAAACATATAATAATTTACGGCAGAATGCAATAAGGCAGAACCTAAACCAGCTGAAAAATAGAAGAAAAGAAACTTATTTCTCCCCCATACGCGCTCCAATGGAGTTCCAAAAGCCCAAAGCGCATACATATTGAATATAATGTGCATGAGACTCCCATGCATGAACATATGGCTTATTACCTGCCACCATCCAAAGTTGGTATTTTTTGGAAACCACAATGACAGCCATTGGTATAGCATATCGCCGTACAGCTGGGTAGCAAAAAATAAAATGACATTAACAATTAAGAGGTGCTTTACTGCATCCGTAAGTCTACCCATTATAACAGTCTTTTATCCAAGTCACTTTCATATAGTATTGTGTACGTTTTCTTTAATGTAGGGCTCAAAGTTGGTTCCTTACAAGCAAAAAGGTCATTGACAAGTGCCATTTGAGAATCTTCATCCAAGCTTTCCCCAGTCTTTATGGCCAAATTTTTAGCAAGCTCCTTCGCAAGTATTTCTGCTTGGGAAAATACATCTTCCCTTAATCCTTCTTTGTATCCTGCGATTAAATGGTCCAAGACCATGCCAATCTTGCTTTCTGAAAGAATAGCCGGTACGGCTGTCACTTTTACCGTTTCTTGCTCCAGATTTTCAAAAACAAATCCAACATTTACCAAACTATCATGGATTTCCTTTAAGAGGGTCCTTTCTGAAGGTGTAAAACTGACGTCTAGGGGGAACAATAGTTGTTGCCCCAGTCCTTTTTCAACAGTTATTTCTCCCAAAAACTTTTCGAAAAGCACTCGCTCGTGGGCCCTATTTTGATGAATCACCAATAAACCAGATTTAACAGTGCTTACTAGATACTTTCGTTGTAACTGAACGGTAAATCCTTTTTCTTGCACCCATTCATTTTCGGAATACAGGGAGGATTGTATCTCGGTATCAGATTCAATTTCATAACTTACAGCTTGTGGGCCCGAGTCCAAATTTTCCAGACCTTTATAGAGATTCTCCCAACCTTCTGTACTTTTCTTTCCGGAAAAACGGGGCTCCGCCTTTTTAGATGCTGAGGAGTCGAAGGGGTTAAAAGATGCATCAACCGTTATTTTGGGGATAATGGCTTCTTTTCCTTGATACGCATAGGGAGTATCCAAGTTAGAGTCGCGCTCAAAGTCCAAGATAGGGGCCACATTAAATTGACCCAAACTATGTTTTATTGTTGAGCGAAGAATGGCGTATAGAGTATGTTCATCGTCAAACTTTACTTCCGTTTTTGTTGGATGAATATTGATATCTACCGTTTTGGGGTCGACCTGCAGGTGGAGAAAGTACCCTGGTAAGGTATCTGTTTTTATCAAACCTTCAAAGGCAGCTACCACGGCATGGTGCAAATAGGGACTTTTAATGAAACGGTCATTGGCAAAAAAAAACTGCTCACCCCTACTCTTTTTCGCGAATTCGGGTTTTGTCACAAAACCTGAAATACGCACCACATCGGTTTCTTCATCAACCGGAACCAATCGCTCCTCCATTTTACTGCCAAAAACATGTGTGATTCGTTGTCTAGGTCCGGTATGGGAAAGGTTAAAAATCTCTGAGCCATTGTTGAACAAATGGAATGCTATGCTAGGATGAACCAGGGCAACACGATGAAACTCATCCGTGATGTGGCGAAGTTCTACCTGGTTCGATTTTAAAAAATTTCGCCGGGCCGGGATATTGAAAAATAAATTCTTTACCGAAATTGAAGTACCCACAGGCGTAGCGACCACTTCCTGGGAGATTACCTTACTACCCTCAATTTTAATATGGGTTCCCAGTTCCTCATTGGATATACGTGTCTGCATATCTACGTGGGCAATTGCCGCAATTGAGGCCAACGCCTCCCCCCGGAACCCTTTGGTCTTAAGATTGAACAAATCACTGGCACTTGAAATCTTGGAAGTGGCATGGCGTTCAAATGAAAGTCGGGCATCCGTTCCGCTCATTCCCTTGCCGTTGTCCACTACTTGTATCAGCGTCTTCCCCCCGTCTTTTACTATGAGTTTTATCAAGGTAGCTTCGGCATCAATGGCATTCTCCAGTAGTTCCTTTACCACTGAAGCAGGGCGTTGTACCACCTCCCCTGCTGCTATTTGATTGGCAACATGGTCCGGTAAAAGTTTAATAACATCGGCCATTAAGAATCTAGAAATATAGATAAATCAAAGTCGATGATAAAGAGGAATATAAAAATCAATATGATCAATATAACCACAAAACGAATCTTTAAATTCTTATCGCCTTCGTTCTTTAAATCATCTACAGCCCACGAAATCTTGTTCTTCAATCCTCGCTGGGTATGGGCCGTACTTCTATATTTATCAAGTTTATGTTCAATCTTAAAAGGACTCCCTTCTCCCTTGTAATATCTTGGAGTATAGTTATAGGTGCGATTCTTTTTTAGTTTCAGAAAATTACGCATTCAAGTCCTTTTCAAAGAGTGATAAAGTTACTTAAAATCAAAATACCGCTTGAATGGCGTATCCCAAAAAATGTTAACAAAGCCCGAGGATTACTGACCTAAAACCGCCATCTTTATGGCAGCTATTGCGGCTTCAGTTCCCTTATTCCCATGTTTGCCCCCACTTCTATCCATGGCCTGTTGCAAGGTATCATCCGTCAGCACACAAAAAATGACCGGGATTTTATAAGCTACGTTTAAATCTTTGATTCCCTGTGCCGCAGCACTGCACACAAAATCAAAATGGCTGGTTTCACCCCGGATGACACTTCCTATGGCAATAACTGCATCCAGGTTCTGGGACTCCAACATCTTTTTTGCGCCAAAAGTCAGCTCAAAACTACCGGGTACATTCCATCGTAAAATATTCTCTTTCTGTGCACCACAATCTAAAAGAGCATTAAAAGCACCTAAGTACAGGCCTTCAGTTATTGTCTCGTTCCATTCAGAAACCACGATTCCAAATCGTAAATGGGCCGCATCTGGTATTTCTTCTTTATTGTAGTTGGAGAGGTTTTTATTTTCTGTGGCCATCCCGTATCAGTTCTTCGACAGACCAATAACAACATCAATATTGTTCGCTTCCTGGGATGTTGAGAATTCCTCCTTTATCCTTTGGAAGTAACCAAGGGCCTTGGTCTTTTGTTGAAGATTTAAAGCAGTTACGCCCGCCTTATATAAAAAACGCGGTGTTGTGTAATCATTCACATTATGGGCAAATGCTTTTTCATAATACTCCAACGCTTCCTCCGGCTGATTTAATTGCGCAAACGCATCTCCAATACCTCCTTTGGCCATAGCACCTAAAATGGCATCGTCTGAAGAAAAATCTTCCAGGTAGGAAATCGCGTCTTGGTACTGCTGCAAATTTAGGTAGGTCATACCGGCAGAGTATTTCGCCAAATTCGCTGCTTTGGTCCCCTTATATTCTTCCATAATATCCAAAAACCCATATTTTCCTTCAGCGCCACTTAAAGCCAAGCCAAACAAGGAATCCCGCTCAGTTTCGTTGGCCAATGCCTGATCAAAATATTGTTGGGGATAAAACAATTCGTTGGCGGCAGAAGCTTCTTTGGGCTTTTGTATAAACTCATTATAGGCCAGATAACCTAGGACTGCCAAACCAATAATCCCAATAGTCCCTAAAATATAGCTTTGGTTCTTTTGAACCCATGCTTCCGTTTTTGATGCACTTTCATCCAACGTGCTAAAAACCTCGGCGGTCGTGCTGTTTTCTTCATCTGCCCGGACCTCTTCCGCCTTGTTCTTTGGCTTAAAACCACGCTTTTTATATGTAGCCATACTTTGCTTTATTAATCGCGCAAAAATAAAGTTTTTATCTAAAATCGAAAGGCAATTTATTCGTTATTTTTGGAAACTTTAATCCGCCATATTGCCTAAAGCACGTCGTGGGCAGGCATACATAACTATGTTTTTAAAACACTTATCCTTAGTCAATTATAAAAACTTTGATTCGATTACCCTTGATTTCGATGCAGTAATCAATTGTTTGGTAGGAGATAATGGTGTGGGTAAAACCAACATTTTGGATGCCATTTACCATCTTTCTTTCGGGAAAAGTTATTTTAATCCAGTTTCCACCCAGAACATTAAATATGATGCTGACTTTTTTTTGGTCGAAGGGGAATTTGAGAAGGAAGGTAAAACTGAAAAAATAATCTGCAGTTTTAAAAGGGGACTCAAGAAAGTGATAAAAAGAAATGGAAAGGCATATGAAAAGTTTTCCGAGCATATTGGCTTTCTACCCTTGGTCATTATTTCTCCCGCTGATCGGGATTTGATTATTGAGGGAAGTGAAACCCGGCGCAAATTCATGGACGGTGTTATTTCCCAGTCCGATAAAGTATATCTCCAAACGCTGATAAAGTACAATAAGGTACTGGCCCAGAGAAACTCACTGTTGAAGTATTTTACCGCCAACCATACCTTTGATGTTGACGCCCTGGACATTTATGACCAACAGCTTCATTCGCTGGGAAAGGCCATTTTTGAAAAAAGAATTGCATTTACCCAAGCGTTCACCCCAATTTTTCATGAACAGTATTTGCATATTTCGAATAAGAGCAAAGAAAAAATTGCCCTTACCTATGAAAGTCGATTAGCGGACCAACCTCTGGACCTACTGCTAAAAAACTCCCTCGAAAAAGACAGGGCGCTACAATATACAAGTGTAGGTATCCACAAGGATGATTTAAATTTCACCATTGAGGGGCACCCCATAAAAAAATTTGGAAGCCAAGGGCAACAGAAGTCTTTTTTGATTGCCCTAAAACTGGCACAGTTCCACTTCATAAAAGAACAGGCAGGAACCACACCCATCTTGCTCTTGGACGATATTTTTGATAAGTTGGATGAGACCCGGGTCGGTCAAATCGTAGCTTTGGTCAATAATGATAGTTTTGGGCAATTGTTCATAAGTGACACCCATGCAGATAGGACGGAAAAGGTGGTGAAAAGCATTCGCCAGAGCTATAAAATCTTTACCTTGTAGCATGAAGGGCTTGTGCTGCGTTATCCTATTTTTTTTGTTTCTGGGTTGTGCCGATAAAACGATAGAAGAACGGCAGCTCCCTTTGCTGAATGGGTATTGGGAAATACAAAAAGTTGAGTTTCCCGGTGGAGACTCAAAAGCCTACAAAGCCAGCAACAGTTTGGATTTTATTTTACTGAAAGGCAAGAAAGGGTTTCGCAAAAAAGTACAACCGAGAATAAATGGCACTTATATGGTCTCTGAAAACGATGAATCCTTTCAGCTTTTAAAAAAAGAAGAAACCTACGTTTTTTACTATAAAAACGATCTGAGTGAATGGCAAGAACAACTTGTATCCTTGGACTCTGTTTCCTTCACCACGAAAAATGAGGAAGGTATACTCTATTTTTACAAACGGTATGAACCGATTTCAATCCAACCTTAAATGGCAAAAAGACACAGTTCCTATCTGGTATTAAATGAAGCGCTAAAGGAGTTTATCCAAGAACACAAGCTTCAAAAAGGCATGGATAAGGTCGATGCACGAAAGGCATGGGAAAAACTCATGGGCAACGGGGTAAACAGGTACACTACAGCAGTCGAATTGCGGAACGAAGTGTTATATGTCTCCCTGTCATCCTCAGTACTGCGGGAAGAATTAAGTTTGGGAAAAACTAAGATTATAGCGATGCTGAACGAAGCCTTGGGTCAAAATTTAATTAAAAAGCTGGTTTTGAGATGATCCCGTCATCCCAAGAACGGCTTTCTTTGGCTACGGTCAAAAGGGTATTCAATAAATTTCCCTTCCTGAAAAGTGAAATGCCCCTTCAATAACAGCATTTTCATCACTATCGGAACCATGAACCGCATTTTCCGCAATACTGGAAGCAAATAGTCTTCGGATGGTACCCTCGGCCGCTTCTTCAGGATTAGTGGCACCGATAAGGGCACGAAAGTCCTCAACAGCATTGTCCTTTTCCAAAATTGCGGAAACGATAGGACCACGGGTCATGAATTCGACCAGATCCCCAAAAAACGGGCGTTCTTTATGGATTGCGTAAAATTCCTGGGCATCCCTTTTGCTCAATTGGGTGTATTTCATGGCCACAATTTTAAAACCGGCTCCGGTTATTTTTTCTAAAACTGCCCCAATATGACCATTTTCAACAGCATCGGGCTTTATCATGGTGAACGTTCTGTTTCCAATCATGATTTACTAAATTTTGCGCAAACATACACTTTTTCCTGCAAGGAACAAGGGATAGTATGCTTGTTTCAACACCTGAAAAATCTTACCGCTTTCAACCAACAAAAGGACAACGGGAACGTTCCGAAAAGAATGAAAACCGGATTGTGAATGTTACCGTTGAAATACAAAAATAGAGCACTCTGGGTTACCTCTATAGTATATTATTGTATCTTTGACCGCATGAATTTAGAAGACATATCGACGCTTAGGTCGCTTCTTTCCATACCCCAAAATATTGTCGTTGTACCTCACAAAAACCCAGATGGAGATGCTGTTGGTTCTACCTTGGCACTTTATTTATACCTAACCGGCAAAGGGCAGAAATGTTCAATTATTTCTCCAAATGATTACCCAAAGTTCCTAAAGTGGATGCCAAGTAATGAAGTTATTCTAAATTTTGAAAAGGCACCCGGAAAATGCAAAAGAATATTGGAAGAAGCCACCTTGGTCTTTACCTTGGATTTTAATGATTTTTCCAGAACGGGCGCATTGGAAGGGCCACTCCGGGAGAGCAATGCTGATTTTATCATGATAGACCACCACCAGCAGCCCAGTGACTACGCCAAGGTCACCTATTCTGATGTGGAAATGAGCTCTACCTGCGAAATGGTCTACAATTTCATCGAATATTTGGGAGATGCAAAAACCCTCACCAAATCTATGGCAACTAATTTATACACCGGTATTATGACCGATACAGGTTCGTTCAAATACCGCTCCACATCAAGTAAAACCCATCGTATTGTGGCCGATTTGATAGACCGAGGGGCAGAAAACATGGAGATTCATCGTCGGGTTTTTGACACAAATTCACCATCACGCTTGCATCTTTTGGGGGTGGCCTTAAAAAATATGGTGATTCTAAAGGAATATCGGACCGCGTTTATCACCCTGACCCAAAGCGAACTGGACGCCAATCACTTCAAAAAAGGAGATACCGAAGGTTTTGTCAATTACGGACTTACTTTGGAGGGAATCGTGTTTGCGGTCATTTTTATTGAAAACCGCGAAGAAGGCATTATCAAAATCTCTTTCCGATCGGTTGGAAGTTTTTCGGTCAACGAATTCGCAAGAAAACATTTTAACGGAGGTGGACATACCAATGCCGCGGGAGGAAGAAGCGATACCTCAATGAAGGAAACCTTGACAGCATTTCAATCAGCGCTAACCCTGTATAAAAATCAATTAGCTGTATGAGAATTGGATGTATTTTGTGCTTTATCTTCCTTATATCCGGATGCAAGGGACCTGAACCCCGTAAACCGGTCAAGGTGAAATCCGGTAGTTTTTTTAAGCAATCTGTAGCGCGAAATAAGCTTTTATTGGCCGAAGAAGAGAAAGTAATAAAAGATATCATTGCCAAGGATACCCTTCATGAGTATGTTAGCGATCCAAACGGATTTTGGTACTACTACGAGCTCAAAAATGATACCGCCCAATATACCCCAAAAACAAACGACCAAATCCTATTCTCGTACAATGTCAGAACCTTGGAAGATAAAATACTGTACAACAAACAAGATATAGGTCCCATTTCATATACCGTAGATAAGGAACAACTGTTTCCGGGACTTCAGAACGCAGTTAAATTGCTCAAAATAAACGAAAGGATAAACTTTATCTTTCCTTCTCTGCAGGCCTATGGATATTTGGGAGACGGCAACGCAATAGGTCCCAAAACACCTATACAAGCCAGTGTGGAATTATACACAATAATTATCGATCCGGATAGTTTAAATCTTAAATCACAAATAAAATGAAGAACTCCCTTTTTATCATCGGCCTTTTGGTATTGACCATATTAAGTTGCAAATCCAGCAAGTACGCCGAACTGGGCGATGGTATTTTTGCCGATATACAGACCACCCAAGGGGATATCGTGGTAAAGTTAGAGCATGAAAAAGCCCCGGTCACCGTGGCCAATTTTGTATCACTTGCCGAAGGGAACAGCCCTTTCGTGAGTGAGGAATTCAAGGATAAGCCCTACTACAATGGCTTGACTTTTCATCGCATCATCAAAGATTTTATGATACAAGGAGGAGACCCCACCGGAACTGGAAGTGGAAATCCGGGGTATAAGTTCAAGGATGAATTCCATGACTCTCTGTCCCATTCCAAAAAGGGGATTTTATCAATGGCCAACTCTGGACCCAAAACCAATGGCTGTCAATTTTTTATTACCCATAAAGAAACCCCCTGGCTCAATGGACGACACACCGTTTTTGGCGAAGTCGTCCTCGGTATAGATGCGGTGGATTCGATAGCAAATGTAGCAGTAGGCGCTATGGACAAGCCGAACATGGATGTGATAATGAACAAAGTAGAAATCGTGAGGCAAGGGAAAGAAGCTAAAAAATTCGATGCCATTCAAATTATGTCCGATTATTTTGAAGAAGAAAAATTGGCGGAAGCGGCCTTTAAAAAAATGATGGAAGATTTAGTGACCGAATTTGAAGCACAGAAAGGGACCGCCCAAGAAACGGCAAGTGGGCTAAAAATACATACCATATCTCAAGGAGATGGAGAACAACCCAAAGTAGGGCAAAAAGTATTGGTCAGCTATGCTGGCTGGCTGTCCAACGGTACGCTCTTTGACAGTAATGAAGAAGAAATCGCAGTGAAGTTCAACAAATTTGACAGTCAAAGAAAACAACAAGGCGGCTACTTCCCCATACCTATGGACTATAGCCCAGAAGCAAGACTGATACCTGGCTTTAAAGAGGGATTACAGACCATGAAGGTTGGAGATAGAATCCGTTTGTTCATACCACCTCATTTAGGGTATGGCCCCCAAGGAGGAGGCCCTATTCCTCCCAATGCAGACTTAATTTTTGATTTGGAGATTACAGGAATCCAAGAATAGAAAAATCAAAAGATATCCAAAGTCGCTCCATGGAGCGGCTTTTTTGTTCCCCCTTGGAACTCTTTATAAAGAAATCCCAATAAATTGTTTAACCCAAAATTAAAACCTAGTTTAGAATTCTAAAACAGTCCGCACGGATTGCCAATGTGGCATGGGAAAAAACACAAAAACAATTCTACTGGGATTGCTCCCACTGCAGATACTTCTCGTGAAATGGGCCTCGTATCATCCAGATTTCGTTGAAACCTATTATAGTACCGGGGTCTATCCTTTCATTTCTCAAGGCCTTCGCATACTTTTTGGCTGGATACCGTTTTCAATGGGCGACTTACTTTATCTTTCTTTAATAGTCCTCATTGTTAGATATCTATATCGGAACAGAAAATCGATAAAAACCCGACCACTAGCAATTTTGAAAGACTTTGGGGTGCTTCTCTCCGTGATTTATTTCCTGTTTCATTTCCTCTGGGGTCTCAATTACTACAGACAGCCCATTACTTGGAAGTTGGGTCTGGAAAGGGAATACTCCCAAAAGGACCTTGTTTCCATGATTGAATACTTGACGCTAAAATCCAATACCTTTCAATTCGATATTACTGGAGATAGCCTAACGCCAGTACAGATTCCCTATTCCAAAAAAGAAATTTTTAAAAAAACAAAAGCAGGATATGGTGAATTGGAAAAGCAGTACCCGGATTTTGCCTACACGTTTTCCAGTCAGAAGTCTTCCTTGTTCAGCGTACCGCTAACGTATATGGGTTACGGTGGATACATAAATCCATTTACCAACGAAGCGCAGGTCAATGGGATAACACCAAGATTCCGATTACCCACGGTAAGTGGCCATGAGGTGGGCCACCAGGTAGGATATTCTGCAGAGGATGCCACCAATTTTATCGGGTTTTGGGTCTCCTCGATAAACGATGATCCCTATTTTAAATATGCCGCATATTCCCATGCCTTGGGCTATTGCTTATCGGACCTGGCCAAAAAAGATGAAGAAAAGTTCAAGGAAATGATGACCGGATTACATTTGGGCGTACGGGAAAATTATCGGGAAATCAATCGGTTTTGGGCAAAGTACGACAATCCTTTGGAGCCTGTTTTTAAATCCATTTTCAACACCTTTTTAAAAGCGAACAACCAAAAAGAAGGCATAGCAAGTTACAATTCCGTAGTGGGATTGCTAATTAGCTATCATAAAAAGTATGGTTTTTAAGAGCTCCTAATTCTTTTTTATCTCCACAAAGCCGGCACCGTCCGGTTTTTCATAAAAGCTTGCTTCTTTGGTCTTGGTGGTAAGTGAAGCGGACTCGAAGGGCAAGGTGTTGGCCGGCTCTAACAAACTTCTTCCTTCATAACTGTACCAAGAAATAGATTTGGGCAATATCAATCCTTCAACTGTTGTCCAATCGTTGTATCGAATCCATTTTACGTTATCCGACACCTCACCGCTCCTGTAAGTAACGGTATAGCCCAACCAGGCCATTTGATACGTATCTGGGTCGTAGTGGATGAAATACTGGTCTTTTGACGAGGCCCCTACTCCACTTTCATAACTTATTTCAATCCCAGGATACTGCCTACCCTCAAATACCAAATCCTCGGTAGGACCGTAAATGATCCCATCATCGGCCAGAACAAAGGGCATCGCGTAAAAATAAAAAATCAGGTTATGGTAAAAACCTGGATTTCCTGTGTACTTTTCATCCTCATCCAACAACCAGGCCTGTTCCCCGTCAAATCCCATTGAAAAAAGTTCGGTGTCTATTCGATCTTTTCGAGAATATAAATCGATGGTGTGTACCTCAGTAAAATCCGGTTTTGGCAGGGCATAGACCAGAGTGCGCTGTTGCCGCCAAGCATCCATGCCCCCATGTCTTTCGAGTATTTTGCCCAAAGCTTCAGGATATTTAGGGGCTTCCATGGTTTCGGTCTGTTCCATAACCTGTTCGGTCGCCTCTTTTTTGGGAGTAGGCTTACAGGCCGTCATAATTAGAATGAACAAAAGAATACTTATTTTTTTCATTTTTAAGTTGTTTTGCAATTTGTCGGATATTGAATTCCGGGATTACAAGATAATGTACTTTTGAATATATGAAGGAAGTAAAGAGCATAAGCAGTATTCAAAATCCTTTGATAAAAAAGATAGCACAACTACAGGAAAAGTCACGGGAACGAAAAAAAACCGGACTTTTTGTCATTGAAGGAAATCGGGAAATAGACTTGGCCCAAAAAGGAGGGTATCCCATTGCCCAACTGTTGATTTCGCCCGAGATTTCCAATTTTTCCGTGGAAGACTTCATCAAGCGCTTTCCAGATTCCGAATGTATTGAAATAACCAGAACGGTTTATCAAAAAATGGCCTACCGGGAATCCACTGAGGGGGTTCTAGCAGTGGCCCAAAACCGTTCACAAGCCCTGGAAACCATAGATTTCACTTCAGATAATCCACTTATTTTAGTGGCTGAAGCCCCCGAAAAACCGGGAAATATCGGAGCTTTGATGCGAACGGCAGATGCTGCCGGACTGGATGCCGTCCTTATCGCCAACCCAAAAACAGACCTGTACAATCCCAACATTATCCGGAGCAGCGTAGGCACTATTTTTACCTTACAAATCGGACTGGGGAGCACGGAGGAAATCATTTCATTCCTAAAGCGACGAAAAATAAGCATACGCTGCGCCGCTTTGTCCGCTTCAAAAAGCTATGTTGACGCCAACCTTGGAGGTGCCCTGGCCCTGGTAGTTGGAACAGAATCGATGGGTTTATCCGATGAGTGGTTGGAAAACTCCGATGAAAATCTCATTATCCCCATGCAGGGCGAAATAGATTCCATGAATGTCTCTGTATCGGCAGCAATCCTTATCTTTGAAGCAGTGCGGCAAAGGGGAATTTAGCCTATGGGAGAAACTACACTTTTCTACATTATCATTTTTATTCTTGTGGCGCAATATCTGGTTCACCAGCTTCTGGAATACCTGAACGCCCAGCGTTTTTCTTCATCGGTACCCCCGGAACTTCAAGATGTTTTTAATAAAGAAGAATACCAAAAATCACAACGGTACAAGCGCACCCGATATCGATTTGGCCTTTTATCGGACGGATTTTCCTTAGTGCTGACGCTTGCATTTCTGGTTTTTGGAGGTTTCCAATGGATTGATTCGCTAATAAGGTCCATTACCGAAAACACCATGGGCATGGCCTTGCTTTTTTTTGGTTTTATCGCACTGGGAAGCAGTATTTTAGGCATTCCTTTTTCCTATTATCAAACTTTCCATATAGAAGAGGAGTACGGTTTCAACAAAACGACCAAACGCCTTTTTTTTGAGGACATTGGTAAAGGGTGGCTTTTATCCCTTCTGATGGGAGGCGGTCTTCTTGCACTGTTTATCTGGTTTTACCAATGGACCGGGCCTAACTTTTGGATATATGCCTGGATACTTTTTGCCGCGGTGATTCTCTTCATGAATTTATTTTACAGCCGATTTTTGGTGCCCCTGTTCAATAAACAGACGCCCTTGGGCGAGGGAAGCTTGAAGCGCGCCATTGAAGGGTATGCAAAAAAAGTGGGCTTTGAACTGAACAAAATCTTCGTAATCGATGGTTCCAAGAGATCCACCAAGGCAAACGCCTATTTTTCAGGTTTTGGAAGGGAAAAGCGAATTACCTTGTTCGATACGCTCATCAATGACCTGGAAGAAGAGGAAATTGTGGCTGTTCTGGCGCATGAAGTGGGGCACTACAAAAGAAAACACATCATTTTTAACCTTTTGGTCTCTTTGTTGCTCACTGGTCTCACTTTGTACATTCTATCGCTTTTTATCAATACTCCTGAGATTTCACTGGCAATAGGAGTGTCCGAACCCAGTTTCCATGCTGGTTTGGTCGGTTTTGTGCTGTTGTACAGCCCCATTTCTGAAATTACCGGACTTGCCATGAATTTTTTATCCCGTAAGTTCGAATTCCAGGCAGATGATTATGCCAAAAAGACCTTTGCCGCCCAACCTTTGATAACCTCTTTAAAAAAACTATCGAAAAACAGTTTGAGCAATCTTACCCCCCACCCGGCATACGTATTCGTGCATTACTCGCACCCCCCTCTGGTGGAACGCATACGAAACCTTAAGGCATAATTTTTGTTGTTTACTTTTTGATATTGTGGTAATTTTAATTTACTATGACTGAGGCAGCTATAGAAAAAGAGAACAAGGAAATCGCAAAGCAGTACAAGGAATTGCTGCGTATCAGCTACCAGAACCTCACCTCTGCGGACAAAAAGTTGATACGCACTGCTTTTGATGTTGCAGTGGATGCACATAAGGACCAAAGGAGAAGATCCGGAGAAGCTTATATCTTCCACCCCATTGCCGTTGCCAAAATCGTAGCTTCTAAAATTGGATTGGATGCGGTTTCCATCGCCTCGGCACTTTTGCACGATGTGGTGGAGGATACCCCCTACACCCTGGACGATATAGAGCGCATGTTCGGGGAAACCGTGGCGCGTATTGTGGATGGCCTTACCAAAATAGCCCATTTAAAAAAAGATAAGGACATCAGCCAACAGGCCGAAAACTTCCGTAAAATGCTGTTGACGCTTCACGATGATGTCCGGGTGATCATCATTAAAATTGCGGACCGCTACCACAACATGCTCACCATGGATTCCATGCCAGAGCACAAACAGGTAAAAATTGCTTCGGAAACCCTTTACATCTACGCACCGCTGGCCCATAGAATAGGCCTGTACAACATTAAGACGCACCTAGAGGACCTCAGCTTAAAGTACACCGAACCTGAAGTATACCAGGACATTCAAGCCAAGATTGAGGATACCGAAGATGACCAATTGGCCTACATTGAAGATTTTTCAGATGTCATTCGGAATTCATTGGACAAAGAGGGCCTGAACTATGAGATAAAGGGCCGGATGAAATCCACGTTTTCCATCCGTAGGAAAATGAAGTCCCAAAATGTTTCTTTTGATGAAGTCTACGACAAATTCGCTATACGAATTATCTATAAATCGGACAGAAAAAATGAAAAGTTCCTGGCCTGGAAAATCTATTCCATCGTTACGGATCACTTTACACCAAATCCCATACGGCTGAGGGATTGGATCACTTCCCCAAAATCAACCGGTTATGAGGCCCTGCACATTACGGTTATGGGACCAAAAGGAAAATGGGTAGAGGTGCAGATACGCAGTGAGCGTATGCACGAAATTGCGGAAAAGGGTTATGCCGCACATTTTAAATACAAACATGGGGACCAAAAGGAACAGGGTATTGAAGAATGGCTCAACCGATTGCAGGAAGCGTTGGAAACATCCAATGGGAGTGCCGTTGACTTTGTGGAAGAGTTCAAACTCAATCTGTACTCCAAGGAAATTTTTGTCTTTACGCCCAAAGGGGACTTAAAATCCATGCCCAAAGGCGCCACTGCCCTGGATTTTGCCTTTCACATCCACACAGAAATTGGGATGAAGACCCGAGGGGCACGGGTAAATGGTAAGTTGGTGCCCTTGGGAACCGAGCTCCACAGCGGCGATCAAGTGGAAATCATAGCATCAGAAACGGCAAAACCAAATCAGAGTTGGCTGGACTATGCACAAACGGCCCGGGCGCGCTCCAAAATACGCTCTTCCTTGAGCGAAGAGAAAAAGGCCATAGCGGCGGATGGCAAGGAAATTCTCCGTAGAAAACTCAAGTCCCAGAAAATCGACCTCAATGAGGATACGGTGAACAAATTGGTACAGTACTTTAAGTTAAAGACCAGTTTGGACCTTTTTTATCGGGTGGGCATCGGGGTAATCGACAATCAAAAACTAAAGGACTTTGCGTCTACCTACCACAACGCCTTTTTGAACTTCTTCAAGAACAAAATCCGAAGAAATCCTGCCCCAAAAGATGTCAACAAGGAAGAAATCACCGCCAAATATGATATGTTGGTGTTCGGCAAAGAAGAAGAAAAGCTGAGCTATAAATTGTCCCAATGTTGCAATCCCATACCGGGAGACGATGTTTTTGGATTTTTGAGCGTGAGCGATGGCATCAAGGTGCACAAAAAAAACTGCCCCAACGCCATATCCCTACAATCCAACTATGCCTATCGGATAATGTCGGCGAAGTGGATAGATTCCACCCAGGAAGAGTTCACGGTGGACATTCAAATAACAGGGATAGACAATCTGGGCCTGGTGAACGATATCACCAACATCATCTCGGACAATATGCACGTGAACATGCGCAACCTCAACTTTAGCGCGGACGGAGGAACCTTTACCGGCAAAATAGCGCTGATAGTAAAGAACAATACCATTTTGAAAAGGCTTATCAATAACTTGAAACAAGTTGAGGGGATCGACAAAGTGGCCAGAATTTAATTATAAAATGTAACTTTGTCCTTTAGTTTCGGGAAGAATTATGGAGAGCAACAAAAATCAGGAAATCGTAAAAAACGTCTTTACCGCTTTTTTAGAGGAAAACGGGCATCGGAAAACGCCGGAACGGTATGCCATCTTGCAGGAAATCTACGAAAGTGATGACCATTTTGATGTGGAATCCCTCTACATTAAAATGAAGACCAAAAATTATAGGGTGAGCCGGGCCACCCTGTACAACACCATTGAACTTCTGTTGGAATGCAAATTGGTCCGGAAGCACCAGTTCGGTAAAAACCAGGCCCAATATGAAAAGTCCTATTTTGACCGTCAGCACGATCATGTCATACTCACCGATACCGGAGAGGTGGTGGAGTTCTGTGATCCCCGGATACAGTCCATAAAAAAGACCATAGAGGAGGTTTTTGACATCCACATCAACAACCACTCCCTCTATTTTTACGGCACCCGAAATAAAGAAGAAAACCTAACCGACTAACCCATTTACTTCATGGTTGATTTACTACTTGGTCTCCAATGGGGAGACGAGGGCAAGGGAAAAATTGTTGATGTTCTCACCAAGGACTATGATATCATCGCCCGGTTTCAAGGAGGGCCCAATGCGGGCCATACGCTGGAGTTTGATGGGCACAAACATGTGCTGCACACCATCCCTTCGGGAATTTTTCATGAAAATGCCATGAACATCGTTGGGAACGGAGTGGTAATCGACCCCGTCATTTTTAAACGGGAGCTGGACAATTTAAAGAAGTTTGACCTGGACTATGCCCAAAAGCTTCTTATTTCCCGCAAAGCGCACTTGATACTGCCCACCCATCGCCTGTTGGACGCCGCCTCAGAGACCGCCAAGGGAAAAGCAAAAATAGGATCTACCCTTAAGGGCATTGGTCCCACCTATATGGACAAGACGGGAAGGAACGGCCTGCGCGTGGGCGATCTGGAATTTGATACTTGGAAGCAAAAATACAGGGCCCTGGCCAACAAGCACGAGGCCATGATCTCTTTTTACAATGTGGACATTGAATACGACCTGAACGAGTTGGAGGACGAATTCTGCGAAGGAGTGGATACCCTGAAAAAGCTGACCTTTATCGATAGCGAAGAATACATTTTCAACGCCCAAAAGGAGGGTAAAAAAATATTGGCCGAAGGGGCACAAGGCTCCCTTTTGGACATTGATTTTGGCACCTACCCCTATGTGACATCCAGCAACACCACGGCGGCGGGCGCATGTACCGGGCTCGGCGTGGCCCCCAATAAAATTGGCCGGGTACTGGGCATATTCAAGGCCTATGCCACCCGGGTGGGCAGTGGCCCCTTCCCCACGGAGCTTTTTGACCAGGATGGTGAGACCATGGGGCGCGTGGGCAACGAATTTGGTGCCACAACGGGAAGGCCCAGACGGTGCGGTTGGCTGGATTTGGTGGCCCTAAAATATGCCGTACAGGTGAACGGTGTCACAGAACTGATGATGATGAAGGCCGATGTGCTGAGCGGCTTTGAAACCCTAAAAGTCTGTACCGCATACCGGTACCAGGGCAAAGAAATACAGCATTTGCCCTACAATATTGAAAGCGAGAACATCTCCCCCATCTATACAACCCTAAAGGGTTGGAGCAAAGACTTGACCAAAATGACCAAAGCGGAAGAACTGCCGCCAGCATTGAACGACTACATCGCCTTTTTGGAAGAAGAACTGCGGGTACCCGTTAAAATCGTCTCTGTGGGGCCAGATAGGTTACAGACCATACACCGCTAAACCTTAGTCCCTTAATACTGTGATGACCGCCCGTAGGGCAGCGACCACGTTTTGTACATCTTGCCGGTGAAAGGTGTTCTCTTCCAAGTAAAAGAGCATTTCCACGCCCATGTCCAAAATTTTGGCCAACTCTTGGGTGGAGCCGTAGCTGTCTTGTAGGCGTTCTAAAAAGTCTTGTTCTGTTTGATTTATCATAGTCATAATAGGTTATGACATAAATATACTATTTCTTTCTTGTTCGTCATAATTTGTTATGACCCTATTCCAAAGGAATCTATTCAATTTTGTTTTGTTAGAGCTAACCTAATGTTAACAAAGCAAGAGTTATCCCAAAAAATAGGATACCGAATCAAGCAATTACGGAAGGAAAGAAATATTTCACAGGCCGAATTGGGGAGGCTCTGCGAGCGCGACAAACAACACATAGAGCTCATTGAAAACCACAAGGTTTCGGCCAACACCTACACCCTTTATACCATTGCCAAGGCCCTCAAGGTTGAGTTAAAGGAGCTTTTTGAATTTTGACCATCCGTATTATTTTTTTGTTTTAGTCTTTTGGGTTATTCTATGTTTAAAAAATCCAATGGGCTGGTCACGTTTTGAACTGATCTTGTGGTGACACGGGTATACCGCATGGTGGTTTTTATGTTGGCATGGCCCAGCAATTGCTGGATAATCCTAATATTTACCCCAGCGTCCATGAGATGGGTGGCATAGGCATGCCTTAAGCTATTTAGGGTAACATATTTGGTAATCTTTGCACGCTGGCAAGCGCTGGTAAAAATAGACCGTAAACTGCTAGTTGAGTACGGTTCTCCCTTGCGTCCGTTGAACAGATAGATTTTAGGCCTATAGCTTTTATAATACTCCCTTAGCTGTTCCAGTAGCTTAAGGGAAAGTGGTACAACCCTATCCTTTTTGCCTTTTGCTTGTTTAATGTGAACCAACATTCGATTTCTATCAATATCGCTGATTTTGAGATTCAGTAATTTGGACCGTCTAAGTCCCAAAGCATAGATGGTCATTAAAATGGTTTTGTGCTTTAGGTTTTTGGTTCTTAAAATGAGCAATTCCACTTCTTCCAAAGCTAAAATCTGTGGCAAACGCTTTTCTTTCCTAGATGGATAAATGGAACTAAAATCGACCCGCATTCTCATAAAATCCGTATAGAACAGTCCTAAAGCACCCAACACTTATTTATGTGACGCAGCAGAATATCCTTTTGCTTGGATAAAATCCATCGTTTTGATTAGGATGACATCTTTATTTAAGCGTTCCATTCGAACAAGACCCAAAAACTCTTGGAACTTAGTTACCATAGACAGGTATGCATTGATAGTACTGCCGCTGTAGCGCTTGAGAGCAAGAAACTCAGAAAATTTAACAAAAGTGTCTTTATGTGTCATATTTGGTGGTTGCGTTTAAATTTTAATAAACCTAACCATAACCACCTTTAAAGGCAGGTTATAATTGACGAAAAGGTGTTTTGGTTTGATGTATCTTTATACAAATGTTGGGCATAATTCAAAAAACAAAACCAGATATTACTTATTATCATGAAGATGAATATTCCAGTAGCGATGACCATTCTACTAACAATTTCTTTCGGATGTAAAAAAAGAGAGATAGTTAATCATGATATGTGGTTTTTTAAGTGTTGTGACTATGAATTTAACGCTGATTATGTACTAGGCTTTGATAAAGGAGCATGTGGAAACAGGCAACATGATTGGATTTTTTATGATTTTAAGGACAAAAATGATTTTCTAAATGAAAATTTGGATTGGAAAATAGATGATTGGATTTATCCCGTTGATAGCTTAATCATAGATGAAAATTTAAAATATCATGCATCTCGATATTCAAAACTTAAGAAAGAATTTGGTAAGTGGCATACGTTGCAATTTTATGATAATGGCAATATGCTCTTTGAAGCACCTGAAAAATATTTCTTACCGAAGCCAATTGAGATGAAAGTATTTAAAAATGACACATTACTTTATTCAACAGGAAGACAAAAGGCAAGAGTGAAAATTAATTCGAAAGAAGATAAAATCAGGATAGTATTTAATAAATCAAGTGAACATGAAAACGCATATCTAGCAATACATCACCCATATGGTAAGGTCTCTAATAAACCAGAAAGTCCCTGTTTCGACTATCATGTAAATACACAAGAAAATAGAAATGAAGAGTATAACTATAATTATGCCAGATATATAAAAATCAATCCTCAAACAACCGAAATTATTTTAGATAACTGTTTGTTAGGAGATTTAGGCAAAACTTTTGCCTGGGTAAGTATAGAAAGGGGTAATAAAAAAGAATATAAGCATAATGGAAAGAAATATACCATTTACCACCATTTTAGAGAGGATTTTGGAATTGAAATAAATAAGAACTATGCCCAACATTAGCTATAAGTAATTGCTTGTTCTCGCTTACTTTTGAAAATCCTCGCGGATTTTCAACTTGGTGCGTACTTACAAAATTAATCGCTAACACACGCAACTACTCATAGCCGAGACCGTTGTGCCTCATTTAACGAAACCATTGTGAACTGAATGAAATTATTCCCAAATAAATATTTTACGGTAGAATTAAGATAGGATAGAATGAATACTTTGAACGAATTAAAGCGTAACACTAAACTGACCGATAATTTGATTTCTAGTCATACTGACAAAAAGTTTATTGGACAAGTAAATGACAGTGGATTTAAAATAATATCATCTGAAATTGGTCGTGGAGCGTTTTGCGTTTTTGTTGGAGAATTTCAAGATTCTTTGGGAAAATTAGAAATAAGAATTCATAATGCTTTTAAAATAATGCTTTCTATAATTTTATCATATCCTTTTGTTGGTTTTGGTTTAATAGCATATAATCAAGGATTTCTAGAGGCAATCAAATTTCTGCCAATTCTTATAGTAGGACTACTTTTTATAAGGTTTGTTTTTATTGAATTGAGTTTTCGTTTTATTTCAAAAACTGGACTAAATAAATTGATTAAAACTCTCGGAATAAAAACAAGGCACAACAAAGGCTATAATTCATTGCTGAATTCTCACTAACTTTAAAAGAAATAAACATTAAACGGCCCGATTTCTAACTGACAATTTCCTGCCTGAAATCGTCGCAACGAAATCATAGCCGAGACCGTTGTGGTACATTTAAAAATGAGAATACTCTACTCGATATTAACCCTACTAATCCTGACAACAAGCGGTTGTATTTCGGAGAAAAAAAATACTGACGAAGAATCGACGGAATATTTCATTGAAAGTAAGCTAAGTTTCTTTGACCCTTACGAAATAACGTATGCTGACAATAAATATCAAGGTTATACATACGAGACCTGGCTGAGACAGCCTAGTAACTTGAAAATGCTCCATGAGACATTCAAAAAAATCGGCTATAAAAAACTCATCTCCGATTATGATTTGACATCAAATCCCTGCTTGCTTTGGAGCTATATAAATCGGCCACTCAACCACATTATTGACAGCTTGGTCATCACATACCCACTTGATACCATCCAGACTAAATACTACCAAGAATTTTGGCAACGTAGAAGGAAAGAGAAAAATCATCAAGTCGTTTTTGAAATACTACGAGAACTCAACGACATACTTCTAAAAGAGCAACCTGTCGAATACAATAACGACTTGGTCAATGATACACTTTACAACCTGGTGCTCATCGATAGAGTACACGAAAACCTAACTAACGAACAAGCCCAAGAGGACTTTGATTACCTAAAAAGAATTGGAATGCACGGTTCAGCATACAATCTACTTTACGAGAATATGAGTTACCAGGAAATTGACTGGGACAGAGAAGAACTCCTAAATGACTTAAAGACAGATAACAAACGTTGTTGTCCAAGTACTTGGATTGTGGATAATACCAAGTGATAAAAAACGTACCACAACAATGGCTATAGCCCATGCCTAACGCTTGGCCATTTTTTCCTAAGTTGAATTAACCAAAAAATGTCTGGCGCTTGCCACGAGCCATAGCCGAGACCGTTGTAAAACATTTGAAAAATGAAAATAGCATATAAAAAAAGACACTTTAATGTGAATTTGATTTTAGGACTTATTTGGTTGATTTGGTTCTTTGTTGGAGTATTTGGAAAAGAAGAACCAAATTGGACTGACTATGGTTGGATTTTCATTTCTCTTATGTATTTGGGACTATATTTTTACCAAAAGAATTATAAATATTTGACCATTGAAAACGGAATTATAAACGTAAATGGTCCATTCGGGAAAAAACTAAATCTGACTGAAATAAAACGGATTAAAAAGTTTGCTGGAGATTATATCCTAAAAACGGATAAAAACGAATTGACAATCAATACGCAGATTATTGATCCGAAATCACTCACTGAATTAAATACTGAATTGGAAAAACTGAATGTAGAATGGAATTAAAAAACGTTTTACAACAATATATAACCGCAATTACGGCGGATTCGACTGCGTCCGAATCTTCCCGATAGCTATCGGGACGGAATTGCTAACGTCAGTTACTAACCGAAAATTAACGTATATTAATCCTTAACTGACGGTTATAGACCGTTGGCGGTAATGTGAACAAAATGACATTTTATCAAAAAGAAATAAATAGGATTAAGGAAATTTGCTACTCAAATGAGGGACAAATTCAAACAGTTATTGGAACACGAAATTATATAGAAAATAACTTCGACAAAGAATTGAATTTGGATTTGCTTTCACACATCAGATTTACTTCAAAATTTCACCTTTTACGACTTTTTAAAAAATACTACGGACAAACACCAAGACAGTATTTAATCAATAAAAGGATTGAAAAATCAAAAGATTATTTAAAAATGGGAATGTCTATTTCGGAAACTTGTTATTCTGTTGGCTTTGAAAGTCCAAGTTCGTTCAGCACACTTTTCAAGGGTAAGATTGGACAAACACCAACCGACTTTCAAAAAGAGCAATTTTCACAAAGTCAATTTAAAACTGATTCTTGAAATTTGATTCGTCAAATTAAAAAACAAAAAAGATGAAAGTAAAAGTATTAAGTATTCCTGTTCAAGACCAAGAAAAAGCCCTGAAGTTTTATACCGAAATATTAGGATTTATAAAAAAAGTGGATGTTCCATTAAGTGAAGAAAACAGGTGGTTAACAGTGGTTAACAAAGAGGAACAAGACGGAACAGAAATTTTATTGGAACCTTCGCCCAACCATTTTGAACCTGCAAAAACTTATCAAAAGGCACTTTTTGACGCTGGAATTCCATACACGCAATTTAATGTTCAAAACACACAGCAAGAATATGACAGACTTGAAAATCTTGGAGTCAAATTTAGTGTAAAGCCAACAGAGATGGGAACTGTGAAAATTGCAGTTTTTAATGACACTTGTGGAAACAATATTCAAATAGTAGAAATGTTATAAAGAAAAACACTACCGCCAACACAGTGCATAAGTAACAGCGGTTTAAGTGATAAAACAAAAGACAAAATATAAAACAAAGCTTGGTGCAAAACCAAAAGGTTCATGAATAGAAATCCCCTACTACTCATACACTGGACCGGTGCCAGTATTTCGAAAAACGAGTCTTGTACTATTTAATTTGAATGGAAAAGATAATACGAATATTTCACTATTTGAGTTTTATAAAATATCCAATAATGTTGATTGGATTGTATTATTGCTACAGACCTATTTTATTTGACGATAGTAGTTTTTTTCAAGATATTAATCTAGGGCTAATCTTCATAGGACTGGGAATTGGACTTGACTCACTTAAAGACTACAGAAAATTAAATTGGTTAGACAAAAAAGTGTTACACAAACCTAAAATTGCAAAGTACTACTTTATCATTTTTGGGCTGGTTCTTTTGGGACTTATTTTCATAGGAATTAAAAATTACCTTTCAACTGATGACAGTAGATTAAAAGAACTATCAATTGGGTTCATTGTAGTAGGAATCGGATTGATTGGACTCTTAAAGTCAGGAATTGAAGCAACGAAAAATTATATGAACAGAGAAAGAATAAAAACCACTGGCAACAATGGGTATAGGTAATTGCTTGTTCTCACCAACTTCTTAAAATCCTCTCGGATTTTCAGTTTGGTGTACCTGCCTTACCGGCAAACAGACTTGCAAAGTTCAATGCTAACCCATGCGACTACTTGTAGCCGAGAACGTTGGCCACAATTTGAAAAATGCGAAATGAAAATTCAAATATTACGATTCATATGGTTTCCAGTCTTGATGGTTTTATAGCCAAAAAAGATGGAAGCGTTTCGTGGATGTACTCAAAAGATAAATACGAAAAAGGAGTCGAGCTGACCAAGGAATATATTTCAAAATTCCTTAAATCGATTGACTGCTACATTATGGGTTCTAGGACTTATGAACACGCTGTTGAATTGGGTTGGCCTTATGGGGAAGTTCCTGTTTTTGTCTTGACCGAACGAGAACTTGAATCCGACAAAAAAAGTGTAAAATTCATTTCAGGTGACCTGAGCAAAGTAGTAAATGATCAACTAAAAAACCAACATAAAAATATTTGGATGGTCGGTGGGACTATGCTTACAAAAGAATTTCTACGCCTTGGATTAGCAGATGAAATAAATATCACGATAATTCCGATACTTTTAGGTGAGGGAACACTCTTCTTCGACTACATTGGAAAGGAAATTCCGTTACATTTAAAAGATGTAACTGCCTTTAAAGATAGAATGGTTGAAATGGTTTATGAGATAAAAAAATGAAAATACTGGGCACAACAAGGGCTACAATTCATTGTGGTTTTGCGCTACACCAAAGTAAAAGTATAAATCAAACGGTTGGATTTTTGCGGAATAATGCTACGTTTTTAGGTCTTCCTCTCGCAATCAAAGATTGTTCGTCGGAAACAACGACGAAATCATAGCCCAGACCGTTGGCATAAACTTGGGGAATGAACAAATTCAAAATCATTTTATTACTACCAATTGCCTTTTTGAACTGTGAAAATCAAACTGAGAAAACTAAAATGCAATTTTTAACTGAAGACATTCCAAATAATCTTCCAATTGATTTTAAAAAGGAAATAACTCCTGAAAATAAAATAATCCATAAGGGCATATTTAGTCCTGACTTGAAAGAATATTACTATACATTATCCGATAAGGATTTTGAAAATTTTGATGTGTTCCGAATAAAGAAAAACAATGGCGTTTGGGCTGAACCAAAAGAAGCCTTCTTTAACAGTCAACATAATGAGCACGGAATGAGTTTTACACCGAACGGGAATACGCTTTACTTCAGTTCTACGAGACCCGTAAATAGTAATGGAGTTCCTCAGACTTGGCATATTTGGAAATCGGACAAGGTCAATGGAAAATGGGAAGAACCTGTTTTTATAGACATCCCGAATTTGAGAAACAAATTGGTCTCTCATCCTACAATTGCCAATTCCGGAACTTTATATTTTCATTCAAGCGATTTAGATTATAGTGAAATGGATATTTACCTGTCAAAAAATATAAACGGAAAATTTAAACCTGCAGAAAGAATTCCAATAAATTCTAAATCAGGAAAATGTACGCCATACATTTCACCAAAGGAAGACTATTTGATTTTTGCTTCAATTGGAAATGAACTTGATTTGATGATTAGTTATAACAACGGAAATGGTAAATGGATAAATACGAAAAAACTGAATAACAGAATCAACAATAAAGGACAAGGCAATCCATATGTTACGCCAGATAACAAATTTCTCTTTTTTGCAACTGGAGGACCTTTAAAAAACAATTGGAAAGTTAAATGGGTGAATATTGAGTCTGAAATAAAAAATAACTAAGGCCAACATTGGCTATGTCCCAAAACTTGATATGAATAAAATTTGAAGGGAAAAGAAACATATCGGCTAATCGAAACAATGCGTTTGACGCTGGTTTTGGTACACTGGATTTTTGAAATTAATGGACTTAAATCTAACTCCCCGACTTATATGACTATTAAGGCCTCATTAGGTTATGTGAAAGGCAGATATTCAACCAATCTTAATAATCCTTCTGATAATAAGTGACATAAAACCGAACAGTATCTAAAAACTAAAAATGGACAAGAATAAAACCAATGCATCCAAAACTATATTAACATTTGGAATAATGGGATTCATAGCTGGAATTTTTCTATTGTTTTCTGACATGTACCTAATCGGAATTTTTGGAGGAATCGCCAGCGCGGGACTCGTACTAAAAGCTTATCGAGATTTAAAAAACAAATAAAACACTAACCGGAACATGGGCTATAATTCAGCGTGGCCTCCCTCCCAACCTTAAAATTTTCTAATTTTAAGTGGTTTGGTTTCGCAGCTTGAAAAATCCATTGTGATTTTTCACGCCGAAATTATAGCAGAGACCGTTGTAGACAATTTTTTGACCAATGAAAAACTATCTGCCCTTGATCGGTGCATTTTTGATTTTAGTTGGATGTTTGCCCAAAACACCACATTATCCCTTTCGTGCTCAAGAAACTTTGAATACCGAAGCGAAAGAAATCTCAGATAATCTCGAAAGCTATATTAAAAAATGGCACAAGGGAGAGGTCTCATCAACTATACCTCAAGAAATTCTACCAATGGGATATGACAACAAACGCTACAAAAATTTTCGATTGGTAAAACCCGAAGAATTACATCTTGATGATGTTTGGGTCAAGCGTTCTGCCCATAGAATTAATTTTGATTCATTATACGGTAGTTTTCCAGACCCAAATTGCACCTATTTGTTAGCTCCCGTTTTATATGCGCCATTTGGTGCCCAACTGAAAATAAAAGGTGAATTTCCGCATTGCCGGTTTTTTGACATTCAAGTTTCACCGGCTTTGGATACCAAAGAATATCGTTATGATAAGTGGGCCGGTAAAGGTGAAGTTGCAATTGTTGACGTAGATATTGAGCCTTTAGAAGGACATATAAATCCATTTAGAGTTGGCGCAAACAGAGAGGCTGAAAACAGAAGTTATGAAGTAACTTACGAAATGGCTTTGGGTAACCCTTCAAAACTTAATAAGGCGCACAATCCACCGTATAGAGGAAAAGGAAACAAAAGATATGGAAGTGCGATTCAAGTTCAAGGTCCATGGGGATTGGATACAAAAAGCGGACACGGTCGAGGAGTTTGGGATTTTGGTGACGTTTGGATACGGTATTATGCATCGGATGACAAATACTTTCCTGATGGTGGGGTTGATTTACCTGAAATTTATTTTGAATTACCCACGGGAGAACAATTTTTCATAATCTCAGATTTTCAAGGATTTATCCAACTTGGTGAAACTACCATGGCTAACCGATCAATTGGTAACAGAAACCCTTCACCTTACAATGGAAAAGAAAAAGGTTGGGACAAACAGTACGGTATTTTTTTACAAATAGCTACTGGTGGCTCAATGGCGCTTTATAAAGAAAAGCAAGAGGATAAAGAATATGTGAGGAAACTTGACTTAGGGGTCACGGGAAGAGGAGAAAATCAACCCTTTCCTGCATCATTGGAACCGCACGCAACAGGTTGTAATTATATAGGTTATCTGACATCAGGCGTTTCTATCAAAAAGGGGAAAGTTTTTGTGCTAACCGGGAAATTACCCACTTTTCCAGACACAAGAGATGGTGCGAAAATAATGGAAGCCGCCCAATGCAGATATTGGTCAATGACAACCTATGACGCAGACTTCCCATTTTCAAAAGTTAAAGGCTTAGAAAATACAAGTGTTATGGATGATGAGATTATCCTCGATGAAAACAGAAATTACATTATTGTATACTCCCGAAAAGAAGACCGACCTTCAAATGCCATAGTAGCGAACGGAATTACTTGGATAGATTGGGGAAATACTGGAACTCAAGCGTTCACTTGGCGTTGGATGTCGGTTTATCCAGATTGGTCATTTGATTTCACACCGAACGAAGAAAACCTACCTTGGGCAAAAACGACTTGGTCTGGAACAAAATACGACCCATCCATTATTGGTAACAATGCGCGAGGCTTTTTGGAAGAGTATCATTCATTACGTCATTATATGACTAAAGAAAAGTTTGAGGAATTAAATAATGCCCAGCTAAAAACTGGAAAGGTTATTTGGGAATGAAAAACTTTTTACAACAAGGGCTATGATTCATTGTGATTTTGTACCGCACTAAAATAAAAGTATAAATCAATGGCTGATTTCTCAGCAGAATAATGTTACGCTTTTAGGTCTTCCTCCCGCAATCAAAGATTGCAGGTTGGAGACAATAACGAAATCATAGCCTAACCCTTAGCAGCAATAAAAACCTCTTTAAATTAAATACGATGTACACATTAGAAAATTCATCCACGGTTCTCAGACATTTTGCACAACAGATCGGTCTATTGTTAACATTTGGTCTAGCAATATCATGTACGGGCCAAAAAAAAGACACAACGTCGGAAACCGGTGGGGCTATGGAAAACGCTGTTGAACAAGAAAGTAAATTCACGGATGAGCTTATGGCTCAGGAGAAGAAATGGGCAGCTGCTCTTGTGGGTAATGATATGAAAACCGTAGCTGCCCTAATGCACCGTGACTTTCGACTAAAAAGAGTCTACGGAGATGCCCTTCCCATAAGCAAGGAAATGTATCTAGGTATGCCCGGCATGAGTGCTGAAAAAATGGACGTGACACACTTTGAAATACTCGAGGAACTTGGCGATATTGTCGTAGCAAAAACCGCAATGTCAATGGATTGGCAACAGGAAGGTGTTGGAAAACTACCACCGTATTCTGTTTCAATTGATATTTGGCAAAGGAATGCGGATGGTTCTTGGCAGGTTCTCTCAAGGGTGAGCCAAATTCTAGATGAACCCTATTCCAGCAAATAAAATACCGTGGTTAACAACGTATATAAGCCATTAAAACGGTTCCTTTACCATCCGTTAACAACAAGAAAAAATACTGAATGAGCAAAGAAGACAAGTCAAAAAAAGGAAAAGTGATCGGTACAATAGTGGGAATCATCGCCTTTGCCCTATCCTTCTATGGGGTGCAACAGCTCTTTAAAACCGACTTGGAAGCTGAACTGGAAAATGTAGCTTTAGAATTGAATAAACAAACACCAATGAAAATTGATGAATATTCAAGATTGGACAGTGCCTCTTCAAAAGGGAAAACGAATTTTATCTATCACTATACACTTCTTGGCATGGAAAAATCCGAGGTACATCTAGATACGGTAAATAAATATATCCGACCGAGCATTATCGAAAACGTAAAAACCATTCCCGAATTAAAATTTTACAGAGATAATAAAATAACGATGGACTACAAATATTATGACAAGAATGGTGTTTTTGTGACAAAAAATTCTGTGACTCCAGAATTATATGGAAAATAAAGCCATCGGCCAACAAGGGCTTTAACGCACGGCTTATCGCTTAGCCATTTTTTCGTAGCTTCAATCAAATAAAAAATTCCGGTGCTGGCTGCGATGTTATAGCCGAGACCTCTGGTATCACCATAAAAAAGCTATAACACTAACCTAGTAATGGCATCTTTAAAAAGTTGTTGGCCTAAAAAATATTTGAATGAAAAATAAATCTATTGCGGTTTTAATGATAGTCTTTTTAGTAAACCCAGTAATGGGAATTGCTTGTAGTATGTATAAAATCACTAAAAATGGCAAAACTATTGTTGGTAATAATGAAGATTTTTTGAGTCCAAACAATCAATTTTGGTTTGAAGTCGCTGGTGATAAAGAATTTGGCGTAATGTATATGGGACAGTTAAATAATTTTGCCCAAGGAGCGATAAACGAAGTAGGTTTGGTCTTCGATGGCTTTTATGCACCAGAATTACCTATAGAGAATACCGAAGGAAAAGAAAAATTGCCCATAGGAAAAGCTATTAGGAATATCATGCAAACCATGTCCACCGTAGAGGAAGTTAAAGCATACTTGGAAACAATTGATTTAAGTGCTCTTTCGAGCAGCATGGTCGTATTCGTTGACAAATCAGGAACGTATTTAATTGTTGAAGGTGACCTATTGATCATTGGCGAAGAATCGGAAAAATCATTTTCTAACTTTTATTATTCTCAAATACAATCTGTTGAGGAAGTTACTCTTCCCTGGTTTCAAGCAGGACAAGAATTTCTTAATACTACAAGGGGAAAAGCCACTTTAGACTATTGTAGCAATGCCATGAAAAGTATGAAACAGAAAAGTTCAGATTTGTTTTCTACCCAATATTCTACCATATATGATCTTACTACCCTCAAGATAAGGGTGTATTTATATCAAGATTTTACAGAATTTGTTGAATTAGATTTAATGAAAGAATTAAAAAAGGGGAACCATAAAATTATGATGGTCGACTTGTTTTCCAAAGAGTCTTTGGGAAGTAGGTTTTATTATAAATATAATGACGTCGATAACCCCGTTTTATTTTTACAAGAACAAATAAATCCAGAGGGCTATTCCGAAAAAGAATTAGTAAACATGGAATTCAATGAAACGATAAACATACTTGGATATGAATGGTTAGACCATAAAAAGAATCCAGAGGTGGCAATAAAGGTTTTTCAGTATGGTATCAGTTTGATGCCAAACGATTATGACCTTTATGATAGTTTGGGGGAAGCCTATCTCGAAAATAAGGATTGGAACAATTCAATAAAAAACTACGCCAAGTCCTTAACATTGAATCCCGAAAATGAAAATGCGATAGAAGCCATATTAAAATGCCAGGAGGGCAGAGATAAATTAAAAGTTGATAATCGTTAAAATGACAGTTGCCAACAATAGCATGCAACAAAATGACTAAAGCTAAATATGGGTCACTCCTGACCCTACTTATATTGGCTTGTACCGAAGAAAACAACCGCACCGGGCCGGAAAAGATAGTTCGTTTCGAAAAAATCAATTACTATAGTTTCCCGCAAGATGGGACGTCCCAGGCTATAAAGTCCAGATTGACCTATTATTTTGAAAACGGAAAACCGTATAGATGGATCGAATTGGATGCTTCCCACAAAATTATGACGGACTATATTTATGAATACGACCAAAACTGGATTCAAGTTGGCGCAAAATATAAAGAGCCCAGAGAAAATTTATACGCTACAGAAAAAGTAAGGTTTACAAACGACAGCACAAAAGTTACTGAATGGATTGATTCTACTGGTGTCGTTTTCTACACCATGGTAGATGACCTGAATGAACATGGTAAAACCTACAGGGCAACATTCAAGGGCGACAAAATCCAGGGATACGATTCTACATCATACACCGAGCAGGGCTATCCTGAACGAATATTTTTCACCAACACAAAGGGCGAAATGTTCCATGATAGGCATTTCAAATACGATTCAATCGACCTTAACCAAGAATGGATAATCCGTAGGAAAATAATGAAAGATACTATTACCGAAATTCAAATTCGACAGGTTTTGTATGATTCCAGTTTCGTTTCAGAAGATAATGTCTTTTATCCTGAAGTTTTATCCACAGCGGAATTTTCAGAAAATTCCATCAATTTTACTGAAAGCAATACTATGGTTTTTCAAACCCGAACATCCGGTTGGGAAAACCAATCCGCATTCATAACAAGTTATGAAAATGGTCTCTTCACGGAACCAAGACCCGTTAAGTTACTCGACTCGATTTATAATGGAGCGATTTCCCCCGATGGCAATAGGATAATTTTTTCAGTTAAAGAAAACGGTTCGGAGATAATAAAGATTACATCAAGAACCCAAGAGGGCTGGTCTGAACCAATCAATTTAACTGAAAAATCATCAATTTCCGGAGGTTATTTTTACTGGTATTCCGAAAAAGAGATCTACTTCTATATACCTGACAATAACGGGGATATCGTTAAAGGAAGATTGGAAAACGATACGCTTAAAATAACAGATGCTTTGGATGGATTAAACACAGTTCATGCCACCGAATTCAGCCCTTATATTGACAAGAACGGACGTTTCATACTATTTACGAGATATTTTGAAGGCGATGAATCACAACAAGGATTTTTTATAAGCTATAAAATGGACAACTCGATAGAGGAAAACTGGTCGGAACCCAAAAAACTGAACATGCTGCCTTATGGATGGAGCGGCAATGTTCTACGGGAAACCAATCAATTCATATATTCCAATGGTGATGATATAATTGCTGTACCTTTAGAAAGTCTGAACATAGATGAAAATTAACACGGTTGTCAACAATGGCCATAAGTAAAAGCTTCCATTCGCCTACTTCTGAAAATCCTAGTGAATTTACAGTGTGGTCTATTAGCTAAGCCATTCACTAACCCATAAAACTTCCTATAGCCGAGACCATTGGCAATAACTCATATGGTAAACCTATACGAAATAGTAAAAGAAAATAATGCTTTCAAAAAATTGGAAGTAAATAAATTGCTATTTGTTGAATATACCTGTTTACAAGAAGAAACAAAGTTTGGGATTTGGTCTGATAGCAATTACTTTGCTTTTATCCTTTCCGAAAAAAAATGTGGCGGACAATACATCAGAACTATGAAGTAAATAAGGGTGATATTCTTTTTGTAAAAAAAGGGGCTAATCTTACCCATCAATTTTTTGATGACCAGTTTTGTGCAATCTTTTTCTTCATACCTGATGAGTTCATCAAATCCTTTTTTCAAAAGCATACACAGTTTTTAGACGCTTCCCAGAAAAACCTAGAAAATCAGGATTCCGTAATACGCGTTAAATCCAATCCGCTTTTACAGAATTACTGTAGTTCCATCTATTCGTTTTTAAATCTCATGGAAAAACCGGATACAGAATTACTCAAGTTAAAGTTTGAAGAATTATTGTTCAGTATTTGCACAGATCAAAATCATAAGTTTCTTTCAGATTATTTAATTTCAATATGTCAAGACCAAACGTATTATATGTCCAGAATAATGGAAGATAATTTTGGGTATAATTTAAAAATACACGATTATGCGAAGCTCTCCCATATGAGTTTATCAAAATTCAAAAGTGTTTTCAAATCTTATTACAGAACCACACCAGGAGCTTGGTTAAAACAACGGAAATTAGATTTAGCCATTCATCGTCTAAATCATACCGACTTACCAATCAATCAAGTTGCTCTTGAATCTGGGTTTGAAGATCCTTCGTACTTCATAAGGGTCTTTAAAGAGAAATATAAAAAAACACCTCTACAGTTTCGTCAGACCAAAACTTAAACTTTTTAGTCCATTTATTAGACCTTTTATCCTATCCCTAGGGGAGATTGAAATTTACTTTTGTCGCTGTAATCATTAATTATTTAAAACAATGAAAAAAGCAACCGCAGTATTATCCGTAAAATTTATGTCTTCACATAATCCTGAAAAACTAATGGAATCGTGTACCAATGGATTGGACTCTTTTAGAGAGGTACCGGGATTACTAGAAAAATATTATTTGATAGAGGAATCTACAGGTGCCATAAGTGGATTTTACTTATTTGGAACAAAAAGTGCGAGATCTGAATTCAGAACATCTGAATTAGCTTCTAAAATCCCTGAAAAATATGGTGTCATTCCTGAAACACTAAGAGCTGAAGAATGTGAAATGGCTATTGTATTAAATGAACCTGTAGTATCTTAAGGAACCAATAATCGGTCATGAAGAAAACGTATGGACGATTATTTTCTCCGGTTAGCTCAAAAAGTTGATTGTATATTTATTCTTTAAGAGGAATGGTTAGCGAACTTTTTATGTTTATCCCTGGAAACCAAACTAAAAGATTACTGACTTTTAAGGTTTAATTGGTATTCTTATTTATAAAAAACTATTACGGACGTGGTGTACAGCTGATTACCGTTGAATCCTTTTATGGAATTCCATGCGATTTACTAAGTTTCATTAGCACTGTAAAATTATAGATGATTTTCCTTAACCGTTCATATACAAAACCATTGCAATTAGTTTGAAATATCGATAAAGTATATTTTTAGCTTCCTAATTCTAGTATCTTTAGTTACTTTCTCTTCTAATAAGGAAAAGCGAGTAATCTTGATTGAAATCGAATTGAATATTGACCTCGGCGATAACTTTAAGTTGATTAAGGATGAAGGTATATTAACACAATGGACTTGAGAGTGACTGCATTTTAAGATTTGTTAAATAAGAGCTTGAAAGCATTATAAAACAAATTGAATCCGAACCATATTTTGACCAACTAAACAGATTCAGAAGCAAAATAGTAAAACATCAAATAGCAGGAAATGAGAATATGGATTCCTTCAAATTGGTTGCTTATTCTTTAATAAAACCTAAGATTGGGGAAGTTGGTTTTGGACTGATTACAGACTTGAATTTTTGGATTTGGAAGATGTATAGAAACCTACTGAAGCTAAAATCCACTTGAAAGATAGCGTATGAAAATTTGAATTTAGTGACTTGAAGCGGTTAAAAGCTAGTGTACAACCATGACTAGACTTCTTTACGGTTGAATTCTGATTAGGAATTCAAAGCTTATTTGCTATCTTTCGCCTACGAAGGAAAGAATCTTGCGGATTTTTCCAAAACGAAATCATAGCTAAGACCGTTATGCGGAAGTAAATCTTTACAAGGATAAATGCAAATAATACTAAAAAAAATATTTGCTCAAATGGGTTTCAAAATCCAAAGGGTGAACTATAAATCAGCAGGGACAAATTTTGACTTTGGGGATGCGTTCAAAATGCAGAAATATTTAACCAATAAGACAAATGATGAGGTAACAATTTTTGATGTTGGAGCTTTTGATGGAGGAACTGCTTTGCGATACAAGACACTTTTCCCTTCAAGTAAAATATATTCATTTGAGCCATTTCCTGAATCTTTTTCTAAACTCCTTAAAAATACCTCATCATATAATGATATTATTTCAATAAACAAGGGGGTAGGCGAACAAGAAGGTTTGGCAACATTCAACTCCAATAGTTTTGCCGCAACAAATTCGCTACTTAATACACATCAATCAGGCGACAAGGTTTGGGGCAGTGGGTTTTTAGATACCTTGAAAACCATTGAAGTGGAATTAACTTCAATTGATAGGTTTGTTGAATCCAATGGAATACAAAACATTGACATTCTAAAGATGGATGTTCAAGGCGCTGAATATAAGGTGATAAAAGGAGCTACAGAAACTTTAAAAAAAGGAATGATTAAAGTTATATATACCGAAATAATCACTTTGCCAACATATGAAGAACAGTTAGATTTTGATGAGATGATAGGCTTAATCAAATCCTTCGGGTTTAAACTATATAATCTATACAACCTTTCTTTAACAAAAGAAGGAGAATTACGCCAAGTTGACGCCCTATTTATAAAATCAACTCCGAGCAACACTAAATGAACACGATTAAAACGGTTGTTTTTTCAAACGCTTTCCACTAATTTAATCTGACAAACTAAACAATAAAATTTACAGTATTCCCGGTTTAGACTTCGTCAAATCAAACTAAATTTTCCTTCGGAACTCGGAAATAAGCATTGGTAAAAGAAAATTATAAAAATACAGGGCATTTCGTTTTTGGAAACGTATGGAGCAATCCTGACAGTGTTTGAAATGAAATGGAAACAATAAAATATTTTGGTGGAATAGTCCTGCCTTTCCTTCGACCGAAACCGCTCGCCGCCATGCAGACGCTGTCTCAACATTACGAGCGAATCGAACAGTGAAACAAATCATAAGCGAAACCCTTGTGTACGCTTAAAACGCAAACTTCAATAATAATAATAATGAGAAAATTAACTGTTCTACTACCTTTTTTGATTGCCCTAAACCTGTTCGGGCAGGATACTATTTGCGTAAATCGAACAATACGGCACAACATACATTCAAACTACTTAAATGAGAGCAGAGCACATTGGATCAGTTTACCACTTCACTATTCTGATACATTGGACTATCCCGTTATCTATGTTCTTGATGCAGAATGGAGATTTGACCTAGTCAAGAGCATGGCGTTCGATTTAGGGGCAAATAAGAAAATACAAAATTCAATTATAGTTGGCATTCCCCATGTTGAAGTGGAAAACAAAAGGGGACAAGACCTAACCTTCAGCAAATCGGAAATTGAATATAATGGAGAAAAGGTGGACTCTACTTGGTACAACGACTCGAATTCGGGTGGCGGAATGAAATTTTATAATTATCTAACTAAAGAGCTGATACCTAACGTAAATGAGTACTATTCTACCAATAATCACGAGACATTAATCGGTCATTCTTATGGAGGTTATTTCGGTGGTTATATTTTATCACTTGAAAACCCTTTCGAAATTCTACATATTTATGACCCTTCCATTTGGTTTAGCGATGGAGAAGTCATCAAGAAGTTCAAATCGAAGAATTACACAAAAAGAACAAAAATACACTTGACCTACCAACCTGTACCTGGGTTTCATAAAATGAAAATAGAGGAGTTTATCAAAGAACTCAAAACAAATGAATACATTGATTTGACAACCGGGTTTTATGAGAAAGACACACACAATTCTCTATATTTGGACAGCTTTTACACGGGAATATTGGAAACCAATAAATAACTGTGCACAAAAGCGTAAAATGTTCACATACCAGATGTGGGCTTACGCCATTTATAACAACCGTTGATGTACATATTTCTTCGGGTGCCCAAAAGAAAATATGCTGTGCGCTCCCCTTTTGCGCATCGCCATCAATGGGCTTTTTACAGTATTACTCAAAATAAAGAACCAATGAAATGTTTCGCCTTTAATTTCGCAATGTTTTTTTTATCGCTGTCCCTGTATTCGCAAAGCCGAGATACCCTAGTAGATATTGGAGGCTATAAAATGCACTTTAACATAATGAGCGGGTCGGGAACCCCAATTCTTTTTGAAGCTGGTGGAGGTAATGATGGTTCCGTTTGGAAAGGCATACTGGATAAAATACATCAAGTTACCGGTACCACACTGATTACCTATGACCGGTCTGGATTCGGGAAAAGTGAATTGAACCCAAGTCTAAAAAAAGAATCGGATTTTGGAATAGTAAATGGAATTAAAGAACTCGGGACAGGCCTTTCAAAATTGGGTTTTGATGATGAAGTTATTCTGGTTTCCCACTCGTACGGTGGGTTGTACAATCTGTTGTACGCACACAACCACCCTAAAAAAGTGATATCGGTGGTTCTAATCGATGCTACTCCCCCTGATTTTTGGAATGAGGAACTGCTTACAATGAGAGATCAAAATGTAGATATCAGTTCAATACCAAAGCCTTCTGGCGACTATTATTTGAACATTAATTTCAAGGAAACCATGCGACATGTGAGGAACCTGGATTTCCCGGAAAACATCCCAATACTAAATATTTTTCCTGAAAACTCTTTCCCGGGTTTTCCTGAAGTACTTTCAAAAAGATGGAGAAAACTGCATACGGAACTGGGTGACCGTAAGGAGAATGTAACAAACATTATCGCCAAAGGAAGTGGTCATGCCGTATTTCAAGACAACCCTGCGTTAATCATCAATGCAATTATTAAAGCGTACTCAAAAACCCTAGATGAAGAGCAACAAAGTGAACTGTTGCATAAAGCTTTGGATAATGCCATAGCGTTATCTATCGAAGCCAAGATAAATAATCGCTCAGAACAAGATTTGAATGCATTGGGATATTCCTTTTTGGAAAATGAAGAATTAGATAAGGCCTTGGAAGTTTTCAAATTAACTACAATTTTGTTTCCAGATAGTTTTAATGCCTATGATAGTTATGGCGAGGCTTTATTGAAATCAAATCGAAAGGCAGAAGCCATTGAAATGTATGAGAGATCAATTGAATTAAATCCAGAAAATGAAAATGGAAAAAAGATTTTACTGCAATTGAAACAAAAATAACAATGTACAACAGGGGTATAGGTAATTATTTGTTCTCGCCTACTTCTGAAAATCCTTGCAAATCAAATGCTAACTCACGCAACTTCCCGTAGCCAACACTGTTAAGTGTAACTCCCAAAAATTTACTTGGCTAAGGACAGGCAAATGAAACTGAAAAAAGGATTTTGGAAAAAACTGAAAAACAACAGCTGCGTTTTAATATTCCCATAAATCACCATAACAAAAACAAAAAGGAACTTACGAAATGAGTGCCTTAATGGACTAACGAAAAAAACCGCGAAGCTTCAACCCGCTAAAGCGCATTCCCATTTTAGTTGAAGGTTATGCAACATTTTCTTGAATTGAATACATCAAAAAGTAAGTAATACAAATACGCTACGGCATTTATACCAGGCCGTTAGGGCGCATTTGGCTTTAGATGATACAACAACAATTACAGCGATGCGTTTAGTTCATATGCAACCCTATAAGGTAATTGTATTGATTTTCATCGGATTGTTGTCACAAGCTTGTAAAAACGATGACAACCCTTTAGAAGAATCCAACATCAACAACTTTACATTCGAAGACGGTTTTGAAACACAAAACAATACTGTTGACGAGCTTTTCCCACTTAATGGTAGTCGCTGGACTGGAATACAGCAGGTCAATCCCGCTAATTCAACCAACGAAATTTCAATATCACGAACTATATTTTCAGAAGGAGAAGGTGCGTTGCGTCTGCTTGCCAATCAATCGGATGCTATCCTATCGAAAATGGACATTGAAAAAGAAGGTTTCAATGCATCTGAAGCGGATAAGGTAAGTATCAATGCGGATTTTTATATAAATAGTGATGCGAATATCGAAAACTTACTTTTAATTGATTTGGAATGTTGTTCTTGCTGGGACAATACCGCAAATGTCGAGAATCAATGTCCCGGGATTAGATTGCAAATGTCGGGAGGAAATGACTTTCTATCGATTGAGAGAGGTAAAATCGCAGAAAACACAATTCAGCAAACATCATTTCCGTTTCCACGAAAAGAATGGGTTACCGTGCAGTGGGAATTGATATTAGCTGACGATGAAAATGGACTTACTAAACTTCTAATAAATGGAATAGAAGTAATAAACAGCAATGGAGCAAATATGCCCAACGCCCAAAAGTTCCGAGATTTATTTGCCCAAGAAGGAATAGATTTCAATTTGCAAGAACCCATTTATTACGAAAGAATTCAGCTTGGCGCCACTGCTAACCCAACATCTGCAGATATTGAACTATTTGTTGACAATTTTTCACTGACAATTGAAAAAAACGTGCCCTAACCTTAATGTACAGGACATTACAGGTCAAATCAATAAAAATAAAATTTCAGGGCGTAGGCAACATCTTATTTTTAATTAACTTTTAAAACGAACGACAACATTTTGTTTGCCCGGCCGGTGGGCCACATTTGAAAAAAATTGAAAAAGGGAAGTCACATATTGGTATTTGTTCTGTTTGTAATTGTTGGAATTCCCATTTTTGTTCTGTCTTTACCTCTACTGCTCATTCTTTATCCAATTCAATATCTTCAAAGAAGACGATTTGAAAAAAAGTATTCGGACTTTCTCAGCGAGATCAATGGAAAGAACTTTTTTTGTTACAACAATCGAAGGAACTCAAAAAAATATATTGAGGAGGAAATCCTACCGAATTTGACGGATGGAATTGAAATCGTGTATCTGAACGGGAAAAAAGTGGAATCGAACTATAACGTGGAATTTATTTCACAGGCTTTGTACAAACTGAAAAATTATGGCCGATTTCCACATTTAATGAAAATCCGGAACGGAAAACTGATTGATAAATCAATAAACAATCCGTTTTATAACATGCTGAACAGGAATACATCGAAAAACGAATTTTTAACCAAAATCAATCGGTTCTTTGAACTGACCGAAATAAAAAACCGTGCCCAAGAATAGCTATCCTTGCAAACGTCGATTCGCTTCACTGGTGCCGCAACGAAACCATAGCCAAGACCGTTTGCTATAACTTTAATCTGTAAAGCATCGGGAAATACCAAATAACCCACCAACGCTCTAAACAATGAACAGACCTATTTTTAACATAGATTTCAATACTTGGAAACTTCTCAAAAACCCCGAAAGTGGAGTATTGGAAGAACCTGTACCCAAAAAGGAGTTTGACCATTTTGAATATTGGAGCGATGCGTTTAATCAACCAGTAAGGCAAATAATCAGTAAAAACAATTCTTCCCATTATGCAGATTATCTTGATTTGGAGACTGCTACACTGTCGCGAAGGGTGTCCTCTTTACTTGGTTGGAGCCCCTATGACAACGAAATCGATAAAAATCAGTACGAAGAATTATGTCAATTGGTTCTACTGAAACATCGTTTCAAGAAACTTGTCAATTTGGATATCCTGATTCCTTTTCAGACCATCACTCTACGTTTTTATGACTGGGATGCGAGGTTGTTAATTGGAAAAACAAAAAAATTATACGGATTCAATTTCAAAAAACTAATGTTGGAAGAAACCAATGTATCAAAAGAAGAAATGGTGAACGCCAAAAGCATAAGCGAATATGAATACTATTATGGTATTTTCAATATTTTAATAAAAAGTTTTGACCTAAATATATCTTGAAATGAATTTTGATTTAAATTGAATACCATAGCCAACCATGGATAGAACCCATTACTTCTGCTCTTCCACTTGGGAAACTCCTCCTAGCTTCGCAAAGCTTAAGTAAGCGCAGACGGGTGGTTTCACAAAGAAATCATGGCCGTGACCGTTACCACACCTTAAATGAAAACGAAATTCAATATAGTAATTCCAGTTCTGCTGTTACCCTCTTTAATTCTCGGTCAAAAACAGCTGAAACAAGAGCAAGTCTTTGAAGATTATACGATTCTAAAAAATATAATAACGCAAGGACATCCCAGTCTATATGAATATACCACCAAATCTCAATGGGATAGCTTATTTGCCAAATATGAGGGGAAAAAACTAAAGACAATTGAGAACAATACTGATTTATACAAGGGTATCACTGAATTAACGGACCATATTAGGGACGGTCACCTCATCGTGATGCGACCTCAACTCGATGCTATCCCCCACCTTTTCCCGTTATGGCTAAAAATTATCAATGGGAAGTTGTATACGGACTCGGATGACTTTGGCATTCCGGTAGGTTCCGAAATAATTTCGATAGATGGAATTAATAGCACAGCGATAAGAAAGGCGTTGTTAAAATATGCGCCTTCTGACGGTTTCAATACAACGAAAAAAGAGCGACAGATAGAAAGGGAATTTGGAATTCTGCATTTTTATGAGTTTGGGGCAAAATCGACCTATTTGGTAGAATATAAAACCCCATCGTACCAGCTGATAACTAAAACTATCAAAAGCCAATCTTTTGAAAGTATTGGTAGGCGATTCAATAAAAGAAACTCTCATTTTGCCAAGAACACTTTGAGAAAAAAAGAACCCTATTTATATTTCGTAGATTCCCTAAATACCGCTGTCTTGACCCTTAATACATTTACCTTGGAAGTAGTCAAATTCCAATCTGCGGTCAAAGCCATTTTTAAAGAAATCAAACGAAAAAAATGTGAAAATCTAATTATTGATATCAGGCAAAATGAAGGAGGGTATCCTTTAAATGCCATCAATACCTTTTCGTACGTGGCAAGGATGCCGTTTAAACAGCGTTCGTCATCAGAAGTCGTCACTGCTGTTTTACCGGAAAAAAGATACAGTCAAAATTTGGTGAATGGATATACTTATGAAACGTTCTTTAAAAAGTACTACGAGCATGCGGAAAAAAAAGAAAACAAATGGCGGTTGACAAAAGATGAAAATGAACCTTTCATGATACCGAACAAGAAAAGGTTTAACGGAAAAGTCTATGTACTTATTGGAGGAAAAACATTTTCCGCTGGTTCTAGTTTTGCATTATTCTGTAGGAATGAAGGCATCACATTGGTCGGAGAAGAAACCGGAGGAGGATATTACACCCAAACCGGTGGATATCCCGTAATTTATACCTTACCCAATTCAAAAATTAAAATTCTCATCCCTTTTGTAAAAATAAATCGATTTGTGAACGATAAAACGGTTAAAAAAGGAAGTGGTATTTTACCAGATAAAGAGGTTCATTTAGCCGTTCAAGATTTAATTCAAGGGAGAGATGCTCAGTTGCATTACATTTTGGAACTACTTAAAAAGAAATAGAACGGTGGGCTAAGCTTGAATAAAATAAAAGCAGTGCAACATCCAAAATGAAATTAAATGATATGAAATAAGCAGCATAAACCAATGGGAAAGTAAGTATCAAAGAATCGTTAGTATTCTTATATCTTAACGCTACGGCAAGTCGCAAAAACAAAATGAGAAAAACAATAGTCAGATTAGCATCAACTCTTTTCCCCAGTTCGATTACCTCGTTTGCATACAAACAATTGACAAATCCGCAGGTACGTAAACTGAGAGAAAACGAGTTAAAAACGCTTGATAAAGCAGACAAGAATATCTTAAAATTCAAAGATTTTGACATTCAGCTTTATACTTGGAAAAAAGGGCAAAGGGACGTTTTATTGATCCACGGATGGGAAGGACAGGCCGGAAATTTTTCGGATTTAATAGAAGCGCTTCTCTTGAACAATTATACCGTTTATGCATTTGATGGGCCTTCTCATGGTTTTAGCTCAAAAGGTCGGACCAGTCTTTTTGAATTTACTGAGTTGGTAGGGGTCCTAATAAAACGGTTTCAGGTTAAGGAACTCATCAGCCATTCGTTTGGAGGAGTAGCGACTACGTATGCCTTGTTTACCAATAAAGACATAGAAATTGATAAATATATCTTGTTGACGACACCGGACAAATTTACAGAGCGAATCGATGATGTTTCTGAAATGGTCGGAATAACGGATAAGGTCAAAAACAGACTAATTCAAAAGTTGGAAAAGGAAATAAAACTTGATGTCACTACCTTGAACGTAAGTGAATTTGTTAAAGACATCAACGTGAAAAATTCTTTGATAATTCACGATAAAAATGACAGGGTAATACCCATAGCCCGTTCAAAAAATGTGCATGAGAATTGGAAGGTATCTGAATTCAAAGAAGTAAGTGGAACGGGACACTTTAGAATATTAAGAACAAAAGATGTAATCTCAATGGTAATAGAATTTTTAAAAGAAAGGCCGGTAAATAGCGGTATACCTTAAAAACAATAACCACAATCAAATAGGGGGAAATAGAGGACCGGTGTAAGGTATTTTACGAAACTGCTGTAAATCAATTGATATGAAAATTCCGATTTTATTTTCTTTCCTTTCAGATTCAACCTTGCCCCACAGACAGAAGAAAAGCCGATGGAAATTAAAAAAACCTATAGTTCCTACTGGCTAATCATATTTTAAAATACTTTTTATTTCATCTGAAATATCAAACATGTTCCGGCGCTTCTGATTCGCTTGAACTATAATGATCAGTACGTCTTTGCCATTATTGAATCTTTTTACAATACATTCATAATTACCAGCTTCACCATGATGATAATGTTCTTTTGCGATTCCATTTTGCCATGTAACGCCACCCAAAGGCGCCTGGATATTACCCCAGAAATCTGCTTCTTCGGATAAGAATTGCAAAGATGCTTTACTGATTACTTTAAATGCATGTAAATTCGTTAACCAATTTCGCCACAGCCGCATCCGAATTAGATTGGGTTCTTCCAGTAATTACAACTGTACAATTTCTAGATATTAAGTATTCGGCACAAGCAAATCCTATGCCTGTGGTACCACCTGTTATTACTATTACTTTACCGTCCATTTTTTCTTTTGTACAAATTTGAAAAACAACTTTACTTTTGTCAAGTACTAACTTTTGGGTAAGTTACTTACCAATACCTCGGAAAAAAGTGCTCCGTATGGAAACAACAGAGAAAAAATTGAAAAAAAATATCAACAAGCCAAAGAATGCCCGATTACGGTTTTTATGGAACAAATTGGCGGAAAGTGGAAACCCGTTATCATTTGGCTTTTGCTGTTAAATGAGGTCATGCGATTTAGTCAGCTTGACAAAGCAATCGATGGAATAAGCCAAAAAATGCTGTCCCAACAGCTAAAAGACTTGGAAAGACTAAAAATAGTGAAGCGAAAATCATATCCGGTAATTCCACCAAAGGTTGAATATAGACTTACCAACAAAGGAAAGTCTTTAAAAGAAAATTTGACCTTGATTATGGAATGGAGCAAAAAAAATTTGAAATAAATTCCGTAAGCTGTCACTATGTACCTATTAGCGATACAGTGGATAAAAGTGAGTCAAAGTTCAGTACAAAACCGAAAGGTTTGTGTGTAGAAACCCTTTACTATTTATACACGAGACCGGTAACCAATTTAAACCAATGAGAATACTAAATTATTTAATCCTGCTCATTATCCTGATGGGATGTGACGCCAAAAAAAATGGTGGGGGGAATCGTGGTAACAACGAAAAGTATACTGGCCCTATTTTCGATATGTACATTCATGCCGAAAGCGAAAATGAATTACCTTCTGAAAGAATGGCCCTGTGTATCCCTCTCTCAACTATTGTTCCTTACCATGATCCTTCGCAAGCGTTTTCCGATGTATGGAACAAAGCTTTGACGAATCCCATTTGTGACGACCCATTATGGTCGCCCAGGAGTTATGAAAAATATCTTGAAAGGGTCGAAAGTCAATTGAACAAGAACAATGTGATAGCGGTGGCAAGCGGTACCGTTGAAACACTTCAGGTTTATGATTCAATATTCGCGGATAAAGTAATCCCTAGCTTAAAATTTCGTATTGGCAGAGATAGTTTCAGCGTTGATAGTCTTAAAAACATGCTATCTGAAAATGAAATCAACCTCCTGGGAGAGGTGTCAAATCAATATAATGGGATAGCCCCAAATGATTCACGAATGTATCCGTATTACGCGTTGGCCGAAAAATTAGACATAGCTGTCAGCATACACTTAGGCTCTGGCGCTCCGGGCACAGCGTATCTATTTTCTCCGGATTACCTGGCCAGTTTGTCAAATCCACTAGCATTGGAAGATGTATTAAAAAAGTTCCCGAGATTAAGGATCAGTGTTAATCATTACGGAGAACCCTTTATCGATGAGATGATAACCCTGCTTTACCATTATCCACAGCTTTACATCAACTTGGCGGGAATTCAATGGTGTTATCCTAAAGAATATTTTTATGAATACCATCTAAAAAAACTGGTTGATGCTGGATTTGGAAAACGGATTCTCTTTGGATCCGACACGTTTATATGGCCAGAGCTGATAGAAGAGTCAATATTGATTGTAAATAATGCTGAATTTCTTACGTATGAGCAAAAAGCCAATATTTTTTATAATAATGCCGTTCGATTTTTAAGACTTGAAAACAAATAAAAGTAAATACCCAATGCCAACTAAAGCGACCATTGAAAACTTCATCAAAGCAGTTGAAAAAGAGCCTCATGACAGGGTTATCGCACAGTTTTACGCTGAGGATGCATCAATTCAAGAGAATCAGAACACGCCTAGGGTGGGAAGGGAAAACCTAATTAAAAACGAAGAAGGCATGCTTTCAAAAGCCCTAAGTGTTCATTCAAAATGTGTTCGACCCTATTTTCAAATTGAAAATAGGGTCGTGATTCGGTGGCGTTTTCAATTTGAGTGGAAAGACAACGCAATGACCGAAATTGAAGAACTGGCCTATCAAGAATGGCAAGGCGATAAAATAAAACAGGAGCAATTTTTTTATGACCCAAAACAGTTTGTTCCAAAGAACAAAACAGCGTCCTAGTGTCAGTAATGAACTGGATACAAAAAGGGCCAAAAGTAAGGGCTTCTCCTACCCTACCCTTCATCTGGGCTACGGGATGGCATCTAAATACCCCTAAGGATTTTCAGTTGGGCATCCACAGGGAAAGTAAAACGCCAAACCAAGCAGCCCCCGCCAAATGGGACCATTGGCACTCATTTAATACCGAATGCGGACTATTTTTGAACTGCTAAAAAAAATGAATATCAAAAGGAAATGATCCAATACTTTGAAACTCCTTTTCCCAGACCTAAGAAAAACAGGACAAATGTCCTTTGGATTTTCTTGATTGGAGTCCTCTGCAGCGTTTTCATTATAATATTCAAACCGTTTAATATTGAGAATAAAACCGGTGCACTGTATGAATATCTTGTTTTGTTCTCACTAGGTATTCTTTTTTCATCGTCCATTTATGTCTGGGAATTTGTTGTCCCAAGTCTATTTCCAAAATCATTTAAAAAGTGGACGCTGGGCAGAGCCATTTTATGGTATTCCTTAATGACGCTTTTTGTGGGGGCTTTAATGTTTTTGTACAAGAGTTATCTGGGCGGGTTTTCCGATTTTACATTTAAGGAATACCTCTTCGTCTGTGGAAGAGTCTTCCTGATAAGTACCACAGTTTCCTTTTTTGTTTTGGGACTGATAAGCTATACGCAAAAAAGTAAGATTTCTTCAATAGCATCCAATGAAAGCTGTTTTGTGAAGGCCTCCAATGGTAAAGTGACCCAACTTTTCTTCCATGAGATCCTCTACATTGAAAGTGACGAAAATTATGTGGATATCAACCTTCTAAAAAATGGGGAGCGCAGAAAGGAAGTTATCCGTTCTAGCTTGAAGAATATTGAGGACCAATTGGTTTATGCCATTTCCCCAATTTACAGATGTCATCGAAAGTTTTTGATCAATTTTAAATATTTTGAGGTTTTGGATTCCGGTACCAGAAGTATGACCATTCAGTTAAAAGGTGGAGGAACTATCCTTCCGGTTTCCAAACAATATGTGACGCAAATCAATCAACTCCTGATCAATGGTCACTAATAGGTGTCCACTCATCACAAAGTGCTGTTCTATTGCTATTTGGACCTGAAAGATCCATTTCATTTGAGCATATAAAAATCAAAGATTACTCAGATGAAAAATCTAAAAAAAAGTAAAACGGTGTTGACTATATTACTTATCACACTGTTTTTATGCAATGTCCAAGGACAAGTTGCCAAAGGCCCAGAATCCGCTGGGGAGGGATTTGCCGAAAAGTCCGGTTCACCTAAAAATGAAATTGAAGAAATAATCCAATCTTTTGTTGATGATTATAAATCCGACCGCTATGCAGCTAAAGCCAGAATTGTGGGAATCGAGGTCCCAGAAGTAGATGGAAAGTGGACCATTACCGTTACCGGTAAAGAAATCGAATCAAAGAAATGGGAAGTCCTTTTGTCTCGAGGATTGCCAAAAGAACCAACCTACATTTATCGTGCTGAAGCAACCATATTGAAAGCTATCCATGATGGTGAGCTAAATGCCATGACCGCTCAGGTAAAAGCATTTTCAAGCGATTACGCCCCTCTTGATGCCTATGAAATGGAAGGTTTTGAACCTACCGAGGTCACTTACACTTTTCAAATAAATTCAAAAAGTCTGTAAATCAATGATTTATGGACTTTTTAATTTTAGCAAATATCATTTGATATCATATAAAATCACCCTATTCGGTGAGTAATTCGGTGCGTAGTTTTTGCATTCGTAAAAATGGGGTCGGTGGTATGTTAAAAAAATGATGTTCAGTTTTTTAAGCAAAAAGTTGGTTGAAATTAAATAACTAAAAAGCTCAAGAAAATGAACGATTCCTTCTCCATTTTGTTCTACATCAGGAAAAACCATCCCGATAAAACAGGTAAATGTACCATCTATCTAAGGATTACCGTAAACGGAAAACGCGCTGAGACAAGTGTCCACCGCAAGGTAAAAATCGAGGATTGGAACACTGGCTCAGGACGCGCCAAAAACTCAAAAGCATCCAATCGTGAACTGAACAGGTTCCTAGAAGATGTCCGTGCTAGGCTTTTCCAGATACAGGGAAAGTTTGTCGCCGACGGTCGACTATATGACGCCCAAATGCTAAAGGACACTTTTCTTGGTAAAAATACACGGCTGAAAACTCTCCTTAATATCTATGAGGACCATAACAAAGAGATTTCTGAACTGGTGGGTAGAGAGTTCTCGTCTGGCGCGTATCAAAGACACCTCAGAACGGTAAGGCATCTAAAATCTTTCATTACAAAGGAGTTTAGTTATGAGGATATCAACGTCAAAGAAGTAGACCTTAATTTCATCAAACGTTTTGAGCATTTCCTAAAGACCAACTTAAAATCATGTGGACAGAATACGGTCACCAAATATGTCACCAACCTAAAAAAGATCATGCGCATCTGTTATGCCAACGACTGGATCAGCAAAGACCCCTTTTACCATTGGAAGGCAAAATGGAAGAAAGTAGAAAGGGACATACTCAATGAAAGGGAACTCAAAATACTCATGGAGACCGAAATGCCAAATCAACGATTGGAACAAGTCAGGGATATTTTTATTTTCTGCTGCTTCACCGGTCTGTCCTATATCGATGTGGAAAAGCTGTCCAACGACCATATCGTACTGGATATGAAAGGGGATAAATGGATAAAAATCCATCGTTCGAAAACTGATGTCAAAAGTAGTGTTCCCCTTCTTAGAGCTGCCGAAAGGATAATTGAGAAATATAGAATTAATGACAATAGGATATCAGATAGGTTATTGCCTGTTATAAGCAACCAAAAAATGAACCTGTATCTCAAGGAGGTTGCAACCATTGGTAATATTCGGAAGAAACTTACCTTTCATCTTTCCCGACATACCTTTGCAACCACTGTCACTTTGGCCAATGGAGTTCCCATTGAATCAGTGAGCAAGATGCTTGGGCATTCCTCTTTGAAGACGACACAAATCTATGCCAAAGTGATTGACAGAAAGTTGAGCGAAGACATGAGACTTGTGATAGGGAAATATTGAAACGGAGTAGGTTTTATATCATATCAATTCCCAAGTCTTACCCCAAAACTTTGCGCATGGATCCTATCGGGTTTTTGTAGTGTTCCGAATGATAAGCGTAAAGCAAAAACACGATAGGGCGCAATCTATTTTTTGCAAGGCCGAAGGTATACCGAACAACGATTTTAAAGAGTTGGGTGGTATAGCGAGAGGGTAGCGCGCTAAAGCGACGCTACGAATCATATAATACAGTAAAATCAGTGCTTAACAGGAGTTCTTCAAAACCCCGAATTGTGACAAAATCTCTCGAAACCCCTATGAACACTGAAGAGTATTGCGACAATGTTATATCCACACCAATGAATTTGCAAAAGCTCTTACAAAAAGAAATTCAAGGCATTTATCAGCCAGTTTACTGTAAACCGGTCCATAACCCCTGAATACATTGAAAAAGTTTAGAGTAAACTTGAATTGATTTATTATGAAACCGTTCTTTTTGTCCTATTCTGTTGGCTTGAAGTCAAATCAGCTTTGCAGTACGATAAATGCAGAAATTATTTGTAAATCTTTAACTAAATTGGAGATTTAGCCTCGCTCAGTAGTATTAGTTTGTGTAAGGCTTTGGGACGCTTGCAGCGTGAAACTTCGTTTCACTCGCCTGTTTATTTTATGTCAAAAGGTACTATCTCAATATTTGGTTTTCTTTTGCGACCAAGGGGAGCAAAACAAGATGTCTTTGTGACCACAAAGACACATCTTGAAATACCCAACTTACAATGTAAGAAGTTTTAAAATTTTAGGCTTCCCTAGTGAATTTTTACCTTAACAGATTATCCCATAGTTCTGCGTTATCTAGAAAAATTCTTTTGCGGTAGTGGTTTTCACTTGTCTCTTAAAACGTTCCATTTACAAAACTCTAAAATATGAACTGACATATCATCAACGCGACTTGTCGGGGCTTTAATAATTGCTTTGCGTTGTTGTTGAAACCTTCCAGATTTTACAAAAGAAGGGGGCAACCTTATAGTCTTAGAGTATCCTATCACCAACTAATAATTGTTATGAGCTTCAAATCTATTATAAATCTTATCGGACTAATATGCCTTTTTTCTTCCTGTGATAATTCGGATTCGGTTCCTTAGCCATATTCTGGTGAAGATTTGATTGGGAGTTGGGTCAGGGTTGAGCGTATTCCAAGCGTACGCTCCGAATCCGACTTTAAATACTTTAATGTGGGAATTGTTTATGAATTCGAGGCGGATACCAACTATTCCTATACGGTGGATTTCTATGGTTTTGAAGACGAGAATCCAGACGAGATTATTGGGTCATCCGTGAGAAAAGGAACCTTCGAAATTGATGGTGACAGTATATTTTTCAGGGACACGGAAACCGTTTCATGGGAGAAGGGCTTTAAGCCTGAACCCGAAACCAGGATTCTGAACGGCGAAAAATATGGTAGTAGGTTCTCCATCGTTGGTAGTACCTTGACCTTGCATTATATTTCATATCCAGCGGATGCTCCGGTTCAAACCCAAATGGAGTTTGAACGTTTTGACTAGGTATCAAAAAGAATCTTGCTTTTTCCCTTTTTTTTGGTCGATGCAAGTATATTTCTTTAACCAAATAGTATTGAATTAAGTTTTTTATTAAGCCATGTCCAAACTCTTCTCATTACCCTTGTGCGTTTTTTTCTTTTTTTCCTGTTCTGATGACGAACCTACCCCTGGTTGCTTTCAAGAGGAGGGTAGAAGGATAGTCGCCACTGTAAGCAATGTCAACGGATTCATAGACTTCCGTGAACCTTGCGGTTTCCTGATTGACCCTGAAGAGCGTTTGGACCAAAACATGACAGCACTTTTATCTCCTTGCAACCTTGATGAGGAATTCAGATCGGATGGTTTAAGAGTGGTGTTCAGCGGGTTTATCTACGAGTCATTCGAGTTAGAAGATATCTGTGCCGATTTTTTTGAAATCACTGATATCGGGATTTTAGAGGATAGCCCAAAGGGAGAGGTCTGTTTTTAGTCCGGCTTTGGACTGAACTTTTATTTTGGAGCACGGCACACTTTAAATTGTCGATGACAAATCTTCCGTTATACATCCGGGTCGGGCCCTTAGTCTCCATAAATTACAAAAGGAGGCAACCTTTTGGTTTTTTAGTATCCTTTCTATGAATTCGTTATTGGGTTCAATGTATAAACAATAAACAATGAGACTCCAATATTTCGCACTGGCACTTATTTTAGTGATGGCATGTACATCCAATGATGACAGTTCAAACGAAACTCCAGAACTAAAGGCCGATGGTTTCCCCCAAAGATGGGAATTGACCGCAATGACCGGAATGGTGGCCGGGGTTCCGCCGACAACAGGTGATGATATGGACTGGCAGGAACAGTATTTGCTGTTTGCGGACAGCACCTTTTTGAAATCCCGCACGATCAATGAAGCTACATTGGAGCAAGGCGGAACCTTTAGAATCGTGGAATTTTCCGACGGAGAATATCTTGAACTCAACTATGCTGAAGGGGGTGAATTGATTGGCAATTGTTCAGGAGGGCCTATGGAATTCTTGCGGTTTGAATCGGAAACCCAACTAATAGGCACATGGTGGGCATGCGATGGCCCTGGGTTGTTCTATGATAGGGTGGAATAAACCGAATATTTCTGTTAATCCCTTGGCTCGAAGAAAATCAGTTTGTTTCCGAAAGGGTCGGCCAGACTCAATTCCAGTTTTGACCACGGCGTTTCGTTGATTCCCGGATTGAGGGAAGCATAATTTTTGGACTGTAGCTCCCTGTGATTTGCTTTGATGTCCGTACACTCGATTCTGATAACCGTACCTGGTGTTCCGTCCCCATGATGTTCGGACAGATGCAAAACACAATGGTCCTTTGATACCTGCATGTACAATGGCATGTCATTGGCAAAACGGTGTTCCCAATCTATGGTGAACCCAAGGTAATCCACGTAAAATTCATGCGATTTGGTCTCATCGAATGTTCGGAGTATGGTCGTTGGCTGACTAAAATTCATTGAAAATCCCTTTCTATTGAATTGTTTATGTCTTTTAACACGTGATGGAATGGTGTTTAATTCCTTGGCAAGATACATAAATCGTTATCCATACCTATTCCAACAACCTTCAAACTATTGAACGTAAAGAATTACTCTCCAAAAAAGGGAAAAAATGGATTCCCAAAAACCCTATTTTATGACGGCTTCAATACCCGTTCCTGTCTTTCATGTAAACTACAGTGCTCGTGGTCAACCTCAGTTTCGACGGTACAATGATGAAAATGATACCCTTTCAATAGTTTTTTTATGGCTTCCTTGACCGCTATAATCTGGTCAATGGTTTCGATGTTCTTTAATTTGACATGCGTAGTGAACACATGGTTTTCTCCTTCCTGTGACCAAATATGGGTATTGTGTAGTGAGGCTACACGTTCTATTTTTAGGATTTCCGATTTGATTCCTTCCAAATCAATTTCCTTGGGAACGCCTTGCAGAAACAGATGTAGGGTTTCCCTCAACCGTCGCACCACATTGTAAAGAATGTAAAGGGTGATGAGAAGGGAAAGTGCCGGGTCCAGATAAGGGTTGTCGTAAAAGTAGAGCACTATGGCTGCGATGAGCACGGCCACCCAGCCCAGTACATCTTCGAGCAAATGCCAAGAAACCACCTTTTCGTTCATGGTCTTTCCCTTACTTACTTTCCAAGCCGCATATCCATTGACCAGAACCCCGATGATGGCAAACACCATCATGCCCTGAGCATCGGAATACTCAGGTTCAAGGATTCTTCCCACTGCTTCGTAGACCACATAAATGGAACCGCCAATAAGTACCAAGCTGTTGATCAATGCCCCGAGTAATGAAAAGCGTCCGTATCCATAGGAGAATTGCGTATCGGCCCCCTTTTTGGACTTCTTGTCAAGATACCATGACGTGCCCAACGAGAGGCTATCGCCCAAATCGTGAACAGCGTCCGATATGATGGCAATACTGTTCACATAGAGCCCACCGATAAATTCAAGAACCGTAAACCCCAAGTTTAGAAAAAAGGCAAGTCTTAAATTGTCACTGGATGTATGATGGTGGTGATGTCCCATTTCCAAATATCATTGATATGTTCAAAAGTAGCTCCTTGAACGATGCAATGGAAGTGCATTCATTGCCCACTGCATTTCTCGCAAATCCCTTTCAGTACTAAGTTGGCATCTTCGGCAATATAGCCTTTGGGCAGATTGATATGTGGTATTTTCTGTTCGGTAAGACATACGGTTTCGCCGCAATGGTTGCAATGAAAATGGAGGTGTAGGTCACGATCCAGTTCACAGTCGCACCCCGCTTCGCAAAGGGCGTATTTGGCAATGCCGGTGCCATCATCTATTTGATGTGCCAATCCTTTTTCCTCAAAGGTCCTCAGGGTTCGGTAAAGGGTGGTCCGGTCTGCCTTGGCAAAGGCATGTTCAACATCGGTCAAGGTTTGGGCCACCTTGCTTTTGGCGAGGAACCGGAAGACCAATAATCGCATGGCCGTGGGCTTGACCCCCCTGTCCTCCATAAATTTAGCTGCTTGCTCCATGGTACTTTTGTCAATGATGGGGTTCGTTCCCAAATGGTCTCAATATAACACCTGCACTGAAAATAAACCCATCTGTGGGGGCATAGATTTCAGGAAAGATGGGGTTTTCGTTCGGTGGTAGCACCAAGGGGGAGAAACGGCTCTGCCTCCTGTCCGTGAAGTTCTCAAAATTGATAAAAGGGCTTCCCCATTTGAAGTTGCGCATCAGCAACAGCCCCATGGTCGCAAAATCCTTGGTCCGGGTTCCATCGGAAAGGAACTGCCTTCCCGTGTAATAGGTCTCGTAGCCTATACGCCATCTTTCGGACTCGTACATCAATACACTGCCCGCATTGTGCTTGGCCGTCAAGGGCTTTTGGGGGTTGCCCGGCAGATAGTTCAATCGGACATCGATAAGGGCATAGTTCAGGAACCACCGAAAATCCCCGTAGGTGAATTTAATATTGGTCTCCGCCCCCTTGCTCAATATTTCTCCCCTCGCATTTTCGAACTGGAAAAGCCCCCCTTCCACGGAATTGAGCAGAAGACCGTTTCCAATGGCGGTCAGGTAGAACAGTTGGTTGATGGAAAATCCCAACCCGTCCGTTAAGCGTGCCTGATAGTTGAAATCAAGGTTAAGACCATAGGAACGTTCCGCTTTCAGGTTTTCCCTATCTATGGGAAGTATGTCCCTAAAATTGATGAACTCCGCCTCTTCGGTAAAAATATCGGGGATTTTATAGCCCAGCCCTCCCCCGAACCTGCTTGAAAAACCGATATCGGAACTGTATAGCAAGGAAACCCTTGGAAGTGGAAAAAAACCCCAGTCCTTGGCATAATCAGCGCGAAAACCAGTTTCAAGGATCCATTTGTCCGAAAGGTCATGGATGCTGTTGACGAACAGGCCATAGGTGATATCCTCCTGGTCGCGTTCCAAGGGATTGTCCATTTCGTCAAAGGAACTTGTGTAGAGGTTGGCCCCCAGCACCCAATCCGATGTCGGCCCTTGTTTCTGATAGGAAACCTCCGTAAAGGTGTTCCATTGCCTTCCCTTAAAGGAAAGATCGGGTATCTCCAGACTTCTATCAAAAAAGGCCACACTGTTCTTAACGGAGATGGAGTTTACAGCATCCAACCGGGTCTCAAAAACAGCCTGGGTACTGATACGTGTGGACAGGTTTTCCTCGGTATATCCGTTTGCCCCGTTCCCGCCTTCTTCAATCATTGTGACATCCCCGCCCAACCTATTGTCATGGGTCCCGTTGATTCCAAGCCAGAGCGTGGTGTTCTCGGAGGGGTAGTGGAACAGTTTGGGATTGAAACTCAGGGAGCGGGTGCGTGGCAGGTTGCTGAAATTGTCATCTTCGGGGTCAAAGGCCTTTTGTAAATGACCAGAACCGTAAAGTGTCCAGCCCCATTTCTCCTTTCGTTCACTGTAAAAGATATTGGCCGTGCTTCCCAAAGCCTGGGTTTGGGTGAGCATGATATCCAGTTTGGGTTCATCATTAGGAGTTTTGGAAACCATGTTGACCCGGCCTGCTATCGCTCCACCACCGTACAAGGTTGAGGAACTTCCCTTCACGATTTCGAACTGTCCAAGGTCCAACGGTGGTATCTGTAGGATGCTCAATCCACTGGAAAAGCCCCCGAACAATGGAAAACCATCCCGCAGCAATTGGGTGTACCGACCGTCAAGGCCTTGGATGCGGATGTTGGTATTGGCACTGCTCAGAGAGGTCTGTTGCATCTGGATTCCCGTACTTTCCCGAAGTACCATGGAAATATTGGTCGGGTTCATAATGGCCTTTTCACCCAGTTCCTCGACCCCAATGAATTCTACCCGGGTCGGTATCCTTTGGATGGTGCGGGTACTTCTGGTGGATTGGACCACCACTTCGTCAAGGGCATTTTCACTTTCCTTGAGGAAAAAAACCAATTCATCATTCATGGGTATGGTGATGTTGGCCTTTAGGGTCTCAAACCCCAAATACGATATTTGGAAGGTGTACTGTCCATTCGGGATTTCCTCGAACAATGCGATGCCTTCGAGATTGGTCGTTGCGCCCATATCCAAGCTCTCGATGTAGACCGTGGCCCCAAACATGGGTTCCTTTTCCTCCGCTGAAAGAATCGTGATTTCCAAAGTGTTCTGTGCGTATGCATATACACAACATAGCAGCATAAACCATAGGCTTATAGCTTGCTTTTTCATATTGATTAAATTGAATTTGCTGAATTGACTAAGGGGCGATAGGGTCATCGCCAAAATAACTAGCCAACTAACTTGGGAGGTTGGAGGATGGTAAAAACCAAATCCTTATTGAACCTTTCATAATGGAAAAAACGTTCCTCTTGAGTGGCAGTGGGATTGAAAGGTTCAAGACTAAAGGAATCCCAAACAAGGGTATGGGAGTGACAGCATTGACATTGGCAAAAGGGTGAACAAAGGCCGCAATCATTGTGCTCTTCATCGTGGTCTATTACCACTACGGACTCAACTGATTCCGAACTTTCAATATGGCCGTCATCCCCACATGGCACTAGATTTAGTGCTAATAAATAAAGGGATAGTATTACAGCCAACAGTTTCATGTTATAAAGATATGCAATTTCGAGTGCAACTGGATTGCAAAGGTTTTGATTGGATACCTAGAGAACGGCAGGTTAATTGGATAGTGTATAGAGGGAGTGGTTTACCAAGAACAGTTCCACTTACAGCACTGAAAGAAATACCATCAACAGTTACTGGCATGATTTCATTATGGAATCATCAGCAGGATTTTTCCGCTTAGAAATCGGTCTTTAATTAATACTTTTGTTTTGGTGTTGCACATCCCGATTGCTATAGAGATCACAAGTAATTATAGCCATCTTTGTTGTGCCGTCGTTATTTTTCCTACTCATTTTCCAACTCATTCAAGACTAATTTGGTCTGTTTCAAAACCTTTTCGGTAAGCTCTATGTATCTGCTTAAGGTGAATTCAAGTTGTCATAAAAAATGAATTAAATCTTTTGGCAAATCCTCATTATTGGATTGGCGCCATAGTTCATCCAAAATTTCAATGTTATATGAATTATCTTTTGAAGGATATTTCATTGCCGTATTTTCAAGAACCGTGAATAAAACCTCATTATTAAATTTAGATATTTCTTTTTCCTGATTTTGTAATTTACTGAGTTCCATTATTGGGTTCCTTTGTTTTTTTTCAAAAAGGTCAATATTGCCACTGGAAATTAAAGTACTAAAGCTATTGGTATTATAAGTATTAAAAGTATTGATGGTGCTAATCTCTAAATTTCGATAGAGCCTGATAAAATCCATGGAAGTACTTATATACCTATTATTTATACTATCTTTTGTTAATGCCAATATTCTGAGCATTTTTTTGTTCTGTTTCAATCTATTATTAAGCTGTGAGGTATCTTTGACCAAGTCTGTTTTTAGAGAAACAACATATTCCTTTTTTAAGTTTCTTTTTTTGTTTGATTCGTTCCAATTATTGATTTTTAAAGCAATCAAAATTCCAATGACTACCAGAATAATTTGACCAACTGCATACTTCAGATACTTTCCAGTTTTTCTTTCATAGAGTAAGTTTTGACGGATTTTTTTAAAGAATTTTATCATTGGTTAATGCCGGATTATAGTGAATCACAAGGGGGTGCGGTCATGGTTTCTTTGTTTAAAATCGTCCACAAGGAACATTAAGCCGAAACCCATCCCTTTTATTCATGTTTTAATTTTTGTGACATAAAACACCAGGCAATTTTAGCCATCGTTATGCAGCGCTTTTTATTCCTTATTTTAAGTTTTTAATTGTATCTGAAATAAATTCATCTGGCAAATAGTGTCCAGATTCATAGAATTTCAGTGCTTTATCTTTTATGGTTATTCTGTCAAAAAAATCCTGGGCCTCTTCTTTAGTATACCACCCATCTTTTGTTCCCATTAGCAGGGTAATAGGTGATTTTTGTAGTGTTGCACAATTTTTCGGTGACATGTAATCAATCTTCCTAGTATTTTCTTTGCTCATTCCAAGCCGCACACCTGTTTTAAAATCTAATGGAGCAACGCAAACAACTACACGATTCAATCTATCATCAACAGAGTTTAAAAGAATGGTCATCTGTCCGCCCATACTATAGCCTATGACATCAAAAGTTGGTGTTTTTGAAGTTGATTTGATTTCTAGATAGTCCATTATGATTCGGATATCTTTGACGGTGGATGTATATAGGTTATATATTTTTTGAACATCCTGTGAAGAAAAAAATGTAAGAGGAGAAGTAAAATCTCCCTGGTAGCTTCTTTCTCCATGATATTTTGCATCAGGAATTATTACGGAATATCCTAAAGATAATAGGGAGTCTTTGAGTTCTACATATTTTTCTTGTAGACTCGTTGTGGGATTGACCCAATTGTCTTTGTTCCCGGTTATACCGTGAAGAAGTATAACGTATTTATCTTCCCTTCCATCTTTAGGTTTTATGTTGTAAAAAGGAACTTTGGAGTCAAATCCATCAATTACAATTTTTTCAAGTGTATTACCATTATCAACAGTATTACTTTCAACAATTTTATTATTGAATTCTTTTTTTGGGAAATAACCTAAATCAGCTGTTATACCTTGGGCTGAAATAACAGTACTGATGAGAATTAAGGTAAAAGTTAATATTAATGCTCTAATTTTTCTCATAAGTAATATTGACTTTGGCTCCAAGTATTTAAATTCTAAATATCGATGGAATATAGTCATTAATTCGAATAAGGATATATGCAGTTAATGATTAAACTTGACTTATATTTCATGAATCGCGATTTTAAGTTTCACAAAACAGCCGTTTTTTGGGACAAAAGTGTGAAACTAACTTATTCAATAAGGTAAAGTCCCATGTTTGGTCTTTTTTAGTAGTTCTGTTAATTAACGTTTTAAAAGACATCTCAAAATATTCAACTCTTATCTTCTTGGATATTTCTATATCGAGAGTCAGCATTTATTAAATTAAACAAAATTTGAGTATTTTTAATACGAAATATGTTCTTTTAATATGAGTATGTAATCGAGTGAGCAATTCGGTGCTCATATTATTTTTTAAAATATAACTTTTTGAATATCAAATAGATAAATGATAAGTTGTGACCCTGCCGAGGAGGAAAACGGTGAAATGAACGCCTTCTCCTTTCACTTTTGGACCAAGGGTTTTCCTGAAGTCATTCCATTCAGGCCAAGTGCTACGCGAAAGGTTCATGGTGGAAATGCTTCCATTTTCTATTATGAAAAAGGCCTTCGAAGTGGCTGGATGAGTATGGCCCCAGGTGATCGGGTACGTGATGATGCGCGGGAGCAGGCGCAACCATTTCCGATGATGGGAATAATCATAAAGGGAACCTCAAAAGGTATTGTAGATGGCGTACCAGTAACCGTATCTGAGGGCAATACCGTATTTATCCCTGCAAATGTAAACCACAAATGGTGGAATGAGTCTGAAGAACCCTGTGAATTAATACTGATTATGTTCGGCAAAGGAGCTTAATCGGTAACTTATCAAAAGTTCTTATTTTTATCCAAAGCAACTCGCAATTTAACAAGGCGGGACCAAAATAAGCGAAGAAAACACAGGGTGAACAAGGCTTTCACAAAGGTTTATTCATCTGATAAGGTACAATGCGGTGGACAGTTAGCTATTAAGAAATGGCCTGTTTTTCTTCGCCTAAACGGTTGCGGTAGTTTGAAAAAATCGTATTGAACTATTAAAATTCTCCAAGTGCTGTTTAAAAGCGAACATTTGAACCAAATTAAAACAGGTGAAATTTCATTGGCGTTTCGAAAATGGAAAAGGCCGTCCGTGAAAAAAGGCACTTTGATGAATACGTCTATCGGGCAAGTTCAAATACTGGACATAACGAAAATTGACATTAGTAGCATAACGGAAAAGGATGCTCTAAAGTCAGGTTTCAATGATTTAAACGCGCTTATCGCGGTTCTCAACTCAAGAGATGGTGGACAGATTTATAAGGTAGAAGTAAGCTATTCCAATCCAGACCCACGAATTGAACTTCGAAACGATTCAGAAATCACCCAAACGGATTTTGACAAAATAAAGGCTAAATTGAATCGATTGGACAAATACAGCCGAAGTGGAAATTGGACGCTCCATATTTTGGGCGCAATTATGGAAAACCCGAAACTTAGTGCGGGGCAGTTAGCGGAAAAAACGGGCAAAGAGAAAGAATGGCTAAAAACCAACATTCGGAAACTCAAAAATATCGGACTTACGGTAAGCCATAATCCCGGTTATACAATTTCGCCACGTGGAAAAATATTCATGGAAAAACTAAATGGATAAAACCAATGACTACCCTTAAACATAGCGCTAAATAATGGGATAGTTCTCGACTACTTTAGAATTTCCTATTCAAATGGAAAACCTACCCTGGCGACTCTAGAATTAACAACTGATTCCAATACTTTTGAACTCGATACTTTTCAAGAGTTCACACTTGACCAATTGGAAACTGAACGGAATAAATTGAATAAATTGAGTTGAATTAAAAAATATAAGGTGTACTGGCGGCAGGCTATGGCGAGATGCTCAATTGTTTTGGAAAATACCACGGTGTCCCGACTTGTTGCATACTTGAAAAGTTAAACGCTCACCACCCTAACCAATACAACATGAAAATTTACAGAACAAGAAATCAATCCAGGGTTCTTTTTTTGATAAACCTTTTTCTATTTTCTTTGGCGCATTTGGTCTGGTCACAGGAAAAAATAGGTAAGAACCCGGAATCAACCGAACTATCGGTTGAAGAGATGGTATCGCAAATCCAGGTGGAAGTTGATCCCGGGTTTGTTTACGATTATGAACAGACCAAATTTGTTCCTCCTCCTGGAAAAATCCTACTTATTATGGGGCAGACCGTTGAAAGTATTTCAGAATATCTTGATAATTTTCCTGACCAAAGGATTCCAGCGGGTTGGTCCGCTTATTGGGGAGTCCCTGAATTTAAAGGAATTACAGAGTCGCATAAAAATGATACGGGCAGCACACAAAATCACCAAATGTTAATTGATACGTTTCCCAATACGGTTGTGCAAAGTGCTATGTGGATGGTGGGAAAGTGGAATGTTGCGAAATTTGCCGGAGATGGGGCCTATGACCGTGTCATAAAAAAATATAGTGCATGGGCCAAATCGGTAAACCGACCTATCTATCTTAGGATAGGTTACGAATTTGACGGCCCCCACAACGCACTTGAACCTGAGGAATTTATCAAGGCATATAGACACATTGTAGATCTTATGCGCAAAAAAGGAGTGGACAATATCGCATTTGTTTGGCATTCTTATGCCTCCAAACCTTTCAAGGATTATCCAATTTCCGCATGGTATCCCGGTGACGATTACGTGGACTGGGTAGCGATTTCTGTCTTCGGACATGCCTATAAGGGTATAGACTTTGGTCGCTACTGCGATAATGTTCTGGAATTTGCCAAACAACATAAGAAACCAGTGATGATTGCGGAGTCCAATCCAATCAACGGCATCGATGGAAAAAGTGCTCAGGTATGGGATCAATGGTTTGTAAACTTCTTTACGTTCATCCACCAAAAAAATATTAAAGCCATTAGTTTTATAAACGAAGATTGGACCCGGACAAAAATTCCCGGTATTTCAGAATGGAAAGACAGTCGTCTCTACAATAACGAAAAAGTTTCCCAAGCCTGGTTTGAAGAGACCAACAAAGAGCGCTATCTAAAGCAGTCAACAGAACTCTTTAAACAACTGGGATATACCAAAGAATAGGTAAATAATTCTTGCGAAGCAGTATTTTAGAAATGGTAACCAGCAATAGCAAGTTTATAAAATAATAGCTCGCACCATTTACCATACGTAGTAAGCTATTTTAAAAATTGTACAAGTGCTAGAGACAATACTTTCCATATTAGCAGAATTCGGATTAATCCGGGAGGATTACGAACATCGAAAAAGGATTGGCAAAATGGACGAACTGAACAAGATAATATCAGCATATAACAAAGGAGTATAACTAAAAATCGCAGGAGCGATAAAAACAAAGTAGAAACCTAAAATACGCTCGTTGGAACTATGAAACGTCAGTAAGTAGAAACCCACCAGCGCAAAAAGCACTATGTCAAAAAAAATACCTTTCGTATTCCTAATCCTATTCCTTGTTTTCCCAAAGGGATATGCTCAAGACATTGAAGTATTAAAACAGGGCATTGAAAATAGTATTGGTTCTAAAAATGCCATTGTTGGCGTAGCGATAAACGGAATGAAGCGTGAAGACACTTTGAGCATCAATGGTCAAAGACATTTCCCGATGCAAAGTGTATTCAAGTTTCCAATTGCCTTGACAATTTTATCGGAAGTAGATAAGGGCAACTTTTCCCTGGACCAAAAAATTGAGATTAAGAAAAGTGAGTTGCTGCCCGGACTTTGGAGTCCAATACGAAAGAAGTATCCGGAAGGTGGCACGCTGGCCCTAAGTGAAATCATTAAATATATGGTCGCTTTAAGTGACAATGTCGGTTGTGATGTTTTGCTGAAACTTCTCGGCAAACCGCAGGTTGTCGAAAACTATTTTTCAAATATTGGTTTTAAGGATTTTGCAGTGAAGATAAACGAAGAAACCATGCAAAATAATTGGGATTTGCAATTTTTAAATTGGACGACCCCGAGAGAAGCCAATAAGATCCTGTCAACATTTTATGAAAACGAAAAGGGCTTGCTTTCCAAGAAAAACCACGACTTTATATGGAGGGTAATGAAAGAAACCCAAACCGGAAAAAAAAGACTGAAGGGGCAATTACCTAAAGAAACCGTTGTTGCCCACAAGACTGGCTGGTCAGGAAAGCATAAAGAAACGGGTATAACCGCTGCGGTAAACGATATTGGTATTATTTTTCTACCAAATGGGGAATACTTTATCCTAAGTGTTTTTATCACCGAATCAGCAGAAGATTTTGAAACCAACGAGAAATTAATAGCTGACATTTCAAAAATGGCCTGGGATTATTTTACAGGTAAGTAGTAGGCATTATCCAAATGAAATAGATCAATGCCCATACGTAATCTTGTCTGTAGTGCATTTCTTGTCGGTGGTAAGACCCAAGTATTGGTTCGACTTTAAAAGTGCTATTTCGACAATAGAAAGTTCCATTGGAATTCTCAGGGCCACGAAATCATGGCCAGGACCGCGATAGTACATCAATTGAAAGCTTTTGGAACTGAAAAATACCATATTCGAAAAAAGGACGTATCACAGGGACATGAATTGGCTCTTTGATTTCACCCAAAATTTTACTGAACGTAAGAAATGGGATAAACAGACTTTGGAAATTGACTTTTTTGAGGGTTTTACTGAACTAAAAAAAGGAGTTAAGGTGTATACAAAATCAATTGAAGGTGTGCGTATGGAAACGGAGTATTTAACATTCAACCCCCCCTATGAGATTTCAATTAGAATGATCAACAAATCGCCAATTTTCAAGGATTTTGTCGGAACCTGGGAGTACTCGTCAAATGGGAACAAAGAGACCACTTTGAAAATCACATATCGTTTTAACCTAAAATTTCCATACACCCTGGTCAAACGTAAAGTTCTGCTAAAAATTAAGAGGAACATTACCAAAAAACTTCTTTTCTTAGAAAATCATCTACAAGAATTGGGAGATAAAAACTCAATCCCATGAGGTGTTAAGACCGATTGAGAATGCTTTTTACGATAAAAATTGGTTTGACGCAATCAAATACACGGTTAGACTATCCATACAAACGGTAGCTTAGAACCCAACCCACACCTAGGACCTAAATCGGAAGCCGACCACTCAATTCGACCATGCTAACTTTAGACTTGACAAAAATGAGCGCTTCATTCCGAAAAAGTATTTTAATTTCAAGCCCATCCCCCTTTTAAAATTTCAATCTGGATTTATTTGTTCGAGGACCTTTTAAAAAATAATCCTACTTTTTTGTTATGGCCCCATCGATTTTATCGTTATCAAGATAGAATGAACAAAGAGGAATTTAGACGTAACGTGTTTTCATTATCTGAGCAATTGTTCCCGATGGTCTCCCGTATGCTTGGCAACCGAGCGAACGCAGAAGATGCGATTCAGGAAATAATGATGAAACTTTGGGTCAGGCGCCATAAAATTGGACAACACCCGAACGTCAAAGGATTGGTATTTTCCGTAGCGCGTAATTATTGTGTTGATGTACTCCGGAAAAAAAGATGGGAAATCCAGGATACTTCCTTACACCACGGGATATTAAAATCAGATTATGAACAAGAACCATTGGAATGGAAAGAACTCAATCTTCTGATCAGAAGAATCCTTAAAAACTTGCCTGAGCGACAGCGCGAAGTTTTGATGATGCGAGATTTGGACGGTTATGAATTTACTGAAATCGCCGCTGCGACAAAACTGAAGGTTGAACATGTACGGGTTTTGTTATCGCGGGCAAGAAAACAAGTAAGTATTCAGTTAGAAAAAATATACAGCTATGAAGGAAAGTAAAATGGAAAGCTTACGTAAAGCCTATCAAGAAGGGAATACGACATTGAATGAAGAGCACTATTTATTCAATAAGGCCGAGAATTCAGGGTCTTCCTTGGAAGCATGGTCCGCGTTCGTCAGAAACAATAAATCGATAAGCCCTAAAGACTTTAATGATAGACTATGGGAGTCATTTCAGGCTAAAAGAAGTAGAAAGCGAAAAAAAGCTGTCGTTCTCGTATCGGCAGCAGCTTCAGTGCTGTTATTTGTTACTCTTTTTATGGGCAACCCAGGGCAAAGAGAACTCAGCTACTCCGAAAAAGAAGCGCTCCTAAATCAAGCTTTGGATATGTTTCCCAACACGCCCCAAAAAGGGATGGAACGAAATATTATTTATGAAAATGAAATGATAATTCTCTATACAACTTCGGATTGAGCAATCTATCCCAAATAACTATTTGATGAGCAATTAAACATACAGAAAGATGAAAAAAACAATGTTAACTTCATTTGCGATACTACTGGCGATTTCGCTAGTTCAAGGGCAAGAAAACCAAGAGAAAAAAGAGAATACCTCCAAGCGGGAAAAACTTCATGTTGCGCTAAAAGAGGGGGCAGACCCTGACATTTATGTTGATGGTAAGAAGTTTGATTTCCCCATGGAATTGCTTGACAAAAATAGAATTGAATCCGTAAACGTTCTTACCAGTGATTCGGCATTGAGAGATTATAATGCGAAAAATGGTGTTGTCCTCATTACAACAAAAAAGAACTTTGTTGAACCAAATGAATCTGAGGTGACCACAATAGGAGCTGCCAAAGAAAGAAAGGCCCCGATGATAATCATAAATGGAGAAAAATCCAGTCAGGACGTGCTTAAAAAATTATCTCCTGATGCTATTGAAAGTATAGAAGTATTTAAAGATGAACAAGCTTTGCAGAAATATAATGCGCCCAACGGGCTTATTGTCGTAAAAACAAAAAAAGGAAAGCAAAAATAAAGCTACCTTTTCAATGCTAAGGTATACTGAAAAAAGCCTTTGAACTCACTAGCAAGGAACGGGGAAGTCGGGATATTGTGGTAGCGAGCTGGTGTTGTGTCTTGGTCATCTCTTGAAAAAGTGCCGGAAAACCTAGATAAGCCGGGTAAAACGGTCTAAAACAAAGAATACCTCTGAGCGGTTCGCGTTTAGGCGCGAACCGTTTTTGTTTTTAAGTATATTGAAGACTGAAAACAAACACGCATCATACCTATCTGTGCCAACATCCGCCAGATGTCATATCTGTAAAGAAACAACATGAAGAAAAAAGTAATGGGCTTCGGTTTTTTGATCCTGTTTTTTGGAATCGCTTTTGGACAAGATCAAATGACGCAAACCGCTTTTGAAAAATTGTGTGATTCCACAGGACTAAAGTTTGAAATGCCCAAAGGATATCAAGTAACCGATGTCAAAAAAAATCGGGATTTGATGTATTCTTTTGCCATTCTAAATGAAGACGCATCCATGGAAATTAGATATACCATTTGGTCATTAAAGCCAGCACTTGAACGGTACAAAAAGTCCTTGGAAGACAGCAACTCAACGATGATTTCACCTAATAAAATGTACCAAGGGACCGTACAGGCCAACCTACTGAACATGACCAGCGGTCAAATGTACAATATAGGACCTTTTCCCACTCAAGCCGTAAAAGAGGAATTTAATGCAGATGCAGGGGGTTCATGCTTTTTCGAATTTGATTGTGAGTTTGGAAAAGGATATAAATATGGACAGTTTATGTATTTGCACAAAGATGATATCGCCGATGTTATTGTAACTTTTATGAGCAATAACAAAGAAACCCATCCCGATTTGATGATGGTAGGATTTCATGCATTAAAATTTAAATGATACGACTTGCCAACACAATCACACGTGATGAAAGATAGATTAAAATCCGGGAGGCTAAAAAATAAATCAGTAGAAACAAAAGCGAACCGTATGAGAGCTTGCCGCTAGTAACGAACAAACCATGAAAAAAACAGTAGTACATTTTGAAATAGGATGTAGTGATATTGAGAAAACCGCTGAATTTTACAAAGCAGTCTTTGATTGGAAACTCAATCGACATGGAAATTCCGCAGTAATTGACACCGGGAAAGAAGACGCTTTAAGTGGGCATATTAATAAATTAGGCCCAAATGACCCCCAGAATTACGTAACGGTTTATATTGAAACCGATTCGCTGCAAGCTGACCTAAAAGCGATTGAATTGAACGGTGGAGAGGTATTTGTAAAACCGGTAGAGTTGCCTGATGGAAGAACGTTTGCTTGGTTCAGAGATGTAGCCGGTAATCTTATTGGATTGATTGCTCCCAAGTAAAGGAATATTCACTTAACAAAACCTATAGCAACCAAGGCGGGGCATGCTCCCAATTTAAATACTACGAAAAAATAAGGGTCAATACGATTATACGCAATTTTGAAAAAAGAAACAGAAATACAAACCGTTGCTGAACTGGAAAAGTGGTTGAAGGACAACTGCTATGCAATGGACAGTTACAGCATTAATGGGAACGTCATTTTTGAGGGCTATGGACTTGAAAACAACGGTGGACTTTTTCAGTGGTTTTATACGGAACGTGGCAATAAAGAAACGCTGGAACATTTCCCAAGCGAAAAGGATGCCGTGCAGTTTGCCCTGAAACAAATTCAAACGGATGAACACGCAAAGCGTAACTATTTAGCGATGTATAAAACCGATGAAGAGGTCGAACAAGTAATTTCGGAATTGGAGCAACGTGGAATTGAATATTGGACCGATAAAATCCTTTACGGACCATCCGATGACTGGAGGACAAGAATTTTTGTGGTGGGTTGTGGTATTGAAAAAGTGATGGATTTAAAAGAAAAAGCTAGCTAAAAATGACTGGGGTCCCTTGTCCTTTCTTAGTAACTTTAAATGCATGTATCATCATTTTCACGAGACACAAGGGTATGACTTCAATTGGACCAGGGTCTTTTCGAATAATGGGGAATTGTACGTCGTTCCTAATGACTTTTCAAACGTAATCAAAAGTGAATCTGATGATAGCTCAAACCCAAAACAAATAGGTTATACTAAAACCAATAGCCATGAAAAGCACTTTTTATTTTTTTGTTCCGCTCTTGTTTCTTTCGAAAATCACCTGTGGTCAACAAGAGGATATCACCGATAAATGGAAGACGGTACGCATTGAAGACAGTACCCTTGGTAAGGTCGATTACCATATTTACAGAAAGAAGATGGACGACCATAAACCGCTAATTGTATACCTGCAAGGTTCCACAAACTTTCCACTATTTTGGATAAACCCAGATGGACGATATTCCAGTGGTATCACATTGAATGTCGATTCAATCAGTACTGATTATCATGTGGTACTCATCAGCAAACCCAATACACCTCTTGTGGACCGAATCAGAATAGCCCCATCGGGCAGAAAGCACTACCCCATGCAGGAAGGATATCGGGAAAAGTATAGCCTAGATTGGCGAGCAGACTCTGCGGACAGGGTCATCGATGACGTAATAAAAAAACTGGACGTTGATAGCTCTACGGTCATCGTTTGGGGGCATTCGGAAGGTTCACAGGTAGCACCTGCAGTAGCGGTAAAGAACAAAAAGGTTACCCACGTCATCGCCATGATGGGCAACTCACTCAATCATTTGTATGATTTTATTCTCAGTGAAAGGGTTTCCGCGTTCCATGGTGAAAAGTCAAACGAGGAGGCGCAGTCGAACATTGATTCTTTATATGCCGAATTTGAAAAAGTATACCAAGACCCAAAATCCACCACAAAAGAATGGTTTGGAGAAACCTATTACAAATGGAGCAGTTTCTCCTTAACCTCCCCATTGGAAAACATGCTAAAGCTCGATATTCCCATTCTTTATGTCGCTGGTGGGGAAGACCGCCAAAGTATCTTAAATATGGACTACGCAAAACTTGAATTCCTCAGGAAAGGAAAGAACAATTTGACCTATAAAGTATATCCAAACTGCGACCACTTCTTTCTGGAAACCAAAACTGATGAATCCGGTAAAAAAGAATGGATTGACCACTTGGATGAAGTCAACGCTTTTGCTTTGGAATGGATAACTAAAAAATGATGGACAAACTTTGCACTACGCCATATACGGGTAATGGCGATTGACATTAAAAAATTGGATTTTATAATGAAGTCTTCGGATTTCCGGAAAACTTTGTTTTCTGTGAAAATGATAAGTTTACATTTTTTTTTGGCAAAACGACCCTAACTTTTGTGGCAATTGACTGGGGAAAATCCAACTTCAAAAATGGTTTTGTTAAAACGAAAAGAAATCAAAACCCTTCTGGTTTAAAAATGGTGGGGTATCCGAAGAAAGCAAATGCAACTTTAAAAACAGTTGAAACGCGCGCAACTAAATTGGAACCGTTGACGCAAAAGTAAAAGGGCTGTAAAGAAAACATGAAAAAAGAATGATAAAAGGACTTTTTGAAACCCATTTGTTCGTTGAAAACCTTGAACGTTCAATAGAATTCTATACCCAGATATTAGGACTTGAACAGTTTCTTTACGAAGAAGAAAGAAGGGCCGCATTATTTTGGATTGGAGATAAACCAAGACAAGCCTTTTTAGGTATTTGGGAAAAACCCAAAGAAGAAATCGATTTAAGGCATTTTGCCTTCGAGTGCGATTGGCAATGGATTTTACACGAATCCGTTACTTTTCTAAAGTCCCACAAAATAGATTTTTGGAATTTCCTGGGCGATAATTCTGAAAAGCCCATGGTATTCGCCAATATTCCAGCGATAGCTATTTATTTTTCCGACCCTGACGGACATTACCTAGAATTCATAGGAAAACTACCAGGGGAATATAAACCTGAGAAAGGAAGTTCGGTCGTCTCCTACGAAGAATGGTCAAAACTTGAAAAAGAGGACCAATAGGTGCACGACTTGCTTTTTTTCGGAAAATCCTCTTGGACTTTCAGTTTCTTATACCCTTGTAAAACTAAATGTTGCGATAAATCATTATTCCTATATTGGAGGGTCACTTGCGAGCAAAAAAAATGAAGATCCAAAAAGTACATCGCACAGAAGCCAAAAAAATTACAGAATTGACCATGCGTTCGAAAAACCACTGGAACTACGGTGCTGCACAAATTGCCGAGTGGCGGGATGAATTGACCCTAACTCCTGAATACATAGATAAAGAGCAGGTCTATAAACTGGAGGTTTCCGGGAGACTTGTGGGTTTTTATGCCTTTCACCCTGAAAATAGCGAAGTTATTGCACTGAACTTTCTATTTGTTGAACCCGAGTATATTGGTAAAGGATATGGAAAAATACTTATCACGGATTTTTTAAAAAGGATTGAAAAACTGGACTATCGGAAAGTTACTCTTGATGCCGACCCAAACACCGAAAATTTCTATAAGGCAATTGGATTCAATGTCGTTGGAAGACGTAAAAGTGCTATCAAAGATAGATTTTTGCCAATTATGGAAATGGACCTATCAAAACTTGCGTCGAATAAAGAATGACCACAAATAATCAACAACTATATGATTGAAGAAAAACAATACGGCCAATTCTGGGAGAGATTTGGGGTATACTTATCTTCTTTGGAACATTTTTAGCCATAGTTTTGAGCTTCAGAATGTGGAAAAGCGATATAATTGAATAGGTGCCCAAAGCATCCTGCGACCGGCGCTCAAAGGTCAACCTCATTTTTTGACCAAAATTCGAGGCATAAAACCGCCCACCCAAATTATTCATACCAGTTACACGGTATATTTAAAAAGTCAATCGAAAAAAATGAAGCCAAGAGAGTTAATTGAAAAATGGGTAGAAACTTTTAATGAAGGAAACGCTGAAAAGATTTCAGAATTTTACCAGGATGACGCTATCAACCATCAAGTGACCCATGAACCGGTCGTTGGAAAAACGGCAATCCGGGAGATGTTTGAAAATGAATTTAGCCAAGCGGAAATGACGTGCATTGTCGAGAATATTTTTGAGGATAATGATTGGGGAATTCTGGAATGGAAAGACCCCTTGGGACTTCGTGGTTGTGGCTTTTTTCAGATTGAAAATGGGAAAATCAAATTTCAGAGAGGTTATTGGGATAAGCTATCCTTTCTAAGGCAACATAAATTGCCCATGCCCACCGAATAAAATCTTTTGAGGTGGTACTTAAAATTGGGAAAACTAACAATCATGTCATTATTAGCGATCGCCCTATTGAGTAAATACCCTTTCCTATGTAATTCCAAAAAAACGGGGGACACCCACTTTTATCTATTTTCATGAAGAAGATGATACACGGAGCGACCAAAACTAACTGCTGTTACAAAGGCTATTATTTGTAGCTTTAATTTGTTAACTTCACGACAATCAACTAGTAACGGCTAGATTTACTGAGTTTGGAAAGTTATGGACTTCTTCTTGCCCAAGCGTATCCAAGGCAAACCAATAATGACCCGGACCGCAAAATTTAGTATAGATGATTTTTAATTAATGAGTTAACCTTAAATCCGCTGAAAATGAAAAAAAAATTACTAGGAATTTGTTTGGTCCTTTGGTGCTATACTGGAATAAGCCAAAAAATTGACAATGATGACAATGTGACCAAACCATTGAAAGTCAATCAGGTTGATAATGCTGATATTATCATAAAGTCCTTGGATGACCAAACCGCCAAGTTTTCCAAAGTAGCTCGAGAGATTTGGGAAAATCCAGAATTGGGCTATTTGGAATATACCAGCACAAAACTATTGGCCGATGAACTAAGAGCGGCTGGTTTCAATGTTGAAACAGGAGTTGCAGATATGCCCACTTCATTTGTGGCCACCTACGGCAAAGGGGGTCCGGTTATTGGATTCCTGGCCGAATTCGATGCGCTTCCCGGATTATCCCAGGATGCCGTTCCTTACCGATCAGTTTTAGTAGAAGGCGGAAATGGCCACGGATGCGGCCACAATCTATTCGGAACGGCGGTAATTGCCTCAGGTATTGCGCTTAAAGAATGGATTGACGCCAATGATGTAAAGGCCACCATTCGAATATTCGGTACACCTGCCGAAGAAGGTGGAGCTGGCAAAGTCTACATGGTGCGTGCTGGCCTATTTGAAGATGTGGACGCAGTGATAAACTGGCACCCTGCCGATCGCAACGTTGCCAATGCCACTACCTGCAATGCCGTGATGCATGGCTATTTCAAATTCAGTGGCCAGAGTTCCCATGCAGCTGGTTCTCCGCAAAGGGGGAGGTCGGCATTGGATGGCGTCGAAGCCATGAACCACATGGTCAATATGATGCGCGAGCATGTAGACCAGGGAAGTAGAATACACTATGTGATCACCAACGGCGGCCTTGCCGCCAATGTAGTTCCAGACTATGCGGTAGTAGAATATATGGTGCGGCATCCAGATGTTACCGAAGTAAAACAGATGTGGGAAAGAGTGGTAAAAGCAGCACAAGGCGCTGCTATGGGAACAGGAACTGAGATGGAAATAGAGCTTGTCTCAGGCATGTACGGCCTTTTACCCAACGAGACCTTAGCCAAAACGATGCACAAAAATCTCACCGTTGTAGGTGGTGTTGAATATGATGCAAAGGAATTGGAGTTTGCCCAAAAGATTCAAGAATCATTTAATTCCGCTAAAGTTCCCCCTTTGAGCAATGCCAAGGAAATCCAACCCTACCGCATGTCCCATTTTCCCGCCTCTACCGACGTAGGTGATGTGAGTTATGTGGTACCTACGGTTGGCTTGGGCACTGCAACTTGGATACCAGGGACCGCAGCGCACACTTGGCAAGCGGTGGCAGCAGATGGAATGTCGATAGGCTTTAAAGGGATGATGAACGCTTCAAAGACCATGGCACTTACGGGTAAAGACCTCATTCTGAACCCATCGTTGATTGAAGAGGCCCAAAAAGAATTCGAGAAAAGATTGGGTAGTTTGGTGTATGAACCATTGGTTGGTGACATGAAGCCACCTTTGGAGTACCGAAAGGATCAAAACAAGGTAAAATAATTCGGTCGAGCGCTTCGTTTTAAAGCGTACCCTACTTTTATCCATGTAGAAGTAGGGATAAAAAGCGTGCACTACTGCTATTTTCAATAAGTGACGGTGGACTACATCCTACCGTCGAAACTTGATGGCGTCATCAAATGAAGCAGTTAATAAACTATTTTACGATCAAACCAGGGAAAGCTTTATCCTTAGGGCATTGGAAAAGACATGTAAATTCCATCAATCAAGTATCTTTAAGGTCAAGCAGGTCCTATTTTCGCTCTTAAACGGAAAGTCAACGTCCTAACTTAAAAGAACTGTTTCAAGTATTTTGAACAACAATTTTATGCATAAATTCATATGGATGCCAACCCTTGTCTTTTTGGTAATCAGTTGCAAAAAAAAACCAAATCAAACTACCAAAAATACTTTGAACCCCATTGAATATGCAATGGACAATACTGCAAAGTTGATTTTGGAGAATCCTGAAATCAACGCTATTTCCGTTGGGGTTTACAAGAATGATAAAGCATATACCAGATATTACGGGGAAATCGATAAAGGTAAAGGTAACCTAGCAGATGATACTTCGATTTTTGAAATAGCATCGGTTACAAAAACATTTACCGCCTACCTTACTGCGCAGGCCGTTTTGGACGGGAAGCTCGATTTGGATGATGATATCAGAAAGTACCTTGATGGCTCGTACGACAACCTGGAATTGGAAAATCGTCCTATTCGCATCAAAGATATCTTGACCCATACTACAGGAATTAAACATGAGCTCTACTCGAAAACCTTGTCAAAAATGTTTTCAATAGATGCTTCCGAACAGGAACAAAAAGCAATTTCCGAATACAATAAATCCGATTTTATTGGGGATTTGGATCGCTACCCGTTAGAGACCGTTCCAGGAACGATATTTGACTATTCGGGTTTTATTGCACCGGAAATATTGGCAATAGTTTTAGAGAAGGTGTACCAAAAATCCTATGAAGCGCTATTGAAACAGTACATTCTCGAGATGGCCGATATGCGACATACTTCTTTACAGCTTGGTAAGGCACATAAAAAAAATCTTATAAACGGATATGCAGATAACAATCGGAAAGTAAAACCAATGCAAATGCCCCTAACCGGTGCCGGGGGTGGATTAAAATCCACGGTCCCCGATATGGTAAAGTACATTGAATTTCTTTTAGGGCCCGGTGATCCCATACTTACTGAGATGAGAAAACCCCTATTTTACGATGAAGAAGAAGGTGATGAATACGGGTATTTTTGGATGGTAGATGGAGATGACCTGATGATGCATAATGGAGGAACAGGCGGAAGTGTCAATTGGCTGATTTTGTTGCCAGAGATTAAAGCTGGATTTACGGTTTCGTTCAATTGTAATAGTGAAAGCGCCAATGATTTAATAAACAGGATGGCCTCATTACTTATCATGGACCTCTTAAATTATCCTACAAAAAATGCGTACTATCCCATCAGAAATTATATAAAAGAAACTCCTGAAGTCTGGTTGGAAAAATACCATCAATTAAAGAAGGAGCGCGGTAAAGAATACAATTTTGATGATGATTCCATGCTGAACGATCTGGGCTATGAACTATTGGGTTTAGATAAAATCAAAGAAGCCGTGGAAGTTTTCCAGTTGTTGGTTTCAGAATTTCCAGATTCTGCGAATGCGTATGATAGTTTAGGGGAGGGTTATTTTGTAAATGGACAGTATGAACTGGCCTTGGTGAATTATAAAAAATCCCTCGAGCTGAACCCGACAAATACCAATGCTCAAAGAATGATTCAAAAAATTGAACAAACAAAAAAGTAATGAACATAGCGGTATCCTATCCATACTGAACCCAAGTGTAGTGGCCTTTCTTAAAAACGAAAAATGGAGGTAGAAAAAGATTTTATCCAAAGGGAAATTCAACGTTTGACCTTGGTATTAGCAAAACTGGTCGGAAAAGCGCTCGGATTGAACACAGATGATTTTGAACAGGAATTTCAGAATATCGAGTCCGAGTTAAAAAGCGAGTTCGATTTGACACTAGTTGGGATTTCTGAAATGAAAGCTATAGCATTGAAGAACAAAATAGAGGGATTGGACGGGCAACATCTGGAAAAATTAGTGGAATTAATTACCGCGGTTGTTGTAAATTCAGAGAAAGGATTCGGACAAAAACTGGCCAGAAACGGAATCCTTATCATTGATTTTTTGGATGCCAGTTCCAAAACGTTTTCCCTAAGAAGAATGGAACTGAAAAGCATCTTGCAAAAGATGCTCTAGCCAATGGCTAAAGTGGATTGACTTAGATATGTAAAAGAGTAACACCAGCTTGTAAAAAGCGTGAAATTTCGTTGTAAAGTACAAGCTTTCGGTTCTTTGTAATAGCCAAAAGTGCCGCCAACGAGAGTTATAAATGTTATGTGATATAAAAACTACCAACTGTGAAGCAACTAGAATCTGAAATAAAAAGATTATCCGGAGGAACCGAACTAGAAATTAAAGAAATCTACGATAATTTGACCTTGACCGTCTTTGAGAAAGGTGACTTCCTGGTAAAACAAGGAAACATTTGCAATCAGTATTTTTTTGTGGAGAGCGGCACGCTTCGACTATATTACTGGAAAGCGGATAAGGAGTTTACCGTTTGGCTGGGTCAAGAGGGACAAATTTTCACTGAATTGGACAGCTATCTCAATCAAAGGCCGGCGCTCGTTTCCATTGAAAGCTTGGAAAATAGTTTGGTCTATCGCATAACCAAAGAAAAAAGCGACAAGCTCGCTTTAAAATCCGTGGCCTACAATACACTTTTAAGAAGAACCGTTGAAGAAGCATTTGCCAATATGTCCAGGAACATTATTTCGTTTCAAAGTGAAGATGCCAAAGAACGTTACCGTAGGGTGGAACAAGAAAAAAATTGGCTTGAAAAGTATCCTTTGAAATACATTTCCAGTTTCATTGGTGTAACCCAAAGTTCATTAAGCCGGGTGCGGGCAAAAAAAGATTGATTTTTTGCCATAGGGCAAAAATTAAAAGATCCATGGGTTTTAGATTTGCTTATATCGCATCAAAAGCAGAAAACTATGGTAACAACTATCTTAATCGCGACAGGAACGGCACTTTTGCTAACATTTTTCATACTACTCTTTAAACTTCCCACTAAAGTGCAGTATATAGAAGAAATTCAAATAGAAGCACCTGTGAAAAAAGTGTACGATGCCATCAGGTTTCAGGAACAGTTGATGAAATGGTCCGCATGGCCATCCGAAACCAATTCGCAATGTGCCGTCAAAAATGTTGATGGGCAAATTGGAGCACAGACCGTTTATTTGCAAAAAGGCAAACCATTTGGCTACCAAGAAGTGACCGACCTTGTTGAAAACGAAAAAATCAGCTTTTACCTGACCAGCAAAGCACCGTTCGAACAAGATACCCGAATGCATTTTTACTTGAGAGAGATCAATGAAAATAGGGCGAACGTCGCTTTGTACTTTGACAATACCCTAAAAAGACCAAGCCATGTTTTTCCCTATATCTTCGGAATTATCGCCTGGACGCATAAAATGCATCTCAAAGACTTGGCAGGTCTCAAAAAATTCGCAAGCGAAAACGAATGATGGATTCGTATCAAGCACACCAAACGATCAAGCAACTTGAAAAGCGCAAAGGCGGTTATTATTTTTTGACCATTGGCTCCGAAATAATTGACCAATTCAGCCGTAAAAGAGCTACTCGGTTAATCTGCACAATAGACGAAAAAATCACCTACCGCTGTGGCGTCAACCACTTGGGCGATGGGAATTACTTTATCATCGTAGCCAGTAAATACCTGGCGGAACTGAATAAAAAATTGGGTGACCGTGTACGCTATAGAATTGATGAAGATCCCGACCAATTGGGTGTAGACATACCTGAAGTACTTCCTGTTTTTCTGGAACAAGAGCCAGAACTAAAGCAGATATTCAACGGACTGACCTACGGCAAAAAGAGAAATCTGATACACCAAATCTTGAAAATCAAGGATATAGACCGTCAACTAAAAAAAGTCAGGGATTTTCTAGCCACGGAGCGACCGAAAAAGAAATAAAAAAACCAGTAAACCCGACAAATTGTAGTTGCCGCGGTGGTTTACCTACTAAAATTGGAACTTTCTCCATTTTATTGGGTATCTTTTTGTGGAAAAAATGGTTGCTAAGAGTTGGTTCAAAATGATGTTATCCAGATTTTTCCTTGCGGTTGTTTTTATGATGGGCGTTTGCTGTAAATCACAAACACCAGCTTTTCGGGTTGAAATTGTACAGCCAACCATGGAACATGAAGCGGCCTCGATTTGGAGAACGATAGACGCTTTCACTTTCCTTGAAGAAAAAGCCTATAAAATTCATCTACCTTCACATCCACTGATTGATTCCCTCATCATGAAATCGAAGAAGGGAACTTTTGGCAATAAAGACTTTTCCTCAATTCGCACCCTTTTGGAAACCGAGGTTTTTGATCAAGGGAATTATCAGAAGGCATTACATACTGTTGAAAGACATATTGCCTCAATCAATAATCTTGTTCAAGCAATAGCCTCGAAAAAGAGTCAATGGGACTGGGATTTCAAAATATTCGATACCTACCGCATTGTTCTGACCTTATATGGAACTGGTGGGAGTTATGACCCTGACGAAGGAATTATAACTTTGATGACCGATAAAGCGGGTGGCTTTAAAAAGTATACAAATCCGGTCAATACTATAATCCACGAAATTGTTCATATAGGGATGGAACTTTCTATTGTACAGAAATACAGTCTTTCCCACGAATTTAAAGAGAAACTGGTAGATACGTTTGTCCATATTTTTTTCAATGAAAAACTACCAGATTACAAGATTCAAAATATGGGTGGTATTGACATAGACACGTATATCAACAACAAGGAGCATATAGGCTCTCTAAATGCCATACTATCTGAATTTGTCAAAAGGTAAGTTAGGAAGAATGTTATGAACAAATCGTATCCATCCATGCACGAACACGAAGCGAAACCCTTTTCACCAACCAATAAAAATTTAAATCAAAATGAAAGTTACAGCAGAAAAAAATGAAAAAATTGCTACAATGCTATTTTCATCGGTTTATCCTCACTATTTGAATAAACTGGAGAAAAAAGGTAGAACAAAAGAAGAACTACATCAAGTAATAGAATGGTTGACCGGCTTTGATGACAATAGAATAAAGGCATTGATTGAAGAAAAGGCAACCTTTAGAACTTTTTTTCAGGAGGCCAACATACATCCAAATGCGCATTTGATAAAAGGGGTTATCTGTGGTTATCGAATTGAAGATATAGCAGATGAATTTGAATTATATAGACAATGTAGGTATTTGGATAAGTTGGTCGATGAGCTGGCAAAAGGGCGTAAAATGGACAAAATTATGAGAAGCGAAAAGAATTAAATCAGGCACCCCTGGAATAGGAATTGAAACGATATCGATACGGATGATGTCAAATGCGGAAGTCAAAAACAGAACAAAGTGGGTATCAAGTTAAAAAGTTGACTAACGGAAATCCAGAATATGATCCCACATGCTTGATTTTATATCATGTAAAAAATGAACGCCATTGAAATTTACCAGGGATTGGTCCTTCAAAAAGTAAAAATCGGGGAAGCTACCCTTGGACTTAGACAAATTGGCGAAGGAAAAAACCTGGTATTTATCCATGGTTTTCCAACGCATGGGTACACCTGGCGAAAGCTACTTCCAAGACTATCCAGTAATTTCAAATGCCATGTACTGGATTTGCCAGGACTCGGAAGTAGTGAATGGACGGAAAAGACCGATTTTAGCAGTAAATCACAAGCAGGATTTGTTATGGCCTTGATGGAAAAGATAGGAATCGACAAATACAGTCTGATAGCGCATAATTCCGGTGCGACCGTAGCGCGCTACATAGCGATCGTTCAACCTAAAAAAATTGAAAACTTGATCGTACTGAATACTGAGATTCCGAATCATAGACCGCCATGGATTCCGTTTTATCAAAAAGTGGGATTGCTTCCATTTGTGCCGAGACTAATCCGAATCCTATTGAAGCAAAAGGGGTTCGTGACGTCACCGCTGGGATTCCGGGAATTCTATACCAAGAAATCCATGTTGGATGTAGAATCCAACATATCCCCCTACACAAAACCAGTTATTGATTCGCAAAAAAAGACCATAGGAGCGTTTAAATATCTAAAAGGAATCGACTGGGTGTTGGTCGATGCTTTCAAAAATTTGCACGGAAGTATAAAAGCAAGGACGCTATTTCTCTGGGGCGAAGATGACAGAACGTTTCCTTTGAAACTGGCGAGACAAATGGTTTATCAATTCAATAGTGAAACACAGTTTATCACTATAAAAAAGGCCTCGCTGTTACCTCATGAAGAGAGACCCGATGAAGTGGCACAAGCGATATTGAAATTTATAAAAGAAAATTAGCGGTTCATTAGCGTATTCAGTGTACACCGTTAAAACCAGAACGCTTTTCATTCCAAGCCGATATCAAGGTTCATTTCAGATAAAAAAAGTAATACAGTACCACTGAATGGATGAGCGTAAGAGACACCAGCAGCCATCGCTTTTTATATTTTAGATACAAGGGCGTAACCAGCAACACAGCACTAAATAGAATAATTTGAAATTTTAGTTCGCGGGTATAGCTCGCTATCGCTGCATCATCAAAACGATAGTAAATCTTGAACGCTTCGTGGGACTGGCTATATTCATGGATTACGTAAAACCAAAGGACTACGGTAATATTCACCAAAAGAAAAAGTATTGGTAGTATATACTGCTCGTTTACTTTGTCAGGTACTTTGTTAGGCCTTGGTTCCATTAAAGATCAGGTTTGTTGTTTTAACGAGCATCTTAACCCCACGTACGAAAAAAACAAGTACATACTTAATTAGATAGAAAAGTACGGGAATCCAGAATGCCAAGGTAACCACCACCGTAGGTATGGCCCTCCCCAGAGTAATGGTAATAATATATATTAAGGCGCAGACCGCTGTAGTCCAAAATGACCACAACCATACCTTTTTGCCCGTGGTCTTGTAATTCACTTTCGCTTTTTGTTTGGATTTGGTCCTTTCCAGATAGAGCACGAAGCCCAAAATGGAAAGTACACCGGAAGTGAGCCCAAAAAAGGAATAGATAACCTTTACCCAAATACCTCCAAAGTCACCGTAGTGGAGCCCCTCCTGGGCATAGTAAGCCTTATCGTGCATGGATTTTTTCCGTATGTCATACCGCGCTAGTTCGGTATAATCCTTTTTATCCAGAACAATATTGTTGATACCGTGTGCGTAGGCAGTTTTAGGGACATCCCCTTTTATGGTAATCGTTTGGGTTCCGTTGCTGGAGGGTGCAATGGCACTGGGAACCAAATCTGGGAACAATTCCCGTGAAGTGTTAAAAGCCTTGATATAGTCAACGGTATGGGCAATATCTTCCTCTTTGGAAATGGGCTTTTCCGTCCGCTTATACCGCTCAGGGCTCTTTACCAGTAGCACAGGTTGGAGAATGGACTGAAGTCCGAGCCAGGCGCCAGTGATAGCGATCATAAGATTGAACAAGAGGGTCGTCATGCCAATAATCTTATGGTAGTCTGCGGACTTCACCTTAAGGTTTTTCTTTCGGATAGCTCCAAAAAACTGACGTTTCATGAAACCACCATAGATTAGAATGCCCGTTATCGTGGAAATCAATAAGGCAATACCGCCAAGACCGACCCACCATCGGCCCATAAGACCGTTGAACATCCGTACATGAATGTGCCTTATGTAATGGCCAAAGGTCTTGAAATAATCCCTTGTTCCCATTACCTCGGCAGTATACGGATTGACAAAAATCTCATAATTGTGGGTGTTGATGATGGGAATACCGTCAGTGACCGCAAAAAAGACACGCCAGTTCCGGGAAGTATCTAGAGATGGCACGACCCCACCAAAATTGGATGCACCATAGACCGTTTTGAGGCTATCGACTACCTTGTTGAAATCTGGATTATAGGATGTTTGGCCTACGGGTGGTATGCCAATCTCATAATATTTCGAGTTGAGGGCCTCATCAATCTCTACTTTGAACAAGGCGAGTACCCCTGTAACGCTCAAAACCGCAATGACCACCCCTGCGTACAATCCAACCCAGTTATGGATGCTCCACAGTTTCTTGTTTATTTTCTTTGACCTGGACAATTTTTTAGTCGTCATGCTAAACCTAAAAGTTTCTAGACTATGTCGAAATTAAAGAAATTTGATGTCATAAATACATCCTCCATCTACAGATTTTAGTGATTTTTTGGTCATCTACTGATTTTATACGATTCGCCTTCACATGGGTCATTTGAAGAGGGAACCTCTCCCGATATTTTACACCGCCAATAGGTGCTTACAGAAAAATATTTTGTAAAGAAATCTGTTATTCTTCCTTTCTTTGAAGGATTCTCAACCACACGAATTAGCAAGATTTTGATATCGGGTGGCACCAAAAGTGAAACAGCTGCATTTTTTTATCGTCTTTGATAAAAATCGTCTTTAATATGCCCAGTCAACCAAAGCGCTACGGGATACCCATTCAAAAGTCAACCCTTCTTACCCTAGTTACACCCCTCTTCCTGCTATTTGCCATTCCAAAAACGTCTGGTCAAGTAGCTTCTAATCCTTTCGAATTTCAATTTGGGGACAAAATCTTAAGGGGGTTGATTGAAAAACCACAAGACATAAAGCCCAAAGCCCTTGTTATCCTTATACCGGGATATGGAAGAACGAATTTTGTGAAAGGAAATTGGTACGCCAACTTGCGAGAAAAATTAGTGGCATCGGGGTTGACGGTAGTTTTTTGGGATAAAATGGGATGTGGTGATAGCGATGGTGATTTCGATGCCCAGCAAACTGTTGAAAATTCTGCGGATGAAGCGATTGCTGCCATACAAAAAATAAAAAAATTAAAAGTTCCCGGATTTGAAACGATAGGATTTTGGGGGATAAGTCGGGCTGGTTGGATAGTTCCATTGATCAACGAACAATTTCCAATGAAATTTTGGATTTCCGTTAGTGGAACGGACGATAAGGAAAACTTTGGCTACCTCCTAAAATCAAATCTTATCATCGCCGGTAAAGAAGAAAAAGAAGCGCAAGCATTATACGAAGCTTGGATGTTGGGACACAAAATTTTCAATACCCTAGGCAAGTATGAAGACTATTTGAACGCAATAAAACCCTTGGCCCAAGATAGTCTCAGTAGAATGTTGTTCGGGTATACAAAAGTCTCCCATATCACCGATGAGGACCGAAAAAAATTCACTCAGGAACAAAAACAATACACAAGCAAAGGTCACTTTGATACCGAAAGCGGTCTCTGGGTATACATAAATGATTTTGACCAAACATTACTGAAAATAAACTGCCCCGTTTTAGCCTTGTTCGGCGCAAATGATTCACAAGTCGACTGGCGCAAAACGAAAAAACTGTATGAAGAAACAATAGGTGCCAATCCTGACTCAGAGTTGACTGTAAAAGTCTTTGAAAACTGTAACCATGTATTGCAAACGTGCATTACTTGTGGATGGCGTGAGGATTTATCCGCCTTAAAATGGCAAGCTTGTGATGCCTATTATGAAACTATGGAAGAGTGGTTGAGAGTGCATCAAATTGTAGAGTAAGTACCAAAAATGCAATCTATTTGATCAAGAATTACATAGCCAATATCAAAGCAAGCGACGGGATACAAGGCGGTCCTCGCTAACAATAAAAAAGAAATACCCAACTACCCACCGATCCATTTTAACGACCAAGGACCGTATTGGATAAACGCGGAATAAAATCCATCCCTATTTGCTAACTTGGAGCCGGACTTGAAGCTTTGGTAGCATGCTTGGCCAGCAGTTCGGAGCGCACGAGCGCAGTGAAGAATTTAAGAGATGAAAATACTAGTACTCGGAGGAACAGGAAGAACAGGAAAATTGGTGCTGAAAAAAGCACTCAAAAAAAAACACCAAGTGCATTGTCTTGCACGTAAGACAGAACGAATTGAAAAAAAGGACGGATTAACTCTATTTGAAGGAAATCCGAATGATGAAACCGATTTGAAAGAAGCAATTTCTGAGTGCGATAGTGTGATCAGCGTTTTAAACATTTCGAGAAAATCGGATTTTCCTTGGGCCAGCCTGAGAACACCAAAAACGTTTCTTTCAGATGTCATGGCATGTTTGGTGCCCATTGCGGAAAACCAAAATCTAAAACGAATCTCAATATGCTCGGCCTGGGGCGTTGCAGAAACAAGGAATGACATTCCAAAATGGTTCAGATGGTTCATTGATAACAGTAACATCGGAACGGCCTATGCAGATCACGAAAGACAAGAAAAAATAATATCGGATTCAAAACTGGACTGGACCATTGTCCGACCTGTTGGACTTTCCAATTCAAAACGCGAAGAACGGATTATAGAGACTTTTGATACCCTACCGAAACCAAACATCTTCATTAGTCGACATAGCGTTGCGGATTACCTAGTGGACAGTTTGGAGAAAGATTACTTGGTAAAAAAGAAGGTAGTGATATCAAAGGCTTAAAATCAAGTACATCCATTACTATAAATCTTGGGTGGTTCAGGTCACTGTACCAATCGTTTTCAAATCAATTTGATGAGATGGATAATAAAAAATAGAGCATCCCATTTAATTAAGTATTTCACAAAGTCTGTTAAGCCATCTGAAAATGCCAAGGATTCTGGAAAGATATTCAGGGGTACTGGAATTTTAGATGGCGACACTTCTTATCGGATAGGCCAAAAACAAAACTGCTTAATAGTTTGTTCGTAATTCTTATCTTTTGCCCTGACTCCGATTCGTATCAAAAAATGTCAATATAATACGATGCAAAGACCCGATTTTGAAAATATAGAAAGTGGCCAAGAATTTAATCGCTGGTATTGGCTGAAAGAAGAGTTGATAGAAATTTGTAAACGTTCGGGCTTGCCGTCCCACGGTCGCAAATTTGATTTACGGGACCGGATCATGTACGCATTGGACCACGAGGGAAGAGTAAAACCGGAGACTAAAAAGCAAAAGGCCAAATCAACGTTTAATTGGGCAAAAGCTGAATTGACCCTTGACACCCTAATTACGGATAACGTATCCTTTGGCCCGAATTTTAGGCAGTTTATGAAAAGTCATATTGGAGATAAATTTTCATGTCACAGCGACTTTATGGACTGGGTGAAATGCAACCCGGGAAGGACGTTGAACGACGCCATTCAAGAATGGAACAGACTCGAACAAAGAAAAGCAAACCCAGATTTCAGGCGCGATATTGCAGAAAACAACATGTACAGCCAATACATCCGTGATTTTTTGGATGACAACCCCCATCTCAAGCTCAAGGATGTTAAAATCTATTGGCTGTTAAAAAAACAGATGCCTACCCACGATGGATTTATCCGATATGAAAAGAGCGATTTAAAGCTAAAAAAAAGCGGTCTTGGATAACGGAGGTAATAGCTCTTGTCATTTTACCACTTTACCAGTATCTTGACCTATAAACAACCGCAAAAACGCATTCGAATCGCCTCGCTTTAGAATTTCGGCCCAAATGTACCCCAATGAAAAGAGAATGAAAAAACAGGATATTGAAAAAAATATACACTGGGATCATTATGGAATTGGATACATAGACCTACCACTTCCCTTATTTGACAAAGTAATTCCGTTTGAATTATTTGTGGAGAAGGAGGCAAACCCAAAAATTTCGGATAAAATGTTTGCCACGGTCCAGGATGTACTGAATTTAAAGCCGGATTCAATTGAGGAAATCAAGGAACTACTTTGGGAAGAGTGCAATTTTTCCTTCACTGTTGCCAATTATGGTTGTCGACCCAAAGATGGCGAAACCGTCAAAGCGGCCCATTTTAGGGAATTTGGAATTAACGACTTGCACGATGCCTTTGAAAAGAGCAGCGTTAAAGGAATTCAAATACATTGCGATAGTGATAAATTAGAGGGGAGGTATGCTGAAATCAAGATGGAAACAGCGACCGATAACCTCATCAGTATTGTTGTGAAAAATGGAAAGGTGATTGATTATGACGAGGATGGAACGTATCTCGGTGGATTTGAATCCGACGAACAAAACGCACACAATAATCGCGAGAGAGTATTGAATCAATAAGAATAAGACGATTGCCTTTGCCTTTTGAATCCCAGAGGACCAAGTTATTATAAAAGTTGTCCAGTGATGTTGCACCCCTTACAGAAAAAGCTTTGATAACCTCCCATACGACAAAAAAGACTAAGGCCACGATTAACCGCAGCTAAGAGATAGGTGTTAAATGCGGTCTTGCTTTCAATTTTTAGCCCTGATCCAGGTCAATATTAAAAAATGGTTCCCAAATTAAAATAGACCGAATTCTAAAGAAAATGAAGTGAGGGCATCTTGTAAATGACCTCAAAATTAATTCTATCCGGAAGCAAAATAGGGTGTTCTTCAAACTCGACCACACAACCATCTTGATTTTTTGGCATCTTATTTAAAATCAAAAAACATGATCCAATTAAATAAGCTTACACTGCACGTCCTTGTTATTCTTTTATCCTTTTTCCAAACATCTTGCAACACAGATGATGATGTCCCCGACGATTCCAATGCCGTTTGTGAAGGCGCTATTTGTACCGCAATTTTTGTTCGAATCAATGTCTCCGTCATGGATGGGAATCAAAATCCAGTAGCACTGGATTCATTCACCGTAACCAATTTGGCCAATGGAAGTGATATGACGATAGCACTTTCACCAGAAGAGCTAGAAGGGGCTCGTGAGACCGGGTTATATCCTCTTACCGAAGATGGTGTCCTTGATGTAAACGAAGAACGAGAGATTCAGTTTAGAGGATTCATAAATAGCCAAGAGGTCCTTAGCAATAAGTATACGGTAAGCACAGACTGTTGTCATGTGGGATTGGACGCTGGAGTTCAAGAGATTGTTCTTTCCATGTAGCGAGCACCCTGCGAACTTTGTGGTTTTGGGAAAACGGGAAACTGCTGCTGACGTGATTCCTGAAAATGGAATAAATCCCGATAAAAGCTTAACGGGAGATGAAAGCGGCGGCTCGGTCCCTTCCGGCTTTTTAGATTTGAGTCCTCAAAAATAAATGGTATTTTGGGCAGACTAGGTTAATCCTTTGTAAAATTCATGAAAATAATCCGAACCCCGCTACCCAAAAACTCGATTTTAAACACGATGGAATTCGAGTATTTTGATAGTTATCAGGGCTATTATTTTGACGGGAAGGACCAAGTGGGCTCAGAAGACATTGGCAAAGCGTTTTTCAGTTCGGCTCCGGGATGGACGGCAAAACTTTTTGCGCTACGAAATAAAATGGTATCATTCTTTGGATTAAAGATCCCCGAAAAAACCAACAATAGAGAAGAGTTACTTAAAAAATTCAAGTGCGAACCTAGGGAAAGGCTGGGCTTATTCTCGATTTATCATAAAACCGCGGACGAGGTTGTTCTTGGAGAGGATGACAAGCATTTAAATTTCAGGGTATCGCTTTACAAGGAACCTATTGGTGAAGAGGAGGGCAAAAAAGGGTTGACCATATCAACCATCGTAAAATTCAACAATTGGTTCGGAAAACTGTATTTTTTACCGGTAAAGCCGTTCCATAAGTTGATAGTTCCAAGAATGCTAAAAGGAATACTGGAGCAATTGGAAATGGAAACAAAAACCAGCTGTTGAACCCATCCTATCGTTACCGGAGTACCGACTCTTTTTTAAACATCATATCACTTCTTTGTGACCAAAATGAGGTGGGAGGTCCTAAAATATAGTGAAACCTTTACTTTTACACCTTACTTAGTTTATCCTCTTTAATTTCGGATAACGACCGAAACATAAAAAAATCAGTAAATTTTACGCTATGTTCATCATAAATCTGACCTATACCTCCAAATTGGAAAAGATTGACCAGTTATTGGAAGCACATGTCAAATTTCTTGACTCACATTACAAATCAGGCCATTTTCTCGCCTCTGGACGCAAAGTGCCAAGAACCGGTGGAATAATTTTATCAGATGTTTCTTCTAAGTCGGCATTGGAAAAAATAATCGAAGAGGACCCGTTCAAACAAAATAAATTGGCGGCGTACGAAATAATCGAATTTGTTCCCAGTAAGACGCGTAAAGAACTCGGATTTTTACTAAAAAGCTAACCTTTTGCCATTAAAATAAGACCAAAAACCCATAAGAATGAAGCAAATTGACCGCTTACTCATAAATATTTGCTCGGATAATTTAGCTGCGAGTCGCGATTTCTACACAAAACTGTTCGATTTTCAAGTGGAATATGACAGTGATTGGTTTGTACACTTGCTCTCCCAAGATAAAAAACTTGAACTGGGCATAATCAAACGAACCAATGAAATCGTACCACGCGAGTTTCAACAAAGTCCAAAAGGATTTTATATCACCTTTGTGGTAGACAGTACAGACGATGTATTTTCAATTGCCAAATCTGAAAATTTTGAGATTCTCAATGAACCTTCAGACACCTTCTATGGACAAAGAAGACTGCTGTTAAAAGACCCTGATGGAAGTCTGGTAGATGTTTCCTCCCCTATCAAAAACTTTAGCTTTTAAAATAGAACCCGCACTGAAAAAATAGCACCCTTTCAAAAACTATTGTATGATCTTAAAGTAGAGAAAATGGAAGAAAAAGAAATCGTTCACGGCGGAGAAGGAAACCATTCTAATTGCGCCCAAGACCATTGCGTTGTGAAACCATCCTCAGAGCAAACAAAGGGGAGCTGAGTTTTGTGGAAGACACGCTGAAACCCAGCTTTTATCTGCCCCGGCACCATAATAAAATCATGATGGAGGTCTTTTTACTTTCTCGAAAGACAGGCAGAGATGAAATTTGACGCCGAAACCGTGCTTTGCAATCCTGGGGATACCGTTATAATCCCTCAAATGCGTGGCGTGCTGCTACGTGTGAAAAAGGGCAAAAATACTGACGATTTTCAAGAACAAGAGATTCAATGCCTATCTCGAAAAACCATCAAAACTCTCAGAGCACGATTTTGAAAACCTGGAACTGATGAAGAAAATCTCTGCAGCGTTTGATAGCTACGAAGGATAAAAAGGGTACCGGAATAAAAACAAAAGCTTCCATTTCTTTTCCCCGATTAAAATCGTTAAAGAAATGGATTTATAGCAATCGTAATGCAACCCATGAACCGGTAACGTATCTTATGGGAAAGCCAAATATGAAAAAAATAGCGGTCGTATGGTTTGTGGGACTTTTGTTAGCCGCTTGTTCCGATGATGATGATGAGATAAACTGCGAACTATTTGACCCGGCATTTCCCGCTCTGTTCCTCAGGATTGTGGACGACTCAGGGACGAATCGAATTGAAAATGGAACCGTTGACCCAGAGAATATTGAAGTAGAAGGAGATTTTCTTGGCGCAGGGTTTCAGTTTATTCCCGCAAACGAGTTTGCCGACCCGGATTCGTCCATAAGGGAGTTGGACAATACCTTGAACCTCTCCGTACCCAACGAATCCAGATTTCGATACCTACTTCGCATCGATAATTTTGAACCAGTTACGATAACCTTTACCGCAGAACTTACCGAAATTCCCTGCGATATAATTTACTTTACCCCGATTCGCGCAGAGAGTAATGGTCAAGAACTGGAGTTGCAGGAAACTTTCCCCTTGGAATTTTTAGTGGTATTGGAACTTTAAAGATTCCTACTTAAACTCTGAAAAATAAATAAGGTGAAACAAATGCGGTAAGTTTTAACTTTATTCCGATTTCTCCCTTACAGAAGCGGCTACAGAATCATCACGATAAAAAAAGAATAATCGACATTCAGCGACTGACAACTTTTGGGGCATAGCGGGGAAATTTCTACCTTCTGCCCCAATAGCGTGCAGTCTGGGATCAACCAATACCAAAAGCACCTAGACGGAACAAACCCTAATGGGAAACCGCAATCACACGTAGATCAAAAAAATGGAACTTACCAATGAAATCAGGGCCTCCATAGACCAAAGTATCTTATGTTGGCTTGCCACTGTATCCGACAAAAATATTCCCAACGTATCCCCAAAAGAGATTTTCAACTACTTTGGAACAGATAAAATTATCATAGCAAATATTGCATCGCCACAAAGCGTTAAGAACATAAACGTAAACAAAAAGGTCTGCGTAAGTTTTATCGATGTTTTGGTCCAGAAGGGTTTTCAAGTCAAAGGAAAGGCAAAAATCATAAAAAAAACGGATGCGGAATTTGTCGAGATGGAGCAAGTATTGTTAAAGATGACCGGTGGTAATTTTCCCTTCAGGACGATTACCGAAATCCTTGTGGAACAGGTAAAACCGATTATTGCTCCGAGATACCTTCTCTATCCAGAAACCACAGAGCAACAACAAATCTTGAATGCAAAAAAAGCGTATGGACTCTGAACCCTTTAAAAAAGGAATAAAGGTTTTGGTGTTGGGCGCCTCTGGTTCAGGAACCACGACCCTAGGAAAAGAACTGGAAAGAAAGACGTACTTAAGACATCTGGACGTCGATGATTACTATTGGAAAAAAACCGAACCTCCCTTTCGGGAAAAAGTACCTTTATCAACGCGAAACAAAAAGCTGAAATCGGATTTCCATCGTTTTACAAACGTAGTTGTGAGTGGTTCTTTAGTAAGTTGGGGGAAAGAATGGGAGAGCGCTTTTGACCTCGTAGTTTTCATCCGATTGGCAAACAAAGAAAGGATGAGGCGCCTTAAAAAACGGGAAGAAGAACGTTACGGGGATAAACTTTTAACAGACACTGGGATTCAGGAAAACTCGCGGGCGTTTTTACATTGGGCAAATCAATACGAAAATCCCCATTTTAAAGGTAGAAGCTTAAACGCCCATATCAACTGGTTGAAGTCGTTCGAATGCCCAGTACTCGAAGTAGATGGAAAATTGGAACTATCCAAAAAAGTAGAACTCGTACTCCGTGAAATGAACGGGGTCGGTAGAACGGTTTGACAAGGCAATGTAACACTCCATTATAGATTGATTTTAAAAATGTAACCCCAATTGGGGCTTCAAACAATCCAAAAGGTATGTCAACTAAAAAAGTTTCGGATTTTGGCAAAGAAGCAAAAAGGTAGGCAAAGTAGCTTTATGAAAAATCTACATTTGGGAACATCCGCACTTGTTGTTTTTGCAGCCGCGTTGGTCTACGGTGCAAATCCCGAAGGAACACTCCCCCTTTTTTTTGAATTTACCGTGGAGAATCTGGAGCTGAAGAACATATTCCGCGCCATTATGGGGCTCTACTTGGCCTTTGCAGTGTATTGGGTAATCGGCATAAAAAAAACAGAACACTGGCGAAATGCTACGCTCAGTAATGTTATCTTTATGGGTGGTTTGGCCTTTGGACGTCTATTGAGCACACTTCTGGATGGAGTTTCAATTCCGTATACCATTGGCTTTTCCTTGGAGTTCTTAGTCATGGTTTGGGGAATATACAATCTTAAAAAAGATAACTTACAGGCTAGGTAAACCTCTGACAGACTCATACGGTGGTACTTTACCGCTAAAGCTTATCCTTGCCGTTCCATCGACTTTTTTCTTGAAAAAACTTTTTAAAAGTGATTATGGTTGTTTCCCACATAAAATCGCCGGGACTAAAAAAGGTATACATGGCACGACCAAAAAATAAAACGGAATTACTCGATTTGAGCAAAAAGAATTATGAACTGCTCATGGAATTTATTGAAAACTTCTCCCAAGAAGAACAAGAGAAGGAATTTCCTAAAGGGACCATGAACCGTAACATCAAAGATGTTTTGATGCACCTGCACCATTGGCACCTGATGATGTTGGAATGGTATACCATCGGCATGAACGGGGAAAAACCAGATATCCCCGCTAAAGGATATACTTGGAAGACCACCCCTGATCTCAATAGATGGATTTGGGAAATGTATCAAAAAACCACACTCTATGAAGCCAAGGCAGAGTTGGAATCGAGCTTTAAAAAAATCAGAATGTTGATTAAGTCGCACAGCAACGACGAACTGTTCGAGAAAAAAAGGTATAAATGGACAGGGAGCACTTCCTTGGGCGCTTATCTAATTTCCGCATCATCCAGTCATTATGACTGGGCCCGAAAGCTTATCAAAAAAGCAAAAAGGTAACTATTGGACCTATGTTAGCGTTATGTGGAAATAGGAACGCCACAAAAAACCGATCCATAGCAGAAACCGCTTTAAACAATTCCTGAAATCCCAAATCCCAAACCTTTCTAAAGAATTTGTGAGACTACCTCCAAAAAACCTACATTTGACCAAAATTGATTGGATTGAAAAGTTGGTTGTTTCTTCTAGTGATTTCCTTTTCGTTATCCGCCTTGGCGCAACAACAAAAACCGAAAGGCGAAAGCAAGCAGATTAACATAATTTATGGGGCTAATTTTACAAAAGATGAAGCCCAGTTTCCCGGGGCGTCCATCTTCAGTAAAGATGACCAAAGGCAAGTGCAATTTGAGCATCAAGGTGCCGATTTGTGGTGCGATATTGCCATTTTTTACACGCAAGAAAACAAATTGAAAGCCATCGGTAATATTCGGATGCAACAAGGAGACTCCATTGAACTCAACAGCGGAAAAATTGATTATGACGGGAACACCAAATTGGCAAAAGCCTGGGAGAATGTGGACTTGACCAATGGGCAGATGACCTTGACCACGGACACGCTATATTTTGATCGCGAAAACCAGGAATCCTATTATCGCTCCGGTGGAAAAGTAGTGGATTCCGCCAACATACTTACCAGCAAAATAGGGACCTACTTTATGACTCCCAAAAAATACCAGTTCCAGAATAAGGTCCATATCGACAATCCCGAATATACCGTCGATTCGGAACAACTGGATTACTATACCACCTCCAAAAATGCCTATATGTACGGACCCTCCACCATAACAGGGGAAGATTACAAGATTTACTGCGAACGGGGATTTTATGATACCAAGATCGAACAAGGCTACGGCATAAAAAATACCCGAATAGATTACAATAATAAAATCATAGAAGGCGACAGCCTTTACTTTGACAAGATTACCGAATTTGCATCCGCCACCAATAATATCCAAATAACGGATACCATAAACGATGGGGTCATACGTGCGCACTATGCGGAAGTGTTCAAAGCGAAGGATTCCGTTTTTGCCACCAAAAGAGCAGTTTCCGTAAACATGGTGCAACAAGATTCCCTTTATATCCATGGGGATACCTTAATGATCACTGGGAAACCGGAATCAAGAATATTGAGGGCCTTTCGAAATGCCAAGTTCTACAAAACCGACCTGAGCGGAAAATGTGACTCTATCCATTTCGATGAAAAAACCGGGGTGACCCAATTGATTACAAATCCAATTATGTGGAACGTGGAAAATCAAATTACGGGAGATAGCATCCATCTGCTTTCTGACCTTGAAACGGAGAAACTCGATTCCCTTAAGGTATTGGAAAACGCCTTCATCATTTCGCTGGATACAATAAGCAAAGAAGGATATAATCAGGCCAAGGGAAAGGACCTTTTCGGTAAGTTTATTGAAAATGAGCTAAAAATCATCGATCTTATTAAAAATACGGAGGTGATTTATTACATGTATGATGACAAACAAGAACTCATCGGTATCGATAAGACCATTTGCAGTAAAATCCGTCTTCTTATGGCAAACAACGATATTGAGGACATTACTTTTTTTGTAAATCCGGACGGGGACATTTTTCCGGAAAAAGACCTGCCCGTAGAAAGTCGAAAACTAAAAGGTTTTATCTGGCGTGGTGATGAACGCATATTGAACAAGGACGCTATTTTTGACGAAGACGACAACAACATCAGCCTGGTCAAGATCCGGGGCATTGAAAACCCTATCGATATTGATGCTGAGGAAGAAGAGCGACAAAATAACGAAAACGACCCGGTGAACAATCTATCTCGGACCAAAGCCATACAGCAACGAGAACCCAGAGTTTCTAAAGTACAGTCCCCTTAAATGCTGAAAGACGATTTTTTTAGGTACCAAACCCAGACCACACCGTATCCTTTGGGTCTTACGGTTTCGCATGCGGAAGGTTGCTACATTTACGATTCTGAGGGTAATTCCCATCTGGATTTTGTGGCGGGGGTTTCTGCCTGTTCCCTTGGGCATTGTCATCCCAGAGTTGTGAAGGCGATTACAGATCAAGTTGAAAAGTATATGCATGTGATGGTCTATGGGGAATACATCCAAGAACCAGCTGTTGCTTTCACCAAGTTGTTGGCAAGGCATTTACCTTCCAACTTGGAAACAACCTACTTGGTCAACTCGGGGACCGAAGCTATGGAAGGAGCCTTGAAGTTGGCCAGAAGATACACCGGAAGGTCAGAGCTCGTTTCAGCGAAGCATGCCTATCACGGCAACACCTTGGGGAGTCTTAGCGTAATGGGGTTCGAAGAAAGAAAAAGCGCATTCCGCCCGTTGCTTCCCGATGTTCGGTTCATTCAATTCAATGATGAGGCCGATATAGAAAAAATAACTGCCAGAACAGCAGCTGTTGTATTGGAGACCATCCAAGGTGGAGCTGGTATAATTTTACCTCAAAATGATTACCTGAAAAAAGTCAAAAAACGTTGTAAAGAAGTAGGTGCCTTGCTCATTTTGGATGAGATACAACCGGGTTTTGGGCGTACCGGTAAACTGTTCGCTTATGCCCATTTCGAATGTGTTCCGGATATTTTGGTGATAGGCAAAGGTATGGCCTCAGGTTTACCAGTGGGAGCCTTCATCGCCTCCAAAAAAATGATGGCTTCCTTGCAGGAGAATCCTAAACTTGGCCATATTACCACCTTTGGGGGTAATCCTGTTATTGCTGCTGCCAGTTTGGCCACTTTAAGGGAATTGACAGAAAGTCAGTTGATACCACAGACATTGGAAAAAGAAAAGCGTATAAGAGCACATTTGGTACATCCTTTGATAAAGGAAATACGGGGGAAAGGATTAATGCTGGCCCTTATCATGGAGAATCCTGAGATAGCCAATCATCTCGTGCTAACGGCAGCAAAAAAACGGTTGATTCTTTTTTGGTTGCTCTTTGAACCCAGGGCCGTCCGCATATCACCCCCACTAACGATTTCAATGCAAGAAATCGATAAAGGATGCGACCAAATCATTCAGATTTTAAACGCATACAGGCCAAATGCTGTTAACTAATTTGTTGATAACATACGAAAATCCTGACTTAAACGAAGAAACAAAGGGCTAATTTTAAGTCCATAGTTAAACCAAATACGTTCCTATGGCGTTAGATTCTAACGAAAATGCTGACAACTCCATACATAAATTTGAGTCTATGCTCAAAACGGATGACGTCTATTTCTTCGATGCGGAAGATTTTGAGGACATCATCCATCACTATCTGAACAGCGGGAAAATAGCATTGGGAAAAAAGGCCATTCAAATCGGTCTGGAACAACATCCAAATGCTCTGGAATTAAAATTATTACAGGTAGAAGTCCTTGTCTTCGAGGACAAATTTGAACGAGCTGAAAAGTTATTGGACGAGCTTCAGGATATCGACGCGTTCAACGAAGAAATATATATCCAAAGAGCCAATATCTGTTCCAAGCAAGACCGACATAACGAAGCGGTTGATTTACTACAAGAAGCCCTACACCATACGGATGAATCTTTTGATATTCATGCGCTCTTGGGAATGGAGTATTTGTTTATGGACGATTTCGAGCGGGCCAAACGCAGTTTTATGCGCTGCGTTGAATTTGATGAAAGTGATTATTCCTCACTTTACAATGTAGTTTACTGCTTTGAGTTCTTAGAAGATTTTGAGGGCGCCATTCATTATTTAAACGATTATTTGGAAAAAAACCCTTACTGTGAAGTAGCTTGGCACCAGTTGGGAAAAATGTATTACGCTCAGGATATGTTCCAAGAAGCGCTCACTGCTTTCGATTTCGCCATTATCTCGGACGACGCCTTTATCGGAGCGTATTTCGAAAAAGGCAAAGTATTGGAAAAACTGGGCAAATACAATGAAGCCATTGAAAACTATGAGGTTACCATTTCCATTGATGACCCCACATCGCATGCCTATTTGAGGATAGGAAAATGCCATGAGAAGTTGGGCAACGATGATTTGGCCAAATATTACTACTACAACACGGTTCACGAAGATCCTTTGTTGGATAAGGGTTGGCTGGCCATAACCGATTTTCACAGTAAGCTGGGAGATTTTGGGAAAGCTTTGTTTTATATCAATAAAGCCATTAACATTGACGGCGAAAACCCATTGTACTGGAAAAAAGCAGCTAAAATCTATTTTCAATTGGCCAATTTGGACGAAGCCGATTTTGCATTTAAACAGACCGTGGACCTTGGCAATTATGAACTGGATACTTGGATGGAATGGTCGGAGACTCTAAATCAAATAGGTGATTTCCATGCTGCCATACAAGTATTGGTGCAAGGTATTGAGTTTTATCCCAATGAATCTAAACTCTTTTACAAGCTCTCTGGGCTTTTTCTAAAAAACGGGCAACTGGAAAAAAGCAGGACCAAACTCCTTGAAGCGCTACAATTGAATCCAGAAAATTTATGCTTGTTTGAAGATGAATTTCCAGAGTTCCAGAAGTTTCCCAAGTTAAAAATCCTATTGTCCGAATTTAAGAAGGCCTCCACCTAACCTCTTTTACCCCATTTTTTATGAAATCAAGAAGCTTCCTTGATTATCTTTTCATCACCTTTAAGGGAATGGCCATGGGTGCCGCCGATGTGGTTCCTGGGGTATCTGGTGGTACCATCGCCTTTATATCCGGCATCTATGAGGAGCTTATCACATCAATAAATACCATAAATCTAGAACTCTTCAAAATACTGAAACAAAAAGGTTTCAAAGCATTCTGGGGCAAAGTGAACGGTAATTTTTTACTGGCCCTATTCGCAGGTATCTTTATCAGCGTATTTTCCCTGGCTAAATTTTTAAGCTGGTTGTTGGAAAATGAACCCATTTTATTGTGGGCATTTTTCTTTGGACTTGTTTTTGCCAGCGTTCTTTTTGTCGGAAAGGAAATTAAAAAGTGGAGTCTTTTGACCGTCATTGTTTTTTTGACGGGGGCCATACTTGCCTTTATTATCACTGAACTTCCTCCTAATGAAAATGTGGACAGTCTTCCCTATTTACTGCTTTCAGGTGCCCTGGCCGTTTGTGCCATGATATTGCCGGGCATATCAGGTGCATTTATTTTGGTGCTTTTGGGTTCCTACAAGACCATTTTGGATGCCGTTCATGAAAGGGATGTCAAAATTGTCATTACAGTTGCGATAGGTGCGGTTTTCGGGTTGTTGAGTTTTGCCAGGCTCCTGAAATGGATGTTCACCCACTACAAAAATCTGACCCTCGCCCTACTCACTGGTTTCATCTTGGGATCGTTGAACAAGATTTGGCCGTGGAAGAAGGTGTTGGACACCAAAACTTTTGGCGATAAAACAATAACCACCAACGATATGAACGTTTGGCCCGGAAGCTACGAGGGAGAAAACCAAGTTGTGTTCGCAATTATCCTAGCCATAATAGGTTTTTCACTTATTTTTATCCTGGAAAAAACCGCTTCCAGGAAATAAGGAGAACTACAGAATATTGAAATGCAGCATACCCGGTCTATTTTAGATAATTTCTTCCTGGTCATCAAAGGCCTTTGCATGGGCGCGGCCAACAAAGTACCCGGAGTATCTGGTGGCATTGTCGCTTTTGTTGGAGGTTTTTATGAGGAATTTATCTACTCGTTACAGAAAATAAATGGCAAGGCTGCACGATTGCTCTTTGCAGGACGTTTTAAGAGCTTTTTCCAGTACACCAATGCACGATTCCTCTCGCTTTTAATTTCGGGGATGTTGATCAGTTATTTTAGCGTATCACGATTATTGGACTATTTTTTAGAGCAAAAGGAGCTCTTTGTCTGGTCTACTTTCTTTGGAATGATTCTCGGTTCCATCTATTATATATCCAAAGACTTCGACCATTGGAACAAAAGAACCTATTTGGCAGGTTTTATCGGTCTCCTTGTCGGTATCTCCATAAGTTTTTTAAGTCCCGCAACGGAAAACAACAATCTCTTTTTTATCTTCTTTTGTGGGATTATCAGCGTTTCTGGGATGACATTGCCGGGTCTCTCTGGCTCTTTCATTTTGATTCTTTTGGGAAATTATGTACTTCTTTTGGTAGACTCGGTGAATGCGCTCTATGATACGATGGCAGAAATCATTGCAGGTGATTTCAGCTTCACCAAAAACCCCAAACGTATAGAGACCCTGAAAATCCTGAGTATATTCACTTTAGGTTCCGCCGCGGGTCTGGTCACTTTTTCCCATTTGCTGAGTTATCTGCTCAAACACTTCAAGGAAATATCCAATGCCGTTATTATTGGATTTATTACCGGATCTCTCGGTGTACTTTGGCCTTGGAAGGAGACACTGTACAAAACAGATGAAGTGGGAAATTTCATTTTGGACAGCAATGGCGATAAGGTAATAGCCAATTACGTCCGGTTTTTCCCAAATCTACAGAATCCTGAAACTTGGTGGGCCATCATTTTCATTATATTGGGAGCCCTTGTTTTACTGAGCTTGGACTGGTATGGAAACAACAGAGATGAAAAAAAACAGATACGGACTACTGGGTAAGAACATCTCCTACTCTTTTTCTAAAGGATATTTTACCGAAAAATTCAAGAAACTGGAGCTAAAAGACCATAGCTACGAAAATTTTGATATCCAGACCATCTCCGAATTTCCCAATATCATCCAAAAAAATAGATTGAAAGGATTGAACGTGACCATTCCCTACAAAGAACAAATTCTTTCATTTTTAGATGAAATTGATGAAAAAGCAAAAAAAATAGGTGCGGTAAATACGATAAAATTTGCGGAAAACGGACTCCATGGTTTCAATACCGATATTTTTGGGTTTGAAGAATCCATCAAGCCTTTTTTGGAGGCACATCACAACAAAGCACTTATTTTAGGTACAGGAGGTGCCTCTAAAGCCATTCGTTTCGTTCTTGAAGAATTGGGAATTACCTACAACTATGTTTCAAGAAGTTCAAATCCAACCACGCTTAACTACTCCCTTCTTGATAAACCTATCCTGGAAGAGCACACCGTAATTATCAATTGCACCCCTTTAGGAACCTTTCCCGAGATTCAAAACAAACCTAATATCCCCTACCAATACTTAAACAAAAACCACCTTTTGTTTGATCTTGTTTACAACCCTTTGAAAACCAAATTTTTGCGTTTAGGAGAAGAAAAAGGAGCCTTAGTTTGTAACGGATTGAAAATGTTAGAGTTACAAGCCGATAAGTCGTGGGAAATCTGGAATTCCTAAAATTCCAAAAAACAAATAAGCGCCTTCCTTTTTAATCCAAACCGTAAAAAGCTTCAACAAAAGAAGTAGGATACTTTTGCGATTAGGTAATTTAGTTGTTAACTTGGCTATAATTTCATCAATCGAAAGGAAAAACACTACTGATGCAGGAAAATGAACGAAAACTTCAGGAAACTGAAGGAGGTGATGAGCAGATTTCGGAAAATATAAAGGTATCCTTGGAAGAAAGCCCCATTTCTACCCCAGAATCGTCCGAAAGCGCGATAGCACCCAAGTCCCAAGAGACCTCCCATCCCGAGACCCCCTCGGAATCTATAGGGCCGGTTCAAGAAGAAAAGACAAGCGAGAAGGACACCGAAAAAGTCTTGAACGAAATAGAAGAATCCAACGCTGAGGATGCAGAGGACAAAGACAACGAAAAAAGGCACCATATTCCATTTTTGGACTATCACGCCATGTCCATAGAAAATCTTGTTGGAGAAATGCAGCGCTTGGTGAAAAATGAAAAAATCCAAGCGATAAGCAAACACGTCAGCAATATAAAGTATGAGTTTGACCAAAAATTCCAGGAATTCCTAGAACATAAAAAGGAAGAGTTTATGGCCAACGGGGGCGCTGAAGTAGACTTTCGTTATAATTCAGTGACCAAACGCCAGTTCAATGAAGTATTTACAGAATACCGCGAAAAAAGGGACCACTATTACAAGCAGCTGGAGCAATCTTTAAAGGGCAATCTTCAAAAGCGACTTGAAATTATTGAAGAACTAAAGGGCTTAATGAATGTTGAGGAAGACATTAACAACACGTATAAAAATTTCAAGGACTTACAAGAACGTTGGCGCAATGCAGGACCTGTACCGAGAAATAATTATAATGATGTGTGGAGGACCTACCACCACCACATGGAAATCTTCTATGACTTTCTACACTTAAATCGGGAACTTAGAGACCTTGATTTCAAACACAATTTGGAAGAAAAGCTCAAACTGGTAGAAAAGGCCGAGGCTTTAGTACAAGAAACCGATTTAGGGAAGGCGTTCAGGGAACTGCAAACGCTCCATAAAATATGGAAGGAGGATATTGGCCCCGTGGCCAAAGAACAACGCGAAGCGGTCTGGGACCGCTTTAGCAATGCCACTAAAGCGCTCCATGAAAGAAGACAGGAACATTTTAAGGAACTGGAGAAAGTCCATGAAAAAAATCTGGAGAAAAAAGAGGAAATTATAGCGGACATCGCGGACATCGCGGATAATGTGACCAACAACCACAAGGCCCTGCAACAACAAATACGGCAAATTGAAGCGTTACGAGAATCCTTTTTTAATGCAGGCAAGGTACCCCAAAAAGTGAACGAACAGACCTGGAGTGCTTTTAAAGAGGCGGTCCGAAGATTCAATAGGGGCAAAAATGCCTTTTACAAAAACCAGAAAAAAGAACAGCACGAAAACTTAGAACGCAAGAAGGCACTTTTAGGTCTCGCACTGGCCTTAAAGGACAGCGAGGATTGGGACATGGCAACTCCTGAAATGAAACGAATACAGAGCGATTGGAAAAAAATAGGGCACGTGCCCAGAAAATACTCCGATAAAATCTGGAATGAGTTCAAAGCGGCTTGCAACCACTATTTTGACCGTCTTCATGCCGGTAAAAACAAAGCACAACAGGAAGAATTCAAAAACCTAGAAAAAAAGAATGAATGTCTAAGCCGATTGCGCCTATTTCAACTTAGTGGGGATAAAGAAAAAGACCTTTCTAAGATAAAGGCGTTTATCGCCGAATGGAAGACTCATGGCCGTGTCCCCTACAATAAAAAGCACCTGAACAGCAAGTTCAATAAGATCATTGATGCCCTGTTCAAAAAAGTGGGCATTGGCCATAAGGAGTCCGAACTTATCAAATACGGGGATAAAATGAAGCATTTGGCCACGACGGATGATGAGCGGGCCATCCAAAATGAAAGAACGTTTATTCGACGTAAAATTGAGGAGACCCATTCAGAAATACGACAGCTGGAAAACAATCTACAGTTCTTCTCCAGTGCTTCAGAGGACAATCCGTTGGTAAAGGATGTTGTTAAAAATATTGATCAGCATAAAAAATCCCTGGATACATGGAAGGCCAAGCTTAAAAAGCTCAACATCCTCGAAAACAACCGTAGTAAAGGTATTCTGGACACGGAGGGGGAAAACTCTACTGAGGAGGAGTAAAGAACTTTTTGTTTTTATTTCGCCACATTTACGGAGCGCGTTTCCCGTATTACAGTGATTTTTACCTGACCGGGATAGGTCATATCCGTTTGGATTTTTTGTGAGATTTCAAAAGAAAGTTCAGCTGCCTTGTCATCGCTCACTTTTTCACTTTCCACGATAACACGTAATTCGCGTCCCGCCTGAATGGCATACGCTTTTTGGACCCCGTTGAAGCCAAAAGCGATATCCTCCAAATCCTTAAGACGTTGAATGTAGGAATCCAATACTTGTCTTCTTGCACCAGGACGGGCGCCGCTAATAGCATCACACACTTGAACAATGGGAGATATCAGGGTGGTCATTTCAATTTCATCATGGTGGGCACCAATGGCATTACAGACTTCCTTCTTTTCGCCAAATTTTTGGGCCCACTGCATACCGAGAATGGCATGTGGTGTTTCTACTTCACCTTCTGTATTTGGGACTTTACCAATATCATGAAGCAGGCCGGCCCGTTTTGCCAACTTTGGGTTTAGTCCCAGTTCGGCGGCCATTATACCACATAATTTAGCTACTTCCCTGGAATGTTGGAGCAGATTTTGACCATAAGAGGAACGATATTTCATTCGTCCTACCGCTTTGATAAGCTCTGGATGCAGACCATGGATCCCTAGGTCAATTACTGTCCTTTTACCGATTTCAGCAATTTCTTCATTGATTTGCTTTTCCGTTTTTTTCACGACCTCCTCAATTCGAGCTGGGTGAATTCTACCATCTGTCACCAATCGGTGAAGGGATAAGCGCGCAACTTCCCGCCGAACAGAATCAAAACAGGAGAGAATGATGGCCTCGGGAGTGTCATCAACAATGATTTCAACCCCAGTTGCAGACTCTAGAGCGCGAATATTTCTACCTTCCCGACCAATGATCCGTCCTTTTACATCATCAGACTCCAAATTAAAAACCGAGACACAGTTTTCAATGGCCTCTTCAGTACCGATCCGTTGGATGGTGTTTATTATGATCTTACGTGCTTCTTGCTGCGCGGTCAACTTGGTCTCTTCTAAAGTGCTCTGCAAAAAGGCCATGGCATCGGTCTTGGCAGTTTCTTTGAGGGATTCGAGAAGTTGACTCTTGGCGTCTTCTGCCGATAGACCAGAAATAACTTCGAGTTGTTTTACCTGGCTCCTGTGTAATTTCTCTACCTCGGCCTGCTTTTTGTCCAAGATTTCACTTTTAAAGTCGATATCCTTTAATTGGACATTTAATTGCTCGTTGAGTTTTTTGTTCCTCGCAAGCTCATTACTGACCTGGGATTCTTTATCCCGGGTACGTTTCTCGGCTTCACCTATTTTTTTATCCTTATTTATAATTACTTTTTCGTGCTCTGCTTTTAATTCGAGAAACTTTTCTTTTGCTTGGAATATTTTATCCTTCTTTATATTCTCTCCTTCCTTTTTGGCTTCTTTCAGAATGTCGGTTGCCTCTTTTCTTGCATTTGCTATGGTTTTTGTCGCTTTTCCTTTTTCCATCATTTTAGCGAGAACAAAACCTATCAACAATCCTACAATGGCAGCAATGACACCAAGTAAGGTACTATCCATGTCTTTATTTGTGTTTGGTTATAAAAAAAGCCCACATTGGCCGAAGTTTTGTACAAACTCCTAATTACAGGTTTAGGGCTAACAAGCTGCTCAAGAATCCCTATACGAGTAGGGCCCGCTTTCACAACTTAAACTCACCCTTTTTAAGAATAATAGCGTTGAGTTTGTCAAAAAATAATTACCAATGTGGGCAGTAACAATATTATATTTAAAAGAACTTATTCGCCTAGTTTCGCATGCACCAAATCGTTAAGTGCCTTTAAGCGTTCAAAGGCCGCTTTGCTACTTTCAGAACGGTCTATTCCACCTTGCTCAATTTTAGATGCAAACTGCAGGGCACACATCGCGAGTACGTCCTGTTTGTCGCGAACCGCATAGTTTTGTTCAAATTTTTTCGCCAAAACTTCTATATTTTTTGCGGCTTTTCGAAGACCCTCTTCTTGTTTGGGGTCTATGGTCAAAGGATATACCCTGTCGGCAATGGAAAGCTTTATCTTGAGCTTTTCTTCCATATTATGTTCACTAATCTGCAAGCTTTGCGATGCAAACATCCAGTTCGCGAATCAATGTATTAATCTTAAGCTTAGCTTCTGTTTTGTTTGTATTACTACCCAGCATACTACTTGCCATTTTGAGGGAATTATATTTTTGTTCCCAATCTATTACCAACTGTTTTTCTTCCTGTTTCTCCTGCTGAGTCTTTTCAAGCTCATTTCTTAACCTAGAATTGGTCTGCTGCAATAATTCCATCTTATGGAGCAGCTTACTAACCTTATTCTCCAAGGAGTCAACAATTTCTACCAGTTCGCTCATAGGCAAGCAAAATGCGTATTCACAAATTTAACGATCCTGGTCCAACTTCGCAATTTTTTGAATGATATTCTTCTTGGAACCCAACGATTCCTGTAAAGATGCCGTATCCTATTTTAAAGAGAAAAACATTGGTTACTTTCGTAGGGAACTTACACCTTTTACCATGCGTATCGCTTTGTTTGGAATCCTGTTTTCGCTTTTCCAGTCCCTTTTTTCCCAAGAAAAGTATCCCCAAGAATATTTCCGATCGCCCATGGGCATTCCCATGGTTTTGGCAGGCACCTTTGGGGAACTCCGATCAAACCATTTTCACGCTGGAATAGACATAAAAACCCAAAGAAGGGAAGGTTTACCGATTTATTCAATTGCCGAAGGTACCGTTACGCGCATCAAAATTTCCCACTGGGGGTATGGAAAAGCCTTATATGTGGCCCATCCTTCGGGTCATACCTCGGTATATGCACATCTCCAGAAGTTCGGACCTGAAATTGAAGAATACGTCAAAAAAGCACAGTACAAAAAGCAGTCCTATGAAATTGAACTTTTTCCGGATTATGGGGAACTAAAGGTTGATAAAGGGAAGGTTATCGCTTATTCGGGAAACTCCGGTAGTTCCGCAGGCCCCCACCTCCATTTCGAAATTCGAAACAGTGTCACCGAAAAACCTACCAATCCCCTACTCTATGGATATGAAGTCCGAGATGCTACAAATCCGTCCCTGAACGGACTTTTTGGATATCCCTTATCCCCGGATGCCGTTATCAAACAGAGCGCTCAAAAAGTTCAATTGAGTTACAGCAAGCAACCAGATGGAAGTTTTTTGGCCGATAAGGTTTATGCCATTGGGACCATCGGTTTTGGCTTCAACGGTTTTGACCGTCAAGATTTGGCGGCCAATAAAAATGGAGTATATGCCGTTAAGCAAATTGTAAATGGAAAAGTATATTCTGAATATGATTTTGAGACCTTTTCCTTTGCAGAGACACGCTATATCAATACTCTTATTGATTACCCCCATTTTGGGAAACACAGACAACGCATACAGAAATCCTTTAAGGAATCTTCAAATCGTCTTTCCATTTACAAGACGCTTTTCAACAATGGAAAAATTACCGTAGAGGAAGGACTTAGCTATACCGTTGAACTCATCATATCCGACTTTGCCGAAAATGAAATCCGGGTGGTCATCCCGGTGGAAGGGAAAAAAGAGGCAATTCGACAACCTAAAGCTGACAACACCACCGAAAACTACATTATCGCCAATAAACCCAATAATTATGATTTGGGAGCTGCCAAGGTCTATTTCCCGGCAAATACGTTCTACAGCGATTTTTACATGCATCTCGAAAAAGGTACGGACACCGTAACCATTCATGATGATACCGTAGCGGCACATCGGAATTTTACCATAAGTTTTGATGCAAGTCCCTTTACACCCTCCGAGCAAAAACAGATGTTCATCGCAAGATTGGATAAAAACAAGGTCCCAAGACATCACAGAACCTACAAACGCGATAACTCCTTTACCACCCGAACACGAACATTGGGCACGTATACTTTGGCAAAAGATACCGTCGCTCCGGTTATAAAGGCCAGAAATTTTAAAGAAAAACAATGGTTGAGCAACTACAGTTATCTCAGCCTGGAAATCACAGATGACCTCAGTGGTATTTACAGTTACAAAGGGACGCTCAATGGCGAATGGATTCTTATGGAATATGAACCCAAAAATAAAACCATCACCTATAATTTCGATGATAAGATACTCAACAAGACGCAATGTGACTTAAAAGTCGTCGTTACTGATAATGTGGGTAATGCAACTACTTTTGAACAAACCTTTTTCCGAAAATAACCATAACCACTTTTGGCGAAGCTTCTTTCTGGGATTCCTTTTCTTCATTGTGAAAGCTAATGCCCAAGATGCAAGTATTACCGGAGTAGTTTTGGATGAGTCCAAAATTCCCATTTCAGATGTAAATATCATTTCCCAGGACAATGGTATTGGCACTACTACAGATGAGAACGGGTACTACCTGCTGCAACTCACTGCCGATGTGAAGAATACAATTATATTTTCGCATGTGGGCCACGAAAAAGTGGTACTCCAAGATTTGGTGCTTACCACGAATGAGACTTTTGAGTTCAATCCGATAATGAAATCGGGTACCATCCAAATTGCCGGGGTCGATGTTTCGGCTACCGGCGCTAGAAAAGTTGAGGGGATTACCCAAATTGAACCAGAGATAGCACGAAACCTGCCAGGGGCCAATGCCGGTATCGAGAACATCTTGAAGCTCCTCCCCGGGGTCTCTTTTAATAATGAATTGAGCACCCAATATAACGTAAGAGGTGGTAATTTCGATGAGAATTTGGTTTATGTCAACGGAATTCAGGTATACCGCCCCTTTTTAGTTCGCTCCGCCCAACAAGAAGGTCTGAGCTTTGTCAACAGTGACATGGTCACTGATATCTCCTTTTCTTCCGGTGGATTCCAGGCCAAATATGGCGACCGATTATCTTCCGTCTTGGATATCACGTATAAAAGACCTGTAGCCTTCGGTCTTAAGGCAAAGGCCAGTTTTTTAGGGGCCAGTTCCACTCTTGAAACCATTTCAAAGAATAAGAAATTGACCAGCGTCACGGGCATTAGATATCGGGACAATAGCCTGCTTGTCAACAGCCAGCAGACCAATACCAATTTCAATCCTTCCTTTTTGGATGTACAAAACTTTATGACCTATCGGTTTTCCAACAGATTCCACTTCAATTTTCTGGGCGCTTATGCAATAAACAACTACGAAAACGAGCCACTGAACCGACAAACCAATTTCGGAACGCTCAATGATCCAAGGGCATTGATCGTATTTTACGAAGGCCGGGAAACCAATACCTATGAAACTCTTATGGGTGCCTTGAAGGCTGATTTTTTTGTTAATAAGAATACAAAACTGGATTTTTCCTCATCCCTTTACCATACAAAAGAAGAAGAGTTTTCCGATGTCATTGCTTCTTATGAACTGGGTGAGGTTGAGACCAATTTGGGCAGCGATAACTTAGGAGGGGTTTCTACATCACGGGGCATAGGGTCACAGCAATCCAGGGCAAGAAACCAGCTGGACGCGTTGATTTTTAGTATGAATCACGAAGGGCGTTATCAAAAAGGGGGAGATGCCTTGGAATGGGGGGTTCGCTTTACGCACGAAGATTTTAGAGATCAATTGCGAGAAGCAGAATTTATAGATTCTGCGGGGTTCTTTATTCGGCCCTCTGGACCCGAGTTTATAAATAATCAACCCGAATCTCCTTTTGACCCGGATATCGTTCCCTTTGAAAGTGCAAGGGCCACCAATTTCGTAAATACCGATAGATGGTCCGGTTTTCTTCAATACAGCAAACAGACCAGCTGGAAAAACAACGCGGTTTACTACAATTTGGGTTTCAGGGTGCAACACTGGATATTGCGCGGAGAAGGTTTTGCCCAAAATTCGCAAACACTCTTTAGTCCAAGGGCACAATTTGCCATAAAGCCCGATTGGAAAAGTGATATTTTATTCCGCTTGGCCATTGGAAGTTACCAACAACCTGCCCTATACCGGGAACTTCGTGATAGTACAGGACAGATTAATCCGAACGTTAAAGCCCAAAAAGCAATACACTATGTGGTGGGGAGCGAGCTAAGTTTTAATCTTTGGAACAGACCGTTCACCCTCGTTGGTGAAGCGTATTATAAAGATTTGTGGGATATTAATCCATTCACTGTAGAAGACGTAAGAATTCGATATGCCGCGGAAAACAATGCGGTTGCCTATGCCGCCGGATTTGACCTAAGATTAAGTGGTGCCTTTGTGCCCGGAACGGAATCATGGGTAAGCTTGGGTTTTCTAAAAACCGAGGAAAACAGGAATGGCAGGGGTTTTATTTCAAGGCCGACCGATCAACGTTTAAAACTTGCGATACTCTTTCAGGACTATGTGCCTTCCATTCCTAATCTGAGACTGTACATCAATTTGGTCTACAATACGGGAGTGCCCGGTGGTTCCCCCAACAATGCGGACCCCTACGATTTTCAGAATAGATTAAGAGATTACAGGAGGGCGGATATTGGAATTTCCTATATTTTTGCCAACGGAAAAATGAGTTATCCAAAAGGACATTGGCTTCATAAAATCAAAGGATTGAGTGCCGGATTTGAGATTTTCAATATGTTTAACAATCAAAATTCCATAACAAATACCTTTGTACGCGATGTGGATACCCAACAACAGTTTGCGGTACCCAACTTTTTGACCAGTCGTGTCTTCAACTTGAAGTTTGCCCTGCGATTGTAATGCAGTATGATGATGAAATCTATTTTTTTTGTTCTCACCGTTTTTGTTTTCTCCGTCACTTCGGCTCAGAAAAATATTTACGAAAACAGAAGGTTTGATGAACTTACGGAAAATCACGAAGTGCTGGCCATAGTGCCGTTTATCGCTAACCTCGACCTGGAGCGGGACGTACCTGCTTCGGAGCTCAAAAAACTCGCGGAAAAGGAGGGATACGCCGTTCAAAATGCTTTGGAAACCTATTTTTCAAAACGAAAAAAACGTAAAAAATTCAATGTGGACTTTCAAAATATCGAGGATACCAACGCCATTTTGACCCAAAACCGCATTAGCTACGACAATCTTGATATTTACACAACAAAACAGCTCTGCACCTTGTTAAAAGTAGATGGTATCATCAGTGGCAACCTTAACCTGAATATCCTGTTGTCCAAAGGTGTGCCAACGGATTTTAGCTTTTTGGATTATTTTAGCGGTGATGCGAACTACGGTAGGATAGGCGTAAAGGTCAGTGATGGGGAAACCGGTAAGCTTTTATGGAAGTACGAAAAGGCCATCACCAAAAAGACAGGAAAGAATACGATTGAACTTATCGATAAAATGATGAAGTTGGCCTCGAGAAAATTTCCTTACGACAAAGAAAAAAAGCGAAAGAAGAAAGATTAACCTTCTGCAAATTCTTTGAGTACCTCAACTGCATAATCCAATTCTTCCCGAGTATTGTATTTTGAGAAAGAAAACCGTAAGGATGGCTTTTCTAATTCCTCTTTAGGTAAAATCTCTTGTAGTACGTGGGACCCCAGATCGCTTCCCGACTGACAGGCACTTCCTTTGGAACAAGCAATGCCCTTCATGTCCAAATGGAACAAAAGCATGAGTGCTTTTTGTTTATCAAAGGGTAATCGAACATTGGTCAAGGTATAGGTACTACGGTCCATATCGGCAGAAAGTCCGTTGAATTCCACCTGCGGCAGTGCCTCTTTGAGTTTTGTTACAAAATATAGCTTTAGCGCCCTTACGTTTTTGGTTTCCTCCTCCAAATTTTCATAAGCTCTGGTAAAAGCTTCTTCAAGTCCAACGATATTGTGGAACGGTTCTGTACCTGCACGGTATCCTCTTTCTTGGGATCCCCCGAAAATCATGGGTTTCAGTCCTGAATTTTTTCGGATGAACGCAAAACCTACTCCCTTTGGACCATGAAACTTATGCGCGGCAGCCGTAAAAAAGTCGATGGGTATTTGGGCAACGTCCCAAGGATAATGTCCTACAGATTGAACCGTATCCGAATGGAAGAGCGCATGATGTTCGACACACAGACGACCTATCCTTTCAATATCTAAAATATTTCCGATTTCATTGTTTATGTGCATTAAACTTACCAACTTCTTGTTATCAGTGGCTCGTAACAGCGTCTCCAAGTGTTCCATTCTGGGATTCCCATCCATATCCAAATCCACAAATTGCAAATCGATACCATACTCTTTTTGAAGTTCTTCGGCAGTATGTAAGACCGCATGGTGCTCAATTTTTGAGGTAATCAAGGTTTTCACGCCCAAATCTCGCACGGCGCAGCGCAAAATCATATTGTCTGCCTCCGTACCACCGGACGTAAAAATGATTTCGGAAGGTTGGGCATTCAACGTTTTGGCGATGGTTTTTCGAGCCTGCTCTACCTCGGTCTTCGCCGACCTGCCAAAACTGTGGGTCGAAGAAGGGTTCCCATAATGGACGCTCAAGGCTTCTTGCATACGCGCAATGACCTCTTCCCGTACCTGGGTTGTCGCCGCATTGTCCAAGTATACTTTTTGCATAGATAAGCTATCATATTCGTATGCCAAAAATAGGAGAATTACGTTAATTTCTTTTAAAGAATTCCTTGCTTTGAAAGGTATTCTTTTAAATTTGGCGCATGAGAAAGTTTTTACTTTGCCTAATTGGCATGGGGAATCTATGGAGTTGCAGCGATGGGGATTTACAAATAGAAACCATAGATTTTGACAGTGTAACACCACAATCCTGCGATACTCCGGTAACGACCTCCACTACAATTCTTTTTAAAATAGATGATGATGAATCGCTAATTCTCGATTTGCAATCCGGTGTTTTGGACAATGGCGTGGTCGGGGATACAATAACCACGGAAAGTTCGATTCCAAGCCAATCTTCCCTTACCTACCGGATATTTTCTGAAGGTATTTCCACCAGCTATTTTTGTGATGATATTCCCCCTGCGACTCCCAGTGTAGTGGAAGAAATCCAAGCGCAAGATGGATTGGTGATCATTGAAACCTTGGCAGATATGGACACTGTCAACTTTGTGCATACCATCAGTCTCAGTGGTATTTCTTTTGTGAACGATGCCGGGGAACGCATCACCAACCTTACCGTAGGAGAATTTGGGGAGGTCAGTACCGCGGTTCCGGCTGAGAACTAGCTATTTTGATAAATATAAATCTCAGTAGCGCCCAGACCATATTTTTGGTACTCTGCATCATAAAATTTGATGTTGTCGTATTTTTTGAAGAGGTAATGTAATTCTTCTTTTAGCACCCCTTCCCCTACACCATGGATGAAGACCACTTTTTGGATTCGTTTCCGAATGGCAAAGTCCAGTTGCCGTTTTGCAGTATCCAATTGAAGGTTCAACATATCAAAGTTGGATAAGCCTTTTGTAGATTGGACCAATTGGTGAATATGGAGGTCCACTTCCATTTTTGGGGCATTTTTTTCCTTTGGCTTCAACGTATTGGGTCTTTTCCTTCTGGGAATCTCTTTTTCGTTTTTGATTTTCGCCACGTCGTAATTTGTAACGCTGAGCTGATGGCCTGTTTTGATAAGTTCAGATGTTGAATACCGCATTAAAAAACCATCTTCAAGCTCCACGGTGACCCAATTGCCATGAACTTCCTGGACGACTCCTTTTAGAGATTCATCCAGTACTTCTACCTTATCGCCGATGACAAAATGGGACATGAATACAGTTTGTTAATAAAATTTAACAGAATATGCAAAAATAATGGTATTTTTCCCGGTAATTGACGGGAAGATGAAATACCTAACCATTCTCTTACTTCAACACAGTGAACACTACATGCTTCCTTGTCTAAACAAGAAACTTTTTGGAGTGGATTGTCCCGGGTGTGGATTACAACGTTCGGTTGATTTATTGCTACATGGCCAATTTGTAGCTGCATTTAAAATGTATCCTGCGATTTATCCCATGCTTTTGCTCCTTATATTTTTGGGTACCTCATTGTTCACCAAAATTAGACATGCTGAAATTGTCAAATGGTCGTTGATAGCAATTACCGTGGGAACCGTTGTAGTGCATTATATCATTAAAATGAATAACCTTTTCAATTAAAATCAATACAAATGGAACAACAAAAACTTCCAAATTCAACACTGATCCTGGTATTTGGCATTATTTCAATCGTTACTTGCTGCTGTTATGGGATTCTAGGACTCATTTTTGGAATTATAGCTGTGGTCTTGGCCAATAAAGCGCTCAAACTGTATGCGGAGAATCCAGAAATGTACGAGGACCCTAAAAATGTAAAAACCGGAAAAATTCTGGCCATAATCGGGATTGTTCTAAATGTCATTTATTTATTGATGACGATATGGGCCTATTCTTACATTGGTTGGGAAAACATGCAAGACCCGGAAAAGATTCAAGAGCTTTTGGAACAGTTGCAATAAACAAAGCTTATAAATAATCCTGTAATTCTTTGATATGGAAAACAATTCGGGCCTACCACCAAAACCAGATAATTATCTGGTTTGGGCCATTCTTAGCACCATTTTTTGTTGTTTGCCCACAGGCATAGCAAGTATCATATTTGCTAGTAAAGTAAATGAGGCCTATGCAAGAGGAGAATATGAAGAAGCTGTGAAAGCGGCCAAGAACGCAAAGACGTGGGCCTTAATAGGTGCCGGTCTTTCCGTTGCGATATGGATCGTATACTTTCTCTTTTTCGGTTTTGCCATTCTTGGAGGACTAGCCAGTGGAGACTTTTAAAAAACCGTTTCTTTTTATATTGGGAGTACTGCTTGCTTTTGCGGTACTCCTTTTCTTTTTGGTAAATCCAGAAAACCAGCTTTTATTTCCAAAATGTCCGATACATCACCATATGGGGATTTATTGCTCGGGATGTGGCAGTCAGCGGGCCTTTCATGACCTACTCCATTTTAGAATTGGAAAGGTGTTTGGGCATAATTTCCTGTTTCTCCCGTTCCTCGTGATCGTATCGCAGCACGTATTGGCAAAAACCGGTATTTTAAGGCAAAAAAGCCTCCTGAGCTACCGATACACACCAATACTAATCCTGATAGTTGTGATAGTTTTTACTGTTTTGCGGAACATTGGAACCTTCCCTTTTACCTACTTAGCTCCTTAATTTGCCACCTCGCTAATGAACTTTAATCGATATAGGCGAAGCTCTTCATCTTCATAATCGCCCTCAAATTCCTCCACAGCATGGGAGATAGAGTCGGTGTCCGCCTCCAGAAAATACTCGTGGATTTCTTCTTGTTGGTCCTCATCCAAAATTTCATCTATCCAATAGGCAATATTGAGTTTAGTGCCACTGAAGACGATTTGCTCCATTTCTTTGATAAGTGCGGGAAGTTCCAGTCCTTTGGCCGAGGCAATATCATCCAAAGGAAGCTTCCTGTCGATATTTTGGATGATGTACAGCTTTAATCCAGAATTGGCCCCAGTACTTTTTACAACCAAATCATCGGGACGTATTACTTCATTCTCCTCAACATATCGCGAAATGAGCTCTACAAAAGGCTTTCCATATTTTTTTGCTTTTCCTTCACCTACTCCATGTATATTCAACAATTCCGCCATATTGATGGGGTATTTCAATGCCATATCGTCAAGGGAAGGGTCTTGAAACACCACAAAGGGGGGGACACCTATTTTTTTGGCTTCCTTTTTCCTGAGGTCCCGTAGCAGCTTTGTGAGTTTTTCATCCGATGAAGCACCTCCTCCGGATTTACCCGCGGTGATGATACCGTTGTTGGATTCTTCAGAATACACATGGTCCTGCGTCATCATAAACGAAGTAGGGGTTTCCAAAAATGCCTTGCCCGTATCCGTCAAGTGCAGAATGCCATATTGCTCTATCTCCTTTTTCAGTAATCCGGCTACCAATGCTTGCCGTGTCAAGGCCATCCAAAATGCCTCATTTTTCGCTGAACCTATCCCGAAGAAATCCTTTTCATCTGTTTTATGGGAAGATATCATGGCGTTTACCTTACCGACAAGAATTTTGACAATCTCTTTGGTCTTAAATTTTTCATTGGTACGCTGTACCACGGTCAATAGCTGTTTTACTTCTTCCCCGGCTTCCTCCTTTTTCTTCGGATTTCGGGTATTATCGTCCATATCCGCGCCTTGGCCATTGACCTCGTCAAAGTCTTCTCCAAAATAATGGAGTATGAATTTTCTCCGGGACATAGAGGTTTCGGCATAGGCCACGATTTCTTGTAACAGCGCATTGCCAATTTCCTGTTCGGCAACTGGTTTTCCGGACATGAACTTTTCCAACTTCTCCACATCTTTATAGGAATAAAATGCCAAACAGTGCCCCTCTCCCCCATCCCGACCTGCACGACCAGTTTCTTGATAGTAGCTTTCAATACTTTTGGGAATATCATGATGGATCACAAAACGGACATCCGGTTTATCGATGCCCATTCCAAAAGCGATGGTTGCGGCCACCACGTCCACGTCCTCCATCAGGAACATGTCTTGGTATTTAGATCGGGTTTTTGCATCAAACCCCGCATGGTACGGAACAGCACTTATGCCATTGACCTGAAGAACCTGTGCCAACTCTTCCACACGTTTTCTGCTCAAACAATAGATGATACCAGATTTCCCCTGGTTTTGCTTAACGAACCGAATGATATCTGCATCTACGTTTTGGGTCTTGGGCCTTACCTCATAAAAAAGATTTGGACGATTGAATGAAGCCTTAAAAACCTTAGCATCCGTCATGCCCAGATTTTTGATAATATCTTCTTGAACCTTGGGGGTGGCCGTAGCCGTCAACCCAATTATTGGGATATTGTCGCCCAATCGGCCAATAATACTTTTCAGGTTTCGGTATTCCGGTCTAAAATCATGGCCCCATTCGGATATACAGTGTGCTTCGTCGACGGCTACAAAAGAAAGTGGAACAGAACCTAAAAACTCCACGTTTTCCCCTTTGGTCAATGACTCAGGTGCAACATACAGGAGTTTGGTGATACCCATCGCTATATCCTCTTTGACCTGCCTCACTTCCGTTTTTGTCAATGAAGAGTTTAGTACATGGGCGATGCCGTGCTTTTCCGAAACCCCACGAATCGCATCAACTTGATTTTTCATTAAGGCGATCAATGGTGAAACAACTATGGCAGTGCCCTCCTTCATTAAAGCGGGCAATTGATAGCACAGCGATTTTCCGCCACCGGTAGGCATGATAACGAAAGTATCGCGATCTTGAATAATATTTTTAATGACATCTTCCTGAAGCCCCTTGAAATGTGAAAACCCAAAATATTTTTTGAGGGACTCAAGTAAGTCGGAATTTGTAAGACTCATTTCCGTGTTTCGATTTAAACCTATCAACCAATTAAAGAAGAATTTCTACTTTTCCTTTATCAGCTCTTTTTCGCAAAGAACCGCTTTCCGCATCATATAAATCGTTTGGTAAAAGATAGTTTGTTTAGTTTTGTAATCTTAAATATAAGATATTCTTTTAGGAATACAACTCAATAAACTTTTAATTAACTTGAGCGACATACAGGCCATTTTATCCATCGCCAAACGTACTATAGAAACTGAAAGTAAGGCGATAGCCAACCTAGTTCATCTACTCGATAAAGATTTTGCAGAAGCGGTACAATGCATTCTTCGGTGCCATGGACGAGTTGTAGTTTCTGGGGTGGGCAAGAGCGCTATAATCGCCTCAAAAATTGTGGCTACGCTAAACTCTACGGGAACACCTGCTATTTTCATGCACGCTGCTGACGCTATTCATGGTGATTTGGGAACCGTGCAAGAAAATGACGTGGTCATCTGTCTTTCAAAAAGTGGGAATACCGCAGAGATTAAGGCGTTGATACCGCTCATCAAACTTCGAAAGAACAATTTGATAGGAATAACGGGAAATATGGATTCCATCTTGGCGAAACAGGCAGATTTTACGTTGAACACCTACGTGGAAAAAGAGGCATGTCCCAACAATCTGGCGCCAACTACCAGTACTTCCGTACAATTGGCCATGGGAGATGCCCTGGCCATCTGTCTTTTGGAACTTCGTGGATTCAGCAGTTCAGATTTCGCCCAGTACCATCCCGGAGGAACACTTGGGAAAAAACTGTACTTAAGGGTTTCCGACATAGCGGCAACAAACCTAAAACCCGTGGTTTCGATAGATTCGAGTGTGAAACAAGTAATTATTGAGATTTCAGAAAAAATGCTTGGTGCGACCGCCGTAGAAGACAAAGGAACCATTGTGGGAATAATCACTGATGGGGATATACGACGGATGCTGGAGCAATACAACGATATTGGCTCCTTGACGGCCAAGGATATCATGACCGCAAATCCAAAATCTGTTGCCAAGGATACCCTAGCTGTTAAAGCCCTGGAGGTGCTACAGGAAAAGGGAATATCACAGCTTTTGGTGTTGGATGGGGCACATTACGAAGGAGTCGTACACATCCACAATTTGATAAATGAAGGAATTCTATAATGGCGAAGACTGAGACCCAAGACCCCAATGAAATGTCCTTTTTAGACCATTTGGAAGAGTTGCGATGGCACTTGATTCGTTCAACTATTGCCATTGTAATCGTAGCCTGTGGCGCGTTCATTATGAAAGATTTCATTTTTGATACGGTAATCTTTGGTCCAAAAAAAATGGATTTTCCTACCTATCAATTCTTCTGTAAGATTGCCACTTTTTTTGGGATCGATTCCGAGTTTTGCTCGGACGCATTGCCCTTTACCATACAAAACCGAACCATGGCCGGACAGTTCTCAGCCCATATTTGGACCTCTATTTGGGCCGGCTTCATCATTGCTTTTCCCTATGTGCTTTGGGAATTATGGCGGTTTATAAGTCCAGGACTGCACGATAACGAGCGAAAATATTCCAAGGGTTTTATTTTAGTGGCGTCTTCCCTCTTCTTTTTAGGGGTGCTTTTTGGATACTATGTAGTTGCTCCACTTTCCATCAATTTTTTGGGTACCTATCAAGTAAGCAAAGAAGTGCTCAATGAAATAGACATCAGTTCCTTTATTGCCACCGTAAGGGCATCGGTAATCGCCTGTGGTATTATGTTCGAACTGCCCATCATTATCTATTTCTTGACCAAGGTTGGATTGGTCACTCCAGAGATACTTAAAAAATATCGAAAGATTGCGTTGGTAATAGTCTTGATTTTATCTGCAATCATAACACCGCCAGACGTGGCCAGTCAAATTGTCGTTGCGGTACCCGTATTGATTTTGTATCAAATAAGTATTTACATTTCTAAAGTTGTTCTAAAGAAAGAACTCAAAAAACAAAAGAAGCATGCCCAATCAAGTTGAAGCGTTCAATGCCTATCGTTCTAAAATGAACGAAAAACTACTGGCGGACAATACCAAAATCATAAAACGTATTTTTAATCTGGACACCAATGCGTTCATGCCCGGGGCTTTAGACGTAAAGACGAAGGAATTGCTTGGTTTGGTCGCATCCACCGTATTGCGCTGTGATGACTGTGTAAAATATCATCTGGAAAGTGTCAAAAAAGAGGGAGGGACCAAGGAAGAGGTAATGGAAACCTTGGGCATTGCCACCTTGATAGGAGGTACCATTGTAATCCCACACCTTCGGCGGGCTTATGAATATTGGGAGATATTGGAGGATATGGATTCCTAAAAAGATGATAAAACCCGTTTGATAAAGGCGAATATGTTTAGCTTTGGCACGTTTGTATGAAGTTAAGGGCAGAAAATATAACAAAGGCCTATCGCGGCCGGAAAGTGGTCAAAGGCATCAGCCTTGAAGTGAACCAAGGAGAAATTGTTGGACTCCTGGGTCCCAATGGAGCGGGGAAGACCACATCCTTTTATATGATTGTTGGTTTGATAAAGCCAAACGGGGGCAAAATTTATCTGGATGACATGGAAATTACTGATTTCCCGATGTACAAAAGAGCCCAAAATGGGATTGGATATCTAGCACAGGAAGCATCCGTATTTCGCAAGTTGAGTATTGAAAAAAACATTTTGAGCGTGCTGCAGTTGACCAAATTGAGCAAAAAAGAGCAGCACATGAAAATGGAATCCCTCATTGATGAATTTGGTCTGGGGCATATCCGTAAAAATCGTGGAGATCTTCTGTCAGGAGGTGAACGCAGGCGAACAGAAATTGCGCGCGCTTTGGCAACGGACCCCAAATTCATTCTGTTGGATGAACCTTTTGCCGGGGTCGACCCCGTTGCCGTGGAAGATATTCAACGCATTGTGGCACAATTGAAAAATAAGAATATCGGTATTTTGATAACAGACCACAATGTACAGGAAACTTTAGCCATTACAGAACGGTCCTACCTTATGTTCGAAGGAGGAATCCTTAAAGCGGGCATACCAGAGGACTTGGCCAAGGATGAAATGGTTCGTAAAGTATACCTGGGGCAAAATTTCGAATTGAGGAAAAAGAAATTAAATTTTTAAGCCACTTCCTTTCCCTTTCCCGCAACAAGGGAAAGTAAAACATAAAAAGCAATTATGGCAGGAACTGCCAAAAACCTCAAGGTGAATAACAGAACAATACTGCCTATTAAAAACAGATAACGTACCTCGTTTCCCTTAAACTGCCAATTCTTGAACTTTAAGGCGAACAATTTAATCTTGGCATTGAGAAGAAAGGTGCTCAAAAAGGCAATTCCCAGAAGAAACCATTCATTCAGAATAATATCGTTTAGCGCATCATTATTGTGGTACAAGAGAATCAAGGGCAAAGAAAGAATGAGCAAGGCATTGGCAGGAGTTGGTAAACCGATAAATGAGTCCACTTGGTCTTCATCGATGTTAAACTTGGCCAAACGCACCGCAGAGGAAAGTGTGATTAAAAATCCAATAAGAGAAATCGGATAAAACGACAAGTTATTTGAATTCATAAAATCCAAGATTCCAAAATTGGATAAACCGTCGCTCCATCCACCTGTTTGGGACATATTAAATAATTGAAACAGCACTATGCCTGGAACCAAACCGCTTGTGACCATATCGGCCAAAGAATCCAATTGTACGCCAATTTCACTTTTAACGTGCAACACCCTCGCGGCCAGACCATCCAAAAAGTCAAAAAAAATACCCAAACCTACGAATAGCGCCGCTAAATCAAGACTGTTTTGAACAGCAAAAATCACGGCAAGGCATCCACTAAAAAGATTCAACAAGGTGATAAAATTGGGAATGTGCTGCTTCATCGGTTGGATTTTGGTAAAAATAATCTAAAAAAGAGCTTGGATACCTTTAAAAATTAGGCAGTGTTGGTTTTATTCTGATATTTGCGATGTAATTTTTTCCATGAAAATTAGATTTCAATTTCTCACTTTCTCCCTATTTGTTTTTTGGATTGGATTTGGCCAGAAGCCCCAACTCACGGAAAATTCGCAAATTAGTTTGCTGACCTGTGCGACGGGTGACCAATTGTACTATGCATTTGGTCATAGTGCCATTCGGGTACAAGATCCCATCCTGAAAATAGATGTGGTCTACAACTACGGAACATTTGACTTTGATAGGCCCAATTTTTACTTGAATTTTGTTAAGGGAAAAATGATTTACTCCCTGTCCAGAAGGTCTTTTGACACCTTTTTGTTTGAGTACGAATTGGAAAAAAGATGGGTGAAAGAACAAATTCTGGATTTGACTTTTGAAGAGAAGAACAAGTTACTCCTATTTTTAGAAACCAATTATCTTCCTGAAAATAGGGATTACCTCTATGACCCGCTATTTAATAATTGCTCCAGTATCACAGGTGATATTTTAAAGGGGCAGTTTGGCGATAAGCTGGTTTTTGATGCCTCCCACTTGGAGAAGCAATTTACGTTTAGGCAGTTGGTACGCCAATATCTCAATATAAATTCCTGGTCCGCTTTTGGTATTGATTTGGCCTTTGGGTCTGTTGTGGACCGCGAAGCAACGGTAAGGGAACATATGTTCTTACCTTACTATGCCATGAATCAATTAAAAAATACCGTCAAAGATGGCAAACCCCTTTTAAAGAGAGAACGCTACGTTTTGGATTATGCAGAACGAGAACGCACTTCTTTTTTTCCACTATCGCCCTTGTTTTTCTTTATCTTGTTTTTGGTTTTTGTAGCGATAATTACGCACTTGGATTTTAAGCATAAAACCCGAAGTCGTTGGTTGGACTTTTCCCTTTTTTTTATTTCGGGCTTGGTAGGCGTTGCGTTACTTTTGTTGTGGCTGGCAACGGACCACACCTCCACACCCTATAACTACAATATCTTATGGGCTTTTCCTTTAAATATCTTGGTGGCCTTTCTACTCATCTTTCAAACAGATTTACCTAGATGGACCCCTATCTACGTTCGGATATGCCTCGGACTTTTAGCCTTGGCCGTATTGCTTTGGATTTTTAAAGTTCAATTGTTTTCCCCTGTTCTGATACCCTTATGGGCTGCTTTGGTCATTCGGTATGGGTATCTTTTGCATTGCTTCAAATTGAAGTTTTAAAAAGTATCCTCTCCAATGAATTTAATGACAGTAGAAAATATTGCAAAATCCTACGGAGAGTTGGTCCTGTTCTCCAATATCTCATTCGGAATAAACAAAGGACAAAAAATAGCGCTCGTCGCCAAAAATGGCAGTGGTAAAACCTCCATTCTGAATATCATATCAGGGAAGGATGTTTCAGAGACCGGTAAGGTGACTGTTAGAAAAGGACTAAAAATAGCCTTTTTGGAACAAGATCCGCATATCGACCCAAATTGGACGGTGGAAGAGTCTGTGCTCAGTTCAGAAAACCCCATTTTAAAGATAATTGCAGCGTATGAAAACGCACTTCAAAATCCAGATGCTCCTGAAAAATACCAAAATGCTTTCGAGGCCATGGAACGTAACAACGCATGGGATTTTGAAACCCAATACAAACAAATTCTTTTTAAACTCCATTTGTCCGATTTAAAAATGAAGGTCGGCGCACTTTCAGGAGGACAAAAAAAACGTTTGGCCTTGGCGAACGCCCTGCTTAATAAACCGGATGTATTGATTTTGGATGAACCTACCAATCATTTGGATTTGGACATGATCGAGTGGTTGGAAGCTTATTTCACCAAGGAAAACCTTACGCTTTTTATGGTGACCCATGACCGTTATTTTTTGGAGCGGGTCTGCAATGGGATTTTAGAACTGGACAACAGACAATTGTACAGCTATCATGGCAACTATTCTTATTACCTTAGGGAAAAAGAAGCGAGGCAAGTGCGTGAAGCTGTCGAGCAGCACAAGAATAAAATCCTGTTCAAAAAAGAACTGGACTGGATGCGAAGACAACCTAAGGCCCGAACAACAAAGTCCAAATCAAGAATAGATGATTTTCAAGAAATAAAGCAAAAGGCCAAAAAAAGAAGAGAAGCCCATGAAGTGCAATTGGAAATCAATATGGAACGTTTGGGCAATAAAATCCTAGAACTCCATAACGTCTCCAAGTCTTTTGGTGATAGGGTCATTCTGGACAAGTTCAGCTATAATTTTATCAAAGGGGAGCGATTGGGTATCATAGGCCAAAATGGAACTGGCAAGTCGACCTTCCTCAATATTTTGACGCAAAATGAAAATCTGGACACTGGTAAGTTGGTTGTAGGGGAAACCGTAACCTTTGGCTACTACACCCAAAGTGGAATATCCATAAAGGAAGGGCAAAAGGTTATCGAGGTTATTCGGGAGTTTGGAGACTATATTCCCCTTAAAAAAGGCAAGCAGATCTCCGCCCAGCAACTTTTGGAGCGCTTCCTTTTCGACCGCAAAAAGCAATACGACTATGTTGAGAAACTCAGCGGTGGCGAGAGAAAACGGTTGTATTTATGTACTATTCTGATACAAAACCCCAATTTTTTGATTCTGGATGAGCCTACCAACGATTTGGATATTGTGACCTTAAATGTGCTGGAAAATTTCCTTTTGGACTTCCCGGGCTGTCTTGTCATCGTTTCGCACGACCGCTATTTTATGGACAAAATCGTGGACCACTTATTCATTTTTGAAGGAGACGGTACCATCGAGGATTTTCCCGGCAACTATTCAGATTACCGCGTTTACGAAAACAGCCGTATCCAAGAAGGAAGAAAGAACAGGGACTCCAAGGAAAAAGGGGAGAAAATCAACTCTCGGCAAAGAGACGGCCGGAAGTTATCCTATCAAGAGCAAAGAGAGTACAAGCAATTGGAAAAGGACATCCAAAAATTGGAGGGAGAAAAAGAAGCGCTTCAAAATAAATTCTCCAATACCGAACTCACCGGAGATGAAATTGCAGGGCTTTCCATCGAACTCAAAACAGTATCGGATGCCCTAGAGCAAAAAACAGAACGCTGGTTTGAACTTTCCGCTATTTTGGAAGAATAAATGGGATATCTTGTCCGCTATATCAAGTTTCTTATAAAGTCGACCAATCAATATGGCATACACTCGCCTTTTGTATTCAACTATCTCACCCAATGCCTCTATCAAAAACCGAAAAAGTCGAAACACAAGGTCGAGGATATTTTAGTAAAGAGCATTTCGTATTTCGAAGCGGAAAACATTATGATTTACGGTAATGACACACTCCAAAAACTACTTTTCCATTATTTTCCCAAGGTCTCTGAAAAAAGTGGCCCCATAGATGTCCTGTATTTTGATACACCTTCGGGTCGACTTTCCAAAGATGTCTTTTCCGATTTCCCCTTGCACAACGACAGTTTGATAGTTTTCAACAAGATACACAGTTCCAAAAAGGCTTTCATTCACTGGAACCAATATGTTCTCTCCCAAAAGGCTACCGTGACCATTGACCTTTTTTATTGTGGCCTGGTATTCCTAAGACAAGAACAAGTGAAACAGCATTTTATCATTAGAATTTAAAAAAGTACTTTTAACTAACGAATCACTTTATGATGGATTACACTATTTACATCATCCTGGGGGCCTTGTTTTTGGTTTATTTAATAGTGTTCATCGGTAACAAAAGAGGACAAAAACGAAGAAAATCCCGCAAATTTATGGAAGGGAAACGAAAACATGACAGGCAATAAATACGCTATATTGAGCATCCAATCCTTCGGAATTGTTTATTGTCAACGGCTAATTGATCATTGAAAAATGAAAATATACACAAAGACGGGAGATAAAGGAAGTACATCCCTGTTTACTGGGACCCGGGTGCCCAAGTACCATATGCGTATTGAAAGTTATGGTTCCATTGATGAACTCAACTCCGTTCTGGGTCTGGTACGAGATCAAAAAATAGATACCCATGCCAAGGAAAGCTTGATTCAAATTCAGGACAAATTGTTTACCGTTGGGGCTATACTGGCCACGGAACCCAAAAAAGACAATAAACTCAAGATTCCCCGAATAGACGAAGAAGACATTACGTTCTTAGAAAATGAAATGGATAGGATGAACGAAGAACTTCCACCAATGACCCATTTTATACTTCCGGGCGGGCACACCACCGTGTCATACTGTCATATAGCACGTACCACTTGTAGGCGAGCCGAACGTATGATATCCTATTTGAACGAAAAAGAGCCCGTTCCAGAGCGTGTCATCGCATACATTAATAGACTTTCCGACTACCTTTTTGTATTGGCACGAATGTTGTCCAAGCAATTACAGGCGCAAGAGGTAAAGTGGATTCCCAAAAAATTGGACGAATAAAAATTCATTTTTTGCGTTACTGAATTAGCAAAGCCGAAATAATTTTTAAATAATGGCGATTTTACTTGACTAATTGGCTTTAAAAATTATTTTTGCAAAAATTTTAAAATCATACCGTTACTATGTACTGGACATTAGAACTAGCCTCATATTTAAGTGATGCGCCCTGGCCAGCCACCAAAGACGAACTTATAGATTATGCAATTAGAACCGGAGCTCCTTTGGAAGTAGTGGAAAATCTTCAATCCATGGAAGAAGAAGGAGGTGAAGTCTATGAATCCATAGAGGAAATCTGGCCCGATTATCCAACCGAGGAAGATTATCTATGGAATGAGGACGAGTACTGATTCCATAATCACAAACACATCTGAAAAGTCTCATCTGAGGCTTTTTTTTATGTAATTTTGACACCCTTGCAATAACGTTTCCAGCAACTTTTGACAATGGAACGGCTTTTGCGAACCAAAAGAAAAATACTTCATGAGTCTTATCAATTCCGTACTAAAGGTTTTCGTCGGGGACAAATCAGAGAAAGACGTCAAGGCCCTTCAACCTTTGGTTAAAGAAATAAAATCCTTTGAACAGCAGTTGGAATCGATGTCTTCGGATGAGCTTAGACAAAAAACCGCGACATTCAAATCCACAATACAAGAAGAACGCAAAGAAATCGATGACAAAATCGATGTACTGAAAGAAGAAGTTCAGCATTCCACGGATATTGACCGAAACGAGGAAATCTATACCGAAATAGACCAACTGGAGGAGGAAGCTTACAAAATATCCGAAAAGACCTTAAATACCATTTTGCCCGAAGCATTTGCGGTCGTAAAAGAAACCGCAAAGCGTTTTGCACACAACACGACTTTGCAAGTCAAGGCGACTGAATTTGATCGTTGGCTTTCAGGAACCAAAGATTATGTAACCTTGGACGGGGACAACGCCATTTGGAAAAATTCTTGGGATGCGGCTGGCAAGGAAGTAACCTGGGACATGATTCATTATGATGTCCAACTGATAGGAGGTATTGCCCTGCACCAAGGGAAAATTGCTGAAATGCAGACCGGTGAAGGAAAAACCCTTGTAGCTACCTTACCTCTTTATTTGAACGCATTGGCCGGGAAAGGTGCCCATTTGGTTACCGTAAACGATTATCTTGCCAAAAGGGACAGCGCTTGGATGGGTCCGATTTTTGAATTCCACGGTCTTTCCGTGGATTGTATTGACAAACACCAACCCAATTCCGAAGGTAGAAGAGCGGCCTATAATGCGGACATAACGTATGGTACCAATAATGAGTTTGGCTTCGATTATTTGCGGGACAATATGGCCCACGCCCCCAACGACCTGGTCCAAAAACCACATCATTATGCCATTGTCGATGAAGTAGATTCCGTTTTGATCGATGATGCCCGTACACCGCTAATTATCTCAGGGCCCGTACCTGAAGGGGACCGTCACGAGTTCAATGAATTGAAGCCCAAGGTTTCAGATATTGTTCAAAAACAACGGCAGCACCTTACCGGTGTTTTGGCAGAAGCTAAAAAGCTCATCAAAGATGGCGACGCTAAAGAAGGAGGTTTCTTACTGCTACGTGTATATCGGGGATTGCCAAAAAACAAGGCACTCATCAAGTTTTTAAGTGAAGAAGGTGTAAAACAACTACTTCAAAAAACGGAGAACTTCTATATGCAGGACAATAATCGGGAAATGCCCAAAGTAGATGCCGATTTGTTGTTCACCATTGATGAGAAAAACAACCAAATTGAGTTGACCGACAAAGGAGTTGATTACATCTCTGGAGAAGAGAACAAAGATTTCTTTGTGATGCCCGATATTGGCGGGGAGATTGCCAAAATTGAAGAGCAGAACCTCGAAATTGAAAAGGAAGCAGAGCTAAAGGAAGCGCTTTTTAAGGATTTCGCTGTAAAAAGTGAACGCATCCACACCATGACCCAGCTGTTAAAAGCGTATACTCTTTTTGAAAAAGATGTAGAATATGTGGTCATGGACAACAAGGTGATGATCGTAGATGAACAGACCGGTCGTATCATGGATGGAAGAAGGTATTCTGACGGCCTTCACCAAGCCATTGAAGCCAAGGAAAATGTGAAGATAGAGGCCATGACCCAAACCTTTGCTACCGTAACACTCCAGAATTACTTTCGGATGTACAAAAAACTGGCGGGTATGACCGGAACTGCGGTTACAGAAGCAGGCGAATTCTGGGAAATCTATAAATTGGATGTGATGGAAATACCTACCAATCGACCCATTGCCAGAGATGACCGAAACGACTTGATTTACAAGACGAAACGGGAAAAATACAATGCGATTATAGAAGAGGTGACCGAGCTATCCAAGGCAGGTAGGCCCGTGCTTATCGGTACCACCTCAGTTGAAATTTCAGAATTACTGTCCAAACTCTTGAGCGTTCGTAAAATTCCACATAATGTTTTGAACGCAAAATTGCACAAAAAGGAAGCAGATATTGTTGCCGAAGCGGGCAATCCCGGTGTGGTGACCATTGCCACAAACATGGCCGGAAGGGGTACGGATATTAAGTTGATTGATGAAGTAAAAGAAGCTGGGGGATTGGCCATTGTGGGTACGGAGCGCCATGACTCGCGACGTGTGGATAGACAGCTTAGAGGTCGTTCAGGTCGTCAAGGAGATGTGGGAAGCTCACAGTTCTATGTTTCACTAGAGGATAATCTAATGCGTTTGTTCGGTTCGGACCGTGTGGCTAAAATGATGGACCGTATGGGCTTGGAAGAAGGAGAGGTCATCCAGCATTCCATGATGACCAAATCCATTGAAAGGGCCCAAAAGAAAGTTGAGGAAAACAATTTTGGTATCCGTAAACGGCTTCTCGAATATGATGATGTCATGAATGCCCAGCGCGAGGTGGTTTACAAACGAAGACGCCATGCGCTCCAGGGCGAACGCTTGAAAGTGGATATCGCAAACATGATTTATGACACATCGGAGGTAATTGCCGAAACAAATAAACTTGCTGAGGATTTCAAGAATTTTGAATTCGAGCTGATAAAGTATTTTTCCATAACCTCTCCAGTCAGTGAAGAAGAATTCAACAGACTTGGTTTTCAGGAAATTGCCAATCAGGTATATCAAGCGGCTTATGATTTCTACCGAGAGAAAATGGAGCGCAGCGCCGATGTGGCATTTCGGGTCATCAAAAGGGTCTATGAGGACCAGACCAACAAATTTGAGCGCATTGTTGTGCCCTTTACAGATGGTATAAAAACGTTGAATGTTGTAACCAACCTGGAAAAAGCGTACCAGAGCGAAGGAAAACAATTGGTTACCGATTTTGAGAAAAACATCACCCTGGCCATCATCGATGATTCTTGGAAGACCCATCTCAGGAAAATGGATGAATTGAAGCAATCCGTTCAATTGGCCGTGCATGAACAGAAGGACCCCCTATTGATTTATAAGTTTGAAGCTTTTGAGCTTTTCAAGGAAATGATCGACAAAGTGAACAAGGAAGTGATTTCATTCCTGTTCAAGGGAGAACTACCTTCAGAAAACACCAATCAAATCCAAGAGGCGAGAAGCATACGTAGACCCAAAGAGAAATTAAGAACGACCAAGGAAGAAATTCCAAACAGCGATGAACTGGCCGCCCAAAACCGTGCCGCTGGTCAAACCCAGGGACGAAAACCACAGGTTACGGAAACCATAGTTAGGGAAAAACCGAAGATCGGAAGAAATGAAAGGGTGACCATTAAGAACATCATGTCAGGGGAAAGCAAAACCGTAAAATACAAACAGGCCGAGCCCCTTATCGATAAAGGAGAGTGGGTATTGATGGAAGATTGAATCGGGCCCGACAAATAATTAAACGATGGTCAAGAATGGCCGTCGTTTTTTGATTATACGGAAAACATGGTTAGATTTACCGTTATAATACCCCATATAATTAACCTATTTAACAGCATTCATCCTCCTTTTCTAAGTGCCAGGTGAAGAATTAATCGCAGCGTATGAAAGTTCCGAATAGGGATAGACAACTCTTTTTACAAGACAAGATTGATTTGGTACTAAAGGTTAACTATAGTTCTTCTGTGTTTGCGATTATATTTGGGGTGGCGTGTCTCCTCTTTTTGGATATCAAAGGGGTCATTCCCTATACTTTTTTTGGATATGCGTTCTTAAATCTTTCGAATACCTTTTTATTTTTCAAGCACAGAAACCTGACCCTCACTTATAATATTACTTCGATTCTTTCGATGACCGGTGCTATTTTGGTAACCCTTTTTAGTGGGGGTATACGAAGTCCGTTCATCTTTATCTTGGCCATCGTTGTATTTGCTGCTTATGTGACCACCATGGTGTATGGGCAAATCTACTTGATTTTTAACCTTGTGGTCATTGCCCTTTTGTTCTTGTACGACCTAGGGGATTTCAGAATTTCGGAAAATACGGTTCCTGAAGCTTCCAAAAGTTGGTTCGCCTTTTTGAGCACTATTTTCGCCGTCTACCTTCTAGGTGGTGTTTTTGGGAAGAACTTGCTCCGGGCGCACAACCGGCTTTACAATTCAAGAAATGAAATACAAGAAAGAATAAAAGAAAAGGAAACGCTATTGAAAGAAGTCCATCATAGGGTCAAAAACAATTTGCAGACCGTATCCAGTTTACTCAGTCTGCAATCCAGGGCCATAGCGGATGAAAAAATCGGAACAATTATAAAAAGTAGTCAAAATCGAGTGGTCTCCATGGCGATGGTACACGAAATGTTGTACAAACGAGATGATTATCTGTCAAAAATTGAATTGAAACCCTATGTTCAGGAATTGTGCGAGTATCTGGTCCGTTCGGTGAAAGGAAATACAAATAATGTAAAGCTCAATTTGGAAATAGATGATAACAAGCTCAGTATTGATACGGTAATCCCATTGGGGCTTATCATCAACGAGACCATCACCAACGCCCTGAAATATGGCATAAAAGAAGACCAACCAGGGGAACTCACCATCGCTTTGCAAAAAGTATCGGACAATCGCTATGTGATGCACATTGGAGATAACGGAATTGGATATTCAGATGAAATCAATCCGAAAACCTCGAAGTCCCTAGGGTTAAAGCTCATTTATAATTTGGCCCGTCAACTAAGGGGATCTATAAGCCGTGAAACCAATAAGAAGGGAACACATTACCGCATGGAATTCCAGGAAATCGTAGAAGATTTTAATGCTATTGAATAGAATAGCTTTTCCTATCTTTAAGAGCTAAACCAATCTCTTACAAATGATTAAAAAATTACTAGTTGGGATGCTCTTCATAAGCAGCTCCTTATCAGCACAAGATTATTTTTTAAAAAAATTCCATCCATTCGATTCCAACATTAAATCCCCGGAGGAATTCCTAGGGTACGCTATTGGGGAAAGACATACCCGACACGATTTAATGGTATCCTACATGAACTATCTCGCTGAATCATCAGATCGGACTTCACTTTATGAATATGGCCGTAGCCATGAAGATAGAAAACTGCTCATTCTAACGATTACCTCGCCGGAGAACTTAAAAAATCTGGATCAACTTAAACAAAAGCATCTGGAGTATACCGACCCGACAAAATCTCCTTCGGACTATGATGGTTTGCCCGCTTTTATCAATCTAGGATACAATGTTCACGGTAACGAACCCTCAACAGGAGAATCAGCTTTACTGACTGCCTATACGCTGGCCGCGTCCAACCATCCCGAAATTTTAAATTATCTGGACAAGGGCATCATCTTCTTGGACCCTACACTAAATCCTGATGGCAGGGACCGACACACCCAATGGGCCAACATGTACCAAGGAAATCCTTTAGTGGCCGATCCCCAAGACGCCGAACATAATGAATACTGGCCCGGTGGTAGAACCAACCATTATTGGTTTGATTTGAATAGAGACTGGCTTTTGGGGATTCATCCGGAGAGTCGGGGTAAATTGAATTGGTACCATGAATGGTATCCCAATGTGGTGACCGATTTTCATGAAATGGGGTCTCAAAGCACCTATTTCTTTGAACCGATGAAAGACAATGCTTCGCTTGACCCTATAATGCCTAAAGAAAATTACGTAGACTTGAATAATCTCTTTGGGGACTATTTCGCAAAAGCTTTGGACAGTATTGGGTCTTTCTACTTTACCAAAGAAGTTTTTGACGGCACTTACCCTGGCTACGGCTCCTCATACCCTGACCTTCAAGGAGCACTGGCATTACTTTTTGAACAAGCCAGTTCACGAGGTCATAAACAGACCACAGCATTTGGGGAAATTACTTTTCCATTCACCATTAGGAATCAATATGTGAGCAGTATAGCTACCATTAAGGCTGCGGTGGAAAACAAAGCGACTATGAGAAAATATCTGCAGGATTTTTTCAAAAGTGCGCTTTCCAACGCTTCCCGAAGCAAAATAAAAGGGTATACCTTCGAAAATACCTCTGATGCCAATCGAACGAAAGCTTTTATTGACAAACTTCTCCTTCATAGAATAGAGGTTTATAAAAATGGAAACGGTTTTACGGTTCCTACAAGACAACCCCAGTACAGAATGGTCCAAACGATGTTTGAGACCTATGAAAAATATCGTGATAGTGTGTATTATGATGCCTCAGCGTGGTCGGTGGCGAATTTTTATAATATTGACTATAAAACCACCCCATCCCCAAAACTGGGTGAGAGAGTGACCGACATTACTACCCTTGTCCGTCCGTCCAAAGTTTCAAAAACCGATTATGCCTATATCATAGACTATACTGATTACAATGCCGTAGCGGCCTTAAATCACCTCCAACAAAAAGGTTTGGTGGTATCTTCTGCTTTCAAACCTTTCACGGCAAAAACGCAGACTGGAAATACCTCGCTTAATTATGGCGCTCTGGTAATTCCCGTTAGCTTACAAAAAAAGAATGCCGATGAAGTCTTCAAGATTATGACAGAGGCACAGGAGGCCTATCAGGTCCCTATATATGCAGTAAATTCAGGATACAGTTTACAGGGTATTGATTTGGGAAGCCGACAGGTACGCCCTATAACCAAACCCAAAGCGGCGTTGCTTGTTGGTCATGGCGTCCGTTCCTACGAAGCTGGGGAGGTATGGCATTTATTGGATACCCGTGTTCACATGCCCATTACTAAAATCCCCATCCGTAATTTCAATCGGGCCAACTTGGACAAGTACAATACTTTGGTCATGGTATCCGGCAACTATAGATTTTCCGAAAAAGACATAGATAAGATCCAATCTTGGACCCAAAAAGGAAATACCTTAATTACCATAGGAAGTGCTACAAAATGGGCCATTGAAAAGAAACTGGTCGATGAGAAACTGACCGATTCCAAAAAAGATTCAACCCAGACCGCAGTGCGAAAACCTTATGTGGATGCCCGGGAATATTTGGGCAAGGAAAGTGTGGGAGGAGCTATTTTTAAAGTAGATTTAGATGTGACCCATCCTTTGGCCTTTGGATATAGCGATACCTCGATTCCCGTTTACAAAAACAATTCGGTTTGGTTGGCTCCCAGCAAAAATGAATTTTCCACAGTGGCCAAGTATGCTGCTGATCCGCATATCGATGGTTTTATAACAAAAAAGAATCTTGAGGAAAATCTAAAACCTTCCGCCTCTTTAGTAGTAAGCAAAATGGGTAGTGGCAGGGTCGTACTTTTTGCGGACAATCCCAATTTTCGGGGATCATGGTACGGGACCAATCGTTTGTTTTTAAATGCCTTGTTCTTGGGTGATAAAATTGTAATTCCGGAATAAGCCAGACGTATGAAAAAACTTAGTATTCTTCTGTTCTCATTCATAGTTCTCCTGTCCTATGGCCAGCAGGATATGCGTGAAGGTCCTTTCTCCCAACTTATTATCCGTGGAGTGACCTTGATCAACGGAAATGGGGCGCCACCACGTGGCCCTGTGGACATTGTTGTGGAGAAAAACAAGATTGTAAATGTCAAGATCGTAGGATATCCAGGAGTTGCCATAGATGCATCAAAACGTCCGAAGCTTAAACCGGGTGGAAAGGAACTGGACTGTTCCGGTATGTATCTTCTACCAGGTTTTGTGGATATGCATGGACATATTGGTGGTGTTGCTCAGGGTGCAGATTACGATTATGTCTTCAAGCTTTGGATGGCACACGGGATAACAACCATTCGCGAACCCAGCGGCCGTAGTATTGATTGGACCTTGGACCTAAAACAAAAAAGCGAAAAGAATGAAATCATTGCACCTCGAATTTTTGCGTATACGGGATTCGGTCAGACAACCAAGGATTTCAACCCACTCAACGATATTCCCATAAGTACGCCGGAGCAAGCGAGAAAGTGGGTTCGGGCCAATGCCGAGAGAGGGGCTGATGGCATTAAATTTTTTGGGGCACCTCCCAAAATCATGGCCGCGGCCTTGGATGAAAATAAAAAACTAGGACTACGTTCTGCCTGTCACCACGCTCAAGTGGATGTAGCCCGATGGAATGTTTTGAATTCAGCACGGGCCGGATTGACCAGCATGGAACACTGGTACGGTCTCCCAGAGGCACTCTTTAACGACCGGACAGTTCAGGACTATCCTTTAGATTACAACTATCAAAACGAACAGCATCGTTTTGAGGAAGCTGGAAAACTTTGGAAACAGGCCGCAAAACCTTATTCTGAACATTGGAACCGGGTCATGGAAGAATTGCTCGAATTGGATTTTACCATAGACCCAACCTTTAACATTTATGAAGCCAGTAGGGATTTGCATCGGGCCAGAAGGGCCGAATGGCATGAAGATTATGCCCTGCCCACTGTATGGGCCTTCTTTCAGCCAAGTAAAATATCCCATGGTTCGTATTGGCACGATTGGGGCACGGAACAAGAAGTGGCCTGGCGGAAAAACTATCAATTGTGGATGACGTTCGTGAACGAATACAAAAACAGAGGTGGTAGGGTCACTACGGGGTCGGATTCCGGTTTCATCTTTCAATTGTATGGTTTTGCATACATCCGGGAAATGGAGTTATTACGGGAAGCTGGCTTTCATCCTTTGGAAATTATCCGCTCGGCTACCCTGAATGGAGCAGAGGCACTTGGAGTTCCAGATAAAATCGGCACGATTGAAATAGGAAAAATGGCCGATTTTGTCATCGTGGAAGAAAATCCACTAAAAAATCTGAAGGTATTGTACGGTACAGGCGCTATCCGATTGACGGACAACAACGAAGTGGTTCGCGTGGGCGGAGTAAAATACACCGTCAAAGACGGAATTATTTTTGACGCGAAGGCACTTTTACGCGACGTAAAATCGCTGGTACAAGCAGAAAAACAAAAACTGAACTACAAAATAAAACAGCCAGGAACGGAATAATTAACATCTGCGTTTGGTTTGGGGAAGGAAGTTAAGCTAATTTAGAACGGTTTCTTTTTGTTCTAAAAGCCAGTTCTTTTTTTATTCTAGAATTCTTAAATCTGTAAAGTCTTGCAACCTCAACTTCTTTTTCAGTTTGTTCGTTGATTTCTACTTCAACGGTTATTCCAAAACTGATTGTTTCTACCTTAGCCTCTTCAGAAACATTTTGGGCCATAGCTAAAGTGCTGAAGAAAAGTAATGCGATTGTGGTTAAGATTGCTTTCATGACTTGGGTTTTGTTACATGGTAAAAGTACCCTCAAGCCAAGCCCAGTGGGGATTTATCTCGCCCAAGTCCCTCTTTTTTTCGGTGTTGGAAGCTTTTTAAGTTAAAGTGTATTTTATCCTCGATGAACGTTTTTTAGGTAGCAAACACGCCATCGAAGGCATGTGCATTTCATCGATGTTTTAGATTTTCATCCGAAGTAAAAGATTGGGGTTTGGACAGTTTTTTTGGTAGAAATAAAGGTCTTTTTGAGAACAGACCCCAGGATAATCCCCTTTAAAATCCTGTATGTCCTTAATAATTTGAAAATGTAAATGCGGAGCATAATTCACGTTGATGTCCGAGGTGCCCAAAGTAGCAAAGGCTTCCCCCCTACGGAATGTTTTTCCCTCATAGAGACCTTCCAATGATTCCAAAGATAAATGCCCATATAGTGTGTAAAATAAGAATGTGGTCTCTATATGTTCTAGAATGATCGTGGGACCATAGTTCCCCTGCTCCCTATTGTTCTTAAAACTGTGAACCCTGCCTTCCCATGGTGCCAGAACCTGAGTTCCTGATTCACACCAAAAATCCATCCCAAGGTGGATATTTCTGGGATTCTCTTCTGAAAATTGTTCAAAATCATCATAGATACCACGTCGTTCCAAATAGCCACCAAACGCGACCTTTTTTCCGCTAGTCTCTAAAACCGTGTCAATATATGCCTGACAACCTTCTGGAGTGGTCATTTTATACTTGGAAAGTGTTTTGTTGGTTTTAGATAAATCAAGAGGTACATATTCCGATTGCTGGATTTTTTCATCCAAAATGGAAATGGGCCCTATGTGATGTTCTTCGAAAAACGTTTCAAACATATTCTTGTTCAATTTACATTAACAATTTTTAACATAGGCCGCAGTAATAGTTAGTATCTTGGGCCTACTAAGGAAAAAAACCAAAATGAAGATATTAAGAATTCAGTTTTTGGCCATCTTGGTGCTGATATCATTCAGTTGTCGACCAAAAACTACAGATACAAAAAAAGCAATTGCACAAAAAAGTTCAGTAGCACCTTCAAAACAGTTGTTTTCTTTCGAAGACTTACAAAAGTATGAGACCGCTTATTTTGCCAGCGGCTGCTTTTGGTGTGTTGAAGCTATTTTTGAAAGTGTAAAAGGAGTCAAGGAAGTATATTCCGGCTATTCAGGTGGGAAAGAAAAGAATCCATCCTACGAAGAAGTTGCTTATGGAAGGACCGGGCATGCAGAAGCGGTTGAAGTTTTTTACGACCCCGCTGTCATTAGCTTCACGCAGTTAGTTCAGGTATTCTTCGGATCCCACGACCCCACGGCATTAAACCGACAAGGACCTGACCGTGGGACGCAATATCGTTCCGTAGCTTTCTATAAAAACGAAGAGGAACAAAAGGTCATACAAGATTATATTGCGCTTCTGGAATCCAAAAAAGTATACAATAGGCCAATCGTTACCCAGGTAGCTCCTTTTGAGACGTTCTACAAAGCGGAAGAATACCATCAGGACTATGAAAGGAAAAACCCAAATAACTCCTACATACGCAACGTTTCCATTCCACGGCTCAACCGGTTTAAAGAAAATTTTCAGTCCTTTTTAAAAGGAGAATCCCACTAGACGGACACATAAAATAAGTATCTTGGAACCATGAAAGGAAAGATTTTCATGGTTCTCTTGGTTTTTCTTTCTGCTTGTAAATCCGGCCAAAAAGAAAATCATCAAATTATAGAGGTCCAAAAGGCGCAAAGTCCCCCCATCATAGATGGAAATGCCTTGGATGCTTGTTGGGGCGGTCCAAAATGGCTGGCCCTTGACCAACTCTGGTTGGGAAAGGCCTATACCACCGAAGATTTTAATGGACGATACAAACTGAGTTGGGATGCAAATGCCCTATATCTCCTTGTAGAAATTACCGATGATATCCTTTATGATCAACACAAAGACCCGTTAAAACTTTGGTGGGACGATGATTGCTTGGAGGTTTTTTTGGACGAGGACAACTCCGGGGGGAACCATCAATTTACCCACAACGCATTTGCGTACCATATCGCCCTTGATGGCAATATTGTGGATTTGGCACCGGACCAACAACCTCGATTGTACAATGATCACATAATATCCCAAAGGAAGACCAACGGCAAAAAAACAACCTGGGAAATGAGCATAAAACTATACGATGATAGTTTTGTGGATGGGCAAGAAAATTTGCCCAAAGAGCTTCACAAAAAGAAAAAAATTGGATTTGCACTGGCCTACTGCGACAATGATGCGAGTGTGGAACGTGAAAATTTTATCGGTTCAGTGTTTGTCCCGGGGGAAGATAAAAACCAAGGGTGGATAAATGCAGATGTGTTCGGGACTTTAGTGCTCAAATAGCTTGATTTTTATTTTAAGACGACTTCACTGTATTTTGATTTTATGTTTATGGTTCTATTTTGGTTATCATTAATGTGATAGCCCCTGTGAACGTTCATGTTATAATTTTTTGAAGTGCCTATGGATAATTTTTGGGGGTATTTAAAATCGGAAGTGATCTCGTTCACGTAGATGGTAAAGGGAACCTCAGGTAATTTACAATCTACCTCACCGTTCTCTACGTAGATATCCAAATTACTGAAGTCATCCGAAACCGCCTTGATGTACAGCTCTCCAAGGTTGTTATCAACCAATGCTTTATCCACTAGGCGGTCTATAGTGACCTTTGAGGAAACGGCATTTAGGGATAGTTCCTTGACTTCTTTGAGTTTCACTTTATCCGAATAATTTGTCCTTAGTTGTCCGTGGTTCCATCTTTTTACATCTATCGGCGAATAGGATGCCCGAATATCTGTACGTTGACCGTCTATCGTAGTGGCAAGCAAGCTTGCGTAGGACAAGCTTGCATTGATATTTTTGGTGTTCGCTGCCAGTTTTACCTCCCCGTGCCTTACATTCATTTTTAACTTTACTGACTTTGGCATTTTTACCTTGATTCGCTTTTTTACCTTATATTTTTTATTCTCACCATTAGAAGAAAAGTAAAACACATTGGGTTCATTATCAGATTGTATGGATAGTACTTTCCCAGATTTATACTTTTTGATAATCTTATCCCGATTTCTTAAAATTTTCTCCTTATCGGCCTTGGTTTTTTTTACGAGTGCATCACGCTCGAGCTTCAAAGCCTCTTGTTTTTTCTTCTGTACCTCTGCTTTTTCCTTTACGCTATTGCTCCAAGCCTTTAGACGCTCTTTATATTGTTCATCAAAGTTTTCATCAAACTCCTTCTTCCACCTTTCCAAATATTCATCGCCATTTTTCTTAAATGCGTCATAATCAAATTGTATCTGTGGAATCGGTGGCATTGGAGGAAGATCCGGAATAACAAAAATTTCAGGTAGTTCGGGAATTTTAAGGTCTTCAAATAAAGGCTCTACAAATGAAATATCGGGAACTACCTCAAAATTGTAATTAAAATCCCAATCTCCGTTTAAAAAACTACGGTTCCCGTTTTTGGTATTTATTTCAATTTCCCGGCTATTCCCCACTATGGTCACCACGTCATTTTCAAAATACCGTTTCCCTTCTTCCTGGGTGGCACCTTCCAGTTCGATTACAGCGGTAATTTCAACTTGGTTCTTGTTCCAGGTCTCGAATTCAATATCTGCATGACTCGTATCAATATTGAGCACGGCATCTGGATTTACCGTGAAACTCTCCTTGTAGGTCTTTGATTGTACATCCTGCCCGTAAAGGTGCGTTCCTTGGATACAAAAAACCAGAAGGCTAAATACTATAAGACGATTTTTGTTCATTTTTTGATGATTTTAATTGATTCAACTTTGTTTTCAATCTTTGTAGCAACTGCAACCTCAATTGCAGATTCTTTATTAGCGCCGCGATGATATCATCATTGGGACCTAGCGTATTAAGTTCAGTATTAAGTCTTTCATACTCTTGGTCCAACTCTGCCAATCTTTCCATATACCCATCCACCAGGGTTTTGGTACTGGTATCAAATTCAAGTGCTGATAGCTGTAAATTGATATTGGCCACATAATAATCCTCAATTTTCTTTAAATCCGGAGAAAGGTCACCTAAAGAAATACCAACGCTATTCGCGGTTTTGGTCTCTACATCCACGATGGTCGTATTGCTGTCTGGATTGCTCTTTCTAGTCTGGGATACCCAATAAATACCCAAACCCAGAGCCAACACCAACGAAGCGGCTACGGAAAGCCGGAAATAACTCCTTTTTCCGTTTTGCTTTGGAAATTCCCGCTCCAATCTATCCTGAAAGCGACCGGCATGACCGGATTTCATCGCATAACGTTTTTCCTTGCGTTCTCTCTCGAACAATTTCCTAAGGTCCCGTGCCATAAGCTTTATCTTTTAGCATTTCTTTTAATTGCGTTTTACCCCGTAACAAACGTGTCCTTGAAGCAGTGTCGGAAATTTTAAGTATTTCGGATATTTCACCGTGATCATATCCTTCTACCAAAAACAACTGTACCACATACCGATATTTTTCAGGTAATCTGTCAATCGCTTTTTTAACATCATCAAGTTCCATATCATTTTCAATACTCCAGTCCGCATCATCTGGTATATGCATATACCCCTCTTCCAACTGCACCATTTGTTCGCGCTTCGATTTTAAAAAATCTATGCTTCCATTTACCACTATCCTCTTGAGCCAGGCACCAAAAGTCACTTCTCCCCTAAATTGGTCAATACGCTGAAATGCCTTTATAAATGATTCTTGGAGCACATCTTCCGCATCATCCTCATTTTTTAGAAACCGCATGGCCACACAGAACATTCCATCGCAATATTGCTTGTACAATTGCATTTGCGCTTTTCTGTCGTTTGCTTTGCATTGTTCTACCAGTTCAATTTGAAACATGGCCCGTTTAAAGTCGGTTTTTAGTGTTGTTCAAATAAAGGACGATAAAAAAAAGGGCGCGTTGCACAATCCGCGGTTTTTAATTCATTTTTAACAACATTGGCTCTTCCCAAAACTTTTTACCTTTATTCCCATCATATTTTACTCTTTTGGACCAAAAAACGAACATTCCTGCCAAAACGATATCCAAAATACGGACACGTAGAAAAGAAAATGTTGATATCCAAAATTTAGTTGAGCGTATCGTAGAGGCAGACAAGGCGGCGCTGGGAAAAGCCATAACCCTTTTGGAAAGCACAAAAAATACGCATAATCTAAAGGCGGAGGAAATCATTGAAAAATGTTTGCCATACGCCTCCAAGAGTGTACGCATTGGTATAACCGGGGTGCCTGGCGTCGGGAAAAGTACCTTTATTGAAGTTTTGGGCAAAACACTTACACAATTGGACAAAAAAGTTGCCGTTCTGGCCGTGGACCCATCCAGTTCACTATCCAAGGGAAGTATTTTGGGGGATAAAACCCGCATGGAGGAACTCGCCAAGGACACAAATGCCTTTATACGACCTTCTCCTTCCGGTGAGTCCTTGGGAGGAGTGGCCCGGAAAACGAGGGAGACCATTATTCTTTGTGAGGCAGCAGGCTATGATGTCATTCTTGTTGAGACCGTTGGCGTAGGCCAAAGCGAAACGGTAGTGCACAGTATGGTCGATTTTTTTCTGCTCCTTAAACTCTCTGGCGCAGGGGATGAACTCCAGGGTATTAAAAGAGGTATTATGGAAATGGCCGATGCCATCGCCATAAATAAAGCAGATGGAAGAAATATGGAAAAGGCCCAAATGGCCCAAAACGAGTTTTCCAGGGCGCTGCACTTATACCCACCCAAGGAAAATGGATGGATCCCTGAAGTTTTGGTTTGTTCGGCAACAGAAAATACAGGTATTGTCGAAATCTGGGACACCATTGTACAATTTGTTGCGAAAACCAAGGAAAATGGTCATTTTGGGCAGAACCGAACCCAACAGAACAAAAATTGGTTTTTTCAGGCGTTGAATGAACAGGTAGCGCAGTTCTACCAAAAGAACGAAACCTTTAAAAAAACAAAAACCAATATGCTAAAGGCCATTGAGGACCAAGTTATCTCCCCGTTCAAAGCTGCTAAAAAGGTCCTTGAAAGTGTCCAGGGGCAACTTAAATAAAAGCACTACATTTGCCATAAGTAGACCTGACAGATGAATACGGTTACCAATTCCCTCCTCTCCATCGTAGTCCCTTTGTACAATGAACAAGATAATGTGGTCCTACTGACCCAAAAGATTCATGAAAGTCTTACGGGATATCAATATGAAGTGATTTATGTTGATGATTTCTCCACGGACGAAACCCGAAAGGTGGTCAAAGACATGGATGATGATAAGATTCATCTTATCGAACTAAAAAAAAATTATGGCCAAAGTTTGGCTTTGGCCGCGGGAATTGACTACGCCAAAGGGGAATACATCATCACAATGGATGGGGATTTGCAGAACGATCCTTCAGATATTCCGACCATGTTACAATTTGCGATTACAGAGGAATATGATGTGGTAACGGGAATACGGCAAAAACGAAAGGACTCCTTAATCAAAAAAATACCTTCAAAGATTGCGAATTTTTTGGTCCGCCGGGTTACCAAGTTGGATATCAAGGATAACGGTTGTGCCTTGAAGGTATTCACCAAGGATATTGCCAAAGGCCTTAATTTGTATGGAGAAATGCATCGTTTTATCACACTATTGGCCCATTTGGAAGGAGCACAAATAAAACAAGTACCAGTAAAGCACCATGCACGGCATGCCGGCGTATCCAAGTACGGTTTGGAAAGGGTTTTCAAAGTCGTTGCCGATATGATGCTCCTTTTATTTATAAGAAAGTACTTTCAACGCCCCATTCACCTTTTCGGTATTTTCGGGGTTTTGCTCATTGTTTTGGGCATTTTCATCAATATTTACCTGTTGATAGTGAAACTGGGGTTTGGCGAAGATATTGGAAGCAGGCCCCTATTGATTTTTGGAATGATGTTCATTTTGGGAGGTATCCAGTTGTTCACTATCGGTATTGTCATGGAACTGTTGATACGGACCTATTACGAATCGCAACAGAAAAGACCTTACAGGGTCAAAAAAGTTACCATAGGTGCCAGACAAGCTGCGTAAACGATTGCTTACGGCACTAAAAATAGGTGTCAGCGCCCTGCTGATTTACTTTATTTTCACCAAAATCAATTTTACAGACGTGATAAAGACCCTAAAAACGGGAAATCCGCTGTATTTACTTTTAGGGACACTTCTGGTTCTGATTTCCAAGGTGATCGCTTCTTACAGACTCAATCTTTACTTTCATCAAATTGGTATCAGGATAACACAGGGCAGCAACCTAAGGCTCTATTTTTTGGGCATGTTCTACAACCTTTTTCTTCCAGGCGGTATAGGAGGCGATGCTTATAAAGGGTATGTTGTTCAAAAGAGATTTAAGTCCAGTGCGAAGAAAGTGGTTTCCGTTCTTTTATTGGATAGACTGAGCGGCATGCTATTGATTTTTATCTATTCCTGTATTTTGGCTTTTTTTATTAAAAATGAATTCCTTGCGCCATTTCGGATACTGTTCCTTTTAGCCATACCGGTCAGTATTTTTTCCTTTTGGTGGACCAACCAACGCTTTTTCAAATATACCACAGCTATTTTTTGGAAGTCCCTAGCTTACTCTGCTTTGGTTCAGTTGGCGCAACTTATCTGCGTTTTTCTAATTTTGATAGCCTTCGATATCACACAATTCTACATTGAGTATTTACTGGTCTTTCTCATTTCGTCCATTGTTTCTGTAATCCCTTTGACCATAGGGGGTATCGGTAGCCGAGAAGTTACTTTTTTATATGGGGCCAACTGGCTCGGATTGGATGCCAATACATCCATAAGTATCAGTTTTGTCTTCTTTTTGATGACCGCGGTGATATCCTCAATTGGAATTATATACCATTTTAAAAGACCCAAGCTAGAGGTGATTTCAGATTAATCCAAATGAACTAGGTGCATTTGGTTCACAACCTTCTGTCGGGTATGGGGATTAAGAAATTTGAGTTGCAGTCGGGTTATCCTAAATTGGTCCACAGAGATTTTTTGATGCCAATGAAAGCCCCTGTTTCCCAAAAGCTCCAGTTCTTCATCATTTACATATACCCAGACATCATGTTTCTTCAGCAGCTCTTCTACAGATACTATTTGGACCGGCCTTTTGTTGTAAAAATCAAGCGCCCAGGTAAATCGTTCTGAAACCTTGTAAATCTTATCCACCGGGATTTGGTGCTGCTTCACCTTTTGGGACATGGTGGAACCGCCTTGATACTTTAAAAGCTGTGGATAAAAATGGGTGTTCATGACGCCATTCAACAGTAACGAACTATACACGGAAAGTGTAATGATACGCATGTAATAGGCTTCCCGTTTTAAGCAGAAATAGGTGATTACCGCCAGCAAGGTCATCAAAATGACATAGCAATATATTTTATCAAACTTGAAGAAATGGAAACATACCAACAGTACAAAGATGAACACTAAACTCAGTACAAAATACTGTATCCCCAAAATGATTTTAATCGGATGGTCTTTGGAGTATCGATATAAACTGTGCAAATAAGATGCGGCAAGTATAGAATATAACGGTATCAAAATATTCATGTAATGCGGTAGCTTAAATTGGGCAAAGCTGATGATAAAGAACAGTATGGTAATGCCGCCCAAAGTAACAAACTCATATTGCGGCTTATATTGAAAACGTAGTTTTATAAAGGTTTTGACCCGAAACCAATATGCCAACAAGGCCAAAATGGTCCAAGGGAGAAATACCCAAAGAAAAGTATGGAAAAAGAAGAAAAAATCACTACTGTTCTTTCCATGGCCCTGACCACTTAGGCGTTCAAAGCTTTGCTCCCAAAAAATGAAAAAAATACCGCTTCTATTGGACCTACCACGTATTACTTTTTCGGGATGTACATCGAATTGCAAATAGTACGCATATAGCATTGGGGCGATGGTAATACTGAAAACCAAAATAGCGGGAATCAATTTCCAACTCAACAGGCTTTTCCATTTCCTGGTATACGCCAAGTGGCACAAAATGCATATCCCGATTACCAAAAGCGCTATTTGTCCTTTAGTGGAAAAGGCTACTCCAGCACCGAAAGCTCCCAAAATGATGCTCGTCAAAGAACCCTTTTCTAAATAGTTGACCAATTGCCAAATAGAAAAAATAGTGAAGCCCGTCAAAACCGCATCGGTTCGAACATCAATATTGGAGAGGACAATGGTCTGGGCCGTCATAAATATTAAAGCGGAAAACTTCCCAATATCTTTATTGTAGAGCAGTCTTCCCAGACCATAACAACTGTACGCGCCCAATAACGTGGCCAAAATACCAGGGATACGATATGCCCAATCGTGAATGCCAAATATTTTAAAGGAAAATGCTGCCAACCAATAATGCATATGAGGTTTGTCCAGATATTCTTGGGGTCCTTTAAAAAGATTGATAAAATCATTTTCCTGGACCATGCGCATGGCCATAACCGCAAATTGGGCAGAATCATTTTCAAAAAGGGTGACGAACATGCCGGCAACGTATACTATGACAACAAGGGCAACTAAAAACCAGTATCGTACCGAAGAAATCATGTCCCCATTTTTTGGAATGCAAATATAGATAACTTGGAAAACAACCAACCAAACAGTATTCCTATCACCATTCCAGTAATCACATCCAAAGGAAAATGGACCCCGATATAGACACGGCTATACCCTACCAAAAGCGCCCAGATAAACAGGAGAAGTCCAATTTTTCCCAGTTTTCGTTTCAGTAAGACTGTAAAAAATGTAGCCAACGCCATACTATTCGCTGCATGAGCTGAAAAATAACCGAATTTCCCACCACAAGATGATTTCACCAATCGCATTACCGTGTTTATTTCTACATCGTGACAGGGACGTAATCGCGCCACACCATACTTAAAAAAATTAGCGAGTTGGTCCGTAGCAGTGATTAAAAGCCCCACAAATACAAGGGTTATCAGGGTACGTTTCATGCCCAGATAACGATAAGAAAGAAAAAGCAAGAGTGCATAAAGTGGAATGGAGCTCAACTTATTGGTAATGAAAAGCCAAAAAGCGTCCCAGGTCTCAGTTCCCATGCCATTTAGAAAAAGGAAAAGGTCTTTATCGCATTGCACCAATGTATCAATCATCGTCAGTCTTCGTATCTGGATACTTCTCTATCGTAGAAAGCAGTGGCGGCCCCAATCAGGTTTTCTGTTTCATTGGAAAGTTCTTCTTCGTCCTCTTTTGAGAACTCTTCCAACCATTCAACCTCATCGTTTTCCAAGTTGATGATAAATCTGGGATATTCTGTATGTATGATAAAGATGGTATCAGGATGGTCCGTATTATCCGCCAAAAGGAATTTAGGTAGCTGCATGTCAAAGGTTCTATTTTTCTAGAAAGCTAGGGATTTATATACCAATTTATTAGTGAGATAGTGAAATCGAATATACAACATTACCGCTGAAGCTGTAAGTCCCAATAAGAGCCCTATCCAAATCCCAGAGCTCTTAAATTCTGTGAAAAGCCCAAAATAATAAGATACTGGAAATCCTATCATCCAGTACGCGATAAAAGTGATCAAGGTAGGGATTCGGACATCTTGAAGACCCCGCAGGGCTCCAAGGACCACCACTTGAATCCCATCCGAAATCTGAAAAAAGGCGGCGATAAGGAGTAACTTGGCAGCAATGGCGATCACTTCTGTATTATCGGCCACATTAAGGGCGTTATCCACATTTAAATAAAGGGTGGGTAGCCAATGCCGACCTATTAGAAACAAAGTGGCAAATACAACTTCCAAAAGTAGGGTCAATAAAAAAATGGATTCCCCTATACGCTTTAACTCCCTAAAATTTTTCAGGCCCTTTTGATTGCCTACGCGCACCATTGCTGCTACACCAAGCCCCATACCTACCATAAAGGTCATACTGCTCAAATTGAGGGCAATTTGATTGGCTGCCTGTGCATTTTTTCCTAAAACCCCACTCAACCAAATAGCTGCCGTAAAAATGGCAACTTCGAAGAACATCTGTAAGGCAGAGGGAAATCCCAATCCAATAATTTTATGCATGACGGCTTTTTCAATTTTTCTGAAATTAAAACGGGTAACATAGAATTGAAATTTTACCTGCCGCCGCAACAAAAAATACAGATAGACTATCATGATAAACCGCGAAGCTAAAGTGCCGATAGCGGCTCCGACAATACCAAGCTTTGGAAATCCAAAGGACCCGAAAATCAGTAGATAGTTGATAAGAATATTGACCACATTGGCCAAAATAGTGGCGTACATGGGGTATTTGGTTTGGGATAGGCCCTCGGAAAACTGTTTAAGCGCCTGGAACATAACCAAGGGAACCAAAGAAAAAGCGACCAGTTCCAAGTATGGAATGGCCAATTCGACCACTTCGGGCGGTTGCTTCATGTTATACAACAAAGGTTTGCAAAAAAGTATAATTCCAAACAGCGAAAATCCCAATACCGTGCAAAGTACCAGACCATGTTTTAGAGCACTTTTCCCCCCATCTGGGTTTTTTGCTCCATCGGCTTCTGCGACCAAAGGAGTTATCGCTGTGGAAAAACCAATTCCCAAGGACATGGCGATAAAAACAAAACTATTTCCCAGCGATACCGCGGCCAATTCCGCAGTGCCCAACTGGCCCACCATGATATTATCGGCAAATGCGACAAAAGTATGTCCAAGCATCCCCAGTATTACGGGATATGCCAACTGCAGATTATATTTAAATTCCTTGGTGTATCGGGTTAGCACACAAAATTATTTTAGTGGGCGTCAAAGGTAATCGGATTCTAAAATAAAATGGGATACCCTTCTAAAACTTATGCACAGAAAGGGGATTTACAGACTTTTGGCCTGCTCCCAGAAAACGTCCATTTCAGATAGGGTCATTTCAAGCAAGGTCTTGCCCGAGGCCTTGGCCTGTTGTTCCAAATATTGAAAGCGTTTTATGAACTTTTTATTGGTACGTTCCAACGCATTTTCCGGGTTGATTTTCAAAAACCGGGCATAATTGACCATTGAAAAAAGAACATCGCCAAACTCAGCTTCCAACCGATCTGGATTTTGACTTTTTACTTCTTCTTGTAGCTCGGCAAGTTCCTCTTGTACTTTTTCAAAAACCTGTTCCGGCCGTTCCCAGTCGAATCCTACCCCCGATACTTTTTCTTGTATCCTATTGGCCTTTACCAATGCGGGCAAACTATTGGGCACCCCTTCCAGAACGCTTGTTTTTCCTTCTTTCAATTTGATGCTCTCCCAGTTCTGTTTTACCTCCTCTTCATTTTCAACCTGTACCTCACCATAAATATGAGGATGTCGATTAATGAGCTTTTCACTGATGGAATGGGCCACATCGGCAATATCAAAATCCTGGCTTTCTGCCCCAATTTTCGCGTAAAAAACAATATGCAACAAGAGATCGCCCAGTTCTTTTTTTACCTCATCCAAATTATTTTCCAAAATGGCGTCGCCCAGCTCATACGTCTCCTCAATCGTAAGGTGGCGCAGGGACTGCATGGTCTGCTTTTTATCCCAGGGACATTGCTCCCGAAGTTCGTCCATTAGGGTCAGTAGTCTATCAAAAGCGTCCAATTGTTCTTTTCGGGAATGCATGAAATGAAATTTTTATTAAAAGTACAAAGAGCAAAAATTAGGGCGTACTATATTTTTGGGTTATTTTGCTGCCCTATCAACTACTTTTCAACATAACCAAATAAATATGAAGCGCTTTCCTGCACACATTCTTATTTTTTCAATTTCTTTGTGGTTTCATAATGCTGAAATTATGGCGCAACAAAACAAAATCGATAAACAAATAGACGACCTATTGCAACGTATGACCTTGGAGGAAAAAGTAGGCCAAATGAACCAATACAACGGTTTTTGGGACGCTACCGGACCTGCACCACAAGGTGGCAACGCTGCGGTAAAATACGAACACCTGAAAAAAGGTTGGGTGGGCGCTATGCTCAATGTAACAGGTACGGAAGAAGTAAGAAAACTTCAAAAGTTGGTGGTGGAAGAATCCCGTCTTGGGATTCCCCTTCTATTTGGATATGATGTGATACACGGGTATAAGACCCTGGCCCCAATTCCTTTGGCAGAAGCAGCTAGTTGGGATATGGAAGCCATCGAAAATTCAGCGCGAATTGCTGCTATTGAAGCCTCTTCCGTGGGTCTCAACTGGACATTCGCTCCTATGGTGGACATTTCAAGGGATCCGAGATGGGGCCGTGTCATGGAAGGCGGTGGTGAGGATACCTATTTGGGAGGCCAAATTGCCAAAGCACGGGTCAAGGGTTTTCAGGGTGAAGACCTCTCTGCACCCAATACAATTGCCGCCTGTGCCAAACATTTCGCGGCATATGGCTTTGCCGAAGCCGGAAAAGAATACAATACCGTTGACATTGGAACGTCCACCTTGTTTAACACCGTACTTCCTACGTTCAAAGCAGCGGTTGATGCTGATGTAAAATCTGTTATGAACGGATTCAATATTCTCAACGGTATCCCCGTAACCGGAGATGCTTTTTTACAGCGTGAAGTATTGAAAGAAAAGTGGGCTTTTCAGGGATTTGTGGTTTCCGATTGGGCCTCAATTGCCGAATTGGTACCCCATGGCTTTGCCGAGGACATGAAGCATGCCGCAGAATTGGGCGCAAAGGCCGGTTCTGACATGGAAATGGAATCCGGTTCGTACGTCGCCCATCTGGTCAGCAATGTAAAAGAGGGCAAGGTGAAGGAAAGTTTGATTGACGATGCAGTTCGTAGAATTCTACGCGTCAAGTTCGAACTGGGGCTTTTTGATGACCCCTATAAATATTGTGATTCGGCACGGGAAAAAGAAAAATTATACCACCCGGACCATAAAGAGGCCGTTTTGGAAATGGCAAAGAAATCCATAGTACTGCTCAAAAACGAAAACAACATCCTCCCTTTAGCAAAAAATCAGGGTAAAATAGCGGTCATCGGCGAATTGGCCGATGATACCAACAGTCCACTGGGCAGCTGGCGCTTAGGTTCGGACAATAATACCGCCGTTTCCTTTTTGGAGGGACTTAAAGCGTATTCCCAAGATTTCAAATATGCGCCTGGACCCAAAGTCTTTAATAAAGATGCCAATTTCTTGCAAGAGGTAGAAGTCAACGCAACAGACACCTCGGGGATGGAAGAAGCCGTCGCTCTTGCCAAAGAATCTGACGTCGTATTGATGGTCCTGGGGGAACACGGATTTCAAAGTGGTGAAGCCAGGAGTCGCACGAATTTAAATTTACCCGGTCTTCAACTGGATTTACTCAAGGCAGTTCATGAGGTCAATCCAAATATCGTTTTAATAGTAATGAATGGACGGCCGTTGACCATTACCTGGGAAGCCGAAAATGTACCTGCTATTTTGGAAACTTGGCAATTAGGCACCCAAACCGGAAATGCCATCGCCGAAGTGCTCTTTGGAGACTACAACCCGAGTGGCAAATTACCCATGACCTTTCCAAGGAGTGTGGGGCAAATTCCAATCTACTATAATCATTTCAATACAGGAAGACCTAATTTGGAACCCAATGTCTTTTGGTCCCACCACAGTGACGAGCAGAATACACCTTTGTTCCCTTTCGGATATGGATTGAGCTATACCCAATTCGAATATTCCGATTTGGAAATTGATAGTTCCGACCAAAGTGCCATCAAGGTGAATGTGACGGTCAAAAATTCGGGTAGTGTCGCAGGTGAGGAGGTAGTCCAGCTTTACATCAGGGATAAAGTTGCGAGTGTTACACGTCCGGTAAAAGAACTGAAAGGATTCAAAAAGATACTTTTGGAAGCTGGAGATTCCCAAAAGATAGCATTCACCTTAACAGATGCCGAACTTGGATTTTTTGACCACAACTATGAATTTGTGGTGGAGCCGGGTATGTTCGAAGTCATGATCGGGACCAATTCGCAGGACGTGTTACGTCAAAGCTTCGAAAAAAGGTAAGGTTTTGGCGTGTTTGTTCCCTAAACTGGTTTTTCCATCCCTCCTTTTAACTTTGGGAACATTTTCTTACGGGCAAAAGCCTTTGCCATTTGCTGATGAAGTTAAAAGCATACAAAAACATTTAGATACGGTGTGGGATGCTTCAAAACCAGCAATCGTGTTTACCGGAAGTTCAAGTATCAGGCTATGGCAGGACCTACAGCAACGTTTTCCGGAAAATCAGGTATTGAATACTGGTTTTGGAGGTTCGCAATGTTCAGACCTCGCCAATTTTCTCGACGAACTTATTTTGGATTACAATCCAAGTAAGGTATTTATTTATGAAGGCGATAACGACATATTCGCAAAAAAAAGACCAAAGGAAATTATCCAAACATTTGATGCCGTCCTGGATACACTTCAATTGAGAAAACCAGACTTGGAGGTTGTTTTGATTTCCGCAAAACCGAGTATTTCTCGCTGGAAGTTCAGGTCGAGCTATAGACGGCTCAACAAAAAGCTTCAAATGCTGGCCAACGAAAAGGAAAATGTGTCTTATGTTGATGTCTGGCACATCATGCTCGATAAAAAAAGACTCAAAAAAAATCTTTTCATTTCGGATGGGCTTCACATGAACGCAATGGGATATGACTTATGGTATACTGCGCTCAAGGATTTTGTTACTTTAGAAGAATGATACGATTTCCAAAGCTATTTATGGGTGGTATGCTCCTATTTTTTATCGTAGGATGCCAAAAGCAAAAAGACAAAATTGCATTTCCCACCACAGATTTGACAAAGACGGCTCTTATCCCCAAGCCAAGGACCATGACCGCTACATATACGGCGTTCGGTCTTGGAAAAAACACAGCGATTTATGCAAACAATCCCAAAATTGCCGAAATCGGGCGTTTTTTATCTGAAAAAATAGAAGGTAGAACAACTCTTTCCCTTCCAGTAAATGGTCCTGTGGAAAAACCAAGTGGAAATGCTCCAGAAAATCTAATTTATATAGTAATCTCAGATACAATTCGTTCCGATAGTCCCGAATCCTATGAGTTGAATATCAAAGAAGATTCCATTTTGCTAAAGGTCAAAACACCAGAAGCTACTTTTCGAGGCATACAGACTTTGCTACAGATGGTCCCCGAAAAAAGCAATGATACCCTGGTCGATTCTCCTTTATGGCTAATCCGTCCGGTAAAATTATGGACGCACCTGAATTTGAATATCGCGGGACAATGTTGGATGTGGCCCGTCACTTTTTTTCGGTCGAAGAGGTAAAAAGATATATTGACCTTATTGCGTATTATAAATTAAATGTACTGCATCTTCATTTGTCCGATGATCAAGGATGGCGTATTGAGATAAAGTCCTGGCCAAAACTTACTACCATAGGGGGCAAGTACGAAGTCGGAGGCGGTACGGGAGGATTCTATACCCAAAAGGAGTATCAAGAAATCGTGAAATATGCATCAGAACATTTTATTACCGTTGTACCGGAGATAGATATGCCGGGACACACCCATGCCGCGTGTTTAAGTTATCCCTTTTTGGATGGAACAGGAAAATCCCTGAAACCGTACACAGGCACCCGCGTAGGCTTCAGCACCTTGGATACAAAAAAAGACACGGTATACACTTTTGTCGAGGATGTAGTTCGGGAGATTTCTGCGATTACACCCGGTCCTTATTTTCATATAGGAGGGGATGAAAGCTTTGTGACGAAAAAAAAGGCGTATCGCTATTTTGTGAAACGTGTGGAGGGAATCGTAGAAAAGTACAATAAGAGAATGATAGGCTGGGACGAGATTTCCGAAGCTGCGATAAGCTCAAATGCAATAGCACAACATTGGAGAACAGAGGAGAATGCAATTAGAGCATATAAAAATGGCAATAAAATAATCCTTTCCCCAGCGAAAAAGGCTTACCTGGATATGAAATATGATTCGCTCACTAAGTATGGACTGGACTGGGCGGGCCATATTCCGGTTGATACGGCATACATTTGGAATCCTGCTACTTATATCAAAAGCTTCCCTAAAGAGAGTATTTTGGGCATTGAAGCTCCTCTTTGGTCAGAAACCATTGGCAATAGTGACGAAATCGAATATTTAGCGTTTCCGAGAATTATTGGATATGCAGAATTGGGTTGGTCGGAACCTGAAAAACTGGATTGGAAAGACTACAAAAAACGATTAGCGGGACAGACATCGTTTCTTGAAAAAAACAGCGTTAATTTTTACAAATCTCCCTTGATCGATTGGTAAGTGGTTATTCTTATTCCTCTTCGCTATCGCCTTTTTCTTTATCAGTATCGGAAAAATCGGTTATGCCATGGTCTAAAAGAAGATTGTACCATTGGATTATTTTTTTAATGTCGCTAGCGTAAACGCGGTCCTCGTCATAATTGGGCAATATCTCAAAAAAATACTCTTCCAACTCCATTTTTTCGGCTTTATGACTAATTGCGGTCTTTTTGCCTTCTTCTTTTTCTTTTATTTTTTTGAATACTTCCCGCAAAGGCATTTCTTCTTCCAGGGTATAGATGGCAATTTCGGAAAGTACGCTGACATTGTTCCGCATGCCCACGCTGACCCGTCTCCCGTCCAATAAAGATTCCCCCACGAAACCTGTTCGGGTTTGGGTCAGTAATTTGTACAAACCCGGTTTTCCTCCAATGGATAAAATTTTTTCCAAGGCCATATTCTCTAGTTTTTGCGGGCAAAATTATGCTTTTGCCGTTTAGGTTTGTAGATTATCTCGCTTTTTTAAGATTTGGGAACCGCATTTTGTAATCCACCTTTATTTTTCCTTTAGAAATCTTTTCCAGTCTGCTTTTGAGCAAACGCTTTTTCAAGGAGGATAGCTTATCTGTAAATAATATCCCTTCAATGTGATCGTATTCATGTTGGATGACCCTGGCCAGTAATCCGCTATAATTTTCTCTATGCGGGTTGAAATCTTCGTCGACATAAGAAATAGTGATAGCCGGTTTTCGTTTTACATCTTCCCTTACCTCGGGGATACTTAAACATCCTTCATTAAAATCCCATTCTTCACCTTCTTCATTTTCAATTTTAGCATTGATGAAGACCTTTTTAAATCCGTTTAAGGCCTGTTGCTCCTCAGGAGTTAAATCTTCGTCATCTGAAAAAGGCGTGGTATCCACCACAAACAATCGAATGGGCAGTCCTATTTGGGGTGCCGCAAGACCAACACCATGGGCATTGTACATAGTCTCCCACATATTCGCGATCAACTCCTTCAATTTTGGATAATCCGAATCGATTTCCTGGCCCACTTTTCGCAAGACCGATTCTCCATAGGCTACAATGGGTAGTATCATATTATTTTTTTCTATCTAAATAGGACTGTAAAATGAGTGTCGCACTTATTTCATCTACAAGGCCTTTATCTTGTCTTTTTTTCTTTTTCATTCCAGAATCAAGCATAGCCTGGAAAGCCATCTTAGAGGTAAATCGTTCATCCTGCCTTTCAACGGGGATATGAGGTATGTTCCCTTTCAGATTGATCAAAAATTCCTTTATCAAGACTTCAGCTTCCGATGGTGTATTATCCAATCGTTTTGGGAGACCAATAACAAAAAGGTCCACCTTTTCATGGGAAATGTATTCTTTCAGAAATGGTATCAGCTCCGTCGTTTTGATGGTAGTCAGACCCGAGGCAATCAGTTGCAACTCATCTGTAATTGCAATACCGGTTCTTACCTTTCCAAAGTCCAGAGCCATGATACGTGCCACATCGCAAAATTTTGCCAAAAATAACCCTAAAAATGTTATGAGTTTAAAACGCTGGGGGATTATTCTTTCAACCCGATTATCTTTGCCAAAATTTTTACCATGACCGAATTAAAAAAATCTGTGGAAGACGCCTGGGAGAACCGGGAACTGCTTAAAGAAATTGAAATACAAAACGTTATCCGAGAGGTTATCCAACAGATAGATTCGGGACATTTACGCTGTGCAGAACCTTATGGGGATGACTGGCAAATAAACGAATGGGTCAAAAAAGCAGTTGTTCTTTATTTCCCCATCCAAAAAATGGAGGTGTTAGAAGCTGGTATTTTTGAGTATCACGATAAAATTCCACTAAAAACAGGGTATCAAGAGAAAGGTATTCGCGTAGTCCCAAATGCCGTGGCGAGACATGGAGCATATATCTCATCCGGAACGATTTTAATGCCCAGTTATGTAAATATCGGCGCTTATGTGGATGAAGGTACCATGGTGGATACCTGGGCTACTGTAGGTAGCTGTGCCCAAATTGGAAAAAATGTCCATCTCAGTGGTGGTGTGGGTATCGGTGGTGTACTCGAACCGTTGCAAGCCGCGCCTGTCATCATTGAGGATAATGCGTTTATCGGTTCAAGATGTATTGTGGTAGAGGGCGTCCGTGTGGAACGAGAAGCAGTTTTGGGCGCGAACGTAGTGCTCACTGCATCCACTAAAATTATAGACGTAACCGGAGATACGCCAGCTGAGCTAAAGGGAAGGGTACCCGCGCGTTCTGTGGTTATTCCCGGCAGTTACACGAAGCGCTTTCCAGCCGGAGACTATCAGGTTTCTTGCGCTCTGATAATAGGGAAGCGAAAAGAAAGCACCAATAAAAAAACTTCTTTAAACGAGGCCCTTCGCGAACACGATGTAGCCGTTTAATCCTCTTTTAAATGTAGATTGGTATTAACTTTTACAGCGAATACAAAAAAATCCTTCAAAAAGTAGAGCAACCATCTGAGAAATTATCATCTCTTACATACAAAACAACCTAAATTCGTGATTTTTTGACCAAAAAATCTACTTGTTCATAATTTGAATAAGTGTAGGAAAATTTTTCGACCAGACAATTTTCCGTGACTTTTTTTGTTATAATTTTGTAAAACAACGCACGAATGCCAAGAAATATGGCCCTGCCAATGAAGCCAAAACTCTCAGCCTTAGTCATCACCTACAATGAAATGGGATATATTGAAAGGTGCTTGGAGTCTGTTGCTTTTGCCGATGAAATCCTTGTTGTGGATTCCTACAGCACAGACGGTACTTATGAGTACTTATTAAATCACCCGAAAGTAACCGTTTTACAGCATCCTTTTGAAAATTTTACCGCGCAAAAGTCATACGCGTTAAGTCAGTCCACCAACGATTGGACGCTTTTTTTGGATGCCGATGAGGTAGTTACCCCTGACCTTAAAGAAGAGATATTGAGCACTATCCAAAGTCCTGACCCATGCGAAGCCTATTGGTTTTACCGGAAGTTTATGTTCAAGAATGAACCCTTGCACTTCAGTGGATGGCAAACGGATAAAAATCATAGACTTTTTAGAAAAAGTAAGGCAAAATATACTGATAAGAAGATAGTCCATGAGACGCTGGAAGTTGAGGGGCGTTCGTGTATCCTAAAGGAGAAATTAATCCATTATTGCTATAAGGATTATGAAGACTACAAAGGAAAAATGCTTAGGTACGGTCAATTAAAGGCCAAAGAGGCATTTTATAAGGAAAAGAACTTCAGTTACTTTTTGATGCTGGTAAAACCTTTTTGGAAGTTTTTCTATCACTTCATAATACGGTTAGGTTTTCTGGACGGAAAAAAAGGCGTTACCATCTCGTACCTGAACGCACTCGGTGTCCTAGAGAGATTTAAAGAACTTAAACGTTTGGAAAAGAAAAACGAACTTACCTACTATTTGGTAATGCCGTGATGGGTCCATACTGCTTTTTGAATGCGGGTCTGCCTTCGTATTTCTCTATTTTTTGCTATTGATTCTGGAGTTTTATACCCCCTTTTGTGATCTAGATGTACACATACCGCACTATATCGCAGTTGTTTGGATTTTATCCCGAAATTGAACAATCTTTCGCCAAGTTCGCGGTCCTGACCCCCATATTGCATTCGCTCATCAAAACCGTTTACGTTAAAGATATCTTTTTTCCATCCTGAGGAGTTATGTCCATTCCAACTAGCGTTTGTCGGAGTAAACGTATTCAACATTTTCGAAATCAATCCACTTGCCGTTAACTTGTTGTTCTTAAATGTTTTCGGAATACCTTTATCTTTTAACCAATGGATGTCAAAACAACGTTGTGACTCTATATCTTCCAGGGTAATCATCTTGGAAATGTTCATGGGAAGCATATAATAACCTCCAGAAATAAAATAGCCTTTTTCCTTGTTAATGTAGTGCACCTCAACAAAATCCTCGCGGGGAATACAGTCGCCATCTGTCATAATTACATAATCCGAATTACACGCTTCAAGCGCTTTGTTCAGTATACGTGATTTTTGAAACCCGTCATCTTCCTGCCAAATGTGAACAATGCGATAAAAAACTTCTTTTTGTATTTCCTCTATCAGTTCCTTGGTCTTTGGACCTGATCCATCATCGGCAATCACAATCTCAAAATGTTTAAAAGTCTGGCAATTGAATCCCCAAAGCACCTTTTTCAGCCACTCTTCGGCATTATACGTACTGATTACGATAGAAATCTTAGGCGTATCAACTTCTTGTGTTCTCATCTTGACAAAAATATAAAAGTATCAATGTATATCTTTGCAATTGACCAATTTTACCTAAAATGCTCAGAAAAATCGTATTGGGGCTTATAAAAAAAATGAAGTTTCTTCCCGCCCCTTTTTATATGAAAGCCTACTATGAGTATTATACAGGAAAAAAACTCAATTTGGATGATCCCAAGGACTTCAATGCTAAAATCCAATGGCTCAAGGTCTTTTACAGACCGATGATTCTGAGTAGGTTAGTAGATAAATATGAAGTAAGGGAGTATGTAATACAAACCGTAGGCGAAAAATATCTCAATGAACTTATTGGGGTGTACGACAAACCTTTCCAGGTGGATTTTGACAAGCTGCCCGAAAAATTTGTTCTCAAGGCTACACATGGGTATCATTTCAATCTTTTGGTCAAGGATAAAAACCAACTCAACAGAAAAAGAGCGCGATACCTAATGTACAAATGGCTCTCTAAAAATCAATACAAAAGGGGTGGACTTGAATGGGCCTACAAACATGCCAAACCCCGCTTAATAGTAGAGAAATATCTGGAAGAAATTGGTAAGGAGGATATCAACGACTATAAATTCTTCTGTTTTGATGGTGTGCCGCAATTGCTCCATGTGGATATTGATAGAGGCACAAAACATTCTCGGGCTTACTACGATATGGACTGGAACAAACTTCCCATTAAGCACGATAGTATTGCGTTTATTGAGGGTGAAACGAAAAAACCAGAGAATTTCGACGAGATGGTCGAAGTGGCTTCGAAACTGGCCGGAAAATTCCCTTACGTACGAGTGGACCTATACAACCTCAACAACAAAATCGTTTTTGGGGAAATGACCTTTTATCCAGCAGATGGACGTTTGGAATTCATTCCCGAAAAGTATAATCGGATTCTCGGGGATTATTTGGAAATTCCTGAAATACCAGAAGGCGAAAAATACATCACCCAAATCGTTTAATCCGAAGAACCATGAAGGTAGTCAAAGAACTTCCCATTTCTATTTTGAAGACCATTCAACTCATGAGTATTCCGCTGGGGCGACTAAAGCGCGCCAAACGTGCACAAATCCCGGTGATTGTTTCTTTGACGTCGATTCCCTCCAGGCTAGGCACATTGCATTTGGTAATTCGCAGTTTGTTGGTACAGGATAAACTTCCCAAAAAAATACTTTTGTGGCTCAATAAAGAGCTAAAGGATAAGCTACCCCCAAAGTTGACGAAATTGGAGGGTGATCTATTTGAAATCCGATACTCGGATTTGACCTGTTCGCATAGAAAGCTTATCCATTCCTTAGAGGCTTTCCCCAATGATGTTATTGTGACCTGTGACGATGATTTGATGTACCGTAAAAATTGGTTGTCCACGATTTATCAGGAGCATCTGAATTATCCAAAACAGGTAATTGGAAATCATACCATCCACATCAATCATGACGATTTGGGAAAACCTTTGAAGTTCAAGAAATGGCGATATCCTTCACATGAAAAAATCAATACTTGGGCCGTAACACCTATTGGGGCTTGGGGTATTTTATATCCTCCCCATTCCCTTGCACCCCAAGTTTTAGATAAAGACCTATTTCTTAGACTTGCTCCAAAAGCGGATGACCTATGGTTTAAAGCAATGGCCTTAATACAGGGAACAAAATCAATTCAGGCCTTAAAAACTCCGGGTGAGCCTATCCCCATAGGCGGTACCCAAAAAGTAGCTCTCAAAAAGGAAAACCTGGGAATGGACAAAAATACCCAGCAATGGATAGCACTCGAAAAATCATTCAATTTATCAACCATAATCATTCGCGGAATTGACGGAGGAAATCAATAATTGTATCCAAGTGCTTAAAAAAGGGGGGCTCATCCTCTACCCAACCGATACTGTTTGGGGTATAGGTTGTGATGCAACCAATGAAATAGCGGTTCAAAAAGTTTACGCCCTTAAAAACAGGGATGATAAAAAGGCACTTATCTGTTTGGTCGCACATCAAGCCATGTTGGAAAGACACGTAGCTCAAGTACCCGACGTCGCTTATGATATCATGGATTTGGCCACAAAACCGACCACCATCATTTTTGACGACCCCCGTGGTATCGCCAAAAATTTGGTGGCCGATGACCATACGTTGGCCATCCGGGTCGCTTCAGATATTTTTTGTCAACGAATGATTCAAAAATTTGGTAAACCCATAGTTTCAACATCAGCTAATATATCTGGAGAGCCTACACCGCAAAACTTCAAATCCATCAGCGTAAAAATTTTAAAAGGAGTGGACTATGTGGTAACTTTGCCCTTGGAGAACAAAAACACATTGCCTTCCTCCATCATTAAGCTAAGCAATGATGGTCAGGTCAAGGTGATACGGGAATAAATGACGCAGGAATTCCATAAGAAACCCATAGAACATCCGATATTTCAGCTCATAGGGGAAATCTCAGAAAATCTGGGCTGGGATTCTTATGTTATCGGAGGATTTGTAAGAGATTACCTTCTGCAACGGGGCACCCCCAAAGATATCGATATTGTTACAGTGGGCAGCGGAATCAAACTGGCCCAAAGCGTGGCCTCGAAGCTCAAGGGGAATCCGCAAGTATCCGTGTTCAAGAATTTTGGGACGGCCATGATAAAGCATGAGGGGTTGGAGTTGGAATTCGTGGGGGCCCGAAGGGAAAGTTATCTCCGCAATAGTCGAAAACCTATTGTGGAAGAGGGTACCTTGGAAGATGACCAAAATCGGCGCGATTTTACCATAAATACAATGGCACTGGCTTTGAACATGTCAAATTTTGGTCAACTCTTGGACCCTTTCAATGGACGAAAGGATTTGAATCAGAAAATTATCCGTACCCCTTTGGAACCGGGGATTACCTATTCTGATGATCCCTTGCGTATGATGCGGGCCATCCGATTTGCATCGCAACTCGATTTTAACATTGAACTCAAATCGCATCAGGCCATACTCGAAAATAAAGACCGAATCAAAATTGTATCCAAGGAGCGCATTGTTGATGAACTCCATAAGATTCTTTTGAGCAAAAGACCATCCAGAGGTTTCAAATTGATGCATCAAACCGGTCTTTTACCGCTTATTTTACCGGAACTTGTGGCTCTGCAAGGAATTGAGGAAATTGAAGGGCAACGCCATAAGGATAACTTTTGGCACACTTTGGAAGTAGTGGACAACATAGCACAAACCACCGACAATTTATGGCTGCGTTGGGCCGCTCTTTTACATGATATCGGCAAGGCGCCCACCAAACGATTCAGTAGAAAGGTGGGATGGACGTTTCATGGGCATGAATTTGTTGGGTCCAAAATGGTCTACAAATTATTCAAAAGATTACGTATGCCGCTAAATGATAAGATGAAGTTTGTCCAGAAAATGGTACTGATGAGTTCCAGGCCCATTATTCTAGCCGAAGACTATGCGACGGATTCCGCTGTAAGAAGACTTGTTTTTGATGCAGGAGACCATGTTGATGACCTAATGACACTGTGCGAGGCAGACATCACTACAAAGAATCCCAAAAAGCAAAAAAAGTATATAAACAATTTTAAAATTGTCCGAAAGAAAATTGTAGAAGTCGAGGAGCGCGACCAAATCCGAAATTTTCAACCTCCGGTAAGTGGAGAGGAAATTATGGATGTCTTCAACCTGAGGCCCTCAAGGGAGATTGGAATCATTAAGGATGCCATAAAAGAAGCTATTTTAGAAGGTGATATTCCCAATGAGCATGAGGCGGCATTTCAGTTTATGCTCAAAAAAGGGGCATCCTTGGGCCTAAAACCTGTTTCAAAATGAGAACTGCCTTTCAAAGACTGGTCAAAATAAGTTTGGTACTGGTATATCTTGTCATAATCGCTGGGGCAACCGTGAGAATGACAGGCAGTGGTATGGGATGTCCGGATTGGCCCAAATGCTTCGGATACTATATCCCTCCAACCGAAGAAGAGGCCCTTCAGTGGAATGCCCGGCGGTCTTTTGAAAAAGGACAGGTGATTATCAAGAACGAAGGGTTGCTGGTCGCTAATTCGGATTTTACCTCTTCAGATTCGTTTAACGCAAACAACTGGAGTGCGTATACCAAACACGACTACGCAGTTTTCAACGTCTGGCATACTTGGATAGAATATATTAACCGATTGCTGGGCGCCCTGGCAGGATTGGCTACATTGGCCTTGGCACTATTTTCATTTACACTTTGGAAAAAGAACAAGAAAGTGGTCTTACTTTCATGGCTGGTGGTTTTTAGCATGGGATTTCAGGCTTGGTTGGGGGCCACCGTTGTTTATTCTGTTTTGGAACCCGTAAAAATTACCCTTCACATGGTCATGGCCTTGGTAATCGTAGCTATGTTGCTCTACCTAAATCATTTAGCCGCATCGACAGAAGAAAGTCCGGCACTTCCGAAAATAAACATGCTCCTAATTGGAGCTTTGGCCCTGACACTGATTCAAATTGTATTGGGCACCCAGGTGCGGCAGTATGTTGATGAGCAGATCGATGTTGTGGGAGAAATTGCTAAAAATCTTTGGTTACAAAACCCTACTGTCCAGTTTTATGTACATCGATCACTTTCCATCTTGGTCTTGCTCTTTAACGGATATTTATGGTTCATTTTCAAGAAAGAGAATGCCAATCGGTTTAAAATCAATTGGGTAATTGCCATTATTGGTCTTGAAGTACTAACTGGAATTGCCATGTACTATATTGATTTTCCGTTCGGTAGTCAGCCCGCTCATTTGGTCCTGGCTTCCTTACTTTTCGGGTTTCAATTTAGTTTGATGCTGGATGTATTAATGGCAAAAACTCCGGTTAAAACTTATTAACTTTGCCCTTACTCAAAATTTTTGGGATGATATACAAAATACGGGTCATATTTGATGCAGAGGATGATATATTCAGGGATTTAGAGGTAGAAGACCACCAAACTTTGGAGGACTTCCATAATGCCATAACCCAAGCATTTGGATTTATGGGCAACGAAATGGCGTCATTTTACACTTGTGATGAAGCCTGGAACCAAGATGAGGAAATTGCCCTTTTTGATATGGGAGAAAATGGTACAAACACCCGTCTGATGTCGGAGACTACACTGGCCAACGTGCTATCTGAAGATAATCCTAAACTCATTTATGTTTATGATTTTCTGAGTATGTGGACCTTTTTTGTAGAATTGGCAGATATTGTGGAAAAAGAGGATGGTAGGAACTATCCCAATCTATTGTTCAGCTTTGGTGAACTTCCTGATGCTCCACCTGAAAAAAATTTTGAATCAAATCCAGGCCCTACCGTAGATCTTGATGAAGACATTGACCGATACGAAGACTTGGATTTTGATGAAAACTGGAACTGATAAATTCTGACGAATACCATAAAACAATACACGCTAGACCAAAACCATTATGCTTAACCTGTATCCGGCCCAAATTGAAAGCATATCCCTTCACCGAGTGGGGAACCTAAGCAAGAACGAACCTATTTTCTTGTCTGCTACACCTTTAACCCTAACAGATGAAACGACGGCTCTATTGAAAGAGTACTTTTTTAAACCCTTTCGGGAGAAGGAAGAAAACTATTTTCGGTTTCACAATGATGTGGATGTGGAGTTCAACGAAATGTTCAACTGGGTTTCTTCATTTTTTGAAGAAGTTTCAAAATCCCATAAAATTTCCAAAAAAATTACGAATCACTTATATCAACAATCCAATCACCCGCATATAAAAAGTGGAGAAGTCTATGTGGCGCACTTTACAGACGTTATCATTGACAATCAGAAAACAGACGCCATCGGTATTTTCAAGAGCGAGCTAAAGCATGATTTTCTAGAGTTCGAAGAAAATATGGATAATCTGGAAATTCGGGTACACCAAGGTATCAATATCAATAAGTTGGACAAAGGTTGTTTGATCTTCAACACAGACAAAGACGAAGGATATAAAATATTATCCGTTGATAGCAATCGGTATGATGCCAAATATTGGTTGGAAAACTTTTTGGGTTTGGTACCTCTAGCCGATGAAAACTTCTACACGAAGAACTATTTGAAATTTTGTCAAAATTTTGCTAAAGATGTGGTGCTACCTGCGGAGGACAAGCAGCAGGAAGTATTATTTATGAATAGGGCCGTAAACCACTTCGCCAAAAATGATGCCTTTGAAGAAAGTTCTTTTCTAAATGAGGTTATGGAAAATCCAGAACTTATTCCGGAATTTAAGCACTACAAAGTTGAAAAAGGACCCAAATACAGTATTGAGGATGTCTCTAATTTTGATATAGCGAACAAAGCAGTATCCGATGCCCGGAAAAAAATAAAAAATGTAATCCAATTAGATACCAATATCCAGATAAAAATGGATTTTATAAATCCAGAATCAGCAGAAAAATTCGTGGAAAAGGGATGGGACGAAGAGCGTCAAATGTATTATTATCTAGTGTATTTCAATAAAGAACAAAAGAGTTAATTTCTTTAAAAAATCTGCGTTACGTTCACATCTTCGTAATTACGCTTTACAAAATCCAGGGCCAGGGAAAGTACTTCGCCCATGGTATTGCATTTTTTGAAATCGAGGTCCTTGGTGAGTCCGTAGATTTCCATCTTTAGCTGATCAATGTTCTCGATGAGCGAAATATCATCTGTTTTGGAAATTCCCACCAATCGTTTGATACGGTTTCCAGAGCTGATTATGCGTTTGGCCACAATGGAGCGTTCCTCAATTTTATATTGGTCCACTGACTTTTTCTGCAGTTTGGAACGCACCAGATCCACCATAAGAAAATTTTCTTTGAAAAACTGGGGACGGTATACCTTAAGCTTTCCTTCAAAACACTGCTGGTCAAAGTCAATCGCACGAATTTTATAGACCACATGGTCAAAATCATGCGTTGGGACGATTACGTAATTATAGGACCGCATATCTCCCAATAACCGAATCATACAGCGCTCATTGAATTTGACAAATTCCTTGGCCAATTGCGCTTTTTCCGGCTCTGTGCATTTCGGTAACATTTCCGCGATAAATACATCCCCAGGAATACCCGCTATGTGCTCTTCTATCAACGTATCCCCGTACACCAAAAAATTCAAATTGTACGGCGACAACATATGCTCCAGTTCTAAACCATAGACCCGGGAGGCATCTGTCTTTTTCACGTAAAAATAGGTGTAGTTGTCATTCAAAATGTTTCTCACTTTAATTCGGAAAGGTTTGGAATTGCCAAAGGTGCAGTAATCCACGGCATCAATGGTCAAATATTCCAGAATTCGATCGCTTCCATCAGAATGCAAAATGGAATACACCTTCTTTAGGCTTACATCGATTTCTTCGCGTTCAAAATCCGAGTAGTACACCCGGACCCAAAGCGTATCCTCACCATTACCATCATAAACGATGATTGATCCGGAGAAACGCAGCAGGTCTTCATAAAAAATGGGAATCTCAATTTTTCGACTGTACCGGTGCAGATAGCCATCCAATTTTTTGTTGACAGGATAGGCCGGCTTTTTCTTGGACATGAGCTTTTCTTCGGACATTCTTTCCCTATTTTGTAACAAAAACAAGCATATTTCGTCAAGTTACTACAAACAAATCAAAAAACGTCAGCATCTTGAGCACAATACTAACGGTTAACCATCTCACTAAAAAATTCGGATATCTTACGGCCGTCAAAGATTTATCGTTTATCATAGAGAAAGGAAATGTCTACGGTATTCTAGGCCCCAACGGAAGCGGCAAATCCACCACTTTGGGTATAATCCTAAACGTTGTGAACCGTACTTCGGGGGAATTTAGTTGGTTTGATGGCAATACCTCAACCCACGAAGCGCTCAAAAAAGTGGGCGCAATCATTGAACGTCCCAACTTTTATCCCTACATGACCGCCATACAGAATCTAAAATTGGTTTGTAAGATCAAGGAAGTTTCCGAAAGCAAAATCCAGGAAAAACTAGAGCTGGTCGGTCTTTGGGAACGACGGAACAGTAAATTCAAGACGTATTCACTGGGTATGAAGCAACGTCTGGCCATTGCCTCTGCCCTCTTGAACGATCCTGAAATTTTGATTTTGGATGAACCCACCAACGGATTGGACCCTCAAGGTATCCATCAAATTCGGGAGATCATCAAAAAAATAGCCCAGAAAGGCACTACAATTCTTTTGGCCTCCCATCTATTGGACGAGGTAGAAAAAGTCTGTTCACATGTGGTAATCCTTCGAAAAGGTGAAAAATTATACTCAGGACCGGTAGACCAGATGTTGGCCAGCTACGGTTTTTTCGAATTGAGAACCGAGGACATGCAAAAATTGAAGAGCTTGTTGCAGAAACATATAAGTTTTGGGAACATCAAGCAAGAGAACGGTACCTTGATCGCGCATTTGACCGAGGAAATGAACGCCGAAACCTTAAACCGTTTTCTCTTTGATGAGGGCATGGTGCTTTCCCATTTGGTAAAACGAAGAGAAAGTCTGGAAGAACAGTTTTTAACCCTTACCAAAAATAACTAATCAAAGAACGAATGGTACGCTTATTACAAATAGAGTTCATCAAACTCTGGAACAACAGGGCCAGTAAAATCCTGATTTTATCTTATTTCGTGCTGCTTACATCGATAGCTTTGGTGGCAGCCATAAAATTTGATATTGGACCCGTCAAGTTTCACTTGGCGGACCAGGGCATTTTTAATTTCCCGTATATCTGGCATTTCAACACTTTTATAACGGCCATTTTTAAATTGTTCTTGGCCATTGTCATCGTATCCATGATGGCCAATGAATACAGTAATAAAACCATAAAACAGAACCTGATCGATGGTCTTTCCAAAAAAGAGTTCATCCTTTCAAAATTTTTGACGGTCGTTTCCTTTTCTTTGGTCTCGACCCTATTCGTTTTTGTCGTTTCACTACTATTGGGATTGATATATTCCGACTACAATGAAATCTCCATCATTTTTTCCGATCTCGAATTTCTTCTGGCATTTTTTGTAAAACTGGTCGGTTTCTTTTCATTCTGCCTTTTCTTGGGAATCTTCGTCAAAAGATCCGCATTTGCATTGGGCTTTTTGATTTTATGGTCTATCTTGGAACAAGTCGTCTTTGGTTTGTTGGGATGGAAGGTGATAAGTTGGGATGCGGCCAAAATTGTAAAGGATTTTTTCCCTTTGCAGTCCATGACCAACTTGATAAAGGAACCATTCACACGTCTCTCGGCCGTTCAGAATATCGGGGAACAGATCGGGGAGAAGATGAACTTCGATTACCATGTATATTGGTACGAGTTTTTGATTGTTTCCTTTTGGACCGCGCTTTTCGTCTATTTGTCCTATGCGCTATTGAAAAAACGCGATTTGTAGTATCTTGTAGTGTTTGATTATTGGTCAAATGCTCAAAAGATTGCTCCTCATTATATCGGTGCTTGCACCAATTTGGGCTATAGCTCAAAGTTGTCCCAGGTTTCTAAGTCCCCTGCCTGGCTCAACCGACGTTCCAGTGGAGACAACTATCCGTTGGGAAGAAATCATCGGAGTGCCCAGTTACAATATTTCCATAGGAACCACGCCAGGAGGACGGGACATTGTGAATGAAACGGCGGTCGGGACCAACACCTCCTTTACTCCTCCTTTTGGATTGCCGGACGATACCGAGATATTTGTCACCATTACCTTGTTCTTCTTTAGTGATCAAAGCCAAAACGTTATTTGTCCCAGTATATCCTTCACAACCGAGGAAGTCACAACACCACCAAGTTGTACTCAACTGAGACTTCCCGAAAATGGACAGACCGACGTGAACTTTCGAACCAATCTCAGATGGGACTACGCGCCTGGAGCTACTTCCTACTTGTTGCGGATTGGAACATCATCGGGAGGTACAGAGATTTTTGGCGAAACGGATATTGGCAACGTATTGCGGTTCAATCCACCAACCGATCTTCCCATCAATACAGAAATATTTGTTCAGATAACCCCCCTTAATGAGAATGGAGTGGCCTTAAACTGTACGATAGAATCCTTTTTTACCGCAGGTATTGCACAAAGCTTGGACTGTACCAGGCTAACATTCCCAGTAGATGGAGCAACAAATGTACCGCTCACCCCCTTGCTCCAATGGGAAGAAGTTGCTGGTGCCACGGGATATCGCATTACCATCGGAACTACCCCGGGTGGGGACGATATTGTCCGAGAACAAGTTTTTCGCTCAACCTCGACCTTTGTAATCAACTTTGATCCCAATGCCCTGCTATTTATCACCATTGTTCCCTTCAACGAATTGGTGGAAGCAACCGATTGCGGTATAGAGAGCTTTTCGACAGCTGTGGGTTGTGGCCCCTTTTTTGACCCTTCCCTAGGGGATTTTGTATCCTTGTTCCCCGAGCTTGATTTTCCCAGTGCTTTTGTGATTTGTGAAAATTCCCAACCTATAACCTTATCGACAAGTACTATTGCTGAAAGTTACAGGTGGGCAAGTATCACTTCAAGGGGTACCGAAATCGAATTGTTTTCTGAAACTACCGAAGTGGTCATTTCCGAAGGGGGGCTCTATCGACTGGATGTGACCAATTTTGCGGACCCCAACGGAAATAATATTCCGTGTACCTCCTCCCGGCAGTTCACGGTGGATGTCATCCCAGGTCCTGAAATCAGCTCGGTTGATGTGGAGCGAATCGGTGAAGTTCTCCAACTTACCGTTAACGTTGCAAGCAACGGTCAATACGACTTTGCCTTGAATGACATCAATGGACCTTATCAAGATAGCAACGTTTTCACCAATGTCCCGCTAGGAAACAATATTGTTTATGTCCGGGACAAGAATCAAGATGGATGTATTCTGGCCATAGATATTACCCCGGATTTGATATCTGAAGGATTCCCCAAGTTCTTTACCCCAAATGGGGACGGTATCAATGATTTTTGGCAATTTCAACCTCCCCCCAACGCAGATGAAATTGAATTTATGTCCATTTCCATATTTGATAGGTATGGCAGACTTTTATTTCAGGTGCAACAGAATTCCGTAGGTTGGGATGGAATGTTCAATGGCCGGCCGTTGCCATCCTCTGATTACTGGTTTCGCGCTGTAGCCATGGATAATCGTGTCTTTCAAGGGCATTTTACGCTGAAAAGATAATAGGAACAATATCCTTTCTTTTCGTTTGGCGCTTTCGTAATTTTAAAGCATGAAGTTTCAAGTAGTTTCCGAATTCAGTCCAACCGGTGACCAACCACAGGCCATTCAACAGCTAGCGGAAGGGATACAACAAAATGAACCCCACCAAACGCTTTTGGGAGTAACCGGCTCTGGAAAAACATTTACGGTCGCAAATGTGGTCGAATCCGTTCAACGACCTACTTTGGTACTGGCCCATAACAAAACCTTGGCCGCGCAATTGTATTCGGAATTCAAGCAGTTTTTTCCCAACAATGCCATCGAGTATTTTGTTTCCTATTATGACTACTATCAGCCGGAGGCTTATATTCCAACCAGCGGTCTTTATATTGAAAAAGATCTTTCCATCAACGAGGATATTGAAAAACTCAGGTTGAGTACCACCTCATCCCTACTTTCTGGGAGACGGGACGTTCTGGTCGTAGCATCGGTATCGTGTTTATATGGAATTGGTAATCCCATCGAGTTTCAGAAAAATGTGATTTCCATCCATAGGGACCAAATCATTTCTAGGACGCAATTTTTAAAACAACTGGTTCAAAGTCTGTATTCGCGGACCACGGCAGATTTTAGAAATGGAAATTTTAGGGTAAAGGGAGATGTCGTGGACGTTTTTCCGGGCTATGCGGATCACGCCTACCGGGTTCATTTTTTTGGAGATGAAATCGAGGAAATCGAAGCATTGGATCCTTTCAAGAACACCGTTATCGAAGTCTATGAAAATCTAAATATCTATCCCGCCAATATTTTTGTTACCTCACCGGATATTTTACAGAATGCCATTATCCAGATTCAAGACGATCTCGTAAAACAAATAGATTATTTCAAAAGTATAGGAAGGCCCTTAGAGGCGAAACGTTTGGAAGAACGGACCAACTTTGATCTAGAAATGATAAAGGAACTTGGATATTGCTCGGGTATTGAAAACTATTCCCGCTACCTCGACGGACGTGAACCGGGAACACGGCCCTTTTGTCTATTGGATTATTTTCCAGAGGATTATTTGATGGTAATCGATGAAAGTCATGTCACCATTCCCCAAGTGCATGCCATGTACGGTGGCGACCGATCCCGAAAGGAAAATCTGGTGGAATATGGTTTCCGCCTCCCTGCTGCGCTTGACAATCGTCCCTTAAAGTTCGAGGAGTTTGAAGCGCTTCAGAACAATGTAATTTATGTAAGTGCCACGCCAGCGGATCATGAACTGCAATTAAGTCAAGGAGTTTATGTGGAACAAGTAATTCGACCTACGGGTTTATTGGATCCTGTAATTGAAGTTCGACCCAGCAAAAATCAAATTGATGACTTGGTGGAAGAAATTCAAAGTAGAGTTGAATTGGACGAACGTACCTTGGTGACCACCTTGACCAAACGGATGGCGGAAGAGTTGGCGAAGTACTTGACCCGAATCAACGTACGCTGCAGATACATCCACAGTGATGTTGACACCTTGGAGCGCGTAGAAATTATGCAGGATTTGAGAAAAGGATTATTCGATGTCCTTATTGGGGTAAACTTATTGCGAGAGGGATTAGACTTACCAGAAGTGTCCCTTGTCGCCATTCTAGATGCAGATAAAGAAGGGTTTTTGCGTAGCAACCGATCTCTCACACAGACCGTGGGAAGAGCGGCCAGAAATTTAAATGGAAAGGCCATCATGTATGCTGAAACCATTACCGAAAGCATGCAAAAAACCATTGATGAGACCAACTACAGAAGGGACAAGCAAATGGCATATAATACCGAAAACGGTATTGTCCCAAAAGCTTTGAACAAAAATCTGGACAATGCGTTGGCCAAAAATTCTGTGTCCACGTACCATTATCAAAAAGAGGAATTACGCGCGGCAGAACCCGAATTGGAATACCTGACCCCCGATCAGAAAGAAAAAATGATTCGGGAAAAGAGAAAAGCAATGGAAAAAGCGGCCAAGGAACTCAACTTTATGGAAGCGGCCAAACTAAGGGATGAAATCAAAATCCTGCAAGAACAAGATTAAAAAGAGAGCGCCCTCTTTGTAGAGTGCGCTCTCCAACCAACCAACTCAACCAATCATCATGAAACACCTACGTTGGTGCTTTTAACATTCTTTACCCTATTTCAATCAATCGCTTTGGTTTGGGCAAGGCTTCTTCTTTTTTAGGCAAAGCCAACTTCAAAACGCCACTTTCATACTTGGCATCTATTTTAGAGCCGTCGACCGTTTCAGGTAGCGTAAAGGCTCTTTTGAATGCGATGTATGAAAACTCTTTTCTGGTGAACTTTTCTTTGGTTTCGGCAGTCTCCGTCCTGCCCTCGCTCGAAATAGTTAAAACATCATTGTCTACTTCTACCTTAAAATCGTCTTTGTTGGCACCCGGTACCGCCAGCTCTAGTTCAAAGCCGTGGTCCTTTTCTTTTATGTTAACGGCAGGTACGTTCACATTCAACCTATCCATACCGCCGAACCAATCCGGCCCTAAAACATCATTCATCAATGATGGAAAAAACAGATTATTTCTTTTTACAATACTCATGGTGAATCTCTTTTACGTTAAAAATTAAAATCACCTTATCTAAGTCAAATCATGTACCAAGTAAAAATAAATGTCATTTTGACATTAAGTTGATATATTTTAATGCCATTTTGACATTAATTATAATGCGCTTTGAAGATATCGATAAGAACTTGCGGAGGAACTATCTTATCCGGATAGGTATCCATTACCTTAAGGACTTGCGCTATTCCCGCCGGTGGCAGCCCCATTTTGAGGCCTAAATTATGAAGTGTATTAATTTCCTTTTCATGCTGCTCTTGGTCAACGTTCATAAGCAATAAAAGTCGATGGAACTGAACAATACGCTCTGCTTCGGACCTAAACACAGGTTTGGTGGTTTTCCTTTTCAACAACGTATCGAAGGTATCTTTACTTATACCCAAGTTTGAAGCCACTTTGACCAGAAACTGGTACTCTGACTCCTTCAGGGATTGATCCACCCGGGCGAAGGCAATCATTTCTGATAAAATATTCAACTTTTCTTGATCGGAATCCATGGATACTTGTTAAACAGCTACCTAAAAAGAATAACTCCAAACCTTTGGATTTAGTGTACAAAAAAATCCTGGAAAAACTCCAGGATTTTCTAGCTAACTCAAATAATTCCAGTATTAGGCCATAACTCGTACGGATACTGTAAATATTTTGCCTTCTTTGATTACCGGCAATTCCACTTTTTGGTAATTCAAACGACCCTTTACAAATCCCTCCAAAGTGGCATCTGGTGTATCGACAGACAGCACTACAATTTCTCCTTCTTTATTAATCGTGAATCGAACATCTGCCATGATTTCACCCTCCTCTAAGGGAAACGTGTTTCTATTTAGAATTTTCTGGATTTGTGTGGACAATTTTTTCTCTGGAACCGTGGAATCGTTTGCATGTGCGGCCCCTAATGCAAATAAGCACAAGGCCATAAGGGTAATACCTACTTTTTTCATGATGACTTTTCGTTTTTTGATGTTTATAATTTGGATGGGCCTCATATTTCTCATTTGAAGCCTTCCTTAACCGTTATTCAAGAACGGGTCTGTTTAAAAGACACCACAAAAATAAGGGGAAACATTCCTACATATTCTCCGAACCTATTGTATTTAACCCACTTTTAACTTAGCTAACCCTGAGGTAATCTATCTGACGAATAACCAGTAAGGAGCATCCATTTAAAAGACTTTATTAAAATCTCTTAATACCCTAAAACAAATTGAAGGAATTCTTTAAATCTTCTTTTTTTCTGTTGTGGAATACCCGTTGTCAAGGGAAAACTAAAAAAGGAGCAATGTTAAGACAACGTTGCCCCTTTTTGGATAAAACCTAAAAACACAACCATTATGTAGTCCATCCCATATCGACCACATAGTGTTTCTTAATTTCAAAATCATCTTTGTTGACCTTCTTTTTATTCAATGCTTGGTTCAAAAAACATGGAGGTAACGAAAATCAAATTTTGTTGTCCAAATGACTGTGCACTCTCCCTGTTTTAATGAAAATCGCTTTACGATCAAACTATTGTTTTAATAAAGATTGAATTCTGGTTCAACTTTTCTTGAATTTGTTTGTAAGATGTATATACTGCTATATGGTTTTTTGCAGCGAGATGTCCCCAAATAGGCAAAACACTAAAATACAACGGCAGTTACCAATACAGGAAAGCCCTATACTATCCTACCTTTTTTATTTATGACAAATACATTATCCATGTATTTAAAAGAAGGCGGATATCTTTATTTGTTACGCAAAACCAGCTGTTTTAACACATTTTTGATATGTTTTTGGGAAAAACTTTACGACTTTTTCAGTCATACATTAAAAAAAGAGCTTGAAACAAGCTCTTTTTTTAGAGAGAAAAGTTTATGGCTATTACGCTAACACCTCTTTTACCTTATCAGCTGCTTCTTGGAATTGTACCGCAGAGTGTACAGCTAAACCGGAGTTGTCGATGATTTCCTTTGCCAATTCGGCATTAGTTCCCTGCAATCTCACGATAATCGGGACTTGGATGGAATCACCCATATTTTTGTAAGCGTCAACGACACCTTGAGCGACACGGTCACAGCGCACAATTCCGCCAAAAATATTGATTAAAATAGCTTTTACATTCGGGTCTTTTAGAATGATCCGAAAGGCTTCTTCTACTCTTTTAGCGTCTGCGGTGCCGCCTACGTCCAAAAAATTGGCCGGTTCGCCACCTGCCATTTTTATAAGGTCCATTGTGGCCATGGCCAGACCTGCACCGTTGACCATACAACCAACATTACCATCTAAATCGACATAGTTGAGCCCAACTTCACGTGCTTCCACTTCTATCGGGTTTTCTTCACGCAAGTCCCTCATTTCCGCATAGGTCTTGCGCCGATATAAAGAATTATCATCAATAGATACTTTCGCATCTACGGCCATAATTTTATCATCGGAAGTCTTTAAGACCGGATTTATCTCAAACAAACTGGCGTCACTTTGCTCATACGCCTTGTATAGCGCCGAAACAAATTTGAGCATTTCCTTGAATGCCAAACCTGAAAGTCCCAAATTGAAGGCAACCCTTCTCGCTTGAAAAGGTAATAGTCCGGTTGCGGGATCAATTTCTTCGGTAAAGATGAGATGCGGTGTCTTCTCCGCAACTTCTTCAATATCCATACCTCCCTCTGTGGAGTACATTATCATATTTCTACCTGTGGCCCGGTTCAAGAGCACGGACATATAAAATTCATTCGTCTCACTATCTCCGGGATAATACACATCTTCTGCGACCAAAACTTGATGTACTTTTTTGCCTTCAGCTGACGTTTGCGGAGTAATCAGATTCATTCCAATAATATCGCCGGCCAGTTCTTCCACTTCCTTCAAATTCTTGGCCAGCTTCACGCCCCCACCTTTTCCGCGACCTCCTGCATGTACCTGGGCTTTTATCACGTGCCAACCTGTCCCGGTCTCCTGGGTTAGTTGTTTGGCGGCATCTACAGCTTCTTTGGCATTTCGCGCCACAATTCCTCGTTGGATGCGTACTCCAAAACTGGCTAATATTTCTTTTCCTTGATATTCGTGAAGATTCATGTAGACGTGTCTTTAAATTGCTGACAAAAATAGAAAACGAAAGGTAATTACCCTAGAGAACTTATATTTTAAAATCCTTAAAATCCAATGGGTCAAAGTTCTTGAAGTGACCGTTCAGTTCTATCATTGCTTTGGTGCGATTTACCTCTTCGAGCACTGTCGTGGTAGTCAACAAATGGTCTTTGATGAATAAAAGGCGATCCGTTTCCTTGGAAATCTTGAGCAGTTTGTATTCCTGTTCAAAAGAAAGCCCCATTTTATGGGCCAAGGAATAACTATTGAACTGTTTTGGAGATGTTTTTGTGAAGGGGACGTCCATGAGTTCATATAATTTTTCCACTTTGTCGAGAACATCTTTCCTCAAGGTTTCATCTGCGTCATTTTCCATATCTAAAAATTCGACCTCGCCACCGGCGTATAACTTCCCATCCATTTGATTTTCGAAAGATAAAATTCGAAAGACTTGCCTTGCGATGCACACCACGTCCATTTCGCCACCTTCATACGAGTTGACCACCTCCACAAGTTGGACCTCTGTACCATAGGCAATGGTGTTGTTTATAAAAACGGGAATGCCAAAAGTCAGGGATTCGTTTTGGCAATCATTGATAAGCTGTTTGTAACGCTCTTCAAAAATATGTAAGGGCACCGTTTCCCCAGGAAAAAAAACAGATTGCAACGGAAACAGAGGTATTTTCATGCTTGTAATTTGCCTTAAAAGTACAATGACCTCTTTGAAGCCACAAACTAATTTTAAATCGAAATGTTATTTTTAAAACAATTTGTTATATTTTTTTTATTTCAGAAAGGGATATTTGTCAGGCTTATCTTCTTCCCCTAGTTTTGCTACAAACTATAATTCTATGGACCATAGCGCCTTGCTCAAAATAACAGAAGATTTTGACGCACCACTTTATGTATATGACGCCGAAAAGATAGCATCCCAGTTTGAACGTTTGACCAACGCTTTTTCTGGAGTGGGACGATTACGTTTGAATTATGCCGCGAAAGCATTGTCCAATATCGCTATATTACGTCTTATGAATTACCTCGGAGCTGGGCTGGACACTGTATCAATCCAGGAGGTAAAATTAGGGCTTATGGCAGGTTTCCGACCGGAATCTATAATTTTCACCCCCAATGGGGTTTCTTTGGAAGAAATTGAAGAAGCTTCTGCCCTGGGGGTTCAAATCAATATTGACAATCTATCGATATTGGAACAATTTGGCAGTAAGTTTCCACAAGTTCCCGTTTGTATCCGAATCAATCCCCATGTGATGGCGGGAGGAAACTCCAATATTTCTGTTGGACATATCGACTCCAAGTTTGGCATCAGTATTCATCAAATTCCACATTTGTTGCGTATTGTGGAACTTACCGACATGAACATCAATGGCATCCACATGCACACGGGAAGCGATATTCTGGACATCGATGTATTCTTGTATGCCTCCGAGATATTGTTCGATACCGCTAAAAACTTCAAAAACCTGGAGTTTATCGACTTTGGTAGTGGATTCAAGGTACCTTATAGAGCAGGGGACATCGAGACCAACATTGAGGAGCTTGGCAAAAAACTGACTACTCGGTTCAATCAGTTTTGTGAGGAATATGGTAAAGAGCTCACTCTAGCTTTTGAGCCAGGAAAATTTCTGGTCAGCGAAGCAGGATGTTTTCTGGCAAGGGTGAACGTAGTCAAACAGACCACTTCAACGGTCTTCGCAAGTGTTGATTCCGGATTTAACCATTTTATCCGTCCCATGCTATATGGCGCTTCACATGAAATAGCCAATATTTCGAATCCAAAGGGCAAAGAACGGTATTACTCCGTGGTAGGTTACATCTGCGAAACGGATACGTTTGGAAGTAATCGAAGAATCACCGAGATTTCTGAAGGAGATATCCTATGCTTTAAGAATGCCGGAGCGTATTGCTTTACCATGGCCAGTAATTACAATTCAAGATACCGCCCCGCTGAGGTCCTATGGTATAAAGGGGAGGCCCATCTCATCAGAAAACGGGAAACTTTTGACGATATTCTTAAAAATCAGGTGGATGTTGAAGGGCTTTTTGAAACTAAGACCAAAGTGGTTCTCGGTAAATAGGAGGTAATTCAAAGAAGCGGACTCCCTTGTACCAAATACTTTTTTGTCCTTTTTTTCGTTAGTTTTACGTAGTACTTTGGACTAACTAAAAAAGAAGAAAGATGCGTACCCAGTTTACCTACCTATTTCTATTAAGTCTGACTATCTTGGGCTCTTTTTCCTCCATCAACGCCCAATCTGTTAATTGGATAACTTGGGAGGAGGCCGTTACATTGGCCGAGAGCGAGTCCAATACCAAGAAAATCTTTGTGGATGTCTACACAGATTGGTGTGGGTGGTGCAAAAAGATGGATAAGGATACCTTTCAGAATCCAGATGTTGCTACTTATATGGCCGAAAACTTCTACATGGTAAAACTGGATGCCGAGGGTAAGGAACCCATCGAATTCCAAGGAAAGACCTTTAACTTCATTGCATCAGGAAGAAGAGGTTATCACGAATTTGCCGCTGCATTGCTACAGGGAAAGTTGAGCTACCCAACCGTTGTGTTCTTGGATGAAAAGTTAAACATGCTTTCTCCTGTTCCTGGATATCAAAAGGCAAAACCATTTCTCAAAATAGCCAAATACTTTGGGGACGATATTTACAAAACAAAAGATTGGAAAGCCTATGAAAAGGTAGGTCGCTAAATCCGCATTCTCAATCCATCCAATCTTCTGTCAACGACTATAATTTGGACTTTCCTTAGTGATGGTGACATCGTGGGGATGGCTTTCGTTGATACCACTGAAGGTAATTTTTACAAAACGTCCGGTGTCCTTTAATGTTGCAATGTCCTTCGCTCCACAGTACCCCATTCCAGCCCGTAAACCACCTATGAATTGGTGCATGCTCTCATACAAATCCCCTTTGTAGGGCACACGTCCCACAATTCCTTCTGGAACCAATTTCTTAATGTCGTCTTCCACATCTTGAAAATAACGGTCTTTGCTCCCCTCTTTCATCGCCTCCACAGAACCCATGCCGCGATATGATTTAAATTTCCGGCCTTCATAGATAATTGTCTCGCCTGGGGATTCTTTGGTACCGGCCAGAAGGGAACCCAACATTACGGTGTCCGCTCCAGCTGCTATTGCTTTGGGAATGTCCCCGGTATATCGAATGCCACCATCCGCAATTACCGGCACACCACTACCCTTGATTGCCGCAGCAACCTCTAACACTGCGGAGAACTGGGGAAATCCGACACCAGCAACCACTCGGGTGGTACAAATGGACCCTGGTCCTATGCCGACTTTTACCGCGTCTGCTCCTGCATCTACCAAGTATTTGGCGGCCTCACCGGTTGCAATATTGCCCACAATTACCTCAAGTTCCGAAAACTTGTTTTTTACAGCTTTCAAGGCAGTTACCACACCTTTGGAATGTCCATGTGCTGTATCAATCACTATTGCATCCACACCTGCATTCACAAGTGCTTCGGCCCTGTCCACAGTATCGGGAGTAACCCCGATGGCGGCAGCTACACGTAACCTTCCATATTGATCTTTGTTGGCGATAGGTTTCTGCGTGAGCTTGGTAATATCTCGAAAGGTTATTAAACCGACCAAAACATTTGCTCCATTGACCACTGGAAGTTTTTCAATCTTGTTCTCCTGTAGTATCACTTCTGCCTCCAACAAGGAAGTCCCTTCTCCCACGGTAACTAGATTTTTTGAGGTCATCACTTCAGAGATAGGTCTATCATTGTTCTTTTCAAACCGTAGATCACGGTTAGTGACAATACCAATTAACTTTTGTTTCTCATCTACAATGGGAATACCACCAATACTATGCTCTTTCATACTGGCTTTTGCATCTCTTACGAAAGATTCCCGGGGCAAGGTCACCGGGTCCATAATCATTCCGCTTTCCGCCCGTTTCACCTTCCTGACCTTATTGGCCTGTTGTTCAATGGTCATGTTTTTATGAAGTACCCCTATTCCCCCCTCTCTTGCCATAGCTATGGCCATTTGGGATTCTGTGACGGTATCCATAGCTGCGGAAACTATAGGTACGTTTATTGAAATGTTTCGGGTGAATTTAGTTTGGATATTTACTTCCCTGGGGAGCACTTCAGAATATCCAGGTACTAAAAGAACATCATCATAGGTCAAACCTTCGCCTACGATTTTAGATAGATGGGCTTCCATTGCAATTACGGATTAATTGCGTGCAAATATACCATATTTTACATCAATTTGTACAGCTGGTCAATTATACTGAATCCCATTAATTTTTAATTATATTTATTTAGACTTATTATAAATAGTAGTATATTTGGTCATGATTCTGTTGGTATGTGTACAGCGCTAAAGTTTTTAAATCAGACAAGAAACGGTTTCTTCACCTTTTGTGACAAATCCAAACTATTTCAAATTACGTTCAACAACCTTTGTTTTGAATTTTATGAATGGGAGCTTGAAAATTTTAGATCGTACTTAAAGGTGCTGATGGAATCCAAATGGGACTCTCCCCATGAAGATACATTGAACGCTCGAAAAATACCCATTTCCATTGGTAACAAGTGTTTTATAATCCTTGTATCCCCGGTAGAACTTTTTGAACTCAACGCTTTGCTGGATGTTGAAAATAAAAAAATTCCCCTCTTAGATTTTGAAGACATTGATTATCGAATTATAGAAAACTAATCTCCTAACGTGTTCTCAGGAGTTAGTAGGTCCGAAAGCGGCAACAGGATTCTGCCGCTTTCTTTTTTATTTATACTCAATCTAATTATAAATTGTTGTATTCCAGTTATTTAAATTGCTTCTAAGAGCGGTTGATTTTACATTTGTACAAATAATAAAATTGATTGCTATGCCGATAAGATTAGCCACAAATTGTACAAATTGTAACAATTTTACCAACGAGAGTACTTGTGCCCAACATAACATAAAAGTTAGCGAGCGGCACACCTGTGACAGTTTTTCCATGCAAGACACCTTGAAGGAAGGAATGAGCTGCGGAACGTGTACACGTTTCAATACAATGGCATGTCCGCACCCAGCAAAGGCTGCAGAAGGCATGTTGTGTTCGAAATGGGCGCCCAAGGCTGTTGCGTAAACACAGGAAAGAAGAAAGATAAAAAAAGGAAAGCTAAAGCTTTCCTTTTTTTATTGGTGAAAGTCTTAACTATAGGTCAACATAAAACGGCCTTCGCTCGGTAGAAATAATTTTTTGAGCTGGATAACTTGTTCTTCTTTCCTCCAATTCACTTTCTAGCATCCCTGAATTTCTAAAAAACTTTTAGTGATACTTGCCAAAAAGCTCGGTAGCTTTGTTAAAGGCAGCCTCAAAAACCATCCAGTTCACGCCGGAGTGTACTTTTTGAGAGGTAAAGTAGGATAACATTTTTTCTGTTGGCATATTGCCGGTCAATTCATCCTTGGCCATGGGGCAACCCCCAAATCCTTGCACAGCCCCATCAAATCGCCTACATCCTGCGAGGTAGGCGGCTTCAACTTTTTCATGCCACTTTGCTGGGGTGGTGTGTAAATGCGCTCCAAATTCAATATCGGGATACATCGGTATGAGGTTGGAAAACAAATATTGTATAACCTCAGGGGTTGAACTCCCGATAGTATCTGAAAGAGATAGAATTTTAACTCCCATAGCGGATAGTCTTTCAGTCCACTCCCCAACGATTTCAACATTCCATGGGTCACCATACGGATTGCCGAACCCCATAGATATATAGGTCACCACCTGTTTGTGGGAAGATTCGGCTATTTCTAAAATACCTTTTAGCGTTTCTACGGATTGGGCAATAGTTTTATGCGTATTACGCATTTGAAAATTTTCAGAAATGGAAAAAGGATAACCCAAAAAATCAATTTCAGGATGCTTGGAAGCACTTTCTGCACCTCTCAAATTGGCCACTATGGCGAGCAGCTTACTTTGGGTTTTAGAAAGATCTAATTCTCCCAGTACTTCTGCCGTATCCACCATTTGGGGAATGGCCTTTGGTGAAACAAAACTACCAAAATCGATAGTATCAAAACCGCAGCCCAAGAGAGATTGAATGTATTTAACCTTTTCCTCAACGGGAATATAGGTCTTTATGCCTTGCATGGCATCCCGCGGACATTCTATGAGTTTTACGCTGGACATTGTGGAGAATAAAAATACCACTATTTATCCGATAGCAAGAGATACAGGGCTATACCTGAAAAAACGATGATTTGAATCCATTTGAGAACCGTTCCAATCTTAGAATTTTGCAAAACAAATTTGGAAATTGTTCCTGATAAAACAGCAATCCCTCCGAAGACCACCAAGGTCACCCCAATGAAAAGGAATCCTAAAACGAAGAATTGAATACGCGTGTTTATTTCTTGACTGAACAAAAAACCTGGAAAAAACGCCAAGAAAAAAACAGTCACCTTCGGATTGAGCACGTTCATGGTAAAACCGGTCCAAAATAGTCTGATTTTACCCCTTTTTACTTTTGTGGAATATCTCAAATCTATCTCGGCCCTACTTTGATAAACCCGATAGGCCAAATAAAGAAGGTAGATAATTCCGAATACTTTTATCATCCAGAATAGGGTATCACTTCTTTTGATGATTTCGGAAACTCCCAGGGCGAGCAAGGTAGTGTGCACCAAACATCCCGAGGCCAGTCCGATCACTACAGCAAGACCTGATTTTGCCCCGTGCGCCAAACTTTGGGCAAGAACAAAAATATTATCGGGACCTGGCGAAATGGCCAAAATTGCTGTAGAAAGTACAAATCCAGCCAGAACAGAATAGTTTGTTTGCAAAACAAAAAGCAGTGCTTCAGGCATACGCCGCTTTTGTAGCCTGCTCCAATACCGCCTGATTGATTCTTTTTATAAGGCCAGGGCCTTCATACACGAATCCAGTATATAATTGAACCAAATCGGCTCCGGCATTCAATTTTTCCAGAGCATCTGCCGCAGAGTGTATGCCCCCTACCCCAATGATAGGAAAGGATTTATTGCTATTTTCCGAAAGGAAGCGAATAACCTCCGTACTTCTGCTGGCTAGCGGCTTTCCACTGAGTCCTCCCTTTTCTTCTGTCAAAAAGAGCAAGGACTTTAAGTCTTTCCGGGATATGGTCGTATTTGTGGCGATAACACCGTCAATACCTGTGGTCCTTATTATCTGAATGATATCCAATAACTGGTTATCCGTCAAATCCGGGGCAATTTTAAGTAGAATGGGCTTTTGTTTGGTCGCTCGTTTTCTGCCCATTTTTTCATTTTGCTGCTTTAGTTTGTTCAACATATAGGTTAGTGGTCCTCTATTCTGCAACTCCCGTAGACCCGGAGTATTGGGTGAACTCACATTCACAACAAAGTAGTCCACGTGCTCAAATAGAGCTTCATGGCAAATGAGATAGTCTTTTATCGCATCTTCGTTGGAGGTAAGCTTGTTTTTCCCTATGTTTCCTCCAATAAGAACCCGGCGCTTTTTTCTCAATTGTTCTACGGCTTCGAAAACACCTTTGTTATTAAAACCCATTCTATTGATGATCGCTTCGTCTTCGATCAAACGAAACAATCGTTTTTTCGGATTGCCCGGCTGGGGCTTGGGGGTCAAGGTCCCTATTTCAACAAAACCAAATCCGAAATCTGACAACTCATTGTACAGTTTGGCATCTTTGTCAAATCCCGCGGCCAAACCCACAGGATTTTTGAATTTTAATCCAAACACCTCGCGTTCCAAAGCGGCATCTTCAACAATAAACCTTTTTCTGATCAGAGGTCCCATTCCAATTCTGGAAAGCAGTTTTATCATGGCGAAGGAAAAATGATGGACCGCTTCAGCATCGAACAAAAAAAGTATAGGGCGAATCAGGAGCTTATACATTCGTAAACTTTATGCAAAAATAAGGACTCTTAAAAGCGATTTGGAACAATTGGTTATTTTTCATTAACCGAATTGTTCACTCTTAAAGGATCCATGGCGATCAATCCACACAATTCGACATACAGATCATATTGTTTTTTATTAAAAGTGCCCAACAATCGCCTATCCATCATCTTGGAATTGTACCTCATACTGTCCAGAAGTTCTCGATACTCATGTGACATCTCCATTAAAACATTAGGTGGACTTTCCTGGTGCTTTTTTAGTAAGAATTTAGCCTTGTTCTTTAGATGGCTGTTTCTGACCTTTAGTTCGGCGCTCCAATTATTCAGACTCTCCTGTTGTATATCATTGAGTTGAAATACTTCAATGATGGTTGCATTGTCCCTTCCGCCAATACCTAAGGTACATTCCATTTGCGCTGAAACCAGCAATCCTGTAAAGCATAGAATGAAGAGTAGTAGTTTTTTCAAAGAAATTGGTTTTAGTTTTATGGGAAGTTACGTTGACAACGGTTAGGATTGTCAAAATCACGACTGAATAAGCATTATTTTTGTTGAAAAGCACTTTATGGAGCAATTATTGTCGCGTTTTTTGGAGTATGTTTCCGTCGACACCCAAAGTGACCCCAGTTCAACAACCACACCTAGTACGAAAAAACAATTGAATCTTGCCAAGAAATTGGTCACGGAACTTCATAAAATAGGAATGGAAGAGGTATCCATTGACGCCAATGGATATATCATGGCCACACTGCCCAGTAACATCCAAAAAGAAGTCCCTACCATTGGTTTTATCGCACACATGGATACCACACCTGATTTTACGGGAAAAAATGTATCTCCCCAAATCATAGAAAACTATGCTGGCGGTGATATTGTGCTAAATGTCAAGGAAAATGTGGTTCTTTCGCCCAGCTATTTTCCAGAATTGGAACAGTACCAAGGGCAAACTTTAATAACTACGGATGGCACTACGCTCCTAGGAGCTGATGACAAAGCTGGCGTAGCGGAGATAATAACTGCCATGGAACATTTACGCGAGCATCCGGAAATCAAACACGGTAAAATACGGATTGCCTTTACCCCTGATGAGGAAATTGGAAAAGGTGCCCATAAATTTGATGTGGAAAAGTTTGGAGCGCAATGGGCCTACACCATTGACGGAAGTCAAATTGGAGAACTGGAATTCGAAAACTTTAATGCCGCCGGGGCTACCGTCACCATTACCGGAAAAAGCGTTCATCCCGGATATGCCAAAAATAAAATGATCAATGCCATTTTGGTGGCCAATGAATTGATTACCCTATTGCCTGCTCATGAAGTTCCAGAGAGAACTGAGGGAAGGGAAGGTTTTTTCCATATTTATAAAATGGAAGGAGAAATTGAAAAAGTCACCTTAGAGCTTATCATCAGGGACCATGATGCAGAACATTTTGAGGCCAGAAAGAGCCTTTTGGAAGAAATTGTGGAAAAATTGTCCCATAAGTTTGGAGACTGCATCAACTTGAGCATTAAAGACCAATATTTTAATATGCGGGAAAAAGTGGAACCTGTATTCCATATTGTTGAAATAGCGGAAGATGCCATGAAATCATTGAACATAACCCCTATTCTAAAACCAATTCGAGGTGGAACGGATGGTTCCCAATTGAGTTTTATGGGCTTGCCTTGTCCCAATATTTTTGCGGGGGGTCATAATTTTCATGGAAAATATGAGTACATTCCCTTGCAAAGTATGCAGAAAGCAGTGGAAGTCATTGTGAAAATATGTGAGCTCACGGCAATTCAAATCAAATAATATGGAGGTTGCTGAAAAAATAGATAACTATTATGCCCAGACACATCCCTTTAGGGATGGGATTGCCCTGTTGCGGAATTTGGCGGGCAGAACCGAAGCCAAAGAGGGTTATAAATGGAACTTTCCGGTGTATACCATAGACAACAAAAATGTTTTTGGTATCTGTAGGTTCAAGAATCATTTCGGAATCTGGTTTTTTAATGGGGCCTTGCTGAACGACCCAAAGCAGGTTTTACAAAATGCTCAAGAAGGTAAAACCAAGGCGATGAGACATTGGAAATTTACAGAAGTATCCCAGGTGGAAGAGGAAGCCGTTCTGGAATACTTGAATGAAGCTATTGCAAACCAAAAAAAAGGGTTGGTAATTATGTCGGACACAAAGCGTTCCAACCTTTCCATTCCAGAACCTTTTCAAACTTTTTTACAAGACAATCCTGAATTGAAAAAAGCATTTGAAAAGTTCTCAACATACAAACAAAGAGAATTCTGTGAGTATATTTTTGAGGCGAAGCAAGACGCTACTAAAGTGAAACGCCTACAGAAAATTGTACCGATGTTAGAAAAAGGAATTGGTTTAAATGATGCTTATAAAAAGAAAAGCACCTCTTAAAAGAGGCGCTTTTTCAATATTTTGTATAGTATAATCTTACTTTTTTGCGCTTGTCGTAAGCTTTTTGCTCATTTCCATGGAAATAGCAGAACGATCGAACTTGAGTCGACCGGCCATCGTCTCGATGACACAGGAAAAGTCTTTATCATTCAGTTCAACCACTTTTCCATGAAGACCACTTTTGGTTATGATGCGGTCTCCTTTTTTAAGCTCCGAAGCAAACTTTTTCTCATCCTTCTGACGTTTCATCTGTGGGCGAATCATAAAAAAGTAAGCCACCACAAAAATCAATATCAGTGGTAAAAATTGTCCTAGGTTTTCCATTTATCCTGGGCTTGGTTATTTTACGGGTCCGGCAATCTGTTCAGCCGCGTTCTTTGGATTGACGAAGGCTTTGATTCTAAGAATTTCGGAGCCCTTTTCCGTATTGGCGGTCACGGTGATGGTCTTGGTCACTTGGTTTTGACCTGAACCGTTGAACTTCACCAAAAGTTCCCCACTATCACCAGGGGCGATAGGAGTGTTTTTTGGGTATTCAGGCACCGTACAACCACAACTGCTTTTCGCGTCCGTAATTATCAAAGGGGCTTGCCCTGTATTAGTAAACTTAAAGCGGGTCTCCTGCGCAGTACCTTGCGTTATGGTTCCAAAATCATGCTCTGAATTCTCAAAAGTCATCACAGGGAGATTTTTTTGGGCCTCATCCCTGGTGGTTGCATTATCTACATTGTCTGCCAAAACTTTGCTTGACGCCTTGTCTTTACAAGATAGTCCAACAAGCAAAACTGCCATAACCAAGCTTAAAACTGTTGTTGCTCTTTTCATTCTTAAAAAATTTATTTTTCCAAAAATAATCATTTAAAAAATTACCGTAGACCTCTGCCCATTTTTTGTAATCTGCCCGTGTTCTTATATTCCTTGGCCAATTTATCCAAAACACCATTGATGAAGATACTGCTCTTGGGGGTTGAATACTCTTTGGCTATTTCCAAATATTCGTTCAATGTGACTTTTTCAGGTATTGAAGGAAAATTGAGCAATTCACAAATCGCCATTTTTAAGATGATGGAGTCAATTTCGGCAATTCTATCATTATCCCAATTTGGGGTCTTGCCCTCGATTTCCTGCTCCCACTTCGCATCATTCAGCAATGTTTTAGTCAGCAGTTTTTTAGCAAAATCCAGGTCTTGTTCATCTTTTACCAAGCGGGGAAGAAAGTAACTGTCCCCTTTGGACTTATCCGCTTTCTTAATGCGCTTCAATAAAAAGGTGTTCACAATGGGAAAATCATCTATCCAAGTAAGTTTATCGTCTTCAAAGTACTCATAGATTTTTTCATTGGGGGCAATCACTTCTTTGAACAATTGAAGTATGACCGCTTTATCTTCCGAGTAACTTTTATCCTTGCTTGTCATGTACGACTTATAAATGTCGCTTTTGACCACATCTTTATAAATAATCTTTACATAATCCTCGTTGAAGTACCAATTGTTCAACTTACGTCTAGCGAGATTGTCCTTTAAAAGCCCATTCTGTGAAATTTGGACCAGAACTGCATTGTTCACAAACTTTTCCGGATTGGGATAAGCATCTTCTTCCGTGGCCAGATATTTTTTTGAAGCATGTTGTAGGTGTTTTTCGGCGCGAGCATGGATTTCTTTTATCAGGCTCAACATCAAAAGATAGAGTACGTACATGTTCTCTATACTCATTTTTAGAAACTTTTCCTGTTTTTCCAACGAATCATCCTTGGACTGTACCAATGCGTAGATACACTGCATTACTTTAACCCGGATATGCCTTCTTGTTAGCATTTAAAAGAACTTTAACGTCATTTATTGGCTTTCACAGCGCAAAAATACTCTTATATTTTAATCCTTGCCGGCTAAGTTCTTTTCTTATCAGTTTTATAACATTCATTTCAATATTGATAATTTATATTTGACCTGACCAACAAAAACCACCAGACCCCTTTTTTCCGAATGAAGGAACTAAAGCACCTAAATAAATACTTTAAAAAATACAGGTCCAAGCTGCTGCTGGGTATTGTGATCACTATAGTGGCCCGACTTTTCTCTTTGGCAGTTCCCAATTACGTGAACCAATCCATTCAAGTCATAGAAGAGTATTTGGGCGAAACCGTCTCCTTGTCCCAAGCCAAAACTACCTTGTTCCAGTATATACTTATCATTGTGGGTACGGCACTGCTTTCTGCCTTGTTTACCTTTTTGATGCGGCAAACCATAATCAATGTATCCCGATATATTGAATTTGACCTGAAAAATGAGATTTTTGACCATTATCAGATTTTGACACTCGATTTTTACAAGAAAAACCGAATTGGGGATTTAATGAATCGTATCAGCGAGGATGTCAATCAAGTGCGAATGTATGCAGGCCCAGTCATCATGTACGGTATGAACACGATAACCATATTTATCTGTGTCATCACCATTATGTTTATCAAGGCACCGACCTTGGCCGCCTATACCTTGATTCCTTTACCCATTTTATCCATTTTGATTTATCAAATCAGCAAAATAATCCATTTGAGAAGTACTAAGGTGCAGGAGTTTCTTTCGTCCCTTTCCACTTTTGCGCAGGAATCGTTCTCCGGTGTGGCAGTCATCAAGGCTTACGGTATGGAACCTCAGGTAAACAAAGAACTCGAAACTTTGGCTTTAGAAGGCAAAGATACCAGCATGGACCTGGCCAAAGTAAATGCTTGGTTTTTTCCGTTAATGATTTTACTCATTGGTATAAGCAACATTATAGTAATCTATTTTGGTGGAAAGATGTATCTGGACAATAAAATCGAATCGTTTGGTTTAATCGCTGAATTCATCCTTTATGTAAACATGCTTACTTGGCCCGTGGCAGTCGTAGGTTGGCTAACCTCCATAATCCAAAGGGCCGAAGCATCCCAAAAACGTATCAATGAATTTTTGGAAGTAAGGCCGGACATCCAAAATGAGGTAACCGCAGAAACCCCAATATTGGGAAATATTGAATTTAAAAATGTTTCTTTTACCTATGACGACACACAGATTACAGCGCTAAAAGACGTTTCCTTTTCCGTTAAAGCTGGACAAACCGTAGCTATTTTGGGAAAGACAGGTGCTGGCAAATCCACTATCTTGGATTTGGTGGCCCGACTGTATGACACTACCGAAGGTGAGATATGTATAGATGGAGTACCCATCCAAAAGAAAAACCTTGGCATGTTGAGAAAAGCGATAGGTGCAGTACCCCAAGATGCTTTTCTTTTTTCGGACACCATTCAGAACAATATTCGCTTTGGGAATGAAGAAGCAAATCTGGAGGATATTATTGATTCGACCAAAAAAGCAGTCGTCCATGAAAACATTGCTGGGTTTTCTCAAAAGTACGATACTATTTTAGGGGAACGTGGAATTACGCTCAGCGGGGGCCAGAAACAACGAATTTCCATAGCAAGGGCGCTCTTAAAAGACCCTAAAATCTACTTGTTCGATGATTGTCTTTCGGCAGTGGATACCGAAACCGAAGAGGAAATCCTGAACAATCTCAAAAAAGCCTCAAAAGATAAGACCACTTTAATAGTGAGCCATCGGGTCTCATCGGCCAAAAATGCAGATTACATCCTTGTTTTGGATAATGGTAGGATAATTCAAGAAGGTACCCACGAAGAGTTGAACAACAAAACCGGCTACTATAAAGAGCTTTACTTCAACCAACTCGCCGAGAAAGAATAAGAAAAAAGTTGCTGTTTTAGCATTTTTTTTACATTTTTGGTAGAATAATTCGCCAATTCACGAAACACATACCTATACTTTATGAGTGACAAAGAAATAATGGACCAAGAGGAAATTTACTCGAAAGTCCTGCGGGCAGGAAGAAGAACTTACTTTTTTGATGTTAGAAGCACAAAAGCTGGAGACTATTACTTAACCATAACTGAAAGCAAAAAATTCACCCATGACGATGGGTCCTTCCATTACAAAAAACACAAAATATACCTTTATAAAGAAGACTTTATGGCCTTTAAAGATATTATGGAGGAGATGATGGACTACATCATAGAAGAAAAAGGTTTGGAAGTAATTTCTGAAAGGCATAAAAAAGATTTTAAGAGGGAAGAGGATACCTCAGAAAAGAATGGAACCACAACGGAGAATTTTACCGATGTGGATTTTGATGATATCTGAGCAACCCCAAGAACTATAAAAACGGCCTGTACTACGGGCCGTTTTTTATTTTAGACCTAGCTAACTCAAAGAAAACTTGCATGAAAAACCTATGTATTCTAATTGTCCTATCCTTCGCTACAAATGCTTTCGCGCAGAAAATTGGTCTCGACTATTATCTTCCACAAAATGTAACGTACAACCCTGATATTCCCAAACCATTGGAAGTAATTGGACATGAGGTTGGCGAATGGCATGTGACCCACGATAAGCTTATCCATTATATGAGCGAACTGGCCCGTGTAAGTGACCGAATTACTATTGAAAATAGAGGGAAGACCTTTGAGGGGAGACCCATTCCACTATTGACCATAACTTCTGCGGAGAACCATGGTACTATTGAAGCTATTCGACAACAGCATATTGCTTTGACGGAGGCCAGTTCCAAGGCAGAACTTTCCCAAATGCCCATTGTAGTTTATCAAGGGTATTCCATCCATGGCAATGAGGCCAGTGGCTCCAATGCTGTCTTGGCCTACGCATACTATTTGGCAGCGGCCCAAAGTCCCGAGATTGATAAAATGCTACAAAACACGGTAATTCTTTTGGATCCTTGTTTAAATCCGGACGGATTACAAAGATTTGCCAATTGGGCCAATGTTCACAAAAGCCAAAACCTAAATCCGGATAAAAACGAAAGGGAGTACCATGAGGTGTGGCCCGGTGGAAGAACCAATCATTACTGGTTTGATATGAATCGGGACTGGCTTCCCGTTCAACTACCGGAGAGTAGGGCCCGTATAACCACTTACCACAATTGGCTCCCCAATATCTTGACCGACCATCACGAAATGGGTACTAATTCTACCTTCTTCTTTCAACCCGGCGAACCTTCACGCGTAAATCCTTTGACACCGGATATCAATCAAGAATTGACCAGGGAAATTGGGAAATTCCATGCAAAAGCTTTAGATAAAATCGGGTCGCTTTACTATTCGGAGGAGCGTTTTGACGATTATTATTATGGAAAAGGCTCCACCTTTCCAGATGTCAACGGAGGTATCGGAATACTTTTTGAACAGGGTAGTTCAAGGGGTCACATACAAGAAAGTGAAAATGGAGTTCTAACTTTTCCTTTTACAATAAGAAATCAATTCACCACATCACTTTCTACTGTGGAAGCCGCCTTGGAAATGAAGACCAAAATATTGCAGTACCAAAGAGATTACTACGCTGATTTACGGAACGAAGCGGCAAGCAGCAAAACCAAAGGAATTGTTTTCGGGGACCATAAAGATGCCGCGAAAGCGTGGCATTTGGCCGAAATATTGAAAAGACACCAAATAAAGTTTCATGAGTTGGCCTCTGATGTCACGATTTCTGGAAAAATCTACAAGAAAGGACACAGCTACATCGTACCCATGAACCAAAAGAACCCCAGGTTGGTGAACACCATGTTTGAAAAGCGAACCCGTTTTAAGGATAGCTTATTTTATGATGTTTCTGCTTGGACCTTTCCCCTGTCATTCAATTTGGATTATGCCAATCTAAATTCCCTAAAAGATGCTGGTCCAGAAATATTGGAATTACCCGCCTTATCATCAGGAGTGGACAAAAAAAGTTCCTATGCCTATCTTTTTGAGTGGCATGAATATTATACGCCAAAAGCCCTCAATGCTATTTTGGAAAACGGACTTCGTGCCAAAGTGGCCAAAACCCCATTCACTCTAGAAGGAAAAAAATATGATTATGGCACCATTATGGTTCCCGTTCAAAACCAAACAATGGCCTCTGATAAACTCTACACTTTTCTCAACAAGGTTGCCGAGGCGAGCAAGTTGACCATCACTGCGGTATCGACCGGATTGGCTCAAGGCATCGATTTGGGAAGCAATGACTTCGAACCTATAAAAAAGCAAAAAGTAGGACTTTTGGTAGGCGATGGTATTCGCTCCTATGATGCGGGAGAAATATGGCATTTGTTCGATACGCGTTACAACATGAAAGTTACCAAGATAGATACCCGCTATTTTGAAGATGTGGACTTAAGCGCCTATACGGATATAATACTACCTAGTGGCTGGGGAAGTACAATCCTGAACAAAGAAAACACGGAAAAAGTAAAAACCTGGGTAAAGCGTGGTGGAACACTTATCGGCTTTAGAAATGTGGCCAATTGGTTTAAAAAGTATGATTTTATGAAAATGGAAATGCGGAAGGATACCTTGTTGGCAAAAAACATATCCTTTGAGCAAAAAGAGGCTTTTAATGGCGCCCAAGTCACCGGTGGGGCCATTTTTGAAGCAAAGCTAGACCGATCGCACCCTATCGCCTTTGGCTATAAAAACGATAGGATTTCACTCTTTAGAAATACCAATATCTATTTGGAACCAGATAAAGACAGTTATAACAATCCCATTCAGTATACAAGCAATCCGCTTCAGAGCGGTTATATTTCCAAAGAAAATGCCAAGCGCGTTAAAAACAGCGTACCTTTCAAAATACAAAAATCGGGAAGCGGCAGCGTTATCCTTTTTACGGACAACACCAATTTTAGGGCTTTCTGGTACGGTACAAATAAATTGATGATGAACGCCATCTTTTTTGGACCTATGATGTAATTAGTTAATCAAATACTATGGCACGTACACCCAGCAATATGTTGCCTTTAGGAACAAAGGCACCGACGTTCGAACTTCCGGACACGGTAACCAATACGCTTATCTCTTTAGATTCGACAAAAGGGAAAAAGGGAACTTTGGTCATGTTTATCTGTAACCACTGCCCATTTGTCATCCATGTCAATCCTGAGATTTCCAGATTGGGAGTGGAATATCAAAAACAGGGAATAGGTTTTATTGCCATTTCGAGCAATGATGTTGACAATTACCCTCAAGATGCACCGCATTTAATGAAGGTGAAGGCGAAAGAGGCGCACTATACTTTTCCGTATTTGTACGACGAAACCCAAGAGGTCGCCAAAGCGTACGACGCGGCCTGTACTCCAGATTTTTATCTTTTTGATGATGCATTACGATTGGTTTATCGCGGTCAATTGGACGATTCCAGACCAGGAAACGGAGTTCCGCTCAATGGGGAAGATTTGAGAAAAGCAATGGACGCACTGCTACAAGGCAGCCCGATAAACGAGTATCAAAAACCGAGTATCGGATGTAATATAAAATGGAAAAACTGAGCTAGTGCCCGGGCTTTACCAGAAGAAGTGATAGGGTTCAAGTGACGATTTCATCATTTAAAAAATAGGACGGGATACCGTAAAAACGTCTTGGGTCACCAGCCCTCCCTTTCAATCAAATTAGCGATGTGTGCATAATGGTGGTTACTATGCCAAGCATATCTCCCAATATTTTCGGCAAGGGTTGAAGTGATGTTTCCAGCAGGATGTTGAAAAGTACGGTGCAGTTGTTCCTGACTTAATCCCTTTAAGAGATAAACCAACTTGGCATGAACCGCTTTTAGATGATCTAATGACATTTGGATTGGAGCAGACTTTGTGTCAAACAGCTTCGCCCACTCTTTCTCAAAATAGGGTTTGATCACCGGATTATTTTCGGTAAGTCCCCATTTAAAACGGATATAACTGTTATGATGGCTATCTGAAATATGGTGGACCAACTGTCTCACGGTCCACCCGCCAGGTCTGTAAGGGGTTTCCAATTGTCCTTCCGACAATACGGAAACCATTGTTTCAAGCTTCTGTGGTAATTGTTCCAACACACCTATCCATTTTTCAAGGTGTCCTTCCGTGATATGGTCTGGAACTTTATATTTTCCGATAGGATATTTTAACTGCTCTAAAAGTGTTTTTTCCATATTCTAAAAGTAGTGAAGATTGGTAAAAGAAAATGATATCGCACCGGAGGTACACATCAAAATCCAGAAACTTTAATACACTTTTAACTGCCCAAATAACAGCAGGAATTCTCATGGGCTACCTTTGCGGAACATGGACATTAATTCAAAAAACAAATACTATGGCAACGATTCGATTGGGGGATATCGCTCCTGATTTTACAGCGGAAACTTCACAAGGCACATTAAACCTTTATGAATATTTTGGGGATGGATGGGGCATCCTATTTTCCCATCCTGCGGATTTTACACCGGTTTGTACCACTGAATTAGGTACGGCAGCAAAATTCAAAGATGAATTTGAAAGACGAAATGTAAAAATGATCGCATTGAGTGTGGATGGGTTGGAATCCCACAGCGAATGGATACAGGATATCAATGAAACCCAAAATACCATGGTGAATTTTCCCATTATCGCCGATGTGGATAGAAAGGTATCCGATTTGTACGATATGATTCATCCAAATGCCAACGATACGCTTACCGTACGTTCTGTTTTTATCATAGCTCCAGATAAAACCGTAAAATTGATTTTGACGTATCCTGCATCTACGGGAAGGAACTTTTATGAGTTGCTACGTGTCGTTGATTCCTTACAGTTGACCGCTTATCATAAAGTTGCCACTCCGGCAAACTGGGAAAGTGGAGAAAAGGTTGTTGTTAGCCCAGCGATTCCCACGGAAGAAGCAAAAGAGCTATTTACATCAGGCGTAGAGGAAGTGAAACCTTATCTGCGCTTAACCCCAGACCCTACGATATAATTATCATAGGTAGCCTATTTCAGAAGCTCCCCCTTTCCGGGGGAGCTTTTTTTTTACCGTACCGTACCTCTAAACTTTTTTTCTTCCCTACGCAACCTCCTGGGTTTTTAATATCTATCACATAGACAACCTCAACAACAATAACCTTTAAATCGACAACACTATGAATACTTTTTTTGGAGTACTTCTGATACTCTTGTTCATTAATGCAGTGCTTCTTGTTATAAGCGTCAATCGGTCCAAAAAATAAGATTGTGCCACTTTTTATGGCGAAATACTTAAAATGGTGGAAATACCTACAATAAGTAGGGTATGTTATCGTTCAGTTGTTATAAAACAAAGTAAGCATACCCCGATTCATAAAATAGAAGACCATGCAAACGTTTTTTACAGTACTTCTTTTTCTACTTATTCTTAACGCCTGTTTGTTAGTGGTAAGTGTGAATAGATCAAAGTAAAAAAAGCTCCTCAAAAGGAGCTTTTTAGTTAGATGATTTTTTGTCCTTAAACGGATTTATTTCACTTGCATAAGTTCTACGTCAAAAATCAAGGTGGCGTTAGGGGGAATCACCCCGCCTGCGCCAGCACTCCCATAGGCCAAGTGTGAAGGAATAACAAAACGGGCCTTGTCCCCAACTTGCAAAAGCGAGATTCCCTCATCCCAACCTGGTATCACCTGACCCACGCCCAATGTAAAATCTATAGGTTGATTACGACTGTAAGAAGAGTCAAATACCTGTCCATTGGTCAAACGTCCTTCATAGTGGACCGAAACCGTCTTTCCTTTTTCTGCTAGGACACCATTACCTTTTTGAATAATCTTATAACGAAGGTCGCTCTCAGTTTTTTCAAATCCGGCAGCCAACTGCTCTATTTCGTTCTCAGCTTTGGCTTTGGCTTCAGCAATTTTTTGTTCCCGAGCACCTTCAAATACCCGAAAGGCTTCTATGGCATTCCAATTCTCCGCCTCGTCCCCGACCCTAACAATTTCAAGGCTCTCGATAGCATCTCCCTGTATAATGGCGTCCACTACTTCTTGACCTTCTTCAACCTGTCCGAAAACGGTATGCTTGTTGTCCAACCACGGTGTAGGGCCATGGGTGATAAAAAACTGACTTCCATTCGTTCCAGGTCCAGCGTTTGCCATGGAAAGTATTCCCGGTGCGTCGTGTTTCAGTTCAGGGTGGAATTCATCATCAAACTTGTATCCTGGATCTCCAGTTCCGGTTCCCTGTGGACATCCGCCCTGAATCATAAAATCCGAAATAACTCTATGGAACTTCAGTCCATTGTAATACGGTTCGCCCTGGGGTTTCGCCGTATTGTCCATATTTCCCTCAGCAAGGGCCACAAAGTTACCTACAGTTCCCGGTGTTTTGTCGTGGGTCAACTTAACCAAAATTTCACCTTTAGCCGTATTAAATTTGGCATAGATTCCGTTCTGCATATATTTTACATTTGCTATTTAAGAAATTCCGCACCTTGCGAAAGGCTGCAAAGATAGTTGTTTTTAGAAGTTTTTTGTATGATTCCCCTATGCGAAACGAAGATTCCATTGTTCATCTTGAAACTGGTATTCGGTTCCTTTCTTGGCTAAACAGGAGGAACCCATGTTTTAGAAATTCCGGGACTAACCTTTGATTTTTTGGGAAGGTATGGTTCCGTACTTGTCAATAAGGTATACCAAACTGGTCATGGTGGCGGCACCCAATTCGAGCTCCCTTTTGTTTATGTGTTCGAACGTATCATTTTCTGAGTGATGATGGTCAAAGTAACGCTGTGAATCTGGTCGTAATCCAGCCAGAACGATACCTTTATCTTTTAAAGGGCTTATATCCGCCCCGCTACCTCCCTCAACGAACAAATGAATCAAATAGGGCTCAAAGAGTTTTCGCCATCCCAAGATTTGGTTAAAATCTGCCTCGGAACAATCAAAAGAGAAACCTCTAGGAGTAAAACCACCGGCGTCGCTCTCTAGGGCAAATACGTGCCTTTCACTTTTTCTTTGGGCCACTTCAGCATATTGATTGCCGCCCCGCAAACCATTTTCTTCGTTCATGAACAGAACTACCCGTAGTGTTCGCTTGGGTTTATAACCCGTTTCCTTGAACAACCGCAGTACTTCCATACTTTGTACACATCCAGCGCCATCATCATGGGAGCCATCGCCCAAGTCCCAGGAATCCAGGTGGCCGCCAACAAGCATTATTTCTTCGGGGTAGGTGGAACCTTTGATTTCACCAATTACATTGTAGGATTCAACATCGGGTAATTGCTTACAGTTCTGTTTGAAGTAGAACTTTATTTCCGGATTTAAGGCCAAGGTCGTACTCAACAATTCGGCCCCTTTGGTGCTTATTGCTGCCGCTGGAATTCTATCCATTACCGGGGTGTCGCCATAACTCATGGAACCTGCATGAGGAAAATCGTCCAAACGCAAATTCATAGAGCGTACAATGACTCCAACCGCACCATATTTACCTGCTTCGGCAGCTCCCGAATATCTCTGGTCAACGCAACCTGAGTATGCATTGAACGTATCAATTTGGGTAGGATCCATAGGACGGTTATAAAAAATAATCTTACCCGCTATCTTTTCTTTTCCCAGTTTTTTTAACTGTTCAATACCATTTACTTCTAAAATATTGGCCTTTACACCTCCGTCAGGGGTAGCCACTGAACCCCCAAGTGCGCAAATGGGCACATTGGTGGTCAATCCCGGCTTCGTTTCAAAATAGGCAAATTCCGGGGTGCCACGAACCCATTTGGGAACCATTACTGGTTGTAACCATACGCGGTCCAGACCTAAAGAATCCAGTTGGATTTTGGTATATTCAACAGCTTGTTGCGCTTCCACGGAGCCAGTGAGGCGACCACCAATTTGATTGGACAAATAGTTTAGCCAGTCATACGCTTTTCCGTTTGTAAGAGCCGTGTCATATATAGCTTTTAGCTGCCTTTCATCCGTAGTTTGCGCTTCAATATGGCTTGTCAAACATAAAAATAGCAGTACTAGTCTTTTCATTTGACTTCTTTTTCCAATTCTTGCTTAAAGCTTTCCAAATTAGCCTTTATTTTGTCCTCTAATTCTGGTTCCCTTACATCTTTTAACTTTTTTAGCGCATCAAGTAGCACAGCAGCTACAATTACCCGTGCAGCTCTTTTGTTGTCTGCGGGGACAATATACCAAGGTGCATTGGGTTTCGATGTTTCGTTGATGGCATCTTCATAACACTGTTGGTATTTATCCCAAAGTTTACGTTCCTTGAGGTCGCCAGGAGAGAACTTCCAGTTCTTTTCTTTTAATTTCAAGCGCCGCAAGAGCCGCTGCCTTTGTTCTTCCTTGGAGAGATGCAGGAAGAACTTAAAAATTTGCGTCCCGTTCTCGGTGATATGCCTTTCAAAATCATTGATTTGACGGTACCGATTTTTCCAAAATCCATTGTCTATATTTTCAACTGATTTGATCTCTGGAATATTCTCAGAAAGAATATACTCTGGATGCACCTTGGTAACCAAAACATTCTCGTAGTGCGTTCTATTGAAAACGCTGAATTTTCCCCGCTCGGGCAGGGCGATGTAATGTCGCCACAAATAGTCATGTTTCAGTTCCAAGGCAGTTGGCACTTTAAAACTATGTACCACAACACCTCGGACATTGAAATCTTTGAATACTTCTCGTATCAGACTGTCTTTTCCTGCTGTATCCATACCCTGTAGGCAAACGAGGACCCCATATTTTCCATGGGCGTACAAAGTGTCCTGGAACTTGCCCAGTTTTTTTCGGATATCCCTCAAATTGTCCTTTAAGGTATCATCTGATTTATCAAAATCTTCAAACGTGGATATTTCGGAAAGTTCTATAGTATTTTGTACTTTATAAGAGTCCTGTCGTACATATTTCATGTAATGAATATACTGTTTTTTAGGCATACGACTGACTTGGCCAAAAACTGTAGTTCAACGAAGGTTTGTCCCTTTTATAGTTTTACCTCGTGTTTTATCGATTTTATTTAATGTGAAGTAGTAGCATGTTTTAACTTGGAGGATGAAAAGCGTGTGGTCCCAAATCTGCCGTAATGAAATTTAAGAGAATTATTCTTTTTATTGTTTTTCTGCTAGGCCTGTTAAGCCTTTTTCTCATGGCTTCGTTCAAGGCACCCAATGCTTGCGAATTTGCCAATTCCAACATGGAATATATTAAGGACCAAACTGAAACTGCCATTTCCGTAGAGGACTTTCAAATTTCAAAATACTACGCTTATAAGGCGATAAGCGGAATAGAAAAGACCCGTTCCAATTTTAATGCCTGCGGATGTGAAGAGGCCATAATCAGTCTAGATAAGGTAATGCTCCATCTCAAAAAAGCGACAAAAACAGAATCGCAGGCCAATTCCAAAGAAGCGCTTCAAAAAGCGCTGCAGAATACCCTTAAAGGGATTCAAGAGCTTAAAGATTTTGGTATGGCAATCAATGACGGCTATGGAGATAACATGTTAGTATTGAATACCAAAGAAGTTTTGGATGCCCAAGGCGGCATTTTACTACCTGAAGGCAAACTCTTGGAACAAAAAATTCACAACGGCCTAAAAAACTTCGAGATTTCCATAGATAATGTTATCAAATACCTGGATTGTAAAGAAGCGAGAAGATTTATCAAAAAGACGTATGATGCTGCCCATTTGAAGCTTCTAAATCCGGATTTGACGCGCCCAAAAAAAATATACCACCAACGGGTAAAGACCATTACACAAAATGCGCTTGATCGAGTTAAGGATTGTGAGTGACTTATTTACTGGCAAACAAGTTGACATCTTCTTCGGAAACCTCGGTGCCACCTAAAATAATTAGACGTTCCACAACATTTCTGAGTTCCCGGACATTTCCCGTCCAATCATATCCTTTCAACAAATCAATTGCCTTTTTCGCGAATACTTTCACAACTGTGCCCTGCTCATCAGCTATTTTCTTTGCAAAATGATCAATTAAAATAGGGATATCGTCACGTCTGTCATTGAGCGGGGGCACTTTTATCAGGATAACTGCCAGGCGATGATACAGGTCCTCCCTAAATTTCCCATCTTCAATTTCCTTTTTGAGATTCTTGTTGGTCGCCGCCAAAACGCGAACATCAACTTTAATATCCTTATCTGTTCCCACCCGTGATATTTTATTCTCTTGAAGTGCCCTAAGCACTTTAGCCTGTGCGGAAAGGCTCATATCGCCAATTTCATCTAGAAAAATCGTGCCTTTGTTCGCTGCCTCAAACTTGCCTGCCCGGTCTTTGACCGCCGAAGTAAATGCGCCCTTAACATGTCCAAAAAGTTCACTTTCAATAAGTTCTGATGGGATTGCTGCGCAATTGACCTCTATAAAAGATGCAGCGGAACGGGGACTTTTCTGGTGCAACCAATGCGCTACCAACTCTTTGCCCGTTCCATTAGGTCCCGTAATCAATACCCGAGCGTCAGTAGGGGCCACTTTTTCTATCATATCTTTAATGACCCCTATTTCCTTGCTTTCCCCAACCATTTCATAATTCTTGGAGACTTTTTTCTTCAGGATTTTGTTCTCCACCACCAGTTCTTTTCTATCGAGGGCATTCCGTACCGTAGTCAAAAGTCTGTTTAAATCCGGGGGTTTGGAAATATAGTCGAAAGCACCGAGCCGCATGGTGTTCACGGCGGTATCCAAATCGCCGTGACCTGATATCATGATAAAGGGAATTTCGGGCTTTACATTTTTTGCAGCTTCCAACACCTCTACACCGTCCATTTTGGGCATTTTAATATCACAAAGGACCAAATCAAAATCCTCTTTTTTGATAATTTCCATGCCTTTGAGCCCATCTTCGGCCTCAAAAACCTCGTACGTCTCATTTTCCTCACTCAATATTTTGGTCAGCACCCTTCTAATTGCAGATTCATCTTCAATCACCAATATTCTTGACATAGTCCCTTGTTTAAAAAATTCCGATTTTGAAACCTGTTCGAATATAAAAATTTGCTTCGTCATTCAATAGGAAAACATCATTTCTGTTGTCGTCCCTAATCGTGCCTTCTTGCTCTATCGAGCGGCCCACCAAAGCAAAGAGTGCCATCCGCTTGGTAATGTTATACTGATATCCAAGAGCGCCGACCAAGGCAGAAAGTGAAATTCTGGAACCTATTTTGTTTTCGGGCAGGGCGATATCATTTTGGATGTTGATAAAATATCCATCCAAAAGAAAGGAGAACCCAAATGTGTGCTTTGGAGAAGGATGGTACTCAAATCGAGATCTAGGAATACCCAAGGTGTAGGACCAGTTGGGATGGAACCTTTTGTTGTAGCTCACCACGGGCAAGGGAAAGGGCAATCCCGTGGTACTATTAAAGGACAGCCCCAAAACCAACCGGAAGGGTTTGTCATTTTTTACCCCCTGTTTCCACAAGCTTGCTGTGGCATTTAGGAAAAAATCATTGGTTTGGATACCATCGGTAAAGTTAGAGGCCAGTCTTGGGGTAAACAGACCCACGAAATTCCAATTCTCGTTCCACTTGGTAATGTACCCCAAATTTAAGTCCACCACGTGAAAGCGATTGATTTCGGACTGGTCAAATGGAAAATTTTGGGAATATCCTACGTCAAAGCGATTATACTCCAGTCCCGTTACTAAATAATCCTTCTTTTCATTAAGCTTGATAGGCAGGTTAAAGAGGAATTTATAGCGCTGCGTTTTTATTCCCGTGTCATTTTCCGGGATGTTGAGATACTCAGCACGGAAAATGTCCGTGCTCTGTCCCGTGAGGAGATGACTGCAAAAGAAACCCAAGAAGAACACTATCTTTTGGATATCGTTAGGTGTCTTTAGAACCTGTATTGTTTTGAGGTTTTTGATGCTGAAATATATGGATATCCCTTTGAGGGAAGGGAATGGTTATTTTATGATGCTTGAATTTTCTGTTGATACTATACCGTATATCACTTTTGATACGTGGATCTGCAAAACTATCATTAATAAAATAGTTAATTGAAAACAGAAGCGCTGAATTGCCAAAATCGTTAAAAAGAACAAAAGGTTTTGGGTTTTTCAATACTTTTTTGTGTTCCGTGACGGCTTCTTCCAATAGTTGTGTCACTACCTCAACATCACTGCCATAGGCCACTCCTACGTTCACGCTTTCCCTGGTTGTCCTATGATTTTGGGTATAGTTAAAAACAATATCGCTTATGAACTTGTGGTTGGGTATTACCACTACTTTATCGTCCCTCGTAATGGCGCGCGTGGTGCGCAGTTTAATTTCGAACACTTTTCCAACTTTACCGTCCACCTCCACGATATCGCCTACTTGAAGGGATTTGTCCACGATGATAAAAATTCCACCCAGAATATCCTTAAAAAATTCCTGAAGGGCCAATCCCAAACCTACGAACAAAACCGCAGAAGCTGTGATAATCAGGGTGATATCAATTCCTGCCCCCCTCAATGTGAGTAGCACAACCAAGATGTAAATCACGTAGTTGGCAAATTTAAAGACGCTGGAGAACTTTTGTTTGTCCTCGGATTCCATTTTTCGGGTAACAAGATGTCGCGACCACTTTAAGAGCAAACGGGTGACGACAATGGAAAAAATCAAAAGCAACAATAGACCTAAGGTAAAATGAATGGACTTTTCACCTTCCCCAATGTGAATTCCCCAATTGAGGAACTCTTTAATGGAACCCCAAATATCTTCTTGGATAATCTCTTTTATTTCTTCACTACTCTCTTGCATTTCAATTTAATATTTCAACCATCTGAACAGCTCTTTATAGGTGGGTCGCTTGCCGTACATAAGAATACCCACGCGATAAATTTTGGATGCCAACCATACGATGCCCAAAAAAGCCCCGATCAACAATCCAATTGACGTCAGCAATTGCCAAAGGGGAACACCCCCATCTCCTATGCCACCGGGAAGACGCATCAACATCACAATTGGCGAAGTTAAGGGGAACAAGGAGAATCCAACAGCGATAGGTCCGTGTGGATTACTGAAAACCGAGAAAAAACCAACATAAATGGCCAACATAAGCGGTAAAATAATCGGAAAAATGAATTGCTGCGTATCGGTTTCATTGTCTACCGCAGCTCCTATAGCGGCATATATGGAACTGTAAATCAAATATCCAAGGATGAAATACACTAAAAACGAGCCTATGAGTAGGGCCCAAGGAATATTTATTATTTCCTTGGCGTAAACCAGAATTTCCCCTTCCATAGGGGTTGCAGATAGTTGGGAAACATTGTTCATTCCTGGACCGGGAAGTGAAGTCCCACCGGAGAGTTCTGATAAATCAATTTCCAAGAAAGCGACAGATAGAAAAAGTAATATGGACGCAGATACAATCCAAATGACAAATTGGGTGATACCCGCCAAGGACGTACCTATGATTTTGCCCAACATCAACTGAAATGGTTTAATAGAGGAAATGATTACTTCTATGATCCTGCTTGTTTTTTCCTCAATTACACTGCGCATTACAAACCCGCCGTAGATTATGATAAACATCATGATTGCATATCCGAAAGCGCCACCTACAAAAGCCTTCAATTCATTAATTCCTTTAATGCTCCTTTGCCCATCGAAGGTAGAAAGATTGATGGAATACGCTTTTTCAACATTGGAGAACTGATCTGTGGAAACGCCCAGTCCTTTTAATCGTTCTTGGCGCAATTGGTTCTGGAATATTCTTTCCAATCGTTCGGTCACCAAGGTACTTGGGTTTTCTTTGGTAAAGAGATAGGCTGCATTGGCCGCCTCTTCCATGGTTGGGCCCGCCGGAATATGGAGCAAACCAAAATATCCCAAGGACAAGGTGGAATCCTTAGCTTTCTGCAAGGAGATATTTCGGAACTGGATGTAGGAGGTACTTTCTGTTATTTTAAATTGGCCCGAAAAAAAAGTACTCTCATTTAAAACGGCAATGATACGTTTTTCGTTATCGTTTATTTTGGTCAAATAGGCAACCAATAAAATCATACCGACAATGAGTATTGGACTCAGAATCGTCATGATTATAAACGACTTGTTTCTCACTTTGGCCAGATATTCCCGCTTAATGATCAAAGGCAATTTATCCATAATGCTCCTTTCCATTGACGGTTTTAATAAAAATATCGTTGGCCGACGGAATCACTTCTTCCAACTTCAAAACATTACCATATTTGGCCAGCTCGGTCAAAACGCCTTTGGTATCCTCTGAGGGAAGTTGAAGGGAAATGGACCAGTGGTTATCCTCTACATTGTATTCTGAAGAAAGCACACTGAATTTTTCCCCTAGCGCCTGTAACACATTTTTCGAAGGTTCTAAAACACCAAGGTTGGTATTAAAAATGTTGTTCTTGAACGCTTTTTTGATTTCGGAGAGCTTCCCGTCCAATATTTTTTCGGATCTATGTATCAATGCAATATGTTCGCAAAGTTCCTCGACCGATTCCATCCGATGCGTGGAAAAAATAATTGAGGTCCCTTCTTCTTTCAATCTAAGGATTTCATCTTTGATGACACCCGCGTTAATAGGGTCAAATCCGCTGAAAGGTTCATCAAAAATCAATAATTTCGGACGGTGTAGTACCGTAACTATAAATTGGATTTTTTGGGCCATCCCCTTGGATAGCTCCTGAATTTTTTTGTTCCACCATTCACCAATTTCAAAGCGTTCGAACCATTCCATGAGCCTGGACTTCGCCTCTGATTTGGACAATCCTTTCAATTGTGCCAAATAAAGGGCTTGTTCTCCAACTTTCATGCTTTTATAGAGACCCCTTTCTTCGGGTAAATAGCCGATGGATGCTACGTGTTCAGGGGCCAAAGGTTTCCCATTAAAGAAAACTGTTCCCGAATCTGGATATGTAATTTGGTTAATGATCCGGATAAAAGTGGTCTTTCCGGCGCCATTGGGACCTAAAAGTCCATAAATTGTATTTTCCGGTATTTCTAAAGATATATTTTTTAGTGCTTGGTAGTCCCCATAGGATTTGGAGACATTTTCGGCGACTAGAATGTGATGCATTCAAAGAATTTTTTCAAAGATATGTATTTGCCAAAAAAATAGATAGGCCCCAAAAACAAAACCCACCCTTAAAAAATCAAGGATGGGAAAAAAATTGCTATGAAAAAGAAAATTAGATATTGGTTTCCCAACATCGAATCAAATATACGTTTTTTATTTAAACAGAAAACGAATAATCGCTATGAGAACATATCTTTAACCTTTTCAAAGAAAGATTTATCAGATTTTTGGGGTTTTGGGACGAAATTCTCATCACTTTGCATGCGCTCGAAAAATTCCCGTTGTTCCCTGTTCAATTCTTTCGGGGTCCATACATTGACATGTACCAAGAGATCCCCACTGCCGTATCCATTAATATTGGAAACCCCTTTGCCACGTAGGCGTAATATTTTTCCTGATTGTATTCCGGGTTCCAGCTTAATGCGCACCTTACCTCCCACAGCGTCTATCTCCTTGGAACTTCCCAATACCGCTTCAGAAAAACTGATGTACAGATCATAATGGAGATTGTCCCCCTCTCTTTTTAAGGTGGCGTGTTCTTCGGTTTCTATGGCAACCAGTAAATCCCCGGCGATTCCATTACCGGGAGCTCCGTTACCCTTTCCGGATACCTTAAGTTGCATTCCTTCTTCAACCCCTGGCGGTATTTTGATGGATACGGTCTCTTCAATCGTAATAAGCCCTTGGGCATCGGCACCACTTGGACGTTTATCCATTATTTGACCTGCCCCACTACAAGTGTTACAGGTGGTAGAGGTCTGCATTCGACCCAAGATCGTGTTGGTGATTTTGGTCATCTGGCCACTACCATTACATGTTGGACAAGATTTATAGGTAACTCCATCGGCCTGTACTTTCCGTCGTACCTTCACCTTTTTCTCCACACCATGGGCTACCTCTTCCAAGGTCAGTTTTACTCGGATGCGGAGATTACTTCCTTTTACACGGCGCTGTCCGCCACCAAAACCACTGAAACCACTGAAACCTCCACCAAAAGCACTCCCAAAAATATCACCAAACTGACTGAAGATATCTTCCATGTTCATACCGCCACCAAAACCAGCTCCGCCTTCAAAGGCGGCATGCCCAAATTGGTCATATTTGGAGCGTTTATCAGGGTCGCTCAGTATTTCATACGCTTCGGCCGCTTTTTTGAACATTTCTTCCGCTTTGGCGTCCCCGGGATTTTTGTCAGGATGATATTCAATGGCTTTTTTCCGATAGGCTTTCTTTATCTCCGCCGCGGATGCACTTTTGGATATTCCCAATATTTCGTAATAGTCCTCCTTCATACGTTTTGTTTAATTGCCAACCACCACTTTAGGATGTCGAATGATACGTTCCCCCATCTTGAACCCTTTTTCAATCACATCAATGATTTTACCTTTCATTTTTTTATCGGGTGCGGGTATCTGGGTAATCGCTTCATGTACTTCCGCGTCAAAAACATCCCCCGCTTTGACCTCAACCTGTTCAAGGCCTTTATTTTTTAGGGTTTCCTTTAATTTGGTGTTAATAAGCTCAACGCCTTTGTACATTTCTTTATCCTCGGATTTTGATAACTCCTTGGTGGCACGGTCAAAATCATCCAAAATGGGCAAAAGGGAGACCATCACTTCTTGACCTGCAGTTTTAAAGAGTTCCATACGCTCTTTTGACGTGCGCTTTTTGAAATTTTCAAACTCTGCAAAAAGACGCAAAAACTTATCTTTTTCTTTTGCTAGCTCATCGCGAAGCTTTTCTTCTTCAGAAATCTCTTCTTCAAGGGGCTCCTCAACGGTCTCATTTATATTTTGGTCGTCCAGTTCAGGATTCTCAACAGATTGTGTATCCTTTACGTCTTCTGGCATTTCCTCAACTTTACTCTTTTTATCCATTGTCAACGGTTTCATTTAATCGTTTTTTCAGAGCGCAAAAGTACTGCCATTTGTATGAAAATGTCAAAATGTCATTGGAAAACAAAAAAAATCCGCCAAAAGGCGGATTCCAATTTAGATTGCATTGAATCAACTAAACATATTCCTTGTCCAGCGCTACCACGGTAGAAGTCTGTTTTGATTTTTTAGCACCCAATAAATGGTGCAAGGCAGCGCCAATATTTGCATATTGAAAAGTAAATCCTTTTTTCTCGATACGTTTACTACACACACGCTGACTGGAAAATAAGAGATAGGCCATTTCCCCAAGCATCGTATTCATCATAAACTGCGGAACATTGGGAAGGACCAAGGGTCGTTTTAAAACTTTGGCCAACTCTTTGGTCATTTTCGCATTTGTTACAGGGTTAGGGGCCACCGCGTTGTACGTTCCTTTAAGTTTGTTTGAGATTATAAAAAGAAAAATCTGAACCAAATCATCAATATGTATCCATGATTGCCATTGTTCTCCATTACCCATAATGGCACCCACGTAGTTTTTAACCGGCTTGACCATTTTGGGCAAGGCTCCCCCTTCATCAGACAATACGATACCTATTCGCACCGTAGCCACGTTCAAAGGAAGCGTTTCAAATTCTGAGATACCTTCTTCCCATTTTTCAACAACGTATCCCAAAAAGCTGGAATCAACATCTGGCTCTTTTTCTTCATAAAGGTCCGTATGAGAGCTTGGATAGATACCGATGGCCGAAGCTGATATGAAATGTTTAACTTTAGAATTCTTTGATTTTTCCAATCCTTTTTTCAAGGTATCCAGACTGTCCAGTCGGCTAGAAAGTACCTTTTGTTTGTAGGAAGACGTCCATTTCTTGGCGATGGACGCGCCAGCGAGATTGATGATCACGGTGACCCCTTCGAAACAATTTAAATCTATATCATTGGAAGCTGGATTCCAAAAGAATCCTTTGTGATTGGGGAACGAAGCAATTTTCTCCTTTTTGGTCGTTAAGTAGTTCACGGGCACGTCCTGCTCCAAAAGCGCTTTGGTAATTGCTCTGCCCACCAATCCTGTCGCACCAGTTATTAAAACCTTCATGACCAAAATTTTAATAAAAGTAAGGGATCAACGTGCTGTTTTTGAGGGATTAATTTAGGTTTAACACAATTGTTTAAACTTTAAGGAAATTTATGACACACTCGGTCCAAGACTTTAACAGTTGTTTGACCACTATCCCGTTTTAATGGCACGTAACATTTCTCTTTTCCCAGGAGGACCCTCTAAACGTTCTACACGAAAACCAACCTTCTGCATGGCCCTTCTAACACTGCCTTTGGCACAATAGGTGACCAAAATGCCCTCTTTTTGTAAAATACGATGCATGATTCCGAACATTTTTTCAGTCCAGAGTTCAGGTTGTACCCTTGGCCCAAAAGCATCAAAGTAAACAAGGTTGAACAAATCACTCCCTGAAATCTCACAAAAATCCTTTTTTTGCTTTTCAAGGACAAAGTGCGCAGCTAGAACTACTTCTTTTTCCCAAGGAGTCCGATGTATCTTTTCAAAAACATTTTTTAAATCCCCGCCACCAAGATTTGAGCTATAATCCAATTGGTGGATTTCCTCCATTTTTACCGGAAAGCGTTCAACGCCAGTGTAAGCAACGGTCAAATTACGTTTTTGGGCCTCTAAAAACGTGATTATTGCATTAAGCCCTGTCCCGAAACCTATTTCGAGGATATGGACGTGTTTACGTCCTAAATGTAAGAGGCCCTTTTCTATAAATACGTGATATGCCTCCTGAACAGCTCCGTGTTTGGAATGATATTGCTCGTCCCACTCCTCAATTTGAATCGTTTTGGAACCGTCCCCGGTCCCAATTATTCTACGTCTCAATTTTAGTCGGTGATCAAGACCCCATCGGCCTCAAAGCGCAATTGTTGGAGCGGCGCGGTAATCTTTGCAATTTCTTCGGGAGAATCTCCCCTATCCTCTGCGTAATGTTTTTGGTCCTCAACAGAAATTTCATCTTGAAAGAGAATGCCATTGACCACTACATTTTTATCAGAAGAATCGGTGGGGACGAAAAAACCATAATCCTTGAACTTCACAAATACTTCTTGCTTATTTTCCAAGGTTACTTTCATCCAACAGCCCTTAACTTGGCATACTCCATTTATCTTTCCGGTCAATTGGGTCTGTAAAATACCTACTTCACTTAAAGCGCCTTTGGCTGCATCAGGGTCTACTTTTGGCAGCACCTCGAACGCTTCGCCATAAAAACTTCCGTCCTGGGTCGCTTGTGCACCAAGGGACACACAAAAAAACGTTGCCAATGCCAAAGCAAAAATGTTAAAAAATCTCATAATCCGTATGTTTTGAGTTCTTCTTAAAGAAGGATACTAATTAGAAATCAAGCTTAGTTCAAAACTAACAATAATTGGCTAATTTTAAGGTCTAAAATGTGATGAGATGGATACAATGGTCAACACGATTTCTGTAGAAAAGGCTACCACCTCCAAAATTCATGATGTTGACTTTGACAACCTGTCTTTTGGAAATACCTACACAGACCATATGCTGGTCTGTGATTTTAAGAACGGGACATGGAATACCCCAAAAATACTCCCCTATGGTCCCATCACATTGGATCCTTCTTCCAAGATATTCCATTATGGACAGTCCATTTTTGAGGGAATGAAAGCTTACAAGGATGATAGCGGTGGAGTATGGTTGTTCAGACCACTGGAAAATTGGAAAAGGTTGAACCGATCGGCAAAAAGACTGGCCATTCCAGAGCTTCCGGAAAGCCATTTTATGGAAGGCTTGGTCTCCCTATTACAATTGGAAAAGGATTGGGTACCCAAAAATCCAGGAAGTTCACTTTACATAAGACCTTTTATGTTTGCCTCTGGTACGGGTTTTCATGCATCACCGGCAGATGAATACAAGTTTATCATTGCTTTGGCACCGTCCGGAGCCTATTTTTCCGGCAAGGTGAAAGTAAAAATTGAAGAAACCTATTCGCGCGCCGCTAATGGCGGTGTAGGTTATGCCAAGGCCGGTGGGAATTATGCAGGACAGTTCTACCCTACCCAACTAGCTATTGAAAAAGGATACCAACAGGTTATATGGACGGATGATAACGAACATAAATACATTGAAGAAGCTGGGGCAATGAATGTATTCGTTCGTATAAATGATGTGCTTGTTACCGCACCCACCAATGACCGCATTTTGGATGGTATTACCCGAAAGAGTATTTTGGATATCGCCAAAGGTGAAGGAATCCCCACCGAGGTACGAAAAATATCTGTTGATGAAGTAGTGGAATCTGCCAAAAACGGATCATTAAAAGAAATGTTCGGTGCAGGTACGGCCGCTGTGGTTTCTCCAATAGCTGCTTTCGGTTACAAACAGAAAGATTATGAACTCCCAGAGATTTCAAACGGTTACGCAACCCTTTTGAAAAATCGAATTACCGACATTCAATATAACAGAGCGGACGATCCGTATGGTTGGAGGTACAAAGTCTAAACCGAAAATAAACCTAGGGGCTATTTTCTACGATTCAAGAACAGATTGTATGTTGGGCTTAAAGTAATTTGGCCCTTTGAGTACTTTTCCATCTTCCCGATAAATAGGCCTGCCATCTTCTCCTAGTTTGCTCATATTGCTTTTTTGGATTTCTGCGAAAACCTCTTCTATCTTATGTTGCATCCCATGTTCTAATATGGTTCCGCAAAGAATATAGAGCATATCGCCCAAAGCATCGGCGACTTCAACTAAATCCCCTTGGTTAGCTGCTTCCAGATATTCCCTATTCTCCTCATCCATGAGTGAAAAACGCAGTTGATTTTTTGAGGTCCCCAAGTTGGCCTTAGGTTTTTGGAGTACACCTAATCCAAATGCGGTATGGAATTGCTCTACCGCTTTTATCTTACTTTTCATTTTTTACGAATTGACTTAATTTTGCTAAAAATAGAGAATATGTTTAGTCCAGGTCAATTAATTTTCGCCAGTTTATTCGTTGTTGCCTTCATCGGAGTTATGATATTCTCTTACCGAAAGGACAAAAATTTACATAGAAAAAATTACCGTGGAGTAACTTGGGTGATGTTTTCGTTTTTGTTATTCGTTATTTTTCTCTTTCTAATTAAATATTTCCTTAAAAATTAACACATATATTGATTTACTTACAAAAATTTACAACTTTACAACTTATTTAAGCGAATGAAACGCTACCATTAGGAAAACACGTACTTTTGTTCTAGAACAACCTCTGAATAAATGGTAGCTTTTTTTACAGTTTTGTTCCTCTTGCTGGCATTGAATGCAGTTTTACTGATTTTCAGCGTTAACGGAGCGACCAAAATTTTTCGAAAGTCTTCCCAAAAAGCTCAGGAAGAATCAGTTACCCAATTACTTCCAAAAGAAACCTCGAAAGTCAAATACAAAAAAGCGGTCTAAGTTTGTACTTTTAGAGAATGAAACACGCTCTTTTGGTTTTTCTGGGAGGCGGTCTTGGCAGTGTACTGCGCTATCTAATAGCAAAACCGCTCAATAATTTCCACCAACACTTTTATTTGGGAACCTTTGCCGTCAACGTTATAGGCTGCCTTGTAATTGGCATTGTTATGGGGCTAGCTTCAAAAAATGAGCTTTTTTCGCAGCAAGGTGTGCTCTTTTTTGCAACGGGTGTTTGTGGTGGTTTTACTACCTTTTCTGCCTTTGCTTTTGAAAAGCACGCTTTTCTAAAACAGGGTGATTTTCTTCCCTTATTTATCTATCTTTTTTCAAGTATTTTTTTAGGTGTTTTAGCTGTCGCTTTGGGTCTGTGGATTACACGAATCACAGAATAACCTGGGTACTTCTTTTTCATCCAGTCTTATTGAACCCAAAAAAAAATCGATAAAAACTGTTCCTCCTCAATTCTTTGATTTAACAAATCCTTAGTAAATCGTAATAAATCGCCCACAAAATAACATACCCCTAAAAAATCAGGGGTATTTTTTTAAAAAAGATAAAAATAGCCTTCGTCACTACAGGTTTATCATGGTCTCCTATCAATTCCTATATATTTGGATGTTCAATTAACTACTTAAACATGAAAAAAATTGAGGCAATTATTAGAAAATCAAAATTTGATGAGGTTAAAAAAGCACTTCATGAAATTGAGGTAAACTTTTTCAGCTACTGGGACGTAACGGGAGTGGGAAATGAAAAACAGGGCCATGTTTACCGAGGTATTTCCTACAGCACCACGGATATTCAAAGACGCTATTTGGTAATCGTGGTTTCAGACAGCTTTTTGGAACGGACCATAAATACGCTTTTAGACTCTGCTGGCACGGGAAATGTAGGAGATGGGAAAATATTTGTCTCGGATGTCATCGAAGCCTACCGGATAAGAACCAAGGAAAGCGGTAATGCTGGTATCAATTAATATAAAAACTGACTAACACCATAAAATTATGATTGTTGAACAACAAGAAGCAGTAGAAAAGGCCCTCGAAGCAATACAGAAGGATATGGGAGCCCTTTGGATAACCCTAGCAGCAATTCTGGTGTTCTTTATGCAAGCCGGATTCACACTTTTGGAAATTGGCTTCACACGAAGCAAAAATTCAGGAAATATCATCATGAAAAACATTATGGACTTGGCTATAGGCTCGTTGATGTTTTGGGCTATCGGCTATGGTTTGATGTACGGCAGCGGTCTGATTGCCGGCGGATGGTTAGGGAGAACCAGTCCGGCGGACCAAGGTTACTTTTTTTTCAGCGCTTCTGACTGGTACAACTTGTTTTTTCAAACTGTATTTTGCGCTACCGCAGCAACCATTGTGTCGGGAGCCATTGCTGGAAGAACCAAGTTCTCCACATATCTCATATTTTCTGCTATCCTCACCACTTTAATTTATCCCATATCAGGAAGCTGGTATTGGCCATTTGATGACAATGCTTGGTTAAACACAGCCGGATTTGTAGATTTCGCCGGTTCTTCCATAGTGCACGCTGTTGGTGGTTCTGCCGCCTTAGTCGCCGCAATTCTGGTAGGGCCCCGAATTGGAAAATACGTAAACGGCAAGGCCCGCGTAATCCCTGGACATAATATGACGTTTGGAGCATTGGGGGTGTTTATCCTTTGGCTGGGTTGGTTCGGTTTTAACGGAGGTTCCCAACTTGCTTGGGGCGGCATCAATACCGTAGGGGCGACCAGTGTTATCATCAATACGAACTTGTCAGCTGCCATAGGTGCCATCGCAGCATTGTTTTTCAGCTGGATTCGCTACGGAAAAGCAGATATTTCAATGACCTTGAACGGTGCACTCGCAGGACTTGTGGGCATTACGGCTGGTTGTGCAGCCGTTAATCCAGGAGGGGCTTTGGCCATTGGACTTATTTGTGGAATTACGGTGGTATTATCTATTGAATTCATCGATAAAAAATTAAGAATTGATGATCCTGTGGGAGCCATTTCGGTACATGGGGTATGTGGGTTCTTGGGAACCGTGCTCATAGGGTTTTTTGCATTGGATGGCGGACTTTTCTATGGAGGAGATGCCAATTTATTGTGGGTACAGACCTATGGTTCCTTAGCCTATATTCTTTGGGCCGCAGTGGGTACCTTTATCGTATTGTTCATTTTAAAGAAGACCATAGGTCTTCGTGTTTCCGAAAAGGAAGAACTAGAAGGTCTGGACCTTCATGAACACGGTATGGAAGCGTATCCAGAGCACATCACTACACAAAATTAAATTTTTGGGAAAAACGGAGTGTTCTGCGGAACACTCCGTTCTTTAAACTTTTCACAGCCTAACGAAAAGGATGCCACAAAGGAAGGTTATCCTGTTCAAAAGTGCCCAATGTGCACTTTACCCACGAAAACCGATAATCTAGGCTTATAGTTCATATATTTTGACGACACATGAGGATATCGAAGAACTACAAGGCAATTTTTGGTATCTATCGCAGTACTAAGTGATCAGAATGCTTCAATGAGGTCTATTTTACGTGTAATGGCGTTTCTTTATTCTTTTTTAAAATCCTTTACCCCCGCTCTCACGTGAGTTCTCAAATAATTCTGCTTTGGCACCAAGGGACAGGAATATTTTTTGTTGTAGACGCAATACGGATTATAAGCCTTGTTAAAATCGATTACGATGGAATTTCCTTTGGGAATGGTTAAGTCGATATAGCGTCCCCCTGCATAGGTTTCAACTCCATTGGTATCATCCAAAAAAGGCAAAAACAGATAGTCTTCATACTTCTTTTGGTCAAGCAAACCAGGAGTTTGATAGATTTCGAGTTGGTGCTCCGCCCCATTCAATACAAAATAGGCAATGCCATAAAGGACTTCTTCACTTTTTTCATCGGTATTGGTGGACATCAAAAAGGGAACAGCTTCCGGAGTACGTTCAAATTTAGCTTCGATTCGATAGGATAAATTGGGTTCAAAAAAGGATAAAGTTTCAAAGTCTTTTCGAAATCGATCCGGCAAAGGAGAGGTTTCCGGGTCCTGAAAAGTCGTATTCATCTCTTTCTGAAATTCGAGGATTTCAGCAATTTCAGGGGAGCCAGAACGCACGTCTTCCTTTTCATCATGGTATTTTTTTCCGCGTCCGCAAGAGACGATAAAAACCAAAATCAGCAACCAATAAACTTTCATATTGATATTTAACGTCAAAATTAGGACAATTCCGTCGTAATAGTATCTTCGTGAACACACAAAACTTTAGTACTTAGTACCATGCCAAGACTTTTTTTTCTACTGTTCTTTTCCCTTTTTTTCGTTGCCTGTGCTACAAAACAGGAAGAAACGGCGTCACCGGTCCAAAATTCTGAAAGAGAACGCCCAACCTTGAAATCAGGCTGGTACAATGTGGCTTTTTTGATCATGGATGGTGTGTACAATACAGAATTTACAGCACCTTATGATATATTTCAGCACACGCAATACCGAAAGCATATCAGGGCAATGAACACCTTTACAGTTGCTAAAACCTTAGAACCCATCGTTTCTTTTGAAGGTTTGCGCATACTTCCTGATTATGATTACACGCGCGATTCCATTCCTAGAATAGACATTCTGGTGGTCCCCAGCGCGGAACACCATTTGGACTCTGATTTAAAAGATACGGTTATGCTAAATTTTGTAAAAAAAGTGGATAAGGAGGCATTGTTTGTTACCTCCCATTGCGATGGCGCCTTTGTTTTGGCAAAAGCCGGACTTTTGAACAAGGTGCACTCCACCACTTTCCCAAGCGACATTTCGAAATATCGCGAGATGTTCCCGCAACTCAAGGTGAAGGATAGCGTTCTTTTTGTGCATGACGGAAAATACATAACTTCTGCTGGGGGAGCCAAGAGCTTTGAAGCTTCGCTCTATCTATGTCAGTACTTGTATGGCCGAGAGGTGGCGGAGTCCCTAGCGGCAGGTCTTGTAATTGATTGGAATTTGGAAGAAATCCCAAAGCTTATTCCTTAATTCTGTATCTGGCATCTTTTAAATATTTTGCAATCAATGCGTTGAATTTCGGATTAATACGCAACAAAGCCGTGTTTTCCAAACTATACAGTTGTTCCATATCTGTAAAGTCTCGTTTTAGGGCTTCTTCCAGATAGAAAAGCGCTGTCCCGAAATCCTCGTTCTTTGCGCTCAAGGCGATTAGCTTTAAATAAAAGTCAAAATTGTTTGGCTCGGTCAACGTTTTCAACATGTAGAGAAAGGCGAGGGCGTCTTCATCCACTAGTTTTTCAGATTGTACCAATTCAATATAATCTTCTGCGAGGGCATTGACAAATCGTTTCAGGCGGTTTCCCATCTGTTTTTCAAAACTCTTGGAACCCTGGATAAACTTATCCAATTCCGTCATTTGATAATTCCACCAACCTAGATTGTTGAAGTTATGGGTTCGGACATCCTCCTCCATATAAAATGCGTAGTCATCCTTTAAAAGGGATTCCTTGAAAAAGGTCGAATTCTCTGCTCTGCGCATTGCTTTGAACGTTTTGTTCTTGCGAATCCACTTTTGAATTTCGCGCAGGGAATCTAGATTTTTATGTGCCCTGTAAACAGAGAGTATTTCCCCTAAATATTGCTCAGCCAGAAGAAAATTTTGATTACTTCTTAAGGTATTTATTCGTTGAACATCGCTGTCATACACTTGGTTGATAAAAAGAGAATCTTTCGCCAGGACGTTATCGCCCATCGCTTTTAGCGTAAAAAATTGAAGTGCTTTTTGAATCAGGGGATTTGCGGGCCAATCCGAATTTTCATTATGAACCAAGATTTGATTGGGAAACCGAAGCCGGTCCAGAACTTTCTTCGCTGACATAAGCTCGGTAAAGGCATAATCGTTTTTACCAACTATCCCGATGAAATGGAATGGGCGTTTTAAACTAAGCGCATCCGTATTGGAAATGGGTGCGCCCACTGAGATAACCCCATTGATCACCTTTAAAAAAAGTGGCGTCAAGGAAGCATAGCGGGCTCCTGAACCCCTTCCAGCAGCGTAAACCCTATTTTCATATACCGGGATAATCTGCGAAACCCGTTCCAAGACTTTACCCGTTTTTATCATGTTTTTGGTAAGGCTCGTGGAGTCCTCAATATGAACCGCTGCCATGACATATCCTTCCTTTTCCACTCCTTGCAGAAATAGGGAGGTGGTCTGTTTTTCTTTACCGTCCAAATCGATTACCAAAAGTAAGGGCCACTTTTCCCGGGTATCGAACTGTTTTGGGAGATATAGGGAAAATGTGCCGGGGATGGAGTCGTTGATCTTTAATGAGTCAATGATTTTTCCTTTCTTCAGACTAAGCTGCCCAAATGCAATTTTCAGGATAAGGCAGGCGATGAGGAGCGGAAGATTCTTTTTCATAGCAGTTCAATCACAAAAATCCGGCCAAAAAGCAGGACCGAAGCAAACAACCTAAAAATACAGCTTTAAATGGTGCAAACCTAGTAAGGTTGTATGGGAGCATGGCTTATCACATTGGACAAAACGATATGGGTCCGACACTCACCATAGGTAATCAGTTCATCGATAAATCGCTCCAAATGCGCTTGATCTCTTAGGACCACTTCCATTATTATGTTTTCATTGCCCGTAATGCGATAGCAGTTGATGACCTCATCATAGGATTTTACTTTTTCGAGAAAGGGTTTTAGTTTTCCCAAGAACGCCTTGAGCATAATAACCGCTTTGAGTTGGTAACCCATCTTTGTATGCGACAACTGTACTAAGTAACCATCAATCACGCCCATATCCTCCATTTTCTTTACGCGTTCTGCAACGGCTGGAGGAGTTAGCCCAACTTTGCGCCCTATACTTGCCAAAGATTCTCTTGCGTTCATCTGCAGGCAGTTAAGAATTTCCCAATTTAAATCATCAATTTGCATAACAAATAAAAATACATGAACAAGTTTATAATCGAAAGCTAATTTACAATATTACTTTATAATACAAATTTGATATCGCGTTCGAGTTAGTAATTTTATATTCAAGTTTTGCTTCATCAGAAAATGGAACCTACTCCTTTCGATTCGCATGTTATATACAGCAAGTCTTTAGCCATTAAAGACCTTAGCGAGGCGGTCGCGTCCTATTTTTCCACAAATCGAGATTTTTTTTCAAAAAAGCGCTATGGAAGCTTTCGGGATGATTTATCCAAATCCTTGGTAGTTGATGCTTCATTGATAACAAAGCAAATAAAAATCACTACTTCAAGCAGCTCGCACAAAGCCCGAATGAAAAGTTTGGCCTTTATTAACATAATGACCCAAAATATCTTAGCATACTGCAACGGACTTGAAAGAGATGGGGTTAAAGAAAAAGAATACCTAAACCTTCTACGTCGTGAAATCAGAAGTTTTAGGATAGCTTTCAAAAAATGGCGCAAAACCATCCAAAATGGAATGGATTGATTCTCTAGAAAAATTCGCTACATATTTCTTCTGTATTGACCGCCAACTTGGAACAGGGCCTTTGTGATTTGCCCCAATGAGGCATACTTGGAAACTTCCATTAACTTTTCAAATATATTTTCGTTTTGAACTGCCGTGCGTTTTAATTCTTTCAAAAGCCGCTCGATATCTTCAGCATTGCCTCGATGCAAATTCTTCAAGGTCTCGATCTGATTTTCTTTTTCCTCATCGGTGGCGCGAATTACCTCATCTGGCAAGACCGTTGGTGAGCCCTTTGAACTTAGAAAAGTATTTACACCGATTATAGGGTATTCCCCAGTGTGCTTCAATGTCTCATAGTGCAAGCTTTCTTCCTGTATTTTGGAACGTTGGTACATGGTTTCCATAGCGCCGAGCACACCACCGCGTTCCGTGATTCTATCAAACTCGAGCAAAACGGCTTCTTCCACTAAATCGGTCAATTCTTCTATAATAAATGAACCCTGCATGGGATTTTCATTCTTGGCCAGCCCCAGTTCTTTATTGATTATCAATTGGATTGCCATGGCCCTTCGTACAGATTCTTCTGTTGGAGTGGTAATGGCTTCGTCGTATGCGTTGGTATGCAATGAGTTACAGTTATCATAAATGGCATACAGCGCCTGAAGGGTAGTCCGAATGTCATTAAAATCGATTTCTTGTGCGTGAAGACTCCGTCCTGAGGTCTGTATGTGGTACTTGAGCATCTGCGCTCTGGAATCAGCCTGATATTTATCCCGAAGTGCCTTTGCCCAAATCCTACGGGCAACACGTCCGATGACGGCATATTCTGGGTCAACCCCATTTGAGAAGAAAAACGAAAGATTGGGACCAAATTTATTGATGTCCATGCCCCGACTAAGATAATACTCCACATAAGTAAAACCATTGCTCAAGGTAAAGGCCAATTGGGTAATGGGATTCGCCCCTGCTTCTGCAATATGATAACCACTAATGGAAACCGAGTAGAAGTTACGCACCTTTTGTTCTATGAAATACTCTTGTACATCCCCCATCAAACGCAAGGCAAACTCTGTAGAAAAAATACACGTATTTTGCGCTTGATCTTCCTTTAAAATATCGGCCTGGACCGTGCCCCTGACCTGGGACAACGTTTCTTTTTTGATAGCCTCATAAGTCTCCATTGGTAAAACCATATCCCCGGTCACTCCCAAGAGCAATAGTCCCAATCCGTTGTTTCCTTCCGGTAGATCTCCCAAATATCTCGGGCGGATCGCTTTCTTTTTTTTATAAATGGAATCTATCTTCGCTTCAACTTCTTTTTCCAAACCCTTTTCAAGGATATATTTTTCACAGTTTTGGTCTATGGCGGCATTAAGGAAAAAAGCGAGTAACATGGGAGCAGGGCCATTAATGGTCATACTTACAGAGGTCATCAGATTGCTGAGATCAAATCCTGAGTACAGTTTTTTAGCGTCATCCAAACAGCAAATGGAAACTCCCGCATTTCCTATTTTGCCATAAATATCAGGTCTTTTGTCCGGATCACTTCCATATAAAGTAACTGAGTCAAAGGCTGTTGAAAGCCTTTTAGCAGGCATATCCAAACTTACGTAATGGAATCTTTTATTGGTCCTTTCGGGGCCACCCTCACCAGCAAACATACGGGTGGGATCCTCTCCCTCTCTTTTAAAGGGATACAATCCAGAGGTAAAAGGAAATTGCCCCGGTACATTCTCTTGTAACATCCAATATAACAGATCACCCCACGCTTTATATTTAGGAAGGGCCACCTTGGGAATTTGGGTATGTGAAAGCGATTCCGTGTGTGTTTTGATTTTTATTTCCTTGTTCCTCACGTTAAAAACGAAATCATCCGCGGAATACGTATCCTGTGTATCTTTCCATTTTAGCAATAAATCCCAATGATGGGGGTCTAAATCCATCTTTACCTTATCAAACGCTTTGAGTAGTGTTTTAAGTAAGTTTTGGGTCTCTTCATCTTTTGTCCGTTCTAGTAGTTTTGTATCATCCAAACCTGATTTGGTAAGAAACAAAGGAGAGACCTCATCCATATCCAGTCCAAGTATGGAACTTATGGTTGTGTAAATGCCATAGAGTTTTTGAGCGGTTTTTACTTGTGCACTAACGGAACCATCGTAGGCACGATTACTTTCTGCGATTTCGGATAAATACCGGGTACGTGCGGGGGGAATGACAAAGACTTTTTCCAGCATTGCAGTGGAAATACCAAGACTCGATACCAAGTCAGCGTTTGTTTTGGTCACCAGTGTTTCCATCAAGGTTTTGTATAACCTGTTCATACCTGGATCGTTAAATTGTGAAGCGATAGTTCCAAAGATGGGCAGGTCATCCATGGGCACTTCCCATAATCCATGATTGCGGATGTATTGCTTTTTTACATCTCGGAGCGCATCCAGTGCCCCTCTTTTATCAAATTTGTTGATAGCAACCACATCTGCAAAATCCAGCATGTCAATTTTTTCCAATTGCGTTGCTGCTCCAAACTCGGGAGTCATCACATATAATGAAACATTACTGTGTTCTAAGATTTCTGTGTCGGACTGGCCGATCCCAGAAGTCTCCAAAATAATGAGATCGTATTTCGCAGCTTTCAAGACCTCAACGGCCTCAGAAACATGTTTTGATAGCGCTAAATTGGACTGCCGGGTTGCCAACGAGCGCATGTACACCCTTTGACTATGAATTGAATTCATTCGGATACGGTCACCAAGTAAGGCGCCCCCTGTTCTTCTTTTGGAAGGATCAACGGATATAATTCCGACGTGTTTTTCGGGAAAATCAACCAAAAAACGCCGAACCAGCTCATCTACCAAACTCGATTTTCCAGCACCTCCCGTACCCGTGATTCCCAAAACGGGCACATCCGCCTTTAATTTTTGAATACTTTCATGATAGGAAGCAAATAAATCCGGTCTATTTTCGGCCAGCGAAATGAGTCGGGCAAGAGTGTTCGTTTGTTTTTCTTCCAATACTTGCGTCAGGCACTCTTTTTTCGTAAGGTTTAAATCAATAACTCCAATATCGCTTCGCTCCACCAAATCATTTATCATACCCTGGAGTCCGAGTTCACGACCGTCATCTGGAGAGTAAATACGTTCAATTCCATAGGCCATTAGTGCCTCGATTTCCTGAGGCAAAATAACGCCGCCGCCACCGCCAAAAATCTTGATTTGTCCAGCATTTCTTTCTTGGAGCAAATCATACATATACTTGAAATACTCGTTATGCCCCCCTTGATACGAGGTCATGGCAATTGCATTTGCATCTTCTTGTATCGCGCAATCCACAACTTCGGCAACACTCCGGTCATGTCCCAAATGGATGACCTCTACACCTGTGGCCTGTATTATTCTGCGCATAATGTTGATGGCAGCGTCATGCCCATCAAAAAGTGAAGCCGCGGTAACAATTCGTATTTTGTTTTTGGGTTGATAAGGCTTCGGTTGCTCCATCATCAATTATAGGTCAAAAATGTATTGGCAATTTACGAAAAATGCAATGAAAAATTGATTTTACTTAGGATTTTATAAAAGTATTATCCAAGACAAACTACTTTTTTTCGATATCATAATTTTATAATGGAAAAACCGAACTATGAAACTTACCATTCTCATCCATTGTCAAGACCAATCGGGTATAATCCATTCCACAACAGGTTTTATTGCAGACCGTGGGGGAAACATTATCTATTTGGACCAACATGTGGACAAACAGGCTGGAATATTTTTTATGCGGTTGGAATGTGAATTTACCGCGCCCCACGATTTTAATGAATTTCGAAATCTATTTTCTCTTCAAGTGGCAAAAGTATATAGGATGCAGTGGAGCGCTTACCAAGATGGGGAAAAGCCAAAAATGGCACTTTTTGTATCAAAATACAATCACTGTTTATATGATATCTTAAGTCGCTATCGTTCGGGTGAGTTGGATGTTGACATTCCATTTATCATGAGCAACCACAACGAACTTCGCTATATTGGGGAACAGTTCCAGATTCCTTACTATCACTACCCCATTACCAAAGCTACCAAATCCAATGTGGAGGATGAACAGCTCCTTCTTTTGGAAAAGCACCAAATTGATTTTATTGTGCTGGCACGATACATGCAATTGGTATCTTCTAAAATTATTGATAGGTATCCCAACGGCATCATCAACATTCATCATTCATTTCTACCGGCTTTCGCCGGTGCGAAACCCTATCATGCAGCTTTTGAACGGGGCGTCAAAATTATTGGGGCCACCAGTCACTATGTAACCGAAGTCTTAGATGGGGGCCCTATAATAGAGCAAGACGTGGCTATCGTTTCCCATACCCATTCTGTCAAGGATTTTATTGCAAAAGGAAGGGATTTGGAGAAAATTGTTTTGGCCCGGGCCATCAAGCTACACCTTTCGAGGCGGACCATGGTCTACAACAACAAGACCGTTATTTTTTCTTGATTTTCACTCTAATTGCGAATTTTCTTGTGCAGAAAATGTAATTTGAGATAAAATTTGAAACACTGACCGCTATGAAACGTATACTTCTTTGTTTATTTCTCATTTTTATCGCTACTTCATGCACTGAGCTACAGCAAGTTGTTAATCAATTGCCTCAAGGCACTTCTGGAATTGGAAATGACGAAATTGCAAATGGCCTAAAGGCGGCCCTGGACCAGGGCATAGACAGACAAGTGAAAAAATTAGCACTAAAAGATGGCTTTTTTAAGAATGAATTGGTTAAAATTCTTCTTCCTGAAGAACTAAAAAAAGTTGATAAGACCTTAAGGGATGTGGGACTCGGAAATTTGGCGGATGAAGGGCTTCGGATTTTGAATCGGGCCGCGGAGGATGCCGTTGGAGAAGCTACCCCCATTTTTGTGAACGCGGTAAAGGGTATTTCCTTTGCCGATGCCAAACAGATATTGTTGGGGGCCGATAATGCGGCCACTCAATATTTACAGCAGTCCACCAGCACACAACTGTATGGAAAATTCAAGCCCAGAATTGAAACGTCATTTAAAAAAGTTGGGGCGGATAAAATCTGGAATACCTTGATCACAAAGTATAACAACCTGCCCTTAACGGGTGATGTTAACCCAGATTTAACGGAATATGTTACCCAAGAGGCATTGGAGGGTGTTTATACCATGATTGCAGTTGAGGAAAGGGAAATACGGGAGAAAGTTTCCTCAAGGACAAGTGATTTATTAAAACGGGTATTTGCCTTACAAGATAGACCTTAATTTTTCCTTATTTGCACAATATCAGGAAAATACCTGCGTTGATGTATTATAGTTACAAGGCAATTATAACAAAATCCTAAAGTTAAGTTAACCTTGTCAAAGAGGTTAAAAAAGAATTTTGTAACAATTATCTGAGTTAGCATTTTTTTGAGTTAGTTAGTTTTAACCGGTGTTCGCACCGGTTTTTTTTTGCCAAGCCTTCGTGCTCCCACCCTTTTTTTAAAAGTTTTCCATTTCAAGAATTTATCTGAAGTAAATTATTATCGGGAATTACGGTATTTAATAGATTTTTAACATTTTAAGGAGGCTAAATAAGTAACTTGATTTAAAGCTAATTCATTTAAAGAATGGGGAGGTCAATAGTCATTTGGGTCTTTTCGCTAGGCACACTATATGGTTATGCCCATGTCGCTTCAACCGTCGAAAAAACACGGGCAACATCCACTACTTCTTTCAAGGATTCCATCAAATGGGCCGACTATTTTTACAACATACAGCGGTACAATAAGGCTATCCCACTTTATAAAAAGAATTTAGAAAATCCAAATGTCGCCAGGACAAGGATTTTAAAGAGATTGGCCCTGAGCGAAGCTGCTTTGGAGAATGCTTCCAAATCCACTGCGAACATCAATAAATACCTACAACTTGAATTCAACCCTAATTTTTTACTGAACGAAGGGTTTGATCCTATTCGAGAGACCCGTGAATTTCAAAGAATATCAAGGCATATCATTCCCAAGGTTACTACCTGGTCCATTATGTATCTTTTTGTGGCCATCATCGGTTTTTATATCGTGCTTTTGATAAGCTTAAACCAACAGATACATCCACTATCCCGGCTGCTTATCGCCTCCTTTATTTTTATCCATTCCTTTTTTATCCTTCACATCAGCATCAACTCGGCCAATTACTTTTTTGAATACCCCCATACCTATCTAATGTCTACCTGGGGCATATTTCTGTACGGACCGTTGTTGTATTTCTACATTAAAACAACATCCTCAAAGTATACGTTTAAACCTTGGGATATAGTACACCTTTTCCCCACATTACTGCTTGCGGCGTACCTCTTTTCCAAGGTATATACCATGACGGGACACAGTAAAATTGTAACGATGTTATCCCGAATGCAAAACGGCATGGGTCCACAGGACTCCGATCGCCTTGTGATTCTGGTATTGTTGAAGATACTTTCGTTGATAGTCTACGGATTTTTTATTGGTAAGGCCTACTCTAGGGGCAAAAGAGAGCGACTACTGGATGAAAAAGGTTTAAAATGGCAGAAGAACTTGTATACTATTCATATTCTTTATGTCCTTACCTACACCGCTTACGGGATGGTGGTCATAAATGGAAACTCCAATGGTTGGTTATACGACCTTTCTACCGCGAGTATGTCTTTAATGGTGGTTTATGTTGGGTACTCGGCCAATATTCAACCCAATGTCTTTAGTGGGGTCTATTCGTATAGAACCAATAAATTGTTTCCGAAATATGAAAAATCTGGTCTCACCCCAAGTTTATCGCTAGAGTTAAAAGAACATCTTATCCATCTTTTTGCGGTTGAAAAAATCTACAGGGAGAATACGATAAACCTGGATATGGTGGCGCAAAAGCTGGATACGACACGTCATAATGCCTCCCAAATTATCAATGAACACTTCCAAGTCAGTTTCCACGAGTTCGTAAATATGTATCGTATTAAGGAGGCCAAGGAATTGTTGACCGATGACAGTCCTAAAAAATTGAATATCATAAATGTAGCCTATGAAGTAGGATATAACAATAAAGTGACCTTCAACAAAGCATTTAAACGAGATACCAAGCTAACACCCACCCAATATCAAAAAACGGCCACCAAAATACCTAAGTAAGGGTAAAAATTGAGCGGATGAAGTAACCCTTTATAAGGTTTTGTGCTATAACAAACAGAAAAATATACCTTTAATTTGAAAAACAGCCCTTGTATTCTTCACAAAAAGCGTTGTCTTAAGAATTGGGTTTTTTGAATTAGTCGGCAAAACATCCCTGGGCTGTTTTATTTTCTTTGGTACAGGCCGTCAAAAACAACGGCTATCTGTTTATCTTTTTCCATTACTTCCCATAACTGCCGTACGGTACCGTTTTCATTATGAAACCAGGTAATCTTATTTTTAAGCATTTTGCCTTCTTTCTCGAATTCATCAGAAACCATGACCATTTTATTCTCTTTTCTATTCCCGTACAACTTTAAAAGTCCTCCGGAATTATCCACCCATACTTGTTCCCATTGACCAGCGGCGGAATTATAAAAATTAATGCTCGTACCAGTATATCCCTTTTTGGTACTTGTCCAGTTTTCTCGAAGAATGCAACCATTCTCTTGTTTTGTAATGATGTTTTCTCCTGCAATGCTACCTTCTGCATTGGTCACGACCCAGATACCGACCCAGAAATCGAAGGCTTTATGGTTTTCGGTGCAACAAGTACAAGAGGAATCATTCTGCGCCAAACCCGCAGTAACAATCAATAAAAAGCCAATTAAACCGATTCTACGTACCATTCTGGCCGTGATGATATAAATAATCAATGACTTTTTGGTTAAAAATCAACGGCTGCTCCACATTTACCACATGACCGCAGTTTTCAACAACATATAAAACAGATTCTTTCTGGGACTTAACCACTTTTTGAATGGTTGGAAGGAATAAATAATCCTCCCCTCCCATTATATAAAACGTGGGTATGCGAATATCCGCCGCCCTAAAAAAACGCAATAAGGGATTAATTTCGGAAGCAAGTTTGAACCACCTTATAAATTCTTTTTGGTAAAGCTTTTTTGCCTCCCGAACAAAAAGTAGTCGCGATTCTCTATGATTCTTATTGGGCATTATGATAAATGCAAAAAACTTGTACAACCATATATAAGGAACCACAGACTTAAAAATGATCCCCAATCGCATAAGCACCTGCGACCGAAGGTTTAGCTTGAGTATAGCACCTCCCATAACCATACTGCTGATACGATGAGGATGATTTTCCGCCAAATTTCTGATAAGGATAGTCCCTAATGAAATGCCGATGAAATGTGACTTGTCGATACCTTCATGATCTATCACTTCAACGATATCTTCGGTAATAGAATCAAAAGTATACTTATCATTAAATGCGTCCTTTAAATTGGGTTTGGAGTTACCATGCCCCCTTAAATCCAACAGAAGGACATTGAAGTGCCTTTTAAAATCCCGGACCTGTTTGTACCAAATGCTGGAGCTGCCCCCCGCTCCATGAACGAAAGTAACCCAGTCTTTAGAAGACACATGCTCATATTTGGTATAGTGCAACACGGCTATTCTGTCTAAAAGTACGTTAATTTTTTTCTAAGGAAACCCAAATACGCGCCCAAGAAAAGTGATTCTTGTTAAATTTTAGATAAAGTACTTGATTTCTAGATGTATACAACTCCTTCCCCTCATCCAAATGTACGTTTTCAACGTATCTTTGATAGAACAAATCTTTTAAAATGCAGAAGCAATATTGTAGAGTAGGAACCGTAACACCTGTAACCGGAAGCAACCAGTCGGTTACAACTTTGGAATTCAGATACCAGCACTTTTTAAAAAAAGCGGCTGATGCCACATACCGAAACACAAATCTTGGCGAATTTTTCAGTCGCAAAGCCGAAGAGCTGAAAAAAATATTGGAAAGTATCAGATAACTCAAGAAATAGGCTTGAGGTGTAGCTCCATTTCTTTTTGAAGTCTCAACGCCGCTTCGCGTGCCCTTTTGTCATAATCCCTACCTTGAGAAGAGTACAAGATTCCGCGTGACGAATTAATCAGCAATCCCACATTTTCATTCATCCCATATTGGCATACTTCCTGTATACTTCCCCCTTGAGCGCCTACGCCGGGCACTAATAAGAAGCTGTTGGGCACCAAACTACGTACTTCCTCCAGAAAAGAAGCTTTGGTTGCCCCAACAACGTACATCAAGTTTTGCGAATTTTCGTATTGGGATGACTTTATCAAAACCTCTTTATACAATGCTCTATCCCCTAAATTCTTGGTCTGGAAGTCAAAAGCTCCGGGATTGGACGTTAGGGCAAGCAATATGGTATGCTTATCCCCAAACTTTAAAAAAGGTTCGATGGAATCCCTACCCATGTAAGGCGCAACCGTGATAGCATCAAAATTTAAGGTACCGAAAAATGCCTCGGCATATCTAGAAGCTGTATTTCCAATATCTCCCCTTTTCGCATCAGCGATAGTGAAAATCTCGGGATACTTTTCATTGAGATAGTCCATGGTCTTCTTCAAGGCTTGCCATCCCTCAATGCCGTACGCCTCATAAAATGCAATATTCGGTTTATAGGCCACACACAAGTCATGGGTCGCATCAATGATGGAGGTATTGAATGAAAAGATAGGGTCTTCACGGTCCAAAAGATGTGGAGGGATTTTATCCAAATCTGTATCTAGCCCAATACACAAAAAGGATTTTTTTTGTCTGATTTGATCGATTAGGAATTCCGTGGTCATGCTTAGAAAATCTCTGAGGCTTCTTTCAATTTTTCAGTATTTTCCACCAACATTAGCTCATCTATTATTTTTTGGACATCCCCATTGATTATGTTCTGCAAGTCGTAGAGCGTAAGACCGATTCGGTGATCTGTAACCCTACCTTGGGGATAATTGTAGGTCCGGATTTTTGCGGAACGGTCACCACTGCTCACCTGAGAGTTCCGTTTTGCGGCATCCGCCTCTTGCTTTTTGGCCAGTTCCAAATCATAAAGACGTGAGCGAAGGACCTTAAATGCTTTTTCCTTGTTCTTATGTTGCGACTTCTGGTCCTGGCATTGCGCTACCAAACCTGTGGGAACGTGCGTAAGTCGTACCGCAGAATACGTTGTGTTGACCGATTGTCCTCCGGGTCCTGAGGAACAGAAATAATCGATTCGAACGTCCTTAGGGTCAATTTGAACATCAAAATCCTCCGCTTCGGGGATGACCATGACCGTAGCAGCACTGGTATGAACCCGACCCTGGGTCTCCGTTTGCGGTACGCGTTGCACACGATGAACGCCCGCCTCAAACTTTAGCGTACCATATACGTCCTCTCCATTTACCTCAAAATGGATTTCCTTATATCCCCCGCTGGTTCCTTCATTCAGGTCAATGATATTCGTCTTCCAACCTTTGGATTCGCAATACTTGGCGTACATACGGTACAAATCTCCTGCAAAAATACTTGCCTCGTCCCCTCCGGTGCCCGCCCGTATCTCCATGACCACATCCTTTTCATCTTCAGGGTCTTTAGGTATCAACAAAAGTTTTATTTCCTCTTCCAATTTTGGGAGTGCTTCTTTGGCCTCATCCATCTGTATTTTTGCCATTTCCACCATCTCAGGGTCGCTCCCATCCGCAATTATTTCCTCAGCTTCTGCGATATTATTGGTCAAATTCACATATACTTCGCGTTTATCAACCAAGGTTTTGAGGTCTTTGTATTCTTTATTAAGTGTAACATATTTCTTCTGGTCTGCAATGATATCCGGTTGGATTATCAAATCAGAAACTTCGTCAAAACGTTGTTTCACAATATTCAGTTTGTCAAGCATAAATCAATCTTCGTTGAGACCGTGAAGTTACAATTTTTGCACGGATTGGTTTTTAGCGAATGGTTCACTAATTGCCCACAAAAGTAGTCCCCAAAGTAAGGATAAACGCATTGAGACCATCGCTTCTATCGTACTGATTAAAACGCAAATCGATACTTTTTAAACCGAAACTCAGTACCTTGGCGTTAGCAAAAATATCTTTGTACTGTATTCCCATACCATATTGGTGGGCCTCATAATTGGACAAATCATAGTCCGAAGTATAAAATTCAAAGGTGGATAGCGCCGCTTCCTTTTCAAAGAAATAATCAGCGGCGGTCTGGGTGTAAAATCTGTAGTTGGGATAGATGGTGAACTTATCCGAGAGTTTTACTGGAGCCTCTAAACTGGCGGTATGGGAGACTATTCCCCAATCGTCCCAATAAAACCGATAATAGGAACGTAATACAACAATATCATTGAGAAAATAATTCAACCTTCCCCCAATGGGAAGTTTTATTCGCGTGTCCGGCAGGCGCTCCACGTCATCCCCAAGTTGAAAATCATCGATGAAAAAGTCTTCCACATCCCCAAAATAAACCCTTTGAAAGGGTGTACTCAGCAGACCATTTTGGGAAACGACATCGGCAAACAAGGCGCCTTGTAAGCGTTTACCCAATATCTGCGAGAAGTTCAGTGAGAGGGAATAGGAGTTTCTATCTTCATTGTCAAAAAGATTAAGGGATGGATCATACGACCCGTTCCCCACAATTCTATCGTCGAAAAATCCAGGTCTTAGCTCAATAGGATAGATAGCGTCCCATCGGTCCAAAAACACCCGGGTAGAGATGGACACTTCCGTATTTTTTTCATTAAAAAGTCGCGTGTAACTTCCTCCAAAACCAATAGAGGTATAATCGTACTCATCCGAAAAATAGGCATTAATGCTCCATATTGTATTTCGGTCCGGTGAACTGTGTTGATATGATGGATTTATATAGGCTAGTAAATCCTGTCTAGATTGACCGGAAGAAGCATCAAAGGGGTTAACATTGGGATTTGAGCCATCAAGCGGATTCACGTTACTGGAAGATGCGGAGGTATAGGCAGATAGACCAACATCCACGGTGAGCACATCATTTTCATTGATAGGTACCCTCAGCACAATTGTGGAGGTGGCATCCGTAAGTTCTTCCGTTCCCTCACCCCCGGTCACCGCCGCATTGTTTCCATCTTGTTCGTAATAACTAAAGAGAAAATCAATCTCACTGCTTTCCAAAACTCTTTTTGTGTAAGTGGCACCTGTTTGCTGACCAAAAAAAAGGAGGTGGGACAATAGAAAGAAGCATAGGATGGCGTAGTGTGGGGAAAGATTCATTTCGTTTTAGTTGCAACCGCAGCCTCCCCCTGTTTTACCTCCATTCGCCCCTGCCGATGCTTCCCTATAAATCTGGAAATTGGTCTCAAATCGTTCTGTGCCTTTGGCTCCCAACTGCATTTCTGCATCGTTGAGATAAATCATATCGTATTCCCGAACGGCAACACAGGAACTCGTTAAGAGTAGGGTGGTAAATAAAAGTATGAGGTTTCGCATTTGTTCTAAAGTTATTGATTTTTCTCGAACACGATGCCGGTACTTTTATGAATCTTATTTTCGTCATCCACAATGACCGCCTCAACGCCATCCAACTGATTTATCATGTGAAGTCCGGTATCCCTGCCCATTACAAATACTGCGGTGGCAAGTGCATCGCAAAGTTCCACGCGTTTTGCAAAAATGGAAACACTGCTCATCCCAGATGTTGGGTATCCTGTTCTAGGGTCAATGATATGGGCGTATTTTTTTTCATTGAAAACAATATACTTTTCGTAGTTTCCGGAAGTGGCTACGGAGGACTCCACCACGGGCAACCAACTGAAAACCTTTTCCCGGTTAAGTGGATTGGAGATACCCACCATCCAGTTTCCGCCGTCTGCCTTGGTACCCCAAGTAGTAAGATCGCCCGAGGCATTTATAATACCTGCTTTCACTTGTTTGGATACAAGAAGTTCTTTTGCTTTATCGGCAGCGTATCCCTTTCCTATAGCCCCAAAACCGATTTTCATTCCAGGTTTGGGCAAAAATACTGTCTGTTTGTTTGGGTTCAGCACAATTTTCTGATAGCCTATTTTCGCTATGGAATTTTGGATTTCCGCGGTGGAAGGAAAACGCGTCATACTTCCGTCGAATTGCCAAACTTTGTCAAGGGAAGCATAAGTGATGTCAAATGCTCCATCGGTGATCTCTGAAATCCTGATGGAACGTTCTATCAACGAAAACAGTTCTCCGCTTACCTGCACGGGCCTTATTCCCGCATTTTTGTTTATCTGGGCGGTTTGCGAATTTTCATCCCAGGAAGAAATCAGTTTTTCTACCCGCTTTATCTCAGAGATAGCTTCGTCGATATTTATGTATCCAATATCTTCGTTGGGAGCCACCACGGTAATCTCAAACCGGGACCCCATCAATTTCAGTGTTCGCTTTACGGAGACATCCGTTTGCGCCATACCCCAGAACAGCGTCAAAAAAAGACTGTATAGGAGTATGAATCTTTGTGTCATTTTAAGTACCCATTCAATAAATCAATATAGTCTTGTGGTGTTTTTCTTCGGTCGAAACCCGTTTTTCCCAGAATGGATTCCTTGGCATCCAACACCACTACCAAAGGAAAATATCCTTTGGGATTATAGCGCTCAGCTAGGGATTTGTTCATATTCGTTTTTTCCGCAGGCAGTAAATTTTTCTTTTTCCTGGGAAAATCAGCATTGTATAGGACATAATTTTCAGATGCGTAGTCCAAAAAGGTTTCGGTATCGAGGATCGTTTTTTTGAAACGGATGCAAGGACCACACCAATCGGAACCCGAGAAAACCAAAATCACCGGCTTCGTCTCTGTTTTGGCCAAGGCCATTGCATCTTTATAGTTTGCTTTCCAATCTTGGGAGAATCCCATTTGAATCAAACCAAATAGCAAAAAAAACAGTATTTCTTTTAGATGTTTGGTGAAGCGATTGTTCATGTAAAGACGTATGCTGGTTGTACTTATTTTTTGGATTTTAATGAATCCAACCTTATTCCATTGTGGAACGTTCATAGATAAACCCACCAGACTGCTGTTGCGTCCATCCGGTAATCTTTAAGTCCAAGGCAATTTTATCCTCTACCAATAGCATTACCAAATCCACATCAATGTTGTCCTTGGGTTTACCCAAAGTGGCCCTAAAGCGGTCAAACGTTAGGTTTTCAATGTTTGCTGTGGTTCCTTTTGCCCATAGGGTACCTTCTGGACTTAGGTCCATATCTGCGGCCTGCTCTGTAACCGCATTATAAATTTGTCCGCCCGAAGCATTGCCACGTGTTATCCAAACGTTGTCCGTAATTCTATCTTGATTTTCGGCCAAGGTAGGGTCTGCTCCCGGGGACTTTTGAAACGTGAGGGTAGGTCCGGTCCATATTGTAAATTCTGAAATTACCGGAGGTTGTCCAGAAGGTGGAGTTTCGTTTCCTCCATTATTATCATCACTGCAGGCCACCAAGACCATCAAAAAGGCCCATGCCCAATTTTTTTTTCTTTTCATAGCTTTTAAATGAGGGTTTTTATAAAAACGTGGGATTTGTCCAAATCGTATGCTAGTATTCGAACTTCCCATATATACTTTCAATCGTTACTTTTTTGGTAGGAGACCCTTCCACCCTTCCAATAACCTGGGCGTCTACCTTAAAACTTTTGGATATGGAAATAACAGTTTCTGCGATGGACGGGGCCACGTAGAGTTCCATACGATGGCCACAGTTGAAAACCTGGAACATTTCACGCCAATGGGTTCCGGATTGTTCTTGAATCAATTGGAACAAAGGGGGAATAGGTAATAAGTTGTCCTTTATCACATGTAATTCCTCTATAAAATGAAGGATTTTCGTTTGTGCACCGCCACTACAATGAACCATACCATGAATGTCACTTTTCGGACAACGGTCCAATATTTTCTTTATGATCGGGGCATACGTTCTTGTCGGCGACAAAACCAATTGGCCGGCATCCAAAGGAGAATCAGGAATTGAATCCGTCAGCATCGTATTTCCAGAATATATCAATTCCTCTGGAACCAATGCATCATAGCTCTCTGGGTATTTTTGGGCCAGGTATTTCGAAAAGACATCATGTCGTGCTGAAGTCAGGCCATTACTTCCCATACCTCCGTTATAACGGGATTCATAGCTTGCTTGTCCATAGGAAGCCAGTCCCACGATGACATCTCCTGCCCTTATATTGGCATTATCTATTACGTCTTCGCGTCGCATTCTGGCAATTACGGTAGAGTCTACAATAATGGTACGCACCAAATCTCCCACATCTGCCGTTTCCCCTCCCGTGGAATGAATCGTAATCCCGTGTTCCCCTAAATCAGAAATAAGCTCCTCTGTCCCATCGATTATCGCCGAAATCACCTCACTCGGAATCAGATTTTTATTTCTACCTATGGTAGAAGAAAGTAATATAGTATCGGTAGCCCCTACACAAAGTAGATCATCTATATTCATGATCAAAGCGTCTTGTGCTATCCCTTTCCAAACATCGAGGTCACCGGTTTCCCTCCAATACATATAGGCCAGCGAGGATTTTGTTCCTGCTCCATCGGCGTGCATCACTGCACAATAGTCATCGTCTCCTGTTAAATAATCTGGAACTATTTTACAAAATGCCTTGGGAAACAGCCCTTTATCAATATTCTTGATGGCATTGTGGACATCTTCTTTAGAGGCTGACACACCCCGTAAATTGTATCGTTTGCTATTTTCTGAGGACATATTTCAGATTTCGGCAAAAATACTGATTCAAATTATAGTGAGGGTATATTGGACAGGTAATCCTTTTGCCAAATTTTTTGGGTTGTGGGTTGGTCTACATTACCCCCAGAAACAATCATCAAAACACGTTGCTTTGATTTCTTTCCTTTCAACCATCTTCGAACAGCTTCCATAGGCATAGCGCAAGTTGGTTCCAAACGACATTTTAATAAGTGGGTAAGCCATTGGGTCCAATATACAATGTACTCTTCTTCAATCTCGTAGAATCCGTCCAACTGTTTTAAGTATTCAAAAGTTATCTCTCCTACGGCCATGGTCATAGCACCATCTGCCAAAGTATCTGGTATTGCAGAAAGTTTTTGAATACTCCCTTTCCGAAGTGACTCTGCTGCGTCGTTTGCATTCAAAGGCTCAACCCCGATTACTTCCGCCATGGGCGCCAATCCTTTTGTCGCAATGTAAGTACCAGACACCAATCCCCCACCCCCACAAGGCGCAAATACGGCATCAATTGCATCCAGCTCGGAAAGTGCTTCGAAGGCCGATGTTCCTTGGCCACAAATGACCTGTTCATGATTAAAGGGGGGAATCCAATACGCCCCATCTTCTTTGGCGGCTTCCCGAACCAATTTGTCAGTGATGTTACGATCTTTGCTGAGAACCACTTCTGCACCATACGACCTTGTTGCTTGAATCTTTACCTGAGACGAGTATTCTGGCATAAAAATAGTTGTTGGTATGTTGAATTGTTTTCCAGCAAAAGCCATAGCCTGCGCATGGTTTCCAGAACTATTGGCCACTAATTTCTTAGGTTTCTGACCCGTTTCCAAAAGCCATGAAACTGCATTCACTCCACCTCTGGCTTTAAAAGCACCTATCTTTTGAAAGTTTTCACATTTGAAGAAAATCTCATGCCCAAGCCAATCATTGAGCAGAGAAGATGTCAAAATAGGGGTGTTGGTAATGTAAGGAGCGATTCTTTCTTTAGCGCGCCCGATATCTTTTAGTACTAAAGTCATTAGTTTTCTTTTGATGATTCATAGTGTCTTGAAAAACTACTTATGAATTCTACGGCATACTATTTATTTTGTGAATAACAATTCCGAATATTTTGCAAAGGGCCACAAATCATCAGGAACAAGCTTCTCCAATTTATCGGATTCTTCACGGATAGTCTCAAAATAGGGTCGAACCCTCATGCAGTACGCCTCTGCTTTTCGATTAATGGTTGAAAGTGTATTTGCCCTTTTTCGCGCTGCCGTCATCTCCTCGGTCTTTTTTCTGAGCTCTAGCAAATGTTCTCCCAGTTGTTCCAGAAGATTCAATTGGGTTTCCGCCACTTTTTTATGGGCTGCACCATATACGTCTTTGAGTCCTTTAATATTTTCCAAGAGTTCATTTTGATATCGGATTACAGCTGGAACTATAAAAGTGTACACCATTTCACTTAGAACCCTTCCTTCAATTTGAACATGGAAAATGTAGGTTTCCAGCTCAACTTCCTGGTGTGCCTTGAGCTCCACTTCGCTCATTACCCGCATGGTCTTAAAAAGGGCGATACTATGTTTATCAGTAAGAATTTGAACGGCCTCAGGGGTATTCTGGTTGTTGCTCAACTTTCTTCTCTTGGCCTCCTCTTGCCATTCCACGCCATAACCATCCCCATCAAAGCGGATTCTTTTCGAAGTTTTAATGTATTCTCGTAACACATTGAAAACCGCTTCGTCTTTTTTCAGATTTTTTTTATGGATAAGCATATCCACTTCTTTTTTGAAATCCGTCAACTGTTTGGCCACAATCGTATTTAGTATGGTCATCGGCTTGGCACAGTTGGTCTTTGCGCCCACACCCCGTATTTCAAATTTATTCCCGGTGAAGGCAAAGGGGGAAGTTCGGTTTCTATCCGTATTGTCCAACAAAATTTCTGGAATCTTCCCCACCACATTCAACTTTAGCTCCGTTTTTTCTTGAGGAGAGAGCTTTCCTTTGGAAACGCCTTCCAACTCATCTAGAACATCCGTAAGTTGTTTTCCAATAAATATGGACAAAATAGAAGGAGGTGCTTCGTTGCCTCCCAGTCGGTAATCATTACTAGCAGAAGCGATCGAGGAACGTAACAACTCTTCATAGGTATCCACAGCCTTAATCGTATTGACAAAAAAGGCCAAAAACTGAAGGTTCTTCATCGGTGTTGTTCCTGGGCTCAAAAGATTTACACCTGTATCCGTAGCTAAAGACCAGTTATTGTGTTTTCCAGAACCATTTACCCCCGCAAAAGGTTTTTCATGAAAAAGTACCATGAGCCCGTGTTTGTCCGCAATTTCTTCCATCACATCCATTAAAAGGAGATTGTGGTCCACGGATAGGTTGGCTTCCTCATGGACCGGAGCGATTTCAAATTGATTGGGAGCCACTTCGTTGTGTCTTGTTTTTACGGGTATTCCCAATTTGGTACATTGCGTTTCCAAATCTGCCATAAAGTTTAGCGCCTTGCCCGGTATGACCCCAAAGTAGTGGTCGTCCAATTGTTGCCCCTTTGCAGCTGCACTCCCGACCAGCGTCCTTCCGGTCATTACAATATCCAAGCGGGACTGCGCCAGGGACTTGTCCAACAAAAAATACTCTTGTTCCCAGCCCAAGGTAGCGTATACTTTGCGGACATTTTTATCAAAATATTGGGCTACACCAGTAGCCGCTTCATCTATAGCGTGCAAGGCACGTAATAATGGGGCCTTATTATCCAATGCCTCGCCCGTGTAGGCCACAAATATTGTGGGTATACAAAGGGTAGTCTTGTAAATGAAGGCGGGAGAAGTAGGATCCCAAGCGGTATAACCCCTGGCCTCAAAGGTATTGCGTATGCCTCCACTTGGAAAACTAGAGGCATCCGGTTCCTGTTGTACCAATTGGGCCCCTCCAAACTTTTCCATCGCAGTCCCATCGGGCATTATGTCAAAAAAGGCATCATGCTTTTCTGCCGTGGACCCGGTCAAAGGTTGAAACCAATGGGTATAGTGGGTAGCTCCCATGGACAAGGCCCAAGCTTTCATGCCTTCAGCGACCTGGTCAGCAATTTTTCTATCGATTTTAGTCCCTTGAAATATGGCAGATTTTACCTTTTCCAAGGCCTCATTGGTCAAGAACTGACGCATTTTTTCGCTGTTGAACACATTTTTACCGAATAATTCGGAACGCTTTTCCTTACTTTCTAAAATGTCGTGGAGCGTGCTAGGGCTTTTGGACAAGGCATCAAATCTCATAGTGGCTTTTTTTTGCATCGCTAAGCTACATTAACGATTTAATAATATAAACTTCAAAAATCACTTTTTTTTTCAATCGACCCTCGAAAAAACGGGGGTAATTTAAATAATATGTCCTTACTTGTTAATTTACCCCGTCAAAGGAAATATTATCGAATGAAAAATTTATTTTTGTCAATTATAAATTTGAGAAAAGCTAACTACCTGAATTATGAGCAAATCTAAATTAGAGTATATCTGGTTGGATGGATATGAACCCACGGCCAATATGAGAAGTAAAACCAAAATTGTCAAGGATTTTAGCGGAAAATTGGAGGACTGTCCTATTTGGTCCTTTGATGGTAGCTCCACGCAGCAGGCAGAAGGTGGTTCTTCGGACTGCTTGTTGAAACCTGTCGCGATTTATCCTGACCCCGCCCGCCTTAATGGGTTTTTGGTCATGTCTGAAGTATTGAATCCTGATGGAACTCCCCATATTTCCAATTCCCGTGCCACCATAGACGATGAAAATGATGACTTTTGGTTTGGTTTTGAGCAAGAATATTTCATCATGGATACCGAAACACAGCTTCCGCTAGGATTTCCCATGGGCGGTTATCCAGGACCTCAAGGGCTTTACTACTGTTCTGTGGGAGGAAAAAACACCCACGGAAGGGATTTGGTGGAACGCCATGCGGATATGTGTTTGGAAGCAGGCATCAATTTCGAGGGAATCAACCAGGAAGTGGCTTCTGGCCAATGGGAATTCCAAATTTTTGCGAAAGGCGCCAAAGCAGCCGGTGACCAAATTTGGGTAGCCCGTTACATGTTAGATAGATTAACTGAGGAATATGGGTTCTATATTGATTATCACCCAAAACCTATCAAAGGAGATTGGAACGGTTCTGGGATGCACGCAAATTTCTCAAACGGCACCTTGCGAAATGCAGGTAACCAAGAGACTTATGAAAAAATATGTGAAGCGTTCAGACCTGTGACCAAGGAACATATCGAAGTATATGGGGAATTTAATGACCAACGCCTCACCGGTCTCCATGAAACGCAGTCCATCGATGAGTTCAGTTATGGGGTTTCCGACCGGGGTGCCTCCATTCGTATTCCAATAGCAACGGTTGAAAGTGGATGGAAAGGTTGGTTGGAAGATAGAAGACCTGCTTCCAACGCGGACCCATACAAGGTTGCTGCACGAATTATCAAGACCGTCAAGTCTGCAGATGTATAGAAATAATAGATAGATTAGTTGTTGATTTTTAATGGCCGTTTTCCAAGGAAAACGGCCATTATTTTTTGGGAAATCCCCATTCAGAGGCACTAAAATCGGTCCTTTAGGGGCGTGTTCATCCAATAATCCCCGAAGTCGGGAGGTTTCGAAACAGGTTGGTACTCAAAAACAGGACTTGTTTTGTTCATAAAACTTTCGGCTTCCTTGGGAGCCTCTTTCCGACGGTTTACCCGTTGTACAAAAAACTCCCGATACTGCTGAAATTGTCGATAGGTATTCTCTCCCAAAAGATATCTATTTTCCTTGTCCGTTATGTTCCGAATCTCTGTTTTAAAGGATTTGTTGGGTTTGCCCGAATTTTCATTTTCGTCAGAGAGTAAATTTGCCATTTTTTCAAAAGTCTTGGCATCCATATCAGGAAAAAGCCGGACCTCTTTTTCGAAAACAATTACCTCCTTAAACTTGATTTTCTGATCTTTGAAAGCCCAGTCGTAGTTTTTTTTATTACCTGCCGCAAGTGCGTCAACTTCCCTATTGAACCTAACTTCGAAACATTGACAATCCCGCAACAAGACCATTTCGTTTACATCAAATTCTGGTGGCTCAATAAGCCAAAAATCGTTATGAAAGGAAATATAATTTAAATACATCTTATCATCACCTCCCCTTTGGTATTCTGTGGTGATTTCAAAAAATAGGCGCCTTTTTCCAGCATTTTCTTTCCTCATTCTGGATACTAAAGTTGAACTTTCAAAGTTCCCAATAATTTCCCTTCTCTTTCCAAATACTGCGGTTGAATTTTCATATACGGAATACTTCATTTTATGAATGGCAAAATCCTTTTTTGAAATGTATAAAAGCCCCACTGCTGAATAGCCGGTCAACAACTTGGTAAATCGAATGGTATACAGTGTTTCTTCTTCGGTGTAGGTGTCTTCTTGTTTTCGAAAAAAATGGTTTTTGATCAAGTTGGTCTCCAGCCGGTTGACAAAATCATAGGAATTGATATTGTAATTGCGAATGGCATCATGAACCCGTAAAATAGTGAACTCGTTTCCCCCGTAATCCGACAAAGACGCGTTATTTATGATTTTCATTGACCTTTCATTATCCCCGTATTTATTGTCAGATAATGTATCTCGTTGAAAATTGAGATTTTCGTTTTTATCATAAATCTGAACCTTGGTGTTGAGATCGTCCAGCTTGTGAAAACCCATATCGAATACCTCAAGAATAGCTTCGTTTAGATTGATGTACCTCCCTTCGCTGAATTGATAGTCCCGATAATAGCCGATTAGCGAAAAAGGATATCTCGGGAAATTATTGGGTATTGCCTTAATAGCTCGCCTAACAATGCCCTTTGCACTTAGGGCCCTTTTTCTTTTATGGGCTTCTGTCACCTGTACCTCTCCCAATTCGATAACTCCTGGAACCAGTTTTATACTATTGGGGCCAACTTGGGAAAGGTCATGTATTGAAATTCTTCTTTTTTCATATCCCATGCTTGAAATAATCAGGGAGTCACCTTGATCCTTCAATTTTAGAGGTAAGCGAAATCCTCCGTCTTGGTTTGAGATTACTCCTAAAGCCTTTTCTTTAATTCGTATCGTTGCAAACACGACGGGCTCACCGGTAATGGAATCCACTAATTGACCTTGTAGAAAATCGAGCTGTGCCCTTGAAGTAAACGTGCAAAGGAAGAAAAGACAGAAGAGGCAACATTTGGTGATAAAGGGCAATTATCATGAATTTTTAGTTCAATGTAAGATAAACAAATATCCCATAGCAAAGCAAGAGCAAAACCCCATCCCGCCAACCCAGCCGAAGTCCTTTAGGAAAGAAAACCAAAGGAAGAATCAGGAACGAAATCCCTAGCATCCAAAAAATATCACTTGTCAGCAGGCGCTTATCTACAACTGCAATGGGAGTTATAATGGAAGTAATTCCCAGAACTGCCAGAAGATTGAAGATATTGGAACCTATGAGGTTTCCCAAGGAAATGGCCTTTTCTTTCTTGATTACAGCGATTATGGAAGCGGCAAGTTCAGGAATACTGGTTCCTATGGAGACTACTGTTATTCCAATCACGCGATCGCTTACCCCAAAAGTGGAGGCCATCCCTACGGCCCCATCAATCAACAATTCGGAACCTCCCCAGAGTGCAGTTCCACCTAGACCCAAAAACAAGACTGTTTTATAAAGTGGCAATAGCTCATCGTCCTCAGGCATATCATCCACGACCGCCGTTTTCTGAAATCGAAGTAAATACACCAAGAAAAGGAAAAGCAGGGCAACCATTATAATGCCCTCATAACGAGCCAGCAAACCATCAAAATAGATAAATCCGGTAAACAGTAAGGAGGCAACCATCATCACAGGCCAATCTGTGGTGTAAAAACTTCGTCTTACATCAATACTTCCCAAAACAACCGTGACCGCCAATACAAGACCCAGGTTAGCGATATTGGAACCAACGACGTTGCCTAAGGAAATATCGGGAAAACCGTCCAAAGCCGCTTTTATACTTACAATGAGTTCCGGTGCCGAGGTAGCGAAGGAAACCACAGTCATTCCTATCACAATTTTGGGAATGGACAGCCGTAGCGATAAAGCAACCGCAGCTTTGAGTAGCCAGTTGCCACCGATAATCAATAAAAAAAGTCCAAGAAAGATATAAAGCAGGTTTTCCAAATGCTGAATTTGGCATAAATATAGGCCAAGAATTTGTCAATGGATGGCACCCTTTTGAAAAGGTTTTCGAAAAAAAATCAGTGTGGGGAATACCTCTTTTGTATTCCACTCCCGAAACGGAAAGGCAAAAAATTGAACATTCTTGAACGAAATGCGCCTTGCTTTTCCAAAAACAACTAAAATCCATCCTTCAAATCCTACATATTATCCGTAAAATTAAAAATATAGTTATAAATAGTAGTTTTTTTCAAGTAGGTCACATAAATATTAAATGCAATAGTATTTTTTTAACTATAATCTTGTATTCAGTTGTATAGATTTTAAGCAAATTGTTTGGAAACCTGAGGATTGTCATTCTATATTCGAAAATGTAATCGGTTAACAACAAGTAGTATCAACCCTTAAAAACCAGCAAAAAGAATGATAGCCATTGTAAAATTTGTAGTAAATGTATTTGTATCACTTATTGAAATAATCCTAATTTAATTCAATTGGTTTGGAGTTGGATTTTCTAAAAGCGACCCACTTACCGATTACACCCATCCACTCCAATCATCAATCAAAAAATCATCAATCAAAACAATCAGTCCAAAAAGGAGCCCACGGATAAAGTCTAAGTCTGGATTTTATCCTTTGGTGCTTTTGTTGGATTTTGAACTTCCTTTATTTTAAACGCTCTCGGAAATCCAGCTGAAACCCTAGCAATCCAGAATAAAGTTTTAAAAACCTTTTGTATCCAATTCGCATGAGCAAGATTGAAAATCATTCGATGAATTATTCAAATAGGAAGACTAGTAGGCCCGAGCATTTAAGCTCTAAATAGATTGGTTTTTTTTAACCCAGTCACCGATAGATTAGGGAAGTTTCAACGTAGGCGCTTTTTTTAACAGATAATAGAAAAACCGGCAGTACCGGTCTTTCCTTTCTTTGTTGAACTTATTGTTCTGCTCCAATCTTTTTTAGAAAGGCCAGGTCTTCTTCCACCGTTAACAAGAGTAAACTAGTCGCTGTGCAAAATACAGGACTGGTAATACAATGATGTCCGCTCCAGCTGCCATCTTTATTTTGAATCTTTAGAATGCGGCCGCTCATGTTGTTGTACCAGCTTTTCCAATCTTCATCGTCGCCAACAATCAAGGACTCTCCCGTTTGCAGATAGCTCAGGAACTCTTCGCCTCCATTATTCCCAAAACCATCCAGGACCTTATCGTTTTGTGCCGTCTTCTTGGCAGACTCATACACTTTATAAGCGGTACCATATTTTTGGGCATCTCCAGAAACGTAGCCGATTTCTTCGAGTGTTTCAGCGTTTATTTCAGCTTCAGCATCAATTCTCCCTTCTGCCTTTGCCCTATCGAAATCTGCTTTGGCTTTTCGGGCTTCTTTGGCACTGGCCCTTACACTGCCACTAACAGCGTACAAAATGATTCCAGCCCCATCGTCTGCATTGACCGAACCATCATTCTCGTTGTAGTTGTCCTTTTGATACTTCTTTGCGTTCTCCAGTACCTCTACATTTACAGAAGCCCCAACGGCTTGTGCCGCTTCAAGCGCACTATTGGCCATCCCACTCTGTAGGACTCCGGCCCAACCTGCACCTCTTTGCTTTCCACTTTTATCTGTACCCTTTTGGATACGGGAAATACAAAGGTCAAGGCATCGAACTACACGTTTTCGGTCCATGTTTTCCAAATCCCTTTCGAGCACTTTGGAAAGGAACTGCGCTGCCAAAACCGCATCAATATTCTGCCCCAATTTTGTTTGGATCTGCGTGTTTTGGATTGTGGTGATGTAAGGATTTTTATCTTCAACATTTTCTATGGTTTCCAACAGATAAGCAAGTGCCCTTTTTAGGCTCTTGGAATGTGTCCCTGTTTTCAGGGTCGTGCCGCTCCTTAGCAAAGCCATACCCACCATAGCTGTTGTGGCCGGATCGGCCTTTACAGCCTGTGGATTTCTAACATGTTGCGCCGAATGACTTCCAGCACCATACCCCCCATTGGGCAATTGTGCCTCCGAAAGCCATTTAAGACCATCACGTACGGCCAATTTTATGTTTTTATCCGAATGGTACCGGCCAAATCCCTTCGATTGCTGTTCACCCATAACGGTCATATAGACACAACCCTTTTCTGGTTTTATCGTCCTTTTTGTAGTGGACGCGGTCAACGTAGCAAAAAGCAATGCTCCAAGCAATAGCACTGCGATTGCTCCAAGTACATGTGATTTTGTTTTCATGGTAAATCTATTTTAATTTCCATTGAAACTAGATAAACCACCGACCACAGAAAATAGGCAATGCGTGTAGTACGCAACTGGGAGGGTATTCCGCATGTTTGGTTGAGGGAAATCTATTTCATTCTCCTAAAAGGCATTCAAAAAACTTGGGAATCAAACTTTAGCTATATTTGACTGACTAATAGATAAAATATGTTCTATAAAGCGCTGGCGAATCTCAATAAATTGATTTTACCTTCGTATTCCAAAAGAAGATTGGATTTGTCCAAAGCCACAAAACTTCAACTCGCCATAATCGGTTGGCGGTATTTTATAACCAAGAAGGCATTGGATAGTTAATAGTTCAAGAGGGAGGCCACTTCGATACCTTCCAGATTTTTTTTACCGTTCAGAAATTCCAGGTTAATCAAAAAGTTGCATTGAACAACTTCTCCTCCTAACCTTTCGACCAACTGGCATACTGCTTTCGCTGTACCTCCCGTCGCCAAAACGTCATCATGTACCAATACTTTTTCGCCTGGTAGTATAGCATCTGAATGGATTTCCATTTCATCATTTCCATATTCCAGACCATACGTTTCGCTCAATGTGGTAAAGGGTAATTTTCCTTTCTTGCGAACGGGGACAAAACCTGCTTTCAAAGCTACGGCCAACATCGGTGCAAAAATAAAACCTCTACTTTCCATGCCCACTACCTTATCCACGGGTTTATCGCCTACGAGTTGAACCAGTTCTTGGCCAGCATTTTTCAGTGCTTCCGTGTCATTAAAAAGGGGGGTGACATCTTTGAAAACTATTCCGGGTTTGGGAAAATCTTTTACATCCCGGATAAAGGATTTTAGATTCATCTAATTCGAGTCAGGTTTTGTAGTAAAGGTAAAAAGAAATATATTTGCAGCCCTTAATTAAGGCCTCCTAGCTCAACTGAATAGAGCACTTGATTACGGCTCAAGAGGTTGCAGGTTTGAATCCTGCGGAGGTCACTAAAGAATAAAAACGCAAGAGAACATTAGATACAGAGCGCTCCATTTTAGACTGGAGAGCTTGAGCGAAAAGGACCAGGTCAACCATACAGCGGTAGCGAATACCCAGTTTGACTAGAAGCACCATCCTTTTTAGCGTTTTTTCTAACGGCTTTTTAGTGGTGATTTAGAAGGATGTACATCTTCAAAATCCTATGATCGCCTTTTCCCAAGGTTTGAATCTACCTTAAACTTCTGGAACAGGAACCAGGCATAACATTTGGATACTGCTGCGGTCACTGAAGTCTATTCATCTTTTCTCGCCAGGAAATTTTTCAAATTGGTATCAAAAATCCCTTTTCTTCGATATTCCATGTTCGTAAAGAAAACGTAACCGGATTTATACTTATCATTGAAGTAGAATTGAGCGGTGGCACTGTTATTATCTCCACCGTGCCCATAATTCGTGCCTTCAGATGTGGGTTCTATCACGATGCCAAATCCGTATTTAACTCCTGGCCTTCGATTCGTTTCGATACGCTCTGATTGTACGCTGAGCATTTCATTACGGACCTTTTCGGATATCAATTTACCACTCATTAGTGCTGACAGAAAATTACCAAAATTCAGGGCGTTGGTCTGCAAACTTGCCGCTGCATTAAAATCAGGGTCTTTGGAGTTAGCGCTATATCCGGAATCCGTACGCCCTTGTATATGGCCCATTACTCTATTTTTTTCCAGATAATCGTTCCAAACGAAACTACTTTCCCCCATCCCCAGCGGTTTAAACAATGCATCTTTTATGATTGTTTGCAACCCGTTTATATCGGCGTTGAGCAAGTGTGCCATGACCTGGGCCAAGTACTGATATCCTTCTCCAGAGTATTGATACTGGGTTCCGGGTTCAAAATCAATTCTAAGTTTTCCGGCGGGATCATAACCATTTTCAGTCAGATAACGCCAATTGGGAAAACCTGTGGTATGTGATAATGCCATCCTGGCAGTTATCTTTTTATACCGCGCATCATGGGCTATATCAGGATTTTCAAGATATGTATACAAAGGAATATCTAAATTGAGTAGACCCTTGTCCACCATTTGCATCGCAAAAAAACTAAATACTGTTTTTGAAATTGATGCCGCATCAAATAAGGAACTATCGGTCACAGATTCTCGCGTCTCAAGATTGGTAACCCCAAAATTCTTGTTAAATACTACTCCGCTGTCAGTTACATAAGCAAAAGATAAGCCTGGAATCTTCAAAGAATCCATTTGATGTATTAAAAAATCCTCGAGCTGTTGTCCACTTATTTGTTTCCCGCTAATGGTTTTAAACGCCTTTTTTTCGTGCTTGATTTGACCATAACTGTTTTGAATAAATGAACTGATTAAGGTAACCGTTAACCAGATTCTAATCAGATTTTTTTGGTTTTTCATGATACTGCTTTTTATTGATGATTGTTTTGATTGAAAATTTGGTACACCCACTTTGGGTAGTACTTTTCACTATTGAACTTTGTTTTTTGAGCTGGACATTAAGTCATAGCTGCAACTTGAGCAAAAGAATTTAATCGACCCAACATTTTGCACTATTAATAAGGATGGCCAGCATTTAAAGTAAAGTGGGTAGAATACACCCAAAAAAGCCGATTCCACATATTTTAAAATATTGGTTGAATACTTTTCTTCCCCAAGTAGGCCGAAATTCATGCCATACTCCTAATCTTTTAGTAATCAAATTATTATAAGAAGAATATGCAAGAGCGTTCTAAAACAGTGTCAAATTATTGGACAGAAAATGTAAATTTAATTTACATGTTGTAAACAGACGTTTTGCATTGGTCGCTATTTTGGGATAAATGGAGAATTTTAATGGGATTGACAAAAACTGTCTATGGTTCTCAACTCTTTTTTTGATAGCGTCCCCACGAATTTTTTCTGAAGCATCCCAGACTTATCAAAAACGAGTGTGGTAGGATACCTCAATTCATCGGTATCCTCACAGAAGATAGCCCCTGATTCTGGGGCAAGCTGTTCGAACATGAACGGGACACGTTTTAAAAAGTTGGGTAGCTTTGAATGATTCTCCCGCTCACTGGTCGCTATGGCCATAAACAATACATTCTCTTTATCCTGATGATCAATTACAAGTTGGTTCAGGTCCGGAATCTCGTTAATGCATGGCTTGCACCAGGTAGCCCAAAAGTTCACTACCAAAATCTTATTTTTCAATGTTTCCGCAGAAATAGAAGTACCATCACTTCTTTTGAGATCCTGATAATCAATGATTTTTTTGATTTTTTGACCGGATAGACAGGATGAGAGCGCTATCAGTGTGAACACGTAGATCAATTTCTTCTTGAAAAATGACATCTTAACCATATATGGATTTTTGGAACTGAAAGAAAAACAGTTTCAGAATGGCTATTGCCTTTACAAAAACTCAATGGATACTTTTTCTTCATAACGCGAACCTAACCCAATTTAGTTTTCGATTTTCAAATATGGTACAGCTGTCAAACCAATGATTTAAATGACAAGATTCCAGGAAGAAATCGTATTGACAAATAGTTTTTCAAATCCGTTTTTTCCAAAACATTTAAACGGACGCATTTTCTAGCAAAAATGTGACAAATAATGCTACGTTTATTTACCGACCTTATACGCCTTTTTTGATGGGACGCATCGAGCTTTGACCAAGGAAAAAGCAAGTCTTTTTAATCCCAAATCAATTGCCCAATAAAGGATTTTTATATCTTCAGCAATACAACTAAAAAAAGGTTTACCTCTTATGCGAAAAATGTTTTTCCTCTTCTTATTTGTTTCGACGACAGGTTGGGTCACCGCGCAAAATCAGTTTGAAAAGGTCTTTCAAGAGGATGGAAGGTCTTTAAGGAAAGACTTGCGAATTGAAGTAAAAGATTCCAGGAACAATCATACATTTTTGCCTATTTCCATTATGAAAGGTAAAACGAAAGGACCCGTTTTTACCATAGTTGCAGGGGTGCATGGTTATGAATATCCTCCAATAATTGCGACGCAGCAGTTAATGCGTGAAATCGACGTAAACCGACTTAATGGCACCTTGATTTTTATTCCTCTAGCGAATACAAGTTCATTTTACACCAGGACTCCCTTTATAAATCCGCAGGACCAGATAAACCTGAACAATGCCTTTCCAGGAAAATCGGATGGTACGGTTACTGAAAAGTTGGCACATTTTATCACTACCAACATTATTCCCGTGAGCGATGTTTTCTTGGATATTCACGGTGGAGACGCCTCAGAAGACCTGATTCCATTTATCTGTTACTACAACAATGAAACTTATCCCGAAAAAACAAGAAGGGCAAAAGTGCTTTCGGAGCTTAGTGGATTTGAATATGTGGTCTCCTACGCCTATACTTTAGAAGCCCATGACCCCGCTAAATATGCTTTCAAACAGGCCTGTAAAGACGGAAAGGTAGCTTTGAGCATTGAGAGCGGCAAATTGGGAAATGTGCAGAAGGAAGCCGTAGCCTTGATCAAAAGGGGGGTGTACAATATGCTCCGCGAAATGAAGATGTACGACGCCCCGGTACCGGCCGATATCCCTGACGAAATAATTCAGCTGAACAACCAGAAATATATTGACACCAGTAAAAGTGGACTATTTTACAGCGAATACAAAGCAGGTGACCGTGTGAAAAAAGGGGATGTTGTTGGAAAAATCACGGATGAGTTCGGAAATAGCATTTCCGAGCTGGTCGCACCGGTCTCCGGCTTGATACTTTATAAAATTGGAACGCCACCTGTTAACGTTGATGATACCATTATGTGCATCAGTTTTCAAGACTGAGGTTCCCTAAAAACAGGTTTCCCCCAAATCAAACCAAACCAACACAGAATGCTCGGAAAGTATGATATTCTTGTTGCAAAGCGCTGAGCGGTCATAGCAGATTGAACCAGAATGGCGGTAATTCCATACGTCATCTCCTTTAAGTTCCCAGTTGTTTTCAACCAACTTGGTAGGTAATAGATGGTCATTACCCCTTGGATTCCAGGGGCAAGGTTATTTCTGCCAGTACACCCCGATTTACGGAAAACAATTTGAAAGTAGCATTACCCCCGTACAAGACTTCCAATCTAGAAGTAATATTGCTAAGTCCAATACCCTTTTGCCCAGAATGCTGTACCCGATTCAAAAGGGGACCTTCATTATAGACCCAAAGTTTAAGATTTTCGTTAACCTGCTCCATTCCAATTTCAATACGATGGGCCGCTTCTGCTTTGGCTATACCATGTTTTATGGCATTCTCAACTATCGGTTGCAGAATAAAGTTGGGGACCAGAAAATCCATTGCACTTTCGTCTTCCGCAATGACCACTTCCAACTTCTGGTTTCGAAACTTTTCTATGTCCAGATATTGTTTTAGATAAGCAATTTCCTTCTCTAAGGGAATCAGCTTATGCCGTGATTCTTCAAGAGTAGTTCTGAGGAATGCGCCCAAGCGAAACAACATTCCCGAAGCCACCTTGTTTTTTCCTTGCTCAATGGTCCCTATGACGTTGTTTATCGTATTGAAAAGGAAATGGGGGGACAGCTGTGCTTTTAGGGTGTTCAGTTCGCTGGTGAGCAATTGTTTCTCCAAGTTTATCGCTTTTTTGCTGCGTTCTTCGGACTCGGCCCTATACTGAACGGCATGTGCTACACCAATAATTGCCATATAGATAAAGAAGTGCCAATGGAAAAGATTTAGGAAAAACAGTTTGAAATACTGTTTAAAAGTCATCCAGACCAAAGTTCCCGTTCCGAGTACGTTCCAGATGACAGAATACGCGGCCAAATAGAACAAAACCAAAATCACGGCAAAACCTAAATGCAAAAGTAAACCACGATAATAGGTTTGTCTATCGATCCTGAACCGTTTTCCCAACCAAAATATAAAGGGGCTGAGCGCGCCCCAAACACTCCATACCAATAGTTGGACAAAAAACAGTTTGGGCCAACTTCCTAGTGTACCGGCATCCAAAGTCTTCAGATACAACTGAGTACTGGTGAACAATGCTGCCAAAACCCAGATAAGATATATGACCGTATTGCGTTTTAGACCGGAAATACTCATTTGAAAAAGGTACAAAAAAGGAGCTTGGTGTTTTAGCGTACCAGTTTGAAAGGAATATGTTTTCTTACCCTGGAGTGGTGTTCAAATTCATCAGCGACCGCATAGGCCAAAATGAGCCAATATTCCTTTTTCTGTGTGTGATTAAAATCAAATGGGTCATCTGATTGCATGGGTATTGAAAATCGGACCGTAGTGGAATGATTATTTTCCTCTGAACCCAGTACCCGTATGGAACATGCCCCACCCAAATCAACATCCCTTTTTGGATTCCCAAAACTCTTCACATACATATCGCGGCAAGTAGGTATTCCGTTGACATGATTGAACAGTAAAAGATCGCTTCCTACTATACTGTTCTTGAAATTGAACCCGATACCCAACCAACCCTGGGTTTCGGCCTTTAAAGTGCAAAACAAAGAATCGCTTTTAATCGTGTAAGAGAACTTGATTCCATTCGTACCTACAGTCTGTTGGCCAGATAGGCCAACAAACCATAACAACATGAATATGAAGGGACCGATGTTCTTGTTAATGCGCATATTACACTTTTTTGATCTCTGCCGTAATTCCAACAATTTCCCATTTTCCGTTCTTGGACCGGGCCATGGCAAGTTGATACAAAAAGTCAAGTTCGGAACTCACGGCGTTCAAAACGACCACTGCGAGATTTTCACCGAGAAATTCAGCGTGTTTATACGTTACTTTTCGGGCTTTGCCCCCCAACTTTTTCTCTCTTACCATTTGTATGTACTGTTCCGTCGTAAACGTACTAAACTGACCACCGATCAATACATACTGCATTGCCTTTGGTTCCATGATATTTTTGAGAAGTTCAGGATTTTGTTCATCCGCACCTTCAACAAACTGGGAAGCTATTTTTTTGAGGACCGCCTTTGATTCCTGTGCATTGCCTGGAACAAACGCCAGCAGTACCAAGAGCACGATTAGGTATACCTTTTTTAACATCATGATTTTTAGTTTTTAAATTCTGAACGAACTTAAACGGACTTAACACAAGAAAAAATACAAAAGTGGCCAAACAAGGATTCTATGTTGCGTACCAAGAAAAAAGGCCCGTTAAAAAGTTGAAAATACTATTTCAGGATACCTTATATTTTCATTCGCTGCTTGAAATCAGCTTTACGGGTATTGGTTATTTTTAGCTTTGTCCCATTTTTTAGCAAGACCCAACTAATATGTTTATCGACATTCTCCAACCCCACAACATGATTTAAAGAAACGATAAAAGACCTATGGGTACGAAAAAAATATTTGGGATTTAGTTTTTTTTCAAGTTGATCCATGGATTCCCGGGCTGTGAACTTTCCCATCTCCGTGATGATTTCCACGTACTGATCTGCAGCTTGTATGTAGATGATTTCCGAGACTTTGACAAAAATCGTTTTCCCAATTGACTTGACCGCAATTCGTTCTATGTACCGATCAACTGTTTGAAGCTCCATTTTTTCAGCAAGGCCAAATAGCAGATTTTTATAGTTTTCGGCATGCTCGGCCAAAGCGTCTTTTTCCAACATCCCAATGGCTTTTTTAAACGCATCTTCGACGCGTCCAGGAGTATAGGGCTTAAGAATATAGTCCAAGGCATTTTGCTCAAAGGCATTGACCGCATATTCATTGTACGCTGTTACAAAGATGAAGTAAGGATAAGGTTTTTCACAAGCCTTCAACACCTCAATACCGCTCATTCCCGGCATCTCAATGTCAATAAATACAATATCCGGTTTTTCCAAATCAATAAGACGCAATGCCTCCTTGCCACCAAAGCAAGTCGAGAGGTTTTCAATCTCGGCATGCTTTTCAAGATGCAGCTTCAACCGGTTTACGGCTTGTACCTCATCGTCCACAAGTAATACCTTAACCCTCACTGCACTTAGATAGGGTACCGAATATTATGGTATTTGCTAAAAGTCGACATCTCATAGTACTTTCTGTTACGATTGTTGAAAAGGGCGCATGTTTAATCTCCTTTCCACAAGGGGTTGGCCGTACCCATATCCGTTTGTGCATTTTTCTTGACAAACCAAGAAATGTTCATGTTCCTTTGATTGTGTCCCAAAATTGAATCTTGCGAAAGGCTCATCGTCAAACGGTCTGAAAAGCCATTGGTACCCACAAGGATGTTCCACTGGGTTTCTCTAAAAATAATATGGGTAGTGTCTTTCTCTATCAATGGATCCTGTCCGATGATGGGTTGCATTTGGGCATAAACCTCTTCGTCATTCAGGATCGTGAAAAAGTGTGCCTCAAAAACATGTTCTAAGGTCAAGGTCGAATCACTTCTCAACTTTCCGCCATAACCGATTTTGATGGGGTTTCCATTTCTAACGGCACGAATTAAATCTTGCTTATCACCAAAAACCGAATTTCCGTTCGCATCGTTTTTATAAATCAGTTGCCATTGGGGTTCAGCAGTGGAGGAAGTACAACCAAAACAAAGAATGAGAAATAAAAGAGAGCCATATTTAAGCATAATAGCCGTTTTTTGATTTTATAAAAGATACTACTTTTTACCAGCTTAGAAAAAAGCGTTCTTTTGTTTTTGAAGTGGCCCCTAATCGTTTATAAAATGTAATGGCGCGTGTATTGAAATCTGGCGTTTGCCATTGCATCAAGCCACATTTTAAGGCCTTCCCTTCTGCTTTTATGCGATTGATCAGTTTTTTACCGATTCCCAAACCCCGAGCGTATTCTTTTAAATAGATACAATCCAGATAAATGTAGTTTTCCGCATCCCATGTCGCGTATTGGACCATATAGGTAGCATATCCCAGAAGTTGGCCATCACTTTCCACAACGAGACAATACAATGGCGGCGAATCAGAAAAAAGAGCTGTAGCCAGTTTTTTCGATTTTCCTTTTCTGTCGTATTCGGCCCTTTCGTAGTCTGCATGCCATTCACATAGTTCCACGATTTGGTCAATGTCTTTGGGAAGCGCGAATCGTATTGTATTTTGAATTCTCATAAAACTGTATTTAGCATATCTCCGGCATAGGCTTTGAAATCTGGTTGATCTGCATTCCGTAAAATATTTTTTATCCAAGACGCCCGCTCATGGGCAAACACTTCCAATTCCCAAATACATAATAGTCCGTAAGAACCGAACGGAGATTTCGTGATACGATCGGGAGATTCAAAATGGGAAAAAAACACGTTTGTCCCTATCATTTCCCCTCCGGTCCACCAGTTCCATAAAATCCAAATGCCTTCCCTTCCCTCATGGATAATCAAAAAGGCATTGTTATGTGTGGGCAGCTTAGACTGTTCAACTTCCGAAATCCAAGTTGGAATGAAATCCATTACCCTTCCCAAAGTAACCGTTGAACGAAACTCCTTGTGTTTGGTTATCGTATACACCTTTACGCTCCATCCGTTAGAATTCACTTGTTGATTCAATTCAATCTTTCTTGCTCGGTATGTTTCGAATTCTGGTTTCAGCGTGACTTGGGTTTGATAGCTTTGTGGTTTCCTTTCATTTTCAAGATGAGCCCAATTTTTTGAGGTCAAAAACCTCTATTTTGTGCGTAGGATACTTTTTTAGCTTCACTATGGAATGAGTGGGACGTGGGGCAACTTCCTGCCAAAATCCCTAGAATCTATTTCGGGCATTATAAGTATCGTTCTTTAATGATATCCATGTGCCAGATTTCGTGCCCCGTAACGGTAAATGCAGCTGCCCTTGCCGACATAGCTGCCCCGTTGGCAATACCTACATTTTGTAAATCCATGTTGGTGAAGCTATTCACTAAAGAGATGGAACTCTCACGAACAGCTTGAAACTCTGCCAAGAGCTGTTCCATATTTTTCTTGCTCGCCCCAGAAGGTTCAACATATTCATTTTGGTTAAAACCCGCTAGTTCGGTCTTGTCGTTTCGGGCGATACGGAAACAGCGGTACATAAAAATCCGTTCCGTATCAATGAGATGCTGCAAAATCTCTTTACAGTTCCACTTCCCCTTGGCATAGCGATATCCTAATTTCTCTTTAGGCAGCTTTTGAAAGAAGTCAATTACATTCAGAAAGCCATTTTCAAAACTTTGAGTTAAGGACATGGAGGCTTCCAACTTACGGATGTATCGAGAATAATACGGGTCGTATTCCTTAGAGTTCAAATCTTTTATGTGCATAATCAATATTTTGATTTTTAAAATTATCAACTATTAATGTATTTTTAATTAATACTATTAATAGTATACCACTAAAAATTTAATTTATTAAAAAAAATACCCGATTAATCTTATTTATGAATGTAGATAAAATTAACCTAATATTTTAGAAATTTTCCCGGTCAATACGAAGAACCCATTTAAAGAAACTGTTGCCCAAGCGCGGCTATCTTTTCCAGACAGTCCCAGATTGAACATAAACTCAAAAGGTACTGAAATGATCCCTGCTTATTTAAGCAAGATAAAAACTAACAAATCTGATATTCTTTGGGATTTGCCCGCAACCTGGAACATCTTGGTAAACCTAGACATTAGATTGGCGGCCTATGCTTAGTCTAGCGCTCCATTGCTCGGAAATCCATCCCAAATGGAAAAGTGTATTACGCACCACCATTCTAAACAAACCGTATCTTTAGTTTTGGAGTGAATCAATCGTTGATCTAGCTTTCGCCAATTCGTTGGACAATCTTTGGTTTTCAGATTGATATTGCAACTCCAACCGTTCCATTTTTCGCTCAAATTCATCCATGGGAACATATTGGGGTTTTAAAAAAGTATTGTTCAAAATGCTGTAAAGGGTAAACAAAAAACTAATGACCACCGCGGCAATAAGCAAGCTTAGCAAGTTTTTTTCACGTCTCAAAGAAGAATTGTTCTTAAGGATTGATTTTTCATTTTTGGAAAGCTTCCGACTCCCTGAAATCTGATGTAAAAGTGAATCCCATTTTTCTTCCTCTTTAACATGCATATCCAAGAATCCACTTTCTTGAAGAAAATATTGGGTTTTAGGGGTAGAGGCCAACATAAAAATCTCAGAGCCGTTACCGCTCATAATATCCAAAAGACTGGAATCGTAGTCGCAAATTTCCTTGATAAGCTTTTTCACGAAATCCAAATTGTAGTTGGGTCGTAAAAACTCATCATAAAGCGCTTGGGTTTCGAAGTAATCCCTGCGATTCAGGGCATACTGCAAAAAACGATCCTTCAATTCCGCTTTAAAAAACTCGCTCATCTTTGACAATTTCCCTGTAACGGGAGACGTTAAAAATAAAGTAAAACTCGAATTTTAGGCGTGTAAAAAAACGGATTTCACACAGAAATAACATTTATCGCACGTCTTATGCATGTTGGAGGTCAAAAACTGGAACTAAACAATTTCAGCGCTCAAACCGGCTTGCAGTAATTTGGAACATCTCGGCTTCAAATCCTCATATTCCCCTGTTTTCACAGTACATTTTCCTTTGTAGTGGACAATAAGGGAACATTGTTCCGCCTGTTCTGGGGTATGGTCGCAAACATCGATCAAGGTGGCTATTACGTGGTCGAAGGTATTCACATCGTCATTAAAGAGAATTATTTCGGACAGTTTTTTGACGTCCTCCTCCAATACTAGCGACTCTGATATTTTTTCCTTGGTACCCAAAAATCAGATTTTAAAGGACTAATATACTAATTTTCAGCTATGAAAACCGATATAGGGCGGCCACCCAATTGTTTTTTTCCAGATTATCAATAAACTGGAGCCCAACCTCCTGACATGCTTTTGAGACGCTACCCAAATCCTCTTTATAAAAGCCGCTCAACAAGAGCATACCCTCAGTATTCAGGGATTGTGCATACCGCGGAATATCTTGAAGTAAAATATTGCGATTGATATTTGCCAGGACAGCATCATACTTTTTGCCTAGAATAAGTTGTACGTCACCTTGGTGAACTTGTATCTCACCACAACCATTTCTCAAGCAGTTTTCCTTGGCATTCTGATAGGACCAAGTGTCCACATCGATGGCATCCACATACTGGGCCCCTTTCATTTTGGCAAGAATTGCCAATACTCCAGTACCGCAACCCATATCCAAGACACTTTTAGCTATCAAATCGAGCTCCAAAATCCATTTCAACATCATGTAAGTGGTTTGGTGATGACCTGTGCCGAAACTCATTTTGGGTGCGATCACTATATCATATTCAGCATCTACAGAAGAATGAAAGGGCGCTCGTACCCCACAACGACCATCAATTTGTATGGGGTGGAAGTTCCTTTCCCAAGCTGCATTCCAGTTTTCCTGCTGAATTTCCTTTTGGGTCCAGGAAATCGTTACATCTGGACTTTGCAATATGCTTATGTCTTTTAAGGAGTTGGCATCCCAGTTCGATTTCAAGATATAAGCAAGCACTCCAGAATCTTGCTCCACAAAACTTTCAAAACCGCACTCCCCAAGTTCCGCAATAAGTATTTCAGAAAACGGATATACGGGTTCTACACGAAAATCCAGTTCAAGGTAAATCAAGAAGGCGCTTTTAAATCGCTTTAATAATAGCTACAAAATCATCCACTTTTAAAGATGCCCCCCCAATCAGTCCTCCATCCACATCGGGTTTGGAGAAAATATCAGCGGCATTTGCGGGTTTTACACTACCTCCGTATAAAATAGGAACGGTATTCGCAATCGACGGAGTGAAGGCATCGGCAATTGTTTTTCTGATAAAAGCGTGCATTTCTTGAGCTTGTTCTGGAGATGCGGTCTCTCCCGTGCCAATAGCCCAAACTGGTTCATACGCCAATACGATTTGGGCCCAGGCCTTTGGCTCAAGATGAAAAAGTGCATTTTTCAATTGGCGCTCCACCACGGAAAAATGGTTTCCAGATTTCCTATCACCCAATTCTTCTCCAAAGCAAAAAATGGCGGTCATACCTTTTTTAATTGCGGTATCCACTTTCTTCGCCAATAAATCGTCTTCCTCCCCAAAATGGGACCTACGCTCAGAGTGTCCCAAAATCACGGTATCCACACCTATATTTTGAAGCATTTCTGCCGAAATCTCACCAGTAAAAGCGCCATTCTCCGCAAAATGCATATTCTGGGCGGCCACCTGTATTGTAGAGGATTCCAAACTGTTTTTGGCGAGGGCCAAATTGACAAAAGTGGGAGCTACAATGACTTGGGCTTCGGTATTTGGGAGTTTTGCCGATAATTCGGACAATAGCGTTTCTGTTTCATCCAGCGTTTTATTCATTTTCCAATTACCTGCAACTATTTGGGTTCTCATCGTATTTTTTGATTTGATATGTTCTTTTAGAATTTTAGTTTGTCCAAATCATTATAATGGACTTTCTGGAGAATTGTGCCACGCTCCAAAATCAATACGCCTGGATTAGAACGAACTATGGTTTTCAAAGTGGTTTCATCGGTAAAATAAAAGTCAAAATCCAAGTCGTATTTTTTAAGGATTTCGTTGGCTCGTTCATCACTAGAAGCGGACATTCCAATAACCTTATACCCGTTTGATTCTGCCTTGTTCGCAACCATGTTCAGTGTTTCAAAAATTTCCAAGTTACTTTTGATCAAATCAAACGCAATGATCATGACCAATTTCTCCTCTTGTAAAAGTTGGGGGCTTTGGTCCTCCCCATTTTTTTCAATGGTGAAATCGTGAATTGGAGGTTCGTATCCTTTTTGGATTTCCGTGGTTTCTACCCCCACAAACTCCCCTTTCACGGTAGGATAATCCCCATTGGTGACCACGATTTTCTCCTTCCCGTCCACATTAAATTCCCAGGCGTATTCATAGATTGGTTTTGGCGCATTTTCAGGAACTGACATCCCCTCTTGAATATTGGCCCCAATCTTATAAGGTCTAAAATCGATGGATGGTAAATGGTGGAGCACGTGATTGGCAAAAACCGAACAGGCCAATACGGTAAATCCTGCTAAAATCCAGTTGGTTTTGTTGGAAAACAATGGTTTTATAAACCTTCTTCCATAAAAGAGAATCAATATGAGAATCAAAAGAACAATATCCTTGCCGAATGATTCCCAGGGCGTCAACTTAATGGCGTCCCCAAAACAGCCGCAGTCTGTGACCTTATTAAAATAGGCGGAATAAAACGTTAGAAAAGTAAAAAAAACGATCATGAGCAATAAACTCCATACCGTCAATTTTGGCTTAAAGCCCAAAAGAAGGAACACTCCCAGGACCACCTCCAGTATGACCACAAAAATTGAAATGGCCAAGGCCAAGGGCATCAAAAAGGGAAGGTCCAAAACACTTTGACTAAAGTACTCTTCCAATTTAAAGGAAAATCCAACAGGGTCGTTCAGTTTTATGAAGCCGCTTATAATGAACAAGACCCCCACAAATACCCTAGAAAATCCGACAAGATATTTCATAAATCTTCGACTACTTTTAGGTGGATCAAAGCGAACACGGCATAGTTTATCATATCCTGATAATTTGCTTCTATTCCTTCACTGACCAGGGTTTCTCCCTTGTTATTTTCTATTTGCTTGACCCGCAGCAGCTTTTGTAAGATCAAATCGGTCAATGAACTGACCCTCATATCCCGCCAAGCTTCCCCATAGTCATGGTTTTTATTTTCCATTAAGGTCTTGGTAATTTCAATCTGTATATTGTAAAGGTCAAGCGCTTCTTTTTCGCTCATGTCCGGTTGGTCGGATACTCCTTTTTGAAGTTGAACAAGCGCCATAATGGAGTAATTGATGATTCCCATAAATTCTGGGATTTCCCCTTCATCCACTTTGCGGGTACTGTTTTGTTGAAGACTTCGAATACGCTGTGCTTTTATAAATATTTGGTCAGTCAAAGAGGGTAAGCGCAAGATTCTCCAGGCGGTACCGTAATCCTTGGTCTTTTTGATGAAAAGTTCCCGGCATTCTTGTATGATGTCGTCATACTGTTGGGAAGTTTGCTGCATGTATTCCTGTTAATTTGTGTAAATTTCGAGCAAAGTCTTTGTGCAAAAACACTTTTGTCAAAGATAATCAAACCCAATAAAGCGCATCTTCTTTATGACGATAAACTGTAAAGGAACCCTTGTGGATTTGACTTCCCCAAAAGTTATGGGAATTCTTAACCTTACCCCGGACTCTTTTTATGATGGCGGTAAGTATAAAAATGAAAAAGCCATCTTAAAACAGACTGAAAAAATGTTGGGCGAAGGGGCCAGTTTCATTGATATGGGAGCCTATAGCTCCAGACCCGGCGCGCAACATGTCCCCGAGGAGGAAGAGAAGCAAAGACTGCTTCCAGTTCTTGAACTAGTATTGCGGCATTTTCCTGACGCTTTCTTTTCCATTGATACATTTCGAAGTACGGTGGCGCAAGAATGCCTTGAGCGGGGCGCTGCTATGATAAACGACATTTCCGCGGGAAATCTGGATGAAAATATGTTTGATATAGTGGCACATTTCCAGGTACCCTATATCGCCATGCACCTCAAAGGGACACCTCAATCCATGCAGAAGGAAAGCATTTATGAGGATGTTATTACCGATTTGCTCCATTACTTTTCAGAAAAGCTACAAAAGGGACGGGCAAAAAAGATAAATGATATTATAATAGACCCTGGATTTGGTTTTGCCAAAACACTAAAACAGAATTATCATCTTTTACATCACCTAGAGCTGTTCCAAACCTTAAAAAAACCCCTTCTTATAGGTCTTAGCCGAAAATCCATGATATATAAAATGCTAAAATCTTCTCCAACAGAAGCACTAAATGGATCGACCGCCTTGCATAGCCTTGCGTTATGGAAAGGTGCCCATATCCTTAGGGTGCACGATGTAAAGGAGGCCATGGAGTGTATTGTCCTAATGGAAACCTTGAAGGCAAATGCTTGATACTTTCGCGTTCTGCGATTTTTGTTAATTTTACAAAAACGGCACGGTTGGATTTCCTCAATTTTCTTGAATTTAAAATCACGGATTTTATTGACATCATTCTTGTTGCCGCCCTACTTTACTATATCTACAAATTGGTCAAGGGAACTGTTGCCATCAATATTTTTATTGGAATCGTCATCATTTGGGCGCTTTGGAAGCTGACAGAATTGCTACAAATGAAAATGATAAGTAGCATGGTGGGGGGGTTTATGAATATTGGCCTAATCGCACTTATTATTGTTTTCCAACAGGAAATCAGAAAATTTCTGCTGATGATAGGCTCCACCAATTTTGCGACAAAGCGGAGTTTTGTCCGCCATTTTAAATTTTTGAAACAAGAGGCCCTTCCTTCCGATACCAATGTGAAAGCCATTGTTTCGGCCTGCGAAAAAATGGGGCTTTCCAAGACCGGGGCGCTCATTGTCGTGGAACGGAACAATCCTTTGGATTTTGTAAAATCCACAGGTGATCAAATGAACATCCAAATCACCCAGCCCATCTTAGAGAGCATTTTTTTCAAGAACAGCCCCCTACATGATGGTGCCGCTATTATACAAGACAATTACATTACGGCCACACGTGTGATATTGCCCGTTTCCAACGACCGGAACATTCCCTTGAGGTTCGGTCTACGTCATAGGGCAGCTGTGGGCATTACAGAAAAAACAGATGCTGTTTGTCTTGTGGTCAGTGAAGAAACAGGAGCCGTGACCTACATCAAAAATGGGGAATTCATTGCTTTTAAAGGATTTCCGGCACTCGTTTCCCTAATTGAAAAAGACCTTGAGTAAGGATGATTTGTAAAAACTGTGACGCCAGTCTTCGTTCTGATTTTAGCTACTGCCCCAGTTGTGGGGCCAAAGTAATACGCAACAGACTCACCCTAAAAAACATTTGGCAGGACCTAAGTTTTCAGGTATTCGACTTGGACAATACGCTGTTAAAAACCTTAAAACATCTATTTACCAAACCTGAGGTGGTCGTAAAAAGCTATATTTCTGGAACCCGCAAAAAATACATGAACCCGATAAGCTACTTCGCCATAGCTGTTACCTTATCCGGAATTCTTTTTTTTATACTTAGAAATGTATATGAAGTGCAGTTGACCCAAAGTAGTTTCAACAACACCAACACGCCCAACTTGGATTTCATTTTTGATTACCAGGGTTTGATGTCCTATCTGTTCTTACCATTTTATTCGGCGATGACCTGGATACTTTTTCTTGATAAAGGAAAGCTGAACTTTACCGAACATCTTGTCGCAAATTCGTATACCACGGCACAGACCTCGTTTATGCAAGTATTGATAAGCCTTCCCCTATTTGGGTTTTTCAATATTCCCTATGATATTTTCAATTGGATATTCATTTTTATAATGATTGCCTACATGTTCTATGTGTTTGGAAGGATTCACCAAACCAGATTTTTCAGCACTTTTTGGCGAGCGTTGGGCTACACCATATTTTTTGTTGTTTTTACTGCCGTAGTAGGCATTTCGATTGTAGTCATCATGTTATTGACGGGACGGCTCAACATCGAGGATTTTGCAGGAAAATAGGCTAAGCCACCTCTTCGGCCAAGAACTGGGCCTCGTACAAGTCCCGGTAATACCCTCCTTTTTCGAGCAACTCTCTGTGATTCCCGATTTCCACGATTCTTCCGGCATCCATCACGATAATTTTATCCGCCTTTTTAATGGTTGCCAGCCGGTGCGCGATAATTATGGATGTACGTTCCGCGGTTATCTTTTCTGTGGCACTTTGGATAAGCCTCTCCGAATAGGTATCAACCGAGGAAGTCGCTTCATCCAGAATCAAGATGCTGGGGTTGCTCACATAAGCTCTTAAAAACGCAATGAGCTGGCGTTGCCCACTGGAGAGCATGGTTCCCCGTTCTTTCACGTTGTATTGGTACCCTCCCGGGAGACTCTGAATAAACTCATCGACCCCGATTTGCTGGGCCGCCTCACGTATAATCTCCTCGGAAATCGCATTATCCTTAAGGGAAATGTTGTTTGCTATAGTATCTGCAAACAAAAAAACATCTTGTAATACTAGAGCGATATGGGAACGGAGCGATTTAATGGTAAAATCCCGTATGCTGTGACCATCAATACGAATCTCTCCGGAATCGATTTCATAAAATCGATTCAACAGGTTGATTATTGTCGATTTTCCCGCTCCGGTTGCACCGACTATCGCCACTGTTTCACCGGCCTTGACCTCAAAAGAGATGCCGTGCAACACTTCCTCTTCGGCAACATAAGAAAAATGAACATCCGAAAAGACAAGATTTCCGTTGATATCTTCCTTTGTCAGTTTACCCGTGTCCGCAATATGGCTTTCCGTGTCCAAAATTTTGAAAACCCGGTTTGCGGCGACCATACCCATTTGTAGGGTATTGAACTTATCTGCGATTTGTCTTAAGGGACGAAACAAAAGGTCCATCAAGAAAAAGAAGGCGAAGATTGAACCCGTATCGTTCAATCCGGTATTTTCGATATTTTGGATTACCCCAAAATACACGACCAATCCAATTCCGATAGAATAAGATATTTCTGCAATTGGAAAAAAAATGGAATTGTACCAAACTGTTTTCAACCAAGCGTTTTGATGCTTTTCATTGATTGTTCTAAATTTTTCCTTTTCTATGGACTCGCGGTTGAACAATTGTACGATTTTCATACCTGCTATCCGCTCTTGTACAAAGGAATTGAGATTGGCCACTTGGGCCCGGACTTCAATAAACGCAACTTTCATGGCTTGCTGAAATAGACGTGTAGCTACCAAAATAATCGGGAGAATGGCAAACACAATTAAGGCCAGCTTCCAATTCGTCAATAACATGATAACAGCAGCGGATAGCATCTTAAGCAAATCAGAGACGATGACAAAGAACCCTTGACTGAAAATTTCTCCAATACGCTGCAAGTCGTTGACCGCCCGTGTAACGAGCACCCCAATGGATGAGTTATCGAAATAGGTCATTTTAAAACCCATCATTTTTTTGAAAAGTTTGACCCGAATATCCTTTATGACCGATTCACCCAGTAGATTGGCGAAATAACTAAAAAGCAATTGTGTGATCACCTGACCCAGCAACACACCCAACATGGTCAATACCAAGGTCAGAAGCAACGGTCCGTTTTTGAGGAAAAGCGCCTTGTTTACGATATCCCTCACCAAAACTGGGGTCAGAATAGCAAAACCGGCAGATAAAATCGCCGCAAAAACCATAATCCAAAAAATGGCCTGATAAGGTCGGGTATGCGCAAATACCCTTTTAAAAAGACCTACATCGAACGCCTTGCCTATTTCCTCGTTTTGGCTCATTTAAAAATAGCTTTTGGATATACAACCTGAACCAAATATAGTCCTTTTGCAGGCACGGAAACCCCAGCTTCGGACCTATTCTTTTTTTTGATGAGTTCGTGAATTTCGTTTGGATGTCGCTTAGCGGTTCCAACCTCAAGTAGGGTGCCCACAATGGCCCGAACCATATTACGCAAAAAGCGGTCCGCCTTGATGGTAAAAACCAATATATCTTCCCTAGTCGACCATTCTGCCTGTTTTATGTCACAATTAAAGGTCTTGACATCAGAACGGGATTTGGAAAAGCATTCAAAATCAGTGTATTCCAACAATAAAGAGGCAGCTTCATCCATGGCTTTAACATCTAAGGGTTGATGTACCAGATGCGCCGAATTCGTGGCGAACGGATCTTTTTCCTGGGTTATCCAATATTCGTAGGTGCGTTCTAGAGCACTAAAACGGGCATGTGCATCAGCCTCTACCTCAAAAACACGGGAAACTGCTATGTCAGCGGGTAAAAAAGCATTGATTTTACTTATAAAATCAATGGGATACAATCTGTGTTCCATATCAAAGTGGGCGAACATCTCTTTGGCGTGTACTCCGGTATCTGTTCTTCCCGCACCAACGAGATTAACCGGAGTGCGCAAAAGGGTTGAAAAACAATCTTCCAGAACTTCTTGAACCGTTAAGGCATTGGGTTGTCGTTGCCATCCATGGTATGCTTTCCCCATATAAGCGAACCTCACAAAATATCTCAATGGAATCCAGTACTTTTAAAGACTAAATATAGTTGAATCTTCGTCCATCAGTAAAACGAACTTACTTTTTAGCACTTTTTTAGCGTATGACAAAAATTCTACTTCTTTCCGACACCCATGGTCATATGGACAAAGCTATCTTAAAGTATGCTCAACGGGCCGACGAGGTATGGCATGCGGGTGATATTGGAAGTCTCTCGGTCACCGATTCTTTAAAGAAAACAGCATGCCTCCGTGCAGTCTATGGTAACATTGATGATCATCTGATACAGCGTGAATTTCCAGAACACAACCGGTTTTATTGCGAGGAGGTTGATGTATGGATAACCCATATTGGGGGGTATCCCGGTAAGTACAACATCCGTATCCGTGAAGATATCAAAAGGAAACCGCCAAAACTTTTTATCTGCGGACATTCCCATATCTTGAAGGTCATGAATGACAGGAAACTGGGATTGCTCCACATGAATCCCGGAGCCTGTGGTAAGCATGGATTCCATCAAATAAGGACGATGCTGCGTTTTACCGTAGCTGGAGATAAAATATTGGATTTAGAAGTAATCGAGCTCGGAAAAAGGTAAGCGTTCGTAGACGTAAGAAGCTTTTAAGGTTTTCGTCTAATCCCAAAAACAACATAAAAACATGAAAACAAAAAGTTTGATTTTTTCTGCGTTTACCATAATGGTTTTACTGATTTCCTGCGTGCCAAAAGCAAAACAAACGGAAACTGCCATCGAAAAAACTGAAAAGGTAGTTAAAAAGGGGCCTGTTTACGATACTTCGGACCCGAAATCCATGTTGAAAGCCGTGGCATACGCCCATGGTGGATGGGGTGATCTTTGGAAAAAAGGTGATGTTGAATATGTGTATGAATATCGGTCTTCAGAAGGTAAGGCAGATGTTTCCACCGAACGCTATATATTTGATAACGAGGCATCCCTCGGGAAATATAGCCTACACCAAATCAATGTAATGCCAGATGAAGATGGAGAAGTCATTCAGTTTTTTGACGGCGAGCAAACCTCTGTAATGGTAGATGGAACAAAAACCGAAAATCCCCAACTACTGGGCGTGGGGGATTTCCTGAGAAGAGCGAATTACTTTTGGTTCACAATGCCCTATAAATTAACTGACCAGGGGACTATCGTTTCATATCAAGGTAAGGAAGACCATGAAGGAAAAACCTATGATAAAGTACAGGTTACCTATGATGCATCTATGACGCAAAAGGAGCAAAATGATATTTACATCTTATATATCAATCCTGATACGAAACGGATTGACCGCTTTTATTTTTCATTGCCCTTTTTGGGGGTAAACGAGCCGGTAATCATCGCTGATTATGAATACCAGAATATTGATGGACAAATCATATCCACGAAGCGCAAGTATTTTTTGCCAAGCGAGACAGGATATGCGGACGACCCGAATATTGTACAAACATTGAGCAATATTAAGTTCAACAATGGATTTACCGTAGAAAATTTGATGGAAAACCTATAATCTCAAGAGCTACCTCTAAAAGTCAAAACCCCGGGGATACCGGGGTTTTTCGCACTAATACTACTAAGATGTTAGGTTTAACGTAAGCGGTCCACAGATTTTACAAGATCTTCATCCTTTTTGATAGCCCTGTTGGCCAGGACCAGAAAAACGATAGAAAATACAGGAATCAGCATCCCAATACCCTTCTCTGAAACTTCCATTTCTCCGGATAAGTTTAGCGACCGGTAAACGAAAAATCCTAGTAAAAAAAGATTTAATATGATATTCAATCGGTTCAGAACAAATTGATTTTGTCTTTTTTTGTACCCAAATATGGCAATCAAAGCAAGACCTGCAGAAGCATAAAATCCAATGCTTACCGGAAGGTGGTCCGAGGCATATATCAGCTCATTGTCCGCATTTGTCCATAGATTCAAAAAGAAAGGTAAAGCAGCCGCTATAAGGACGACCACCACCAAAAATAACGTTTGAATCCTTTGAATCATTGTACCATTTTCGAATTCGGACAGCAAAAATACATGTCTTTTTTACAAATAGGTCATAATGTTGAAAATTATTTGTATACTTGCGAAGTTATTAGAGCTAAGCTCGCCAAGGGAAACTTTCCCACCGAATTACCCCAATAACTTTTCACTTCTATAAAGTATTCAATTACGTCTAATTTATTTTATAATTAATGTTTGAGATTTCAGACCTAAAAGCTAAAAAGCTTCCAGAGCTTCAAGAAATTGCCAAAGACCTTAAAGTACCCAAATTCAAATCTCTCAAAAAATTGGATTTGGTCTACCAAATTCTAGACCTACAGGCTTCCAACCCCAAAGCGGTTGCAGAGAAAACACCCAAATCTGATGAAAACGCGGAATCAAAACCTAAAAGAACCCGGGTTTCCCGTGACAAAAAAGAGGAAAAGGAAAAAGTAACCCCTTCGTCAAGTGCTTCGGAACCTGTTGCGGACAAAGAGAAGAAGGAGGAAACGGCCCCCACAAATCAAAATCGAAGGGACCACAAACAAAACGGGCAACAAAAAAATCAACATAACCGTAGAAATAATCAAAACACAAGAGGAAACCAACAGGAGAAAAAAAGCAGCAACTTTGATAAGGATTTGAAAAATCGGTACAAGGAGCCGGAGTTTGAATTCGACAGTATTATTGAGAGTGAAGGGGTCTTGGATATTGCCAAGGACGGATACGGTTTTTTACGTTCTTCTGATTACAACTACCTCTCTTCACCTGACGATATTTATGTTTCCCAGTCTCAAATACGACTTTTTGGGCTAAAAACAGGGGATACGGTTCTGGGCAACGTACGACCGCCCAAAGAAGGGGAAAAGTATTTTCCGTTGATCAAAGTGACCAAAATAAACGGTCTGGACCCACAAATCGTTAGAGATCGTGTTTCCTTTGAACACTTGACCCCACTCTTTCCAAAGGAAAAATTTAGACTGGCCGAAAAACAAAGTACGATTTCCACGAGAATAATCGACCTTTTCTCTCCTATAGGGAAAGGGCAAAGGGGTATGATCGTTTCCCAGCCAAAAACAGGGAAGACGATGTTGCTAAAAGATGTGGCCAACGCCATAGCGGCGAACCACCCTGAAGTTTATCAAATCATCCTGTTAATTGATGAACGTCCGGAGGAGGTTACGGATATGCAGCGCAACGTCCGTGGTGAAGTGGTGGCTTCCACATTTGACAAAGAAGCTACGGAACATGTCAAGGTTGCCAATATTGTTATCGAGAAGGCCAAAAGACTTGTGGAATGTGGACATGATGTTGTAATTCTCTTAGACTCCATTACCCGGTTAGCAAGGGCATACAATACCGTTCAGCCTGCCTCTGGAAAAGTATTAAGTGGTGGTGTCGATGCCAATGCCCTGCACAAACCCAAACGTTTCTTTGGAGCTGCCAGAAATATTGAAAACGGAGGTTCCCTTTCTATAATAGCAACTGCCTTGACGGAAACAGGCTCCAAAATGGATGAAGTGATTTTTGAAGAGTTCAAAGGCACTGGTAATATGGAACTCCAGTTAGATCGACGTATTTCGAATAGGAGAATCTTCCCTGCCATTGATTTGATTTCTTCTTCCACAAGACGAGATGATCTTCTTTTGGATGAAAATACCATCCAACGCATGTGGATCATGCGCAAGTATTTGGCGGACATGAATCCGGTTGAGGCCATGGAATTCATGGAGCAAAGAATTAAACAGACCCGGAACAACGAAGAGTTCCTATTGACGATGAACGAGTAAGATTTTACTATCTATTTCACTACAGATAATTGAGAACCCTCCAAGTCTATTGGAGGGTTTTTATGTATTGATATTAAAGAAAAGACATATCTTTAATACGGTTTTCCCCAATACTAAACATTAACAAACATTATACTATGAAGCACACCAAGAAGACAGTGATGTTGTTCACTATGGGAGGATTGCTGTTGATGGCAACAGCATGTCAACAAAATCCGAGACAACAGGAAGAACCCGAACCGGTAGAGGGGGAGGAAGTTGTAGTAGAACCACCGGAGAATATTATATCGATCGCACAATCCAAAATGCTTTATGACAATTATACGCGAAATCGCGTTGCTCCTATCATGAGGTATGAAATAGCCACCTTTGATGATGAGGAGTTTGAAGTATCCCGTTACGTGGACTTCGATTATAAGATGATGAAACAATATATTGCGTACGTGGAGCAAGAGGCGGAAAAAGCCAAGGTTGATGTATCCACGTTTCGTTTCTATTTTGCCAACTATCCCAATGAGGAAAAATTCCCGGACGGAAAAAAAGTAATACATCCTAGACAAAATTCGATTTTTGTGCTACCCACTTTAAATAGGAAGGGTCGGAATATGGGCTTCTACATAGACGCGGAAGGACGCGCGGCCCTCATTAAAAATGCAATAAAAGCTAACGATAGTATAAAAGGGTATGGAAGCAACCTCCGTCAAAACGGAAGGTCGCATGCCGGTTTTGTGCCTTCTTTTGCTGGGCCAATCCTATTCCAGGAAGAACAGAGTTTGATTATGAACCATGGGTCCTCATCTCCCCCACCTCCTGGTGATTTTTAGAAATGAACAAAGAATATCTTTTTTTTTTACAGGACCACTTTTATATTCCTCTCTATTTTTTTACTTGGGCAATTTCAGCCTATAGGTACAAGAGATATTTTGACACCGCACTAAAGTATCTCCCTATTTTCATTGCATATACCTTTTTTACGGAACTCCTCGGTTACTTTATCAAACATCATGAGGAGTTCCTTTTTTTTTCAGATGATCGTTACATTACCAGAAATGTGATCATCTATAATGCGTACCAAATCGTCTGTTTCATTTTTTTCTATTGGGTGTATTGGAAAACACTGAGAACCCCGAGGTTTAAAAATTGGGTAAAATATGGCGCTTATCTAAGTATTCTTTCCCAATTGATAAGCGGATTTTTTCAAAACCCATTTTACGTCCATTTATATTACGCCAACATCATCGGATCATTGGTTTTAGTAATGGCGATTTTCTTCTATTTTAAGGAAAAACAAAGTGAACCCAATCCAATGCCCCAGAAATACAATTTGCTATTTTGGATAAGTACCGGACTACTCGTCTTTTATCTTTTCTTTCCGTTTATCTTACTGCTTGGATATGTGAACTACAGTTTCTATGCGCAATTTAACCTGAGAACGGTACTGCTTTTTTTAATCGTTTTTATGTACCTCTGCATCAATCTCGGATTGCTTATCGGTAAACGGAAAGCGTTCCGATAACGGACACCTTGCACTTTTCGTAAACCACATCCTACCGCACTTTCACAACAATAGGGTGCTATTCATCGATAAAAGATATTTTTTTGTAGCTTTTTTCGTTCAAAAAATCAAGATAAAACTTTAATCCATAAAAATGTACCGCTCGTCGACACTTATTAGTGACAGGGCGTTTCTTAAAAATGTAAACCACGATCAAAACATAATTTTATCCAAAATTTAATTACATCTATAAAATTGCAACAATGAAAACGTCCCAAATAATAACCTACTTTTCAGTTGTTCTTTTTACCATAGGCTTCACTTCATGCGTAAAGGACGACTTAAATGAAAGTATTGAGCCGGATTCACAAGAAGAAACCGAGAATCCTATTCCTGTGGAAGAACTTGAAATCACCCAACTGGAAATTCCTGTGGGCTTCGAGTTTAAAACAGAAAAACAAGTACAGTTGACCATCAACGACAATACTGCAGGAGTTAAATATGATGTTTATGCTTATCAGGAAACCTCATCCGATGGACAGGTTACCTACGTCAACGAGGATGATGAGGAGTCTACTGGGACCAACATCATCGTGGATAACTTGAACCATCTTATTTTCAGTGGTGTTCCAGCGGGAGGAAAAATAGAGCATAACTTTGTTGTACCTATCTATTTTGAACAACTCTACATCCGAAGAAAGGAAGGATTTTCATATTCTTCTGCCATTGTAGACATCAGCGGAGAACAAATAAACTATACCTATGCACCATCAAGTGCAAAAAGGGCTTCCGCGTCCAAGAATTTGGTAGAAGATTTTCTGTATTGCGTGAACGGCAGTGGAGAACTCTTTCAAGTAGACCCTTTGAACGGAGCCTATACGTTTATATCCACTATGCCGATGGGAAGTTATACGGCAGCCATTGATCAACAAAACAAAGTAGTATATTCCATAGGAAGGTCCAATCCAAATCCCTTAATGAAATATGATATTACCAATGATACTTGGACCACCGTAACCAATCTTGGTATTGGCGGACCACGACTGGATTACAATGCGCAAGATGGATTGTTGTACTTCTCCACTAAAGACCAATTGTATTCAATAGATCCAACCAATGGTTCCATCCTTTCGCAATGGGACATCAACGGATTGGACAAAACTCAGGGCGGTGATTTGGCGTTTGCCGAAGATGGCACCTTGTTTCTATGTACATTTTCTGGATTGTATCGACTTACTTTGAACATCGAAGGGGATTATGACTCAACGCGAATCAGTGGTGAGGACCTGCCCTTCAATCCCACCTCGATGACCTTTGATTCCAACAATGAACTATGGTTGGCCAATAATGGTGGTAACAGTAACCTTATTGTAATGGACACGCAAACAGGAGGATGGGAATACCGATATGGACCTAATTCAAGCTCAGGGATTTCCTTTGACAGAACTATTAACGACCTCACCACATTCCGAATCATTGATGAAAATGCCATTGACCCAGATACCGATGGAGATGGAATTACGGACAGCAATGACGATTTTCCAGAAGATGCAGATAAGGCCTTTGAGCAGTTTACTCCCAGTAAATATGGATGGGGAACCGTAGCCTTTGAGGACCTATGGCCTTTCCTGGGTGATTATGATTTCAACGATACAACGATCAACTATCGTTTTGTTGCCGTGCTCAACTCTGATAATATGGCGGTTCAATTGGACATCTATTTCGAAGTAACCTCTGATGGTGCCGGTTTTGTGAATGCATTTGGAATTGAATTGGAGAGTATTGCCCCAAGTCTGGTCGAATCCGTAACGGGGACCGTCCTGACCGAAGGCTATATTAACGTAGCAGCAAACGGTGTGGAACAAAACCAGGATAGGGCCGTGATCATCCTATTCGATAATAATGAGACCATGTTGGGCATACCTTCCAAGGTGGAAGTGAAGTTTACCACCCCCATTACAACAAATCAATTGGGACTTGCCCCTTTCAATCCTTTTCTGATTGTAGATAGGGACCGTACCAAGGAAATTCATTTGCCAAATCGATTTAGAACAAGTTTAGGTGTCAATGATGCCGAAGTCGAAGGTATAAACCGCGATGCCGATGGAAATTACCAAACCGAAACAGGATTGCCCTGGGCCATAAATATTGTGCATAACTTTAAACCCCCAAAAGAGAATGTACCCGTAAACCAAGCGTATAATTTCTTTAACGCTTGGGCCTCATCTGGAGGTACCTCTTATGCAGATTGGTATAAAGATTCCAATGGATACAGAAATGAATCCTCACTGCAAGATTAGTAGATGAAAGACTATCAAAAAAAAACGCCCCAAATATGGGGCGTTTTTTTGTATTCTTTGTTAAAACAACTTACTACATACTGGCAACCTTGCCCATCAATTTGCTTTTCAAATTGGCAGCCTTGTTTTTGTGGATGATATTTCTTTTGGCCAATTTATCAATCATTCCCACAACATTGGGCAAAAGCTCTTCAGCCGCTTTTTTATCTTCTTCGTTACGTAGTTTTTTGATTGCATTACGTACGGTCTTGTGCTGATATCGGTTACGTAAACGCACCGCCTCATTTCTTCTGATTCGCTTTAGTGCAGATTTATGATTCGCCATATTTTTTTCTAAATTTTGTAGCCCGTAGGGGAATCGAACCCCTGTTACCAGGATGAAAACCTGGCGTC